>Ga0189287_100005_pt1 | contig 509225 bp, 481 predicted proteins | sample UW86minimetaG_FD_130319 | JGI IMG/M metagenome (GOLD analysis project Ga0189287, IMG submission 130319) | Marine microbial communities from the Costa Rica Dome - UW86 mini metaG | ecosystem: Environmental > Aquatic > Marine > Oceanic > Photic zone | place: Costa Rica: the Eastern Pacific... | reverse complement strand
GAAACCATCACAATCAACGTTGATGGCGCAACGACAACTATCACAGCGAAAGCTCTGACAGTTTCCAAGTTCGTCTCAGCAGTGAATGGTATCTCTGGTGTAACTGCCTCTCTCTCCGGTAGTGCTCTGAAGGTAGCAGGCACAAACGGTAGTGAAGTGACCATCGCTAGTGGTGTTGGCTCTTTGGGCGGTGACCTCGGTCTGACCGGCACATACGACAACGGTACAAACCGTGACAGCTTTGTTACAGACTACAACAACCTTCTGGACCAGATTGACCAGTTGGCTGGTGACGCAAGCTTCAACGGTGTGAACCTTCTTGACGGCAACGACCTGACAGCTACGTTCAATGAAGATGGATCTTCTTCTTTGACGATTTCTGGGGTTACGTTTGATGCTGCCGGACTTGGCATCAGCGACACGACAACATCTGCCTTCGGATCTGACGCAGGCATTAACGCTGTGACAACGGCCTTGGACTCTGCAACGGCAACACTGCGGTCGCAGTCTTCTACCTTCGGTAACAACCTTGCCGTGGTGGAAAACCGTCAGAACTTCACAGAATCACTGATTGGTGTTCTGGAAAGTGGTGCTGGTGGGCTGACCCTCGCTGACACCAACGAAGAAGGTGCAAACCTTCTTGCTCTCCAGACACGTCAGTCTCTGGGTACAACTGCTCTGTCTCTCGCTTCTCAGGGCGACCGGTCAGTTCTTTCGTTCATCTAATACCTCGAACGAAACAGAAATTGAGCGGCGGGAACCTCGGTTCCCGCCGTTTTTCTTTGATCTGACACGATAAGGAACTGGGACAAAAACGACCCAAAAACACCTCTTCTTAACCCTGATTGCCTAAGCTCACTTCATCGATGTTGAGTTGGTTACTGAAGAGTAAAGGCCTTTTGAATGGCAAATCCGGCGCAAGCCTACGGCAAAATGGCGAAACTTGGGAACGACCCAAGAGAACTTGAGGCAAACCTTCTGCTTCGGGCAGCTTCGCAACTCCAGAAAGTTCGTGACAATTGGGAACCGCGGTCAAAGGACATACTCCCTGCCCTGCACTTCAATCGTCAGCTATGGTCGATTTTTGCTACATCAGTGACCGGCGGAGACAGTGAGCTCCCGCTAGACATCCGCCAGAACCTGGCAAACCTATCGCTTTTCGTTTTCAAGCAAACTCTGGCGGTGCAAACGTCATCGGACCCCCAAAAGCTTGATTCGCTGATCAACATTAATCGGCAAATCGCTGCTGGCCTCTTCCAGAAGCCGACAACGGAAGTTTCCGAAACAGCTCCGTGAACTGCGGCAACAACACACAAGAAAAACCCGGCGCCAAACGCCGGGTTTCTTTTGTTGGAGCAACGTCTACCAGGTAGACAATGTCACTACAGATTACCGAAGAAAGTTCAGGAGGCTCAGCTCATTGATCCGCGACGTCACCTGATACGCAGCCTCGAGTTGGGTCTGCACAACGCCCAGTTTCGCGGCCACTTCGTATGAATCAGCATTCTCAACTTCATCGATAATGCCTTTCGACACTGAAATGGAACCCTTTGCCTGGTCCTTTGTGCCGTCGATCTTGGCCTGCAGGAACCCCATTTCCATCAGAGCATCCAGCGGCGACCGGGTGTTCGTGTAGGCAACCGTATCCGCAACGCGCTCCACCATCTCGCCGTAAGCCTTCTCCTCGAGCGGATCCACACCGGTAAAGGTCGTCACAGCCAGAACGGCTGTCGACTTCATCAAATCAATGATCGAGCTATCGTCCGCCCGCACACCATATGAAATCGTCTCATTCTCGCCGATTTTGGCAAGTGCTGGCGCGTTATTGGATGTGTCACCTGTGTACCAGAAAACCGTATCCGTTTCGGTTCCGTCAACAAGCCCCGTAGCAGATGTCAAAGGTGCGCCGTTCACTCTTTGAGGAGGGTTGCTCTCAAAAAAATCATTGGCTGCTTCGGCCGCAGAAGCAGCTTTAACAGCCGTCTGCGTCAACTCTTGGAGGGAGGTATCAAATGCTGACTGGAAATTGGCTGCGGTAGCATTCGCATCCACACCAATCAAAAACTCGTTCTCGCCCAAGGGAGCGGTTGATTTTGCAGTCAAAGTCATCGTCTCACTGGTGCCATCAGGCATCGTGAACTCGAATGTGATTGTCTCGCCCTGCTGAGGCAACGTTGCGGTAAAGTCCACATCGAGGGATGGTGGCGAACCGACAGGACCAGTCGCAGTTGTCCCGCTTAAGGTTGACGTCGTCCCAACAAGTTTTGCACCAAAAACACTAGGGTCCGCGTCCTCTGCCACAGTGAAGGTCGCCCCCACAGTACCAATAGTGAGGCGACCCCGATTGTCTGCACCCATATCCGCCTGGGCCCGTTCGGCAATCAAGTCTTCCAGACCGGCGCGCGTGGTATCGCCGTAAAGCATGGCATTTGGCAGAGCCACCGGCGGCGCAGCAGTATCTCTGCCCCCAAACATGTGGCGGCCTTCCAACTCTGTATTGAGCAGAGAAGCAATTTCATCAAACTGAGACGCGGCGGACAATTGCAGCTGGGTCTGACCTGCGCCGGTCAAATCAAACGACGTCGTCAGAGAATCTGTACGAAGCGTCGAGGCAATCTCATCCATTCTGGTCAACGCCGTTGACTGAACGCCAAGCCGCAGGTTCACCAACTCCATGGTTTTCACATAGCCTTCAAGCGAACTGATCTGATCGCGAAGAGAAAGAACAACCGAAGCATCGGATCCCAATCCACCATAGGTCTCAGCTTTTTTGCCGGTCACCAATTGTCGGCTCAGATCATCCTGCGTAGACTTCAACGCATTGACTTCGTCCTGCATCCTCAATGTTCTGGCGAGGGATGAGATTTCCATGTGTCTTATTCCACCTTGTCCTAGCGACCAATGTTCAGCATGATTTGCATCAATTCCTGAACCGTGGTCATAACCCGCGCGTTAGCGCTATACGCTGTTTCGAGAACCAGAAGGTCTGAGAGTTCGGTATCAATATCGACCCCAGCATCAGCGTCATATTGCGCCTGCAACGTGTCACGGATGATTTGAAACGAAGAAACAGCATTCTCAGCATTGGCTGCTTGTGATGCTTGGTAATCGACAACGCGTCTGGCAAATGCGTCAATAGATCCCTCGAACGGGGCCGACGAACTGCCAATACCCACGTCAGCCGCATAACTACGGATATCGTTTGTCAGGCGTTCGATCAGATCAAGAGGCCGCGTAGGGTCACCCACATCGGTCGCTGGCGTCGTATTGTATGCGACCAGGATCGAGCTATCCGCGACAACGGCATCGTTCACCCGGATACGCTGTGCGATACCCGTCTTTTGCCCACCATTATCGAGACTGTTGGAATAGATTGTTTGGCCATTACCGTCTACGAACAATGCCATGCCGGTACCGGCGTCGGTAAGAGACGCGGGTGTTGTTGTCGTCGACAATGAGTCGATGTCTGACGTAGCACCTGCACCGTCATCTACAAACCTCAGCGTCGTACCAGCTGGGTTAGACACAACGACCGCGGCAGGGAGAGCTGCATTCAAATCAGTAACAATGGTCCCGATAGGCTGCGTCCAATCAATCCCGATGACTGTGTCATTTGGATTGTTTGTCGCTGTGTTGCTTAGAGGGAGGACACTGGGGTCTTCAACCTTGACGATAGTAACATTCGTCGTTGTGCCGCCAATCGTGTAGCTGAGGTTGATTGTATTGCCAGACAGCATCCCGGCCGTGTCTACCTCGAAACCCGTGGCCGCACCGGCAACCACTGCTGTGCCATTTGTCGTTTCTTCTGAGAGAGACAGCATGAGTTCTGAGGCCAGCTCATCGAGCTGCGACTGCGCCTCAGTCAGCGTGCTATCTCTGAGTTCAATTAACGCTGCGATCTCACCCGACCGGAACGCACCGGCTGCAATAAGGTCTACTGACGTGGACCCAGCAGTCAGAGAAATGGTTCCAACTGTTCGCAGATTTGGATCGGTGCTGTAAACAGACGTGGCATCCATCGAGGTGCGTTCGTCAAATGAAAGCTCGGCCGCGGCAGAATCCAGCAAGGCAAAACCACCGCCCGTGAAGAGGCTCACCGCCCCATCCGACCGAGACACCACATTGATATCCATCAGCTCGGCAAGCCGGTCAATGGCGCTATCACGCTGGTCTGCAAGGTCAGCCGTATCTCCGGTTGTCGCGCCAGCACGAACAATCTGTTCATTGATCGTTGCGACACGCTTCAGCAGAACATCAGCCTCTTCAATTGCCGCCCCAATGCCTGCCTCAGCCTCAAGGCGCAGGCTCTGAACCAGGTCAGACATGCTATTGAGAGAATCTGCAAGATCATCTGCTTCATTGAGCACGTTTGCACGGATCGCAGCATTTTCAGGCGTCGTTGCCATCGCCTGCAAGGCGTCCGTGAGCTCTGCCAAGCGAGAAGAAACGGCAATACCTGAGTTCGATGACCCCATTGCCGTATCAATCCGCGACAGGTAATCGGCAGCAGTTTGAGCCGCAATCGTGTCTGCTTTGGCGACTCGAAGCTGCTGCTGTTGCAAGAGATCTATGTCGCGTTGAGCAGCCGAATAAGCAACACCAATGCTCCGCCCATCGACCAACTGACTGTGGGTCGTCAGCGTTTTACGTGTATAGCCAGGCGTTCCAGCATTCGCGATGTTGCGCGAAACCACATCAATGCCCGCCTGCGTGGCATTGAGGCCGCTGATTGAAGCATGGAGCGCGTTAGTGAGTGTCATCGCAATACCGTTACTTTAATGCAGAGTTATTCAGAACCCCTCAGAAGCTTACTTAGCGCTTCATATTGAGCGTTTCGGTGATCATCTCGTCTGCTGTCGTGACAATTCGCGTGTTGGCGGAATAGGCTTGCTGCGTAATGATCAGCTTTGAAAACTCATCAGCGATGTCCACGTTGGATCCTTCGAGTGCGGCTGCAACGATAGCGCCGCTGCTGCCCGTCAGAGCTTCACCGGAGCCTTGTGTGGATGCAAAAGCACCACCGTCCATCTTCTGGAGCTCATTCGAGTCGTTGAAGCGGACCACTGTCACCTCAGCAAGATCAACAGATTTGCCGTTCGAATAGGTTCCGACGATCCGGCCGTCATTGGACACCGCGACTTCAAGCAAGGAACCCGAGGCAAAGCCGTCCTGGTCCAGCGTGTTCACAGTCACATTTCCGTTCGTGTCTTCAAACTGGGTGATGTTTGAAGTTCCGTGATCAAGCGTCACGTTGCCAAGATTGTTGCCGTTGATTGTGAGGTTCGTGATAGTCGCAGACGAAACAGCCGGTGCCAGTTGTCCATTGGCAAAAACATAGTCTTGGCCAATATTGTTCCATTTGGCTGTGGTGCCGGCCGCCGTGTCGCTTGTCTTGTAGAACATGTTCCACGTATCGCTGTCCGCCAGTCCTGCTGGCCCGTCACCATCCGTGTTTTCAACCTTGGCCCATCGGATCTGCACCTGAAGAGGTGCACCTAGATCGTCATAAACGGTGATGGAACCACCTGCGAGAGAACGGTCAAGGAAAAGAGCTTCTTCGTTTGCCTGCACAAACCCATTGCCCGCGCCGCCCGTAACTGTTGTCGGGTCATTCGCGAATGTACCCGCCAGCAGCAACTCGCTGCCCGCAATCGTCGTGTCAGAATTTACGGTTTCCGGATAGGCCGGCAAATTGGCTTCGTAGTCGATCACGGTGGTCAGGTTCGCATCAAGGAACGACCGATTGATCTGAATAGCGGACGGCACGTCGCCCACAGGGTTGCCAGTCGCAATATCAATGTCGACACCCTGCAGATAGTAACCCGAGCTGTTCACGAGATAGCCGTTCCGGTCCATCTCAAAATCGCCCTGCCGCGTGTAACGGTCGACATCAAGCAGCACTGGCTGGTTATCGAGGGTCCCAACGGCTTCTGATACGACGAAGAACCCTTCGCCATTAATGGCCATGTTGGTTGCAACCGAACTGGCATTGATCGCGCCCTGCACATTATTTGTGTAGGCGGGTTGCGCATAGGTCGTACCAGGCAGATGGAAGTTCTGGCCGCTGGACGTCACGGAATCATAAAAACTCGTGTCTGTCCGTTTGAAGCCAGTCGTCTGCGAATTCGCAATATTATCCGAAATATGGGACAGCGCTGTAGCTTGTGCCCGAATCCCTGAAATGGCTGTCGACATCGCACCGTTAAAGCTCATCTGTCCTATCTCCTTAAACCTGCCCCATGGATGGGGGAATACGCGTTGGTGGGTAGAACGCAAGGACTGGGCCAGACCTTTTTTCTTTTGTTTTCAATGGCTTATATGATCACCCAGACAGCACAACCGGGCAAAATCGGCGCCCTGCCCGGCAAAATCTGCCGCAACGTCGGCAACGATTTTAGAGACCCTCTGTTCAATGTTGAGCGAGCGTTTCCCAACAGGTTCCTGGCCTTTTGCTTGAACGTAAGACCGGCTAGCCCTAGGTTCTGTGGCAATTATGAACAGGGAACCAGGCCGCACGAGGCGGTCGACCATATAAGGCCGAGGAAGCATGAAGTTCGAAGGTACTAAAGATTACGTCGCAACAGATGATCTGCGGATCGCAGTCAACGCCGCAATCACGCTGGAGCGCCCCCTTCTGATCAAGGGTGAGCCAGGAACAGGGAAAACCGTTCTGGCGGAAGAAATGTCAAAGGCGCTCGATGCAGAGCTCATCACATGGCATATCAAGTCCACCACAAAAGCCCAACAGGGTCTCTATGAGTATGACGCCGTCTCCCGCCTGCGCGACAGCCAATTGGGCGACGAGCGGGTCAACGACATTTCGAACTACATCGAACGCGGCAAGCTCTGGGAAAGCTTCGAGCGTGAAAAACGCCCTGTTCTGCTGATCGACGAAATCGACAAGGCAGACATCGAATTCCCGAACGATCTCCTTCTTGAGCTCGACCGAATGGAGTTCTTTGTCTACGAAACCGGGGAGACGATTAAAGCAGCACAGCGCCCGATCGTTGTGATCACGTCCAATAATGAAAAAGAACTGCCAGACGCGTTCCTGCGCCGTTGTTTCTTCCACTACATCAACTTCCCCGACGAAGAGACAATGAAGCAGATCATCGCGGTCCACTTCCCAGATCTTAAAGGCCGTTTAATTCAGGAAGCTTTGAACGTTTTCTACGAAATCCGCGATGTTCCAGGTCTAAAGAAGAAGCCTTCCACATCTGAACTGCTGGACTGGCTGAAACTCTTGCTGGTGGAAGACATTTCCCCGGAAAACCTCAAAGAACGCGATCCATCCAAGCTCATCCCGCCGCTTCATGGTGCATTGCTCAAAAACGAGCAGGATGTGCATCTGTTTGAGCGTTTGGCCTTTCTTGCCCGTCGTGAGCGTAACTAGAGCCTCAACAGCAAAAGGAGACGAACATGTTCGTTAACTTCTTTCATGAGCTGAAATCGGCGAATGTCCCTGTATCCTTGCGCGAATATCTCACGCTCCTGGAAGCCATGGACAAAAAAGTCATCGAGGACAAGGTGGAGGATTTCTATTACCTCTCCCGCTCCGCTCTCGTAAAAGACGAGCGCAACCTCGATAAGTTCGACCGAGTCTTTTCCCATGTGTTCAAGGGGTTGGACTCGCTCGAAGAAGGCGACATCGCCCAGATTCCAGAGGAATGGCTGAAATCGCTCACAGAGAAATTCCTGACCGACGAAGAAAAAGCCCAGATCGAAGCCCTGGGTGGGTGGGAAAAGATCATGGAAGAGCTGCAAAAGCGGCTCGAAGAGCAAGAAAAGCGCCACGAAGGCGGCAATAAGTGGATCGGCACTGGCGGGACCTCCCCGTTCGGGGCCGACGGCTACAACCCTGAAGGCGTGCGTATCGGCCAGAAGGAAGGCCGCCACGGCAAAGCCGTCAAAGTCTGGGACAAACGCGAATATAAAAACCTGGACGATGGCGTTGAGATCGGCACCCGCAACATCAAAATGGCACTTCGCCGTCTCCGCCGGTTTGCGCGCCATGGGCAGCCAACCGAGCTTGATCTGGACGACACGATCAAATCGACCGCACGTCAGGGCTATCTCGACATCAAGATGGTCCCAGAGCGGAAGAATAAGATCAACGTCCTGATCTTCTTCGATATTGGCGGGTCGATGGACAGCCATATCAAACTCTGTGAAGAACTCTTCTCCGCTGCGCGAACAGAGTTCAAAAACATGGAGTATTTCTACTTCCATAACTGCCTCTATGAGCATGTCTGGAAGGACAATAAGCGCCGCCATCAAGAGCGGATGGACACCTGGGATGTGCTCCACAAATACCCTTCCGACTACAAAGTGATTTTTGTCGGCGACGGAACTATGTCCCCCTATGAAATCACCTATGCAGGCGGCTCCGTGGAGCACTGGAACGAAGAGCCTGGCGCCATTTGGCTAGAACGCATTCAGCAGATCTATGAAAGCGCCGTCTGGCTGAACCCGGTTGCAGAACGCCATTGGGAATACACGCCGTCAATCCAGGTGATCGAACAGGTCTTCCAGGACCGGATGTTCCCCCTCACCCTGGAAGGGCTGGACAACGCCATGAAGGAACTTTCCCGAGCGTCTTAAGAGGTTTGAGGGTTCTCCCTCTCCAAAATGTGAAATGGGGGCCGCTTCAATTCCTGAATGCGGCCCTTATCTCTTTTATAGGAAAGATTTCAAGGAGCGTCCCATGCAACTACATGCTGATCTCACCAAACGCGCCGTCGTCGATAGCACAGAGCTTGATTGGGTTGCTTCTCCCCTTGCCGGCGTCGAACGCCGAATGCTGGAGCGGGATGGCGACGAAGTTGCCAGGGCGACCACCATTGTGCGTTACGCGCCAGAGAGCTACTTCGACCCTCATGTGCACGCACTGGGCGAAGAATATGTCGTACTTGACGGCACCTTTTCCGATGAGCATGGCGACTTTGGTACAGGCTTCTATGTGCGCAACCCACCGGGCTCACGCCACCGCCCCCATTCAAAGAACGGATGCACAATTCTGGTCAAACTTCGCCAAATGGACCCGAGTGATACAGTGCAGGTGAATATAGATACCAACGCCGGGGAATACGTGGAAACCGGCGTTCCTGGCCTGACGATGCTTGAGGTTCACAAGGACGAACGCGAGCAAGTCGGCTTCTTCCGCTTTGCGCCGGGCACCAAAGTGCCATTACATGAGCATGTCGGCGGCGAAGAGTTTTATGTAATTGAAGGCTCGCTCACCGACGCGAATGGTACATACACGACAGGAACCTGGGTCCGCCAGGAGCATGGAAGCGCTCATGAGGTCACAAGCGAAGAAGGTTGCCTGCTTTATTCCAAATCAGGGCACCTTCCGCGTTAAGGCCTCTGATAAGGCCCATCCCGCGCAATAGCACCGTCCACCAGATGAACATTGCGATCAGCTGCTTCAGCAAAGTCGACGTCATGGGTGACGGCAATGATTGTCGTGCCTTGCTCCTTCGCGAGCCGCACAAAAATGTCGCATACGATATCTGAGTTCTTGGTATCAAGATTTCCCGTTGGCTCGTCTGCCAGGATCAATGTCGGGGCATTCCCCAAGGCCCGCGCAATCGCAACCCGTTGACGCTGTCCACCAGAGAGTTGATCTGGATGCTTATTCGCCTGGTCGCCAATTTCCAGGTCCTCCAAGAGCTGCATGCCGCGCGCTCTGACCTGCTTCTCTGACAACTCCCCCAATCTTTTGATGGGAATGGTGACATTGTCGAGGATCGTGAATTCCGGTAGCAGAAAGTGAAACTGAAAAACAAATCCCAGATGCGCCAGTCGAAACTGCGCCAGTTCATCCCGGCTCAGAAGACTGGTATCCTGACCTTCGACAATCACACGCCCTTCAGTCGGCGCGTCCAGAAGCCCCAGCAGATAAAGAAGAGATGATTTCCCCGATCCTGATGGCCCCGTGATGCTGACAAACTCGCCGGCTGTGACGGAGAAATTAATGCCATGCACAAGCGTCACCGGCACAGTCAAAGGCAGGACGCGTGTGACGTTTTCCGTTTGAAGAACAACCCTAGGTGCCTCCCCGTTCATGCTGCCCCCCGGATAATTTCGACGGGTCGAACCTTGCTCGCACGATGCGCCGGTATCCAGGCAGCCACGACTGCTGAGGTCAGGGCAAATGCGGCACCGATCACATATTGGTAGAAACCGCGGTCCAATGGCAGCCTGGAATCGTCATACAAACCTTCCATCTCAAATTTGACGGTGCCAAGAATTTCGACAAGCCCGTATCCAACGCCCCATCCAAGCAACATGCCTATAACCCCAAGCGCGATACCCTGCAGCAGAAAAATCTGGCGAATATCATAGGCCCGAAAGCCCATCGACATGAGGATAGCAATGTCTCGGCGCTTCTCCATCACCACGGTGGAAATGATGTTGAAGATACCAAACGAAGCGACAATCATAATTGCACTCACGATGGAATAGAGAATGACATTCCGGACGACAAGCAGAGACAAAAAGTCCTCATTGGCTTCCTGCCAGGACTCCGTTCGATATGTCCAACGCTGTTCAATCTTCGACGCAACCTCAATCGCCAAATTCGGATCCGGCAATCGGATACGAATTTGATCAGCGATGTTCGGCTTGTTCATCAGAACCTGGGCATCTTTCAGGAGAACATAGGCACGTCCCTCATCCAGCAGAACATTGCCTGCTCGAAAGATACCGACAACCTTCATTCGCATAACAAGGCCAGTGGGCGATACGACTGATGCCAGGTCCCCCAACTGCAACTGCAATCGATTTGAGAGCCCGGTGCCGATCACAATGCCATCAGAGGTGGTTTTGAGAGCGGCCATGTCACCCTCAATCATGTCTTCTTCGATTGTCGTGAGTTCCACCTCTTTATCCGGATCAACACCCAGAATAGAGACACTGCGGTCCTTACCACCATACCGCACAATCACCTGTCCGGTGAGAACAGCCGAGGCGATCGCATTATCCTCCTCCTCAATCTGCTCTACCTTGCCCTTATAGTCCTTGATCCCCCGGAGCCGCTCGCGAGGCTTCACACCTTTTAAAGACAGAGCCCCCTCGCCATAGGCTCGAAACAAAGGCTGGACAGAGGGATTGCGAAATTCATCTTTGATGGTCACATGGGGCTGACTGTTGACAAGCTTATCTGTCAGGTTTTGCTCTGAGCCCTGCATCATCGCGGAAGTGGCGATAAAGAAGCCCACTCCCAGCGCCACGCCCAGAACCGAGACAAGTGTCTGGCGGCGCCGATGGGTGAGATGCGCGAGCGCGATCTGGATGTTGACCCACCGAAACATCGGGTCACCGCCCTTCTCTAGTCACACGCACCTCGTCGCCCGCCCGGAGATCAGGTGTTGGCTCCCGGATTACCCAGGCACTTTCATCAAGTCCGTCCAGAACCTCTACAAACGTGCCATCAATCGGGCCGAGCGTCGGTACGTTCTTCACCGCAACATCGTCACCCGTCACAGTCCAAACTGCGCCGTTTACGACGGCACTGCTGGGCACAAGAAGCGCATCCAGTTCTTCCCTGAGGATGATATTGAGCTCGGTCGTCATGCCGGCCAGCAAGGGCGTGTCTACAGGCAAAGCTATATGCACTCTATAGGTACGGGCGATCGGGTCACCGAACGGTGTAATCTCCTTTATGCGCCCTTCCAGAGCTTGTCCTTCAAATGCATCAGCGCGAATAAGTGCCTTTTGACCAAGAAGGACCCGGGGAATGTCCTCCTCGTCGACCTCTGCCTCAACCCACAGGTGAGAGGGGTTCCCAAGAACAAACAAAACCTTTCCGGCAGTTACCAGATCACCCACATCAAGCTGCATCTCAGAGCGCATCACATCACCACTGATGGCAGCGCGGACAAAATGTTCTTGCAGCCGCACACGAGCGGCCTCTAAGGCAGCTTCAGCAGACCGGAAATTGGCTTCAGATTGATCCTTGGAGGCAGCGCTTGTATTGCCGGATCGAAAGAGACGGCGGTATCGCTCAACATCCGACGTCGCATATTCAAGCCGCGCCTCTAGTTCCCGCACAGCGGCACTCGCTTCGCGATTATCGAGAATGGCAAGGACCTCCCCCTCCACGACAGTGTCCCCTTCCTGCACCAGGACCTGTTCAATGCGACCAGACACATTGGCGCCAACACGAGCCACATGTACCGGCTCCACTGTACCCGTTGCATACACGGCGACGACCGATGGACCACGTACCGGATGCATGGCCGTCAATGTTGACTGGGAAAAGAATGAAAAGGTGAGAAATCCGCTGAACAAAAGTGCAACGAGACCCACCCCTATAATCCATCGGCTTCTTGTCACAACGGCCTCTTTTGTTCTTCAAACAAACCCTAGTCAGACTCGACGCAGTGCACGGATAAAGTTCTACACCGTTAAAATGGCAATTAGTAAGACTGATACAAGGTTCCTTTGCGTAAATGCGACTAGCAAAGCCACGGGTTTCCGCTATTCTCCGCGCCCTAAGGGTGGAACAAAATGATGCAGATCATCAATCAGCTGAAAAGCGGCAAGTGGAAACGACCGGACATCCTCTTGATGTTAATGGCAGTAGCCGTGCCACTCTCCTTTGCGACCTGGAACTCTCTACTCAACAATTTTGCGATTGAACGCGCAGCCTTTGATGGCGCTGAGATGGGCATCCTGCAATCGCTGCGCGAGGTACCAGGGTTTTTAGCATTCACCTTCGTTTTTGTTCTCCTCATCCTGAAAGAGCAAAGCTTTGCGCTGATCTCGTTAGCAATTTTGGGGATCGGGACCGCGCTGACCGGGTTCTTTCCCACAGCAATTGGCCTCTACTGCACTACCGTCCTGATGTCAGTCGGCTACCATTACTATGAGACCGCCCAACAATCTCTGGCCCTGCAATGGCTCCCAAAAGGTGAAGCGCCGGTCGTTCTTGGGAGACTTCTTGCTGTTGGTGGTTTCGCAAGCCTGCTGGCTTACGGATTGATATTCATCATCTGGGAGTGGATCGGGCTCGACTACAAGTGGGTCTATCTGGCCGGTGGCGCCGTAACGGTCCTCATCGCCCTGACCGCCTGGGCGCTCTTCCCCACATTTGAAGCACCAACGGCACAACGCAAGACCTTGGTCCTGCGCTCACGCTACTGGCTCTATTACGCCCTCACATTTATGGGTGGCGCGCGACGGCAAATCTTCGTGGTCTTTGCCGGCTTCATGATGGTGGAAAAATTCGGTTATTCGGTTACCGCCATCACCCTGCTCTTCCTGATCAACCAGGCCTTTAACATGGTGCTCGCACCAAAGATCGGTGGTCTGATCGCCCGCTTCGGCGAACGCCGTGCCCTGACATTTGAATATATCGGGCTGATCGGCGTCTTTGTGACCTACGCCTTTGTCGAAGATGCAACGCTTGCCGCAGTACTTTATGTGATCGACCATGCCTTCTTCGCGCTCGCTATTGCCATGAAGACCTATTTTCAGAAGATCGCGGACCCGGCAGACATTGCACCCACAGCAGGCGTCGCCTTTTCGATCAATCATATTGCAGCTGTCGTGATCCCTGCCCTCTTCGGCCTGATCTGGCTGGTGAACCCAAGCCTGGTCTTTCTTCTAGGCGCAGGCATGGCGGCAATTTCTCTGGCTCTCTCCAGGCTCATTCCCACGCATCCAGAGGAAGGTCGGGAGCTGCGTTGGCATAAGCCCCTCTTTGGGGCGCACCCCGCAGACTAATTCATAGGGGTTTAGTGAAAATCCCGACTTTTTGGCATCAGCCGCGCTGCTCGAAGCTGTCGTTCATAAAGCTTCTGCAGTGAGCGCGTGCGTGGATCTTCTCCCGGACGCTTCACTTCATCCGCATGCGCAAGACCATTGTCCCCGATCTCATATTGTCCGTCTGTAAGGCCCGCCAGTTCATGGGTCCAGTCGTCGAGCCAGTCAGAGACAACATGGATCACGCCTTCTGCTTTCTGCACCCGCCCGCGCACAGCGAGGAAACGTGACTGCAAAACCGTACGGCGATACCGTTCAAAAATTTTCGGCCAGATGATGATATTCGCAACCCCCGTCTCATCTTCCAGAGTCGCAAAGATTACCCCACTCGCGGTACCAGGCCGCTGACGCACCAAAACAAGTCCGGCAAGATTTACCCGCGTGCCATCACGAATGGCCTCATCATCCAACCGAGCATTTGTCACAACCCGTCGTGCATCCAGACTTGAGCGGAGGAAAGAAACCGGGTGCGCCTTTAAAGACAGTCGCATAGTGGCATAATCGTGCACCACCTGTTCACCGAGAGGCATGGCAGGCAAGTGCACGTCTGGTTCTTCCTGAAAGCCCGCCTGCTCCAGATGCTCAAAGAGCGGAAGCACCGCAGGCGCCTTCCCGTTCTGACCCTTTTTATGCTGTCCCCATCCCCCAAGGCCGCGCACGCCCCAAAGTGCGTCGCGACGTTCCAGACCGATTGACCGAAACGCATCCGCATTCGCCAGAACTTCAATCACCCGAGGAGTAAGGCCGGTTCGGAGCCAGAGGTCACGAACAGAGTCATACCCACGAAGTCGCTTGTCCTCGACAAGTTCCGCCGCTTCTTCCCGGAACCCCTTAATATGACGAAGTCCCAACCGCACCGCACATGTGTGGCGCGGTTTTGTCTTCCAGCGTTTGCGATGAGTTATCTGTCCATTAGCTTGCGCCAGCGAAACAGATTTCTCCAAAGGCTCCAACGTTGAATCCCAGTCAGACGCATTCACATCTGCGGGCACCACCTCAACCCCATGTTCTTTCGCATCCCGGACCAATTGGGCCGGTGCATAAAAACCCATGGGCTGGGAATTCAGGATCGCCGCACAAAAAACGTCTGGGTAGTGGCACTTGAGCCAGGCAGACACATAAACCAGGAGCGCAAAGGACGCCGCATGGCTTTCCGGAAAGCCATAATCCCCAAAGCCTTCAATCTGTTTGAAACAGCGTTCCGCAAAATCCTGTTCATAGCCGCGCGCCACCATGCCGCCGATAAACTTGTGCTCAAAATCATAGATGGTGCCGTTTCGCCGAAAGGTTGCCATCGCCCGGCGCAACCCGTCCGCCTCTGGTGGCGTAAACCCGGCGGCCACAATCGCAATCTTCATGGCCTGCTCCTGAAAGAGCGGTACCCCCATGGTCTTACCCAACACTTCGCGCAATTCATCGGACGGAAAATCGACAGGCTCCTCGCCATTTCGTCGACGGAGGTAAGGATGCACCATGTCCCCTTGAATGGGCCCGGGCCGTACAATCGCCACCTCCACCACCAAGTCGTAAAACGTCTTTGGCTTGAGCCTCGGCAGCATGGACATCTGCGCCCGGCTTTCTACCTGGAAGACACCGACTGAGTCCGCCTGACACAGCATGTCATACACAGCCGGATCATCTTCCGGCACGGTCCGAAGCCCATGACGAATACCGTAATGGGTTTCTAGGAGGTCAAACGCTTTGCGGATACAGGACAACATGCCAAGCGCCAGCACATCGATCTTCAGAATGCCCAGCGTATCAAGATCATCCTTATCCCACTCAACAATGGTGCGGTCTTCCATCGCTGCATTCTGGATCGGCACCACTTCTTCCAGCGCCCCGCGTGTGATCACAAACCCGCCCACATGTTGAGAGAGATGCCGTGGAAAGCCGATCAACTCACCAGCAAGAGAAAGAGCCATCGCGATCAGCGGGTCATCCGGATCAAGCCCAGCCTGGCGCACCTCATCAGCCGCCACACCCTTGGACGACCAGCCCCAGGTCATCCGCGCCATAGCCCCCACCACATCTTCAGAGAGACCCATGGCCTTTCCCACTTCACGGATGGCACTGCGAGCCCGATAGGTAATCACCGTCGCCGCAAGCCCTGCCCGGTCTCGCCCATACTTCTGGTAGATGTATTGGATCACCTCTTCGCGGCGCTCATGTTCAAAGTCGACGTCAATGTCTGGCGGTTCATTGCGCTCTTCTGAGATGAAGCGCTCAAACAGAAGGTCCACCTTGACCGGATTAACTGCCGTGATGCCGAGGCAATAACAGACGGCCGAGTTGGCCGCCGATCCGCGCCCCTGACAGAGAATGTGTTGCGACTCCGCAAAGCGCACAATGTCGTACACGGTCAAAAAATAAGGTGCGAACTTGAGGCGATGAATGAGCTCAAGTTCCCGCGTCAATGTATCCCGTAATTTATCCGTAATGCCGTCCGGAAATTTTTCTGCCACGCCATCCCAGGTAAGCTTTTCCAAAAGCGCCTGAGGGGCCAGCGCATCATCAAACACATCATCGGGATATTCATAGGCCAGTTCATCGAGCGAGAAGGTACACCGCTCAACAATCCGGGCTGTCTCTGAAATCGCCTCTTCGTACCCGCGAAAAATGCGAACCATTTCAGATGCATCTTTCAGATGCCGTTCTGCATTTGCCTCCAGACGAAAGCCTGCCTCATGAATGGTGCAATGCTCACGAATACAGGTCATCACATCCTGCAATCGGCGGCGCTCAGGTGCGTGATAGAGCACGTCATTTGTCGCGACCAGAGGCACCCTCACCCCGTCAGAAACCCGTGCAAGCTCTTTCATCCGCCTTTTATCATCGCCTGTGTAAAGACGATTAAGCCCAAGCCATACCTGGCCCGGAAAACGCACAGACAGATCGCGAAGAGAAGCTTCAAACTCTTTCCCCGGTGTGGGTGGCGGCATAATGATGAAGCACTGCCCATCGCCATACGACGTAATATCGTGCAGTGTGAGGTAACACTCTCCCTTGGGGGCACGGCGATTGCCCAGCGTGAGCAATCGACAGAGCCGCGCATAGGCCGGACGGTCTTGAGGGTAAGCAATCACCTCAAACCCATCCTGGGTGATCAGTCGCACACCCGGCAGAAATCTCAGCCCCTGATCCTTCGCTGCTTTGTGAGCGCGCACAATGCCTGCAAATGTATTGCGATCCGCAACACCAATAGCCGAAAGCCCGAGCTCCACCGCCTGCATCGCCAACTCATCCCCATGCGATGCACCCCGTAAAAAACTGAAATTGCTGGTAATGGCCAGCTCCGCGAAGGAGGTCACCCGAACACCCCATGCACAAACCATTTCGGGTTCGCTGTCTCCCGACCAAAGAGACCGTCCCGGTAGAGCCAGAAGCGACGGCCTTGCTCATCTTCCACACGGTAATAATCCCGCACGTGCGCCCGGCCCTGAGAACTATTACGGTGACGCCACCATTCAGGTGCAATTCGTTCAGGTCCTTCTGAACGCGCCACGTGATAGGTCACCCGCCGCCAACGGAACTGGCGCGGCGGGCCATCGGGCACTTCCGCGATTGTTTCCACCGCTTCTGCACAAGGTAGCATGCGCAGGGGCCGCCCCACCCGCTGACGCTCTTCCACCCGCCAGTCATGAGGCTCTCGCTCTTCTTCCAAAGGGCGAATGCCCGCCACTGCCGGAATAAACACAACAGCATTTTCCGGTATATGACTTTCCCGTGGTTCGAAGCGCCCCACCCGGTCAAACCCCAGACGATTGCCCAACCGGTCCACCAGAAACCCGAGATCTGCTGGACGGCGTTTAAGACGGCTCTTCTTCACCTCGGTAATATCAGCTTGCGTGTGGGCTATAGGGTCCGCCGCTGTCACATGCAGTACCATCGCTTCAATGCCTAGACCGATTTCCAGGCCTTCCCCAAACCCGGTCAGCCGCTCAGAAAAGAGAGCCGCAATCTGTGCGCCATCATCACTGGGAACACTCGTCCCCACATCAATGCTGAACCGCATCCCATCGGTTCGAAACAGATGAAGCTCCAAGCGGCGCGCACCCTGATCCGCCTGGTGAAGCAAGGGCACCATCTCATCGCTCAAGAGACGAATGGCCTGCTCAATATCCGTGAGCGCCATCAGCCCTTCTGCAAACTGTAGACGGGTGCGAAACGGCACCAACGGCATATCAGGAGAGATCGGTTCACTGGCGCGGCCCAAAGCCTGATCAAGACGCGCGGCCAGAACCTTGCCAAAACGCGCCACCATTGGCGCCCGCGGCAGCGTATGAAGGTCCCGCACCTGCTTCATACCCAATCGCGCCAGGTCATCAACCATGGCCATATCCAACCGAAGAGCACTTAAGGGCAAAGGATCCAGTGCCGCGCGAACTTTATCCTTCGCCACAAGCGTCACCGCGCGCGCTCCATAGCGCGCCACCGCCCAGGCTGCCCCCGGATAAGGAGCCACCCCGACCCGTGCAGGCAGACCAAACGCCGCAAGACGCGACATCAGATCCTCCACCAGTCGCGCTTCTCCCCCAAACAGATGAGCGCATCCGGTGATGTCGAGAAAGATACCGTCAGGCTCTTCATGAACCGGCATCGGGTCAGGTGCCGTCCAGGGCGTATAGCGCCCGCACCAATCGCTCAGCTGTTTAAGCGCCCGGGCATCGGCATGCGGGGCCTCTCCGTGCACCCCAAGCCCTGAGGCAACCGCCAGCGCGTCAGTGAGAAGCTGCCCGCGAGACACGCCCAGTCCCCGCGCCTCCTTATTAAGCGCGACAACGCGCTCCCCCCCTTGCCGTGCGCCTCGCAAGGCCAGAGGGGCGCTCGGATCAAGCTGAACCGCCCGGGCCAACCGATAAACCGGCCAATCCGGGAGCCAGAGCGATAGGATCCGTTTTTCTGTTGAATTTCCAGACGACACCGAACTAAACCACTGAAATATATAATTAAAACAGGGACAGAGAAATTAGAACAAAATAAGAACATTTAAGTGTGCCGGAAACTGTGACTGAAGGCGAGTCAGTTTTCGCGTATGCTTAACGGGTGTTCTGTTTGGAGGCCTCTATGACTTGTTTGAAATCCGTTTTCGCTCTCAGCATCTCTGCTCTATTGCTCGCCGCCTGCTCCACCGCAGAGGACCGCGCCCGGGAACAGGCGCTTCAGGACCGCGCAGATGACAGACACTGTCGGGAACTGGGCTTCGAGCCAGAAACCGAGCCTTACGGAAACTGCCGCTTGAAATTGAAGGAAGTCCGCGCCTCACAGCAAGCGCCCAATCACCCCAACTTCGGCGTAGGGGTCGGTATCGGGATTGGATTGTGAGCCATGCGAACCCTTGCCATAGCCCTATGCATTACCGGTGGCCTTGCCTTAAGTGCCTGCACAACACCTGAGCAGCGTGCGTCAGCAGCAGCTGCTCAGCAGAATGCAGACGAAGCGGAATGCACGACCCTTGGCTTTCAGCCTCAAACAGAGGCCTTCGCTGATTGTCTCTTACGCCTGCGCGAAATCCGGAGCGAAAACGCAAAAACACGCGCGCTGAACAATGCCCGCCGCGACCCGTTCTGGCCTTGGTACCGGTCGCGCTACAGATACCCTTATCGCTATTGGTAACTAGCTCGCCTCTCGCACATCGAGAACCACATCCGACGGAGGAAGAGACGAGGGAATAGCAGGCTGGTTGTCTCCTCCCCGATGCGTTTCAGACACGCTGGAAACAAAACTGCCCGCACAGGCGTCCCAGGCAAGCTCTGACAGGAAGGGCCGCCCGCCCTTACACTTCTCCAGATCAACCTGCCACCCGGGCCGGTCAATGGCGCGCAGACTGCCCTCTTCCACTGTTGACGCCGCTGACACACACCACCGTGTGAGCGCGGCACTGGGGCTTTCAAGCTCCCCAAACCCGCGCATCAGAATAAGAGGCGTACTCGCATCTTCCGCTGCCAGGTGAAGCCGCCTGCTGGCGCGCAAATTAAAATGCCGAGACGTCGCTGGTACCTCACCAACAACCGCGGCAAACACACCAGCCCGAACGCACTCCTCCAAAGCCCACAACATGTCCGGCTCCCGTGCCGGGTTCACGAGCAGAAGACGGCTCGGGTCTATGCCAAAGCCCGCGAGCCCCGGACCGTATAGCGCACCCATGTCATAGGCGCCCCAGCTTTGCTGGCACCAGGCAATCAGCCTGTCCTTCCCGCTTGGCGAACCGGACGCATAGGTCGCCCGGGTGGCGAGAGCCGCCGCAAAGCCGATGGCCGCTCCCATATCTCCGTAAGACGCCGCCCGCACCTCATGCACCCCCCGACGGGCAAGACCACCACCTGGCAGCCGTGTGTCCACAGCGCCCAGACCGAGCTGAAACCGCCCCTCTTCCTCCTGAAAAGGTGGGGTTTCCAGCGCCGCAATCTGTGCCCGCAGACCGGCCATCAGTTCTGTTTTCTTCAGGGACTGCATACCATGAGCCAAATGTTCTCTTTATGTTCTCATTTGACTATATGAGAGTCAAGCAGAGGAAATTTGCTTGATGTATTCACAAAAGCGTCGCCACAAGCTCTTCGCTTCATAAGAAAGGATCAACTCAGCCAACGTCTGATTATCCATTCCAGCAAGCTCTCCGTCACTCAGGCGAAACCTATCGGCATTTACCGCATTATCCAGATTCATCCCACAAAAGTGGGAAAGCAGAAATCGCCTCGCCACCTCAGGGCGCACCGGAGCATCCTCCAACAGCTCCAATCGAACATGAACATCATCGTCGGAGACCATTCGAAAACGTCGCCCAGATACCGACAAAATCAGATGCGGCTCGTCAGCAAACCAGGGTTCCAAGTAGAGAGCAGCAGCATCCGCAGTAGAAAACACGCCAACATCACCGGGTATTTCGGGGTCTGAATTCTCATTAATGATGACAGCTTCTGACATATCTACAGCGTACACAAAGCCATATCGGTCTCAAAACCGACCGATTATTCAGCCCACCTTCCGCGCCAGCATCTTCACCTGCCCCTGCTCGACCGATGAATGCACGATCTCAAAACCGGCTGCTTTTAATCGATTGCGGACATCTGCTTCGCCCAGACGTAACTTGGGATAGGAACTCTTGTAGAGCACCCAGCCACTCTCTTCTCGCCGGTGAATAAGGTCATGAACCTCCACCCTGTCACCCCGGTCTTCCAGAAAGCAGGTCATGATCCGATCATCAGTCTGCGCCACGGGAATGAACCGGTCTACACCCTCCAGCACATGGGTGAGATCCCGAAATCCCAACAGCAGCTGACCACGGGAGCCAAGCACGCCATGGACCTCGCCGAGGAAGCGATCAACGTCCTCAAATGACGGGAGGTGGGGAAGTGTATCCCCCAGACACACAGCGAGCTCAAAGCCAGGCATCACCACACCCTGCAACTCAGTGATGTCACCCTGAATGGCATGAACCGCAGACCCCACCGTCCGCCGTTTCAGTTCATCCAGAAGCACCTCTGAGAGATCAATCGCCGTGACCTGGTAGCCAATCTTGGTGAGCGCCACCGAATGCATGCCAGGGCCACAGCCAAGGTCTAACGCCCGCGCCCGCCCGCTCTCACATTCGAGATCAAGTCCACATAGGAGGCCCATATCCGCACGAACGCGGGCATCAAAGTCGCCGACCATGGTCAGGTAATCTGCCGCCAGTAGATCACGATAATGGTTGGTCACATCACCCATGAGAATTCCATATAAAGATTTGTTTATGTCTTTATATAAATTCTTCAAGTGCCATGGCAAGCCCCTAGCCTTCTACAAACCCCGGCCACTGGCCCATATGGTCGACAAACTTGTCGCTGAGCCCTTGGTCATTGAGATCGCCGCATAGTTGTTCGCCAAATATTTGCAAGAACTGACCCTAAGACATAGAGAGCCGAATTCGCTCAGCACTAAAGATCCGAAACCTTAGCCTATGGTAAAATCTCATTTTATAGAAAAATAACAATTTGGTTTTAGGCTGATCGCGGGATGAAAAAAGGCGGGTGGTCTAAATGCTAAATCTATCTCTCTCAAAAAAACTCCCACTAATCATGGGAACAATGGCAATTCTTGCGGCTGTTTCAGCTGGAATTGTCGGGTTTATTCAGGCGCAAAGCGCTCTTCACAAAGCAGAAGAAGAAAAACTAGAAGCAATTTTGCACGACAGAGCCTCCTCTCTTACAGAGTGGTACGAGGCAATCGACGGCGATCTTTCTGTCCAGTCAGAAAACCCGTTCGTCATCGAAGCTCTCTACGCATTCAAAAATGGGTGGGCAGATCTAGGATCCGGTCAGCAGCAGCACCTGCAACGGCTGTATATTGCCGAAAATCCACATCCGCTGGGAAGTAAGGATGATCTCGATGTGGCCAATGATGGGTCCAGCTACGCCTTGGCGCATGAATCCTATCACCCCTACTTTCGCTCTCTCCAAAAAGACCGCGGCTACCACGACATCTTTCTTTTGGATCGCGATGGCAATGTCGTTTATTCGGTTTTCAAAGAAGTCGACTACGCGACCAATGTCGTCACCGGCGAATGGGTGGACACCGATCTTGGAAACGCATTCCGGGCAGCCCGGGATGCAGGAACGAGCAGAGATCGGACCTTCCTGGACTTCAAGCCCTATCCACCAAGTCAGGATGCTCCGGGTGCTTTCATGTCCGCACCCATTATCAACTCGGAAAATAAACTGACTGGAGTCATCGTTTTCCAGATGCCCATCGATACCCTGAACAATGTGATGAACCGCACAGCAGGGCTTGGAGAAACTGGCGAAACTTTTGCGGTCGGTCCAGATCATCTGATGCGGAGCAATTCCCGCTTTTCAGAAGAGTCGACAATTCTCACGCGTCGGGTAGACACCGAACCGGTTGATCTCGCCTTGGCCGGTGAGACTGGAATCATGGAAACACTGGACTACCGCGACCATGAAGTCTTCAGTGCCTATGCACCGGTCAAACTTGGAAACATCACCTGGGCAATTCTCGTTGACCAGGATTCGCATGAAGCGATGGAAGCAATTGACGGCCTTCTACTAATCCTATTGGAAGTAATCGGAATCACGACGCTGATCCTTGCCGGAGTTGGAATATGGGTAGGTCGATTGATAACCAAACCTATCCTTGCGATGGCTGACACCATGGAAGACATCGCTGGCGGCGACACAGGAAGCGACGTCCCTGGAACAAATCGCACCGATGAATTAGGAAAAATGGCATCGGCAGTCGAGATTTTCCGCAAAGGACTGATCGAAAGAGCGGAAATGCGTGTCGAGCAGGAAAATGAACGAACCGCAACCCGAAAAGCGATCAAAAAGGCCGTAAATGACATTGCTGTTCAGGTGGAAGCCAGCACGGGCTCCCTCATAGAAGACGTCTCAAGCGCAATGGAAAACGCCTCAAAGGTCTCACGGGCGATCAAGGATGCTGCAAAACGCGTCGAGGAAGATACCCATACGGTAGCAGCAGCAACTGAAGAGTCTCAGGCAAGCCTGAACACCATGTCCGCCTCTACCGAAGGTATGGCGAACTCCATCCGCGACATTAGTCGTGAAATGGAAACATCGCTGGGAGCGACGAATGAGGCAGTGTCTGCAGGCGACGATGCCAAACTAAAAATTAGCTCGCTGTCCGACTCTGTCGAGAAAGTGAGCGAGGTGGTCGCGGTCATTACTGGTATCGCTGAACAAACCAACCTTCTGGCCCTCAATGCAACAATCGAAGCAGCCCGAGCCGGGGAAGCTGGCAAAGGTTTCGCTGTGGTCGCTTCAGAAGTTAAGGATCTCGCCAACCAGACAGCCCGATCAACTGACGAAATCGTTGCACAGATCTCCGACATTCAGCAATCGACTGAAGCGGCTGTTCAATCCTTTGACAACATCTCAACGGCATTGGATCGCGTACAAGCTGTCGCGCAGACGATTGCTGGCGCTGTAGAAAAACAAAACACAACAACGGAAGAGATCGCCTCAACGGCCGATGAAACAAGACAGGCCTCGGCAGAAATCGCACAAAGCGTCGCCTCTGTTTCAAACGAAGCCAGAAAAACTAGCGAGCAAACGGTTGACCTCAACCAGGCAATAGACAGCGTCACCGAAATGGTGCGTGATCTGGGAGACGACCTGAACAAAGTTGTTCGGGCGTCAACAGACGAAGCAGATCGTCGCCTTTCTGACAGGATCGAAGATGACTCTGCCTGCGAGCTGGTGGTCAATGACAAGACCTACCAAACCACCCTTTCCGACCTCTCTTCAAACGTTGTCCGCGTCGCGCGCCCCGACACGCTGGCAGACGTTCGCGGCCGGATCGAATTTGTCTCGGAAGCTCACAAAATCAGGTGCGAGGCGGACGTGATCGAATGCAGCGGAACATTCATCCGCCTCGAATTTGTAGAAAAGCAGTCAATCAAAATTGCCGCCTAAAGGAAATTTGTTGAGGGCTCAGCCCTCAACAAATCCCGGCCATTGGCCCATATAATCGACAAACTTGTCGCTCAGACCCTGTTCGTTCAGGTAAGCCGATGTCACTGGAATGGTTACCGGTTCAAACAACGCATCGGCCGCCAGTTTGTTCGGGAAATCATGGGTCAGAATGGCTGCGCGCCCAAGCAGAACAAAATCACATCCCTGATCCAGACAGGCCTGCGCGTCTTCAGGGCGCGCGACCTTCCCAGCAACACCAAGGCGCACATTGCCTCTGTCCAACTCCGTGAAATAGTCCATGAGCTTCTTGCCTTTGAACTCCTCATCGGTCGGTTCTTTGAAGACATTCCAAAGCGACATGTCGAGATAGTCGATTTTGTCTTCGCGCATCAGACGTTGTGCCACCTCAACAATCTCATTCAACTTCAGATCGAACCGCTCAGGTGACAGGCGAACACCGAGGTGAAAGTCCGCCCCGCACCGGGCGCGAATGCCATCGATGATATCAAACAGAGGTCGCCCCCGATTTTCGAGTGCCCCACCATACTTGTCGTCTCGTTGATTCACGCCGGGGCTTAGAAATTGGCACAAGATGTAGCCATGAGCTCCATGGAGCTCGACGCCATCAAAGCCTGCCTTCTCTGCCCGCTCAGCACCAGCGACAAAATCTTCGATGAGCTGGTCGACTTCAGCGGTTGAGAGAGCCCGCGCTCCGAACTCTTCATTGTCTGATGGGCAGTGCGGCTTTTCACCGATAAGCTCTTCTGGAGATCGCATTCCCGCATGATGCAACTGCACCACCGCAATACTGTCCTGAGATTTGATTGCTGTCGCTAAACGCGTCAGTCCTTCCAGATGATCGTCGGAAAAAATTCCGAGCTGGCCAGGAAAACCCTGCCCCACAGCCTGCACATGCGCTGCGCAGGTCATGGTCAAGCCAAAGCCACCTTCGGCCCGCATGGTAAGCCAGCGAAATTCTTCGTCGGACAAGCGCCCATCATCATAGCTTTGAGTATTGGTAAGCGGCGCCAACATGAAACGGTTCTTCATGGCAGCCCCCCGCGTGAACGACAAAGGTTCAAACAGATCAGTCATGTAACATCCAAAATTGAGGAGAAAGAAAGTCGGATCAGGCCTCTTGTGCTGTGCCCCAATAGTTAAAGCCTGCAAAGCGGGGGGTGTCCGGCAGATACATTGTCTCAAGGTTTTTCACTTTGAACCCACCCTGCTCCAACACGCTTGGAATGTTGCGGTTGAGATTGCAGCCACCAGCGATCCGTTTCCAGAATGGATTGACTCGCGCTTGCCACTTCTGAACGTCTTCATCAGGCGCAAGGCCATGCTCGCAGAATATGAGGTTCCCACCTGGTCGCAGAACTCGCTTCATACCTTCCAGCGCTTTCTGCGGATCGGGGATTGTGCAGAGCGAATAAGTCACCATCACCGTATCGACAGAGTTGGCATCCAATGGAATCTCCTCTCCCGGCAAGCCTACAAACTCAACGTCAAACCCCAATCCCTTCGCCCGTTCTCCGGCGATCTTCCAACTCTCTTCCGAGGGGTCGAGACCAATCACCCGCTCAACACGGGAAGGATCGTAGTGCTCAAGATTAAGTCCGGTTCCGATGCCGATTTCGAGCACCCGGCCTTCCGCCATCGGCACGACTTTTTTCCGCTGGAAAGCGATCGGCTTGGCTCCACAGGCAAACTTGCTGTTGATGATCCGGGGGACAATATATTTTTCGTAAAAACCCATGCGCTCTCTCCCAATGTTGATAGTCGAGAGTATAAGCGCAAAAGTGGGTCTTAGCGCCAGTCCGACACACCAAAGCGTAGCAAACGATCTTGGGCAATCTGCCCTATGCAACGCCCACGCCCACGGTGGGCCAGCACACCTGTTCGAACCAAATTGGCCTGCCTTAGAGGAGAAAGCACCCGAACCCCTTTGGAGAGAGCGTCCCAGATATCCTCTGCGGCAGGAATTGTCTGGTTTTTGGCCCTGTCTGAAAGTTCTACTGAGTCGGCGATCAGTATGGCACTGAGCGCCGCTTCCGCCCCGGAACGCGCATAAATCGCGACAATATCTGCGTCCCCATCCGCGCTATTGGGCACGCGAGGTCCAGCAACAGCGATCCCCCCTTTTATGACACCCGGGCGCAAGCCTCGGATCATCTCGAGCCATAGCGCGCCGCGCAGATCAGACGGCACATCCAGCACCGCCTCAAAGTCGATGGAGAACGCCCCGCACTCACCACTGACAACATAGGCCGACTCCAAATGGGAGGCAGCGCGCATATGCTGAACAGTTTGGTCTGCCAATGCGCCGGCGACCGCATACTTCGCTGCCGCAACTGAGTGATCAGGGTGTCCCGCATGAGCTGCAGTGCGGGCAGCTTCCAGCGCCGTACGTGCTGCTTCACTGCGAGGCAGGACATCCAGATGTCCCTGGGAAACCAAGTCCATGTCGCTATCAGCTTCAGCCGCTGTTTGCCTGAGAAAAGCGACACCGGCCGCAACGGCGCTGTCTGCCACCGAGGCACCGTTTCCGCTAGCACCCAAATGATAGATTGCACCTGAAATTTCGACTGATGTCGTACTCACATCTCACCTACCAGCCAGCTCAATCGCAACAGTCCGGCCTTATTGCGTTGCCAGCCCTGGCGCAGTCCATACACCGTCGCTGTTTGCATCAACATAGATCGGATTGGCGAAGGCATATGGTTTGAACCCTGGATAAACCACAGCATAATCCTCACCAGGATCCCCCGCCACCTCAACGGTAACGTAGCTGTCTTTTTCAAAGCCAAGTTTGAACGCGACCACTTCGCCGTTTTCAACGGGAAAATCCCGAAGCGCCTTGCCGTTAACGCTGATCGTCAAGGTCGAGGCATCAATCCAGGGGGCAGAGGATACTTTGACTGTAAGCTCGGCACTGCCACCAGCAACCATCTCACCAAGTCCTTTGTCACCTAACGTAACTTCGAGCATCGGGCCTGTCGTGCCATAGACACGTCCCTGTTGAACAGCGGACACAAAGGCCGCTTCGTCAAATGCTTCAATCGTGTCTTCCTCAACCGCGATCATGTTGCGCGGCAGACCAACCTGCTGGGACGCGGTATGAGAGTCACTATTGGCGGTCGCGACAATTTTCTCGCCCTGCGAAACCAGTGAGAGCCAATCACGCCGAAGGGCTCTTTCAGACTCACGCGAAATGCCGTTCATCACTTCCATGGCATCAAAGTCGATATCACGCCTTCCCGTAACCGGGTCTGGATCAATAAGGCGACGGTTGCCATCGCTCCCCAAAATCTCGCCCGCATTGTAGGACCGTCCAACGCCCATATGATCGAAATAAGCCGCCCGATCCCCAGACCAGTCTTCCTCCCAGGCTGGACTCCCAGGTGCGAACCGATCATCCCACCGCGCATGGTTGAGTTGAATAAGAGAGTCAGCGCGACGCGTCTTGAGATCAGCAATCACTTCTCGCCAGCGACGATTTTCATTGGCAAATGCGCCGCGTCTGAACGCAAGAGCTTGCGCATCAACGGGAAACGCATTCGCATGGCCCAAAGTATAGGGCGTCCGGTCGCTCCCAACTTCTCCTGTAATCTCTGTACCTGCGATGGTCGCAACATAAGCGCCGACCTCAAGCCGATCAATCGTAGGCTGAAAATCAAAAACTGTTTCATGTTCTGTCGCAACGAGCACCTCAGCGCCCTCAGCAAGGTAGGTGGCAACCCGTTTTGCCCGCGGCATTACAGTGTCAAAACTGGGTCCAGAGTGGACATGAAAATCTGCCGAAATGAACCCCGCCGTCTCAACTACGACACTCGGCGCAGCAATATCGAGAACCGTATCATTCCCAGCCACCACAGAAATCTCTGCCTTCTCAAGGGAATATTCAGGGCCGCGCGTGCCATAAATCCGGTACTTTCCTGGTGGCAGCAAAGCGAAGGCTGGATCTTTGTCAGTCCCCATCAGGAATATCTGATTGACCCCAGTCAACCTGTAAGAGCTATCGTCCCGCAATTCGACTGCGCCAAGAAGATTGCCACCAAAAAGCGGGTCCGGTGTGCCATCAAGCCCTTTGAAGGTAAGGCGCATGGGCGATCCGTGCGGGAGAGCGACGCGGGACGGCGCATCCAAATCCACAGTCTCAAGAGTCATGTCTGACTCCCCGACCTGAAAAGGCACGCTCAGCTCCCTGCCACCTTTCGCGGCGATACGCATTGTGTAAGCACCGGTCGGCAGATGAACCGAAAATGCACCCCTGCTATCGGCACTCGTTTGGGTAAATGGCGTCCCGTCTTTCAAGTCCAGATGAACAACCGCGCTGCCTTCCGACACCCGGCCGTCAACCTTCGCAGCATCAGCATAGATACGGTCAGTTATTCCAGCCACGTCCGCTCTTGGCGCAAGGTGCAAAACCTCCTCGAACGTAATCTCATCGCCGGCGGCAAGCTCCGTAAATGGCACCTCAAGCAGCTGCAAAAGGCCGATATCCGCCCCATCGCCAGTAACAAAAGGTTCTGTGATCGCCAGAAACGATAAAGCTGAGAAATCCGCCAGCGCATAAAAGGGAAGATCCACAACAGACCCGTCAGCATTTGAGCGTTTGGCCGAGACCATCTGCCATCCATACGTGATCGGCGCATCCGCATCTGCCGGGCTCAACGCAACAATCAGATCGGCAGTTCGGGCAAATGTTGCAATCTCTGTCGGACCCCGCGTAACGAAGCTTTCCTGAACAAACCCATTTGACCTGCTGGGATCAATTGTGGATGCGACAAAGGGGACAAGCGAATAATAATTGAAGAAGATACTTGTGTAGAGTGCGACGCTGGGTTCGCCATCGCGTTGAGTAAGATGCTTGGTAATGAAGAGCTTATCCGGCTCATCAGCGTCGAGGCGGTAACTGGTCTCGACAATCACCCCACCTTGCCCGCCAAAACTGCGAATTGCCGCAGAGGACGGACCAACTTTCCCATCAACGCGCTCAATATTGACCGGAGTATCTCGGGAACTATCGATAAGATCCTGTGCGCCGACATAGTGGTCATCGGCCCGGCCACAATATCCAAGGTCAATCAACGTGCCACCACGCACGGACAATTCACTCTCATGGGCGATCCCGCTGATCACAGCGCAGACCGACCCGTTGCTGAGGATCCAGTCTCCTATTCCACCCGCGGCGTCAGGACCGGCCTGAACATATTGAGCTGCGTTTTCTGCGGTGATGCGTTTAGCGACAAGCTCCGCTGCTTCAACTGCAACTGTCGACATGACCATGCCAATCACAACCGCTGAAAGTGTCTTCTTCATCTGCGTCCCCCAGAAAAACCCGCACACTCAAACTTGGTTCGAGAGAGCGCAAGCTATCACAGAGAGAAAGAGAGAACAGTGCAAAACAGATCCGGCAGCTGCCAAGAGACAGTTTTACAGCAGGCTCAAGCCGCGTCCGGCAGGCTCAATGTCAGCCCATTAAGCTCTTCTGAGAAAATCAACTGGCAGGACAGACGTTCATCGTCACCTGCAAGGTGCTCGTCCAGCCGGTCAAGTTCTTCATCGCGAGGTTCGTGCAGTTTGCTCTGCCACTCCGGGGCCACACGGACACGGCACTCACCGCACACGCTGGACCCGCCGCACTCAGCGCCAAGGTTTACTCCGTGGGCGCGGACAATCTCCATCACCCGCCATCCTTCAACAGCGTCGAGCTCATGGCTCACGCCGTCGCGATCTGCAACGACAATCTTCATGGGTCTCACCTTCAGGGGGGTTAGGGGAGATTTGTTAGGCGACGCCGAGCTTCTTCTGAAGGTTCGACGACGATGTCGTGTACTGGAAAACGATCTTCGCGTCAGGATCGACAATCCGTTTGGCAGCCTGAGCCATCAAGGCCGCTTCATGGAAGCCAGACAGAATGAGCTTCAACTTACCCGGATAGTGATTGATATCCCCGATCGCAAAAATGCCGTCTGCGTTAGTTGCAAACTTCTCTGTATCGACTGGAATGAGGTTCTCATCGAGATTTAGGCCCCAATCAGCGATTGGACCAAGTTTCATCGTGAGACCAAAGAACGGCAACAGGGTGTCACATTCGATCTTCGTCAGCTCACCGTCCTTCGACTTGTAAGTCACACCTTCCAGCTGGCCATTGTCACCATGCAGCTCGGTGATCTGCCCCATGTGAAAGATCATCTTTTTCTCTTCCACAAGCGCGTGCATTTTGTTCACAGAGTCAGGTGCTGCTCGGAAACCGTCACGACGATGGATAAGCTGCATGCTGTCTGCGATAGGCTGAAGATTGATCGTCCAATCAAGCGCACTGTCCCCGCCACCTGAAACGAGAATATTCTTACCTTTGAACGCATCCATCTTCTTCACGGAATAGAAGACCGATGTGCCTTCATAAGCTTCGATGCCTGGAATTGGTGGCTTCTTAGGCTGGAAACTACCGCCGCCCGCTGCGATCACAATAACAGGGGCTTCAAATGTAAGACCACCGTCGGTTTTTACCTGCCAGTTGCCATTGTCGAGCTTCTGAACCTGCTCAACCATCTCGTTGTAGTGATATTCAGGACCGAACGGCTTAGCTTGCTCTAACAGATTATCTGTGAGCTCCTGTCCAGACACGACAGGCAGACCAGGAATGTCATAAATCGGCTTTTCGGGATAAAGCTCAGCGCACTGCCCACCAGGACGATCAAGAATGTCGATCACATGAGCCTTAAGATCCAGAAGGCCCAGTTCAAAGATCGCGAAAAGCCCACAAGGGCCCGCGCCAATAATGACCACATCAGTCGTAATCGTGTCCTGGCTCATATCGGTCCAGTCCTTTCAAAAGGTCCGCAAAAAAACAAGTGGGCGAGCCAATAGCAAGCTACCGCGCCCACGTAAAGAACGTTGTGGGAATGTAATAATCATCCTAAAGACAAATTCAAGTGTGAAAATTATTAAATAACACTTCTGTGATGGACTTTAGGGCTGAATGCGACGCTCTGCCCTCGTGACAAACCGACAGTAATGCTTATGTTAGGCGCAGAAATCGGGTGGTCGATGCTATGGATCCTCCGCCCCCCTTTTCGGAGTAATTCATGACCAAGTGCGAGACGATGGCTGATGTCCGCCGGGAGGTCGACCGCCTCGACCGTGAACTCGTTGCCCTTCTAACAGAGCGGCAGGCGATGATGAATGAGGCTGGGCGTATTAAGGCAAGCCGCGATCTGGTGCGCGATGAAGACCGGATTGAACAGGTGGTTGCAAACGTTTTGCGCGAATCAGAAAAAACCGGCCTCTCCCCTGCGATTGCAGAGCCTGTCTGGCGGCTTCTCATTGAGAAAAGCATCGAACATGAATTCGGTGTCTTCGACGAGCTCAATAAGGCCTCGTAAACCGCTCAGTTCGCGGCTGAACGTTCAGCCAAAAACTCAACAAACTGAAAATCAAGTTCAGTATCAATGTCGGCGGACCGGTCCTCCGGCATCTCAAAGAGACGTGTCTTCTCAAGGAATAATCCAACGTCACTCATCAATGTAGCGCGCCGCCACACGTATATTGAGCCGTTCATGTCAAAGGTTCGCGGTGCATCCTGACGCCGAACGATGGGAGGATCGGTGGGCTTTGACAGCCCAACTGATCCGTCCGGGCGCTCTTCAACCAAATTGAAATAGGGAGAACATTTGGCGGGCGACCCTGTGATAACATTCTCCACATCACCATTATCAAGAAGAGCAACCGCCCCGACAATATCGCTCGGCCAGCGTAGCGGCGATGTTGGTTGCAAGTCCGCGACGATGTCGACCCCCCGCCCGATTTCATTCTCAACCGTCTCAACGCAATGGCGAATTGCGGGAAGCTTAGCCGCAACGTCCGTCGCAAGTTCCGGCGGGCGCTGAACAAGGTGTCGGACACCAGCAGCACGCGCCGCGTCCAAAATCGCCTGATCATCACTGGATACGGCAATATGTTCGAAAAGCTTGCTCGCTTGTGCCTGTTCAATTGAATGAACGATCAAAGGTTTACCCAGAAGCGGCCGGATATTCTTGCCTGGCACTCCTTTGGATCCACCTCGGGCGAGTATGGTGCAAAGCCGCGTCACACCGGCTCTTTCGCACCAAAGACTTTGCCAAATTCTTCCTGTGCCTGTTGCAGGTCATCCAACTGGCCGATATCGATCCAGTATTCATGGATCGGAAAGGCGCTCGCAAGCCCACCCTCAGAGATCACCTGGTCGAACAAAGTCGGCATGTCATACATCTCACCGTCAGGGACATGATGTAAAATGGCCGGTGACAACGCATAGACACCGCCATTCACAAAATAGTTCTGAGTTGGCTTCTCATTGATCTCGGTAATCTGGTTGCCACTCATCTCAATGACACCATACGGGACCTGGAAGCGGTACTCCCGGACACCCATGGTCGCATCGGCCACCTGATCCACATGAAAATCAAGAAGCCGGCGAAAATTGATCGCCGTCACCAGATCCGCGTTCATAACAAGGAACGGAGCACTAGGAGTTTCCGGCAGGAGCGTCAAAGCGCCGGCCGTGCCCAGCCGTTTGCTTTCTTCCAAATAGGAGATGTCGACACCCCATTCATGCCCATCACCAAAGTAGGCTTCCACCTTTTCCGCCTGGTAGTTGACCGACAGAAAAATGCGTTTGAACCCCTGCTCCGCCAGCCGTTCAATAATGCTCTCAAGCACCGGTTTCCCGCCTACAGGGATAAGCGGCTTGGGAAGGTTCTCCGTTAGGGGTCGAAGTCGTGTGCCCAGGCCACCGGCCATAATCACAACCCAATTATCACTTCGGTCGTCCTGAACGATGCGACTCAGTGTCTCTAGACCAGTCAACACGCCCTCTGCATCGACAATAGGCACTTGTGCGATCTGATATTCTCGCATCCAGCGCATCACCGTTTTCCGGTCGATGTCAGGTCCGGCAGTGATGGGGTTTGCCTTCATCACATTCCCAACCGGCGCATCCAGTGTTTCGCTGCGAAGGATCGCGCGACGAACATCGCCGTCGGTGATGGTTCCCAACAGTCTCCCGTCCGGATCAACAACCAGTGCAATTTGCAGTGCACTTTCGTCAAGGTTCCTGATCGCCTCTCCTAGAGTGGCGCTCGGGTCCAGAACTGCCTTTTTCCAATGAGCCATACGGCCTCCTACTGGGTAATCATGTCATCGGGCGCATACGCCCGTGCAGCGTGGGTTCCAAGAAGCGACCAATAGAGCTCAGGGCGCAGGCCGGTGCCCGGTCGTTTAACGGTGAGGTTGTCAGTTGTAAAAACTTCACCTGCACTAATGGGCTTACAAGCGACCAAAGATTTCCGGCCAATCGCCATATTGCTGATTTCGGCGGGGCGCGGCTCTTTGGCCCCATCACCAAGGCCTGTGGATACCCGTCGAACTCCCTCAACGAGGGCACTCAACTCTTCCGGCGTCGCAGACGCTTTATGATCGGGACCTGGTAATTCCTTGTCGAGCGTATAATGCTTCTCGATGATGCAGGCCCCCATAGCTACCGAAGCTATCGCGTGAACAATGCCTTCGCTGTGATCTGAAAACCCAACAGGTAGACCAAACGTCGTACGAAGCGTCTCAATTGCTCTGAGGTTTACGTCAATGTCCGGTGTTGGGTAGGAACTCGTGCAGTGCAACAGTTTTACGCGGGACTTGAGAACAGCCTTCCCCGCTTCGCTCTCAAACGCTTCTTCGAATGCCTTTTCGCTAGGCGTATTCTCGCCAAGATACCCATGCGCAACCACGCCCAGCATGGTCTCCACTTCATCCAGCGTCGCCATACCTGTCGATAGGATGAGGTCGCGGCCTGCCTTCGCGCAAGCATGCAAAAGCGGTGCGTTGGTGAGTTCACCCGACCCGACTTTTAGCGTTCCAACGTTGAGCTCATTGGCAAGAAGGTCCAGGCTCCCCAGATCAAAGGGCGTCGAGAGAAACTGTACGCCCTTTTCGGCACATCGTTGAATGAGTCTCCGGTGAGCGCCAACATCAAGCTCCAGCGCGCGCAGCATTTCCAACTGCGTTTCACTCTCTTCAGTTGTTTCTTTCTGATAGTCAGCTTTCGGGGCGCTTCGCGTCACCAACGCTTCCGCATTGAAGGTTTGAAACTTCACAACATCCACACCAATGTCGGCGGCAACATCGATCATCTCAATGGCACGGTCCAGAGACCCATTGTGATTGACACCAGCTTCGGCGATTACCGTGACTTGGTTCATGGCCTCACCTCTTTGAGAAGCATAAAAGCTTCTGCAGCCGGATATCCTGCCTCCGCACCACGCACCTTCTCTTTCGCATCTACAATTTCCAGGCTCCGTGGAAACGGTGCGTCCCCCACCTCCTCGCCATAGAGTTCAATGATGGATCTCTTCTTCGCAGACCAATCTGTGATGTTCTCATACAGAGATGGGGTGAAATCCAGACCACCAGGCCGCCTTACAATGTCCGTTTCCGAGAGCGTTTCGTATGCCAAAACGCGCCTGAGGTATGGTGCGCGAAACCATTTGGTGCAGGACAGAGCCGCATCAAAAGAAATCTTGTGGTCTGTGTGGGCATCACCTGGGAACGGCAAATAGACATCAGATGGATGAACTTGCGCAAAGATGTCTGCGATCTTCTTCACAATCTCGCCGATTGGCGCAACATCAAGTGCCGCCGTCTCATACCCAAGGCGGTGAACCGACTGAAAACCAAATGCCTGGGTCACTGCTTCAATCTCACCTTCGCGCGTCGCGATGCGTTCGCTTGAATAGCCAGAAAAAGCTGTCATCTCCGTCAGGATCAGCCAATGCGCGCGGGCACCAGCATGACGGGCCTTCAACAAGGTCCCGCCGCACCCGATGGTCTCATCGTCAGGATGAGGGGCAACGACCAGAATGTCAGACATGCTCCCTCTCCCTCAAAACGTATTGCGCTTCTGAACCAGCCGGCGCTGGTCGGTTTCTTGGACAAGGACATCGCATATCTGCTTGCCCGCTGTGCCATCCCCATAAGGGTTTTTTGCCGATTCCACCTGCGCACGATACTGATCGTCGAACACAGCCTTCTTCAGCGCTGCCTCGATCTCTGTTGCGTTATAATCAACAAATTCAACATTTCCGGCGTGCTCACGACCGACCTGACGGCTTCCTACATTCACCACCGGCAGCTTCAGAAGCGGCGCCTCAATGATCCCACAACTTGAATTACCGACCAGGGCAGATGCATTGCGCATCAGGTTCACAAACACAGCCCGCGATAAGTTTTTGTAGGCAACAATCGTTGGATGACGGTTTGCATAGTCAGCCAGGAGCCGCGACATAGCGTGATTACCGGGGTCGCTGTTTGGACTGGAAACAAAGGTGGGCAAGCCGCATGCGACAATCGCATCAAGGGTCGCCTTCATTTGCCGTTCCGCATCATGCATCTCAGGCAATAATGGATGCTGGATCATAATGAGAAAAGGTCCCTCAACAGGCGCCACGTTCATCATTTTCCAGACACAGGCCAAGTCGATCTCAGGCTCATCTACAAGCCGATCAAGACCAGGCGCGCCGACATTGTGGACGCGCCAGGGCTCTTCTCCGAGACGCAAAACCCGTTCTGCACTTCCAGCAGAAGCCGTCATGTGAAGGTGCGCCAGTTTTGTGACCGCATGCCTCACAGAATTGTCGATATTAAAATCATCTGCTGTATCGCCACCGGCAATATGAACGACGGGAACGTCAAGATAGCCGCCCGACAAAGCGACGGTAATTGCCTCTTCCCTGTCGCCAACGACAACCAGAAAATCTGGTCGCCGAAATGCAACGACGTCGACAAGTCCTTGCAATTGAATCGCGGCTGACTTGGCGCGGGCAGCATCGCTGTCAGAAGCAAGAAGGTTGTCGACTTTTGCGACGACTGGATATCCGTCAGCTTCGACGTCTTTGACCGTCAAACCAAAGACCGACGCAAGATGGCTGCCGGTGACAACAATCTCAGGTCGCAATGACTTTGACTGAGAGACCGCCGCAATCACGGGGTAAAGGATGTCGTACTCGGCTCTTGAACCGGTAACGAACATCACACACCGAGTGTCAGAAGACATCGGACATCACCATGCGCACAGACCATGAGCGGCTGTCCAAGAGATCACCCCCGGACCCAAAGACCCTTCCACCCATGTAGGTGACGGGACCTCCGGGCCTAAAACCGACTTTCTCGATTGCTGGGAACATCGGATCAAACACAGGCAGCCACATGTTGAGACGCGTCGCACCATCATCGCGGGCGATGGCCGCAACGCTCCCGATAAGAGCACCGACGGTCTCCGGCGTTGCCGCGAGCTCAACAATATCAACAGCATCTTCATGGCGTTTGAAGACAGCAAGGCCCAAACCACCTTCGCCACCGGCAACGCCAATGCGATAGTCATTTTCCGGGTCTTCAAGCATGCGCCAGTTATAATAGGCAATGTCACGTCCAAGAGAGACTTTGGCCGGTGAAGGCGCAATGCTCGGAAGCCAATCGCTAAAACGGTCAACCTGAGCAAAACTCCGACCCGGTGTATCTGGAAACTTCATGTCGTCGATAGAGGCAGACATAAGCGGCACCGGAGCCATGTCCTCCCACCCCAAATTCTGCACAAATCCCCTATGGCTGTTGCTGTTAGGAAAGCCGAAGACCACCCTATATCCCTGTTTCGCAAGGCGGTCGTATAACCGTTCAGCCAATTGTGGAAACAGACCCATTCCTTGATAGTCAGGATGGGTCATCGTTGTCATGGACAACGCAGCTTTACCGACATCCCTCCCGATCGTCAGGGGCATTGGCGACACAGCATAATGCGCAGCCAGCGTGTCACCGTCCCAGGCAAGTTCGATCATCGGCGCGTCAATTGGATTATCCCGATACCGCCAGTTCCAATAGTCCTTGGACATGGGTTTTCCGAAAGCCGCTTGGAACAATGCCAAAATGGCCTGCTCGTCACCAGGACGGAAAGGCCGAAAATCCAACTCGTGTGCATGAAACGTCGTTGCTGCATTCAACATGGGTTTTCTCCAAGTGGGACACTTGAGGGAACATTGATAAGACGCGCTTCGATATTACGGGCACCATCAAGCAGCATGGCGGGTGCGCCTGTATACATCGGCAGATCATTCATCAACGTCCAGGTGGGTCGCGTCATAAGGCCCGCTTCATTTGTAGCCTCGAGCACCGCATCACGTGTTTCGATTGACGGATCATCAAGAAAAAGACAGTTCAACCAATAATTGGCGCGACCAAAGCACCGCTCACGGAAAACGCTGACACCCGGAACGGCCTCGAAGGCAGATACATATCGGTCGGCAAGAGAACGCTTACGCTCAATGTAGGATGGGAGACTTTCAAGTTGCGCACAGCCAAGCGCCGCATTCAGGTTCGGAAGACGGTAATTATATCCAACGGCATCATGGTCAAAGGCCCACCGATGGGCGACTTTCGCCGTCGTCGTCAGATGCTTGGCACGTGCTGCTAGGTCCGCATCGTCCGTGACAATCGCCCCGCCGCCACCGGTTGTGATGATCTTGTTCCCATTAAAGCTGATCGCGGCGACACGGCCAAGCGAACCGCATTTTTCGCCTTTGTAGATACTGCCGAGGGACTCGGCTGCATCCTCAACAATCGGAATACCATACCGGGCCGCAACCGCAATCAGAGGCTCCATATCAACCGCATGCCCATAAGTGTGCATGGGGACAATGGCGCCGAACCGACGCCCCGTCAGTCGATTGCGCAATCCTTCCAGGGACCGCTCACCAATCTCCGCGAGATAAGCGTCGAGTTTGGTTGGGTCTAGCCCCAATGTCGCGGGATCGCTATCCACGAAATGAGGGACCGCGCCGAGATAGGACGCTGCATTGGGGGTTGCGACAAAGGTAAGCGCTGGCATCAGCACTTCGTCGCCAAGGCCAACACCAACTACCTGTAGTGCAATCTGAAGCGCCGCCGTGCCGTTTACGACAGCAACCCCATGAGCGACACCTGAATGAGCGGCGACCTCTTTTTCAAACTTTTCGACATAAGAGCCAACAGAGGAGACCCAGCCTGTATCGAGACAGTCTTTGACATAGTCCCACTCAGCACCTTCGAAATGCGGTACATGAAGCGGCTGAAAGGCATGGTCTTCTGACACACCAATAGCCGACCGAATAGCAGCCACCACCTGAGACGGATCTACCTGTTCATACGGCTGATTGAGTGTCGCAAGTCCCATGTGGCTCTCCTCAGGCGGCAGCTTCCTCGCGCACATCATAGTTCCCGTAATAACCGGGAATTTCTTCTGAACGCAGGTAGAGACCAGAACGAACTGCCTCGATCAATTCTGGGACAAAGGCTTTCACAGAGTGGCGCGGCTCAAATCCCAATTCATTTTTGATCTTGGCAAAGGACACCCGGTAGTTGCGCGGATCGCTGCCCTTTTCGACGTAAGAAACCTTGCCATCAATGTGGGTCAGGATTTCGTCGATGATCATCGCCTTGGTGTAGTTGTTTTCATCAGCACCAACATTGAAGACTTCGCCGCGGACCTTTTCCTCCGGTGCTTCCAGCACCCGAATGACCGCACCGGCAATGTCACGCACGTGGCAGTAAGGGCGCCACGTATCCTTGTCATAGACATCCAGCGCTTCGCCCTTAGCGAGAGCAGCTGTGAATTCATTCACTGTCAGATCAAAACGCATGCGGTGGCTGAGCCCGAATGCTGTGGAGATACGAAGCACGGTCGGGATTGCTTCAGATGTTTTCCCCTGCTCCAGCAGAAACTGCTCGAACCCAACTTTGGTCTCCGCATAGATGGAGAGAGGTTTGAGATCAGATGTTTCATCCGCGGGTTCATCGCTGTCCCGCATACCGTAGTTGGAACAGGTAGACGTAAAGACGAACTTGTGAATGCCCCGCCCTTCAAGCGCTTTAAAGACAGTCTCTGAACCGGCCTGATTGACCGAGCGGGTGAGATCGGGGAATTTCTTGGAAATCGGGTCGCCAACAAGCGAAGCCAAAAGAACCACGTCCGTGACCCCATCCAGCGCGCGATCAAGGACCTCTTCGTCCCGCAGGTCTCCCATGACCAGGCTGAAGCCTGGCTCGTCATAAAGACCTTCCAGCGACAGCGAATTTGAATAGAGGAAATTGTCGAGCACCCGCGTTTGGTATCCGCGCTTCAAAAGCTCACGGACCATGACGGAGCCCACATAGCCGGCACCACCGATGACCAGCACATGACGCGGTAAAACCGCCTTGCTTCTAGAGGCTTTGTCGAGCCGTGAAAGTTCGTCCTGAAGAGCTTCAGCAGCCGCCAGAGGATCTTCCCCTTCCATCCGCGCCGCACAGTTGCGGATAGCCTGTGCATAGACATCGCTCGTGCCGTTCAGGTCCGCGCCACGCGTCTCGCCAATTCCATCAATCGTCAGTGCCATATTCTGAGGCTCCCAAAGAGGGGTCGAGGTCCATGAGACCAAGCCCGGAGTCATTGATCCTCAGAATGTCGCTGAAATGGTTAATGCCACCTTTAGAAACCAAGGCTTAACCATAAAAAACGCCCCTTTCCTGCGGAAAGAGGCGTCTCAACAGGGTTACCCCTGCCTTAATCGGTAATTTTGCTCAGAACTGCTTTTCAGGCAGACGAACGACCAGACCGTCAACTTCGTCAGAAACCTTGATCTGACAGGACAGACGGCTGCCGTCGCGCACGTCAAAGGCGAAGTCGAGCATATCCTCTTCCATCTGCTCGGCAGAGCCGGTCTTGTCTTTCCATGCATCGTCAACATAGACGTGGCAGGTCGCGCAGGCGCAGGCCCCGCCGCAATCCGCATCAATGCCCGGAATGGAGTTCTTAATAGCGCCTTCCATCACCGTCATACCGTTTTCACAGTCAATGGTGTGGGACGTCCCGTCATGTTCGATATAGGTGATCTTCGCCATGGCTCCCGTCGAATCTTTCCCTGTTAAGCGTCGCCGGGCCTCTTAAGCGTGCCCGCGCCAAGAAAATGACGCCTGTGTCATTATTTTTCAAGTGGCGATTTGCCTCAATATCGGCTGAAAGTCCGCCACCAGCCGCTCCGAATAAGCAGCAGGCCGGGAAATATCACGCGTGCTTGCCTGTCGTCCAGCCGGATTTGGCCAAATGATCGCTCGCATGGGCCACCGGCACCTCCTCCAGTGGGGTCGCCAGCGTGTCATTCCAGCGATTGAGAAAGCCAAAAGCCGAGATCACCGCGACGATATCGACGATCTGGTCCTCGTCGAAATGGGGTTTTAGGGCCTCAAAATCCGCATCAGAAACCCCGTTGGGCACCTGAGCCGACAATTGCGCCACGGTCAGCGCCGCCCTCTCCGCCTCGGAAAAGAGATCGGATGTTTCATATTCCCAGATCTGCGCCAGCTTCTGGGCATCCAGATCGCCCGCATTTTCCGCCCCATGATGCGTATGCGCCTGACAGTAAAGGCAGCCCGCAGATCGACTCGCCATATAGGCAATCATCTGCCTGAGACCCGGCGACAGCGCCCCGCCCAGATTGACCTGCGCCATCATGCCCACAAAGGCTTTCACCAGCTCTGGGCGCCGCGCCATGATCAATAAAGAGTTGGGCAAAAAACCCATGGATGCCTCAGCCAAAGCCAGATGGTCTTCCAGATCGGGCAGGTCCGCCCGGTTCAAAGGTGCCAATCGCGTCATAAAATCCCCCCCAGAACAAAATGATGGCGCAGAGAGCGCCAGTCTTTAGGTCTAGGCTAGGCGGAGAGGAACAGCTCCACCAGTAGAGTAAGATCACAATTAGCTGATCCGGGCCCGCGTTTGCATTCCGCTGCGGAGAGCGGACATACTCGCGCGAGCAAGATTCACCGGAATAAAAAGATAAAACAGGCCACCCCATGCTTCCAGAACACAGAGCCCATAGCGAAGCCATGGCCCAAAATGCCAACGCCATGGTGGATGGCATTGTCTGGCAGACGATTGCCCTCTCACTGGGCTGTGCAGCAATCATTGTCGGAACAATGGCCGCGGGCGCTCTAAACGCACTACCGCTCTGGGCGGTCTCACTCATCATCTATCTAAGCGTATATCTGAGCTACACTGCGCTCCACGAAGCAGTACATCAGAACATCACTGGTACCCGGAAGGATCTTGCCTGGATCAACAAGGCGATCGGCACCCTCTCCTCATTCTTCCTTGTGCATTCCTACGAGATGCACAAAACCATTCACCTGACCCACCATCGCAACACCAATGACCCCGAGCATGATCCAGATCATTGGGTGAATGGCTCAAACTTTCTGATGACATGTCTGCGCAGCGGCACGCTCTTCAACGGCTATTTCTTCTATTGCTACAAACACTGGGACGACAAACAGATGCGCCGCGCCTATTGGATCGGCTTGCGCGACACCTTCCTCTCACTGGGGGCAATCGCGCTGATTGCAGTCTTTGTCGATTGGAAACTTGCGGTCTTCGGATTCCTGGTGCCTGCAACCTTCGCCATGATGACGCTAGGTGTCTTTTTCGACTATCTGGTGCATGTGCCCTACAAAGCCCGGGCGCGATTTGAAAACACCCGCGTCATTGTCTTCCCCCGCTGGCTAGACACCATTGTCACCTGGGCTTATGTGCAGCAGAACTATCATGGCGTGCATCACGCCTTCCCCCGCATTCCCTTTACCAAGTACCGGCACTTTTACCGGACAACAGAGGCGGACATCGTCGAAGCCGGCATGCCGGTTGCCCGCCCACTTGGCTGAGTAAACAGCATACAGACATGACAAAGCCCTTGAACGTCCTTTTCATCACCGCAGATCAATGGCGCGGCGACTGCCTCTCAGCCCTTGACCATCCCGTTGTAAAAACACCGAACCTGGACGCGCTTGGCCAGGACGGCATGATGTTCACCCGCCACTATGCGAACGCTGTGCCCTGTGCGCCGAGCCGCGCCTCGCTTCACACGGGCCTTTACTTGCAGAACCACCGCGCCTGCACCAATGGCACGCCCTTGGATGCCCGCCACACCAATTGGGCGCTGGAAGCTGAGAAGATCGGCTATGACCGTGTGCTGATCGGCTACACAGATACCGCAAACGATCCGCGCGAACTGCAGGACGACAGTCCCTGGCTCAAGACCTATGAAGGACCACTGCCAGGCATTCGCCCCATCGCCATGATGGGCACCTGGCCCGGCCCTTGGGCCGACTATCTGAAAGACAAGGGCTATCCCCTGCCCGACGACCTGCGTCAGACCTTCGGGCTGCGCGAGGAAGGCCCGGACTATGAGCATGGACGCGAAACGCCGAAGCCACTTGTCTACCCTGCCGACGACAATGACACTGCCTATCAGGTCGATCGCTGCATGGAATATATGGGGAGGGCCAAAGATCCCTTTGTTATGCATTTATCCTTGCTGCGTCCCCACCCGCCTTGGGTGGCGAGCGAGCCTTACGCATCCATGTATGATCCGGAAAGCCTGCCTGGCTATATCCGCGCGGAGACGGCGGAGGAAGAAGGTGCGATCCATCCCTGGCTTGAGCACCAACTGGAACACCGCCACTACTTAGCGCCCGACAATGACAAGAAGCAGCGGCGCATGAAGGCGGTCTATTACGGCCTTATGACAGAGGTCGATCATCAGATCGGACGGCTGATCGCGTTCCTGAAAGAGAGCGGTCAATATGACAACACACTCATCATCTTTACCTCAGACCATGGGGAGCAGATGGGCGATCATTGGCTGATCGGCAAGACCGGCTATTTCGACGGCTCCTATCACATCCCCCTCATCATCCGCGACCCGCGCACAAACGGCACGCACGGAAACCGGATCGACGCCTTCACCGAAAATGTGGACATCATGCCGACACTGCTTTCGAGCATCGGCGCGCCCGTCCCGCCCCATTGCGACGGACGATCACTGGTGCCTGTTCTTGAGAGTGGAAGTATGTCCCGCGACTGGCGCACCGAAGCTCATTGGGAATATGACTTTCGCGACCCAGCCGACGACAAGGCGGAGCAGCGGCTTGGCATCACGCTACATCAGTGCACGATGAATGTGATCCGCTCAGAGAAATATAAATATGTGCACTTCACGAACCTGCAGCCGCTCTTTTTTGATCTGGAAAAAGACCCGGGCGAACTCACGAACCGCGCAAACGATCCGGACTATCTGCCGCTGGTCCTAGAGTTCGCTCAGAAGATGCTCTCCTGGCGCATGGCCCATGACGAAGCCACCCTCACCCACGTCACCTTGACGGACGATGGCCCAGTGGAACGGGCCTCGGCGCGCTGAGACAAACTCTAGCTGTCACCCCGGCCCCACAGGACTGGCTTCGCCTGTCCGAGAGTAAACTCGGCCGGTGTCCCGAGGCGACAACAACGTGATATTGAGATGCTTTTAAACAAGGCGAAGAAATCTTATTTAGCACCGCCGAAAAAGCACTATGTTTCAGCACCGCTAGGATTACATCAAGCATCAGGGAACACCTTTGGACCAAATGCAAACCCAACCTCCAGATCCTCACACCCATACGGCACGAGCTTGGAGGACGGCGTTTATTGTCTCAAGCATGGCTTTCGCTTTTCTCGGATACCTTGCATACATCAGTCTTTCCGGAAAACCGCCACCCCCAAGATCTATCTTCGGCGAATGGGTGCAGGACACGCTCCAACCAGATGGGGCTGGCGGCGAACGATCTCGATTGAACCACGCAGCATGGGTACGGTGGGGCGACTGGCAAGTTCTGCGCTGGCGCAGCCGTCGGCAATTGGGTCGGCATGCATCCACAATTGCCATAAATCAGTCAGACGATCCCATCGCGCCTTTCAGAATAGAAAACGAGAAACCAGACTTCGTTCGCGTCCATCCTGCGCTGATCGTGACCTGCCGCCGCGGCGAAACCGAAATCTCGCTGGCAATTGACAACAGGCACAAGACAGTTAGCTGGTGGCCGACACTTGAGACATCGTGGAACGGGGAGACAACGGCATGGGAGTTCACTCCAAATAATGCGGGCGCAGGTATCTGGAGGAATCCGACGCCAGAAGTTTTCTTGCAGACACTTGAAAGTGAACGCGATTTGACACTGAATATTTCGCCACCAGGAGAGACGGCACAATCCATCAGATTTATCACCGATGGAATCGAAGATGTCACCGAAGATATGCTTCGTTACTGCCCCCAACCTTAACGCATTAATGACCAACCATCCCCTCAATCTGTTCCGTGCTCACACCATTCGCTTTCGCGACCTCGAGGATCTCGCCCCAGGTCGTGTCGTCGATGGGGATGCCGTTGGCACGACGTTCTGCTTCCGAAATCCGTTCCGGGTCACTTGGTGACAGTACCGGCGCCCCAGGTCCCCACGCAAGACAGGCTTTGAACGAACTAGACGCAAGCGCCATAATTCGGCACACCTGAGATGGGGAACAGTCCAGATCAAAGATGTTCCAGGAAAAGTGGATTCCGGTTTTCCGTCCGGAACCTCGAAGAAAAAATGTTGAGGATGAATTTTGGACCAGTTGGATTGCATAGTGATTGGCGCAGGCGTTGTGGGGCTTGCCCTTGCACGTGCCCTCGCACTCCAGGGCCGCGAGGTGGTGGTTCTCGAAAAAGCCAAGCTCATTGGCAGCGAGACCTCCTCCCACAATTCTGAAGTCATCCATGCAGGCATCTATTATGCCGCCGACAGCTTGAAGGCACGCTTCTGCATTGAAGGCCGCAAACGCCTTTACCCCTTCATGGAAGAGCGCGGCATTGAACACAGGAAATGCGGCAAGCTGATCGTCGCAACCAATGCGGCCCAGGTCGCTGAACTTGCAAACATCAAACAACGGGCAGAACGAAACGGTGTGGAGGATCTGCGGCTGGTGGAACGCGCAGAGCTTCAAAAGATGGAACCCGCCCTGCGAGCTGAGGCCGCCCTTCTCTCCCCCTCCACCGGCATTCTGGACAGCCATGGGCTGATGCTTAGCCTTCAGGGTGATATGGAAGAACGCGGTGGCGCCATCGCCTTCGGCAGCTCGGTTGACGCGATGGAAGCGCAGGACGACGGCATCGTCCTCACGATCTCCGGCGATACGGAAATGGTACTGAAAGCAAAGACAGTGGTGAATTCAGCGGGGTTCTCAGCACCCCGCTTGGCCGCCAACACCAAGGGCCTCAATCCTGAGCATCAACCCAAAGCCTATTACGCCAAGGGCAACTACTTCACCCTGGCTGGGCGTGTGCCTTTTTCAAAACTCATCTATCCGGTGCCGGAAAAAGCAGGCCTCGGTGTGCATCTCACCCTCGACCTTGGAGGTCAGGCTCGTTTTGGACCGGATGTGGAATGGGTGGACGGACCGGACTATGCGGTTGACCCGGCCCGGGGTGACGGCTTCTACGCCGCCATCAGAAACTATTGGCCGGATCTGGTGGATGGCAGCCTGCAGCCGGGCTATGCGGGCATCAGGCCGAAGCTTCAGGCCCCTGGCGAGCCCGCCCATGACTTCAGGATTGATGGCCCCAGCACTCATGGCGTCCCAGGCCTCGTGAACCTGTTCGGTATTGAAAGCCCAGGCCTCACCTCATCGCTCGCCATCGGTGAATATGTCGCCGATCTGCTTCGAGATTAGTCAGCCAGAAGAACCGCGATGTGAGCAACAGTCTCGTCAACCGTGTTTCTGAGCATCATGAGTGCATCTTCGCGCGCTTCCCCAAATGGATCAGCCAATTGCTCGGCAGTCTCGGCATGGTCAGCAACAGCCCAGGCACCAACACCACGCGCGGACCCTTTCAGGCTATGAGCAGCATCTTTCCATTCCTTTGGCGTAGAGCAGGCTTCTAGCCGTTCCACATAGACACCAGCCTGACACCGGAAAAGGCCCAACAGCTCGCATTCAAGCGACCGCTCGCCCAATGTGTATTTGGAAAGATGAACCAGATCGATCAAAGCACTCTCTCGTCTGCTCCCAACACAAGCAGGCACTTCGGCCCGCAACGCCATTCCCCCAGACATACGCAACTCCACTAAACGCAACAAAAGAGCCACCAGTATTGGCACTAAAGCTTACCGAAGACCTTTTTCACACCGCCCACCCCTTACGAAAACCGACAATTTCGTTAACAGTATTAACGAAATCAAAAAATCTGAAAACCTTAGGAAATCTGCGCAAAACAACGGCTGGTCTTGAAAAGGTTAACAGCTTCAAGTCTAGATTCATCAGGATGCGGAGCTTTTCCCTTGACTTTATGGTTAATATTTGGTAAACATTTAGGTGAGGTTGCAAGAGCCTCGTGACTCGTAAGAACCCCTCGTAGAGCCCCCGGCGCGCCCCCTCGCCGGGGGCATTTCGTTGGGCAACCAGTCCTCAAATGGAGGCTACTGGCTCTTGTCCACACCGAGAATTTTGTACCCCGCAGGCGTCAGCTTGCAGACAAGCCAGTTGGGTTTGACCGGGTTGGCAAACCAGGGCTCTGCCCAGCCACGCGCAATGCAGGAACGGATCGTTCGAATGTCTATTTCCTGGCCTTCATCATCAAAGAGCGGCAGCTTGCCGCCCGGCTCTTTCAAGCCACGGATCAGGTATCGTATTTGCGCCCAGGTGGGCTTGGCATGCCGGTCAGCCGCCCGCGCGGCAGCGCCATCCACCTCTTCAGTTTCCGTCTTCATCTCGTCGCTGCCAGGCATGGACTTGATCCCGTCGGAGTGCCGTGCGCATCGCGCTCAAACCAGCTTGAGAGCAAATCCTGAACCTTTGCATCAAATGCGGCAAGCTCTAGCGACAATTCCCTCTCCACAACGGGCAAGGACGCGCTCTGTAGCTTGACTCCGGCAGCCCAATCAAACACCCTTCAATTTCTCAGAGGCCAAGAGAAAAAATCCTTATGGAACAAGTAGATCGCCCAACATCTTCTCTGTCCGTCGCAAGTGATCCAGCGACGGGTCCCAGCCTGTCGGCGGCACCAGCGAATGAAGATTCCGCTGCCACGGGGGAGCTCTACCGTCTGATGTCCCGGCGTCCGAGCCGGACTATTTTGACAATGGCAGGTGCTCTAACGGCCCTTTGGGTCGGTTCCATGATCGCCTATGTGGCCGGATTTTATGGGCTGAACGGATTGGCGACAGCGCCACGAGCAGAACTCGCCCTCCTAGCGGCGGCGGCCCTCGCCCCACTGACGCTTATCTGGCTGGTCGCATTCATCGCCTGGCGCAGTCAGGAAATGCGCCTTATGGCCGACGCCCTCGCCCGCACAGCACTCCGTCTCACGGAGCCGGAAGAAACCGCGATCGGGGACGTCGCCCGCTTGGGCAACCAGGTGGCAGGCCATCTTGATGTGGTCAACAAGGGCATTGATGACGCCCTGGCCCGCGCTGCTGCCCTAAATATCATGCTCCAGGAGCAGCTCTCCGACATTGATGCAGGAAGCGAGCGGGCGGAGCTTCGGGCCTCCAAGCTGCGGGAGATGTTGGGAGAGCACAAGCAGGCCCTGGAAGGCTTGTCTCAGTCATTGGGCAATGAGACCGACACGGTAACGCGGAACCTGTCTGGCCAGATTGCCTCTGTGCGCAGTGTCACAGCATCTGCCGAACAGAAAATGGAAGCGGCGAGCGAAAGGCTGCGCCATCAGTCAGAAGCCCTCTCCCGCGTCAGTGAGGCAGCAATCGGTGGCGCAGACGCCACAACATCCATGCTCGACCGACAATCCTCTCGCCTGGAAGTTGTCGCCCAGAACGCCCTGTCTAAGGCCGATGGCCTCACAGAACGCTATGAAGCACAACGGGACGCCATAGCCGAAGCCGCACTGGCCCTTGAGAGCGAACGCAATCGTCTGGACGCCTCTTTCGAGAAACATCGCACACTCATTGAAAACACATCGGGGCAAATGGCAGAACGGACGGTTGAGATCGACGAGGCCGTTGCGCGCCTGTCTCGAGAACTGACCCATTCCATGGAAACCGCCTCGTCACGCGCCAAGGAACTGGGCTCTACATTTGCCGGAGAAGTGAGCGCCATTACCCGCGCTGCGAACGATGCAGCGAACACGGTAGGCGATGCCTCACGCAGCGCCAGCGATGGCCTGGAAGCGGCAACAGCGACCTTTGGCAATGCGGCAAAACAAACGACTGAAGCAGCGCAGGCTGCCTCAAGGTCTCTGGAAAAAGCAGCGACAGAGATCGAAAGCGCTGTCACAGCCCGCTCGAACGCCGCCGCCAAGAAGCTCGATGAACGCATTGTGGACCTGCGCTCCGAAATGGGGAAATCCGCATCGGACGCGGAAGCTGCTGGCGAACGCCTAGGCGCCGCAATGTTTGGTATTGGCGGCGCAGCCAAAGAGGCAGGGCGAGCGCTCCACTCAGCAAGTGAAGAGCTTGAAAAGAGGATGGCAGAACTGCCCGAGGAAGCCGCAGACGGTGCACAAGCCCTTCAGCGGGTCCTAGAAGACCAAGTGTCGGCCCTCGCCTCAATTGCCGAAATCGTCGTGCGCCATGCCCGGAACCTGGATCGTAGCGGGCCACAGCGTGCTGTTGCCCAAACCGTCGCCACCACCCGGCCAGCACCACCACAAAGCAGCGCCGGGCATGCAGAAAATGGCTCCTGGGGGATTTCTGATCTGCTAGCCGCTGCCGGACATGCTGAGCGCCCCACCCCGCAACCCAATGATGGTGAGCTTCATAGAAGATCGCTACACATCATCGAGAGCTTGCAATCTATCGCAATTGACCTGGACCGCGCCCTTGAGCAAAGCCCGCCGGCAGATCTATGGCGCCGGTACCAGGCGGGAGAGCGAAATGTCTTCGCGCGCCGCCTCTACAATCTCCAGGGTCGAGAACTCTACGATCAGATCTCGCAAAAATACGCCGCTGAACGCGAGTTTCGTGAAAATGCGGACAAGTTCATGGTGCAGTTTGAGCAACTACTCACAGAAGCAGCCGAGCGAGACCGGGAAGGCATCCTTGCAGATACCTACCTCACATCCGATACGGGGAAAGTCTATCTTCTGCTCGCGCAGGCGACCGGACGCCTCTCCTGATCGCTTAGGTGTCTTGAAACGGGCTAGCTGGCGGGGTCAACTCGCTCAGCAGCAATGATTTCATCATAGGCCCACAAGGCAATGGCTGAAAGCACTTCAGAATTAGCGTCGTCAAATGCGCCCACAACATCGATGGTTCGAGAACTCTCAGACTCTTTCACGCTCTCAAAGCGCCGGCTTGCAATCACGGTGTCGCTAAAACGGCGAACCAGCTTCGAGTTAATCTGAACACGTACGTCATCCATCTCCGCCCCCTCGCTCTCTACGCCGAACCGCGAAATGGAAACCTGCAGAAGATAGTCAGATCGGATACCCGCTGAACGGGGACCCACTGCCTGAAAGCGGCCCCCTTGGTCCATCGCATCAACCAAAAGAACCTGAACCATGTCTGGAACCCGGTCAGCCCACCGCGCACCTGAGAAATATCGGATCTCATTCGCCGACGGTTGGAAAACGATACGGTTCGAGTTAAGGGCTGCTGGCGCTTCCGGTGCATCAACAACAATCTGTGTCGATACTTGTGGCCGGTTCTGACCGAAATCAATCGAAGGTGCCGTGAGAACGTAGATGTCAGGTGCTTCATTCGTTCCCACCGCAGCCAACGCGCAGGCCTGAAGCGCAACCGCAACAAATACAACCCCCACAAACCGTGTAAACCTGACTTGAGACTTTTTCATTTTATCGTCCTGATTCCGGTTCATATTCTGGTGTATCGCTTCCGAGCAAGAAGCCAGCAGGGTCGCCTTCTGCACGGGAAACAAAACGCTCCAAAGCCGCGACCATATCCCTAGCCTCTTCTATTAGAAGCGGCAACTGACCCAATCCATCTCGCGCGAAACTATTGATAGAACTTCGATTGCTCGACAGCACGAGCTCAAGTTCGTCTGCCACGCGCCCATAGGATGCAGCGGCACCTTTAGCTTCCCGGACCAATGCAGTCACATCATTTTCCATCAAGCGGTCAGCCGTCCCTGCCAGGTTTTCAAGCTTGCCGGTCGCGGCAGCAACGTCAGAGGTAATTGTGTTGATATTCTCCAATGTCCCAGAGATATCACCAGAGCTACCTGCCAGTTCCGCCGAGAGCGTTTCCAGATTGGATACGATGGTTTTGATCGAACTCTGGTTTTCACGAACCAGAAGTCGCACGTCTCTCAGAAGCGCATTGGCATTTTCGATGGCATCAGGCGCACTCATGAAGAGTTCCTGGAAGGCAGACGGTGCCGCGATGATAGTCGGGTAAGATTCCCCTGCCTGCGGCATCAACGGCGGTGCCGTGGACGTTCCCCCCGTCAACTCAATCTGCGCAACGCCAGTCAAACCAAACAGCTCCAGTTTGGCGTCTGTGTCTTCTTTCACAGGTGTTCGGGCGTCCAGCTCAACAAGTGCAACCACTTTGCTAGGGTCATCTTCGGCCAGATGAAGGTCAACAACACGGCCGACTGGGATCCCGTTATATTGGACGACCCCCGACTCCGTCAGACCAGACACAGATCCTGAGAATACAATTTCGTAATAAGCATATGTGCGATCAAGCTGCACCCGGCCGACCCACAACGCGAACAGGAACAGGGCTGCAATCGTTGCCAAGGCGAAGGCGCCAATCATGATATTGTTGGATTTGATTTCCATGTGACTTCTCTATCCCTACCCGGTTGCCGACGCCTGCGCCGCCCGCGCCCGAGGGCCCGTAAAGTATTCTTTGATCCAGGGATGATCGCTGCGCAGCATATCATCCATGGTCCCCTGCAACGTAACACGCTTGTCAGCAAGGACCGCGATCCGATCACACGTCGCGTGCAGAGTATCCAGATCGTGCGTGACGAGGAAAACCGTCAATCCAAGGGTCCGTTGAAGGTCCCGTATCAGCGTGTCAAAAGCCGCCGCCCCGATAGGATCCAGCCCCGCTGTGGGCTCGTCCAAAAAGAGGATATCAGGGTCAAGCGCCAGGGCACGCGCCAATCCGGCTCGCTTCCTCATGCCGCCCGAAAGCTCAGACGGATATTTGGTGCATGCATCAGAGGGCAGCCCCACCATCGTGATTTTAAGAGCCGCCAACTCATCCATCAGATCCAGCGGAAGGCCAAGATGTTCCCGATAAGGAACCTGGACATTTTCAGCCACCGTGAGAGCAGAGAACAAAGCGCCATCTTGAAACAAGATGCCCCATTGTTGCTCCAACCGTTTGCGCTCTTCTTCTTCCATCTCCGAAATTGTGCGCCCTAGTACAGTAACAGTGCCCGCTGTTGGACGTTGCAGACCAACAATGGAACGAAGCAGCACGGACTTCCCAGTCCCTGACCCGCCAACAATCCCAAGGACCTCGCCGCGCCTCACATCGAGATCCAAATTGTCATGAACAACCTGCGAGCCAAACTGGTTCCGCAAACCTCTCACGCGAATAATGGGGTCATCATCTGTCATCGATCAGATCCCTATCGCGGTGAAGAAGACGGCAAAAAGTGCATCAAGCACTATCACCATGAAAATCGATTGCACAACAGACCGCGTTGTTTGTACGCCGACGGATTCAGCACTTCCTGTGACCCGCATGCCCGCGTAGCACCCGATCATCGCGATCACCAGTGCCATAAACGGCGCTTTTAATATGCCCACACCAAAGGTCCAGAAATCTGCAGCTTCCGACAAACGCACGATGAAGACGCCCGGTGACGTGTCCAACATCTGCCAGACCATCAAAGCACCGCCAACCAAACCCATAATGTCAGCGACAAAGGTGAGAAGCGGCAACATGATGACCAAAGCAAGAACGCGCGGCACCACCAGCATGTCCATAGGGTCGAGCCCGAGGGTCCGCATAGCGTCCACCTCTTCGCGCATCTTCATGGAGCCAATTTCAGCGGTGAAAGCGCTTCCCGAGCGACCGGCAACAATAATGGCAGTGAGCAGAATCCCGATCTCACGCAAAAACGTGATCGCGACCATATTCACAGTAAAAACTTCAGCTCCGAATTTCTGGAGCTGAACGGCACCCTGCTGAGCAAGAACACCCCCAATCAGAAATGTCATCAGACAAACGATGGGCAGTGCATCAAGACCAGCACGTTCCATGTGATGAACCAGGGGGACAACCCGCAACCGACTAGGGTGCTTGATGGTGCGCCAGAGAACTTCTAACAGCAGCCCAAAAAAGCCCAATAGACCACGGACTTCATTCGCAACGGATATGAGTGTTGCCCCCACCCGATCAGCGAGTTGGATGTAGGCAGGTGGGCGCGGCAAGCGAAGGTTGAAGCCAAACCGGTACCCTTCAGCCACGTCCAGCAGCGTGCGAATTTCCGGCGTTTCACCGCGATAGGATACCCGGAGCCCGGCAACCCTAAGCTGCTCACTGGTACGATGAAGCAGCCAGGCACCAGCCGTATCAAGCCTCGTTAGGCCCGTGAGGTCGATAACTGCGTCGCGGCCACGCGCGCGCTTCGGACTGATTTCCCTCAGCGGTCCATCAAGATCACGGACCAGCCGCACTGTCCACGCACCTTTGGCACGCACCAAGAAGCCAACCTCGGCCTCCTCGGTCTCCAATGTCGCTGTCGTGGTCGCGCTCATAACCGCTTTGATTGCCCCTATCCGATCTAACCCCTGTCGAGAGTACGGTCTTATTTTGACCGAATTCCCACAGTTTCTTGTATCACAAGAACCGCGTCATACGGCCACATTGCCTGAGCTTTTTGGGAGATTAGGTTGACCTCTTAACTATTCATGTAAGATGACATGTGTTTGTAAGACCACCAAGGGGTACGGGCGTTCAAATTTGGCGCCGCGCTGAAACGAGGAAAGTGATGAACCAGTTAGTCAAAGGTCTCTCCATTCTGGGCCTGTCTCTCGCACTGCCATTGGCGGCTCATGCAAGCGAGCCGGATTTGGGCAAAGGCGCGAAAGTCTTTAAGAAATGTGCTGCCTGCCACACCCTTGGTGAGGGAGAAGGCAACAAGATCGGCCCGAACCTCTTTGGCATGTTTGAACGCCCGGTCGCCTCAGCCGCAGATTTCAACTTCTCTGATGGTATGACGGCCCGTGCCGCTGAAATTGGCACCTGGACGGATGAGAACCTGGCTGAATATCTCACGAAGCCCCGTGACTATGTGCCCGGCACGAACATGTCTTTCGTTGGACTGCGGAAAGAGAAGGATCGGGTGAACCTGATCGCCTATCTTCGTCAGGAAACCGGCGCAGCGGCACCAGCAGCAGAAGAAGAACCTGCGGCTGAATAATCGCGACCATCTGAGTGTGAAGAAGGCGGCCCCTGAGCATTTTCAACAAAAGTTGCAGACTTTTGTGGTTCGAAAATGCGGCAAACTAGGGAGCTGCCTTTTTTGTACCTGTCTCTAATTGCCTGGTCCGCCGCCCTCGCTGAAGCCCCCAGACGCCTAGCAACAAGGCTCCTGCTGGCAGGTACATGAAATAGGCGTTCGGCTGATCGTTTGGCAGTTCGATCGACACGACTTCCCAGTCAAAATCGATCCCGGCCTCCCCCGCCGGACCACCAAACACCACATCATCGACAAAGGTTCCGCCATCTTCCGTCCTCAGTATGAGGCCGGCATGTTCAAGGCGAACATCCACCGATGCTTTTTCTCCGAGAGGCAGAAGGACGGTGCGTGTCTCAATGTCTCCCTCAAGCGTCTCACCTGTCGCTGTAAGGCGTATCGAACTCTCAGCCGCTGCGTCTTCAATGAGCGGTGCGGCTGCAGCATATGGAACTGTCTGAAACGGCGGCACAATTTGGTCCACCCAATATTGCGGTCGGAACAACGTGAACGCGACCAGCAACAAGACCGCCGACTCCCAAAGCCGGTTCCGGGTCAAAAAATAGCCCTGCGTAGCAGCGGCGAACACCAGCACAGCTGTCACCGCGCCAAGAACCGTCAACGCCAGATCGAACGGCCCCTCGATCCCGATCAACAATAGTTTCGTATTGAAGATGAAGAGAAACGGAAGAACGACTGTCCGCAACGAATAAGCAAAGGCCGCAATGCCGGTCTTGATAGGATCTGCGCGCGAGATCGCCGCCGCCGCAAATGACGCAAGCCCGACAGGCGGTGTCACATCAGCCATGATCCCGAAGTAAAAGACAAACAGGTGCACGGCTATGAGCTGCACAACGAGCCCATTCTGAGCCCCCAGATCAACAACCACGCCAGCCATCAAGGCAGACACCACAATATAGTTCGCCGTTGTGGGCAACCCCATGCCCAGCACGATGGAGAGAATGGCGACGAGCCCCAGCATGGCCAGCAAATTGCCGCCGGACAAAATCTCAACGAGCTCCGTCAGCACCTGCCCCACACCGGTGAGAGAGACAGCGCCCACGATGATGCCAGCAGCGGCAGTCGCAATCGCAATCGCCACCATGTTCTTCGCACCAAGCTCCAGGCCTGACGCGAAATCAACAACACCCGACTTCAAGTCAGGCACAAATTCTCGACGACCCCGAAAAGCCCCCAGAACAGCCCGCTGAGTAATCAGGATGAAGCCAATTGCAACCGTCGCCCAGAACGCAGCAAGCCCCGGCGACAAGCGCTCCACCATCAAACACCAGACCAACACCCCAATGGGAAGAATGAAATGGAGGCCGGTTCGCCCGATATCCGCAATGCGGGGCGTTTCGATGATCGGAGCGTTAGGGTCCTCAGGCGGCAAGTCCGGATGCCGTGCGGCATAGCCTAGCGTGACGATGTAGAACAGGAGAAACCCGACAGCGAGCACATAAGAGGCCGCCGCGCCAAACAGACTCTGGGCTGCAAGGATACCGTAATACCAGATACCAGCCACGATCAGGAGTGAACTGATTGATACCCCAGCGCGCAGCAGACGGGAGATACCGGTTGGTGGCGTTCCCGATCGAGGCAGGCCTTCCATGCCAGCCTTCAACGCCTCCAAGTGCACGATGTAGATGAGGGCAATGTAGGAAATCACAGCCGGCAAGAATGCATGTGTGATGACCTCCAGATAAGAGATCCCCACATACTCGACCATGAGGAACGCGGCCGCCCCCATAACCGGCGGCATGATCTGCCCGTTCACAGACGAGGCGACTTCAACCGCCCCCGCTTTTTCGCTTGAAAAGCCGACCCGCTTCATCAGTGGAATGGTGAAGGTGCCAGTCGTAACCGTGTTCGCGATGGACGACCCGGACACCAAGCCCGTCATGCCTGAGGCAAGTACAGCCGCTTTTGCTGGTCCGCCACGCATATGACCAAGAAGTGCAAAAGCCACCTGAATAAAATAGTGACCCGCGCCCGCCCGGTCGAGCAAAGAGCCGAAAAGTACAAACAAGAAGACGAAACTCGTGGAGACACCAAGAGCGATCCCAAACACACCTTCGGTTGTAATCCATAAATGGCTCATGGCACGGGAGAAAGAAGCCCCCTTCCAGGCAATGAGATCAGGGGCCATGTTTCCGAAAAACACATAGGCCAGAAAGATGAGCGCCATCACAGTCAGCGGCGGCCCAAGCGTCCTCCGCGTCGCTTCCAACAACAGCACCAAACCAATCCCCGCCGTCACAAGATCAGCCGTATTGGGCAGACCCGGCCGCGAGGCGAGCGCATCGTTGAAAACAAAGAGGTAAGCCGCAGACACGGCACCGGCGATCCCAAGCATCCAATCCTGAAGCGGCACCCGCTCCCTTGGCGAGCGCTTCAATGCCGGGAAGCTCACAAAGGCCAACAGAAAAGCAAAGGCGAGATGGATCGCCCGCGCTTCTGTGTCGTTCAGAACAGGAATATATCTTGCGACAAGAAAGGGAAGCGGCGAGGCATACCAAAGCTGAAAAAGGGACCAGGCAATTGCAATGCCTGCAATCGCCTTCCCCGTCGTGCCGTCATGGGTACGCGCGCCGGTTTCAGCCGCAACCAGCTCTTCAGCAACGCTCGGTGATGGGTCGCTCAACGGAAGTCTCCCCGCCTGCGATCCCTATTCAAGAAGCCCGGCTTCTTTATAGTACCGCTCAGCACCAGGGTGGAGCGGTGCAGACAGTGCATTTCGAACCATGCCTTCTTTGGTCAGAACCGCAAAGGCAGGATGCAGTTTCTTGAAATCATCAAAGTTTTCAAAGACGGCTTTTACAAGCTGATAGACGATTTCCTCATCCACAGTCGCAGACGTCACAAAAGTTGCTGCCACGCCAAAGGTGGACACATCGTCCGGGTTTCCATTGTACATGCCACCAGGAATGGTCGCCGGTCCATAGAAGCTGTTGTCATTAATCAACTTATCAACGGCCTCACCGTTCACATTCACAAGCACCGTGTCGCAGGTGGTAGTTGCTTCCTGGATGGAGCCGCTTGGGTGCCCGACAGTAAAGACAATAGCGTCGATTTTATTGTCGCAAAGCGCGAGGGACTGTTCAGCGGATTTAAGCTCAGAGGCCAAGGCAAAGTTTCGGGTTGTCCAGCCAAGGGCCTCCATCACGACTTCCATGGTGGCGCGCTGGCCAGAGCCTGGATTGCCAATATTGACCCGTTTTCCCTCAAGGTCTTCAAAGGAAGTGATTCCCGCATCTGCACGAGCAACCACAGTGAAGGGTTCAGGATGCAGGGAAAACACAGAGCGCAGATCGGAGAAGGCACCCGTCTCTGCAAACTTCGACGTACCGTTGTAAGCATGGAACTGCCAATCCGATTGAGCGACACCCATTTCCAGGTCACCCTCGCGAATGGCGTTAATGTTAAAGAGCGATCCGCCAGTGCTTTCCACCGAGCAGCGGATGCCATGCGTTTTGCGATCTTTATTGACCAAACGGCAGATAGCGCCACCCGTTGGATAGTAAACGCCGGTAATACCGCCAGTCCCAACCGTGACAAAAACCCGTTCCGGCTCAGCGTAAGCACCCGTTCCAGCAGCAAAGACCAGCGCCAAAGCGGCCACCCACATCTTCAAACCCGTCACCATCCGGCTCATCACCGCACTCCCTGTTTTACCTAAGCCCGCCCCGCAGATTACTGGGACTCGATCCTGTTGGGTCGCATGGTAAAGCGCCCACGACACAAAACAAGCAAGGAAAAGTGGGAAAAATGGGGCAGTTCACCTGGAACACTTCCTGCAACACACTGCTAGAACGATCTCCGACCGTTCCAAATTGAAACGTTTCGGCGTTTCTGTGTAAGGTTTACCGGACGGGGGTCATGGATAAGTCAGTTGGTAAAGAGTTAGCGTAGATGCAATCCACGACCATTTTCAGACGCCTGTCGGCTCTTCTGCCCGCCATTGTGCTCATTGGCGCGCTTTGTGTGTCATTTTATGACCCGCGCGGTTTGGCGACTGCCCTGTCCAATCAGACATTCGATCTCTATCAGCAGATCAAACCAAGACCATCTGAAGCACAGAAAAGCGTATATGTAGACATCGGACCGGCTTCGTCCGCCCGCTATGGTCATTGGCCCTGGTCGAGAGCCCGCTTGGCAGAACTGGTGGAGGCTGCGCGGAACGCTGGCGCTGAGACAGTCGTTCTGGACATGCCACTGCCTGAGGCTGATACGACATCACCCCGTGAAGCGCTCAAAGTCTGGTCACCGCTCCCACCAGAAGCGAATGTGACCGCCCTTGCTGCAGCGCTCGCAGAACTTCCAGATCACGACATATTGCTGGTTGAGGCTCTGAAAGCCGGGTCGTCAGTTGTCACGCTGACGCCAGGCAAGGGCGTGACACAAAACGCACCATCTCAAGTCACCGACATTGCAGATATAGGCGGCAACCCGCTGCGCTACGCACCAAGATATGACAATTGGGTTCCAACGCTTGGCCGTCTGTCCCGAAATGCCGACGGCAACGGGGCGGGATTGCCAAGCCAGCGCCAATCAGATCGGGTGCGCAGCATTCCAATGCTGGCAAATCTCGACGGGAAACTCTTCCCGGCTTCCTCGCTTGAGGCACTACGGGTCCATCAGGCGGCCGACGGATATCAAGCCCGGGTCACAATTCCCGAAGGGGCATTCGTGATCGGCGAACCGGCCGGCCTCGCAGAAGTCACCATCATCGGCACGGACAATAACATCAAAACCCAAGCCGATGGATCTCTGCGCCTCTATTTCCGTTCCATGCCTCAGCAAGCCACATACGAGGCGTGGCGCATCATGAGCGACGCGGAAGCCTTCGACCTTAATGGCAAAATCGCTGTCATCGGCTTCTCCGTAAACGGAGCCGAAAGAACCTATGACACCGTCGTCGGCCCCCTTCCCTCCGGCGCCATTATCGCAGAAGCAATCGATCAGATTGCCTCGAACGCATACCTCGTCCGTCCAGCCTGGGCGCAAAATGCCGAGCTCGCGTTCCTGGCACTTATCGGGATCATTACGATGATCCTGGTTATCCGAAAACGAGCTGGTTGGGGCTTTGTGTTCATGGTGCTAAGCCTTAGCGCCGCAGGCTATGGCGCATGGTACCTGTTCGACACCGAGGGATGGCTTCTGGACCCGACGTTCCCCGCAGCCTCACTCGCCGCCATTTTCTTCACCACAACATTGGTGAACCGGTTCCGCATCGAGGCAGAGACGCGTTTCATAGAAAACCAAATGACCCGTCGCCTCTCCTCAAAAGCCCTTGCAAAGGTCGTCCGCAATCCAAAACTGATCCCGCAACAAGGGGAGCAACGCACAGTCACATCTCTTGCCGTTGGCTTGCGCGGTTTCAACGTGATAGCAGACCGGTACTTGGAAGACCCAGTGGCCTACGCAGATATTCTGAACCGCTTCTTTTCGCCACTTACGAAAACTGTTCATGACCGCAAAGGCATGGTCGACAGGTATACCGGCGATACCATGATGGCTGTGTGGAACGCGCCTTTGAGTGAACCCGACCATGCAATGAAAGCCTGCGATGCCGCACTTTTAATGCGCGAACAGCTGGATACGCTAAACGAATTTTTGGAAGAAGACGCCAGACGACACAACCTGAGCCACATTCCGCTTTCGGTCAGCATCGGTGTCGAGTCCGGCTCCGCAATCATTGGCAATATGGGCGCTACCCAAAGCTACGATTATGGTGTCCTTGGAGAACCGGTCAGCATCGCCCATTATCTGCGCCACCATGCGATCAATTATGGACCGGCTGTGATTGTCGGCGATGGCTTCAAAGACGCTGTCGGCGACAAGTTTGCCCTGCTTGAGGTGGATCTCGTGTCGACGCCTCGCCATCCCGACGGCTGGCGCGCTTATGCCCTGCTCGGCGATTCCATCGTACGGGCGAGCCCCAAATTCAGAGCGCTTGAGGATGGTCACCGGAAACTCTTCGATGCTTATCGGAACCAGCGGTGGGAAGCCGCTCGTGAAGCTCTCGGTCACTGCCGCGGCCTCAACGGCTCAATCTCGACGCTTTATGATTTCTATGAAGCGCGGATCAAGCAAATGGAAAACGAGTCGCCTGGCCCGAATTGGAATGGGTCCTATTATGCAGGCCGTTTCTAACGCAATCTGAACAAATCACTTGGCGGCGCGGTGATGCGCCGCCATGATCCCGCCCCATGACACGTCTGACTTGCAGCATTGAAACCTGGCCGTTGGCCTCCGCGTTTAACATTTCCCGTGGCGCCAAAACGGAAGCCCATGTCGTCGTTGCAACATTGCAAGATGGTGACAAGGTCGGACGCGGCGAATGCGTCCCCTATGCCCGCTATGGAGAAACGCTGGAAGGTGTCGTGGAGACCATCAACAATCTCTCACCTTCTGTTGAACAAGGCCTGAGCCGAACCGACCTTCAACTCACCTTGCCCCCAGGCGCGGCACGCAACGCAATCGACTGTGCGTTCTGGGACCTTGAGGCCAAACGTGCGAGCAAACGGGTAGCAGACCTGATCGGGGTGACACCAGCGCCGCTCACAACCGCTTTCTCTCTTAGTCTTGACGATCCCGATCAAATGGCTATCGCGGCGGCGGCGGCTGCAGCTCGCCCGCTCCTCAAAATCAAATTGGGTGGTGAGGGGGATGAGAAACGCATCGCAGCAGTTCGTGCAGCTGCGCCCGGCGCAAAGCTGATCATCGACGCCAATGAGGGATGGACACCCGATAACCTCATCAACAATGTGGAGACGATGGCCAGGTATAGCGTCTCCCTGATCGAACAGCCCTTGCCCGCAGGAGACGATGAGCTTTTGCGGTCTTATGACAGCCCGGTCCCCCTCTGCGCGGATGAGTCCTGTCATGGCATTGCCTCGCTTGCCCCCCTTGTTGGGCTTTATGACGCCGTCAATATCAAGCTCGACAAAACCGGCGGCCTCACAGAAGCAATCGCCACGGCACGCGCAGCACGCGACATTGGCTTTGACATAATGGTGGGCTGTATGGTGGGCACGTCCCTTGGTATGGCACCAGCAATGCTGGTTGCTCAACCAAAAGACCTAGTCGATTTGGATGGCCCCCTCCTGCTGAAGGACGACCGCCAACCAGGCATCACTTTCCAGGGGAGCGACATGCTGCCCTTCAGCGCTGATGTGTGGGGATAAGCGCGACATTTGCGCCGGCGCACGGCGAATTGATCACTTTATACTCGTATGAACTGGGTTCCCCGCCTAAACTCCCGCACAACGACAAACAACAAATTGATCTAGGCGATGAAACTCCGCGTGACCTCCACGACGGCTGCTCTGCTAGCAGTCGTTCTTCTGACTTTGCCAAAATCGGCGCTGGCTGAAAATGAGCCAGGCGGACGCCCAGCTTCACTTGTGCAGGTGGATGCTGTGATCAATGAGCCCTTTGGCCAGACTGCCCCCGTCATTGGACGCCTGGTGTCTCGGCAGTCAGGTGTTGTTGCAGCTCGGATCGCTGGCGCGGTCGCGAAGATGCACGTTCACATTGGAGATCATGTGGAGGAAGGCGACTTGATGGCCGAACTCGTCTCCGCCAGCCTGGAAGTAGAAGTGCGGCGTATGGAGGCGGCGCTTCAACGCGCAGAAGCTGAACTTGCAATCCGCAAAAACGAGTCAGAGCGCCTGCGACGCCTCAGAAACTCAGCCGCCTTCCAACAAGGTCAGTATGAAGACAAGAAGCTGGAAGTGACCACATTAGAAAGTGGGGTTACCGAAGCCAAGGCCGATCTAGAAATCGCGCGCCTTAATCTCGACTATGCGAGCATTCGTGCACCCTATGCAGGAACAGTAACGCTGCGACAAACCGAGGCAGGCGCTTATGTGCCCCTTGGCGCACCGGTCGTGAGCCTCGTCAATGATCAATCGCTCGAAGCCGAAGCCGATATTCCCTCTGACCGAATGGCAGGGCTGCGTCCCGGTCGCAAAGTGACCGTGGAAATAGCCGGTGTTGAAGCACCGGCCAGCGTGCGTGCATTGGTCCCAGTCGAAAATCCCCTCACCCGGACACGGGCCGTTCGCTTTACACTCGAGGGGGACGCTGGAACCTTCTTCACCCCAAACCAGACCGCAATTGTTCACATCCCGGTTGGTGATCCACGTGATGTGGTGACGGTTCACAAGGACGCGATCGTCAACCGACAGGGCGAGACCATTGTCTTCATTGTCACAAACAACACAGCTGAAATGCGATCGGTTCAATTGGGTGAGCCAGTCGGTGGGCGCTTCGTCGTCATAGATGGCCTCTCTGTGGGTGACAGCGTAGCAGTTCGTGGCAATGAACGGCTTCGTTCAGGCCAACCCGTCCGTGTCGACGAAGGAGCCTGAACCAGATGAATTTGATCCGCCTTTCCATCGAACGGCCCACAGCCATTCTGGCGGGCGTGATTATTCTCGTTGTTTTCGGGTTTGTAGCGCTCCGCGCCATTCCCATTCAGCTGATACCAGACGTCCGCAAACCACTTCTGACCATTTCAACAAATTGGCAAGGGGCCTCCCCAGTCGAGATCGAGCGCGAGATTGTCAATCGACAGGAAGACAATCTAAAGGGCCTTGAAGGCGTCACCCAGATGACCAGTCGTTCCCGGCCAGGCCGCGGTGAGGTCTTTCTGGAATATGCGCTGGGCACTGACATGAACCGCGCCATGCTTCTGGTCTCCAATAGGCTGGATCAGATAGGCGACTACCCGGATGAAGCGCGCGAGCCGGTTCTGCGCTCCGCAGGAAGTGAAGACAATCCCATCACCTGGATTGTACTCACGCGCCTCCCCGGCAATGAGCGACCAATGAACTCCTATGGAGATTTCGTCGAAGACGTAATTCAGGAACGCTTGGAGCGTGTCCCAGGCGTCAGTCGCTCAAACCTCTTTGGCGGCACAGAGCGCGAGCTTCAGGTCGTGATCCACCCCGACCGCCTGGCAAGATATGGCCTTACTGTCCCAGATGTGTTGCAACGCTTGCGAGCTGCCAACGCGTCCATCTCAGCAGGCGAAGTTGAGGAAGGCAAACGCGCCTACATTGTGCGGACGGAAGGCGAACTCAAGTCCGTCGACCAGGTCCGCAATGTTGTACTCCGCACCACGCAGGACGAGACCTCTGGCCGCATAGGCCGAGTCGTGGTCGGAGACATTGCAAGCGTTGAGTTCGGTTTCAAACAGCGCACCGGGCAGTTCCGCAGCCTTGGCACAGACGCCATGTCCGTCAATGCCGTGCGCGAAGCCGGCGCTAATGTCATAGAAACCATGGAAGGCATTCGAGAGGCCCTTCGAGAACTAAATGAGTATGAGCTTCCCAACGCAGGCCTTCAGGCCGTGCAGTCTTACGATGAGACTGTCTACATTGAATCCGCCATCAGCCTTGTCCAGCAGAACATCTTTGTAGGAGGAACGCTGGCGGTCATTGTCCTCATCCTGTTTCTAAGGTCCTGGCGGGCAACACTCGTCGTGGCTCTATCGATCCCTGTATCGATTGTCGGGTCTTTCGTTGCCATGGCAGCGCTTGGGCAATCCATCAATGTAATTTCACTAGCGGGAATTGCGTTTGCAGTCGGCCTGGTGGTCGATGCCGCAATCGTCGTGCTGGAAAACATATTCCGACTGAAATCGGAAGGCCATGACCGTAAAACTGCCGCCTATGAAGGTACCAAGCAGGTTTGGAGCGCCGTCCTCGTCTCGGCCACAACCACAGTCGCTGTGTTCGCTCCCATTCTTTTAATGCAGGCAGAAGTAGGACAGCTCTTCCGTGACATTGCAGTCGCAATCTCCGTGGCTGTTTCTCTGTCTCTGCTCGTTGCCGTTACCGTCATCCCAGCGCTCGCCGCCCAGCTTCTCCCACGTGATGGGGACGATGACGTCCTCTTCGCACTCCCTCGGGTCGACAACCTGGCGTCCCAATTTGTGACGAAGGTTCTTGAGGCCGTGTCCTGGATGATTGCCTCTATCAAGCGTGCTGGCAGCACTGTTGCCATCATTTGCGGCGTTGCAGCGCTCGGCACCTTTCTCTTCCTACCAAAACTTGACTATCTGCCAGACGGCAATCAGGCCTTCGTCTTTGGCTATATCAGCCCACCTCCCGGCTACAATCTGGAAACGGCGCTCCAAATTGCAGGGCGAGTAGAAGACGCCAACCGCGACAATTGGGCGCCGACCGCGCCAGCAGACCGAGACCCCGATGATCGTCCGTGGATGCGGAATTTCTTCTTCTTTGCCTCAACCAATTTTGCCTTCGTCGGTGCTTATCCTGAAAATGTAGAACGTGCAGGCGAACTCATTCCCCTGCTCAGCGAACCCGTACTTCGCGAACCAGGCACATTCGGCTTCTTCGCCCAGCGTTCGCTCTTTGGCAGAGGCGTCGGCGGCGGCCGTCAGGTAAACTTCGTGATCGCCGGCACCGACACAAATGACATTGTTGCCACTGCGCGTCGCGCGGCGGACAAAGTTGAAGCCCTTCTCCCTCGTTCAGAAGGCCACCAGATGCGGCCTCAGCCGTCACTAGAACTTGGCGCCCCCGAAGTCCGCATCACGCCCAATCGCGTCCGACTCGGCGATAACGGTCTCTCTGCTGCGGAGCTCGGGATTACCCTTGATGCCTTCAATGACGGTCTCCGTGTCGATGAAATCACCGTCGAAGGCCGTCGCATGGACCTGGCGCTCTACGGCAATTTTGAGCAAGCCGACGAAACCCAGAGCATCAACAATCTACCGGTTGTCACGCGCTCTGGCACCATCGTGCCTGCAAGCTCTCTTGCTGACATTGAAATCACGGCGGGCCCCTCGGAAATTCATCATCTTGAACGTTTTCGGGTGATCACCCTGCAGGTGCGGCCCGCATCGGAGTTACCTCTGGAAGAAGCTCTTTCAATATTGGAAGGCGTCATTGAGGATCTGGAAGCCGAGGGCATTCCGCAGACGGTCCGTATGGGTCTCGGCGGCTCTGCAGACAAGCTGGAAGAAGCCTGGGGCGAACTGCTGATGAACCTCCTGCTGGCACTCATCATTGTCTATCTGGTGATGGCTGTGCTGTTTGAGAGCTTCATCTATCCCCTGATCATCATGCTGTCTGTGCCTCTGGCGACAGCAGGCGGTGTGGCGGGCCTGGTCGTCCTCAACATTTTCACATTCCAGGCACTCGATATGCTGACCCTTTTGGGGTTTGTGATCCTGATCGGGATTGTGGTGAACAATGCAATTCTGCTCGTGCACCAATCCCTCTATGGCTTGCGCGAACAGGGCGAGAGCTTTGATGAAGCAATTTCCGGTGCCGTACGAAACCGCATCCGTCCCATATTCATGTCAACGCTCACCAGCATCTTTGGCATGGCACCACTTGTGCTCTTTCCGGGCGCAGGCTCTGAGCTCTATCGGGGGCTTGGCACCGTTGTCATCGGCGGCTTGATGCTCTCGGCGCTGCTCACACTGCTCATCATCCCACCCCTTCTCAAAATCATCCTGCCAATGTTTGAGAAAGAGACCTATCCGAGCCGAGGCAGCACCACCGCCGCCCCAGCTGAATAGATTTATCAGGCAATATCGATCACGATCTTGCCGAAGTGGGAAGCGCCGGCCATGTGCCCAAGCGCTGTGCCGAGCTCTTCAAGCCCGTAATGGGCATCGACTATGGGTTTGATATTGTTGCGTTCAATGCTGCGCACCATATCGTCAAACTGCTCTCGATTCCCAACCGTGATGCCTTTGATGGTCAGGTTCTGCGAAAAGATCGCAGCAACATTCACGTCTTTCATCAGACCGGACAGAAGGCCAATCACTGCAATATGTCCACCGACCCGCGCTGCCTGCATTGACTGCTGCAGGGTCTCCGCCCCGCCAACTTCGACTACATGGTCAACGCCGCGTCCGCCGGTGATCTTGCGCGCCTCAGCTGCCCAATTGGGCGTTGTCTTGTAGTTGATCGTGTGATCCGCCCCCAATGCCTTTGCGCGCTCTAGTTTCTCATCAGACGAAGAAGTAATGATCACTTCTGCACCTGCCGCCTTCGCAAATTGCAGCCCGAAAATCGAGACCCCACCGGTGCCTTGAAGAAGCACGGTGTTGCCCGCTTTAATCTGTCCTTCCGAAACCAATGCGCGCCACGCCGTGAGCCCGGCACAGGGCAGGCAAGCCGCTTCGGCATCACTCAGCATATCGGGAAGCTTCGACACCCCTTCTTCCGAGAGGCAGATATATTCCTCGGCGCAGCCATTGATGGGACCGCCGACGGATCCACTGAGAGCTGTTGGTGTGGGCTCCCCAGCGATCCATCCCTGGAAAAAGAGCGGCGATACCCGGTCCCCAACCGCAACGCGCGATACGCCAGCCCCAACCGCTTCAATGACGCCGGCTCCATCAGAGAGCGGCACCAAGGGCAGCGGGTAATTCCCACCAAAGCCAGAGACAATGGCGAGATCACGGTAATTGAGGCAGGCATTGTTGAGCTTCACCAAAACCTGACCCGGACCGGGCTCTGGTTTCTCAAGATCCGCTGCCTTTAGATTCTTCAGGCCAAAAGCCCCCTCCACCTGCATCGCACGCATCGCTATCTCCCTTGATGAAATTTTGTGGTTTCAATGTCTGTTGGGAGTAACATCTGCACCAGACCGGCCTTCTGTCAATGGAAGGACCCGCGCAAAAGAGACAAGGCGTGGCGGTGTCGAAAGATGACGGAGGGGAAGCCATGGATCGCACCGAGTACAAAAAAGAGATGGATGCGCGCCAGGAACAACTCAATCTCGTTCAGCAGGCGATGATCCGACAGAATGAGCGAGGCATCATCGTATTCGAAGGTTGGGACGCGGCAGGCAAAGGCAGTACCATCCGACGCATTGCCTGGTGTGTTGACCCCCGTCCCTTACATGTTTGGTCCATCGCGGCGCCATCGGAGGCAGAAATAAACGGTCATTGGCTAAAACGCTTTTGGACACGCATTCCCTCCCGCGGAGAGATCGGTGTCTTTGATCGGTCCTGGTATGGCCGTGTGTTGGTGGAACGGGTCGAAGGGTTTGCCAGCAAAGACGAATGGAAACGCGCCTATCGCGAGATTAACGAGTTTGAATGGTCACTCGCAGAGGAAGGCTACAAAATTGTCAAACTCTTCCTCGACATCACACCCGAGACGCAACTTGAGCGTTTGCGTGCCCGGCTTGAGACCCCCACCAAACGCTGGAAGCTCACCGAAGACGATATTCGCAATCGGTCTAGATGGAGCGATTATGAAAAAGCCTACGATGAAATGCTGAACACGTGCTCCCCAGCACATGCGCCGTGGCACAAGATTGATGCCAACTCGAAAAAACGCGCGCGCCTGGAGTGTTTTGACCGCATTCTCGAATGCTTCTCAAACGGTCTCAATGTCGAACCACCAGACGTAAGCCCCATGGTTCGGTCTTACCTCAAAGATGCCCAGTAGCAGAAAAGTAGCCAACAAATAGCTACCCAGTGACCGGGTGCGGCAAACGACGTGCGGTTGCCGCTCGAGCGAGCTCTTCCCAGATTTGGGTTTCTAGTTTCCGCGCAGGCGCCCCCTCCATTCTCTCTGCGTGAGCCTGCAGCTCGATCAAAAGTGTAGACAATGCATCATTTGCCTCATCCAGCTCGCTGATCTTGACGCTCGGGTCACTTGAGGACGCTGCCCCCTCAACTCGGGTGCGCAAATCTCCCTTAGGCAGCACACTCACAGCTCCGGAAAAAATATCGCGCATCGCCGCATTCTCCTGAACGCGAATGTCAGCAGCACGCTCAAACTCGGTTGCTGTTTGAAACATCATCAACCCAATCACCGACGAACTGCCAACCGCATACTCAGATGAAAGATGTGGCGCAATGTCAGTCAGAATACGTTCAAAAGAACGCATCATCACCGTTTGAACATTAGGCTTCATGACCGCCCCTCCGCTTGGATGAGCTCAGGCATCCAACCAACCAGCTGACGATTGTGAACGTCGGTGCAGTACCAACTGGAGAATGCCATGATTGGGTCCACATTGTTCCCGGCTTCATATTCCTTGCCCGCGGAAATCCAGATTGCGAGCCCTTTCACAGCTGAGAAGACCTCCCACCAGCGAAGTGCCACAGGATCAATCTCAATACCGGAATGTTCCGACCAGATGGCCAGCGCCTTGTCGCGGTCAATCATGCTGCCAGGACGCGGATCATTGAAGGCCCAAAGCGGATCAGCTGCCCAGGCGATATCCTCAAGCGGATCACCCAAATGGCACATTTCCCAATCAAGGATCGTTTTGAGTTCGCCTGCCTCATTGTAGAGAAAGTTGCCGGTACGATAGTCCCCATGCACCACAGAGACTTTTTTCGGCGGCGGTGGTGGGTTCCGTCGGAGCCAGCGAATGGCACCTTTCGCAATCGGCTGAGGACAGAGTGAGTCTCCGTCAATCTCCCCTTCCCAATAATCGAGCGCCACTTTCCAACACGTATCCGCTGCGGGATAGTCTGCGGTATCGGCAAACCCAATCGCCGCGGGATCATGAGAGGCAATCGTTCCCAGATGCCGCCAGAACTGCTCTCCGATCTTCTCAGCCAGCGGCCCGTATGGATCTGGTCCAAAGGGGGATGCGGCCTGACAGTTTTCGACCTGCTCCATCACGAAGAACGGTCGCTCAAGCCATTTCTCATCCGTCTCCAAATAGAGAGGTTCTGGTACAGGCAGTCCGGTTGGGTGGAAAGCACGGTAAGCGTTAAACTCAACGTCGCGCTCTGTCTCGATCAGACTAGATTCCGGGTCACGCCGCAAAATGAGGGCGCGTTCTTTGCGTTCGCCTCCCTCTGTCCAACTTGCGCGAAAGCGATAGGTTTGACGGCTCGCGCCGCCATGAATGCGAGACAGGTCGGTGACCTCAAAATCGCTCCCTGCAGGACTTTTATGCGCGAGGTAGGCGGCAGTCTTTTGTGCAATTTCTTCCATGGTTCAGGGCGCCATGTCTAAGAGGTCTTTGAATCCGGAGGGCTCATGACGTCCCATGATCAGCTGTTCAAGAATGCCTGACCCATTCTTTACCTCCCCATCGGGCAAGGTCATCTTCGCTTCGACGAAAGCCTGGATGTGAAGATAAGGCGGCATGGAGTTTGTGATCTCATCCGTCTTGATGATGTCATAGCCGACTTCAAGCTCACCATGCAGGCTGCCATGCCCCCAGGCGGGGTTCATGTAGCCAAGCCCGGTCATATAGAAATTCCACTTCGGGGTGAGCTCAATAAAGGTCTTTTCGCGCTTATAGTTCTCCATCTCAATCGTCGCCGATTTTGCGAAACGCGTGCCCGATTGAAACTCCAGGTTGGACCAGCAAGACCGCGTGTGCTCTGGCTCTGCGTCCCCAAGACCACAAATCACAGCAGCCGTGTTCCAGGGCTCCCCACTCGCATAGGTGTTGAGATGATAGAGCGAGATGCAATCGTCAAAATTGAGGGGCGCCCAGAGCCAATAGAATTGTGGCTCTTGGGCCGGTGCAAGCGGCTGGGCATCCGCCGCCCCAATAGGACGGGTTCCCCAGGATCGGTCCCTCGTGCCGACAAATGCGTCTCGGGTGACTTCAATGCGATCACCATTGACCTCAATCCACCCTTCCCATGTGATGTTTTGCGTCAGGCGCGTCACATCCATCATGGCCCGCGAGCCATTGCGGGTGATAAAGCGCGGTTCCTCAATGGGCTGTGCACGTGCATGGAATGTCAGGTCCGCACTAATGCCATGTTCATTCTCATCAACAATCAAACGTACAGACTGAAGCGGCTCAATAATCTCCACCGCAATCGGCCCGACCTTCGTGTTGAGACGCTCCGAATGAAGAATCCGTGACGCATGCAGATTATGTTGCACGCCTTCATGCACGACACAGAATGACGCATCCATCACGTTCAGATGGGGATAGACACCAAGAGCTGCTGCAAAGAACTGGGACCCATCTTTCGTGTATCCGTTGAAGAAATACCGGTCATAGAAGTTCCGGTCGGTGCCTGAATAGGCGATCGGTTCCGGCGTCTGATGTATTGGATATTCATCACCCTTGGTGAGCATGAGCCTCTCCCTGAAGATCTTTGTCGCGGCGTGTAGCCTGCGCTTTTTGTTGAGCATGACAAACAGAGCGTCCAAGTCAAATGCTATGCCTGCCCCTGCGTCGATGGCCCTGTATCGACTCACGAATTGGAACGCGTACACTCAAAGCCGATACTATGTAGACCTATGGATGGAGAGATCTTCATGAAACTCTGGCTCATGCTCGGCGCACTCAATGGTTTTCTGGCCGTTGGCTTTGGCGCCTTTGGTGCTCATGGATTAAAAGCCCGTGCCAGCGCCACAGATCTCGCCGCCTTTGAGGCCGGCGCTCAATATCATATGACCCATGCGCTGGCGCTTCTGGCCGTGGCCTGGGTCGCCTCCATCGCACCGTCTGCGCTCGCCACCACAGCCGGCTGGGCTTTCACCATCGGCATTCTGCTTTTCTCAGGCTCCCTCTATTTTTTAGGGATCACCGGCAGCCGATCGCTGGTGCTCATAACGCCCATCGGTGGCACCGCGTTTATGCTTGGGTGGTTCTGTTTGGCAATCGCAGCCTACCGCCTCGCGTGAGGCACCCTCTAGACATCCATCAACGCCTTCCCTATTTTATAGACTACGGTCTATTTATAGGTTCGGGTTCTCCAAAAAAGGGAAGCGCGACCATGATCCGTTTTCGGGGAGGAAACGCGCGTGGCTGGAGAAAACATCCTTGTAATCGGCGCCGGGATTGCGGGGCTGAATGCCGCGCTGGCGCTAAGTCAACCTGGGCGCAACGTCACGCTGATAGAGCGTGACCCACCGCCACCTGATGCATCCGCAGACGCTGCTTTCGACATATGGGAACGCCGCGGTGTTGGGCACCTACGCCACAGCCACGCCTTTCTCGCGCGCCTCTATCTCCTAATCCGTGAAAAATATCCAGACCTTCTTCATGCGCTGCTTGATGCCGGGTGCAGAGAACTGCGATTCGAAGATGGAATTCCAAGTACCCTGCGCGATGACTACGAACGAGCGCCAGAAGATGACGACCTCACCATCTTGACCAGCAGACGCACCACGCTTGAATTCATCATGCGACGGTATGCTGCCACCCTGCCCGGCATCACCTTCATGACGGGCACACGTGTCAAAGGCTTAAGGCAGGAGCGCGCGACTGACGGCACGCCCATGATCACCGGCGTGACAATAGACAATCAGGGACAGGACCAAACACTCACCGCTGACTTGGTCATTGACGCGGGCGGTAAGAATGCGTTGGGCATGGACTGGCTGAAGGCCTCGGGCATCCAGGTACGCCAGGACGTCGAGGGCGCCGGCATCCTCTACTACACACGCCATTACCGTCTGCGCTCGGGTCAAGAAGAACCACCCCGGGGCAAACTGCCAAGTGCGGCTGACCTCGGTTACATCAAGTTCGGCATCTTCCCAGCTGACAATGGCTGCTTCTCCATCACGCTGGCGGTGCCTGAGGTGGAGATGGAACTCCGCCGCCGGATCGTCCACCCGGAAGTTTTTGATACAGTCTGTCGCGCGATCCCCGGCATGGAGCCTTGGATTGAAGAAGAACGCACGGAACCCAAATCCAAGGTCTATGGAATGGGGGAGCTCAAGAGCCAATGGCGGCATCTCATCGAAAATGACAAGCCAGTGGTGCTCAACTATTTCCCCATGGGCGACAATCTCATCCGCACGAACCCGCTCTACGGGCGTGGCTGTTCATTCGCTGCTGTTGAGGCACAAGCCCTTGCCCGCGCTCTCGACGCAACGGACGACCCGGCTGAACGCGCACGCCAATATCATGCAGAAGTCACAAGGGAAGTCCGTCCCTACTATGACAGCATGTTGAAACAGGATCGCGCCGCTATCCGTCGAGCTGCGAACGGCTTGAACCCGAACTATGAAGCGGGCTTCAAAGCACGCCTTGCCAAGAGCTTCATTGAAGACGCCATCAATATCGCGCTTCGGTCAGATGTTGATCTGCTGCGCGAAGCCATGCACGGGTTCCACATGCTGAGCCACCCGGATGCCTGGCTCAAAAAACCAAAAAACTTTTTCAAAGTGATGCGCGTCTGGGCCCGCGGCAAAAAGCGCAACAAAGCCTATTATCTGCCGCGCATCGGTCCAAACCGCAAAGAGATGTTTGAGCTTCTCGATCTCTCCCCTACGGTGGACTGGGACACATACAATAAGGCGGCGTGAGCCCGCCCAATCAATAAAATCAATAGGAAGTGATCATGGTCGATTTCGCCAACCCACGTTTTGTGAAAACCAATGGCCTCAACATGGCGGTCTATGAAGAAGGCGAAGGCCTGCCGGTTATCTTCTGTCATGGCTTTCCGGAACTCGGATATTCCTGGCGGCATCAGGTGCCAGCTGTCGCCGCAGCAGGTTTCCACGCCATCGCGCCCGATCAGCGTGGCTATGGCAAGACGGGCGGCCCAAAAGGCGAGGACGCTGTCGATCAATATGACATGGAGCATCTGCTGGGCGACCTCATCGGCATGATGGATGAGATGAGCCTGGAGAAAGCAATCTTCTGCGGCCACGACTGGGGCGGCTTTGTTGTCTGGCAGATGGCCTTGCACCACCCGGACCGGGTTGCAGGCGTCATTGGCGTCAACACACCCTTCACGGCCCGCTCGCCCATGGACCCCATCGCCCTGATGCGCGAAGCCTTTGGCGAAGACATGTATATCGTCTTCTTCCAGAAGTTCGGCGTCGCCGAAGCGCTCTTTCAGCAGGATATCGAGAAGACCATGCGATTCTGGTATCGCAAGAGCGGCATCACATTGGCCGAGTATGACGCGCAACCCGAAGAGAACAAAAAACTCGCTCTGGGTGAAGCCTTCAAAACACCCGAAAGCGAATGGATGGGCGAACCGCTGCTCACGCCAGAAGAGTTCGACTATTACGTAAGCGCCTTCAAACAGTCTGGCTATGAAGGTGGCATCAATTGGTATCGCAACTTCACCCGCAACTGGGAGAAGTCCGAAGGCATTGAAGAAAAGATCAACGTCCCCTGCCTGATGATCTCTGCCGCCGATGACATTGTGCTGCGCCCTGAAATGGCGGACGGAATGGAGAACTACATTCCCGATCTGGAAAAACACATCATTCCGGACTGCGGCCACTGGACCCAGTCAGAAAAGCCAGACGAACTGAACGCTCTCATCACCGATTGGCTGAAGCGCCGTTTCGCCTAGTTCTATTGGCCTCTCGCCATGACGCGACGTTAAGCGTAGGCTTCTCCATACCGCCATAAGGGCTGCTGGGAGAGCTGACTATGACACCTGACCTAATCTTTCTGATCGCAACCTATGGCATCATGCCCTTCTGGCTGTTGCTGGCGCTCGCACCCAAATGGGCGTTCACCCAAACACTGGTGCACAGCGCGCTGATTCCGATTGTTATCGGCATTGGCTACACGTTTTATGTGGCGACCGGTGCCTTCAGCGTGGATGGTGGCGGCTTTGGCTCTCTGGAAGCGCTCATGATCGCCTTCACCGTGCCCGAAGCGGTGATTGCCGGATGGCTCCACTATCTCGTGTTCGACCTTTTTGTCGGCGCTTGGGAAGTCCGAGACGCACAAAAGCGCGGCATCAATCACTGGCTTGTTGTGCCCTGTCTCTTCTTCACACTGATGTTGGGACCTGTCGGGCTTCTCCTCTACATCGCGCTTCGCTTCGTCACACGCAAAGGCGGCTGGGCCCTGGACCAAGCAGAGAACCCGGCCTGAGCCATGCGCGAGATCGAAACCCTTCTCTTTGCCAACGAGACCTTCTATCGCGCGGTCGCAGATCAGGACATGGACGCGCTGGAGGGTGTCTGGTCGGTTGCCGTGCCAGTCTCCTGCCTACACCCTGGCTGGCCCCCGCTTCACGGGCGCGACGAGGTGATGGAAAGCTGGCAGCGGATCATCCGTGGCCCAGCGCCGCCCGCAATCGAGTGCCACGCCCCCACTGCACATCTCATTGGGACGACGGGCCTTGTTACCTGCTACGAGAAGATCGGCGCTGAATGGCTCATCGCCAGCAATTTATTTGTGCGCGAGGGCCAGGACTGGGCCATGGTCCACCACCAGTCGGGTCCTGTAAGCCAACCCCCAGAAGGGGACGAAATCACCCCAACCCCTCAGGCAAACTGACCGGCCAGTCCCAGTCACTGGCCTGGGAAAATATTGGCACACCAACTGACATTTCTGTCACCGGGAGCTTGTTGCATCGCAGCACCTTGGGTATGATCCCGCCAACCGAGCACCGACCAGGTTGCAGGACACATGTCGTGCGGCCTGAATGGACGTTCACCAGGCAAAAATACTAGGACTGCCCCCGGAAAACCGAGCAGCAAGCCACTTGGCCACTGCCCTCCACCGGCTGAGAAGCGGTCCATAACGGAATGAGAAGGAGAGGTGGATGTCGCAGGCGCTGGAAAACCAGGCCCTCGCTCCTGTTGTCGAGCCGGTCGAGACGGCCGATCGCCAGGATGCCACCATTGAAGCTATTAATGGCGACCGAGCTCTGCGGATCTTGCTGCCGAGCTATCGATCCAACCCAACCACCGGCGGCCAGGGCGTCTATATGCGCCACATCTCAAAGGCACTCGTCGAGCTGGGTCATCATGTTGATGTGATCTCAGGCCCGCCCTACCCCGATCTCGATCCCCGCGTTGGCCTGATCAAACTGCCCTCTCTTGACCTCTATGCGACACCACACCCGATCCGGGCTTTCCGCCCTTGGATGCTGAAGTCAAAAATCGACCTCTTTGAATGGTGGAGCCACAATTGGGGCGGCTTCCCAGAGCCCTACACGTTCGGCGAACGCCTTGCGGAATATATGGTCGACAAGATCGACCAATATGATGTCATGCATGACAACCAGACACTCTGCTGGGGCATGCTGAAAGTGCGCGATATGGGCCTGCCTGTCGCTGGCACGATCCATCACCCGATCACCATGGACAAACGCATCGATATTGCTGCAATGCCAAATCCCTGGATGAAATTCCTGAAATGGCGCTGGTACACCTTCCTCAACATGCAAATGAAGGTCGCCCACGAGCTTGACCCAATCATCGTTGTGTCGGAAAGCACCCGCCAGGATGTGAACAAAGACTTCGGCCTACCGCTGGATACGATGCAGGTGGTCCACCACGGCATCAACCATCTTCAGTTCCATCCAATGCCGGAAGTAAAGCGCGTCGACAATCGCTTGATCGTTTGTGCGAGCGCCGATGTGCCGCTCAAAGGCTTAATCTTCCTGATCCGGGCATACGACAAGCTCCTCAAAGAGCGTCCCGACCTGGAACTCCACGTCATCGGCAAGCTCCGCGATGGACCGACCAAGAAAGAACTGAAGCGGCGCGGTCTTATGGACAAGGTGACCTTCATCTCTGGCATGAGCGATGATGACATCACCCGTGCCTATGCCGAAGCAACCATGGTGATCTCACCTTCTGTCTATGAAGGCTTCGGATTCCCCGCGGGCGAGGCCATGTCCTGCGGTGCGCCTGTTATCGCGACAACCGGCGGCTCCTTGCCAGAAGTTGTCGGCGATGCCGGTATCGTTGTAGAACACTCAAATCCAGAAGCACTGGCCGAGGCCATTGCAGACCTTCTCGACAATCCAGAAAAACGCGACGAACTGGGCCGCAAAGCCCGCCAGCGTGTGCTCGACCATTTCAAATGGGAACGGACCGCGCGCCAAGTCGTCGATATTTACCGTCAGGCCATGCAAGATGCAGACAATAGACTTCAACAAGCTGGGGCTTGAGGACGGCGAGTATGTGCTTGACCTTGGCTGCGGCGAAGGACGGCATGTGCATGCTCTCTATCACAGCAAAGTCTGTAACGTGGTCGGCATCGACCTCGCGTTTGACGATGTAAAAAAGACCTGGCAGGGTTTTGAACATTGTCCGGACCTGGAACCTGACAGCAAGCGCCGCTGCACCCTCGCGGTTGGCAACGCGCTGAGCCTTCCTTTCGCAGATAATTCCTTCGACAAAGTCGTCTGTTCCGAAGTGATGGAACACATCCCGAACTATCGCCAAGCGTTGGAAGAAGTCGCCCGCGTTCTAAAACCCGGCGGAACCTTCGCTGTCTCCGTGCCGCGCTATTGGCCAGAATGGATCTGCTGGGCCTTATCTGACGATTATCATAATGAACCAGGCGGGCATGTACGCATCTTCCGCACAAGCCGCTTGAAGAAAGATGTGGAAGCAACCGGCACCACATTCAAACATCGCCATTGGGCGCACGGACTGCACTCCCCCTATTGGTGGTTGCGCTGCGCGGTCGGTGTGAAGAAAACAGATTCCAAAATTGTCAATTTCTACCATCGCCTGCTTGTATGGGAGATCACGGACAATCCGCTTGTGACCCGCATTCTCGAAGCAATCGCAGCGCCCTTAATGGGCAAAAGTGTCGTTCTCTATTTCGACAAGCAGGGCTCATCTTCATGACCTTACTGACCAAGGGCGACCGCCTGCCTGATGACTTCTTTAAAGGGTCAATTGCGCGCATCAAAGAACTGCAGCGCGACAATGGCGCAATCCCTTGGTTTGATGGCGGCGTTATCGATCCATGGAACCATACAGAAGCTGCCATGGGCCTCGCTGTGCTGGGCGAGATGCAAGCGGCTGAACGCGCATACGCCTACCTTATGGATACACAGCTGGACGATGGCTCCTGGTGGGGCGAACTCGGCTCTGCTGTCCCCATGGATGAGGAAGAACAGTGCTATACAGGTGGTGAAGAAGGTGCGGGAAAACCTGTCCGCGACACGAATTTCGCTGCCTATATTGCAACCGGCGCTTGGCATCATTTCCTGCTGACCGGCGACAAGACATTCCTCACCGACATCTGGCCCCATGTAAAAAAAGCCATGGAATTCATCCTCGATCACCAGACCGAGCATGGCGACATTCGCTGGGCGGCTGATGATCCTCACACGCCAGAAGATGACGCACTCATCACAGGCTGTTCGTCGATTTATAAAAGCCTCGAATGCGCGATCCATATCGCCCGCCAAATGAATGAGCCGAGCCGCGACTGGACAATTGCCCGTCAGCGTTTGGGCGAAGCACTGCGTGACAAGCCACACAGATTTGATCGCACCTGGGAGCCAAAGACCCGGTATTCCATGGACTGGTACTACCCCGTACTTGCTGGTGTCCTGACAGGCAACGCCGCCGTCAAACGTCTCGACTGGAAGTGGGATACATTTGTCGCGGAAGGAAAAGGCTGCCGATGCGTTATCGACGAGCCATGGGTGACGGTCGCTGAATCCGCAGAGCTTGTCATGGCGTTGCTCGTATCAGGACAACGCAAAAAGGCTGAGCAGCTTCTGTCCTGGCAGCACCAATGGCGCTCAGACTGTGGCGCCTACTGGATGGGCTTTCAGTTTGAGGACAAGGTCGCCTGGCCGCAAGAACGTCCTGCCTGGACCGCTGCTGCTGTCATTCTCGCAACTGATGCTGTGATCGGCATGACGCCCGCCTCGCACCTATTTGCTGAGCGGACCCTCGCCGAGGCGGCGGAGTAATCGCAGCGACTTCACGGTTTCGATCTCTTCAAAGAGCTGCGATGCAATCGCCATCTTGTAGATCTCATAAGGTGCCTGTCCCCCGTCCTTCGGATCTGGGAACACATCATGAATGGCAAGAATACCGCCTGGAATTATCTTCGGCGCCCACAGACGATAGTCATTGAGCGCATGCTCCAGCGCATGTCCCCCATCGATAAACACCATCGCAAGCGGCGTTGCCCAATGGCGCGCCGCTACCGTCGATGGCGCCACCAGTGGAATAACACTGTCTTCAAGCTTGGCGATGCGAAGCGTTCGGCGAAACAGCGGAAACGTGTTGAGCATGCCAGTCTCTGCATCCGCGAGAGAGGGGTCGTGATGCTCCCACCCCGCCTGGTTCTCTTCTGACCCCAGATGATGGTCCAGGGCATAGAGAACCGATCCTGTTTCCTGACAAGCAAGCCCATAATACACCGTGGACTTCCCGCAATAGGACCCAACCTCCAGACAAGCGCCCTGCCCACTGACCTCACGCGCCACACGATAAAGTGCATTGCCTTCAGCTGGGTCAAGAAATCCCTTGATGGTTTCAATGTCGATAGGAAGCGTCACACCAGTCATCTTGTCTCATCTCATTCGTCAAAGTCGCTCGCTTTATAAAGGATTTTCACGCTCGTGCGTGGGTGATGACTGAAACAAATGCGTTGGCACGCCGGCGTGTTTCATCCAGATCCCCGCAGGGATCAAACACTGCAGCCCCAACACCAAACCCATCCGCCCCGGCAGACCACCACTTGCCAGCATTTTCCATAGTGATCCCACCCGTCGGCAGAAGCAGCGCCTCGTCTCGCGCCATGACAGAGCGCCAGGCAGCAATCACTTTGGGACTAAGTGCCTCGGCAGGAAATATTTTCAGGCCCGCAGCCCCTGCATCCAATGCAGCAAACCCTTCCGATGGCGTGAAGACACCAGGAACTGGAATGAGCCCCACATCCAATGCACCAATCACCAGAGAAGCGTCCAGATGCGGCATGACCGCAAGCTCGCCGCCAGCATTCACCAGCGCCGCAAGGTCTTCCACCGTCCGCAGCGTGCCACCACCTACCAGAACATCATCACTGACAGAACCTCGAATGGCTTCGATGGAATGGAGAGCCCCGTCCACATTAAGCGGCACTTCAATAATACAAATGCCTGCATCAACAAGCGCCTCGGCGGTAGCTACAGCATGGGCAGGCTTTAGCCCCCGTAGAATGGCCACGATAGGCATTCGTTCAAGAGAGTTACGAAACCTGCTCACACGTCGAGCCCCGTCATACGCAAGCTTTCCTCCCACAGGCGCTTTGCCGCATCGGCATTCTTCGCAGCTCGCGACGGTTGCACTCTCTTCTTGCGCGTGTAGTACCCGCCAGTCTGGCCAGCGACATCATCATCGGACGCCAGGTAAACACTCGTCTCCGCCCCTTTTTCCGGGGAGATCGCGAAAATCTTGCCAACCTTAAAGAAAGCGCTGAATGCGGTGTTGTTGTTTTCGCCAAACTTAGACGCAACAAAACCTGGGTGCAGACAATTCGCCGTCACATGGCTCTCGCGCCAGCGGTCAGCCAGTTCGCGGGTGAAGAGAATGTTGGCGAGTTTGGAGCGTTGATAGGCCCGCCAGGCTGAGTAAGAGCCTTTCTGGCCATCCAGATCTGAGAAATTGAGGTCAGCACCACGGTGAGCGACGGAGGCAACAGTCACGACCCGTCCCTGATCAGCTGCCACAAGTTGGTCCTTCAACAAAATGGTGAGCAGAAACACGCTGAGATGATTAAGGGCGAAGGTGAGCTCAAACCCATCTGCAGACATCTGCTTTCCAACGAACATCGCACCCGCATTATTCACCAAAACATCGAGCGTGGAGTGCGCTGCACGGATTTCGTCGGCAACAGCCCGCACATCATCGAACTTTGAGAGATCAGATCTAAAAAAGGCAATGTCAGGGTTGCCGGTCTGCTTTTTAAGCTCTTCTACAACACGCACGCCTTTTTCTGGGTTACGTGCCACCAGACCGACCTGCGCCCCACCCTCAGCTAAACGCCGCGCCGTGATCAGGCCTATGCCATCCGTTGCGCCGGTCACAATGACCCTTTTTTGTCCCATTTTGTCCCGCCTCTGTCGTATCAGCCCAATACAGAAACAACTTGTTAACACCTAAACGCCATTTGCCCCCTGTTTTTGTCCAGCTTCTGACAATCGGTCAACGATTGAGCAATAAACCTCCTCAATACTAGCGGAATTCGGGATTTCATCAGGGGTATGGCGGATGGCCGAGACGGAACACAACGCGTCTAACGAACAGCGGGAATATGACGCGATTCTGGCGGCAGTGATGGAAACACCGCGGGGCCGGTGGTTCATCGAAGAATTCACACGGCGCAACAGAACAGCTGATACTGACAAGCTTCTCTCAGCTATTGAAGCCATCGGCAATGTTGCCCAGGCCGCAACGGCACCTGCACAGACCGTAGACGTTCTGCGCCTCGAACTGCAGGAGATGAGTGCATCCATTCAACAGACGCGTTCTGAGATTGCGGCTATCAAACCGACTGATGGCGGGAACAACCGGATCATGAGCGCCACCGGCGAACTCGACGCCATCGTGACCGCCACCGAGCGCGCCACTTCTGAAATTCTGGCTGCTGCTGAACGCACACAGGAAATTGCCGAAAAGCTCAAAGAACAGGGTGCGAACGAAGATCTTTGTGACGAATTGGAAGCGCACGCGACCGCCATATTCATGGCCTGCTCATTCCAGGACATTACCGGTCAGCGGACAACCAAAGTTGTTCAGGTCCTCCATTACCTTGAACATCGCGTCAACTCGATGATCAGCATCTGGGGCGTTGAGCCTGGAGATGAAGAAAGAGCCATGTCGACTGCGCATCTCGACCCCAAAGACACGCGACCAGATGCACACCTCCTAAATGGCCCTCAAGCAGATGACAAAGCGCCATCGCAAGAAGACATAGATGCGATGATGAACGACTTGGACTCTATCGACGACATTGACGATATCGACATGGTTGCAGGAGAGCCCGACACGGCACCTGTTGCCGCCCTACAATCTGACCGGGTGATCGCCGACGATCTCGAGTTTGCAGAACCAGCTCCCGTCGCAGCACCACCCGCCGAAATGGCAGCTGAGGGTGCAGGAGAAGAGATCGCTCAGGACGACATTGACGCCCTATTTAATTAGACGACCCTATGCGGGGACCCGGTTGGTTGTGTGCGCCCGCCACACACCGAGACGCTCATCTGATCTTTCTCCCAAGTCGTCCGGTCCGGTCCAGGAAAGGTGTGTCAGAGAAAAAGGCGACACGTCGAACTGAAAACCGCCTTCGTTAGGCAAATCCAACGCCAAGACCATGGCAGCTCGAATAAGCGCCAAATGGGACACCACCACCAAGGGACGGTCGGGATAATGCCGGGTAAGCCTCTCGATCAAAGAAGCCACGCGCGTCACAACGGCATCAAAACTTTCTCCCCCCTCTGGCACAATGCTTGAGGGCGTGGACCAATCAATTTGCGGGTTGGCTTTATGCACCTCCGACTGACGACGCCCTGCCCAGCTACCAAGGTCCTGATCCGTCAAATCATCGGCAGTCACAGCATTTGCTTCGGGGTTGAGCGCTTGAACGGTTTGCCGAGCGCGGGCAAGCGGGGATGTCAGCCAAACCGCTCCTTGAGGCAGTTGGGACATCAGCCTCCGCGCCATCACCATGCCTGGCGGAACGGTCGGCAAATCAAGACGCCCGGCATACCTACCCGGGTCTTGAAGCAGCGCCCCGTGACGCACCCAATACCAGTCTGATCGCATCTCCACCCCGACTCAGCCGCGAAAACACCCAGTATGCCTGCTCTCTAAGGCTCACCCCACGATTAGGTGACTCACACAGGCGCTCTCTGCTATGACCACGCCAACAAAATTGCCCCAATTCGCAGATTCATAAGAGGATCCCTCATGTCAGACCCCATCATTCTTGTCGAAAAATCAAACGGCATCGCCACAGTTACACTCAACCGTCCAGATGCGATGAACGCGCTGTCCCTGGAACTTCGCGAAGCCATTGCCGACACGTTTCAGGATTTGGAAGCTGACCCTGAAGTTCGCGTCGCGGTCCTAACTGGTGCAGGCCGCGCTTTTTGCGCCGGGCTCGACCTGAAGGAACTGGGCGAACAGGGCCTCACCGGGCCGGACAATGCCGTCACCCACAAAGATCCCGTCACATCGATCAACCAGTTCAGCGGGCCTGTCATCGGTGCCATCAACGGCGTCGCCATCACAGGCGGTTTTGAACTTGCGCTTGCCTGCGACGTTCTTATCGCCTCAACAAATTGTCGCTTTGCCGATACCCATGCCCGCGTTGGCATTCTTCCTGGTTGGGGTCTCTCACAAAAGCTGTCACGAGCCATTGGCATCTATCGCGCAAAAGAACTCTCACTGACCGGCAATTTCTTGAGCGCAGAACAAGCCGCTGAATGGGGTCTCGTCAACCGTGTCGTCGAACCGGACGAACTGGTAAGCATTGCTCAGGGCCTTGCAGCCGACATGCTCACCGTCGTCCCTGAATGTCTGCCCGCCTATAAGCAGCTCATAGACGACGGCTTCGCAGAAGCTTTTGGTGACGCCCTAAAAACGGAACTCAAAGTCTCCGGCGCGGCTAACTCAAGTGTCTCCGCCGATGCTCTGGAAAGCCGCCGCGCAGGCATCCAGAAACGCGGCAAATCCCAGGCGACCTAACCTGACCGCCTAACAGAGACAAGGAACGCAAGGTTATCCTGGCGTTCTGGCCTCCCCCTCGCACTTTTCAATGAGCCACACTAAACTCTGGCTCATTGAAATTCCCTTGGGAGGAGGACCCCATGCACGATCTCGTTATTCGCGGCGGCACCGTTTATGACGGCACTGGCGGCGCACCGTTCAAGGCAGATATCGCCATCGACGGCACCAAGATTTCTGCCGTCGGCGACGTCAGCGACAAGGGCCGCACCGAAATTGATGCGACGGGCCAGATCGTGACGCCGGGCTTTGTAGACATTCATACCCACTATGATGGCCAGGTCACCTGGGACCCCTACCTTCAGCCCTCCACTTTCCACGGCGTCACCACCGCCGTCATGGGCAATTGCGGCGTTGGATTCGCACCCTGCAAACCAGACGAGCATGACTGGCTGATTGGCCTCATGGAAGGTGTTGAGGATATTCCCGGCACCGCTCTTGCCGAAGGTATTGACTGGCGCTGGGAAAGTTTCCCGGAATATATGAAGGCCGTCGAGGAGTCGCCACTCGCTTTGGACATCGGACTGCAAGTGCCTCACGGCGCGCTGCGCGCCTATGTCATGGGACAACGCGGCGCAGATCTCGAACCTGCCAATGATGAGGACATCAAACAGATGTCGGAACTCGTGGTTGATGCATTGGAGGCAGGCGCGCTTGGCTTTTCCACGTCGCGTACAGAAAAACACCGTGACAAAAACGGTGCCCATACACCGAGCTTCAAAGCAGAACAGGCAGAACTTCACGGCATCGCAGCAGCCATGGGCAAAGCAGATAAAGGCGTCATTCAGCTGATCGCTGACTTCTGGGACTTCGAACCTGAATTCGCCATGCTGCGCGGCATGGTGGAAGTCTCAGGCCGTCCACTTTCCCTCACAATTGAGCAGGACGACCGGCATCCCGACATCTGGCAAAAGGTCTTGGGCGGGATCGGCGACGCGGCGGCCAAAGGCCTCCCCATGCGCGGCCAGGTCCCACCCCGCCCCACAGGCGTGCTGATGGGCCTCACCTCGACCCTGAACCCCTTCCTTCTTCATCAGACTTTCAGAACCATCGCGCATTTGCCTCTGGAGCAGCAGGTGAAGGAACTGCGCGATCCGGCCTTCCGGGAGAAACTACTGGCTGAAGAACCGGATTATCCCGAAGGTCAGATCATCACCATGCTCTGCACCGCCTATCACAAAATGTTTGAGCTTGGCGATCCACCGAACTACGAGCCTGCGCCCGAAGACAGCGCGGGTGGCGTTGCAGAAGCGTCCGGCAAGAGCCCGCGAGAGCAGGTATTGGACTGGATGCTGGAGCGGGACGGCAACGCTCTCCTCTACTTCCCCCTGATGAACTATGTGGGCGGAAGTCTCGATGATGTCCACACCATGATGACCCATCCGAACGTGGCCTTCGGCCTTGGCGACGGTGGCGCACATGTCGGTATTCTATGTGACGCGAGTTTCCCATCAACGCTCCTCACCCACTGGGGCCGGGACCGAACACGTGGCCCCAAACTTCCGCTGGAATGGCTGATCCACGGACAGACCAAGGCAAATGCAGAAATCGTTGGCCTACATGACCGCGGCGTCGTGGCGCCAGGGATGAAAGCCGATGTCAACGTGATTGACTTCGACAATCTGCGTCTTCACGCTCCGGAAATCGTCCATGACCTTCCTGCGGGCGGCAAACGTCTTATCCAGAAAGCAAGCGGCTACACCGCCACCATCATCTCCGGCGTCATCGCTTTCGAGAATGGAGTTCCAACGGGCAAGCTGAATGGACAGCTCATTCGCGGTGCTCAAGCAAGACCTGCTGGCGTCCAGATCCCGGTTGCAGCAGATTGAGTGGGAGCAGCTGGCGACATCACCGATACGGTCCCGCGATCATCAGCCTGATCGTCTATCTACCCGCCGTCGGTGTTGCTTGGTGGGTGGTTACCACGGCGCCCACACAATCCGTCCTTTGGAACACATTGATCGCCGATGTGGCAGCGACTCTTGTTGTTTTTGTCGCAAGTGTTTTGACACGCAACTCCAGCATTTATGATCCCTATTGGAGCGTCGCCCCACCGCTGATTGCGATCTACTGGTTTGTCGCTATTGGCAACGCGGAGCTGACACCACGGGAGTGGTTGGCGTTTGGCCTTGTCCTGCTCTGGGCTCTACGTCTTACGTTCAACTGCATGCGCCGCTGGAGGTCATATGCAGAGCAGGACTTCCGCTACCTGGACTTGAAGGCCAGGTTCGGCCGTCTCTATCCCTTGGTCGATCTCTTAGGCATTGAACTCTACCCGACGGTCTTGGTCTTCCTGGGCTGCATCCCGCTTCTCGCGGTTGCAGAGTCAGAGGAATCGCTTGGTCTGCTCGATGGGTTTGCAGTTGCGATTACCTTTGCAGCGATACTCTTGGAAACCGTCGCTGATGAACAGATGTGGGCTTATCGTAAGACGCGCACGCCGAACGCCCCTATCTGCACAAAGGGAGTCTGGGCCTATTCTCAGCACCCAAATTATGTCGGTGAACTACTGTTCTGGTGGGGCATCTACCTGTTCGGTCTCGCGTCAGGCATGAGCGCCCCTTGGATGATTGCCGGCGCCCTTGCCATGACATTGCTCTTTGTTCTCATCTCTGTGCCAATGATGGTGACGCGCAAACGCGAGCGCTACCCAAACTACGACGCGCTGGTAAAAGACATTCCGGTCTTGTTCCCAAAACCATTTTGACCGTCAGCCTGCCAGGAAAAACTGAATAACGAAGGCGTTGCTCAGATCCACGAAAAAAGCTCCAACCAGCGGCAGAATGATAAAGGCTGTTGGGGCTGGTCCGTGAGATTTGGTCACCGCCGTCATATTTGCCACCGCTGTCGGTGTGGCGCCTAAGGCAAACCCGGCAAAGCCTGCGCTCAACACAGTTGCCAGATAATCTCGCCCCATCAGCGGGAAGAGCAGGAATAGAATGAACAGCACTGCGACAATCGCCTGCAGCCCAAGGATGAAGAGCAAAGGTCCAGCAAGGTCGGCTATGGACCAGAGCTGCATGGCCATCAGCGACATCGCAATAAAAAGCCCAAGCGAAAAATCCGACACAACAGCTAGCGCTTTTGTCCGCGCGGGCCAATGCAGGTTGGGCATCACGTAGGGCACTGTGTTGGAGAGCACAATTGCGACCAGCAGACAGGAAACAAAGAGTGGCAGCCTGAGACCCGTTTGCGAAATTGCCTCATTCAGGAAGTATCCGAGAATAATCGCAATATGAAGAACCAGCACCACGCCCATAATATTGATGTGGTTGATCTGCTCCGTCTCTTCCTTTTCATGTGGGATACCAACCAGCAATCCGTCGGGCGCACTGTCTTGAATATTGTTACGCGCTAGAAGGAACTTCGCGATGGGTCCTCCAAGTAAGCTTGCGAGAACAAGCCCGAATGTCGCTGACGCCACACCAATTTCAAGGGCGTTTGGCACACCATGATTTGCGGCAATTTCCGGGGCCCAGGCAATCGCCGTGCCATGCCCGCCGATCAGGGAAGCCGAGCCGGTTAGAATGCCCGCTGCTTCCGGCAACCCCACCAGAGACGCGCCAGCGATCCCCACAACATTCTGGATCACGATGAAACTCAGCGTCAGCCCAAGGAGGATCAACAATGGCCGACCGCCAGACAACAGATCTGATAGGCGCGCATTCAATCCAATCGCGGTAAAAAAATAGACCAGCAATGTGTCACGCGTATCGAGTTCGTACTCGATCGCATAGCCACTTACGCTGAACAGAACCAACGCTGCAACAGAGGCAATCATGCCACCCGTAACAGGCTCAGGAATATTAAATGTCCGCAGGAAGGCAATCCGTGCCGTCAGCCGAATGCCAACGAAATAGACGATGATCCCTATCGTATAGGCAAGAAAGTTCTCAATCGTAACGATCTGATCGATCATATCACTCCGGCAACGTATTCATCATAAAGTCAGCCCGAACATCATCATCGGCCTCTCCAAAATATCGAGAGTAAATTTCTGAAATCCTGTCAGTGAGAAACAGTCTGATCAGACTCCTGTCGACCAGCAGCCGAAAGGCATCATCATCCTTGGCAAAAACCAAACCATAGGGTTCGTTGCTGAAAAGCCTCTCGCCCACAATCACTTTATCTTCAGCCTGGTTGGCAACCACCAGGCTCAATAAAATCGCACGGTCCGCGAAATAAACATCCACGTCGCCAGACAACAGTTTTTGAAACCCTTCATCGTGGCTTTCAACACTCGTCACCTTTGCGCCGCCTTCAGGTGCCCCCATCTCCGTCGGCAACCAGTCTGCAGCGGTTGTGCTGGCGCGGGTAGCCATAACAATACCCGCATAGTCGCCATCGCGAGCTGGTCCGCCCGCTCCGGGGAATGCATCCACATCATTGATTGCGTCACGAAGTCGCGATGAAGCACTAGGTTGCACCATCGCCGCAATGCCTGTCTCAAAAATTGGGAGAGAGAATGAGACAATCTCTCGCAAGGACAGTCTCTTTGTTGTTGCGCCACAAAGCAGGTCCACTTGGCCATTTGTAACCGCCTCGAACCTGTTAGCGGCAGATACCGGCACATACTCGATATTGAGATCCACCAACGCCAGGGTCTCTTCAACAGTCGCTGCAATTTCGCGACAAACCTCCACAGTGTAGCCCGCAGGATCACCATCTTGGTTTCTGTAAGAAAAAGGATAAGCGTCTTCACGAAAACCGATTTTGATGACACCGGTATCACTGATCCGCTCCATCGGTCCGGCATGTGCAATAGACCCAGCAAAGAACACCGTAGCCGCTGTAAGCAGCGCTGCACCCACACGAGTAGCCTTAGAAAAACTCTGCATACCGACCTCACTCTTTCCCTCTATTCTTGAGCATTTCTACCACACAACGCGGGCCCGGTAAGCCTGCAATAGCAAGTTGCTTAATATTCACTCATCGCCCCTACACACCCTCCCCCTAGAGAATCTCTTGCCGTCAGGTTATTGAGATGGATGGCCTTTTCTTCAATTCGTGAGACAGATCTCTATGCCCCCCTCAAATCCTTTCTCGAGGATCAGGGGTACGAAGTGAAGGGCGAGGTCGGGGCTGCGGACGTTGTGGGTCAGCGCGGCGAGGAAGAGCCACTCATCGTCGAAATGAAAACAGGTTTCACCCTGTCCGTTGTGCATCAGGCCATTGCACGCCAGTCCATCAGCGATATCGTCTACATCGCCATACCTCGAGGAAGCGGCGCCACCTTCAGAAAATCCCTGAAAGCCAACCTGTCTCTTTGTCGCCGGTTGGGCCTGGGCCTAATCACCATTCGACTAAAGGACGGGTTTGTCGAAACGCACGCAGATCCGGGCCCTTATGCCCCGCGAAAATCGAAACGCAAAACGACCGACTTGCTCCGTGAATTTGCAAAACGCACAGGTGATCCAAATAAAGGCGGTTCGACACGCCAGGGCTTGATGACAGCTTATCGTCAGGATGCCCTTCGTTGCCTTCAGGTCCTGAGCGACCAAGGCCCCACCAAAGCGGCGCAGGTGTCCAAAATTTCTGGCGTCGAAAAAGCCCGTCGTTTGATGGCCGACAATCACTATGGATGGTTTGAACGGGTTGAGACAGGCATTTATGCGCTCACGCTCGCCGGACAGAAAGCCCGGATCGAATACCAAGAGGCTCTTGCGAGCCTGACGCCCCGCGACAGCTCCACCAAAGGGCCTTGAGAGGGAACACCCGTATCATTCCTCACCTCTGCGGGCCTATGCCTATGTGTGGAGACACACTAGTCTGATCCGACATTTGACGTGGGGGGAGTCGGCCATGACTGCACGCAAACCGGGACGCCATGCATTGGCGTTTGTCTTAGTCACAATCCTGATCGACACGATCGGATTCGGCATCATCATTCCTGTGATCCCTGAACTGATTATGGAACTGTCCGGCGAGCCCATTTCCGCCGCCGCAGGATATGGCGGCCTGATGCTCTTCTCTTTTGCTGCCGCTCACTTCGTTTTCGCACCTGTCATGGGAAACCTCGCGGACCGTTTCGGGCGCCGACCGATCCTTCTCATATCGCTCCTGGCGCTTGGCGTCGATTATCTCATCATGGCCTTTGCCCCATCACTCTTCTGGCTGTTTCTGGGGCGTATTTTCGCGGGCATGTTCGGGGCAACCTTCGCCACAGCAAACGCCTATGTGACGGATGTCTCCCCACCCGAAAAACGCGCACAAAATTTTGGTCTCACAGGCGCGGCCTGGGGACTGGGTTTCATCATCGGACCGGTTATTGGCGGCTTCCTGGGTGAAATTGGACCTCGCATCCCGTTCTTCGCCGCGGCAGGTATCGCATTTATCAACGTCGCTTACGGGTTCCTCGTTCTGCCGGAAACACTCAAAGACAAGGATCGGCGGACCTTTGAATGGAAGCGGGCAAATCCCATTGGCGCCCTTGCCCATTTCAGAGCCTATCCGGTCCTTCTGGGACTGGCCGGCGCCACCATCCTGTTTCAGCTGGCCCACGACGCCAATCCGGCAGTCTTCACCTACTTCGCTATTCACCAGTTCGGCTGGAGCGAACGAGAGATCGGATTTGCTCTGGGCTTTGTTGGGGTCACCGTTATTTTCAGCCAAACAGTCCTCATTCGATGGACTGTCGATAAATTCGGCGAGGTAAACTCAGCCTTTATCGGCTTAGCGGTTGCAGCGGTAGGTTTTGCCGCTCTCGGGATGGCAACGACAACATGGATGGCCTACCTCGCCCTCATCCCGATGGCACTAATGGGCCTCGCCATGCCCGCTATCCGAAGCCTTATGGCTGCGCGGGTCCCAGATAATGCTCAGGGAGAGCTGCAAGGAGCGCTCTCAAGCCTCATGGGCCTGACAATGATTGCAGCGCCGTTGCTCATGACGCAACTCTTTCGCACTTTCACTGCTGAAGATGCGCCTCTTCAGCTTCCCGGCGCACCCTATTTTGCGGCGGCATTCCTCATGATTTCAGCCGCTTTAGTCCTCTCCAGGTACGCCCGCAACCATTCGTAACATAATGTTGCAATCGCGACACATTCTTAGAATAACTTGCGAACGTTGTTGAAAATCAATTGCAACTAAAGAGTGTCGCGCCTAACCCTACGTCCCAGATTTTGACTCCGGCGCCTGCTTACCTAGCGCCAAAAACAACGGGACAACATGTATAAGACCCTGAAAAAAGTCGCACTCAGCGGCGCTGCCCTTGCCCTCCTCCCAGCTGCCGCGATGGCCGAAACTTCCTACCCCCGGATCGAAGCGGTCATTCCATTCGAAATCCAACATGACTATGCATTCGACTCAGATGTATCGGCGAATGAGCTTCACAACACGTTTGCGGTGATTGAGCCTGAAATATCCATCCAGTTTTCAGAAAACTGGTCAATCGAAGCCGGTCTCGTTTTTGAAAATGTGAACGATCCGGTTGACGATCGTTTCTTCGAAGACCAGGGCCTCTTCATTGAACAATTGTTCCTGCAATATGCCGGCGACAACTTCACCGTCATCGCAGGTAAGTTCAATCCTGTCTTCGGTGTCGCCTGGGACCGCGCTCCTGGCATTTATGGTGTCGACTTTGCGGAAGATTATGAAATCACCGAACGGATCGGTTTTGGCGCAGACTACACATTCGGCAGCGAAGCATCCGGCGAGCACACAGTGTCGGCCTCTACATTTTTTGCTGACACGTCTTTCCTCGCACAAACCTTCATCAACAGCCGTGGGCAGCCTCGGATTGGCGATGGCGGCCCAAGCAACACTGAAGATTTCTCCTCGTTTGCAGTGAGCCTGGACAGTGAAAGCGTTCCAGCCCTTGGCGGCCTTGGCTATACGCTGGGCATCTCGCATCAGGGAGAAGGTCGTGGCAATACAGATGACCAGCTCGGCCTAGCGGTAGGCGTCTTTGGCAGCTTTGACATCACAGACAACCTGGCCTTCGAACCAGTCGTCGAATACGTCATCCTCGAAAATGCTGGCGGCACCGTTGCAGATACGGACTACTACACCGTTGGTGGCGCACTCCTTCATGGTCCATGGAATGTTTCCCTCTCCTACACAGGCCGGAACATGGATCCCAACACAGCCGGCACTGCCGATGTGGAAGACCACCTCTTCCAGGCATCAACTGGCTACGCATTTAAGAACGGTCTCACGGCTGACTTCGGCTACCGCTTTGCTGAAGAAGGTCGCGTTGATACGCATATTCTAGGCCTGCTCTTCACCTACGAACTGGAAGTGTCGACCAACTAAGTCGACACCCTGTTTCAATTTCAAGGAAAAGAGATATGAAGAAATTCTCCCTTGCCATTGCAGCTGGTGCCTTCTTGGCATCAGCACCGATGGCAACAGCTGCAGAGCCCGCCGACATATTGGCGACCTATTCAAACATCGCAGAAGCTGGGTATACGGACTCACTGACAACTGCCCAGACTTTGAAGTCTGCCATTGCAGCTCTCATTGAATCTCCATCAGACGAAACGCTCAGCACTGCGAAAGAAGCATGGGTTGCAGCCCGCGTTCCTTATCAGCAGACAGAAGCCTATCGCTTTGGCAATGTGATCGTCGATGAGTGGGAAGGCAAAGTAAACGCCTGGCCGCTTGACGAAGGCCTGATCGACTATGTCGACACCGGTGCCTATGGCGAAGAAAGCGACGAAAACGCTTTTTATGCCGCCAACATCATCGCCAATGAAAAACTTACCATTGGTGGCCGCGAGATTGACGCTACCAACATTACACCTGAGCTGCTGCAGAGCCTGCACGAAGTTGATGAAGTAGAAGCCAATGTGGCAACGGGTTACCACGCCATTGAATTTCTTCTTTGGGGCCAGGACCTGAATGGCACAGACGCCGGAGCTGGCAATCGTCCTGCAACGGATTATGCATCGGGTGATGCATGCACAGGTGGAAACTGTGATCGTCGCGCTGCCTATCTTGTCGCAGCAACCGATCTCATGATTTCCGATCTCGAAGAAATGGTTGCAGCCTGGGGTGACAATGGTCCAGCTCGCGCAGCACTTGGCGATGGCAAAGAAGGCCTTGGAATTATTCTGACCGGCCTAGGCAGCCTCTCCTACGGTGAGCTTGCCGGTGAGCGCATGCGTCTTGGCCTCATGCTTCATGATCCTGAAGAAGAACATGACTGCTTCGCCGACAACACACATGACTCCCACTATTACGACGCCCTGGGCATCTCAAACGTTTATCGTGGAAGCTACACACGTGTAGACGGAACTATTGTCAGCGGGGCCAGTCTCTCTGATCTCGTACGTGGTGTATCTTCCGCTCTCGACGCAGAAATGATCACAAAGCTTGAGGCAACTCAGGCCGCCATGCGCGTCATGAAAGATAAAGCTGACAGCGGCGAAATGGCCTATGACCAGATGATCGGTGAAGGCAATGACGAAGGTAATGCCATCGTGCAAGCCGCGATTGACGGTCTTGTTGCACAGACCCGCACCATTGAGCGGATTGTGGCTGCCATCGAGCTCGACGATATCGAAATTGAAGGATCAGACAGCCTCGACAATCCCGAAGCCGTCTTCCAATAAGCTTCACTCGCAGTGAAGCCTCTCCTACTTGAGGCGTTTCAGGATAAAGCGGGCCGGGTATCCGTCCTGAAATGCCTCAAACGGAGTGGGATAGAGCAACAGGCCCGATGTCAAATGCGGCATCGGGCCACATTTTTATTTGGTGCCCCAGTTGCGTATAATTCTCAGAGTGAGTAACAAATTCAACATAGCAAGCCTCGCGCTGGCACTCGTCCTTGCCTCTCCTGCTATGGCAGAGATGACGGCAGAGAAGCGCGCTGAGATCCTGGCGCCGACGACAGACTTCAGCTCTGCGGAACCCCACGAAAATCTGCCCGGTGGTCTTGCAACCAACACACGCCGCTTCGACAGAGAAGCTTTTTCACAGCCCTCGCAAAATATGAGCTTTGAAGCCCGGGGTGATTTCTTCATTGGCAACGGCTTTTTCAAACGCCTGTGGGTCACCGCGCCCAGCTCAACCACATCGGCAGATGGGCTCGGACCCCTTTACAACGCCCGTGCTTGCCAACGGTGCCATCTGAAAGATGGGCGCGGCCACCCGCCTGCAAATGAAGACGACAATGCTGTTTCCATGTTTCTGCGGGTCTCCATCCCACCTCAGACCGATGAGCAGAGACAGGCCATTGCTGACCACCTGATCAATGTCGTGCCTGAACCCACTTATGGCGGACAGCTGCAGGACATCGCCATACCCGGCCATGCCGCGGAAGGCCGCATGGTGATCGAGTACACGGATGAAGAGGTGAGCTTTGCAGACGGAGAAACTGTCACGCTGCGCGCACCAAGCTATAGCTTTACCGATCTGGGCTACGGGCCCTTACGCGAAGACGCCCTCGTCTCCCCCCGTATTGCATCCCCCATGATCGGGCTCGGCCTCCTCGAAGCCATCGCTGAAGAAGGTATCCTCGCAGCAGCTGATCCCGACGATGCAGACGGGGACGGCATTTCAGGCACACCCAAATATATTTGGAGCCGGAACCAGGAGCGCGTCATGCTCGCCCGCTTCGGCTGGAAGCTTGGCAATCCCACAATAGAAGACCAGTCATCTGATGCCATGGCCGGCGACATTGGAATCTCCAATCCCCTCTTCCCGGCTCACGGTGGCGATTGCACCGCCAATCAACGCACCTGCCTGGAAGCCCCAGCAGGAATTGGCGGACCCGGCGGCGACCTTGAGGCATCCGCTGAAGTCATGGACAAGATCTTCTTCTATTCCCGGCATCTTGCGGTACCTGCCCGCCGAAATGTGGACGACCCCCAGGTGCTCCGGGGCAAGGAACTTTTCTACCAGGCGAACTGCACGAGCTGCCACACGCCCAAACATGCAACCCGCAATGATGACGACGTAGACCCTGCCCTTCGCGGCCAACTCATCTGGCCCTACACAGATTTGCTCCTGCACGATATGGGCGAGGGCCTCGCCGATGGACGTCCAGAAGGAACAGCGACAGGCTCTGAATGGCGGACCGCGCCACTCTGGGGCATCGGCATGACAGAAAAGGTCAACGACCATACATTCTTCCTCCATGACGGTCGGGCGCGCAATCTCACGGAAGCAATTTTGTGGCATGGTGGCGAAGCGATGGCGGCACAGGAGACGTTCCGCACTATGGAAAAACCAGACAGGGAAGCCCTCATTGCCTTTCTCAAAAGCCTTTAACCGCACCCTCAAAGCCGCATCGGCGGCGATGCTGGTAACCGGCGGCTTGCTGTCACCAGCCTCTGCGGATGCGATCAGCAGTGATCAGGCGACAGCCCTCATCACAGCGCTGACGGATAAGCTTGTAGTGCCTGCGTACACCCGGCTCGCCGAAGAAAGCGGCAACCTTTCCGACGCTCTCAACTCCTATTGCGCAGCGCAAAGCGCCAATAGTCGCTTGAACGTCGAAAGCCAATTCCACGCGACAATGGATGCCTGGCAGCGGGCACAGATCATCCAGTTCGGCCCCATCTATGAAAACAAAGGCCCTGCCCGCTTCCAGTTCTGGCCAGACAAACGCGGAACAGGACAGAGACAATTGCGCCAGGTCTTGAACAACCAGGACGAGACCGTCCTACCGTCTGGAGCGCTTGCTGAAAAGAGCGTCGCGCTCGGCGATCTGCAGGCTCTTGAATATGTTCTGTTCAATGATCCCGCTGTCACAACCGCTCAGGACAGTTTTGCCTGTCACTACGCAGTCGCCATTGCCCACAACCAGGAAGCCCAAGCTGCCGAGGTCGTTCAAATGTGGGCCGGAAACAACGGGTATCGCGAACAGGTTCTCTCAGCCGCCGAAGGCACAGATGTCTTCTTCGATGAAAAGGAGGCTGCAAGCCGGTTCCTAAACGATATGGCCGGTGCGATTGACGTCGTACGCCTGCAAAAACTCGACCGCCCCATGGGCCTGACCATCACCAGCGCGCGCCCTAAACGGACGGAAAACTGGCGGAGCCAGAGGTCCCTGCGCAACATTCGGCTCAACATTGAAAGCGTGCAACAGTTCCTGACGGTCAAAGACGGGTTTGGTGATCTGCTGATCAGCATCGGCAAAGAAACAACTGCAACAGCGACCCAGGAGCTGGTAAGCCAAATCCTCGCTGACATCGCCGCCTTTGACCAACCATTGTCTATGCTTGTGGAAGACCCGGCCGCCCGTAGCGACCTGGAAAGCCTGCTGACAAAACTGCGCAGCCTTCAATCTCTCATCAGAGAACAATTGGCCCAGGACTTAGGACTTGTCCCCGGCTTCAATGCGACGGATGGCGACTAGTGAACCTCTCTCGCCGACATATTCTGCAAGGCTCTGCGGCTGCGGCAATGGTCGCAGGTCCCCTGCCAGCGATTGCCACCACTGCAAACGCACGTTGGATGGGTTGCAGACAGGTAGGGGAAGCCTATTTCGCCACACTCTTTGACGAGACCGGCCATGTGCATCTCGATGTACAGTTACCGGGACGAGGGCATGACGTCGTGCCCTCACCGGATGGACGCCGTGTTGTCATCATGGCGCGACGGCCTGACAGGTTTGCCCTTGTCGTTGATCTGAACTCTGGAGAGGTACACCACCACATGACGGCAAGTGACGGCCATCACTTTTATGGTCATGGATGTTTCTCAGCCGACAGCACTTTGTTCTACACAAGTGAAAACCATTACGAGACCGGCGACGGCGTCATCGGCGTGCGAGATGCCAACAACGACTTCGAACTCCTGGGACATTTCGCGAGCGGCGGTATTGGACCCCACGAGATCCTGCTCACAGCTGACGGAAAGGCGCTTGCCATCGCCAATGGCGGTATCCGGACCCACCCAGATACGGGGCGTTCAAAACTCAACCTCGAAACCATGGCACCCGCTCTCACGCTCGTGGGTCATAAAAGCGGTGAGCTGATGTCACGCCACAGCCTTGACGCTGAACATCACCAGCTGTCGATCCGACATCTGGCCTCAGGGCCAAATGGGCTTGCAGCAGCCCTGCAATATGAGGGACCAAAGAGAGATAGAGTCCCCCTATTGGCCCTATTCGATGGCACTGACTTGCAGCTGGCAGAAACACCTCCCGCAGTGGCGAGGGCCATGCGCAATTACGCGGGCAGTGTCGCGTTTGACACAAGCGGTGACATCATCGCGCTTACCTGCCCGCGCGGAAACCTAGTCTCGTTCTGGTCTTCAGACGATGGGAGCTATCTGGGTTTCCACACAGCGCGCGATGTCTGTGGCATTGCCCCCCTCGAAAACCCTGGTCACTTTGCTCTGACCGCCGGAGACATCACCTTCCAAGCAACCTTGGACACCACGAGAACCACCGCGCAATTTGCAGAAACGCAGTGGGATAATCACTTAGTGTCTGTCGCCTGACCAGCAGGCCTCGTGCTAGATCTATAGCTCTCTGATAAAGGAGCATCCCATGCCTGAAGATTCTCGGATTACCTCTGTAGAAGAATTAGAAGCACTTTACGGGCCCGCTGTGCCGCGGTCTCTTAAAAAGGAGCTGGATCATCTCTCTGATCAGTATCGAGCTTTCGTTGATGCCGCACCCTTCGTGGTCGTTGCTACATCTGGCCCGGAGGGGCTGGACTGCTCCCCCAGAGGAGATCCACCAGGGTTTGTACGTGTGCACGACCCGCGTACTGTCATGATGCCAGATCGGCGCGGCAACAACCGTCTCGATACACTTAAAAACATCGTCCGAGATCCACGGATCTCCCTATTATTCTTGATCCCGGGCGTGGGCGAAACACTCCGCATCAACGGCAAAGCGGAAATAACCACAGAGCCGGAGCTTTGTGCGTCATTTGCCATGCAGGGTAAAAATCCAAAATCGGTGATCATCATCAAAATCGACACGGTCTACTTCCAGTGTCAAAAAGCGCTCGCCCGTTCAAAACTCTGGGACCCAAGCTCCATCGTTGATCGGTCCACCCTGCCGACCGCCGGGCAAATGGCAGAAGCCATGTCTACGGAACCCTTCGACGGAAAGACCTATGATGAGAACTACCCAGAGCACATGAAGAAGACAATCTACTAATGCGTGAGATCAATACTGGTCCGCGACCTCTTCCATGCTGAAGGTAAGCCCTGCGTTCTTTTCCAGCCGATCTACCAACTGATCCCCCATAGCAGCCGCTGGCGTCCAGATGCCGCCGCCCGTTTGCTCAGACGTAATGTCTTTCGCGAGGCAAATCGCACATTCGCTGATGATCTTGGCCGTTGATCCGTAACCGGGATCTTTGTCACCTGTGACGCGGGAGACAAATGTCTGATCGTCTGCTGTGGTCCCGATAAAGACCAGATTGTAGAAACCATTCTCTCGCTGCTCTTTCGATGGCCCTTCCCCGGGCTTCGGCAGCAAGAAACGGCTCATAAGATTGCGCGTAGGCCCGAACGCAGCTGCGGCCACAAAACCACCAAGCCCGCCGGCCAGGCCATAGGTCGAAAGACGACCAGTCAGGCCCTCTCCCATCATCATGGCTTCGTCATAAAGAAACTCTTCCCCATAGGCATAGTCCAGCAGAGCATTCGTGCGTTGGACCACACGGGTATTGATCCCTGCCATCACGAAGGGGGCAATCCAGGTATGCGCATCCTTGTCATACTCTATCGGCGTTCCACTTGGCTGCTTTGGTCCGTCGCGCAAACCGTCCGGGTTCAGCGAATATGGATCACGCATCACCTCAAGAACCTGTTTGTCGCGCCCCATCTCCTCCATCATATTGATCATGCTGGCAATGGTGCCGCCGCTCGCCCCACCCTTCATCGCTTTCACCCGCATTTTGACCCGGGTGCATGGCGCATTCGTCTTCTTCTTCACCTGGTTGTTGAGATAAAAAACGCCAAGGTCTGAAGGTACAGAGTCAAAACCGCAACAGGGCACAATCCGCGCGCCGGTCTTTTCTGCCTCTTCCTGATGCGCATCGATCATTCGGCGGATCCATTGCGCCTCACCGGCGAGATCCACATAACCAACACCGTGCTTCACGCAGGCAGCGACGAGCTCAGACCCATATTTGGCATAAGGGCCAACCGTGGTCAGAACAACCTTTGTCTGCTGCACGATGCTTTCGAGCGCCGTAGCATCCGATGCATCACCGGTAATGATGGGAATGTCAGCACCCGCAGTACCCAGGCCAGCACGCACTTCTTCAAGCTTCGATTGGGAACGCCCGCCCATGGCCCAGCGAACGCTCGGGTCGCCTCCATACTGAGCGACCAGATATTCGCATATGAGCTTGCCGACAAAGCCAGAGGCTCCCCAAACAATAATGTCGTATTTAGCTCCTGGCCCTGCCATGGGGTCCCCCTCTGTCTGATCAGGACCCCATGCTAACAGGTTGGCGCTGCCGCCGAAACGCGCTTAGCCTGCTTTCGCGGTGACAATCCAGATTGCGCCTTTGAGGAAGATTCCGCCATCAGACGGCGGCAAGGCCTCCTGGATACCCTTGATGATGGCCTGCTTGGTTTCGTCTGAAATGGAGGGATCGCCGACGAATATCCGGCGCAATGGACCCCGTTCGATCAGCCCGTGAGCCGCAGCCTCCGGCGAGTCGCCCCAGGCCATGTCAAAGTCGACCGGCATAAGATCAACATCTTTCCATCCCGCTTCTTCAAGAATTGATCGCACACGAGCATCGTCCGCAAAGGCAAACGGCCCCGGCGCATGAGGGTCCGGTGGCGTATCATCTTGAACGTGCTGACGCACAATAGACATGGGCAGACTGACCCAGGTGTTCTCCCGAGGCGATTTCCAACAAGCAAAACACAAGCGTCCATCGCTGGCCATCTGAGCGCGGATGTTGGCGAAAGCCGCAATCGGGTCTTCAAAAAACATGACCCCAAAGCGGGACATGGCGAGCGTTGCATCAGCTTGCAGTTCTTCGGTTTGAACGTCTCGCTGCTCAAACTGAACCTTTGCAAGCCCAGCCTGCTCAGCGCGGTCTTTTGCAAGTGCAAGCATCGGAGCAGAAACGTCGACACCCAGTGCTGACGCCGCATGCTTTGCGATTTCCAACGTGGTTTCGCCAGTGCCACAGCCAATATCCGTTACCCGGTCTGTCGATGTAACGGCGGCAGCCTTCAGAAGCACCTCAGTAACCGGCCGCATAGCCGCATCAAGCGTCTCCTGACCGGACACCCAAGCCTCACCGCCCGGACCGTTCCAAAATTCTTTCTGGTTCTGATTGATTTCCAACATGACCCTATCCCCGCCTTTGTTTTTGTTCTTACCATTTCTCAAGCCCGCTCACCGGCGCTGCATTTCAGTTCCAACATATGGTGTTTAGAACGAGTCGCAAAAAGGGTCCTGAGAAGAAAAAGTCAATAATTGTCTGACACCCCACATCGCCACCCAATATTCCACATCGCGGAATCGAAATAGAAAAATGACTGAATCACTTGATGAGCATGGTACCCATTCTGAACGAATAAACGGGGGAGATGGTCGTGAAAACATTCAACAAAGCTCTAGCTCTTGGCGTAAGTACCAGCGTGCTGATGGGTGCATCCGCAATGGCCGCGGACACGCAGCTTCTCTGGGGCGACACGCACCTTCACACCTCCTATTCCACTGACGCCTTCATGGCAGGCAATAGAGATGCAGATCCTGACACCGCCTATCGCCTGGCCAAAGGCGAGCCGGTGATCCACCCCTACAATCGGACGCGCGTCCAGCTCAACCGGCCTCTAGACTTCCTCGTTATTGCCGATCATGCAGAGGGTCTGGGCGTGTTGGGTCAGATCTATGCCGAAGACCCGGACCTTTCAGGGTCGTGGTTCTGGCAGAGATGGACATCCGCCTTCTTTCTGAACCGCTTTAGAGGGGCTATTGCAGACCCAGTTGAAGGCACAGCCAACTTTCAAAGCCGCATGGCACAGCCGCTCGTGTCGCCAGGCGACACTGTTGACCCCCTTTCGGTCGGACCCCGCGTTGGCTTGGTCAATGCGCTGACACAACTTATTCCGCTTGAGACGATCCACGAAATGTCCGCGAGCATGTGGGAGAAGTCAGTTGCGGCTGCGGACGCACACTATGAGCCAGGCGTCTTTACCCCAATCATCGGCTGGGAATGGACGCAGACAGCCAATGGCGTGAACTTGCACCGGGTTGTGATGTCCACTCTCGACGGCGAAGAAGCAGCCACCATCGATCCAGTCGGGTCCGATGACAATCCCTATCCAGAAGATCTCTGGGCCGGTCTTGACGCACTCACCGAAGCGACGAACGCACGTTTTCTCTCCATTCCGCACAACTCAAACTTGTCCAAAGGCTATATGTTCGCGGACCGAACCGTTCGGGGCGAAGATATTACAGCAGACTATGCCCGCACCCGCATGGAGTGGGAGCCGGTCGCTGAAGTCACACAGTTTAAAGGCGACAGCGAAACCCACCCTGCACTCTCGCCTGACGATGAATTTGCTGATTTCGAACAGTTCGAGTTCTATCTCCAAGCATCCCCTCAAGGCACAAGCTATGCGCCTGCAGTTGGCGATTATGCCCGCACCGCCTTGATGCGAGGGCTTGAGATTGAGGAGCGCATCGGCGTCAACCCGTTCCAGTTTGGCATGATCGGCTCCACTGACAGCCATACCAGCGTTGCCTCCGCAGAAGAGCCCAATTTCTGGGGCAAGGTGGGTCTGGACTCAACACCAGAGACAAAACGCAACGTAGCTCCTGGTTCAGGCACCGTTGATATTAATGGATGGAACATGTCCGCCTCCGGTCTCGCTGCTGTTTGGGCAGTGGAAAACACCCGCGAGTCCATCTTCGAAGCATTCACTCGCAAAGAGGTCTATGCAACGACAGGCTCGCGCATCGCCTTGCGCGTTTTCGGAGGCTGGGGGTTTGCTGAAGGTGCAGAAAGCGCGGCCAATCTCGCAGATGTTGGCTATGCCGGAGGCGTTCCCATGGGAGGCGATCTAACAGGCGCACCGGAAACAGGAGCACCTGTGCAACTGCTCATTCGGGCGACCAAAGACCCAGAAGGTGCAAACCTGGACCGGGTTCAGGTCGTAAAAGGTTGGCTGGATGCATCCGGCAAGGCCCAGGAAAAGGTCTTCGACGTTATCTGGTCAGATGACCGTGTCGCAGATGTAAATGGCAAAATCCCAGCAGTTGGCAACACCGTGGACACATCCACAGGTGACTACACAAATGATATCGGCACGGTGGAGTTATCCACCCTCTGGACTGACCCGACCTTCGATCCAGCTCTGAAAGCGTTTTACTACGTCCGGGTGCTTCAGATACCTACGATCCGCCACTCACAACTTGACGCTACGGCACTGGGCATTTCGACGCCATTTGAGGGGCCCGCAACTATCCAGGAACGGGCCTACTCTTCCCCCATTTGGTACAAACCATAGGCATCTCAAGGGTTTGTCTTGTTTATTCAAATAGAGAAAGGTAGTTTTACCATGCAGGAAAAACGCTGAGTCGGCCGACGTTCTTCCTATTGGAGTTTGCTGCCTATCGCTCTATGATAAAACGGTGAACTTAGAAAACAAGCCAGCCTTACCGCTAGGCCAACGCCGGTAGAGATGACATGAACCGTTTCAAGCTCAATCTGACTGCTCTAACGACCATTCTCTTGTTGGCGTCGCCGACTATCGCAATAGCTGACGCAAGATACGATGCGCTTCCAAGCGAAGATCAAATTGAACAGGAAACCATTGAGGCTGCCAAGGATGCTCTCAATGAGACCGAGTCACTAGCAACATCGATCTCTTTCGCATTCGATTATTTGACAACCTTCATGAGCGAAGCTCATCCACCAGATTTTCTGACACACGCGGAGTTGAAAGCCACCACTGCGCGTCTTGATGGCGTCAGGTCAATTCTTGTGATCGACAAAGACGGTATGATTAGACATGACGCATTCTCCTTCCCAGCGCCCAACATCAATGTAGCTGAGCGGCAATATTTCCAAGGAGCCCGCTCCTCTAGCGGCCTGATTTTGGGTGAAGGCGTTATTGGCCGGACAAGCGGAGTACCTTTTGTACCTGTTTCGACCTACAAACCCGCCCTCAATGCAGTGCTTACCGCAATCGTTGACCCAGGAAAACTCCGCAGGGTGCTGGAAAGATGCGGTAGAGCAAGAGAAGCTTGCGGCGCCGCCATATTGACGAATACCGGTAAGATAGTGGCCTCTTCGATACCCGAGGTCACAATTCCGCAGGAAATTGTCGACAATATCTTAGGTGCAGAAGACAACAGCGGAACATTCGTCTACGAACGGCAAAATTTCAAAGCTCTAGTCGCTTTCAGAAAAAGCGAGCGGTTCCCCATTGTCGCTTTCGCCTCCCACGGGATCGCATCCAACAGCGTGCTCGCCACCCAATAAATAGTCCATAGCTGCACGGCGTTGACCGGGCGTCAGTTCTGCACCTTGTGCTCCTGCCGCTGATCGAGCTTCAAGCCACGCCTGACCGGGCGTTCGCTCTTCACACGAAGACAGAACAGTCAAACGTCCTAGTTGCTCTTCTCCAGGAGCAGGTGGCCAGAACAGATATGCAAGGCCGGCGGATACACTGAGGAGAGCCAAACCAGACAAAATCAGTTTGCGACTAGAGTACTGGGGTTTCCCAAGCACCCTGGCCATATGAGCCTTTCCTCGCGCCTGCATGCCGGCGTCCAGCATCTTTCCTCCCAAACCGTTCATTTCACTCTACCATACTCCCCCATTTGCGCATTCCGCGCAATAACAACGGAGTATGACAGAATGAGCTTTGACATCCGCCCAGCTACTTTAGATGACGTTGCGGCAATCACCCGCCTTCACGTAGATAGCTGGCATGACACATACACTTTTATGCCTAGTGAGGTCCACGCAAATAGATCTTACGCCTACCGCTACGAAGAATGGCTTGAGACACTAAGCAATCAAGATCCAGATCACCTGATTCTAACAGTATGGAACGAGAAGACCATGGTCGGGTTCTGCAGCTGTAAGAGAAATGAGGATCCGGCCATTCCTGAAGCCCGTGGCGAGCTACACGCTGCATACTTCCGAAAGGAATACCGGGGTCATGCAATTGGTGTCCCGCTTCTGGACAAAATGATCCGTTTCTTACTCAAGCGAGATCTGTGGCCAGCGTGCCTATGGGCATTTGAAGAAAATCAGGTTCGGCACCTGTACAAAGCTGGAGGCTTCATTGAAACGCTTCACCGAAATCGAAACATCGCCGGTGTCGCTATTCCTGAAGTGGGATATCTAACGCCGGACAACCCAGCTGAGCTGTATGTGACGATCAACCGCCGCCTTCGCGAAGAAGGCGCTGGACAGCAAGTGATGCCACCTGCTCGTCCTGTTGCTCCTCTTCCTGCTGCTGCAGTTGATCAAACAGGTCCTGAAACGTCAGAGCAAAATCCTCAGGGTCGAGATTGATGCGAGGGCTTTCCTGCGCAAGCAGGTAAGCAACATTGTAGATTGCAACGCGCGTGGCCGCTGGATCTCCGGCGGTCACGCCCGCACCGGTGCCCGCGAGCGTTCCCTCGCCTGTCAGCAACCACTTGGCATTTACGCCACGTTTTACGAGGTCAATAAGGACGGTGGCCTTAGGCACGCCCTCTCCATGTTCGTAACGTTCCCAGGTTTTTCGCTCAAGTTTCCACAAAGCGGCCATCTTGGACGCGTTGAGACCCATAGCGCTTCGCACTTCTCGAAGTCGCGCTCCTAGCGCAGCAATAGATGCTTCTTCGCTCAACTGGCCAACTCCACATTTCTTAAGCAACAAACCTAGAGCCCATATTATCGCAAACAAGCGTAACGCCAATAAAACGAAATATTTCTCAGCGCTGGGTGAGGCTTTCTTTCGGGAAAGAAGCAATGAAAGAGTTTCGAAATCAAGCCCAATAGCCTGAGTCATTTCAAGTATTGGAATTTTATACTTGAATTATAATATAAAAATATCTCTTTTACCAATCAGAAAATCAAAAATAGGAATTTTATCAAGTAGTTTTTGATTTTTTATTTGAATAGTTCACTTCAGATTAACCAGCACCTTCGATGTTACCAAAACGATTAAAACTAGATCGAATGGAGTACCCATCAAGGCCTGATGGTCAAAAATGGGATTTGGGGACAAAATGAACATTCAAGCAATCATCCCGCCGTCTCTCGGCAAATCCAAGGCAAACATCGACACATTCAAGTCAATCGTCGAATCGCTACCTGTCGCAGTGATGACGTGCGACATGCATGACGATTTCCGCATCGACTATTTTAACGCCAACACAAGCGAAGAGCTGGCCAAGGTTGAGCATCTGCTCCCCTGCCCGGTGTCAGAGTTGATGGGGCAGTCGATCGACATCTTCCACAAGAACCCAGCGCACCAGCGCGCAATCCTGTCGGATGCGAGCAATCTGCCCCATAAGGCGCAAATCAGACTGGGTGAAGAATATCTCGACCTCTATGTCACAGCGATTATGTCAGCCAAGGGAGAATACCTTGGTCCAGCTCTCACCTGGAGCGTGGTGACAGATAGGGTTTTGAAAGAACAGGAAACAGACCGGCTACTACGGATGCTGGATGAGATGCCTGTTAATGTGATGATGGCCGACAAAGACACGCTGGAAATTACCTATGTGAACAAAACCAGCATCGAAACGCTGACACCGTTGGAACATCTGCTGCCGATCAAGGCTGCGGATCTCCATGGGACCTGTATTGACATATTCCACAAAGACCCAGCTCATCAGCGGGCTTTGTTAGCAGACCCAAATAATCTGCCATGGGAATCAAACATTTCATTAGGTGATGAAACCCTGTCTCTAAGGGTTTCGCGTCTCGACGATGCACACGGCAACTATTTGGCGCCTTTGTTAAGTTGGAGCGTGATCACTGACCAAATTGCAATGGCCAACAGTGTTGCCGAGGCGACAAACCTAGTTGCCTCAGCGTCAACTGAACTCGACGCAAGCGCAGGGACAATGTCGAGCGCAACAGAAGAGACAACAGCGCAGGCCTCATCAGTGGCTGCAGCAACGGAGCAACTGGAGGCAACGGTCACAGAAATCTCCCGCCAGGTGCATCAGTCTTCTGACATTGCCCGCGATGCTGTCGCTGAGGCCAAACGGTCCAATGAATCCATCAATGAACTGTCCGAAAGCGCGCAGAAGATTGGCCAAGTCGTTACCCTCATTCAGGACATTGCAAGCCAAACTAACCTGCTTGCACTCAACGCGACGATTGAAGCGGCCCGCGCAGGAGAGGCTGGCAAAGGTTTCGCTGTCGTCGCATCCGAAGTGAAGGCGCTCGCTAATCAGACGGCGAAAGCCACAGAAGACATTTCGCTACAGATCAGCGAAATCCAGAACAGCATGGGTGAGTCAGTAGATTCAATTCAGTCCGTAACGGCGACCATCGAAAAAATGGGCGAGATCACGGAGTCAGTCGCTGCAGCTGTCGAAGAACAAGGCGCCTCAACCAAGGAAGTCAATCAGAACATCCAGGGTGTCATGCAGGCAGCTCAAGAAACAAGCAGCGTTGCTGATCAGGTGCGTCAGGCATCAAATGAACTCAGCGAGCAGTCAGAAAAAATGACTGGTTACGTCGATACGTTCTTGAAACAGGTCGGAGCGAAGAAGTAGTCCCGGATTTCTGAGCCCGACCGAGTGTGACCGCAAGATGTTCCCACATCTTGCGGTCTTTTCTGCTTTATTCACCATCAGTGTCAAAGCAGTACTCTTATTCAGCTGCATTGATGGTCGTAACACGGGCACTTCTCAGGTGAGAATTTTCTGGGTGTGCCGCTAACCAGGCACCATCACGCACCGCATATTCTGGTGTACGAGACATTGGATGCTCACGGGATGTCTCAAATTTTTCTCTATCCAACGGCGTTGCCGTCAAGATTTTCGCCAGAAATGAAAACGCACGTACCTTGTTGATCACAGTCTGCCGAGCGTCTGGATCGGTCTGCGCATAATGGCGGGCTATCTCATCCATCGTTTGCGGACGTCGTCCACCGACCTTTTCCACGGCATCTGTGGGGGCGCCACGAGCAAACGCATCCTGTTGATAATCAACCACATAATGCGCCAGTTGGGATTGGGCGAACTCCGGTCGCTTTTGCGCCGCCAACGCTTTCAAGAACATCTTCATCGACGCATTGTCATACCGAACAGTCCGACCTAAGGCCCGGCCAAATGCATCAGCAATTTCCTGGGGCGTCAGAAGCTCCGGACCTGTTGGTCGGTATGTCTGCCCTGCATGGTCTTCCGGGTTGATCAGAGCTCCCACATTTACTGCCGCAATATCATCATTTGACGGCGGTGCATTCCGCCCTTCCCCAAGCGGCATAGGCATCATGCCAAGTTGTGCCATGGGCAGCATAACCAGTGCGTAATTGTCGGCGAACCATCCGGTATTATTGATCGTCACTGTCGCTCCCGGTATCCAGTCGAGGATTTGATCCATCATCCACACTTCTCTCGTCGCAAGAGACGGATGGGACGATGCAGACAACCATTGGCTTAGGTGGACAATATGCTCAACCTTTGCCTCGGCTGCTGCGATTGCGAAGAGCGACATTTTATGGAGCGGGTGCGCTTCTACGGGTGCGCACCAATAAGCCCGCTGACATCCTGTAAAAGCCTCTCGCAGGCTGTCAATGTCGTGCATATCCCCAACAACAACTTCGGCACCAGCCTTGTGTAGCAGCTGAGATCTTGCGTCTTTTCGGCGGACGAGTGCTCGCACTGGATAGTCTCTTTCGAGCAGTTGAAGCGCCGTCGACAAGCCGGTCTTGCCAGCAGCCGACGTCACGAGGGTCTTGGGTTTCATGCTATTTCCTTTCACTGTGTACAGCGCCCGTGAACCATCAGGGCTTCTCGAACACGAAATGCAGAAGGGCGATCTTCTCGTCTTTCAGGTTTTGAAACGCATTCAGTGCAAAGGTCGGAAAGTCTGGACCCATCACCAGATGAAGACCCAATGGAGGCGGCCCACCCATCTCGGATATGCGACTGAACGTTGCACCAAACCAGTCGATTGCCAGCGCGCTGAGGTCACTTCTCGTGTGATGTCGAAACCCTGCTCCAACAGCGAGCGCCTCTAGCTCCGCCTCGTGAAGAATATTGTCAGTGGCGGCATCCGACGCCCAGGGCACTGGATAATGGAGAGGTTCATCGGCGCATCTGATTGGGTCCAGAATGACAAGGCGGCCACCTGGCTTGAGAAGCCGAAAAGCTTCCGCAAACAGTTTCTCCGGAGTTTGAAGAAACATATGCACATGAACAGAGAGGGCGGCGTCGAAACTCTCAGGCTTGTGCGGAACATGGCAGACATCCGCCACATCAAGCTCAACCTGACCGGCGAGCCCCACCCACTCCGACATTACATTTCCCGCCTGGGTGGTCTCAGCGCTGAGATCAACACCCACAACCCGACTGCCGGTTTCCCTCGCGACAAAGCGCGCAGGTCCCCCCAACCCCGAGCCTAGGTCAAGAGTCACATCCCCCGGACCCACATCAAGCGACCCGATAATCGGCCAAATGGTCTCAAGACCACCAACGTGAAGCTCATCCACCCCAGCTAAGTCTTCCAGCACAAGAGCATCTACCAGTTTGCCCTCTGACACGAGCGCCTGAGCAATCCGTGTTTGTAAATTCTCTTCTTGGGCGATTGCTGTATTCGTCATGATTACTCCTTTTAAGATCATTCAATCTTTATTTGGGCAACGCTCTGACGAACCGCAAGTCCTGTTAGTCCAATTGGGCGAGTGCCGCCTGCACCGCCCCGGTGATTATTTTTTGAGGGGCTCGAGCCCGCGCCAGGATTGACAGACCTTGAAAGCTGGCCGCAAGCCCCGCTGAAAGATGGTCTATGTCGCACTCAGCAGACAGATCCCCTGCAGCCTGAGCGTTTGCCAAAGCGTTTCTGAAAGCACTGGTAAGTTTCTTCAGATTTGCATGCACAAGTTTACTAAGACGGTCATTACTGTCTCCAAACTCAACGGATGTGTTGGCCATCATGCATCCATTGTTAAACGGCGCAGCCTTCGACGCCATCCTGATAAATTCAAAAAATTCTCGGATATCAGTCAGTCCGGCGTCATCATCCGCCAATTTGGTATAGAGCGTTTCCGACACAAGCTTCTGGTACTTTGCCAGCGCAGCGGTATAAAGCCCCTCTTTGTCGTCAAAGGCGGCGTAAAGACCGGCATGCGCAACACCGGTCGCGTCAACGAGATCCCTCACCGATGTTTCTGAATATCCTTTCTCCCAGAAAAGATGCATCGCTTTTTCGACCACATCGTCTGGGTCAAACTCTCTTTTGCGTGCCAAACCTTCTCACTTCCTTTCGACCAATCCGCCATTTCTTATGGTTCAGGTCTTTGAATTCTCCTCTAGCGCAGCAACGCGATCTCGCAGCGCATCAATCTCTGCCTGCTGACGTGCGACATTCACCGCCAGCACCTCTTCCGGCCGCTCGTGCACAACCCTATCCAATTGTTCAATCCACAGCTTCGCCCGATTAAGACGGGAGGTGACTTCGTTCTTCATAGCTTACCTGCCTTTCTAGATCATTCAATCTTATAAATGGTCAGGCCGGTTTTTTTTACAAGAACAATTGATCTTTTATCCGAGAAAACAAAGCCGCAACCCAAATTTTTCAGGTCGCGGCTCTTACTCTTCCTTAGATAGACACCAGCCTACTGGGCAATAACTGTGGCCCAGTTTCCTTCAGACTTTACAATATTACCAGGAATGTCCGTTTCCCAGATAGACCGAACAACGGGCGTCTTGTTGAGGTAAAGCCGTCCATCCACAATGCTCCACGCATTAGGGTCCGTTTCGACTTTATATGTCCCGAGCGACAATGCGTAGGCACAATACCCCCCATAGGCAGGCGCATATTTTTCAGGGTTGCTGAGAAAGATTTCGCGATTTTCTGCCGATGAAAAATGCCAGGTCGCACCCTGATATTCAGCCGCGAACGCCGCCTTACCTTGCACCGGTTTGGCCTCGGTGAAGTAGGCGACGGCGTCCGTGCCACGAATAGCGACTCCATTCTCCGAGTAAACCGGGATGTATCCGCTCGCATCTGCTGCAGCAAAAGCGTTCGTCCCGACGACAATCGCCGCAAAGGCAAGGACAAAAAAGCCAATCGCGCGGTTAAGGCTGCGTGTTGTTTCTCTAATCAAACGAGTCATAAGGGCACCTCTCCAAGTGGTTGCTTGGATATTTAGGCACCCACACCTGCCTTAGCCAATAACTGCTGTGCACAAGCCCGTGAAAAAGGGAACGTCACGCAAGGTTCATATTTTCCTTGCGTGACAAATCAGGAGAAGCAAACGTTCAATGAGCGGCCAATTTCACCCAATTTGCGTTCGCTTTTTCGATGCGCCCCGTTATGTCTCCCTGCCAAAGGGTGCGCATTCGAAGCGTTTTGTTGAGGTAAAGACGACCATCGACAATAGTCCAGGCATCGGGGTCCGTTGCCACTTTATGTGCCCCGAGAGACAAAGCGTAGGCGCAATAGCCACCATAGGCCGGCGCGTATTTTTCAGGCTCTGCAACAAACAAGTCTCTGTTCTCTGCAGACGAAAATTGCCAGAGGACGCCATCATACTCCGTAGTGAACTCTGGAATGCCATCCACCCTTGCACTCTGAGTAAAATACGCAACCACGTCAGCCCCACGAATGGCCACGCCTTCGCTCACAAAAGTTGAACCACCGGAAGCTCCACCCTCTGCAGCATGGACGACAGTGGGCGTCATTACACTTGCACATACCCACGCTACCGCACCAACAAGCAAAGCGAATGGGTGAGAAGACTTGATTGAGTTTTTGATCATATTGACCTCAGCTAAAAATTGATGGTCAAACTTGATCGGGGCCTTCCCAACGGCAGGTTAATGCAGACCTCAACTTTATGTGAGGACAACCCGTCTACCAACAAAGGTCTAGAGAACGCCGTCAGGCCGTGCTGAAACCCTCATACCCATTCGCAGCGACATCGTCCGCCATGGCCACATAATCTGGAAAACCAATGAACGGCATAAACACGCGGGGTTTTCCGGGAACGTTTGCACCGAGATACCAGGAATTGCATTGGGGGTAGAGCGTCGCTTCTGAGCGCATATTCACAATGTCGACCCATTTGTTTTCTGCGTCGAGCGCAGCCTCAAAGCTAGAAATGTTGCGCTCATCAGCCCAGCTGATAGCACCCGCAATATATTCAGCATGTTGCTCAATACCCGTCACCATATTGGCAAGCACCGAGGGGCTGCCCGGGCCCGTCATCATGAATAGATTTGGAAACCCAGCTGAAGCAAGCCCCAGATAGGTCCGCGGTCCAGCAGACCACTTATCCTTAAGCGATTGTCCCTCTCTGCCGTGAACATCGATCTGCAAGAGTGCGCCCGTCATCGCATCAAAGCCCGTAGCAAAAACGACTGCATCAAACTCAAACGATTGCCCTTTCGCCTCCAGCCCCGCTGTCGTGAAGCGCTCAACTGGTGAAGAGCTCACGTCAACCAGGTCTACGTTAGGGCGGTTATAAGTTTCAAAGTACCCACTATCAGCGACCAGACGCTTGCATCCAATAATACTGTCCGGGCAGAGGGTCTCTGCAGTCTTAGGGTCCTTCACAATCTCGCGAATCTTCTTTCGCACAAAATCAGCCGCGAATTTGTTTGTCTCCGGGCTGGCGCCAATGTCGCCAAAAGCCGACAGGAACATAAAGCCCCCATGACCCCAATATTCTTCAAACCGCGCCTCCCGCTCCTCAGGTGTCACATCTAGAACAGAGTCTTCGCGCCGCGGGAAATGCGCGCCGAAGGCAGCAGGCTGTTGATAGGCGGCAGCCCGAAATTGCGCATAGTCGGCTTTGATCGAGGCGGCCAGGTCTGGGTCAAGAGGCTTATTGCGCGCCGGCAGGCTGAAATTTGGCGTCCGCTGAAACACGGTGAGATGTTTGGCCTGCTCCGCAATAAACGGAATGGATTGGATACCCGAAGAACCAGTGCCAATGACCGCGACCCGCTGGCCAGAAAAATCAACGCCTTCTTTAGGCCAGGCACCGGTGTGATAGGTGGCACCGGCAAAACTGTCCAACCCCTGAAAGTCAGGAGTGTTGGCGGCAGATAAACACCCTGTCGCCATAATAAGGTAGCGCGCGCGAACCTGATCGCCTGTGTCGGTCTCTATCGCCCAAACCTTGTCGGCCTCATTGTATTTTGCTGACGTGACGCTGGACTGAAAAGCAAAGTGCTGCCTGAGTTCAAACCGGTCTGCCACATGGTTGGCATAGGAGAGGATCTCTGGCTGTGGCGAATAACGCTCACTCCATTCCCACTCCTGCTGCAGCTCATCAGAGAACTTGTAGGAATATTCCATGCTCTCTACATCGCAGCGACATCCGGGATATCGGTTCCAGTACCAAGTACCTCCAACATCATCACCGCGTTCAAAGCCTTGAACCGAAAGGCCCTTTTGCACCAGCAGATGGGTCATATACATGCCGCCAAAACCTGCCCCCACTACGATTGCATCTACCTGCTGACCTGATGATTTTTGATCCTGCACGAACTCATCCTCCCTGGTGACGTATTTTTAACGTCGTTTCTTGGCTCTTTCTTGAGCGTTTACAGGCCATTCTCGATATCGGCGCATTAATCGGAAACGCATCTATTGACATTAATGTCAGCAATAACCATCTGTCGTATTGACACAGATGTAAGTAACATCTACAAAAGTGACAGTTTGTCATTACAGAATGCGATGAGGAGCACATTATGACAAGTCCTACCCCTTTTATTGACCCTGCCCGCCAGCGCTCGCGTATCAAGCCGCTGAAAGCTTGGGGGCACATGCAGAAGCTGATCGCGGACAAAGAAGACACAGCACAGGTCTTCCACATCATTGAAGCGCTGAACGGCAACGTGAAGCTTGCCGACTTTGAGCGCTTCATGAAGTCAGAACAAGGCCCCGCCCTGCTCGCAAAACACGCTGACCTTCCAACCATGCTGGATAATCATGCGCCTTTGAAAAGCCTGCCAAATGGCACGGTCGGTCGTGCATATGTCGAGTTTATGGAAAGCGAAGGCTTGAGCGCTGCAGGCCTCGTGGCTGAAAGCGAAACGAACAACGCGCATCGTCAACAGTTCGATGATGATCTCACCTGGTACATGAACAGAGGTCGCGATACCCATGACCTCTATCACGTACTCACCGGCTATGGCCGCGACGCGCTCGGTGAAGCAGCCCTTCTTGGATACACCCATAGCCAGCACGGCGGACTAGGCATCAACTTTATCGCCTTTATGGGCGGACGAACGATCGCTAAGGAAGCGCCCCGCAACGCAAATATCAAAGCAGTCATCGCCGAAGGACGGCGTAACGGAAAGGCTGCCGCGCGCATCGTTGATCAGGATATTGACGCATTGCTGCGCGAGCCAATCGCAGACGCTCGCGCGCGCCTGGGCATCAACGAACCGGTCCTCTACAAACGCGCTCTGGAGATCTTCTCAGAATATGAGCTCGACCCGGCAGCGGTGGCTGCCTGACCTGGGCTCGAGGCTGACTTTTCAACTGTCGCAGAGAGGCATAGTCACCTATGCCTCTTTTTGCTTGATTGGATAAAGAAGGCTGGCACCAAGCCCAGGAATGAAATCGCCATGCCGATGACAAAGATCATCGGTAGGCCGAGATTTTCCGCTGGAACGGACAACAGCGCTCCGAAAAGACTGAGCCCGAGCGACGATCCGATCTGACTGGCAAGGCGGCTGACTCCAGACGCGGTTCCAAACATAGCGGGTGGGACTGCGGTTGCGATCACGGAGGTCAGTGGCGGCTGAGCAAATCCGTGTCCAACACCCTGTAGAACAAGTCCTGCAACCAGGACAGGGACGCTGAAGAGATAAACGCCCAGCCCTACCAGCAGCAGGCCAATTGACTGCAGGGCGGTCCCCACAAGAGCACCAAAACGTTCGCCATAGTGCGCCGAGAGAGCCCCCCCCATCGGCGTCGCAATCGTGAGGCTCGCCGTGCGGACCAGCATCATGGCTGCTGCAACAGACACGCTATATCCAAAATGTCCGATCAACACCAAAGGCGTGGCCACAAGACCACCGAGATACGACCCCTGCAGAAGAAACGATGTCGCAACCGGCGCATTGAAATTCCGAGCTTTAAGAAGCATCGGCGGGACAATGGGATGCGCCACCTGCCGTTCGAACCTGAAGAAAGCGAGAAGTCCGACAGCACCGAGAACAAGTGCGCTCCACTTCATCCAGGCTGCAACCCCCTCTTCCGAGATCGAGCCAACAGAGAAGAGAAGAAACAGCAGAGAGACGATAAGAGCAAAGTTCCCCTGATGATCAAATGCTGCTGGCCGTGCTTCTGTCTCCGGTAAGGCTCTGACAGCAATGACCCAGGCGATAACGCCGGAGACAATCTGAAACATAAAAACAGATCGCCAGCCGAAGAAATCTACCAACGGGCCACCCAAAATAAGCCCAAGAGCCGCAGACCCTGGTCCACCCATGGACCACCAGCCGATAACCCGCGTCCGCTCATCATCTGTGAACACATGAAAGAGCAGCGCCATGGCCGAGGGTGTCGTGGCTCCCGCCAGCAACATGGAAATCACCCGGAAGGCGATCAGTGACCAGATATCCCAGGCAAAAAAGCAGAGCGCTGCGAAAACCGTGGAGCCCGCAATGCCGAAGATGAACAACCTACGGTGGCCATACATATCTCCCAGCTTGCCTAGCAGCGGCAAACAAACTGCGCTGATCAACATTGGCGCGGAGACGGACCAGGTCGCCAACGCTTCAGTAACACCAAACTCTTCTGCGATCTGTCCAAGTGCAACCGTGAGGATGGTGAACGGAAAGCCCGTCGCCAACATGCCGATGAGGGTGACATAAAGAACATTACGTCGTTGTGACAAGGTTTTTCGGATCATAAGGTACTTGCACTTACTGCAGACTTCTGCATCGTGCAAGCATTATGCATTCACCGCTCACTTAATGTTCATCTCACTCGCGAGAAGACGCAACCGCCAAACGATGGAGGAACCCCGCCGATAAATCATCAGCTACCGCGTTACTTGAGGTAAACCTGCTTAACATCAGGCGCACCAAACAACTCGTGAGCATCCTCAAACTTGTAAGCTGGCGGTGCAATTGCCTTCGGAGTCAAATCTCCGCAACATATCTTCTCGACAACAGATCCAAGTACCGAATGGACGTTAGCTCGGCTAACGTCGAGCGTGACGCCACGGGCATACATCTCCATCCTTGGTATTATATGATCCGGCTCGACGCCCCCCGCGACGCAGGTGCAAACACCACCTGGCTCTGTAGACTGAAGCGCGAAAGTTAAACCAGATTGCGTTGAACTTGCCTCAACTGTTATCGGAAACAGTCCACAATTCATGTCCCTCCAGTCCCCACTGAGCGTGCAAGTTTCAGCTCCCATCTGGGCTGCAAGAGCAAGCCTGGACGGATCATCATCCGCATAAACAACGCGCCCTTCTGTCAGAATCTTCGCCACCTGCGTGGCATACAAGCCAACGCCTTGAGCAAGGCCTCCAACAATCAATACATCAGCACCAGGAAATCGCTCCAAGTGAGGGGCAACAGCTCTGTATCCATCAGAGACATTATCCGCCGCACCAGCCAACGCACCGAAGTCGCCGTTGTCTGGCACCTTCAACAACATATGGTCTGCAAACGGGACTCGCATTAGGTCAGAGAAGGCACCGCCCCAATCATGCCCATTAATCCCTCCCAGACCAAAATTCGAGCGAAAAGGAACTTCCTTGCAGCCGCTTGTATGGCCTCTTTTGCAGCGCACACACCGCCCGCAGCTAACCTGGAACGGGAACACCACCACATCTCCAATCGCAACATGCCCTACAGCATTTCCCAGATCTCGAACACGCCCAACTGTCTCATGCCCAAGCGCAAACTCACCGCTTACAGGAAAGATCCCGTTGGCGATGTACAAATCCAAATCACATCGAACAACCGCCAAAGGTTCAATAATCGCATCACGCGGATCATCCACCTTTGGTTCAGGAACATCTCGCCATTCGAAATTCAATGGGCTCACAAAGGTCAGCTGCCTCATATTCTTGATCCTACTCTTCTGGGAATATTGGTGACCGTAGCCCCATCGCCTGCCGCTCAGACTGATCCATGCTTAGCTGGCTTACCTCTGAGCGTGGGCGTTAGGTGTAGTGGGTCGATATTCTCTATAAACATCCTCTTCCATGTGGGAAGCGATTGCAGCGTAGGAGAATTAGAAATATTGTTGAAATCGATATTTCTAATAATACTTATAGTTTTTATCAATATGAAGAAATATGACCTCAACTCGTTGATTGTGCTGGATGCCCTGTTGGATGAAGGCAGTGTCTCGTTGGCAGCAATACGTCTAGGCCTAACCCAACCCACTGTAAGCGGTGCCCTCAAGAAGCTGCGCGCCCAATTCGATGACCCTCTGTTCACAAGGACAAGTACTGGGATCGTTCCAACGCCTAGAGCGGAAAAACTCGGTGTAGAAATCAAGGAGATATTGCGACGTGCTGCAACCGTCTTTGAGCCGGAGGCCTTTAGTCCGCGAGACATTGTCGACACGGTCACTATTGCAGCAAATGACCTTATGCATTCAACGATCGCAGTACCGTTTTCGAAGGCACTAAGAATCCAGGCACCAGGTATCAAGGTCGCCCTTATCCCCGCTGAAATAAGGCAACTGCATTCCAAGTTACTCTCAGGCGAAATTGATCTCGCGGTTACAACGCCCCGCTTCGCGCATCCAGACCTGCATCAACGCGAACTGAGATACAACTCCTACGTATGCGTGGTGCGTAAGGAGCACCCAATAAAAGCAAAACGCGCCACGTTGCGACAATATTTATCATACAATCACGTGCTAATTTCGCCGACTGGGGGCAGTTTTTCGGGGCCTGCAGACCAGGCTTTGGCGGCGCATAAACAACAGCGAAACGTGACAATTTCAGTCCCTAATTTCCTGATACTACCTGACCTTCTTGAAACTGATAACCTCATCGCTTTGGTACCCGAGAGGCTCGCGAAAACCTGGACTGACCGACTTAGGGTTTTCGCCCCCCCTATTGAAGTACAAGGCTTCTCGACAATCGTCGTTTGGCATCCACGCGTCCACCATGATGCAAAGCACCGTTGGATGAGGAACCTTCTTGTTCAGACAACAAAAGCTGAATGAGAGCCCATCAGAACAAGGCAATCTATTTGCCACTTCGGAGATTCGAGAAATTTTCTGGAAACTGGTGGGCCGTGTAGGATTCGAACCTACGACCTAGTGATTAAGAGTCACTAACTCTACATTCCATATAGCTCCTACCTCTACGCTTTATCCTGGTTTTTAGCCGTTTCCTGGAAACTCCACCGACAGCAAACCGCGCAAATACACGACCTATCGGTATCTATTTGGTAGCTATTCTGCTATTGTCTTCGCATGGCCCAGCAGAAGATAACCAAGAGAGCAGTTGAGAACCTCGCCAAAGGCGAAACGATTTTCGACACAGAGGTACCAGGATTTTTTGTCCGTAGACAGATCAAAAGGCCTAGCTATGGCATCAAATTCCGGATCAAAGGCAGACAAGGGACTTTCGCCATCGGCGCGCATGGAGTCTTGGCACCTGATCAGGCCAGACGAAAAGCGCGCGAGCTCCTAGTCGGCATCCAAAACGGCGTTGACCCCAGAGAAGAAAAGCGGAGGCAGAAGGAAGGCCTTACCCTAACCGAAGCAATCGAAAAATTTCTCTCCATTCACACCGAGAAGAAAAGTAAACCTGAGACCCGGAAGCAATACAACCGCATACTCAAGTCCATCGTTGCACCCAAATTGGGAAAGAAAAAGCTCAAGGAGGTAACACTGAATGACATTGAGAGACTACACGCCGCATATGAAGACACCCCCTACCAAGCCAATAGAATGCTTGCGATCCTCTCCAAGCTGTTCAGTCAGGCAGAAAAATGGGGAGAACGTGATCATGGCAGCAATCCCTGCCGTCATGTTGATCGATACGCCGAGAAATCAAGAGAACGCTTCTTGAGCGGCGACGAGCTGCGAAAACTGGCATCCGCCCTAGAGAGCTCGTGGCCAGAAGAAAACAACAGTCAAAAAGACGACATTCGTCCCCTTGCCTCCCCCTTCTGCATCGCCGCGATTTGGCTATTGCTGCTTACCGGCGCAAGGCTCAACGAAATTCTCACTATGGAATGGAAGTTTCTAAACGACGAACTCAATTCAGCGCGATTACCAGATTCCAAAACTGGCACCAAAACAATTTACTTTTCTGAAGCGGCGCAGAAAATCTTGCGACGCCTACCCAAAATTGATGGCAACCCATACGTCATCGTCGGTCGAAAGGAAGGCGCACACCTGGTCAATCTTCAAAAGCCTTGGCAACGAATTTTGGAAGCGGCAGAAATCGAAGATGTGAGGCTTCACGATTTAAGACATACCTACGCCAGCTATGGCGCAATGAACGACTTAAGCCAACCATTGCTAATGAAGCTGCTCGGTCACGCGCAGCCCGCTACAACTCAAAAGTACCTGCACCTTCAAGACGCGCCCCTCCACATCGGAAATGCGCGAGTGTCCGAAGCCATGCTCAGAGAGATAAACCAAACTGCAACAAAACAGGCGTTTGTGAAAAAGAAAGTGTGATTTGGCGGCCTGAGAACACGAAATTCATCACAATCAAGTTTTGGCAATAAATGTCGCTTCACCCGCACCTGGAAACTTGACTCGGCAAATCAGCTCAAGCGGAATTCAAATTTGAGACCTAGCTGAGACAACCGGCTCATCGCACCCTTTTACACCTCCATACCTGCATTTTTGGAGAAATACTTTCTGGATTGATCCTTTTTCGACCAAATTCCACGATTAACGACAGTCCGCAGACTCCAAGTAAAACCCTAATATAGATTCAGGGCGCATCCGCTGGTCGTTGTGAGAAGAACAGAAAATAGCCCCCCACGAACACCAACAAAGAGACTTTGTTTCTCTTCAAAAACGGCATCAAAATTCTTTGTTTATTGCCATTTCTGACTAAGCAGTGGATCAAAGTTGTGTAAGTAGCTGGGTAGCAAATTCTCCATCTAGTCATCCCGGAAAGAAAATACAGAAGCGGCGATTGGAGAAAACCGGAGGTGGGGAGGCCTATAAGTCACTTCTATTCTTAGGTTTTAAAAAAAAACGTTTATTTATAAGAACATAAACATATATATGAAGTATAGAATGATTTTATCGACATAGTAATGGACGGAAAATGACTAGAGACATTTATCTAACAACCGCGCAACTTGCTAAATTTGTACACACCTCGCCGAGAACCTTGGAGCGTTGGCGCACTGAAGGACGAGGACCTCGGTTCTGCAAATGCGGACACAAAGTGCTTTATCACATTGATGATGTAACAGCTCATCTCGAGGCAAATAAACACTCTCATACGTCTCAGTATTAGAAAGTGATGTTTCCTTAGATTTGCAGCCGCCCTGCTGGGCAAATTTGGAAGCAAGAAGACTGAAACAATCGGGTGGTAAATGTTTTTATGTCGATTAACTCCGGCCTAAAGCAAACCTGCCCAATCGAACCTAGGCGTTCAACCTTGCCCAAAACATGTTTCACATCTCCCGCATTCTTTGACCCCAGAAGATGATTGAAAACACCCTCTAAACTTTCCACAGAGGCCCCCGAGAGTGTTTTCCTATTGCGCCCAACTTTTCGCCGCATAGAGATCCTCCACTGCACAGCGACGCCCTGTAAGCCGTGAAGACTAGGTCGTCCAGAATGCGCACTTATTAACCAGTTTTTCAGGTCGATTTTGATCATCTTGGTATGGATTTTCAACGTGCCAATGAGACCACACTTTGGTCAGAAATGAAGGAAACTTTTATGTCCAAAATACACCGACTCGAGAGCCTCCGAACCAAGTCGAAAAGCCCAATCTATTTCGTTGAATTGATGCCATAACTGTTGGCAAAAACTGCTTCACTTTGATCGCTGTAATCTCTCACAAACCAGCCGCATCGCGGTCCAGTATTTGACCAATAAAAATCCACAATTGAGGAAACTTCTGTTCACTTATTCCACTCAACCCAGATCAAGATTTAGCATTTATCTTTGACCATTTGTCAGACACCAAGACCGTTCATTGCCATGAAATTTGATGAGGCCCCACCAAGGTAAGTGTTTGTTGGGCCAAGCCATTGTCCCACCAAAATTTTTTGCAATCTCCAGGGTCCTAGATGAAGTTACCACAGACTTCCTCCGCAACTTGCGCGAGATTTTTATCTGAGCGGTTGAACTGATAACGAGCAGGAAAATGCCAATGTGGATTGGATTGGATTGGATTGGATTGGATTGGATTGGATTGGATTGGATTGGATTGGACTTTATCAACTATCGCAAGTGCAACCAGTTTTCTCTTGGAGTCATTGGAGGCATTTGCTTTTCAAGCCGTGATCTCTAAGCGTCTGGTTGTAAGCATGGCTCATGAGGAGCCCTTCGCGCGCGGCTTCTGGGATGCATACGTTTAACAGGGATGATCTCACACGCACCCTCATAAACTCACGTATGTCTTGCGCATAAAACCTCACAAGACTCCTGCTTTGTGGTAGTCAAATAGCCATCGTCGAGCGTGGTCGGCTTTGATGGAAGAGGTTTAGTCACACACTACTCCGTGAACTGTTCGCATTGGCGGCAAACGTTGCCCCTATAAAGTAATTAGGCCCATTCGCCGACCGGATACACATTTTCAAAAGAAAGTGCGATCTGACGAAATGAACTTTGATTTTCGTGAGACGCAAAAGCGTTCAAAAACATAGGCCGTTTCATTCTGTATCGATGACGCACAGGCGTTGATGCACATCACTTGCTCACCTTCTTGAAGTGCCGTTCAGCATTGACCAAGGCCTGTTTTAGAAACTGATTTCTTCTACGCTTATTACGTTCCGCTCTTCTTTTCTTCTCTGCTAGTTTGCGTCGCTTATTTTTCTTTTTGGGGGTTTGACTCACCTTGTCTTTCGATGCGCGTGGTTCTGGCTCTTCAGTTAACTCCTCGACCAAATTGCTTATAAAACTTGGCTCCTTAAGTGCTGCAATATAGGCATCAGGAAACCACCGAAAAGCGGTTCCATAATATCTTTCCGGATTGAGCTTTGCCTTGGATCTTCTCCTAGATTTCGAGCATCCATTTTTGAGAGTTTGGGTGGGCCTCAAGGTTCTTCGTTTAGTCATTCAAGTATTCCAATCGCTGATCAATGTTTCGGTCAATGCGTCGTTCGATTTCCCATTATTGAGATAGGCCTGTGTCTCGAAAAGTTTAATGAGAAATTTTGACGATGATAATTTCGCTCGGTGAATACCTGCTTCCAGGTTGGAAGCAATGAACTCAAACTAGGCTGATTGTGATTGGCTTTTTTGATGTGCATTTGAGAAAGAAATCAGTCGCGGGCACGTCGGGTTTTTCAAAGCCAAACACGTGCATAAATCACTCTGATTTATTCATCGAAGATGTGAGCATACCGACTGGTCGTTGAGAGGTTCTTGTTCCCAAAGAGCCCCGTCCCGATCTTAAGGGATATCCGTTAGGCATGCTTATCGAGGTGAACTCAGCCCATAAACCATGAGTTGCACATCCTCACGTTCGACCGATTGCCTAGGACAATTTGGAATCAAAAACTTGGAAAGAGCAGCGGTAACAAACCATCAACGCGAAAGGGACCTTCAGCTATTGACCCATAAGGGGTTTTTGCACTTTTTCCAGGGTCCGAAAAGCCTCCGCGTTGAGGAGCTCCTACTCTATACAGTATAGGTTTCTATGTGGACAGTATATTTCGATTCTATATTGAATAAATACAAGTGATATTGGTTTAAGTCGTCTCAGACTGTCCTATATATCAAATACCTCGTGGTCATATCAGTAGTTTTAAGACCATTATTTGGACAACCATATTTGGTAGATTTTGAAATTGAGACAATCTGTAGAACTTCCCAAAAGCCTTGCCTTCAATCTGAAAGAGGCTCACAGCTATGCATCAAAACTTGGTAAGGCCCTAAACCAATTCGTTTCGATCCATTGGGGTTTGGCACCGACTGACGACAGTCCTCAAAAGCGTATGGCGCGTATGCAGGAGCTCATGCGTAAATGGTTTCACTATCGCGACGAAACATTCCTGATTGTCTGGGTGCACGAACAAGGCCTGTCCAAGAGCCTTCACACTCATGCGTTGATCCATATTCCAGACCAACATCAAGAGGCCTTTGAGGCCCAGCTTGAACGATGGGTAGGCGATGCGCTAGACCCCAAAACGATTGATATTCGCCACGGCAATAGCGGGTGCATTGGATACATCCTGAAAGACGTCAATCCAAAACATTATGAGGCCCTCAACATCCGACAGTGTCACGCTAGGAAGCGCTCTTCCAAGAGCACTCCCATTAAAGGCAAGCGTGCAGGCACATCACAGAACCTCGGCTCCAAGGCCCGCGCAACTTACGCAGCCTGGTGTGCGACCGCTGGGTGCTAGTTAAAACCCTAGCCAACGGAGCTTCGAGCCCGGGCGTCTAGGTAAATTTCGATAAGTACGGCCACAATGGCTTTTTGGACCGAACGTTTCGTTAGCCCCAAACTCACTTAGCACTCAAAGCCGATTTTAAGCCCCACTGGCGACCCTTGATGAAATGCGAAGGGACTTTCATGTATTCGCAGAGATCACCTCATAGGGCACGTATGAGCCTCACAGACCCCTTTTGTGATAAGCATTTTCGTTTCTAGGCTTTGCAGAGAAAAGGTTGACCAGCAAGCATGACTGTAGCTTCTGAGACGTAGCGTTTTGACTCGCCTTCATTGAGATGGAGGACGAGAGTGCCATAGACACATCCCTGAGGTAGCTGGTTGGCCAAAGGATCGCGATAGACGACCTGAAACCAACGTCCTTCCTTCTTGATGATAGCAATCTCTTCGCCCGCATCCCGCTCAGACCTCAGCATCAAGGCCATGTCTGGTCGTAAGACTTCGTTCAAGACCGCACCCATGATGGAAAGGTATTGCTTGATTGATGAGTACGTGCGTGACTGTCTCGCCATATGTGTGCAACGCAGGCTGAACTCGCAAATCATGGAGGAAGTCCTGTTCGAACTGTTCCTGCACCAGGGGCCGCTGGAGCATATACGATCAGACAATGGGCCGGAGTTTATCGCAACCGCCCTAAAGGACTGGCTTGGCCGCATCGGCGTAAAAACACTCTACGTCACACCTGCACTACCCTAGGAGAATGGATATCGCGAGAGCTTTAACTCAAAGCTCTGGGATGAGTTGCTGGCCCGCGCGAAAGAACTGCGTTCCTCTCCTATTTCTAACGATGATGCTCAGGCAAACATCTGTGACGTCGCTGATTGCCTGAAACATCGCTACCAACGCGAATGCTCTCATCTCGGAAAATGTCCTTTGCGCACGGTGAGTGAGGTAACGCCATAATTGGGGGAATACTTGCAACGATATATCATTTGCGCAGAACCACCGCGTCCATTTGGGAACCGGACCTTGTCGCCGGTGTAATAGACAGATGGCGATCCACGTTCACTCGGGTGGATATTGTCATCAAGTTTCCCGAACCTAAATATCGACCCCCACCACGAGGTCAACCACTCTACTTCACCAAAACTTGAGCGCGACCTTTCCTCAATTGCCCTAGCACAGGCATCTTCTGCGTCAGACCAGTGTCGCTCGACCCAACAGTCTTCGTTCTGCCAACACTCTCCGGCTTGGGCCCAAGCCTGGGTGACACCGAATGGCGATACGCTCTTAGGCGCGACCGCCATCAGGCATAGGAACAACAACGACGAAAACGACCAAATCCAGAGTTTCAAAATTACCTCCAAAAAGAACTTTATGTACTATATTACACCGCCGTTTCGGACATGGCCAGTTTCTCTTTAGTGCGCCAAAAATGGCACATGAGAAATCTCGCTAAGAACCTTAAGAAACGAGCCAAAGAACTAGGGTTGAGCGATGCGGAAATCGCACGCCGCACAGGCCTCCCAACGCGCAGATACGGTCACTATGCGACTGGATATCGAGAACCCAACCTGGACACCTTGATGGCTATTTGCGAAGTCCTGGACGTGTCGCCAAACCAATTATTGGGATGGAACAAAGAAGACATTCCGAGCCATTCGGGCACCGGCGCGGCGCAATCCAAGTTAACTTCGCTCGCGACGGCAATGTCAGCCGAGCAAATTGATATGCTCTTGGAAATTGGCTTGATAATTTCGAAAAAACAGAAAAAGACCTGATGTGTCTAAATCTGCTTAGAGCTTGAATTCCAGTAGAGGTATTCATGAAGAGCAGACTGGGTGGAGACATCCATAAATTTTCGGTGGTACCTATGTCGTACCTAGACCTATCTCAACGATTTTCAGAGTGTTGGAACTTGGCGCTGAGCATTGAGGGTAATGGTACTGTTGGGAGGAGTTGAACCACCAACCTCCTGATCTACAAAGAGAGCTCTGCGTCTGAAGCTTTCGAACTTTAGTTCAGCCGCCTTAGTCTGTCGTCAAGAGCCGCTGAAATTGGGTAGTGTCTCAGTTTGAAATTCACGACTTAAACGTCGCCTTATCTGGATTGAAGTCGCTCGGCGGACTTACTCCCTCCCACAAAGCAGCAATTGCACGGCCTTCTGCTTCGATATTGGATAGACGCTGCGTGTAGTATTTCGGCGCCTGCCAAATGTGTTTGGCACGTAGATACAAGTGCAATGCATCCTGATAGTAAGGTTCACCGTAGTCTGAATACTCATCCATCAGCCGCTGCAGCACGAGTAGTGATACGGTCTCCCCCGCCTTCCTTCTCTTCGCTTGTGTTTCGGATTTCTTGCCCAAGCCTCGGCCTTTTTGCGAGTTCAGAAAGATGGCACCTATCCGCTCGTTCTTATTCTTGTCAAAACTCTTGATCAGACAAGTCAGTTCCATTGAGACAGCCGTACCGCCGACTTCGATTGACTGCAATTTATCATCGGCTGGGATCAGGTCTTTTGAGCCAATCTCCATCACGTTGGTCAAAGCCAAAAATCCTCGCAATGCATCTAGGCTTGCATGTGCATCAGCCTGCTTTTGTTCAGTGAATTTTGGGTTTGTACTATCGGCATTTGCGCTATCGATAGCAGTATCGATGAGTCCAAGGTTATGAACCGGTTGAAGCAAAAATTTTCCGATCTGCCCTCTGGCAAAATATGCACGCGCACGATGGGTTCGACGAACAAATTTGGCGCCCCTTAAAAGGCCTTCCCGTTCGCTACCGTCAGCGGCAACAAAGTCACCAAATTGTACCGCTCCGATTCGCGGTGTGTTATAGACGTCGTATTCTGCGTCGGAGGCCAACATGGACGATTCCTTTTTCAAGATAGAAATTGCACCCAATCACTTCATTTGTATGTCGCCACTTGCACAAGAAGTTCTTGATGCGCTCGGCGTTGATGATCTGGGTGATGATTTCGGCTACTTCATCTACGAATCCACTGGTCGTTCTATTACTGGGTGTATAAATGTGTTGGCAAAATGCCCTAGCTTTGAAGCGGCGGCTAGATTGCTTGAAATTTATACATTACCCACTCACGAGCATAACGCGGCCTAAGGACACTTCTTGTAAGTCTTTGACCGACCGGGCTTGGGTGCCCGAGCGTCGATCAGTCCGCAAATCCACTCAAAGTCCCGAACCGTGTTAGAAAGTCCGGCTTCCATTGCCGGAGTAACCCGTAGCGTCTTATGTATCTTACAGAAATTGTAGAACACTGTGTAGAGCGCAGCCACGTGCATGTGGCTCTCAAACTTCTTTGAGAAGCCATTGGTCAGGCGAGTGAAGCGGCGCATGTGCATCGTGAAGCTCTGGCGCTCCACATAGGACGTAGAAACGTGTTTCCGGTCTGGGTTTCCAGTCACGGGTTCCTTGCGCGCGCCTTTGCAGAGGGCAGGACTATAGCGGCGTTGCCCTTCCGGGGCAGTACCGTAAATCTTGATAAGAGTAGCGAAGTCTACATCGGCTCCGTAAGCCCCCTCAACGGCTTCCAGGTAGGGCACGTGGCCGTCTGTTGTAAGCTGGACCGGGTTTGCGAGGCGTGAGGCTACGTCTTGCATGACCTCGTTCGCGTAGTCGGCGTCCCGTCCGCCAACGAGCCAAGACACGATCAGCTTGCTATCCGCATCAATGGCCGTCCATGTCCATGTGTCTCCTGCCCCACCCGGTGCGGCCTTCGCAGTATTGACGCTCTTCTGCCTGGCATAGGTGAAAGACCAAATCTCATCACACTGGACACGGGAGGCTCTTACACCCCGAACTGCCTCGTCGTGATAAGCCGCACACGCCTTGCCCGCATCAACAAGCAGCTTGGAAACCGTGTTTATCGACACGTCCGCCCTGTGGGAAATCGACCGCATGGAATTTCCCTCACAGAGCATGTGGAGAATTTGGACGCGGGTTTTCAACGGCAATTTGTTCATACCCGTAATATATATGAACTTTTATACTTACCGTCAAGCTATTTACATCAGTTTAACTAGGTGCGTTAAGTAGTGCATTGACGATCTGAAGTCCCTAGCTTAGAGTGATTCCGCATGAAAGTTGAATACGCGGATAAGCGCCTCGCCAAGATTGTCACAGACGAAGCTCATAAGCTGGGCTTGCCAATTGCGGTCATAAAAAGCGCAAGACGAAAGATCATTCAACTGGAACAGGCGCCCGACGAGCGAACATTGAGAAACTGGAGGTCATTGAATTTCAAAAAACTTGGCGGCGACAAAAGCGGAAAGCGAACCATCAGAGTCAACGATCAATATCGGATTGTTTTTACTCTGCACGATGACGAACATCCGCCGACGATAAGGATACTGGAGATTGATGATACGCATTAGAGAAAGAAAGATATGAGTACCGCATCGCAAATTCTTGATGTACCTCATCCCGGCGAGTTTATCGCCGAAGAACTTGAGGCGCGTAAGTGGTCGCAACGCGACCTTGCGTATATTCTGGGTATGCCGGAACAGGGCATCACGATGATCATCAATGGCCGTCGCGGTATTAGCCCTGACATGGCGAAAGCGTTTGGAGATGCTTTCGATGTCAACCCGGAATTTTTCTCAAATTTGCAAAAGGCTTATGAGATGTCACGCGCTAGTGCGCCGGACCCCGGCATTGCCACCCGTGCCAAATTTCAGAGTGTTTATCCTATTCGCGAGATGATTAAGCGCGGATGGCTGGAAGATACTGATGTTCCTATGCTGGAAGGGCAACTCATGCGGTTTTTTCAAACCAATGACGTAGCGGCTATTCCGTATCTCGCTCATGCTGCGAAGAAGAGCAATTACGAGCAAACAACACCAGAGCAACTCGCTTGGCTTTATCGTGTGCGGCAGATTTGTTCTGAAATGATTGTTCCGCGCTACTCGAAGAAGGCGCTCCAGAAGGCCGTTGACGAAGAGTTGCCGCAGCTAATGAGTGACCCAGAAGAAGTCCGCCACGTTCCGCGCATATTGGAAAATTGCGGAGTTCGATTTGCTATCGTGGAAACACTACCGAAGGCCAATATTGACGGCGTGTGCTTCTGGGATGGCAGCAAACCCATGGTCGGAATGACCACGCGCTTTGACCGTATCGATAATTTTTGGTTCGTGCTGCGCCATGAGTTGGAGCACGTTTTGAATGAGGATGGCCGAGGCGAGGAAAAAGTTAATATCGATGTTGACTTGAAATATGAGCTAGATGACAGCCTGCCTGAATGCGAGAAGAAGGCAAACAAGGCTGCTGCAAACGCTTGTGTTCCTATTGATCAGATCAATTCATTTTATGCCCGAAAAGCACCATTCATTTCCGAACGCGATGTGATTGGATTCGCGCGCCGCATTGGGCGGCACCCAGGCATTGTTGTTGGTCAGCTTCAATACCGAATGGATCGGTACAACTGGCTGACAAAGCACAAAGTAAAGATCCGCAAGTTTATCGCCGCAAGTGCAGTTTTGGATGGATGGGGTGAACCCGCGTCCATCTCACTTTAGGAGAAGCCAGATGGCAACCTACAACGAACAACTACAAAACGTTTGGCACAAATATGAAAAGGAGATGGGTTTCCTTCCCGCCACGTCGAGGGATGCGGTGAGATGGGGTGTCGAACGACGTATGATCGAGATGCCAACCGTCGATCCGTTCGACGAATTGGCAAAAGATATGTCGCGTGCATTGCGAGAGGAATACGGAACTGACCGATATGGTCGCCGCTATCGCAAGAACCATGCGGTCCGCGTTACCAAATCGGGCGTCCAGCACACGATGTGGGCAATCATGGGGAATGCTCCCTTAGAGCACATGAGAAAAGCATTTGTGCAACGCCGGGAGCAAATCGTCGGCGATTGTGTTCAATTGGCAACCGATGTTGAGGTCTACAATGGTCTTAACCCCAGTCAGGAGGAAATTCAGATACCGTTCGATTTCACTGATGACGTTGAAGAGCGCCTACTTTTTGATAGTGAAACGGCTGCTTAGTTCTTTTTCTTCCAGCGCACTCGGCCAGCAACAGACGCAATCTCTGACCGCTGCTTAGGTGTCAGCTTCTCAGCGCGAGCCTTCCCGCCCTTGGCACCTAGCGCTCTGGCGGCGGGGTCTTTACCGTCTTCTTCTTCGAAGATTTCTTCCTCTTCGCCCGTCGCAATCTTCATGACTTTGACGGCGTTGCTGACAACGTCAGCGGGGCGCTTCTGGCCTTTAGGACCTTTAGCCATTATCTCTTCCACTTATCGAGTGCATCCAGCCGAATATACTGCTTGAAATCTTCGTTATCGATCGCCGCTGCCGTAATTGCATGGGCTAAATCCGAGCGAGCTTTCAGTTGGCTAATTTCACCGTCTCGGTAGGCGTCAAGAATCGTATTGATATATACATCCATCGCGCCATGGTCTGCGTCACTCAGTTTCAAAGCCATGGTTCCTCCTATGCTTTGCGGTAAGCATATAGGAAACCAGGGAGAGTTTCGATAGGTCAAGGGCGTCGGATTTCAAACTGAGACACTACCTGAAATTGACTCGGCCAAAATGCCTGGAAAGTCAGTTGGGAGAGCTGAAAAAGTTGACCAACAAGCATGACTGTGGCTCCGGAGACGTGGCGTATTGACTCGCCTTCATGGAGATAGATGACGAGAGTGCGATAGACCCATCCCTCAGTTAGCTGGTTCGCCAAAGGATCGCGATAGACGACCTCAAACAACATCCTTCCTGCCTAATATTAGCAATCTCGCCGCCTGCATCCGGCTCAGGCCTCAACATAAGAGCCATCCCGGGTATGGACGTAGAACACCGGTACATTAAAACCGACCACTGCAGCTCGTAATTTTCAGATCCCACACACTCATCACCGGACTTGCGATGATGAGTTGCTTTGAAAACTAGCTAGCCCAGGGATGAAGCGCGGCACCCGGTCTGCATATTGACGATAGATATCCCCCATCTCGGCCTCGACCTCAGCTTCTTCGCTCAAGGCAAGACGCCAGTACATCACCAGCAAGACAGGGAACATACCGAGGGTCAGCAGGGTCGGCCATTGGAGCAGAAAGCCCACCAGGATGAGGACAAACCCAACGTATTGCGGATGGCGGATGTGACTATACGGTCCGGACGTTGCGAGTGTACCAGCCCTCTGGGCTTGATAGAGAACGCGCCACGCTGCTGACAGCAAAAGAAATCCCAAGCCGATGAATACGAAACTTAGCAAATGGAATGGCCCAAAGTGCGGGTTGGTTTTCCATCCAAAAAGCATCTCGAGTAAATGGCCTGAATCATGCGAAAACCAATCAATGTCCGGATAGCTGGTCTGCAACCAACCCGACAGAAAATATATGGTGAGCGGAAAACCGTACATCTCCGTAAACAGCGCGATGAGAAACGCGCTGAAAGCGCCGAATGATTTCCAGTCTCTTCCTGTTTTCGGTTTGAAAAAACTAAACGCAAATATAATGAAAATGGCGGAGTTTATGAAAGCCAGAAACCAAAGGCCATAAGAAGACGTATGCATCGTTAGCCGCGCTCCTTGTCTGAATCATGACCACCATGACCACCATGACCACCATGACCACCATGACCACCATGACCACCATGCATAAATAGATGAACGCCTACACAAGCAAACAAGAGCAAGAGAAGAAGGGCATTTCCGGTAAACAGATGCACTCGATGCTCATAGGTTAAGAGAAAGCCGACGACGATGATAAATGCGATCGCGACAAGACCGGTTTTCGACCTCCAGAAGCCCGAACTTTGGTTTTCTCTGTCATTCATATCTTCCATGTCCTTCGTGTCTCCCTCATTCAACGATCAGCCGACCGCGGAACATTCCCATCGCACACGCGAATTCGTATTCACCAGGTTCGTCGGGCCTAAACTCGACCGGCACGGTCTCTCCGGTTGGCAAGTCTGCGCTTTTGTTGAAATCGGGAAAGATGACCTTTTCCGAACACGATGCCGTTTCCTCGCGACGAAAATTCAAGAGCACGGGTCGCCCATGTTGAACAATGATCGTGTCGGGTGTGTAGCCACCTTTTACGAGCACCATTATTTCCTGATGCCCTCTGGAAGTTTCACTTGCGCGAATACCCTTTGTCCGTTTGAGCCAGAAAAACCAAACAATCAGCACAATGAGAAGTATACCGCCAATGAGAACGAGCCACTTGTCTACAGTCACGAATTTTCCTCCAATGAAAACTTCAAGAAATTCATTCTCACAAACCCAATCGTGTTAGGAGACGTGTCCCGGAGACTGAAAAAAGAAGCCAGCCAGCACAGAGACCTCCAATGGCTGACACAGCCACTCCGTTTCCGAGGAAGAGCGCCGCGTTGTCTTGGCCACCAAAGTACTGGAAGTAGTTTGCATCAAGTCGGTAGCAGAGCAGATTACAACCGATACCTAGTAGCGCTACGCTCCATGCGGTCGTCGCCAAAACTGCGTTCCAACCACTAAGACGGTCCAGAACAAACAGATTAATTGCTGCGCCGAGAACAGCTCCCATCCCCACGCCACAGAACACGACGGTCCACAAGAACTTGGCGATCCAATCGCCCCCCGGGTACATTAGCAGCCCAAATACCAAGAAGATGCCGATCTCAATAAGCACCGCCCCAAGCAGACAAAGCACTAGAGATCGACGATATCGTGTGGGCACTTCAGGGTATGCAGCGCCCGCCCTCATGCCTTGCTCCTCGGAACAAAAAGTCGCAGCCGGTTTGAGTTGGAAACGACAGTCACTGAACTAAACGCCATCGCGGCAGCAGCAATCAAAGGCGACAATAGAAGTCCAAAAAGCGGATAGAAGATGCCCATTGCGATGGGAATACCAAGGGCATTGTACCCAAATGCTCCGACTAGATTCTGGCGCACGTTTCTCATCGTTGCGCGGCTTATCTCTATCGCCGTCACCACGCCGACTAAACTACCTTTGATGAGTGTCACATCACTTGCTTCAATCGCAACATCTGTCCCCGTGCCTATAGCGAACCCAACGTCGGCTTGCGCCAGGGCCGGGGCATCATTGATGCCGTCCCCCACCATTCCAACTCTTTTACCCTCCAGCTGTAGCTTGCGAACTTCGTGAGCTTTATCGTCAGGAAGAACGTCTGCCAACACACGATCAACGCCGACAGATCGCGCTATCGCATCTGCCGTCCGCTGATTGTCCCCGGTCAGCATGATCACCTCAATCGCCATTCCCTTCAAAAGGTCAATGGCCTGCTTGGAGTCGTCTTTTACTGTATCAGCGACAGCGACAAGGCCCACAGACCGGCCGTCCACCGCAACGTACGTGGGCGTCTTTCCCTCTGTCGCCAATCTGTCCCAATCGGAAGTAAGACTCTCGATCTCAATTTTCTGGTCACGCATGAGTTTCGCGTTTCCAAGGAACACCGTTCGGCCATCTATCTGACCTGATACTCCATGGCCAGGTATTGCCTGAAACGCATCCGTATTTGCGAGATCAACACCGCGCGAGGTGGCGCCGTTTACGATCGCCTCGCCAAGCGGATGCTCCGAACCGCGTTCAAGCGATGCTGCAAATCGCAAAATCTGATCTTCGGTCATTTCCCCGCTGGTGACGATATCAGTTAGTGACGGCTCACCTCGAGTGATGGTGCCCGTCTTGTCTACCACCAGCGCATCAAGCCTCTCGGCACTTTGAAGTGCGTCCCCTGACCTGATCAGGACACCATTTTCAGCCCCTTTTCCAATGCCAACGGTCAGAGATGTAGGTGTCGCTAGGCCGAGGGCACACGGACAAGCAATTATGAGGGTCGTTACGAGCACGATTGTTGCGTAGATCACTCTGGGTTCGGGTCCGACTAGATACCAAACCACGAAGGACATGATCGCGAGTATCATTACAGCGGGGACGAAGTAGCCTGATACGAGATCGACGACCCTTTGAATGGGCGCTTTCGATCCCTGCGCATCTTTGACCATTGAAATAATGTTGGCCAAGGCAGTGTCCTTTCCCACCTTCGTGGCCTGAAACTGAAAGCTGCCAGTCTTGTTGAGAGTGCCCCCTATGACTTCATCTCCGACCAACTTTTCGGTCGGAATTGACTCTCCCGTAATCATTGACTCATCAACCGCGCTCGATCCCTCAACAAGCTCACCGTCCACCGGTATTTTTTCACCGGGGCGGACGATGATAATGTCTTTCACCAAGACCTCCTCGACAGGGATATCGAGCTCTTCGCCGCCCCGGACAACCCTGGCAGTTTTTGCCTGAAGGCCCATTAGTTTTTTGATTGCCTCAGACGTCCGTCCTTTTGCTTTAAGCTCAAGCGCTAGTCCCAACACGACGAGCGCGATGACTACCGACGTGACATCCCAAAACACCTCTGCAAGTTCGACTTTGGGGAACATGTCAGGATACGCAACAGCGACAACCGAATAGAGGAAGGCTGCAGTAACGCCGATTGCAATAAGAGTGTGCATATTTGCGGAACGGTGCTTGAGGCCGTCCCACATTCCGCTGAAAAACTGAGAGCCTGACCACAACAAAACAGGTAAAGTTAAAATACCGAGCAGCGCCCAAACGATCCGTCGGTTTTCACTTCCCATCGGCATCCAGTCGCGCAGACCAGGTATTAGATCGGGATAACTCAATCCCATTACTGGGATCGACACAATTGCAGCGAACCAGAACTTGCTCATAAGCGATCGATATTCGTTTTCGCGAGCCGCCTCCTCAAAGTCAGGCGCATCTTCTCCCGCATCAGGCTGCGACTCGCGCCTGACGGTCTCTGGTTCCAGAATTTTGTGACCAGACGCTTCGATCGCTTGACGAATAGCAGTGAAATCCACCGAATCCGGCACATATTCGACATCCACTGCGTTGGAACCGACATTTGCAACCGCCGCGATGACCCCAGGCGTCGCCTTTAACGCGGTTTCGATGCGCGTCACGCAGGACGAGCAATGCATATTCTTTATCAAGAACCTAGTTTTGGCACTCCCGACACTGAACCCGGCCGATCTTACTGTTTTTGCGAAGTCGAGAATTGAAACCCGGTTGGGGTCGTACCGAATTTCTACCAACTTGTTGGATAAATTGGCCCTGGCAGTATCGACTCCCACCAAACTCTCGAGAGCTTTTTCGACTGCGGGGGGGCACTTACGACACGTCATGCCTCCGATCGACAGCACAACGGATGCTTCTTCCACACTAGGGTCCAATTCCGGCCTAGTACTCATTTGTCCGACCACCATTTTCGTTCCGGCCTTAATTTCCAAAAGTCCATCTCCGGCTACAGGCACGAAGAAGGAGATATGAATAAAGACGTCTAGCAACGACTTTTGTTACAGTTAAACGGCAGGTTCCGCGTCAATCTCCCAAGAATGTGTGTTCGAAACCTGCTCAACATCGCAATCAGATTGCTCACAAACAGCGCATGTGTGCTTCAGCATCTGCTTCAGTGCCATACGTCCACGGTAGAGACGTATCCGGAGATTGCCGTCAGAGATTCCCAGCTTGGATGCCACCTCTGTCTGCGGTTCGCCCCGCAGATCGACCCAAAATACTGCCTGTGCATACTCAGGTTTCAGCTCGGAAAACTGGCTTTGAAAACAGGCATACTCCATTCCACGACGCTTCTTCATGGGAACATATGCAGGTGAAGGTGATACCTTCTCAATTTCCTGCTCAGCGGCGAAGTCGAGGAGTACATCCCGTTCCCTGTTCTTGCGACGAAAGTAATCGGCCAGAACAGACTTGAGAACAATCCGTAGCCAGCCAACCGGTGCGTGTGGATCTCGTATTTGGGCGGACTTCAAAAGCACTTTCACGCAGAAGTCTTGCAACACGTCCTCTGCATCATCGCGGTTGCCAATGCTTGTCTGCAGATACCTCAGGAATTCATCCCGGTGGAGCTCCAAAGCCTTGGACACTGATGGATCGAGCGATCTTCCTGCCTTTACATCCTCCACTACGGAATAGGCCACACTCTCGCAGTCGGTAGCTGCGTTGGTATTGTTGTGGTTCTCCGACATTTTTAACGCTTCCCAATCCAACTCTGGAACGGCACTCAAACGAGTACTGAAGAGCGAATTTGCTAATTTCTATCGGGATAAACTGAACATCACATCTCTGGCATTGACTGACTTCATGCCTGGTCATTGCGGTGAGGTTCAGCTGTGGGGAGACGCTCCTGTACTTTGCGCACAGGAAACGATCATCGACGTCCCCGCCATTAAGGTGGCAAAGACTGCTGGCTTAAAGCACCGCGTCGATCATCTATCGGAAGCAGTAGTTCCGGCGTCAGGAAACGGCAAATTCTGGAGGATGTTGCAAAGGAAGACTATCAAATGGATGCAATGCGGTTACCCGTCCGATACGAACGAGCAAACCCACACGGCTTTTGGGTAACGTCGATGCTTCAGGCATGATTGCAGCACACATACCAAAACCCGGCGTACAACAGGGATGGCAGTTACCAGTATCTACCGGCGTCTGGTATCGGCGCTCCAATGAAGCATCGTCAGCCTCATCTTGTAGCTCAATCGGGTGATGTCCGTGATGGGAATCTGTATTCTCATCAGAGTGTGTATGTGAGGCGATATCAAAAGATTGCTGAGTCTCAGCAGTGACGGTCTGCGGCAGCACCAGCAAAGCCAGCACTTGCACCAACACCAACACCTTGAGGCTCATCTTTCTCATATGACCATCACCTATTTCGACACAAAGCGTGTTGTCATTTTTACTATAGACTAGAAAACACCGGGTCAAATTGATCAACGTCAACAATTGACCAACCCCTCCAGCAACAGGAAGGTTTGTGTCTCAAAACACGTCCTTCTACTGATTTTTTGAAGCGACCGACTGACGTTTTGATCTATTCACCGTGTAATCGCAATCACAGTCAAGATACCCATGAACTGGACAAGTCCGGCAGGTCTCATCGAACCTCTCCTTAAGGGCTTGCCGCGCACGATGGAGGCGAACCCGAATATTTCCTTCAGTAGTCTTGAGATCCTTGGAAATATTTTCGCGGGTTTCACCAACCAGATCCGCGCGCCAGATAACCTCCGCATATTCCGGCTTCAGCGTGGGAAGGAGTTTGTAGAGGCAATTGCAAATTATGAGATCGAGCTCGTGGCTACCCTCTGTGTCTACGCGCAATGCCTCAAGATACTGGTAGTCGGTCTCCGACCGACGCCGTTTTCCCTGAGCGCGATAATAGTCAATAAGGGTCGTCTCCAAAACGCGGCGCATCCATGGTCGCAGCTTCTCGGAGTCTCGGACATCATCAATCCGGGACAAAACCTTGACATAGAAGTCCTGCAGAACGTCCCTCGCTTCTTCTCTGTTGCCGAGTCTGCGCGTCAAAAATCGCAGGAAATCCTGATGGATTTCCGCCAGAACAATGTGAACTGCATCGCGCTGCGTTCCACCTTCGCTATTTTCTGACATTTTTCTCCACTTTTCGGCGTCGCAACTAGGCCCGGTCCTTATCGCTGCTTTCCTCATTTGCCGTCAACTCGAATTCCTTATCGGAAAACTGTAACGCACCGACTCGACCAGCGTCTCTTAGGTACACGCGTCACGCGATGAGCTGTGGCGCCCCACCAGGCGAAATTTGCTAGCTGCGAAAGAAAACACTATGTGGATCAGGGCACTATCCAGTTTTTTATCAAAGTTTGTTCAACACGGTTCCTTAAACGTCTCATTTCCGGATGGAAAAGAAAGGCGGTATGGCGAACCGTCTGCTGAGACAATCAGCATTTATCTGAGCGAGTCTTCACTGCCTCGTCGAATTCTCCTTAATCCTGAGCTGGCACTTGGCGAAGCCTACATGGACGGCACTCTAACGATTGAGAATGACGATTTGTATGGCTTTCTTGAGTTGCTCATTATGAATCAAAGGCACCAACCAAATCTTCTACACTACCGTTGGTTGGCGATCTTCCGTGTCGCGATAAGGTGGTTTACTCAACTCAATCGCATCCAAAAATCACAAAAGAATGTCACTCACCACTACGATCTTTCCGGTGAACTCTACGACCTCTTTCTTGATGCTGATCGTCAGTATTCCTGCGGATATTATGAGCGTTTGACAGATACCCTTGAGACCGCTCAGGAGAACAAAAAATCACTCATTGCTAAAAAACTACTACTGTCGCCCGAGCACAAAGTTCTGGACATCGGAAGTGGCTGGGGAGGATTAAGCCTCTTTCTCGCGCGTTCATTTGGTGCCAAAGTAACCGGCGTTACACTGTCGCAAGAGCAATTCAATATCTCCCGCGCACGCGCTGCAAATCAGCATTTGGAAGCTGATGTTCAGTTCCTCCTGCAAGATTATCGAGACGTCACCGGCCAGTTTGATCGGATTGTTTCTGTGGGGATGTTCGAGCATGTGGGCGTGCCACACCATCAGGAATATTTTGAAACGCTATCTTCCCTGCTAAAACCTGACGGCGTGGCGCTTGTACATTCGATCGGTCGAACAGACGGGCCTGGCGCAACCAATCCCTGGATTGCCAAGCACATTTTCCCAGGGGGCTATAGTCCCGCGCTCTCTGAGATGATGCTGGCCATCGAGAAATCTGGACTGTGCGTCACAGATATTGAGGTCTGGCGCCTTCACTACGCGCAGACACTTCGTGATTGGCGGTCGCGGTTTGAAGTGAATTTGGATCGTGCCCGTCAGCTCTACGATGATCGGTTTTGCCGCATGTGGCGCTTCTACTTAGTCACAAGCGAATTAGCATTCCAGCTCAATGGTCACGTCGTTTTCCAGGTGCAATTGGCAAAAAAACAAGATTCTGTACCCCTCACAAGGGAATACCTGGCTGACAAAGTTTCAGCAACGATGGCCCCCGATACGGAAACCATACCTGACGCCTGACAAAAAGGCATTCGTCAAAGTCCGTTGGTAGCAAGGCCTTGTCATTCACAACTGTAACAACTCTCCCTCCAGAGCGTCTCTAATATCAACACGACGCTCATATATCAGGAGCTTGATGACCAACCATTTTTCGATCAGCCAATAGCTCCACACATAGAGGAGGACATCAAATGCATACCCCCAAGCTTCGTCACCAGAACAACCTGAGCGTCACACTCTACCTTCCAATTTTCCGAGAGAGGCTGAAGAAACTCAATGCGAAAGGAAAGTCAAATACCGACGAGGCGATCCAACTAAGACGATCTCTTGAGATTGCTGACAGATGTACGAACGATCAAGAGATCGAGCAGGAAAGGCCTTTCGTTGGTTTGGTGGCTGACTAGAAGAGCTGGCATGCCAAAGATTGAATTTTGCAGCTCGTTGTCGCGAAGGTAACTCATTCATTACGGATACACTCAGGAGACGTGAGGTCTATTTCCATTTGTCCAACGCGTCCGGCCATTTGACGACAGCAGCAGGAGTTCTCCGCAATACCATTGTGAAGAATGTTTGATTCTTGCTTTACCCGCTTTCCAGCACCTGGAGGAAGAACCATGAGCGCCAAATCCGGCAAGACTTCGGACACTGCAATACCTGGATACAAAGAAACGCTGCGTACGCTTCAGGTTGAGCTCGTGAAACTGCAACGGCATTTAATCAAGAATGATCTACAGATCGTCATTCTCCTCGAAGGGCGCGACACTGCGGGAAAAGATGGCGTTATTAAGAGGATCACTCAGCATCTGAGTCCTCGAGAGACACGGGTGGTTGCACTAGGAAAACCCTCTGAACGAGACCGGAAATCCTGGTACTTTCGCCGATATGCCAAGCACCTACCATCCAAGCAGGAAATGGTTTTTATGAACCGCAGCTGGTACAACCGCGCAGGCGTGGAGACAGTCATGGGATATTGCACCCAGCCGGAGTATGAGACTTTCATGAGGACGGTGTTGCCCTTCGAACACCTTCTAGTGACCTCCGGCATTCAGATTCTCAAATACTATTTGGACATTTCGAAGAAGGAACAGCAAGCCAGACTGAAGGACCGAAGGTCAAACCCACTCAAAACCTGGAAGACAAGTCCCGTTGACCGGGCGGCGCAGAGAAATTGGAATGCGTATAGCGAAGCGCGCAACGCAATGTTTCATCAAACTCACAATGAAATAACACCATGGTACATCGTGAAGGCGGACAATAAGAAGTCGGCTAGATTGAATATCATCCGTCACATCATGTCGAACGTCGAATGTCCCGACAAGGATGAGCATGTGGCAATCCCGGACGCGGACGTCGTATTCACCTACAGCAAAAAAGCGTTGAGCAATGGAGCTATTGAACCCTGACTCAGGAATCGTGCCCCATAGGCGCAGAGGAAACGAATAACTAGTTCGTGGTGCGGGCTGACTAACGCTTATCGCGAGTGGATGGTTCTACACAAGCCTCCCACTGCCATAGGCGCCCCATAGCGATATAGATAAACGAACCCGACCAAGCTATTAGCAGTAGGCCGTTTAGTGCTTCAATCCCCGTCAGGAAGCGCAAATGTCCAGTAGGGAATATGTCTCCTAGCCCCAGAGATGTGTAACTCACGAGCGAGAAGTAGAGATAGTCGAGCGGATGATTGACACTCGCTCCACCAAAAGAGCCCAATCCAAGTAATCCGTCGCCAGCTGCAAATGCGGATGCATATAGGCCGACTTCTACTAGGTGAGCTGACAGCGCGACAAGTATCATGACAAGCAATCGAACTCCCGGCGTCATAGCGATCGCTGCCATCCCTTGTGACAACCAGCGCAACACTATGAAGTGAGCCACGAAAGTTGAGAATACTAACGAAATTGAGAGCACTAAAGCGGTTATCATTTGCGATCCTTCAGCGTTATCAAACCTAGACCAAAAACTTTGAACTGAACTATGAGGATTGTGTGGTGCGCTTATGAAGACTGCAACGGGTATTCAGATCGTCGCCGTAATGTTGCTCTGGGCTTCATGCTTCCCCCTTGTCACAATCGGCATTGAATATGCGCCTCACCTTACATTCGCTGCTATGAGAGCAGCAATCGCTGGTATCGCTCTTCTAATTTTAGCGTCTGTTATGGGGCAACATTTTCCCAGAAACCTTTCGACGTGGTGTAAAATCTCTGCTGTTGGTATCGGATCAACGAGCCTGGGGTTTTTCGGGATGTTCCATGCAGCTGAGTTTGTCTCGCCGGGCATCGCAACCGTCATAGCCAGCAGCCAACCCCTGCTCGCGGCACTGTTAGCTAGGATCGTCTTGAAGGAACACTTGGGTTACTGGAGCTATTCTGGTCTAGCACTAGGGTTTGTTGGGATTGCCGCTGTCGCGTCGCCAGAAATGTTGGACAGCCAAACTTACGCGCAGGGGATCGCATACATCATTCTCGCAGCGCTGGGGGTAACTGTTGGGAATGTGGCAATGAAGTCGCTTGCCGACGACGTCGATGCATTGATGGGGATGGGCCTTCCGCTTCTTGTCGGAAGCGTTCCCCTTGCCTTGTTGGCCTACTTCAACGAAGACATATATTCCGTTCAGTGGTCAGGTGAGTTCGTAAGCTCATTGGTGGCGCTGTCCCTCTTCGGGACTGCGCTTGTTTTTTGGTTGTGGTTCTCCGCACTCAAAAAAACAGCCCTCAGTCGGGCCAACGCGTTCAGCTTCCTGGTGCCCGTGTTTGGTTTGACGATTGCAGCGATCTTCTTTGGAGAGACAATTGGGATGATTCAGGCTGCCGGAATTGCTCTAACATTGTCGGGTGTGTCGCTCGTCTTAGGCAGTAGAGAAACAACCTAAGCCGCCCTAACAAGTTACCCCTCAACAAATTATGCAGTCCTTAGCCTAGCTCCATCTCCAACTCAACGCTGCCGTGCTTCGTCAGGTCCGAAGGAGAAATCCCGAACGTACCCCGAAAGGTTCGAGCCAAATGCGCCGAGTCTGAGAACCCTCCTGCATAAGCAGCGCCGGTCAATGAACGCTCCTTGTCGAGGTAGCGTACAGCTCTTTGCAGCTTCAACCACAACAAATATTTACTTGGGGACATGCCAACTTGCTCTTTAAACAGGTGACGCAAACGGCTGCCCGACAATCCGACGAGCTGGGCAAATGGCGATATACTTCGTGGCAGATATTGAAGCTCGTCGAGACGCGTCAAAATCTCGCGAACACGAGGATCGATGATATCTTGTTCAACATCCGCCGCCGCCCTCCAGAGTCGAGACGCGACTAATGCGGCTAGTCTGCTGCGTGGAATATTTGAATTTTCAGCGATCATCATTCGAATGAGCTTTGTCTGGGCCAGATCAGGACAATAGTAGGCGTCAGACCCCAATTGGCTTCGCACACCTGCCCCTACAGCTGAGCTCCCATCAATATAAATAAGCGTTGCGGGCTCCGACGAAACGTGAAGTCGGTGCAATTGATCCGCGCCCACAACAACAATTCCACAAATCACCGGCGTTTCTTGACCTCGCAGATCAAGCACCAAGTCTGATTTGCCGGAGATGCAAATCTGCAGGGCGCTATGCCGATGGTATTCACCATCGCCGACCGGCCCGTTGTAAATTGCCCATCCACGTCCAAGTAACAATCTGCCAGACCAATCTTTCATCAGCCAATATTAGCTCCGCACCCGACTACAAGCCAAGTTACCCTAGCTTTTGATCTCCCCATTGACCTTCCACCAGGCGGAACCCTCATCATCTTCGAATCAGCTAACGGCTCGCAATCTTCCGCCGTCGCTTCGATAGCTTGGAGACAGGAATGGTCAAAAATGGGGGTGATTGGGTTGCGCGGTCGTTAGACGCACTCAATCAGGGTCACGACAACAATTTCAACCTAATCCGCTTTCTAGCAGCGATTTCTGTTGCTCTGTCCCATAGTTACCTGACCGTATCCGGCGATCCGTCAGCGCGTCCGCTGATCGCCGAGACGGGTTTCACCCTCGGCTATCATGCCGTGAATGTTTTTTTTGTGATTAGCGGATTTTTGGTCACGCAATCATGGATGCGGAGCAGTTCGATTATAAGCTTCGCAACCGCGCGGGGATTGCGGATCTATCCGGGCATCATCATCAGCACGCTGTTTGTAACGTTGGTCTTAGGTACTGCAATGACAGCACTCCCTGCAACAGAGTACCTAACCTCGCCGGAAACATACCTGTACCTAACAATCACAGCAAGCCTAGTAGAACCAAGCGGAAGCCTGCCGGGTCTCTTTCTAGCTACACCAGACCCGATAACGGTCAATGGGTCTCTCTGGACGTTGAGGTACGAAGTGATCTGCTATTTTACCCTCGCTGTGTTCGGCATTGTTGGCATCCTCAACCGACCTAGAGTCTTCGCTGTTATTGCCATTCCTGTTGGCATAGGACTGCTGGTCTTATCTCACTTTCCGTTTGCCCATGACAATACGATGGTCTTTGGGCATTTCGTAAGGTTTGGACTGTGTTTTGGGTTGGGTGTTGTCGCCTACCAGTACCGCGCTCATATTCCTGTTCACTGGATCGGTGTGCTCGCACTGATTGCGATTACCAGTCTCGCGTTTGACCAGGCTATTTATCCGTTTCTGCTGTATGTGACGACCGCCTATGCGACGTTCTGGGTGGCTTACGTGCCGAAGGGAAAAATTCGACTCTTCAATAAATCTGGTGATTATTCATACGGCATCTACATATATGCCTACCCCATACAACAGACGCTCATTAGTCTGGCGCCAGATATCACGCCCATCCAAATGTTTGGTGCAGCGGTCGCTGCCTCTCTTCCTTTAGCAATTGCTTCGTGGCACTTGGTGGAACACCCAACACTTCGTTGGAAGCGGCCTCTCGCGGACTTTTTCATTAAGAAGGCTGGTTTGGCTGATTCATAAGGTCAACCTGATGGACACTTTGCTCGATCAGCGATTGAAGCGAACCCGCCCCTTCCAAATGAAGAAAGCAGTTGGAAGGACCAGCCACTGCACTATCGGGGAGAGTCCAATGCCAAAATCACCCATGTTGATCAACGGCATCATGTCCGAGTACGCCCAGGATTTCCGCACGTAGACGTTCAACCATTCGCTGAAAACTGTGTAGACAAGGCCGAGCAATACTGCGCAGAACGCTACGCCTTTTGGCCGCACAGCAAGCTTTAGCGGAAGACGAGAGGTCAATCGAAAGAGCCCATAAGCTATCGCTAATGAGAACAGGCCTATCAGGACATCGCCACCCGTACAGTGGAAGACGGCAAAGACAATCGTATCAAATGCCTGATCCCAAAGTGTGTACAGAGGAAGCTGAGCAGTCTCCCAGATCAGATTGGAAAGGCTCAGATAGGCGGCGTATGCGATCCAATATCGCACCGTATAGGGATCATTTTTTTTCATCGAAATTAAAGCTAGACCTTCCGCCAGCTGGAAGGTCTAGCTTTAATTTCAATCGTCCCGAAGACCTGATGGATATGGGTTGCGGAGTTAAAGGTATGCTTGAGCAGCTTACAAAGTTAATTGTTACTCGTCCGCGCCTTGTTGTGATTCTGTCGGCATTTGTAGCGCTGGCGCTATCCCTTCCCATGGCCCAGTTACAGATGACGTCCGACTATCGGGTATTTTTTTCGAGCGAAAACCCCGAACTTGTTGCCTCTGATCGTTTTGAGCGGACCTATACCAGCAACGATACAGCCATTATTGCCATTAAGCCCCAATCCGGTGATGTATTTCAAAAGGATGTCCTGTCGCTTTTGTCCATATTGACTGACCGCGGTTGGAAGCTACCTCATGTGGTCCGCGTCGACTCACCAATCAATTTTCAGAGAATTGAGGCAAATGGCGACGACATAATTATTGGCGATCTTGTCTCCAAGCCCATACCCGAAGACGCTGAAGAACTCGACGGATTGCGACAAACCGCTCTCGCACAGCCCCTTATTGTCAAAAGGCTACTCTCCGAAGACGCAACCACGGCTGGTGTTCTCCTCACGCTCAGGTTCCCTGGTGAAGATCATTCACGCCATTTGCCTGAAGCCATCACTGCCATTCGGGATTTGGTTTCCGAACTGAAAACCCAGCACCCCAATGTCCAGTTTGCCGTCACCGGAATGGCCCCGCTGACCTATGCTATGGACGAAATCACTTTACGAGAGCTGACACTCCTACTGCCGGGTATGCTGCTCGTTCTCACTCTTGTCCTTGCTCTGCTCCTGCGAAGTCTGTCTGCAGTCGCTGCCACCCTTATTGTTGTGGCTTTGTCTGCTGCAGGTGCCATGGGGTTTGCAGGCCTGATTGGCATCAAAGTAACAACGGTTTCTGTCGTCGCTCCAATTATCATCCTGACGGTTTCCGTCGCAGACAGTATCCATTTGATCAGTTCGTTACTTGAGGAAAGGCGCGATGGAAAAGAACTCTGCGGAGCGATTTCGGAGTCTATTCGGGTCAATGCGGAACCTATATTCCTAACTAGCCTAACCACGATGGTCGGATTTTTAAGTCTCAATTTTTCAGAATCCCCACCATTTCGCGATCTTGGCAATATTACAGCTGCAGGTGTGTTGATTGCCTGGGTATTGTCGATGACGTTGTTACCGGCATTGCTTGTATTATGGGGAATTCGGAAACCTGGCAGAAGATCCCGAGAGTCGGATTGGTTGTTCCAATTTGCTGACTTTGTCGTCAATCGCCGCAAGCTGATCCTCATCGTCACTGCAGTGCTCGCAATCGGTTCTGTTGCGAGTGTTCCTCTAAACACTCTGGATGACAGATTTCTACAATGGTTCGATGAAAGTATGGAACCAAGAGTCGACGCGGATTTCGTGACGGAAAACCTCACCGGCCCTTATCAGATTGAGTTCTCCCTTCAATCGTCCCAGACGCAATCGGTCACGGATCCAAAATATCTTCAGGATGTTGAGGCATTTAGCGATTGGCTGAGTGCACAACCGGGCGTATCTCATGTGTATAGCTTGCCAGACGTGATGATACGGCTAAACCAAGCAATGAACGCTGGCGATCCCAGTTTTTTTGTGCTTCCCGCAGAACCCGACCTCGCAGCGCAATACCTGTTGCTTTACGAGTTCTCCTTGCCCTACGGGCTGGACCTGAACACACAGATCAATCTCAATAAGTCCGCGTCGCGACTAACAGCGACAACTCTCGGTATATCATCCGCGGAAACTCGAGATCTCAAACGACGGGCTGAAGATTGGGTCGCGTCCAACGCGGCGCACATTTCACCGACCGAAGGTACAGGGACTTCTGTCATGTTCGCCTTTGTCTCCAAACGAACCATTGACAGCATGCTTGCTGGAACCGCGTTCGCGATCTTATTGATTGGGCTCACCATCCTCGTGGCGCTCAAGAGCTTTAAAATTGGGCTCATGAGTATCTTGCCAAACATCCTGCCGGTGACTGTAACGTTTGGCGTATGGGGACTTTTGGTTGGGGAGATTGGGATTATTGGCTCAACCATCGCCGCATCAACACTCGGGCTAGTGGTTGACGATACTGTCCATTTTCTCAGCAAATATCACCGTGCGCGGCAAGAACATGGACTTTCAACCCACGATGGGATCAGGTTCGCGTTCGAACATGTCGGCCGGGCAATGATAACGACCACTTTCGTCTTAGCGGCAGGCTTTTTTGTGCTCACCTATTCAGATTTTCTTCTGAACTGGCAAATGGGCGTCTTGACGATAATGACCATTTTTTCGGCGCTGATTCTGGATTTTTTCCTTCTCCCAGCTCTGTTAATGCTGATTGATCGCGAAAAAACCTGCAATTGCTCAACGTGCAGAAGCAGCACTTAGGGCTAAATCAACCTTCACAACAGATTATGATTGACCTTCCACCTGATGGAAGCTTCAGATTAGCCTCCATATGCGTTTGCCACCACTTCCGAGTTGATATGCACTTACGGCGCTGGATACTCATTCTAACTTGCGTGACGTTCGTCGGCGCGCCGTTTCAGCGTGCCTATTCCCATGTCCTGACAGCTGGGGACATGCTGATGTCGGTCCAAGCCCAAACTGCGGAATTCGACACTGGTACACATGATGGCATGTCGCAGCACCATAATCACCAAAGTGATTTTGAGGCGAATGGCGACCGGACAACATCAGGATGTTGTCCGGTCGACCAAACCTCCCAAACCGGCGGGTTCTGTTCCGACTGTCTAGCTGTCGCGATCTTGAATAGCAGGACCGCCGACCAAGCCTCCCGGTTGCTTGATGTATCGACGCGCAGAACTTCTGACCAAAGCGTCGACTTCACAGGCGATACCCCAGTTCCCAAAAGCTGACCGATGAGATGGCTGGCCCACGACAAACGGGCCGACACTTGTTTGGCGCCATTGCGCCTAGGTAATTTTTGGAGATACAGCATGACCATGAAACTAAGAACATGCGCCTTCGTTGCTTTACTAGCAATGACAGGTGCTGCCAATGCTGGTGAGTATACGCTCTCGATCGATGAAACGCGCGTGAACTTCACCGGTAACGAGGCGGATGCCCTGGCGATCAACGGCACCATCCCCGCGCCCTTATTGCGTTTTACAGACGGTGAAGATGTCACCATCCATGTGACAAACAATTTGGAGGAAACGTCTTCTATCCATTGGCACGGACTTCTTGTACCACCGGAAATGGACGGTGTTCCGGGCATCAGCTTTGATGGCATTCCGCCCGGCAAAACCTTCACCTACCGTTTCCCTATCCGACAAACTGGCACCTATTGGTATCATTCTCATTCCGGATATCAGGAGCAGGAAGGCATTTACGGCCCGATGATCATTGATCCCAAAGGGCCAGATCCAGTCGCTTACGATAGAGAGTTTGTCATTCTCCTGTCGGACTGGAAGGATGACGACCCAGCCGATGTACACGCCAACCTCAAATCGTCGAGCGATTACTATAATTACGCGCAGCGGACAGTTTTTGACTTCTTTGACGACGTTTCCGAACGCGGCCTAGGTGCCACCGTCAATGACCGACTTGCATGGGGTGAAATGCGGATGATGCCAACGGACTTGTCCGATGTCTCCGGCTATACTTTCCTTATGAATGGCCAAACAACCGGTGTTCCCTGGGCGGAACAGTTTGTACCGGGGGAGCGTGTTCGTCTGCGTTTCATCAATGGTGCAGCGATGAGCTATTTCGACGTCCGCATTCCAGGCCTGCAGATGGAAGTGGTGCAAACCGACGGACAGAATGTGGTTCCGGTCACTGTTGATGAATTTCGCATCGCAGTTGCAGAGACGTATGACGTTATCGTCACACCGCAGGAAGCTGGGCCCTATCAAATTCTAGCCGAATCCATTGACCGGACGGGGTTCGCAGCAGGTGTTCTCTCGTCAGAAGAAGGTGTCGCTTCCGTGACACTCCCACCATCACGTCCAAGATCGTTGCTAACAATGGCCGATATGGGCATGAACCATGGTGCAATGGCTGATGCCATGACGAAAGAAGAACCAGCGGGTCATGCGGCGATGGGCAACGAGATGCCATCGCAAGGCTCTATGGATCATGCGGCTACGGGACACGAGATGCCATCACAGGGTTCTATGGATCAGGCGGCCATGGGTCACGAGATGCCGTCTCAGAGCCCAATGGACCACGCGGCTATGGGACACGATATGCCGTCTCAGGGCACGATGGACCACGCGGCTATGGGACACAATATGCCGTCTCAGGGCACGATGGATCACGCCGCCATGGGACACGATATGCCGTCTCAGGGCACGATGGACCACGCCGCCATGGGACATGGCGGACCTGTCAGCAATGACGTCTTTTCACCACCTGTTGGGGCGCCTGAAGGTGCAAAAGTTCTCACCTATGCAGACCTTGCGGCTCTTGAACCAAACACTGACCTCAGGGAGCCCGGACGGGAAATTGTCGTTCGGCTCGGTGGCAATATGGAGCGGTACATCTGGACATTGAACGGCGAAAAATTTGCTGATGCTGACCCTATCATGTTGCGATATGGCGAACGCGTTAAGCTCACCTTTATCAATGAGACAATGATGAACCATCCAATGCATCTGCACGGCATGTTTGTTGAGTTGGACAATGGTCAACCCACAGAAACCCAACCGCGCAAACATGTGGTGAACGTGGGGCCAGGAAGAACCTACTCCGTCGACATCACCGCCGACGAAGCTGGTGAATGGGCTTTCCATTGCCACCTTATGTACCACATGTCTTCCGGCATGTTCCGCAAAGTCGTCGTCGCCAAACTCGCAGCGGAGGCAGTCCAATGAACATCGATAAGATGAGATACACATCAATTTTTGCGAGCTTCGTTCTCGGCATGGCCTGGTTTAACGGACCGGCTAATGCCGCAGAGGCAGAACCGATGTTCAAGTACTTCCAATTGGAAACTGATTATGCCGATTGGGGAAGCAACAAGCGGGAGGTGACGTGGGAAGGTTCTGGCTGGTACGGCGGAGACACCGAGAAAATTTGGGTCAAGACCGAGGGTGAATGGGGTGATGGCGACCTTGAGGAAGCTGAGATTCAAGCCCTCTACAGCCGAAACATCGCCCGTTTCTGGGATGTACAAGCCGGTATTCGCCACGACTTTCGTCCAGATCCCACAAATTATTTTGCTGCGGCGTTCGTTGGCCTAGCTCCCTACTGGTTTGAATTGGATACCTCGCTGTTCGTAAGCGACGAAGGAGACATGAGTCTTCGGGGCCAGGCTGAATATGACCTTCTGCTCACGCAGAAGCTTATCCTGTCACCTTATGGCGAAGTAAATATCTTTGCGAGCGATGTGCCCGAGCAAGAGGTTGGTGCGGGTATCGCCAACATCGATACTGGGCTCCAGCTCAGATATGAGATCAGAAGAGAGTTTGCTCCTTATGTCGACTTCAACTATGTAGGCTTGTTTGGCGAAACGAAATCTCTCGCTGAAGCGGACAATAAGGATGCGAACGACTTCACTGTTCGAGTAGGCATCAGGCTCTGGATTAACTGAGCCTCGTCGCGCCCACAAAAGAAGCCCCGCAACCTCTCCGGTTGTGGGGCTTTGCATTTTGAAGTCAGTCTCATGTCTCCGAGCATCACCCCACGGGTGAATATCGGTGGGCAAGAACATAGAGCACCGCTATATACCACCCGTAAGCAATTAACTCGATAAATCCAACCACTATGCCTATCGGTGTCAGGCTAAACCCAGGCAACAGGGGTGCCCAAAGCTCGTGCATTGAGAATTGGGGGAGAAGCTGATCGAATACAAGGCAGAGCGCATAGCTGACAACCAGAACACTACTTAGAGCGAAACCAATACGGTTCATGGACATCTTGTTAAACCTTTCAATCTGTAGAAAGACAGCAACCGAGTGCCAAACAAATGGTCCCCGGTCGCCTTTGCTTCCTAGTTTCCCATGCCCATACCACCTGAATGCATGTTCATCATACACTGGCTCATTCTGTCTTGCATCTGAGCGTGCATATCGGACCGATGGCCCATAGCCATGTGTCCCGGCGACCCTGCACCGTGACGCTGACGCATCATTTTGGAACATTGGCCCGTGTTCGCCATCCCATCACTATTCATCATGGGCATTCCGGGCATCTGATGCCGGTTTCTTGGCTGCGGCACCGGCTTAGCAGCTGGCCCTCCGCTGACGTCAACGGTCTGCTGTCCGTGGCGCGGGCTTGTTGTCGATGCCATTGAGACGTTCGACACAAAAAGCCCCACACTCAGAACCGCAGTAGCAAAGATCAAGTTTTCAGTTATCTTTTTCATTTTTCCAACTCCAGGCTAAATTTCCTTTTTGCCCATCCAATTGAAGACAGGTCTCAATGCGCCATGGTGTGCTTCTCCCGGCCCGCTTCTCGCAGCCTTGAGGCACTTCGCTTGACGCGGAAGGCGCAATTAGGAGTTGTGGATTGGAGGATGTAGCAGTGTGTCGACGGACTGAGCTGACAGGCGGTGTACCAGGGGGTTTCTTTCTTGAGATGGAGTTACAAGATCAAACATCTGCAACGGCTCGACAAGAATAGCAACGCACATGCCGCTCGCTGAACAACACGCACCACCCAAATGATCGTGCTCTGGTAGAGTATCATCGTGTTCGACTAACAGCCTACCATCATTCGGCCCATCTGGATGCTGTAAGTGCGAATGTGCTACCGGATCCGAATGTGCATGTGCACCAGCACTCGCTGCCCCGATTGATGGGAGCAGGAAACTCGCTATGAGTGCAAATATGATAATTCGAATACGGATCATTAAAGACATTGCCTATGATCAGTCAGTGTTCGACACAAAGACTAAGCTCCGACCGCTTGGCGGGAAATGACACAAATCAAGCTCATCAGCTTTGAAGCTCAAATCTGCCGCGCATTCCGGCCTCAAAGTGACCTGGTACATTGCAGCCAAATTCCAGGCTTTCACCCTCGCCAAATGTCCAAACAAGCTCTGTGGTTTCGCCCGGCGCTACCATCACGGCATTTTGAGCTTGATGATTGTGGGCATGTCCATCTGAAACGCCAGACATCATCGCCTGCATCTCGGCTCTGTGGGCTGCCTGCGTGTCTGCGTCACCGATCGTAAAATCGTGCTCTAATTCACCTTCGTTGCGGATCAGAAATCGGACCGTTTCTCCGGGTTTCACCTGGATTTTATCAGTCGAAAACTCGATATCTCTGGCGATCACTTCGATCGTCCGGATCGCATCGGAATTGGACATTTCCATGGTGTGATGCGATCCAGCCCTATGACCGGCGCCCGCCAGCGCTGCCTCAAAGCTCAATAACGAAGTTACTGCTGCGCCTAGCAGCGCACTGTAACGGTATATCTGCGAACTCATGATGTTCTCCTTTTACTTTGAGCAAAATTGCTCGCCGACCACCCTCCAGGTTCCAGCAGGGGGAAGGTCAACACCGACAGAATCCAAGATTTTTGCGAATAGCGCTTTACCTTCCAGTTGGTGGAAGGAATACAGTTTGCTCCTAAAGCTTACTTGCGGAAGGTCGAAGGCACTCAATGGACACACAAACAACTACGAAAGCCCTGGTCGTGAGAGATCCTGTGTGTGGCATGAGCGTCGACCCGGCGACAAACAGCCACCGTGCAAAACACGAAGGACGTGAGCTCTATTTTTGCAGCGAAAGGTGCTCAGATCGGTTTACAGCCGACCCAAGCCTATTTTTGGATGCAGAAGATCCTGTGTGTGGGATGACTGTGGACCGTGCCACCGCGGCTCATACGACAAATCATCAGGGGGATCGTTTCTATTTTTGCTCGGCGGGTTGCGAGACAAAGTTCACCACCGACCCCGATAAATTTCTTGGTGATCGCCCTGCCCCTGAGCCAATGCTTGAAGGCACTGAGTATACCTGCCCCATGCATCCTGAGATCGTCCAGGAAGGACCGGGCGATTGTCCCATTTGCGGCATGGCCTTGGAGCCCATGACGCCGAGCCTGGAGAGCGGACCAAACCCGGAATTGGTAGATTTTACCAGGCGCATGTGGATCGGCACGCCCCTCGCGCTCGCTGTTCTCTTTCTAGAGATGGGCAATCACCTCGGAGTGCCCCTATCAAAACTTATGGGGCCTACTTTCTTCGTCTGGACACAAATGATTCTAACCACCCCCATCATGGTTTGGATTGCAGCACCCTTCTTTAAAAGAGGGTGGAGCTCAGTTCTCAATCGATCCCCCAATATGTGGACGTTGATCTCGCTAGGTACCGGTGCTGCCTATCTCTACAGCATCGTAGCCGCCGTCGTTCCAACGCTTTTTCCTCCTGCGTTTCGCCTCGTCGATGGCACTGTCCCCGTCTATTTCGAGGCGGCTGCGGTCATCATCATCCTTGTCCTCCTTGGCCAAGTGATGGAACTGCGCGCACGAGAAAGAACTGGAGATGCAATCAAAGCGCTCCTTAACCTCGCTCCCAAAACAGCGCGCAGGGTGAATGCTGACGGCAGTGAGGCTGAGGTACCCCTAGATGACGTGCAGCTCGGCGATCACTTGCGAATACGTCCTGGGGAGGCTGTACCGGTTGACGGCACAGTGGTTGAAGGACGTTCTTCTGTCGACGAAAGTATGCTCACCGGCGAACCTGTTCCCGTCGAAAAGAACCAGAGCGATCCTCTGACTGGCGGCACGATAAACGGCACCGGCTCACTCATCATGGTCGCAGAGCGGGTCGGAACAGAAACGCTGCTTTCTCAAATTGTTGACATGGTTGCTTCCGCTCAGCGAAGCCGTGCACCCATTCAGGGGCTTGCTGACAAAGTGGCAGGATATTTCGTGCCTGCGGTTGTCCTAATTGCCGCAATTGCTTTTGTCATTTGGTCGGTTTTCGGACCCGAGCCTTCGTCGATCTACGCTCTTGTGGCCGCGGTTTCTGTTCTCATCATCGCCTGCCCTTGCGCTCTGGGCCTTGCGACACCTATGTCAATTATGGTTGCCACCGGTAAGGGTGCGATGAACGGTGTCCTGATTAAGGATGCTGAAGCGCTTGAGCGGTTCAGCTCTGTCGACACCCTGATTGTCGATAAAACGGGCACGTTGACGGAGGGAAAGCCCAAACTTGTGGACATCCTTTCAGTATCCCCCTTTACAGATGAAAAAGTTCTTCAACTCGCAGCCAGTCTGGAACGAGGCAGTGAACACCCTCTCGCAACAGCAATCATCGAGGGAGCAGAAAGCCGAGAAATAGAGTTCAGATCAGTAAAGGAATTCAATGCCGCCACGGGATTGGGTGTTAGCGCAGAGTTTGAGGGAGTATCAATCGCCCTTGGCAATGCGAAAATGATGCAGGCCGCCAATATCGATCTCAGCGAACTTGTGACACAGGCAGAGGAACGCCAATCTCAAGGTCAGACCGTAATGTATTTGAGCTTTGGCAGTCATCCAGCCGGGTTCGTCGCAGTCGAAGATCCGATTAAGGAAACAACACCCGCAGCCATACAAGCCATTCATAAACTTGGCATGAAGGTCATCATGGCGACCGGAGACAATATTCGGACCGCAACGGCGGTCGCCAACCGGCTCGATATTGATGACATACGTGCAGATGTTATGCCCGAGGACAAAGCGGCTTTGGTCGCGGAGTTAAAGGCAAAAGGACACATTGTTGCGATGGCTGGCGACGGTGTGAATGATGCTCCGGCGTTAGCGGCAGCCGATGTCGGCATTGCCATGGGAACAGGCGCTGACGTCGCAGTTGAAAGTGCCGGTATAACGCTGGTTAAAGGTGATCTCACCGGAATTATCAGAGCAAAAGCTCTGGCGACAGGCACGATGCGCAACATCCGCCAGAATCTATTTTTTGCTTTTGTCTATAACGCCGCCGGGGTGCCAATTGCCGCCGGTCTTCTCTATCCGGTTTTTGGAATTTTGCTATCGCCGATCCTGGCGGCGGCGGCCATGAGTCTTTCATCTGTCTCAGTAATTGGAAATGCCCTCAGACTGCGGAGGATCAAGCTGTGAACATCTCCAAGGCATCAGAACTTGTCGGCATACCGCCAAAAACGATTAGATATTACGAAGATATCGGACTGATCTCCTCTCACCGATCAGAGAACGGATACCGCGTTTATGACGAACGCGATCTTCATATGCTCAATTTTCTGGGGCGCGCAAGAAGCTTGGGGTTCACGATAGAGGGTTGTCGTTCGCTCCTGGCACTTTATCAGGACCCCAGCCGCGCCAGCGGCGAAGTAAAGAATGTGGCGCAACATCACATGGAAGAAATCGACTGCAAAATCGAAGAACTTCAAGGCATGCGCGAAACTCTTTCGACTTTGATGGAAAAATGCAGCGGCGACGACCGACCGGATTGTCCAATCCTCGAAGCCTTGTCAGCACCCAAAAACAAAGAAACTAAGCAAGGTGGACTCTCTTGAAGGAAGAATACGAAGCGAACAGTTTGTCGGTAACGAGCGCTGTTTCAATGGGCACCGGCGTGATGATCGGAGCCGGAATTTTCGCGTTGACCGGACAGGTTGCTGAGCTTGCTGGACCCTATTTCCCACTGGCCTTTTTTGTCGCTGCGATTGTCACCGGCTTTAGCGCCTACTCCTACATCAAAATGTCCAATGCGTTTCCGTCGGCAGGCGGCATCGCCATGTATTTGGAGAAAGCTTACGGACGGGGAACGCTCACGGGGGCAAGCGCGATCCTGATGGCTTTGTCCATGGTCATCAATGAGAGCCTCGTTGCACGGACCTTCGGCACTTACACGCTACAGCTATTTGATATCCCAGCGAGCTCCGTTCTCGTTCCGACACTAGGTGTTGGGCTGATTATCTTTGCCTTCCTTGTGAACATTTCCGGCAATCGATCCGTTGGTCTTTTTTCTTTGATAATGGCCATTGCAAAGGTCGTTGGCATAGCAGTGTTTGCACTTGCGAGCCTGTGGATCGCAGGTGGATTTTTTCCACCGCCAGATCCAACGGGCACACCCGACACAGAAATTGTCGGCTTCATCGCCGCGCTCGCGCTTGCAATCCTCGCGTACAAGGGCTTCACAACCATCACCAATAGCGGCTCCGAACTAATAGATCCCCACAAAAACCTCGGATGGGTGATCATCTATGCGATCGGCATCTGTTTCCTCATCTATATGCTGGTGGCGATGGCTGTGTATTCCAGCCTGCCTCTGAGCCAAATAGTCGAAGCAAAAGATTTCGCACTCGCACAGGCAGCGAGACCTTTACTCGGAAATTACGGACTTTGGTTTACAGTCATTTTGGCAATTGTCGCAACTGCATCAGGCTTGATCGCAAGCATCTTTGCAGTGTCACGCATGCTGACCATGCTGACAGACATGAAACTCATTCCGCATAGGCATTTTGGCATGCCGGGGCCAATCAGAAGCCATTTGCTGGTGTATACGGTTGTTATAGCGATCCTGCTGACCGTCTTTTTCGATTTAAGCCGGATCGCAGCCCTTGGTGCCATTTTCTATCTCGTGATGGATGTTGCTGTTCATTGGGGTGTATTCCGCCACCTCCGCCATGAGATCGGCGCACGCGCCGCTGTGCTCTTGACGGCTATCTTTCTTGATGTGTCAATCCTTGGAGCATTTATCTGGATGAGGCTGGAGTCTGATCCATTTATCGCCGTGATCGCCTCAGCGGGCCTCCTGATTGTGTTTGTCGGTGAATGGGCCTACCTACGAACCCAATCCATTTCTGACAATAGCCCGGCGCACAAGCACTGACCCCCGTGCCTTCGTTCTGCCCAACAATACGAGAGACCTAAACGCTCATGTTGGCTATACAGCGGATTGTAACCAACAGACACGCTCGCATTGCATCGGTGGAATGGAACATCAGTCGCTCTACGCTCACTCGTTACGCTCTGGCCTGTACGATGAGCCTCAGTCTCTCCCATATTTGGCTCGGAACCTATCGGACAGTGCTCTTTGTAACCGCCTTGTTAGTTGGCCTCAACGGATATTGGGGAGGCGTGATGGTTTACGGTCCCGAGCAACATCAATGGCCTGAAACTCCTTCCGCTCATTCCCATTGAGTGCGTAGCAGTGCGGCTAGTTGTCAGGATTGCGAGAAGAAATCTGTCAACGCATCACCTATCACCTGTGGACGCTCTTGAATCACCCAGTGAGTACCCGCATCCAACTCCAAAACCTGACCGTCTTGTAGGAAGAGGGAGCTCCGTCGTCCGCGCTCTATCGAGCTGAAAGCGTCGTCAGGGGCCAGTATCATCAAGGACGGTACAGAAATGTGCCCATCCAGATGCGCCAAATTGAAACCCACATTGGCGCGATACCATGCTCCCATTGCATGAATGGCGCCATCGCGATCCCACGCTGAACGGAATTGATCCAAGTCTGCATCAGGAAAGGTACCCGGCTGAGAAGTGGCGCGCAGGTTTTTGGCCAACAATGCCCAGTTACCTACCCTGGCTACATATCCAGGCAACCAAGGCATCCGTAGGAAGGTACGATACCAACTAATCGTTTCATCACCTGTTGCATCATCAGTACGGGCATATGGATGTGGCTTGTTGACGATCGCAAATTTGGAAATCCGGTCTGGATGAAGCATTAGGGTCCACCACGAGACGAGCCCACCAAAATCATGCCCCGCAAGAAATATTTTCTCGTAACCAAGCGCATCTGCCAACCCGACTACATCTCCAGCCAATTCATCCAGTCGGTAGTCCTCAACGTTGCTTGGTTTGTCTGATTTGTTGTAGCCCCTTTGATCAGGAACAATAACGCGAAACCCTGCGGTTGCTAAGACTCGCATCGGCCCACGCCATGCGTACCAAAACTCCGGGTAGCCATGCAGCAAAATGACTGGCCTCCCGTCCTCCGGACCTGCAAAAACAACATGGAGCCAAACGTCATCCACCAACACCATTTGGCTTTCAATCTCAATGCCAAGTTTCTTCTCCGCCGCAGCAACGGCATCACGGTCGATCTGATTTCCCGAAAACTGCCCCCACAAGAGGCCGAGGCTGACCGATCCTGCGATTACCATCGCCCTTGTCCACTTGCTCTTCATTTTCACGACTTTCCGCCTTCGGTATTTGGTTCATGGTCTGTCACGCTGGTCAGCTCAGGGCGCAACTTTCGAAATGGCATTACCAGTTCTTTTAGATACCCCACCGGGTAATCTGGTTGATCACCGATGCCCAAGTCACCTTCACCAATGGTTCGTCTCTTGTCATAAAAATAGGTTCCGATGAACCAATCAGTCAGCGTGGTGAATAAGCCAAAATTGACATCTCCTTCTTCTGCTGTCTTGAGGTGATGAAATCGGTGCACCACATTGATCGCGAGAAGATACTTCAATGGGCCAGTAAAATAGGCGACGTTTGAATGCTGCAGGAGAAGTTGCAATACAACGGCAACAACCAGCAGGGCCAGTACATCCTGCGAAATTCCCATCAGCAAAAGCGGCGTTGATCCGGCGACCGTTTCAATAAATTGATGTAGAGGGTGCTTCATCAAGCCGTTGAAACCATACATGCGTTTGACGCTGTGATGCACCGCATGCAAGCGCCAAAGAACACCTATCCTGTGGCTCGCAAAATGGGCAAGCGTAATTCCGATGTCAGCAATGAAGATTGCCAGTAGCAATTGTTGCCATAGCGGGAGTGAATCTGGCCAGACACTTGGCAATGCGATGAAACTCGCGGCAATCGGAACACTTGCAACACCGAGCACATTGGATGCTTCGTTTACGAGAAAATGAAGGAAGTCTCTCACTCGATCGCCGTGGGATTTGTTGAACGCAGCGTCATAAGGGATTGCCCGTTCCAACAAAAAGGCGAGTACAATGAATGCGAAGGCGACGACGAGTAGCCATAACTTGGAGTAATTCATGGTCACGACATAAATTGCGATCCCATTTCCCCCAATCAGAAATAGTGGGAGATAAAACAATCTCACGAGGAATTTGAGCATTCTGAACCCTATCCAATTCTATGCTGATCGCACTCAATGCAATCAATCTGGTAGATTTAGATAAGGGTGATCGGCAGGTTGTGCTTGAACGCAATGGCTACTAAACGCATTTGCCAGGATTCAGGGCGACCAAGCACAAGATCGACGGACAAACCTATTGGACATTTGTCTCCAGTGGTTTATGAGGACCGGATTCAAACGAATGACGGCGCAATACGAAATAGGCAACCGGAACAACAACCAGAGCCAGCACTGTCGCACTGATCATTCCACCGACCATGGGTGCTGCAATGCGACGCATCACTTCCGCGCCAGTTCCACTACCATACATAATGGGGGTGAGCCCCGCGACGATGACTGCAAATGTCATCACAATCGGTCGTAGACGACGCAACGCACCGTTGCCGATCGCCTCACGAAGGTCATCAATGTTCAGGGAGCGCCCTTCCGCCTCTGCCTTGCGGTCAGCGCCCGCCAATTCTTGGCGAAGATACATCACCATCAACACTCCGATTTCGACTGCAACCCCGGCAAGGGCAATAAAGCCCACTGCGACCGCCACAGACATATTGAAGTCCAAGGTCCACATCAACCAAACGCCCCCAACCAACGCGAACGGGAGCGTACCCATGATGATCAGAACATCGGTTACGTTTCTAAAATTGAGAAACAGGAGCAACATGATGATGGCAATCATAACCGGGCCAACAAGAATGAAACGTTCTTGAGCTCGCTGCATATACTCATATTGACCAGACCAGGATATCGAATAGCCAGCAGGCAGATCAATTTCCTCCGCAACCACTTGTTGCGCCTCGCCGACATAGGAGCCGAGATCACGGTCCGCGATATCTACATAGACCCATCCGGTCAGGCGAGCATTTTCACTACGGATCACACCCGGCCCTTCCGCAACAGTCACGTCGGCGACCCGCCCAAGTGGAATCACCACCCCCCGTGCAGTAACTATGGGCAACCGGCGCAACTGCTCAGGTGAATTGCGAATATCATGGGGATATCGCAAGTTGATTGGGTAGCGTTCCAGTCCCTCAACACTCTCTCCGATAGTCATTCCGCCGATCGCGGTCCGCACAACATCGTGGACATCAGCAATATTCAATCCAAAACGCGCAGCCGCTTCGCGATCAACATCAATATCGACGAAGCGCCCACCTGTAACCCGTTCCGCGTAGACCGATGTGGTCCCCGACACAGATTGTAAAACCTTCTCGATATGTCGACCAACCTCGCCGATCACTGCCAAATCCGGCCCTGAAATTTTTACACCGACGGGAGTTTTGATACCCGTCGCCAACATATCCAGACGATTTTTGATCGGCATAATCCAGACGTTGGTCAGGCTTGGGAATTGCACAAGTGCGTCGAGCTCTTCTTTGAGGCGGTCCATTGTCATGCCCGGTCGCCATTCTTCGCGCGGTTTGAGACGGATTGTGGTCTCAATCATCGGCAACGGAGCCGGATCAGTCGCAGTATCGGCTCGTCCTGCTTTTCCATAGACCGAGTCAACTTCTGGCACACTGGCAATCAGTTTGTTGGTTTGCTGAAGGAGCTGAGCCATCTTGCCTGCGGAGATAGCGGGAAATGCGCTTGGCATGTAAAGGAGGTCCCCCTCATCTAGATCGGGCATAAACTCTCCCCCTAGCTGGCTCGCCGGGATCACGGCACTCACCAAAATCAAGCCTGCAACCAAAAGCGTTGCCCACGGTCGGCGCAATGCCAAACCAATGATTGGTCGATAGCCCGCCGCAAGGACCCGATTGACGGGGTTTTGATGCTCTGGGGCAATCCGCCCACGTACAAGCAAGCCAATAAGAACTGGCACGACTGTTATGGACAAAGCGGTTGCAGCAGCCATTGCATAGGTCTTAGTGAATGCCAATGGCTGGAACATTCGTCCTTCTTGCGCTTCAAGGGCGAAGATAGGTGTGAAGCTCAGCGTGATAATCAGAAGTGAGAAAAACAAAGCTGGCCCCACCTCCGCACATGCATCAGCAACCATCTTCCAGCGCTCTCCCTGATCAATCTCCTTATCTTCGAGTCTCTTGTGAACATTCTCAATCATCACGATTGTCGCATCAACCATTGCGCCAACGGCGATCGCAATTCCCCCAAGTGACATGATGTTGGCATTTATCCCCTGAGCGTTCATGACAATAAATGCTGCCGCCACGCCGAGTGGAAGACTAATCGCTACGACAAGGGCAGACCGCAGATGAAAGAGAAAAAGCGCGCAAACAAGTCCGACTATGAGGAACTCCTCTAGCAACTTTTCCTGCAGTGTTTCGACAGCACGCTCGATCAAGCCCGAGCGGTCGTAAGTTGTGATAATTTCGACGCCAGCAGGTAGACCAGACTTGAGGGCTTCAAGTTTTTCTTTAACCCTCTCGATGGTAGCCATCGCGTTTTCTCCAGAACGCATAATGATGACACCGCCAACTGCCTCGCCCTCGCCGTTGAGTTCGCCAATCCCCCTTCGAAGCTCTGGACCAAGCCGGATGTTCGCAACATCGCGCAGGAGAAGGGGCGTACCATTCTCTGCGACTTTTAGAGGGATGCGTTCAAGGTCATCAATCGAGTCCACATAACCGCTGGCGCGAACCATGTATTCCGCCTCAGCCATTTCGATTACACGCCCACCTGTTTCTTGGTTGCCTCTCTCGATGGCCCGTTTTACGGCAGAAAGCGGAAGTTCGTGGGCACGAAGACGATCCGGGTCGACGACGACCTGATACTGTTTGATCATGCCGCCAATCGTTGCAACTTCCGATACCCCCTCAACGGTCTGCAGCTCAAACTTCAGGAACCAATCCTGGATACCTCGCAATTGGGCTAAATCATGCTCACCAGTACGGTCCACAAGTGCGTATTGGAATACCCAGCCCACACCCGTAGCGTCAGGTCCCAAGGCCGGTTTCGCCGCATCAGGCAACCGAGGCGCGATCTGACTCAAATATTCCAGTACACGCGACCGCGCCCAATAGAGATCGGTTCCGTCCTCAAAAATTATGTAAACAAACGAGTCGTTAAAGAAGGAGTATCCTCGTACCGTTACAGCGCCCGGAACCGCCAGCATGGCTGTTGTCAGTGGATAGGTGACCTGATCCTCGACCACCTGCGGTGCCTGCCCTGGATAGGTTGTTTTGATAATAACCTGCACGTCAGAAAGGTCGGGAATCGCGTCCAAAGGCGTGGAGCGCAATGAAGCCAATCCAGCCGCTGCAAGAAATAGGCTCGCGATGATGACCAGAAACCGGTTAGCAATCGACCAGCGAATGAGCCATTCAATCATTGATGAGCTCCATGCGTGTCCGGCGTCGTCAAACGTAAGAGCCCAGCATCAAGACTGGCCTCTGAATCAATTAGAAACTGCCCGGACGTAACCACACGCTCACCAGCTTCCAGTCCGGACACAATTTGGACCTGGCCATCCGTTTCAATACCAGCCAATACGCTAGCGGGCCGAAACCGACCCTCTCCAAGTGCCAAAACCACACGGTCACCCGCAGAGCTGCGGATCAAAGCCGATTGTGGAATCGCCAAAACACTACTCAAGGGGGGCGCGGTAAGCACAACGTTGGCATACATGTTTGGCTTCAACCGCCCGTCAGGATTGGAGAATCTCAGACGCACCGGTACAGTGCGTGTTGAAGGGTCGACGGTCGGGTAAACATAGCCAATTTCTCCCTCCCACTTTTCCCCCGGAAAGGCCGGAAGTGTCATACTGGATCTCTGACCAGGGGCAAGCCAATCGACTTCGGTTTCAAATACATCTGCAAGAACCCAAATCTCTGCGAGGTCCGCCAAGCTCATTATCGTATTCATCGGTTGAACAAACATGCCTTCGCGTACATTGAGAGACATTACGACGCCGGACTGGGGAGCATAAACGCTTACAAGCTGCATCACCTCGCGCGATGAACGCAACCGTGCAACCTGGCCATCGCTCATGCCCAGCGCTGTCAAGCGGTCTCGAGCAGCAGCCACCAGCAATCGGTTGCTTAAACCCAAGGTCTGCAGATATTCTGATTGCGCTGCCACAAGGCTTGGTGAGTAAATCTGAAACAACAGATCTCCTTCAGAAACAGACTCTCCTTCCGCCTTTACAGCTAATTTCTCAATCCAGCCTTCGGACCGTATGTGAACGTCTGATCGCCGCTCCTCGTCGGCCATAACATTGCCAACAGTCCTGATAGTCCGCGATAGGTCTGTTCGGATAACCAGCTCTGTGCGTATGCCAATATTGTTGACGACAGATGGATTGATTTTAAGGGATGGGCTGTTGTCATCAACGCCCTTGTTGGCGTCGACATAGACCGGTATCAGGTCCATGCCCATAGGCGACTTGCCTGGCGTATCGCTCCGGAAATTGGGATCCATTGGCGCCACCCAATAGGCAACTGCGGGTTCTGCTACATCAGTTTCTGCCGATGACGTGGATCCGCCATCCTGTGTAAAATGCGCAGCGAAGAACCCTATAGCTGCTGCGGCAAACAACAGGAGGGCTAAAGTCACTACCGATCTCTGGTTCATTGAATATCTCCCACAAGGTAGTCGAGCCGCGCCCAGGCTTTCCCTCGTTCCGTAAGTAATTTCACACGTTTCAATTCGACCTCGAGCTGCGCCAGCTGGCTCCGGATCATTTCCGGAAAATCAGTTCGACCATTCGCGTATGTGGAAATCGACGCGCTCGCTGTTTCCCGAGCGCGCCCAATAACGGCAGCACCGTAAAGTTCCACCCGCTCTCCCAACAAGATCCAGTCGGCATTCGCCCGCTCCAAATCGCGCTGCAGATCCAACAGTCTTGCAGCGCGGTCCAACCTGGCCGCACCACGGTCCAATGTTGCTGCGGACACTCGTCTATCCTGCCGATTGCCTACAAAAAGGGGAATGGAGAGCGTGACGCCAATGGTCGCCAAATCGGAGCGACCGCCGCCTCGCGCGCCGTAACCCGCTTCCAATGCCCAGGAAGGTTTGTAGGCCTGTTCAGCCAACGCGATGTCGGTGCTACCGACATCGACAACTGCATCAGCAAGACGTACCGCGGGGTGACGAACAAGCACTGTTTCCATATCATTCAACATCGGCGGAAGAGTAAGGACCGGCATATGGTCGCTCAGTGGCCGGACAGCTGCTGCCCCCAAATACCTCGCCAGATCAGCACGCGTAATCGCCTCGCGTCTCTGAAAATCCGTTAGTTGATCATCAAGCAACGAGAGTTCCAGCTCTGCTCGCAAAACGTGCTGCGTTGTTAGAGATCCTGTCGAGTACGATGCACGGAGAGAACGCATCAGTTCTGTGACAGCGGTTTGACTCTCTTGGATGCTGGCTTGTGCTTGTAACCAGTAATACTGATCGAACCACGCCGTGCGGACCGCTAATTCGATCTCCCTGATTGCAAGGTCCTTTCGAGCCCGCTCAATATCGGCCTCACCTCTCCTCCGCTCCCCCGTTAGAGAAAGTGTCCTCCCAGCCGGAAAGGCCTGACGCAAACCGACTTGCGCCTGCGTCATGTTTTCCTGCTCGAACCGGAACGTATCGGTCGATAGGTTGGCGAGGGCGCCTCGTATCGTCGGGTCAGGCAGCTGCGAGTCTGCGACAGCCCTATCCTCAAGCGCCTCAGCCCTTACATCAAAGCGCAACAATGCCGGGTCTTCAGCCGTTACGGCAATTTTCACCGCCTCCGATAGGCTAAGCGGTGCCTCACCAGCGAACAAACCACTGGTCCATAACATCGCAAGAGCGATAGCTCCCGCGCGATAAAGATTATGCATGTGAATCTCGTGAGTCTGAGCAAGAACAGAACTACCTCGCGAGAACGCGAAGCAGCCTTCGGCAACGTTCAAACGAACGCTATCTGCTCAACTACGAGGGGGAGGCACATCCTTGGCCACCAAGACATCCTCCACCCTGTTTTGAGGGTGAATGGCGTACGCCAGTGCCGGTATATGAAGGTCGGTGGAATCTCGTTGCACCGAAACCGCTAGGCTACCGTTCGACGCGCAAGGCAACTGACACAGCTTGCCACAGGAGGGGGTTCCAGAGGTGTCATCACAATCGTCACACTCCGCGCAGTCGTCCATCATCATGACGCCCATCGTCTCATCCGCAGACATAGCCTCAGTCTGCGTCGGTATGGATGACGCAGTGATGACTACGAAAGCCACGAGAAAATTGATGATCCAGTGGTTTAAGGACTTAAACAGCGTATACGTTCCGATTCTGACAAAAAGCCATGTCGCATCATATTACCTAGTCGATGCTTAAGAATTCACAACTTCGAGATAATGAAGGAACATCAAGCCACCAGCATTGATCAACGTCAAGTCATTCAGTCGGATTTACCATGAACTGGAATTTCAGCCGCAGGGAGATATTTCGAGGGTTGGCTACTCAGTAACCATCTCACGCTATGACGCAAACGCTTGGTCACGGCTGGACCGATGCTCTAACGCTGAAACCAGATGCCGACCGGTATTGAAGTGACTTTGGAAAGTTGTATGAATGGGGAGAAATCGCTAGTGGAACCAGGCGATCTAAAGCTCCACATCATCCCTTCTCACTTTCGGATTGGAGTGGGTGACACTTAGTTACGATGGATCTTCCATTTGGCAATGATAGCATTCTTGTTCCTATCGGAACTAGATCCGGACGCATTGGTTGTGTAGACGACTATGTCACAAACTCACGCTCTTAGCCGGCCATTATCGGCGAGCAGGAGAAAATGACGTAGATCAGTTATCTTGGGCCATCATGGCCACAAATGAGGTCGAGTATATGACAACGTCATTTGGCGATATTATCGCTATATTCGAGTTTGCGGAAACGCCAGAATCCTAGAACGAACTTGCATTGCCCACGCGATGCCATTGTTGTTTGAAAACCAGGTAAAAAGGAGTTCACCTATGCGACAATTACTCAGCGCCTTCATACTTTGCCTTTTTGCAACGACCGCTATTGCGGAGCCTACTGAGATAACTGTCCGGGTTATCTCGAAAGGTGCCAAATTTGTCGGCACAAGCATGGGTGGAGTGAGCATTCAACTCGTAGATTCAGAGACGGGTGAGGTTCTTGCTCAAGGTGTAACATCTGGATCGACTGGAGATACGAACCGTATCATGCGCACCGAACATTCACGCAATGGAACGCTATCAACAGATGGAGCAGCGAAATTCGACGCACAAATTAACATCGAAACACCTCGTCTTGTCCGGCTGGAAGCGAGAGGCCCCATTGCTCAAGCACAATCTTTCGGAATGGCGACAGCCACCCAATGGGTTGTCCCGGGGAAACACGTAACAGGAGGAGATGGCTGGGTCGTGGAGTTGCCAGGGCTTGTTGTTGATGTGCTCGCGCCGCCAGCTCATGTGCGTCGTTCCCTTGGGGCTGAGATCGAGTTGAATGCCAACGTCACAATGATGTGTGGCTGCCCAATAACACCAGACGGTTTGTGGGATGCCAGGCAATTCGACGTCGAAGCCACCATCCTGCATAACGGTGCAAAAATCGACCAAATTGCCTTGGAGTATGCAGGACAACCAAGCCAGTTTTCTGCGACTTACAAACCCGCGCAGCTGGGCGCATATCAAGTTATTGTCGTCGCGCACCAACCCATTAATGGCAATACTGGACTTGATCGAACGACATTTATAGTTGTCGACTAGTCTGTTCGCCCTGGCCTGCCTCATCAGAAGCTGCGTCTGACGCCCAAAAAAAGGTTGGTGTTGTCCTGGAGTTGCCCAAAGAAAGTATTTTCTTTCTGACCATAAAAAAGATTGCCGCCGCCTTCTACTTGCCAGGCATCAGAAAGCTTGTAGGTGGCGCGAAGGCGTAGGTGCCCATCCTCCTCGTTCGGGCTCCAGAAATTGAAAGCCGAAAGCATCAGGTTCTGGTTGAATAGAAGCTGTGTCGCACGCAGGGTCAGGACATGCCGCGCGCGGTCCGGCGCGGCCTGGCCAGGGCCGAGATTTCGTTTCAGGGCAGAGAAGTCCGAAAGAATTTCAACGTAATACTGACCCGCAGCTGTTAGCTCTGTCGCGATCTCTCTCTCATAGCCGACAAGAAAGCGCGTTTCACCGTTGCGAATAAGTGGATCGGTGCCGTCGGCGTCATCATGACTCATGTAATGGCCGAGCTCGGAGGTGACGATGCCGCCTTCGAGCGGTCCGCGCAGGCTGGCGCCGGCCACACTGAGGCGCGGATGAAAAGGTCTACCATTGGCGCGCGCGCCTTCTGGCGTCTTCCAAAATCCATGATAGCCATAGGCCGCCAGCTCCCACCCGCCGACATTTCTATGGAGACGCGCAGCGATCTCATCGTCGCTGAACCAGGTATGCGGTGTCTCGGCCTGAATGATGGCATTTCGTCCGGCGATGTCTCCCAATGAGCGGTTGAAATAGGAAAGCCGCGAGCCGTCGATAAAGCGATCCGCATTAAAGCGCGGCGTATAGACGACATCAAGATTGGCAGCATCTGAAAATGCCGACATGCGGAGCGCATCGGACGGCGCCTTTAGATACTCGTCATCGCGACCGATAAAGAAGGCCCGAAAATCTTTCGGAAAAAGATCATTGATGAAGACAAGGTCTCCAACGCCCCATGTCAGGATCTGCCGGCCTGCTTTAACGTCAAGAAAGGAAAGCGGCTGGGCGACGGCGTTCGCTTCACGCAAATCCAGAAACCCGCGTCCCCTCTGGAGGTCAAGGTTGAGATCGTTCTCAACACCGTCCAAGACGAAGTCACCGACAAAACGGAAAGCGGCGTGGGGCGTAAAAAAGTCGCGTTCGAGTTGAAGGCGCGTTTCAGCGATGGAAAGCGACTTTTGTGTTCCATCACCAACGATGCGCGTGCCAAGCCGCGCTTCAATGAAACCAGTCAGGCCAAAGGGAGCGGCAAAGCCCGGTTCCCCATCTGCATGGTTGGCGCGCGTCTCTGCCGGAGCACCCAGTCCCGACGGAAGCGCCGGCGCGGCATCCTCCTCATTCGCGGGAGCGCCCAGCCCCGCTGGTAGAGACGGTGGAGGCGGGCTTTGGGCCATCAACCCAAACGCGAGCCCGGTCACAAAGGCCATTTTGGTAATAGGATGAGGTACCGGCATCAAATCCGTTCTTCCATTAGCGAAGCAGTCTGCGCGGCGGCGTGCGCAAATACCGCTCGGTGAAAGTGTCATCCGGTAGACCAAGATCGTATTTGACCTCGGAATAGCTCATCTTCGTTTCGCCGCCGGTTTGCGCATCCGCCATGCTCGATTGAACGACGGTTGGATGGCCGTCGATAACCTCTACGGCACTCGCCGTGTAGATACGATAGGCTTCTCCGGCCTCATCGTAATATTCGGTCTTCACCGGAATGAACGTCGCCTTGTGGATCCAGCTGCGGTAACTCGAAAACTCGGCCGTCCCTGGCTCCTTCGGTGTCGAGCGCACGACATAATAGGCATCCGTTTCTTCTTCGGGGACGTGATTGTCCTCCCGCGGCCCACGACCCGACACGTCCTCATAAAAGAAATGAGACCCAACAAAGCTTGTCCTTTCGTCCGATGGCGCGATCCGTTTCACCAAATCAAGCGCCGGCAGATAAAGCCAGCGGTCATCGTCGGCATCGGGGTTTTTCCAGACGAGAAAGGCTGTTCGGTTCACGTCGGCGGGGCGGTCAAAGAAGACGTAAAAACGTTGCTCGCCATTATCGACATCGTCCATATCAGAACGCAAGATTACGAAATCGCGAGTGCGTTCGCGGCCTTGGCTATCGAGGATAGACATGTGAACGGCGGCACGCCCGTCCCGGCCTTGATAATAGGCTGCGGCGCTTGCGCGATCGACAATCTCCTGAACGTCCGGGGCTGCCGCAGCAAGTTTCGGCACAAGCCCGATACTGAGCAGAACGACAAGAAGGAATATGTGGAAAGGTCGGGTCATGTGGTGCTCCTTTTTCGGAAGAGGAACGTTTGAAACAAAGTAATCAGAGCCGGCAGGCCCAACAGTGTCGCCACACCCGCAAGCACAAGGATGGCGGAGATGAAGGCGCCGACCGTCTGATAGGGCACCAGAGGTGCCAGCAAGAGGGGCAGAAAGCCGACACCGATCACAATCACGTTGCGGAAGATGGCGCGTGCCGGTTCGCCGAACGCGGCCTTGGCGGTCTCAGTCCAGTTGCCGATGCGCGCATAAAGTTCCCGGCTGCGCACCGTGAAGTGAATGGCGTAGTCGATGGCGAGCCCGAGGCTGAGAGACGAGAGGACGGCGACCGGCATGTCATAATCTTTGCCGATGAGCCCGATCACACCATAAATCACCCCGATCGTCACCGTCAGCGGGACCATCGAGAGAAGCGCCCAGGCAATAGAGCGGAAAAGCACCGCCATGAGGATCAGCACGATGACGAAGCTGCCAAGAAACGCTTCAGCCATGCCGGAGACCATTTTCTCCTGCCACACGACGTTGATGTAGGTGAGGCCGAACCAATCGTGACTGATGGCGGCGGGCGGGGGATTATCCGCGATGAAGGCGTCAACCGCAGCGACCACCGCCCCCATATCGACATTGTCACCGCTCTTGAGCTGCAACCAGAGGATCGACTTGCGGAAATCAGGCGTCACCAGTTTGAACAGATCCTGCGGCCGATGGCTATTTTGGTAGGTGATGAGCGTCTGTGCCACAGCCTCCGGCGTTGCAGGAATGCGGAACGCCGTCTCTTCACCGAGGAAGAGGTCACGATGTACGGTCTTGACTATATCAGGCAGCGCGTTGGACTTGCCAACCAAGCCGGTTGCCTCTAGGTGATTTTGCAACCGGGCAATATAGCGCAGCATGTCCGGCTGCTTGAACAGATCGCCTGCCTGCGCCGCAGCATCCAGCGCTAACAGTCCGTCATCCCAGGCAACCCAATCCTCATCCGCGACCGCCGCGTCCCGGCGCTTTTCGCCGAAAGCGCGCAGGTGTGACAGCAATGCCTCGACCGTAAACTTGTTGCCCCGGGCACGCGCCAGCTCGGCACTCAGTTCAGCCGCGGCTGGCGTGCCGAGTTCACCAAGACGCCGGCCCGCATCGTCGCCGATCAGGACGGCTTCATCGGCTTGTGCCGCTGTGAGTGCCAGATAGGCCATATAGGTCCCGCCGAACCGCTCGTTGAGCGCACGATCAGCAACGCGGATATCATGATCGGGTGTAAACCATTTAACTGGATTATCGTTGATGCGGATCTGCGTGATGCCATAGCCGGCGATTGCAAGCGCCGCCAAAAAGCTGACCAGGATCAGTTTCGCGCGCTCGACAGAAAACCCGCCCACATTATGCAGAAACCGCGCGAGCGGAGTCTGTTCATGGTCGGAAGCCTTGCCTTCCGCGCCCATGCCGAAACCTTCGAAGGCGCGCTCAGGTATCATCATAATGTAGGCCGGGATCAGGGTTATTGTGAAGAACCACGCAAGGAAGACGCCGATTGACACGAAAATGCCAAAAACCTGCACCGGCGGAAGCGGGGTGAAGGCGAGCGAGGCGAACCCCGTGCAGGTGGTAAGTGTGGTGAACAGCATCGGCGACCAAAGCTCGCGCATCACATGCTGTAACGTTTTGCGGCGGTCGCGGATGGCCGGGTAGCGGTCATAGAAGTCCGAAAGGATATGGACGGCATCAAGCACGGCGATCGGCATCACAAAGATAGGAATCATCGAGCTCATAATGTGCACCGTGTTACCGGTTGCGACCAACAAGCCCATCGCGCCGATCACTGAGACCATCGCGACGATCATCGGCGACACGATGATGTTCACGCGCCGGAAAAAGAACCACATCAGAGCGAAGATGAGCGCCATTGCAACGGGTGCCGAAATCGCCATCTGGACGAACATCTCTACACCGAACTGATCCTGCGCGATCGGTAACCCGGTAATGTAATATGTCGCCTCGCCGTCGAAGCTTGCGATTTTTTCGCGCAACAGGCCGGCAACCTGATAGCTGATATCCTTCGATGTGATTGGGATGTAAAGCGCGATGGCTCTGCCGTCGGCGGAGACCAGTGTGTCGTTCAGGGTCGGGATACGCAGCGCTTTGTCGCGGACGCCAACCGCTTCCTCTTCTGTTTCAGGCGCCGTCGGCATGAGCCAACTGAACCGCACAGAGCCAAGCCCGGCCTGCTCGATGGCATCGACCGTTGAAGGGGCTATGACATCGACAGCGATGACGCCGCGCCGCTCGCCATCCTCCTCCCACCTGATGCCTTTGGCAAAGCCGGCAAGGTCATAAACATCCGACAGGGTTTCTACATTGAAGACGCCCTGCTCATTCTGTTCATTGACAACGCCGACAACGATGAGATCGTGAAGCGTAAACTCGGCTTTCATTGCATTGTGAAAGACACGCACCGGCTCATCGGTTGCCAGCATATTTTCTGGATCGGTATCGACTTTGAGGGGCTGCAAAAACGAAAAGGAGCCAGGTGCTATTGTGGGGGCCGCGACAAGAGTGATCATAAACAGGCTGAAAATGGCTGCGAAGGTCAGCAAAGCGCGGGGCGATGCGATGGCTTTCACAATGAGCGGATTCATGACTATGTCCTTTACCTACAAATTCATCGCCACCGGCTAATTGCCACAGGCTTGGATATCCAACGTAATATTACATTCAGTACCTGTGGAACTATATGTTATTATATGCGTAGTTGCTAATATTAATTCATGAGGAACAAACGGCTTTGTCACAAACAGCCTTTCTACTTGGATTCAATCAACGGCATCTGCAAACCAGATTGAATGACCACAATGACTTCGGCATCTCGTAGGCTGGTCCGCAGCGCAAGATTGCTGCATCGAGTTCCTATTTGTGACGACGCCATTTCGGGCCCAAAATCGGGGCGCGGCATGGAACATCACATGTAAGCGCATGATTTTGAACAATAATGCGGCCATGCAATTCCACTGAAACCAACAGGAATACCACCGCCTCTAGTTTGTAGGTTGGTTCGACGCCCGACTTCCCCAGGTAATCGAAAGTTTCACATGATCGGCATCCGACACATGCTTTCTGTACCTACGCCTGCTCGCCCGATCCAATAATCTATCGATGCTCTCCGACCGACCCGACCAAAAACTAGATCCGGATGTACTGGTGGTGCAGACCACGGAATGTGAGATCGACTTGATGGTAACAAGCCCACATGCCGTTCTCTAGGGAGGCCCAGAATCTAATGCGCGGTTGCAGCGATTGCACAATACCCAAATCATCACGCTCAATCGTGACACGATTCCCCAATCGCCGAACCTGGGTAAGGTTTTTGGTAGGGACAGGTTGTGCCTGCTGTCGATCCTCTTGTGCGTAGCCGACCCGAAATTATTGGGAGAATTTGGGGAAGGTTTGTATAGAGATATAATTTCCGCTCAATTTTTATGGAACCAGGAGCAATAGGACTCAATCAATTCAACGGTTCCATTTCTAGTTGCCGCCCCAAATTTAGCCGTCTCTTCTCCGACGAATGTTCCCGTCAGCTCCCAACAGGAACCAGTACTGCCAAGCACCGTCGCTCATCCAGTAAGGTGCGTATAATTGCTGCAAGACCCAACGCGTCATTCGCTAAGGGTTTTTCGTTTTTCCTCAAACTCTTCCTTATCGATCTCGCCGCGCGCAAAACGCTCTTTGAGAATATCTATGGCGCGTGCCTGTGTGGGCATGGCAGACGACGCTGAACCACGTCCGTCAAATCCTCCCAGCGCCCGAACCACAAGAACAATGACCGCAACGCCAACAGCAATAAAAACCAGCATCATCAACGGGCCAAGGATCCAACCATACCACGCACCATCCCACATCATATGGCGTCCATATGAAGGGTTAGTCTGATTGGCCCAAACAAGTGAATTGACACTAAATGCCAAGAAAACTGCCGTGGCAGTAATTGTGTATTTCATCATTTCCGTTCCACCCTATCTAGTGCGGGGTCGCATTTCATCCGATCGTCGGTTGTCTCTACAGACCCGCTGTCCCTATAGAAACGAAACAATAAACCAACTCTTGCCCCTCACGCTGAAGACCTTGGTATCCTATCCCCTTGCCTCGATTTTGTAGCACTTCCCTTCTCAAAAATTATTATTCATTCCGGATTGCAGATTTCGATCGCTGAATTGCGTCATAAACCTTTCTGAGTCCGTCGAAGCAACAAGCGAACAACCGCAAGTTGGGCAAATCTTAGTTAGAGGTTCCATTGACTCCCTCGCGCTCGCTCACCCCGCGCAGCAGGAGAGCTTCTTTACATCCTTATCAAAACTCTGAGCCGCCAGCTTCAGCCCTTCTACAGCTGTGAGATAGGGGAAGATTGTATCTCCCAACTCACGGGTTGTGAGGCCACCCTTGAGCGCCATCACGACGGTCTGAATGATGTCACCAGCTTCTGGGGCAAAGACAGATGCGCCAATCAACTTGTCAGTCGGAACATCTGCTACGATTTTGATTAAGCCTGTTGTCTCACGCGCGGCAATAAACCGTGGGACATTATCGAGCGCGATAACGCTGGTTTTCATCTCAATGCCCTTTGCCTTCGCCTCCGCTTCAGTCAGGCCGACCGTGGCGACCTGTGGATCGGTGAAAACAACAGCAGGCATGGTTGAGTTGTCATACGCGTGTTCATTTTCACTCAGGGTGTTTCGCGCTGCAAGCTTGCCGCCATAAGCGGCCATATAAACGAACATGTCTGTCCCAGTTACATCCCCTACTGCGTACACATCAGGATGCGTTGTCTGCATGAACGCGTCTACTGCGACCCCACCATTCTTCCGCAAGTCAATGCCGACACTGTCGAGATTAAGTGTTTTGGTGTTTGGCCTCCGGCCAGCTGTAGCAAGAACCTGTTCGACTTCAATGATCGTTTTTCCCTGGTCGGTCTCACAGAAGAGCGCAATCCCGTTACTGCTTTTCTCAATCTTTTGATAACCGACGCCTTCGCAAACGCGCACACCTTCCCGACGCAAACTCTCAGCAAGTGCGGCGCTGATTTCTGGTTCAGTGTCCGGTAAAAGTCTGCTTCGGCAACAAATGGTCACATCGACACCTGCGCGCACGAACATGTTGCCTAGTTCGCAGCCTATGACGCCGCCACCGATAATCAGCAATGATTTAGGCAGGGAAACCAGTTCAAGAGCCGTCGTGCTATCCAGCACATCAATGCTCTGGATGCCATTGATTGGCGGCAAAGCTGAAGACGATCCCGTAGCGATTATAACCTTCTTGGGACTGTAGATCGTGTCGCCAACAGCGATTTCAGTACCGTTCCCGGTGAATTCTGCGTGTCCCACTACGTAGGAAATTGATGGATACTCCGGTATCAAGTCCTCGTATTTGGCTTTACGCAGCTCATCAACAAGAGCTTGCTTTTGCTCAACCAATGCTCGCCAATCGACCAGCTTGGAACTCGCTTCTACGCCTGCAAACCGATCCGCAATTGTCGGTTTGTGCAGGCTCTCCGTTGCTCGGATCAAGTTTTTGGACGGCACGCAGCCAACGTTCACACAAGTTCCGCCTATCGTACCTTCACCAACAACAACAATCTCGGCTCCTGCTTCCGCTGCAGTGATCGCTGCAGAAAAGCCCCCTGATCCGCCTCCGATAACCAGGATGTCGGGCGAGGTGTTTTTCGTTTCACAGCAATCCGACATTTAGCGGTCTCCATCTTCGAGTGTTGGCGCAACTGCGCACTGCCTCCGCCAAACGGCATACGCGCTAAGAGCAATAAAAAAGGCGAGGGCTGGGAATAGGACGATATCGATATATCCCGTTACAGCTGACAGTCCGACGATACCTACGAGCACAACCAGAAGCGGGGTAAAACAGCACAAGGCGACAATCACCGTTCCGATGATACCAATGCGAAGCAATAAGACGTCTGACATTTTTCAGTTCTATAAAATTGGGGTTGCGGGATATCCGGCATTCGCTGATGCCGCCCCAATTTGCGCCGCACTCGTTTCAGCTGCATCAAAAACGACGGTCGCCGTTTTTGCGTCAAAGTCCACGCTGACGCTTGTAACGCCGTCAACACCTTGCATCGCTGCGCGTACAGTGATGGGACACGCCGCGCAGGTCATTTTCTCAATTGCAAATGTGACTGTTTGTTCGGCAACGGCGACGCTTTGCGCTGTGATTATTCCGGCTTGCGCAAAAGGCATTGAGGTCAGTCCGATGGTGCCAACACCGGCCACTGCAAGGAGCGCAATGGATGCGATAATGAAAGATTTACGGTTCATATTTGCTTCTCCTAATAAAATAGTGGCGCCCAGAAATCGACGGTTGCTGAAAGAGCCGCCAATGCTGTGGCACCCCATAGAACTGATTTGGTGATAAGGCTTGCTGACGGTCGGGCACAATAAGAACCATCTTCGCAGACTTCTTTCGGCTTGAAGTAGACATGCCAGAACCCCGCCGCGAGCAATATTGCGGTGACCCCCAAAAAGTACGCTTTGTAAGGTTCCAGAGCCGTGAGGTTGCCAACCCATGCCCCGCCCACGCCAAGCGTCACAAGCACCAGAGGTGCGACACAACATGAGGACGCCAGCAACGCTGCAAGAATGCCGCCTGTCGCCAGTAAACGTTCTTGTTGTGGCGTTCTGTCATCAGACCCATCAATAGGGGTGTTCTGGTCAACTGTTTCACTCATAGTGTCACTTTTATTTCTTGCAAATTTTTGTTCACTCCATCAGGCTAATCCCTGTAGTAACTACAGGGTCAAGAAATAGTTTGAATGAAGGCGAGACTTGAGAATGACGGTCGCAGACATAACACGAGGTCAGCTCGCGAAACGTACAGGCTGCAACGCTGAAACCATTCGCTATTACGAAAAAACAGGCATCATGCCAGATCCTCGTCGTGCCGATTCAGGCTATCGTTATTACGATGAAAACCACGTGCGCCGACTGCATTTTGTAATGCAAAGCCGCAAACTTGGTTTCTCAATAGAAGAAATTAGAAGCCTTCTCGACCTTGTTGACCGACGGGCGGTCTCTTGTAGTGAAGTGGAGAAGCTTGGTAAGGCGCATCTGCACATGGTGCGCAAAAAAATAAAAGACCTAAAACAAATGGCTGATGTTCTAGGCAGGACGGTAAGCGCGTGCAGTGGCGAAGACGTGCCAGAATGCCCTCTCATTGAAACATTATTCGGCGAGGTGGCTTAGATGCGTTTCGGTGAATTTAGGCTCGCCTCGCTACTTCCCAGTTGTGCGCTGGTGTTGGCGAACCATTGGGCAATGTGTTCTTTGGTGGTTTGTCCCGAAACCAAAGACCAGAGATGATGCAATGTGCACATCTCACACCCAGGCGTTCGGATGAGAGCTGATGTTGGAGAGTTAGACGTATCTGACTTCACGGGCCATACCAGCTTCCATGTGATAAATATTGTGGCAATGAAAGAACCAGCGCCCCGGATTGTCCGCAACGAAATCGAACTCGGCCCGGCCCATGTGTGCTGCCACCAGTACTGTGTCCTTCAGGGCGTTGCCGATACGGAAGAAATGCCCGTGCAGATGCATGGGATGCAACATCATGCTGTGATTTCTCATACGGAATCTTATTCGTTCACCTGCGCTAATTGTGATTGGGTCCGCTTCCGGGTAAGCTTGGCCGTTGATCGTCCAGGCGGAACCCATCATCCCTCCTCGTAGCAGCAGATCAAATACACGATCTGGCCGCCCGGTTGGTAGCGTCTCAAGCGATTGCAAATCCTCATAGTGAAGTGGGCGACCGCTCGTGAAACCCTCTGGCATGCCCTCGCGCAATGTAGAAGCCGCGGCGTCGGTGTATCGGAGAACAGCGCGACCGGGTGAAACATCACCCTCGATTGCCGCCACACTGATAGGCCACACACCGGGATTATTCGCCTCTACAATCACATCATAGCGCTCAGCCGTCCCAAGGACGAAGCTATCAACAGTGACGGGTTCAACGGGACGACCATCACAGTGGCTCACCGTCATTCGGTGGCCTACTATGGCCACCCTAATAGTCGAGGCACCCGATGGGTTGACGAAGCGAAGCCGAACGCGCTCGCCCCGTTTTGTATCGAATACACGCGGGTTGTCAGGTAGCTGCCCCCCGATCAGCAGGCCCTGATAAGGTGGCATCTGGCCTGTCATGCCCATTATGCCGCCTCCCCGCCGCCAACCACCCCCCATCATCCCGCCCCACCCGGCGCTGCCGCCAAGTGGCTGCGGGGCGCCAGGAAGATAGTCATCAAGAACGAGCACATAGTCTCGATCATAGGCGACATGAGGCGTCGCCTCCTCGATCACCAAGGCTCCGATCAGGCCACGATCAATCTGCAGACCGACGTGAGAGTGATAGATGTAGCTGCCAGCAGGCGTGGCCTCAAACGCATACTCAAAACTTTCGCTAGGTGCGATTGGCTTCTGGGTCAAGCCAGGGACACCATCCATCGCATTCGGTACGGGCACACCATGCCAATGAACTGTCGTTTCTTCGGGTAATTCATTCTTGACCGTAATTTGAAGCCGTTCGCCCTCCTTCACACGGATCTCAGGCCCGGGGAACTGGCCGTTGTAGAGCCAAGTTTTAAAGGTCTCGTCGGGACCTATTTCAACCTCGCCCTGCTGGGCTACGAGACGGAATTCCCGCAATGCGCCACCAGACCCCTGGGAGGACACGGAGCTGGGAAGAACATTGTTGGGGGCAACATCAATGTCTGCTGCAGTTGCAGAACCGTTCAACAAACCAACCGACGCAACGCCGGTTGCCGCACTCATCAAAAATTTTCGGCGGTCCATGTGAAGTATCCTTTCCGACTAGCTATGGTCCCAAATGCCTTTATTCGACAGCTCCGATTGCGTGTTGTGGTGTGCGTAGTTCCCTGATTGCCTGATTGACAATTTGCATTGAGGACCAAAGGAAGAGGCCCGCCATTACCCCGGCGACAATCAGGTCTGGCCAGGCTGTGTTGGTCGCCCAAACGCCACTCGCCGCCAGAATTACTGCCATGTTTCCGATAGCGTCGTTCCGACTGCACAGCCAGACAGAGCGAACGTTCGCGTCGCCATCGCGATGTTGCAAGAGCAGCAGGACGCTGACAAGGTTGGCGACGAGTGCCAAAAACCCTATTGCGCCCATCATCTCAGCTTGCGGTACACCAAGTATAAATGTGCTGTAGACAGTCGAGCCAAGAACCCAAATTCCCATGAGCCCCAGGCTTAGCCCTTTGAAAAGAGCAGCCCGCGCCCGCCATACCAGTGGCATGCCAATCACCATCAGCGTGATCATATAGGTTGCCGTATCGCCTAAAAAATCAAGAGCGTCTGCTTTCAGAGCCTGAGAACTGGCGAACATGCCTGCCGTCATTTCAACCAGAAACATAATCCCGTTAATGGCAATAACTGCCCAAAGAGCCCTTCTGTAACCTATCGAAACACCATCAAACTTTACATTTTCTTCGCAACCACAACCGCTCATGAGGCTTCCTCACTGTTCATAGGCTCTCTTGTCTGGGTCTAAACTACTTCCTATAGTAACTATAGATTCAAGAGAAAAGAGATACAAAATGGTTGAATTTACGATTGGCCAATTGGCAAAGGAAACCGGCTGCAAAATTCCCACAATCCGCTACTACGAAAAAATCGGGCTCCTTCCAGATCCACCGCGCTCCGGGGGCAATACGCGGCGCTATTGCGCAACCCATAAAGCACGCCTCTTCTTCATCTGCCATTGCAGAGAGCTTGGCTTTTCACAAAGCATGATCCGCGACATGTTGAGCCTCTCAGATCAGCCGGATCGCTCATGTGAGGGGGTCGCGGAGATTGCGCGTACTCAATTGGATCACGTGACACGGCGGATTAAACGACTTGCCCAATTGAAAAAGGAGCTTGAACGCATGATCGCTGATTGTCATGGAGGTCGGGTTGGGGAATGTCGGATTGTTGAGGCTTTGACTTCCGGCTCTGCAGTGACCTAACGAGACAGAAAAACAGAAACAGTTTCTATGCTTCGTTCGGCCTGTATCATTTCAGTCAACGGAATGAGGGAAAGATTTTAATGTACAAAAAATTGGGTTTTGTTGTTGCGTTTATCGCACTGGCTGCTGACCTCGCAACGAAGTGGATAATGCTCAGCATAGTCATGCAGCCGCCGAAAATGATTGAAATATCTTCTTTCTTTAGTCTGAATCTGGGCTTTAATCGGGGCATCAGTTTTGGCCTTCTCAGCTCACCTCATTTTGCAACCCCCTATCTTTTGTCAACATTCGCACTCATTGTCGTCCTATTTTTAGTTACTCAGTTATGGCGGGGCACATCTAAGATCGAAGCGATTGGTATTGGATCTATCGTCGGCGGAGCCACTGCCAACGTTATCGATAGATTGGCTGATGGGACAGTAACCGATTTTCTTGATTTCCAGATTTACTCCTATCACTGGCCAACATTCAATGTCGCAGATACAGCTATTTTCTGCGGTGTCGTTCTGTTTATTGCGGCCAGCATTTTCGACGAAAAGCTTTCTCCAGGACAAACTGAACCTGGTGAGAAATAGGTGTGTGGACACCCCAGAGGAGAGACAAACATGATCCTCTGTTTGCAATGGGTTGCCTTTCAAACGTGAACGCCATCAAAGCTCAATGCAAGATGGCCAGTCAATCGCCGCCCGTCTGCTAAAGGGGCGAATTGGTACGCACTAGCTTGTTCAATCGGCTGACCACCTTAGTAGTCCTCGTTTGAGAGGTTGCTTGCCCTAACCTAGGTCATCGTGTGTCCAGGTTACATCACCCTACGGAAGGTTATGTGGAGTCCGTGGGTGTTGCAATCAGACGTCATGTCCAACTCCAGCGACGCGTATAGTGCTTGGCGTTGAATAGATACTCAGTCAGATGCTCATCACTGATGTTGACCGTTGCCTGTCTCTACAAGCCACCTGATTGGAACTCCGACCGACAGTGCAATACAATTCAGTCGACTTTCAGTTCTCCTGTTCTAATTCCATACGAATTTTCGCGAGCAAATTGCGACTAGATTGATCTGCACCATCGAGTTTCACCGCGTCCTGAGCATAAGACAACGCATCAGAAATCTCCCCGGCAGAATACAACGTCTCAGCAATTCGGCGATGGTACGAAGAATTCAAACCATCCAACTCCACAACCTGCTCGAAATCAGAATGCGCTAGCTGAATACCGTCTAAACGAAGCATAGCTATGCCACGCCCCATAAACGCCTCAACAAATTTCGGATCAAGACGGATTGCTTCATCGTAGTCTGCAACGGAGCGTGTAACTTGACCGTCTTCAAGGTATGCATTTCCACGGTTGTTGTAGGCAACCACATAAGCAGGATCCAATCTGATAGCCTCGGTATAATCGGCGATAGCCAATTGCAACTGGCCCTGCTCGCGGTATGTCCTACCTCGATTATTGAACGCGAATGCAAAGGTTGGAGCGATTTCGATGGCGCGAGAAAAATCTGTCAGTGCAAGCTCTAAATTTCCCCGTTCGCGATGTATGTTCCCGCGATTATTTAATGCGGACGCGGAGTTTGGATTCAGGTTCAGTGCTTCTCCATAGTCAGAAATAGCCTCCTCTGGGCGACCCAGATCGCGGTAGGCATTCCCCCGATTGAGGTACGGGAGTTCATAGTCTGGCGTGAGCTCAATTGCCTTAGTGTAGTCAGCAATTGCCAGATCGAGACCGCCTTGTTCTTGATAGGCATTTCCGCGGCCGTTATATGCAAATGCATATTTCGGATCCAACCCGATCGCCTCAGAATAGTCAGCTATAGCTCCATCAAACTGACCCAATTCACGCCTTACATTTCCACGACCGTTGTATGCAAGGGGGGATCTAGGGTCCAAGCGGATTGCCTCAGTGTAGTCTGCAACTGCAAGGTCAAGCTTTGCTTGTTCGCGGTACACAATTCCGCGATTTATGTATCCACTTGCGATATATGGCTGAATGCGAATTGCCTCATCATAATCGGCGATCGCTAGATCCAACTTCCCCAGCTGACGGTATGCATTTCCTCTAGCAATAAAGAGAACGCCAGCATTCGCGTCAATTCGGATCGCTGCCGTGAACGCTTCAACAGCGTCCTCGTAAGATCCTTGCTCCAAACTGGCCTTCCCTCTCTCCCAATGCTCCACCTGTTCCCTCAACGCACTCTCAGGTGGCTGTTGCGGATATCCACACCCGACGCTTGCCTCCGCGCCGCACGGGCGTGATGCACCGCCAATATCGGGAGACTCCTTAGCGTGAGCTGTCGATGTCAGTGCCAAGACCGTGAATAGCAGTATTGGCGCGCGCATCCCTCTAGTTATCGTTCTGAGGGACACTTCATTTGTTGTTGGATTTTTCACAGGGAAGCTCCTTGGGTCACCGCTGTGTGACCACTTTGATGTGTGTGTTGCCACTCAGCCAGTTTTGCTTTGGAAAACGTCCGATAGAGTGTTGGCAAAATGAAGAGTGTTAAAGCCGTTGACGAGATAAGGCCGCCAACGACGACCGTCGCCAATGGTCGCTGTACTTCCGACCCGACCCCGCTTGATAACAACATTGGAATAAGTCCAAGCGCTGCAATCGATGCGGTCATTAACACCGGTCGCAAACGAGACACAGCACCGGAAAAAACTGCCTCATCAACCACCTGCCCACCGAGCACGTTCTGATTTATCGCGCTGACCATCACGACGCCGTTCAGAACAGCAACGCCAAATAGTGCAATGAACCCAATGGAGCCTGGAACTGACAGATACTGCCCTGTCAAAAGAAGAAAGAAAATTCCACCGATAAGCGCCAATGGCACGTTCACCATAATGAGCGTTGCTTGCCCAACCGATCCAAACGCGAAATAGAGCAACAGAAATATGAGGCCCAGAGACAGGGGCACAACGATCATAAGGCGTGCTTGCGCACGTGCCTGGTTCTCAAACTGCCCACCGAAGACCACTGTATATCCCGTCGGCAGGTCGATCTCCTGTGCGATCCCCTCTCGCAACTCAGCGACAAGCCCACCCATATCGCGCCCCTCAACATTGGTCTGAATCACGATACGTCTTTGGACATCATCACGCCTGATCTGCGGCGGACCCGCCTCAATTTCTACACTCGCAACATCATCAAGGCTAACCCACGCCCCGCGCGGCGACTTTAGAATGAGGTTGCGGATGACTTCGGGGTTAGCACGGAACTGATCAGCGAGGCGAACGTAAATGTCATACCGCTCATTCCCCTGAATTACCTGACCAGCTTCCCTGCCGCCTATCGCATCAGATACGAGGTCCATCACCGCATCAACTGACAACCCATAGCGCGCGAGTTTGTCGCGGTCGGGACGAACAACGAGCTGCGCTTCTCCAGCAATCTGTTCCATTGCGACATCACGTGTCCCTTGCGTGTTGCGCACCAAAGCTTCGATCTCTCTTCCCTTTTCAGCTAGGGTATCGAGATCTGCACCAAATAGTTTGACCGCCAATTGTGCTTTCACCCCTGACAGAAGTTCATCAACACGCGTAGCGATCGGTTGTGAAAACGAAAACAGAAGTCCCGGGTGCACCGAGAGCTTTTCCTCCATCACCCGTTGCAACTCAAATCGATTTGTCGCGGATACCCAATCAGACACGGGTTTTAGCCCAACATATATCTCAACATTGGAGACAGGTTCTGGATCGCCCCCTAGTTCGGGTCTCCCGACCCTGCTGGATGCGTAAATTACTTCAGGAAATTCGAGGAGCTTTTTCTCAAGCTTCTCAGCAACACCCAGCGAGGTCTCGAGGCTGGACGAGGGTGCGAGTGTCACGCGTATGTTTATAGTTCCTTCTTCAAGCTCTGGCACAAATTCTGTCCCCAAGAAGGGGACCGCCAAAAGAGAAAGAAACAACAATGTAATCGCGCCTGTTACCACTTTCTTCGGAGCGGCCAGCGCGCGATCAAGCGCCACTTTGTACAGATTTTCGATGGGACGCAGAATTGGGCTTTCGCGATGTTTGGCTCCAGTGCGAAACAGATAGGTAGCTAGAGCTGGCACTACAATTAGGGCAACAAACAAAGACGCCACCATTGCCAAAACAATACTGACTGCCATTGGCTGAAATAGCTTCCCTTCCACACCCTCAAGTGAGAAGAGAGGTGCAAACACAACTATGATGATGAGGACAGCGTAGAAGACAGGCCTCCCCATTTCACGGGCTGCTTCTTGAATTCTCAGCTGTAACCCATGAGGCTGATCCCCGACTGACGCAGCGGTCTCGTCAGCCCCTCTGTCGTCAGCCGGTTTAGTCAGATGGCTAAATATGTTCTCCATCATCACCACCGAGCCGTCGACCATCATTCCAATAGCAATAGCTAGGCCACCCAATGACATGAGATTGGCCGATATCCCCCAAAACGACATCGCCATGAGAGCGAGCCCGATGGAAATGGGCACAGAAATCAAGACAAGAAGCGTCGCGCGCACGTTCATCAAAAACAGAGCCAGGATCACGACAATCAAAACAAATGCTTCGATGAGCGCACGGCTAACTGTACTTACAGCCTGATCAATAAGATCAGCCTGGTCATATATAGGCTCAAGCACAACACCGTCTGGCAAAGCAAGCGCGACAGTTTTCAATCGCTCTTTAACGCTATCGATTGCGACCTTCGTATTCGCTCCAAGACGCTTCAGAACAACTCCAAGGACGACCTCGCCCAACGGTTCGGCGTTCCCATCTTCATCACGAATAGTCAGAGTGGTCGCACCCTGGCGGATTTCCCCACCCAAGCTGACGTCCGCGACATCCGCGATGCTCACAACGAAACCATCTTTTTCTTTCAGAGGAACGTTGCCGATGTCGCGCAGTCCGTCGTCGCCGCTGCGGACCCACCCTACACCACGAATGACAAGTTGTTCCGCGCCCCGGTCAAGATACCACCCTCCAGAGTTTCTATTGCTTGCTTCGATAGCCCCCCGCACTTCATCCACCGTGAGACCATAGGAAAGCAATTTCTGGGGATCGATATTCACTTGGTACTGCAGCACGTCACCGCCAAATGACAGCACATCGGTAACGCCATCTACGGGCATGAGCAGAAGCTTCACAACCCAATCGTTGAGACTACGCAATGTTTTGATATCGAATTTTCCGGGCTCTTCCGCACGCAGAACGTATTGGAAAATCTGCCCTAAGCCTGATGTATTGGGACCCATTTCGGGTGTCCCGACACCGTCTGGTATCTGATCCATCGCCGCTTGCAAACGCTCGAAAACAAGCTGGCGCGCAAAATAGATGTCTGTTCCTTCCTGAAAAACAACCGTAATCACGGAGAGGCCCGTCTTCGAAATGGAGCGCACTTCCTGCACGTCCGGCAGTGCGTACATCACCGCTTCGATAGGGTAGGTGATGAGCTGTTCAACTTCCTCTGACGCCAAACCGCGCGCTTCGGTGTTGATCGACACTTGCACATTGGTCACATCTGGAAATGCATCGAGATTGAGCCCAGGCAGAATCAAAAAGCCACCAACAGTCGCCGCGGCTAGTGCCAAGACCACCAGGAGCCGACCGCGTATACCAAGATCAATTATGCTATTGAGCATTGTCGCCTCCTAGTGGTTGTGGATGTCAAACCCGCTTTTGGCGAGTTCAGATTGAAGAAAAAAGGCACCGGAGATTGCGACAGCTGATCCAGCGGGAATGCCTTCGATTACAGTCTGTCCGCCAATGACACGAACTCGTTCTATTTCAACAGGTTTCAACCCAAGGTCTTCGTCTTGCACAAAGATGATCCAATCGCCGTCAGCGCTTCGTACGAGCGCCTCATTCGGCACCGCGAACACGGGCTCTCCTCCAATGCTTGCAATTTCTGCTTGAGCGAATTGTCCAGGCCTCAACACTCGATCCACGTTTGAAGCAAGTAACCTCACGTTCACAGTTCGTGTTTCTATGTCTACGGTTGAGTAGATCTGTTCAACCTTGGCTTCCTGAACGCCGCCATCGTATCGAACCCAAGCACGCGCGCCCACACTAACATGGGCAGCTTCTTCCGGGTTCATCCGGGCAATAGCCCAGACACTATTAAGATCCACAACGTCAAACAGCGTCCGTCCTGGCTCGACCAGCTCGCCAGCTCTAAAGTCGTCGGAAACAATGGTGCCACTTTGATTTGCTAAGAGTGTGAACTCACCGTGGGCGTGATTTTCTCCCTTTCTTGACGCAGCAATGACATCAACCGCGTCCTGCCCCAGACCGTAGGAGAGCAATTGAGCTTCGGCTTTATCACGGGCAACCTCTGCTTCGAGGTAACGCCTCGCAGATACAACTTGCCGACCGAGATTGCGCACCCTCCGCCACTCTCGGTCTGCAACAACCAACGATCCCTCTGCATCTGCTACGTCGCGGCTGAATAAGGTAACCAGCGGCTCACCAGCTTCCACCGTGTCGCTCAATCTCACATGGCGCTCAACCACAATCGCCGGAATTCGCGGCGTAACAATGCTAGAGCGATACGCATTCGCTTGAATTTCTGCTGGGCCTGTCACGACATCACCCAAGACAACCGGCGCCAGCACCTCAATACGAATGCCCGCCGCCGCCAGACTCTCCTCAGACAGAGTTAGCTCCTGACCTTCTTCAGATTCTTCGCCATGTCCGCCTGCTGCTTCGCTATGTCCGCCTGCTGCTTCGCTATGTCCGCCTGCTTCTTCGCCGTGTCCGTCTGCCTCTTCGTCATGCTCCTCACCCGGCTCGTCGGTGTGGCCTACATCTTCAGCGCTCACCTCAATGTTGAGCAGCACTTCCTCTTCTCCGCCACTTGCTAGGTAACCGCCTGCGATTACGAGAATCCCTAACGTCAGGACAGCTGTTGTCATCTTCCAGTTCATCATTCTACTCCGATCCATTCTTCAACTACGCCTGCCGCCTGCAACAGTTGGAACCATGCAACCCATGCCTGGCCTTGCAATTCGATTGAAGAATCTTGCGCGTCATATAGTTGCTGCAGCTGGACGAGATATTCGACAACACCGATGTCGCCGCCATCCAATCGCCGCTGAAGCAGATCCGTCTGTCGTGCGAGTGCATTTTCTCCATTCTGCTGCCAAAGAACTTGGCTAGATCTCAGCGCCTCATACCGACGGGCTGTTTCCCTCAAAAGAATCGAGGCGGAACGCTGTGCTGCTTGTAGGTCTACCGCTGCAGACAGAGCGTCCGCGCGGGCTGCCGCAACTTCGGAGCGACCAGAATTGAGGACGGGTATTGGGATGGATATACTCAAGCCAAAGAGGTCAGAATTTCCCTCGTCGCCCCAGCGAACGCCGATGGAGGGATCAGGGACACGATCCCATCGGGCCACATCGATATCTCGCTCAGCAGCTTCTCGGCGAAACCGCGCGGCTAAGACAGAAGGAAGCTGCTCCACATCTACGTCATCTACGTTCAACGGTTCCGGCAGGGATGTATCAAAACTTGGCCATGCGATAGGTGCAAAACCCGCCAACTCGGCCAGTTCCTGCTCTGCATTCGATAGATCAATTAGGGTGACCTGCTCTTCCATAACAGCCTGGGTAGCCGCCAACCGGGCCGCTTGGGCGGCTGATGGAGAGATGTCACCCTCCCGGAAAAGCCGTTCAGATAGTTCGGCGAACCGTGACATCGACTGGGTACGATCAGACGCAAGCTCGACCTTTGCTCGCCGTTGGTCGACCAAAACAAAACCTGAGAGAACACCGGTGATTACCTGCTGTCGAACAATTGCGACTTCCCTCGCAAAGCTCTCAGTCCTGCTATCAGCGGCACGCCCACGAGCAGCTGGTTTGGAAAACCACTCCACCGTTTGACTGAGGCCGACTGTCTCTGTACGGACTTCAGACGTCTCCCTCTCATATTCAATTTCAGGGTTATTGCGCCAAAGTCCTGCACCCTCTGCACGAGCCTCTGCAGCGGTCAATCGGGCTTGCGCCGCAGCAATCGACGGATTTTCTCTAACCACATTGGCAACTACGGCGGCTAGCGCCGCGGGAGCCTGCCCTGCTGGTTTAGCTGGAGCTGCAGCAATGGCCTGCCCCGTAACGAGGACGGCGCATAGCCACCCCTTCGCTATCAAACGAAACATAAGTTATCCTCACGATCATGTAGATGACTCCCCCTAGCAAAAGATGCAGGTGGGCTTTGTCCCTAAAAGGAACTTTCCGAGAGGATTAGCGGCGCGGTGGTTTTTCGGCCCGAGCGACCAGTATCAGACGTGGAACGTCGACCAGCCCAATATGTGTCGAGATTTGATCACCCGACTGCGCGATGGTCAAAGATTCCGGACGCAACGGCATTGGTACACAATGTCCGCAGTGCTCCGCGCCACGGTCAGGTGCAGGCTGATCGCTGCCAATATTTTCATGATCTGTGAGTTGAGCAGATACAGTAGTGTCCAAGGCCTGAACGTGGCCTTCGTCAGCAAAGGTACTTACTGGCACGATGAACAAGGCCAGCATTACGATCAGGATCCACATCTGTCTCATGAATTGCACAATACGGATGAAATCTGCACGGTCAATACCTATCCATCTCACAAGACTAGCGATGTTGGTAGAAATCTCGCTCAATCATAGAAAACCATGATTGCTGCGACACTTAGTCGTATCGCCGTAGATTGGTGGTTCAGCAGGCCCGAGACCGGGGAGAACATAATTCGATAGGTGCACATTTTCAAACGACTGTGCCGCCGCGCGAATTGAAAACACCTGCAAAAAACGTCTTTGGCCAGACTTGTCCGAGCAGAGAAGTGACGTCCCAAGAAGGTCAAACCCGAGGCGACAAGAGCGAATGAAAAATGTTGAGCAAGCGGACCCCCGATATGATCGTCAAAGCCGAATGTTCGGGGATCGTGGGCAGAAAATCTTAGAAAGCTCGCTCAGGCTTTGTCACAAACTCGGTTTCCAATCGAGAAAGGACATTCAACACCAGGGTTAAGCGGCTGCCATCTCACGCAATGACGTAAGCGCAAGGTTGCGCAAGGCTCGATGTTCAGATGACGAAATCAGGTGCCTTCGGGTGTTAAAATGATTGTAGTAAGCCGCGTGGATCGAGAGGAATCGTTGGGCAGAGCCAGGTGACCTGAAGTCCTGCACGGTTCGTTCTCGCTTTCTGATCCATGCGTGTGACCTTCAATAAAATTGTTCTTCCACTTGGCTTGATGATGGCGCCCTACTAGTCCCATCTTGCGAAACGCCGCAGCGTAGGCTTTCCATTGATCCGTGACGATTGTTTTGGGAGCAATATTTTGGCTCTTGAGCAGTTTGCGCATGAGCTTCAGCGCCGCTCGCATATTTCTCTTCGATTGAACAAGATAGTCCAAGACCTCACCTTCCTGGTCGATTGCACGCCACAAATACATTTAGCGTCCGCAGATGGAGACGTACATCTCGTCAAGATGCCATTGAGGGTGAAGCATGGTTCGCGTTCGCCTTATCCGCTTCGCGATCTGTGGTCCAAGCGAGCAACCCATCGGCGGATCGTTTCACACGAAACCTCAACGCCGCGTTCTGCCAGTAATTCTTCAACATCGCGCAGGCTGAGGTTGAAACGCACATACATCCACACTGCCTGTTGAACGATTAAAGGTGGGAAGTGGAGATTGCGATAAATGATCTGGATCATTTGATCACGTCAACCCACTACGCCGACAAACGGTGTCGAGTTTGTGACAAAGCCTTGAAGAGTAGCACGCTCTTAAGCATCAGCTCAGATCCGAACTACCCACATCTAAATCCGACATACTCGTTTCCATACGGCATTCGCGACATAGGTTTCACTGACCAGTGGAGTCTTCGCTCGGTTACGAAAAGCTCCCATGCTCCAGGTGCAACAATAACAAAAACTCCAGTGTGCTTGATACCTGCTGAGATCTGCCCCCATGTGCGTCGGTCAAGGAACGATGGGATCGCCTGGCTGCCGGGGTGAGTGTGCCATTCACCAATGTATGCGCGGGTACCACCAGAGGCTCGCCATACCTTAGTAGCCACCGATTGGTGAACTCGATCCACCTTTGTGAACGAGGTACGCGTTCCCGTATCCATAGGGCCTGGGAAGGTCATATCGACCATCTCAATATGGGGCCCACGGTAGGAGCCAAGAAGAATACCACCCTGCTCATTCCCCGAGACACAATCTGCAGCTAGATGGTCGAACCGTGCAGCTACCTCGTTGGCCACTAAAACATAACCGCTAAACCGTTCTAGCCCAGTACGCTTTGCAAGCCGGACAGTCTTTGAGTTTCTCAGGATTCTTGTCGTCAATGTTACTAGCCAACTTTTTGTCAATCTGAAGTGTTCTGAGACGCGGTGATGGATCTCCGCTGCGCCAGTCTAAGGCCAGCCGCAGCGCCACCCCCGCCGCCATGCTCGGAGCGGCAACTGCATAAGGAATGAAGTTTCCCTCGCCGCAGGCTGCGGCTCGCTCCTCAGGAGCATTACCGGGCTTCATCGGATCATAACGCCACTGCTTGCCATCAATCGTCTTGAGGCACCGGTAACAAGCGTACTCATCCCCATCCACCAGCAGTGCTTGTGCAGCTGCACCATTCCCAAACAAAGCAACATGCAAGCGTGCTGCTTGACCACCGAATAGATGGTCATTCAGTGCAATTGCGAGAGCTTCTTCGCCCGTAGCGTCAATGACAAGATCGTCCTTATTGTACATTCCGACGGCGCCCAGCGCCTCATTCGAGACTGCAATTATCTTACAATCAGGAAAACACCTTTGAAGCTCACTTTTGAGCGCCTCGGCTTTTGGGGCGCCAATGTGGATCGGCCCCAGATAGTGCCTGCCGATGTTACCCGGCGCCAAGCTCTGGTTGTCGACAAGCAAAAGGCGCCCGCCCAGGTGCCCAGCACCGGATTGAACAAGCATCTTGGCCAAGTGGCTACCAATGGTTCCGCATCCAACCAAAGTGATGTTTGTTGCTGTTAAAGGTTTTTGATCGTGCATATTCCGCTCAAAGATATGGGGCAAGTCAGCAGCAGAACCCGATAGGCGCGTGACTTCACAGGTTTCAGGTTGAGTCCTAACCCTATCAATAGGTGTGACCGGGCGAAAACCGCTCCTCCGCTGGACATCACTCGGCATGATCCTAATACCAACACATCCGTTTGGCGCGTGGAGAAACACAAACTCTTTGAGCGCACGTCCACGCGTTACCAAACTAACAACTTCACTACCGTCCGCGTACCCACCAGCTTCACAGAATGCCAGGAATTCGGCGAGCGTTCCCGGCCGCCCCTGGCCATGTCGGAACGTCAGTTCGCTGCTAACAGAAAGGACGACAGCATTCTCCTTATTTTTTTTCCGCGCAAATTTGGGTCCACCAAGTCGCTGCGGAAGCGGATCAGATTGGTGCAGCACCCATATGTCATCGGGCAACTTGGTGAACCACGCTAAGTGAGCGGCTTCTGCCTGAAGGTCATAAAAGAACGTTGTGCCATCCCAATGCTGTTGAAACTCCTGAGCGACCTCATCTTGCAGATGCTTGTGTGTAAGAGTGCGCTCCAAACCCCGATCGACAAGCCGGACACACAACTGCACCGAACCGGGAATATCATAACGATCAAGAACAACATCCCCATGGCGTGCGAAGCATAGACCGCCATAATTGTCGAGATGAGCCACAACGTCCGGTGCTTCTCGTTCCGGATCTAACAGCTTAGCAACAGGTAGCCGCGTGAACTCTAAGTCAAGAAATCCGATGGACAGGGCCACATCGCGCCCAGCAACATGCCTTTCACCAACAAATGAGTGCACGTGGCTGACAGCCCGATCAGGCTTAAAACCGGCAGCCCTCATCTCCCGATGGAGCTCGTGTCGCCTCGCCGCTTCATCCATCAGGCTTCACTACCCAGAAATTGTGCGCTTCACCTCACGCTCCGACACAACGGACGCGGTATAAGCCAAGACCTCTTCTTCAACTGTCTCAATGTTTATCAGGTCAACACGGTCTGGTATCCGATCTCCAAAACATCTGCGGAGACGCTCAATTGCCACACCCGAGTGCGATGTCTCCTGAAGCGCCGCATGCAAACCGTTAGCAAAAATTTGCGCCGCCTGAACGTAGGCCCTCCGTAAATCAGCATCCCAACCATCGCACAGGTTGCTCTGAATTTCAGGATTCGGGTTGGGGATCTCCTCCGCAAATAAGGCGGGCAAGCGCTCGGCAACCAAAAGAAGTGCGAGATCATCGCGGTTTTTCGGTGGCTCGCCCGCGAGATCATCATATACGCGCACAACACAGGCCATCAGTGCGAGAGACGACGGTCCTTTGTTATCTTTGGTGCCCATCCAATTGAAGTCCCGCCATCCTTTGAGATAGCGGCATACATGGCGTAATCCATCACCATAGTCCTGGATACTTCTTTTGAACCACTCCTCAATCTTCCGTGGATCGGACTTCTCCCAATCGCGATCACGTGTGGCAAGCATGATGTGATCGTCAGGGATGTGATCATAGACCCCGTCAGCAAACTCAAGAGTGTCCATCAGCGCGACACGGCTATCTCTTTTCGCTGCTTCTGTTAGCTCTACATACTGTTCATCCGGGATCGCATAGAGAGGGAAGTCAAGATGCCCACCAGGAATAATTCCCAAGATACGAACGCATGAATTCTGAGGTGATAGCGTCCATGCCCGGTCAGCGCAAATCCCTGCAAGCGCGTCCTCAACAGCTTTAAAGTAGCCGCGAGCGGCAAGAGCTGGGCTAGCCCCATCATTGAGAAACGACGTTGGAAGGAAAACGCCGTCATCGTAATCAATCTGTTGCGGGGGCTTATGAGCCGGATCGTTCAGCGTGAAGTAAACCGCACTGCCTTGCATCCTGAATTTGGGCTTCAGCGGTAGATCACGTCCTCGGAACGCTTCATCGACAAACCCATGCTGTTTTAGCATCTTCTGCTGAAGTGGCAGTTTTTCTCGAAGCGTCTGCCTGACAAGTTCTCGCGCAGCGCGCAGCGCCTGCTCGTCTTCCCGACTTACTCCGAGGGAGCCAAGATACCCCCCGTGGCTTGAGGTCCCGGCTAGCAGTCGGTGTGCATTAATTGTCCCCTTCATAGCTGGATTCCTTACAATCGAGTTAATTTCTACATATTGGGCATATTCACGGTTTGTTCAAGAGGGGATATACAACATGTATCAAGCAATCGGTGTTTCAGCCCTACTAAAGGGCTACTGGTACTTGGCGGCTGCGTGTGCAGCAACGCTTGCCACTAATGCCTGGGGGCTAATTCCAATTCTAGCCCACGTACCTCTGAACGAAATCGCTGGATCGGTGATTCTCATTTCTCTCATCACCGGACTAATCGGCCAAACGCCTATTTTTCCATGGCTGTGCAGACACATCCTCTGGGGCTGGTTTCCTGCCATTGAAGGAACCTACGACGTTGAAATGGCCTCAAACTGGTCACTCATCGAAGCACGAGCCAATGGCACCACTCCCATCGAGTTCGACGCGAACACCAATGCTTTCCGCAAGGTAGGAAAGATGACTATCAAGGCTCGCCTGCTAGATGTTCATGTCCACCTGGTAATGGACGATGGGTATGCACAGTCAGATACGATCGCCTGCTCAGTTAAACCAGCCGCAGACGGAGGTCCGCCCCACCTCTACTATGTCTATCGAGCCCACGTACCAGTGCCAAAATCGACTGACAGCGAGTCGCACTACGGTGCTGCCCGAATCCCACTACCAAATGAAAAGAGGTTAAACGAGCTGACCGGCACCTATTGGACGGATCGGAATTGGCACAAGGGCTTGAATACAGCAGGCCGCCTCATCCTAAAAAAGGTCTAGCCCCCCCGAACGTTCGACAGTGAACAATGCCCTCGATCGCACTCAAACCTCTAGCGCATACAGCTCCTGAATTTACTTGGGCACCCTGATCGGCCACTGGGGTGCAGATACTTGGAACATAAAGCGGATGCATGAGCGACAAATGTGCTGCCTCGAGAAGTCACCTAACAAATTACCGACATGCGACGACACCAATCCGTAGGAATACGATGTGGCACGGTAGCTTATTGGTAGCTACTGGAAACCCTGGATCAAATCAGCAACACCTAAGTCATTGATTCTGTTGGTGGGCCGTGTAGGATTCGAACCTACGACCTAGTGATTAAGAGTCACCCGCTCTACCAACTGAGCTAACGGCCCCACCGACGATTGGGACGGCGCCCAACCGGATAGAGGCCGTGTTATAGGCGAGCGGCTCCCTACTAGCAAGCCTTTGAAATAGAAAGAAATTCGCCGCAAACAGGTGTTTTTAACGCCTTATTCCGGGTCTTCCAGAAGCGCCATATGGGTAACAGCCCAGCCATAGGACCGCAGCCGCCAGCTGTCAGCTTCCCGCACAAGCAGGAAGGCCCATCCGCCCTCCTCATAAAATGGGGTCCCATGCACCAGCCCACGCCAGCTTGTCGGCAACGTGAAAAAGGCTTGCTCGTCTGTCACAGAGAAATCCTGAGGATCTCCGAATTTGGGGCGAAGGTCTTCCAAATGCTCGGCGTGGGCCCGCATGCCCTCCTTCCACCTGGCGACGGCATCTGCGCCCTCAAAAAGATACGGCGCAAAATTTTCAACAACCGTCACAGCTTGGTTTGAGAAAAGGCCGTCTAACAGAGACTCATCACCACTCGCGATGAACCCCGCAATGGCATTAGGCACCGCCATCATTGAGGCGTCTGGAACTTCAGGTTCCATGAAACAGCCTTACCAGAAAGCGCCAGGGTTGCGCGTGATTTCGTAGTTTCGGTGAATATAGACGCTCATCAGAAAACCAAACCCGAGCATCAGGGTAAGCATAGCCGTGCCGCCATAGGACACCAGCGGCAGCGGAACCCCAACAACAGGAACCAGCCCCATTACCATGGCCGTGTTGATGAAGATGTAGAGGAAAAAATTCACGGTAATGCCAATAGCGAGCAAACGACCAAACTGGTTACGCGTCTGCAGACCAACGGTGAGACCGAACATCAGAACCATGACGTAAAGCCCAAGCAGCGTTAGGCCACCTACAAGACCCAGTTCTTCAGCAAGCATCGTGAAAATAAAGTCAGTGTGTTTTTCAGGCAGGAAGTTCAGGTGGGACTGCGTCCCTTCCATAAAGCCCTTGCCGAACACACCGCCAGAGCCCAGCGCGATCTTGGACTGCAGAATATGATAGCCCGAGCCAAGTGGGTCACTCTCAGGGTCAAGGAAGGTCAATACGCGTTGCTTCTGATACTCGTGCAACATGCCCCAGGCCACAGGAACTGCCCCCAGCGCTGCCAACCCACCAACAATGAAGTATCGCCAGGCGAGCCCGGCCATAAAAAGAAGCACCACACCGACAATCGCGATCAGCATCGCCGTTCCAAGGTCCGGTTGCCGAAGGGTGAGATAAAATGGCGCCCCGATCATCAAAGCAGGCACAACGAGAAAGCGAAGACGAGAAACCTGATCGAGCGTCAGCCCATGGAAATAACGCGCGAGTGCTAAGATCAAAGTGATCTTCATAAGTTCCGATGGTTGCAGCTGAATAAAACCAAGATCAATCCACCGCTGCGCGCCCATGCCTCGAAAGCCGATAAACTCAACGCCCACAAGCAGTGCAAGGGCTACCCCATAAGCTGGATAGGCCAGGTTCATCCAAACACGGATATCAACGAAGGCGACAACAAAGAGAACACAAACACCGATACCGAACCGAACCGCCTGACGAGATGCCCAGGGATCAAAATTCCCCTCTGCCACGGAATAGAGCATCGCAAGCCCCATCGCAGCGATAGCAAAGATGAGAAGAAGGAAGCCCCAATTGAACTCAAAGAACTTATCTTTGAGGCTCATTTCCCGGCCACTGGCATTCAGAAATGCATCGACCATGACCTAGCCCTCCTGCAATGGTGAAACTAGGGAACTGGCGGGCGCCTGAGGGGCCTCTGCCAATGTATTGGATGGGTCGCGCTCCAGAACCAATCTCATGATGTCGCGTGCAATTGGGGCCGCCGTCCGGCTACCGCTGCTGCCATGTTCAACGACCACCGACACTGCATATCTCGGGTCTTTGACCGGTGCAAAAGCAACAAAGAGAGCATGTTCACGCTGTTTCCATTCCAGTTCTTCATTTGTAAGAACGCCGGACTCTCTCTCCTCCCGACTGATACGACGAACCTGCGCAGATCCTGTTTTGCCTGCGAGCTGCATGCCAGGTTCTGTCAGCCGTGAACGATAGGCCGTTCCGCCGGGAACATTCGACACCATGTTCATCCCATCGCGAGCCACTGCCAGCGCAGCATCTGAAACCCCCATTGAAGGAGCAAGAGGCGAGTCCATAATATCTTCACCGACGGAACGCACCAAACGTGGCTTCACGGCGCGGCCACCATTGGCAAGTCGCGATGTCATGACCGCAAGCTGTAACGGTGTCGCCAGAAGGTATCCCTGTCCGACACCCGCAATAAGCGTCTCCCCCTGCTGCCAAGGGGCCCCTGTCGTTGCCCGCTTCCAGCCTCGACTTGGGACAAGTCCTGACTTCTCGCCGGGAACTTCATACCCATAGGACTCACCCAGGCCAAACCGATGGGCCATCTCGTTGATGCGATCAATGCCCAGACGTTTGGCAGCCTCGTAGAAGTAGGTATTGCAAGAGTGCATGATGGCCTGGCGCATATCGACATACCCATGACCTCGCCGTTTCCAGCAATGGAACTCATGGTTTCCGAGAGTCGTCTTCCCAGTGCAGCGGATCCGCTCGGTCGGCGGCATAACCTTATGTTCAACCGCCGCCGCAGCTACGATCATCTTGAACGTTGACCCTGGAGGGTACTGACCCGCGATCGTTTTGTTGACGAGAGGCTTATACGGATTTTGGATCAAGCCATCCCACGTCGCCTGGCTGAGGCCAACATTGAAATCATTTGGATCATAAGCAGGTGTCGACACGCTCGCTAGCACGTCGCCGGTATGAATATCCATAACCACAGCTGCCGCCGCTTCACCAGCAAGCCGCTCTGTTGCATATTTCTGCAGATCCATATCAAGAGTTAGAACGACCTTTGACCCTGGCGTGCCCGGGTCTTTCGAGAGCTCTCGGATAACACGGCCATAGGCGTTGACTTCAACATGGCTCGCGCCGGCAGCGCCACGCAGCTCCCGATCAAGGCGCCGTTCCAATCCGCTCTTGCCGATCCGGAAGCCCGGCAGTTTCAATAGCGGGTCTTCGTCACCGAGATCATTCTCCGAGACTGGAGCAACATACCCAACCACATGCGCCAACGCCGGCCCATGGGGATAATGTCGTGTCTCCCCCACATCCGGTTCAATGCCTGGCAGATCTGGCTCGTGAATATTGACCTGCGCAAACTGCGCCCAAGAAAGATTTTCTGAAACCGTTATGGGCAGAAAAGCAGGTGACCGCCGCGCATCCCGTAGAACCCGCTTCCACTGCGTTTCAGAAAGCGGCACAACGCGATTGAGTTTGGTCAGTGTTTCTTCAATGTCTGGGGTTTGCTCAGGAATGAGAAGCACACGGAAGTTCTGTCGATTTGAGGCAAGCACTGTCCCGAAGCGGTCAACAATCTCTCCGCGAAGAGGCGCCAGCAGCCTCATGTTCACACGGTTTTCTTCCGCCAGCATCTGGTATTCAGAGCTTTTGAGAACCTGCAGATAGTACATGCGGCTCGCCAGCCCACCGAACACGAGCAGCTGTGCACCGCCAAGAATGGCCGCGCGCCGAGAAAAGGTTTTAAACCTCGCATTGTCCGTGCCGTCAGTCAGCATGGATCCCTAACCCTGTACCAACAGCCGCTGGAGCAGCTGTTCAAAAAGTTTAGCAAAAACAGGAAAAAGCGCCACTGTTGCGGCCATCTGCACAAGGACAGGCGCCGGCGAAAGAACCTGGCCAAAATAGAGCGTCGCCAGGACCCAGCCCAGGAACCCGGCAATGATCGAAGAAACCAGGAAACCCAGCCAAAACAAGCTAAACGTCCGGCCAATCATCAATTGTCGTTGCGAGACCACTAGACCGAACACAATAAGGTAAACAAGCGCCCACAGGCCCAATGGCCCCGCAGAGAGAAGGTCATAAAAGAGACCGATCGCAAAAACACCGTATGGCGGAAACACGTCTGGTCGCTGCACAGCCCAGTAATAAACGGCGATCAGGCCAAAGGCCGGGGCAATCTCCACGCCAAAAATCCGAGAAAACGGTACGAAGCTGAGCAACATACAGAGAAAACCCGCAAGGAAAGGGAGCACAAGGAGTGCGACCTTGCCGGCGCGACCCGCCGATGACGGGGTAATCGGTTCAAAGCTCATGTACCGCCCTCCGTCGTTGGGGCGGCAGCTGGTGCTGACGCGGACGGCGTTTCACTTTGAGCCTCAGAGGCAAGGGGCTGCAGAGCCGCCGGTGCATCCTGTGCATCAATCTCTCTGGGGAACTCATATTGCAGGACCCGGATCATATCGAGACGGGATCGATCAGAGAAAGTTTGCACACGCAGAAAACCATCGTCAGCCTCGACGAGCGCGCCGATGGGAAGACCTGGCGGTAGCAACCCACCATCCCCGGAGGTTACAACTCGGTCACCAGCCGACACTGATGCGAGTGCCGGAAGAAACTCCAGGCGCGGCCAAATACTATTGTCACCCGCGAGCACAGCCCGTGTCTGCGACGGCTCCACCACAACGGGCACCCGACTGTTCAGGTCTGTGAGCAAAAGAATTCGGCTGGCTTCGGATCCAGTAGCCACGATACGGCCAATCAGACCATCAGAGTCGATAACCGCCTGCCCGCTTTCCACACCCTGTGTAGAGCCGACATTGGCGATGATGGTTTCAACGAACGGCCCCCCGCTGTCGCCTACCACGCGCCCCGTGACATAGCTGATACTTGGATCGACTTGAACATTCAGAAGAGCCTCAAAGCGGGCAACTTTTGCTTCAAGCTTGAGGGCCGCTTCCTTCCACGCGAGCAGGCGGGCGTTTTCTTCCCGCAGCCGTTCATTCTCGTCAAAAACGTAAGCGTATTGATCGGTACTTTCGACAACCCGGCGCGCCGCGGATACAGGCCGCGAAGCTAGCTCCAGAAGAGGCGCCGCCAAATCAGTAACAACCTGACGCGCCCGATCAACAACATAGGTCTCCGCCCGGCCAAGCAGTAAAAGAGCGGCCGCAAGGGTCACCATAAAGATCAAGGATACCCGTCCGGAGACATCTCGGATAGGAAGCGCAGGTCTGTTTGTCTGATCCATCACAGATCAACGCCCCACAGGGGGCTCCCATATCCAGATCGGCTTAATATACCGATGAAAAAACGTGTCGCATGGTTTTCATATGTTCAAGCGACTTGCCCGTGCCGAGAGCAACGCAGGAAAGCGCATCATCAGCAATGCTTACCGGCAGGCCGGTTTCATCCCGAAGAACCTGATCGAGGTTGGACAGCAATCCACCGCCACCTGTCAGAACAATGCCTTTGTCGACAATATCTGCTGCCAGTTCCGGTGGCGTTGCTTCCAGCGCTACTTTGACGGCTTCAACAATGGCACCAACAGGCTCAGAGAGGCTTTCCGCAATCTGCTTCTGAGAGATCTTGATCTCTTTGGGCACACCGTTCATGAGGTCACGGCCTTTGATCTCGATTGTAAGACCATCACCACCGTCAGGCGGCACCGCAGCAGAACCAACTTCTTTCTTGATCCGCTCAGCGCTTGACTCACCGACAAGAAGATTATGATGGCGCCGGATATAGCCGATAATCGCTTCATCCATCTTGTCGCCACCGACGCGCACTGATCGCGCATACACAATGCCGCTGAGCGAAAGAACAGCGACCTCTGTGGTCCCGCCACCAATATCAACAATCATGGAGCCTGTGGGCTCCGTCACAGGAAGCCCTGCCCCAATCGCCGCAGCCATTGGCTCCTCGATGAGATAGACCCGACGCCCACCTGCAGAAAGAGCTGATTCCTGAATGGCTTTTCGCTCAACAGCTGTCGAGCCAGAGGGCACACAGATCACAATCATCGGGTTCGCGAATGACCGACGGTTATGCACCTTCCGAATAAAGTGTTTGATCATTTCCTCGGCGACTTCAAAGTCGGCGATCACCCCATCACGCATGGGTCGAATGGCTTGAATGTTGCCTGGCGTCCGACCAAGCATCATCTTCGCCTCTTCGCCGACAGCGCAAACCTGTTTTTTGCCACCGCGCTCAATGATCGCAACCACTGAGGGTTCATTCAGGACAATGCCGCGCCCTTTGACATAGACCAGCGTATTCGCGGTCCCCAAGTCGATCGCCATGTCGGCGGAGAGCATCCCTAGAAGCCCTTGAAACATGTGTTATCTCGTCCGTTGTGGTTGTACAGGCGACCCCGCAAGCGTGGGGGTGGCCGCAAAGCCCCTCAATTACCAATGAAGTGTCACCAAACATGGTGGCCAAATGGTTAATAGCGCCAAAAAGGCGGCATAAAAAGGGCGATGAGGCCTTATCTGCCCCTAAGTCCCTGCTTTTTTTGACAATTAGGAGATCAGGAAGCCTGAAGAGCTTCCGGCGCCGACTTCCGACGTTTCACGATGAGCTTGTTGAGCGCACTGACATAGGCTCTCGCAGAAGCCACCAGCGTATCGGTTTCCGCCCCACGCCCCGTAACTGTCTTCCCATCTTCTTCCAGACGAACGCTTACCTCTGCCTGAGCATCAGTTCCTTCAGTCACAGCGTGCACCTGATAGAGCTGGAGATGAGCCTTATGAGGAAATATCTCGCCAATTGCATTGAATGTAGCATCCACCGGCCCATCACCGGTTGCCACAACCGTTTTCTCTTCGCCTGAAACATCCAGTGTCAAAGTCGCTTCCTGCGGGCCGTCCGTGCCACAGACGATCTTCAGCGCCACGACTTTCAACACACCCCCGCCGCTCGCCATCCCATCGTCTACAAGCGCGACAATGTCATCGTCAAAAACGTGCTTCTTTTTGTCGGCGAGATCTTTGAAACGACGGAATGCATCTTCAACAGCATTCTGACCCAGATCATAACCAAGCTCTTCAAGCTTCTTACGAAATGCGTGACGACCGGAATGCTTGCCCATCACCAAAGAGGATTTCGAGATGCCGACACTTTCAGGTGTCATGATTTCATAGGTCTGCGTGTTCTTCAGCATCCCGTCCTGATGAATACCGCTCTCATGAGCAAACGCGTTCTGACCGACAATCGCTTTGTTATATTGCACGGGGAACGCTGTGACCGAGGATACAAGCTTGGACGCGCGCGCAATCATTTCGCTCTTGATAGCCGTATCAAACGGCATCGCGTCACTGCGTACCTTGAGCGCCATAACAATCTCTTCAAGCGCCGCATTCCCTGCACGCTCCCCGATTCCGTTAATCGTGCACTCAATCTGTCGCGCGCCGTTGGCCACACCGGCAAGTGAATTCGCAACCGCGAGACCCAGATCATTGTGACAATGGGTCGAGATCACGGCCTTATCAATATTCGGCACCCGCGTCTTCAGCATGGCAATCAACGCGCCATACTCTTCAGGCACGGTATAGCCAACAGTATCCGGGATGTTGATCGTTGTGGCACCGGCCTTGATCGCCGCTTCAACACAGGCGCACAAATAGTCATGCTCAGTACGCGTCGCATCTTCTGGTGACCATTCCACATTGTCTGTCCAGTTGCGCGCACGTGTGACACTGGAGATCACTGCATCCAGGACATCTTCCGGTTCCATTTGAAGCTTATGCTTCATGTGGACAGGGCTTGTGGAGATAAACGTATGAATTCGACCCTGTTTGGCATCGCGCAGTGCTTCACCTGCGCGGTCGATATCCTTTTCGCCAGCGCGTGCAAGACCACAGACCACAGCGTTCTTCACCACCCGTGCAACCTCCTGCACGGATTCGAAATCACCGTTTGATGCGATAGGGAAACCCGCTTCGATAACATCGACGCCCATCTCATCCAGAAGCTCGGCCACCTGCAGCTTCTCTTCCAGCGTCATGGAAGCCCCCGGCGACTGCTCACCATCGCGAAGCGTCGTATCGAAAATCAACACTCGATTGGCAGATTGGTCGGTCTGAGATTGGCTCATCGGTTGCGTCCTTCTACGAGCATTTCCAGGTGAAGTGGTTTTAGGCCTCACGGTCCGGAAATATGTCCCAATAACAAACCCGGCTTCCGTCAAAGAGAATCACTCCCTCACAACGATAGGAAGTGGCTGTTTAACGATCTGTTAAGCATGACGGATCGGGCTGTATTTGGCAGTTTTATGCCCTTGGAGAGGGTCGCGCAACCAGCTTAAGAGAGCCCAGAATATCAGTCGCGAGCTGCATGTTCTGTGATTGTCCGTAGGTTGCCGGAAAGCGCGCCCTTAGCTGCCTTGATGGCATCCACCGCAAAATCCATGACAGCACGCACATGGGCCATCTGCGCCAAATCATTTCGAGCCATGAGCCAAAGCTCAAAGGAGCCAAGCTGATCAGGACCAATGACACGCTCCAGGTCCGAGTCACGGTCTCCCAGAATGCAGGGCAATGCCGCAAGCCCCAGATGCCCACGGGCCGCCTCCGCCCGCGCGATGGCACTCGATGAGCGCAACGCTGTATCGCAAGCCTTCTCAGCCCGGGAAAGCCACCAGATGGGACCCAACGGACTTTCTGTCCGCGGAAATCCGATCAGTTGATGACCCTTCAAACCGCTCATATCAGACGGCTTATTCTGGTCTGAGAGGTATTCCGGCGTGGCATAGAGCCCATAGGCCATTTCCCCGACCTTGCGCATCAACATGTCCCCCTGCGTCGGACGCGCCGCACGGATCGCCACGTCCACATCTTTCAACGGGTTCATGATGCGGGGCGCCTTTGTTGGGCCCATCAGGGTCGGATCTGTCAGCAATTCCATATCGAGAGCCGGATGGGCCACCCGAAAGGCCGGGACTGCCGGCGCAATCACGTGTGCGGCGACAATCTCTGTTGCCGCCATCCGCACCTGTCCCTCAGAACCAGCACCTGATGCCGCAAAATCACGTGCTAGCGATGAAAGGCGCTGATCAACCGGCTCAAGCGACTGAAGCAACCGCTCCCCTGCAGCCGTGACCTTGTATCCCGTGCGTTCCCGGTCAAAGAGCCGCGCGTCGAGATCTTCTTCCAGCGAGGCGACGCGCCGCAACACAGTGGTCGTGTTGACGCCCAACTGTGCAGCTGCACCGGAGAGAGATCCCGCCGCAGAAACCGCCAGAAAATATCGAAGATCATCCCAGTTCATGCACCACCACCTGCTCGAGCATTTCCAGGTGAAGTGGTCCCGGTTCACCGTCCGGAAATGCGACTACAAAAACCTTGGAGCGGCCCCACACTCCTTGCGAGAGGTGGGGGCGCGCCAAGTCCCAGAAACTTAGCGAGCTTTCAGGTGGCCATCACCCTATTTTTGCAAAAATCACTATGCGAAATTGCATTATTGAAGTGATTTCAACGCTTTACGGGGGTTATGCGGCCTGCTGCGAGCTTTGCGGCCTCCCTAGCTGCATCTGTATCCGCGCCTGGCGCCAAAGCGACGCCCATCCGTCGCCGCTGATAGGCTTCCGGTTTTCCGAACAGGCGAACTTCCGCCCCATCGACTTGCAGCGCCGAATCCAGGCCCTCAAATGCTATGCCCATCTCATCCATTCCGCCATAAATGACCGCAGATGCCCCGGGCTCACGGGTTGCGGTATCAACCGGCAGGCCAAGGATAGCTCGGGCATGAAGCGCAAACTCGCTCTGGCGCTGACTGACCAGGGTGACGAGCCCGGTGTCATGGGGTCTAGGGCTCACTTCCGAGAACCAGACATCGTCGCCGTTCACGAACAGCTCAACACCGAAAAGGCCGCGCCCACCCAGATCGCCGGTAACTTTGCCAGCAATCTCCTCCGCCCGTTCCAGGGCGGCAGCGCTCATCTGTTGAGGTTGCCAGCTTTCCACATAGTCACCGCTTTGCTGAATATGCCCAACAGGCGCACAGAAACTTGTCTCAACGTCGCCACTTGCACCCACCGCGCGAACCGTGAGCAAGGTGATCTCATAGTCAAAATCCACCAGACCCTCGACAATCACCCGCGCCTGCTCAACCCGGCCGCCTGACAACGCGGTTTCCCAGGCCGCATCAATCTCGTCTGCCGACTTCACCAGGCTTTGGCCTTTGCCAGAAGACGACATGACCGGTTTGATGAAGCAGGGAAACCCGATCTCCTCAATGGCGGCGCGCATCTCCGCAGCGCTGGAGGCAAATGCATAAGGCGATGTGGGCAGCCCAAGTTCTTCTGCCGCAAGCTTGCGAATACCTTCCCGGTTCATCGTGAGCTGGGTGGCCCGCGCCGTCGGAATGACCTCCGCCAATCCCTCCGCCTCTATCTCTGCGAGCATGTCGGTGGCAATAGCCTCAATCTCAGGAACAATCAGATCAGGCTTTTCGCTTGCTACGAGTGCTTTAAGAGCAGTCCCGTCAGTCATGTCGATCACATGGGCCCGGTGCGCAACCTGATGTGCCGGAGCATTCGCGTAGCGGTCCACGGCAATCACCTCGACCCCAAACCGCTGCAGCTCAATCACCACTTCTTTGCCGAGCTCGCCCGAGCCCAACATCATGATTTTTGTTGCCGACGGGCTTAGAGGTGTTCCGATACGCATGACCGCTCTCCTATATGTGCACCGCTCGAGCATTTCCCGCTGTAGTTGAAGCACTTCAGCGTCCAGAAAGGCGACAAAACCAGACTCAAGGGATGCGAGCTTATTTTCCGCCCTTTTAGCACCTTTTTGGTCATGGCCAGACTCCCTCTTGACGCCGAGAGAATATACAAATATATGAATACATATTCATATATAGAGGTTAAGCATGAAGAAGCGCGACCAGCCAGACGACGAAGAAACCATCCTCGTCGCCGAAACATTCAAGCTCTTAGGCGACCCAAGCCGCCTGCGCATCGCGCTTGCCGTGATGGATGAGCCGGTGGCTGTCGGCGCCATCGCGGTACAACTCGACCTCTCCCCCTCGCTTGTGAGCCATCATCTGCGCCTCCTCCGAGCGGCACGGCTGGTGCGCCCTGAACGGGAAGGACGCACCGTCCGCTATTCCATCCACGACCATCACATTGAACATGTGGTGAAAGACATGCTGGACCATATCCGCGAAGGAGACAGGTCATGAGCCATACCAACAGTCACGAGCATGATCACGGGCCGGATCATACCCACAGCCATGCGCCAGATGTTAACCGTGGCAATCAACGGCGCGTGCTCGCAGCCATGTGTCTGACCGCGGGCTTCATGGTGGCGGAAGTCGTTGGCGGCGTTCTGTCTGGATCTCTCGCGCTCATTGCCGATGCTGGGCATATGGCGACAGATGCAGCCGCACTTTTCCTTGCCTATATTGCTTTTCGGCTTGTAAACCGACCGGCCGACGCCAATCAATCCTATGGATATCACCGCGCAGAGACCTTGGCAGCGTTCGTCAACGCTCTCACCATGATCGCCCTTGTTGGCTGGATCCTGTTCGAAGCGGTCCAGCGCTTTTTTGAGCCGGTTGAAATTCTCGGGGGTCTGATGCTCTGGGTCGCTATCGGTGGTTTGCTTGTAAACGTGCTCGCCTTCTGGCTTCTGCATTCAGGCGAGAAAGAAAACCTCAACATGCAAGGCGCTGCCGTGCACGTCTTGGGAGATCTGTTAGGCTCTGTTGCAGCTATCGCAGCGGCAATTGTCATCCTCTATACCGGTTGGACGCCTATTGACCCGCTTCTGTCGATCTTCGTGGCATTACTCATCCTGCGCTCAGCCATCGCCCTTGCCCGCCAGTCCGGACACATCCTGATGGAGGGCACACCGATGGGCTTGGACATTGAGGAAATCAAGAATGACCTCCTCAATTCCGTTGCAGGCGTCGAAGACGTTCATCACCTACACGCCTGGTCCCTGACCGCGACGCGGGATGTGATGACCCTTCACGCACGCATCGCAGAAGGCGTCAATCCAGATCAGGTTCTTGCGGCGATCAATGACCGCCTGCGCCACAAGTTCCAGATTGACCACGCCACCGTCCAGATTGAGACGGAAGCATGTGCACATTGATCTGACAGACCTACCGCCTAAGCCGACAACATTTCCGGCACCATGTCCGCAATCGCTGCTTTGAAGCCAGTGACAGGGCTGGAAAGAACTGGCACACCAATATCACCACAGATCTCGGCAGCAGGCGCCATGGAGGCTTGGGCCAGCACAACGACATCGGCTGTCATAGCGACATCGCGAAGCCGCGCCGCGATGCCCTCGTGATAGTCGCGCAAGCGCCCTTCGCGAAAATCTTCCCAGACGCCGTCAAATACCCGCGCCTGAACTGTCGTGAGACGGCCCGTCTTGGAAATCTCTTCCTCAACCAGTGACAAAGTCGGCCCGATTGTTTCCGGCAATGCCGCGCACACGGCAATACGCCCGCCGATCCAGGCAGCCTGCGCGCCCATGGACCGGTCAATCCGCATAACGTGGGCGCCTGGCACATCCGCCCGTTCGGCTACGCCACCAAGGGTTGAACAAGTGCAGACAATCCGCGTTGCCCCTGCTCGCACAGCTTCGTTGAGGGCCTCCTCCAGCTTAAGCTCAACCGCAATACTGACCGCACCTGCTTTCTGCACTGCGCAGAGCAGATCTTCGCGGACAATATGTCCGATCGGCATGCCTGGGGCGAGTTCATCGCGCAGCCGGTTGAAGGTCGCGATATGCGCTGGTGACGTATGTAAGAACACAAGGCTAGGCCTCTGTGTTCGGGAGGTATTGAGCAGTGACGTGCTGGTCATGGGTATTTCCTTTCAGGTCAGCACCGGAGCATTTGCAATAGAAGCTGCAGACTTTTGTGTTTTGAAAATGCGTTAGATAATGAAAAAGGCCCCCCGCGATCTTCGCGGAGGGCCTTAAGAAATTCGGCTTGTCGCTTGATCACACTATGTCGGGGTAACACCTACAATTTTGGCCACCACAAGTTTGTTGGCGAGTTTCGCCACCACGAGCACGCCCACCGCCGCGGCAGCAGGTGTCATGGTCGCAAGCGCAACAGGTGCGGTGCACGCACCGCATGTAGTCAGGCCATCAAATGTGCTCTCGTTATTCATAAGTCTCTCTTAAGCCGCTTCTATAGAAATGTCACGACACTTTTCTATCATTAGCGTTCAATTTGCGTGACATCACGGACAGCACCCTTCGATGCATTCGTGACCATGGCCGCATAAGCCCGCAAAGCCGGGGAGATTTTTCGCTCGCGAGGCTCCACCGGTTTCCAGCCTTTCGCATCCATCGCTGCTCGGCGTTTCGCGATCTCGTCATCTGACAGAACCGCATTAATGGACCGATTAGGAATGTCGATCTCGATCATATCGCCCTCTTCAATCAACCCGATAAGGCCACCTTCTGCCGCTTCAGGGGAAACATGCCCGATAGAAAGGCCGGACGTGCCGCCAGAGAAACGACCATCAGTAACGAGTGCACACTCTTTTCCGAGACCCATCGATTTCAGATAGGAGGTTGGGTAGAGCATTTCCTGCATGCCCGGACCACCCTTTGGACCTTCATAGCGAATGACGACGACGTCACCTGCTTTGATGTCCTTGGTGGTGATGCGCTTCACCGCCTCATCCTGGCTCTCACACACCCGTGCAGGGCCAGAGAATTTCCAGATGCTTTCGTCCACACCGGCCGTCTTCACAATGCAACCTTCTTCAGACAGGTTGCCAGACAAGACCGCCAGCCCGCCCTCTTTAGTAAAAGCAGCGGGAACAGAGCGAATAACGCCTGTCTCCCGATCCGTATCCAACTCTTTGAACCGGCTTTGCTGACTGAAGGCGACGGTCGTCCGTACACCGCCGGGTGCAGCTTTATAAAGCGTGCGAACATCTTCATCATCGGTGCGCGTGATATCCCACTGATCCAACGCTTCCCCCATGGTTGGCGTATGAACCGTTGAGACGTCCCTGTGCAAAAGACCGCCACGCTCCAGCTGCCCCAGGATGGACATGATACCACCTGCCCGATGCACGTCTTCAATGTGCACATCCGGCACGGCTGGCGCGACTTTTGAAAGACAGGGAACGCGCCGCGACAGCTCATCCATGTCCTTGAGGGTGAAATCAACTTCAGCCTCACGCGCAATTGCGAGCAGATGCAGGATCGTATTGGTCGACCCACCCATCGCGATATCAAGCGCCATCGCATTTTGGAAGGCTTTGAACGTGGCGATCCCCCGAGGCAAGACACTTGCGTCTTCCTCCTGGTAGTACCGACGGGTCAGCTCAACGATCTGCCGAGCCGCACCGAGGAAAAGCTCCTTACGGTCCGCGTGCGTCGCCACAACAGTGCCATTGCCAGGAAGCGCCAAGCCCAGAGCCTCAGCCAGACAGTTCATAGAATTCGCCGTGAACATGCCCGAACACGATCCGCAGGTCGGGCAGGCATTTTTTTCGATCTCTTCGACTTCGGCGTCGGTCCGGTCCGGATTAACCGCCTCAACGATTGCATCCACCAGGTCGACAGCAATCTCCTTGCCGTCGATCACAACCCTGCCCGCTTCCATGGGCCCACCGGTGACAAAGATGGTTGGGATGTTGAGACGCATCGTTGCCATCATCATGCCAGGCGTGATCTTGTCACAATTGGAGATACAGACCATCGCGTCCGCACAGTGCGCGTTGACCATATATTCAACTGAGTCTGCAATCAGATCCCGCGAGGGGAGCGAATAGAGCATGCCGTCATGACCCATCGCGATCCCATCATCAACGGCGATCGTATTAAATTCTTTGGCAACACCACCTGCAGCTTCAATCTCTCGCGCCACCATCTGACCGAGATCCTTCAGATGCACATGACCTGGCACGAACTGCGTGAAAGAATTCACGACAGCAATAATCGGCTTACCGAAATCTTCATCGGTCATACCAGTGGCGCGCCAAAGGCCGCGTGCACCAGCCATGTTACGACCATGGGTCGATGTGCGGGAGCGGTACGGGATCATGTCTATCTCCTCAGAAGGTGGGCTTTGAGAACCAGATAAGTCTCAGTTGATCATAAAAAAGGGGCCTTCGTGAACCTCACGAAAGCCCCTTTAATTTTGTGGCTAAGCGAGGTCGCTTTAGTTCTTTTCTTTGTCGACCATTTTGGTCTCTGCAATCCATGGCATCATGGCACGCAGCTTTTCACCCACTTCTTCAATAGGGTGATCTGCATTCATGGCGCGTGTTGCCTTGAAGCTTGTCTGACCGACTTGGTTTTCCAGCATCCAGTCGCGCGTGAACTTACCTGTCTGAATGTCGGTAAGAATTTCCTTCATCGCTGCTTTTGAGTCTGCAGTGATGACGCGAGGGCCAGAAACATAGCCACCATACTCAGCTGTGTTGGACACAGAATAGTTCATGGTCGCGATGCCACCTTCATACATCATATCGACGATCAGCTTCACTTCGTGCAAGCACTCGAAGTAAGCCATCTCAGGCGCGTAGCCCGCCTCGGTCAGTGTTTCGTAACCCGCTTTGATGAGCTCGGAGAGACCACCACACAGAACAGCCTGCTCACCAAAGAGGTCGGTTTCACACTCTTCCTTGAACGTAGTTTCGATGATGCCGGCACGGCCACCACCGATGGCAGATGCGTAGGACAGGCCAAGATCATGGGCATTGCCTGTCGCATCCTGGTGGATCGCGATCAGACACGGCACGCCCGCACCGCGTTGATATTCACCGCGCACAGTGTGGCCAGGACCCTTTGGTGCAACCATCAGCACGTCAATGTCAGCGCGCGGGGAGATAAGATTGAAGTGAACATTCAGACCATGAGCGAACATCAGCGCCGCGCCAGGCTTCATGTTTGGCTCGAGCTCATTGCGATAGATTTCGCCCTGCAGTTCGTCCGGTGTCACCATCATCATGACATCCGCCCATTTTGCAGCGTCTGCAACGCTCATAACAGTCAAGCCTTCACCTTCGGCCTTCTTGGCAGAAGCTGAGCCTTCACGAAGAGCAACAGCCACATCAGCAGCACCGCTGTCGCGCAGGTTCAGAGCGTGAGCGTGACCCTGTGAGCCATAGCCAATGATGACAACTTTTTTGCCTTTGATCAGATTAACATCTGCGTCGCGATCATAATAAACGCGCATGGGTCCTATCCTTTTAGTCTTATGGAGCGATCTCGTACCGCTCAAATTGCCTGTCAAAAATACGGTCTTGTTTCACATGCCTTCCGCGCCGCGCGCGATGGCAACAACGCCCGTGCGCGACACATCCACGAGACCCAAAGGCCGCATGAGATTTATGAAGGCTTCAATCTTGTCTGGTGTGCCCGTCACTTCAAAAACGAACGAGCTGTGCGTCGTATCAATAACCCGCGCGCGGAACGCTTCAGAAAGCCGCAAGGCCTCCACCCGCTTTTCCCCAGTCGAGGCTACTTTAATGAGCGCCATTTCCCGGTTTACCGAAGGCACATCATCGACGGAGAGGTCGACCACCTTGTGCACTGGCACCAGGCGGTCAAGCTGCGCCAGGATCTGCTCAACGACAGCAGGTGTCGCTTTCGTCACAACCGTGATGCGCGACATATGTTCAGCCGCATCGACCTCAGCCACGGTCAAGCTTTCAATATTATAGCCCCGGCCGGAGAAGAGCCCGATGACGCGCGCAAGCACACCTGCCTCATTGTCCACCAGGACAGCAAGCACATGTCGTTCGGATTTACTCAGATCACTCATTGCGTTTCATGCCAAATCTTGAAAACACCCGGAGGGCAGTAATTGAAAGGGAAAGCGGGCCAAAAGCCCGCCCCCAAGGCTTTATTAAGTGAGGGGCTTATAGCGGATCAGGGGCAAAAGGCGAACCTTTATCACCCCCTCCTCTTTACCCATCCTCGTTAGACGAGCATTTTGCCCTCTTCCGTGACCGTTGGCGCATTCGGATCTTCGCCGAGGATCATCTCATTATGGGGCGCTCCAGATGGGATCATCGGGTAGCAGTTCTCCGCTGGATCCACGAGACAGTCGAAAATGACCGGCCCAGGAGCATCCAGCATCTCTGTGATCTTTGCGTCCAACTCGCCAGGCTTACTGGCCCGGATACCCGTCCCGCCATAGGCTTCTGCAAGTTTCACAAAATCCGGCAGCGCTTCTGAGTAAGAATGGCTGTAGCGCCCACCGTGAAGCAGCTCCTGCCACTGACGCACCATGCCCATATACTCATTGTTCAGAATGAAGATCTTGACCGGCAGCCGGAACTGGATGGCTGTCGACATTTCCTGCATACACATCTGGATGGAAGCCTCACCGGCAATATCGATCACGAGCGCATCTGGATGCGCAATCTGTGCCCCAATGGCAGCCGGCAGCCCATAGCCCATCGTGCCAAGACCACCTGAGGTCAACCAGCGGTTCGGCTCATCAAAATGATAGTGCTGCGCCGCCCACATCTGGTGCTGACCGACTTCCGTCGTAATAAACGTCTTACGATCTTTCGTCAGCTCATAGAGACGCTGAATAGCCTGTTGCGGCTTGATAGGGCCTTCTTTGCCCTGAACAAATCCAAGCGACTTCCGGCCCCGCCAGGTATCGATCTGCCGCCACCAATCCGCGAGCGCCTCCTTGTCAGGCTGCGCAACCTTGGACTTCCAGATGCGGATCATGTCTTCCAGAACATGGGCGCAATCACCAATAATCGGAACATCAACGTGAACATTCTTATTGATCGACGAGGGATCAATGTCGATGTGGATTTTCTTTGAATTCGGCGAGAACGCGTCCAACCGGCCCGTAACGCGGTCGTCAAAGCGCGCACCAACGCAGATCATGACGTCACAGTCATGCATCGCATTATTGGCTTCATAGGTCCCGTGCATGCCGAGCATGCCGAGCCACTGGTCCTCATGCGCCGGATAGGCCCCAAGGCCCATCAGCGTTGAAGTCACTGGGTAGCCGGTCATTTCCGCCAGCTGCCGCAGCAGCAGGCTCGCATTCGGGCCTGAATTAATCACGCCACCGCCGGTGTAGAAGATCGGTTTCTTGGCACCGGCCATAAGCTCAACCGCACGGGTGATCGCAGACGCATCCCCCTTGATCTGCGGGCGATAGGTCTTGTGAACGACGTTCGCTGGGCCCTCATAGGTGCCGCTCGCGAACTGAACATCCTTTGGAATATCAACAACAACCGGTCCAGGCCGCCCGTTAGTGGCAACATAGAAGGACTCGTGCATAACCCGCGTCAGTTCATCAACTGAATTGACCAGCCAATTGTGCTTTGTGCAGGGACGCGTAATACCAACCGTGTCGCATTCCTGAAATGCGTCCGAGCCAATGAGATGTGTCGGCACCTGCCCCGTCAGACAAATGAGTGGGATTGAATCCATCAAAGCATCTGTGAGACCCGTAACGGCGTTCGTTGCGCCAGGTCCCGATGTCACCAGAACAACGCCGGGCTTCCCTGTCGAACGGGCATAGCCTTCCGCCGCATGAACAGCACCCTGCTCATGGCGAACCAGAATATGCTTGATGCCTTCCTGCTTGAAGATTTCATCATAGATGGGAAGGACAGCACCCCCGGGATACCCGAAAATGGTATCGACACCGTGATCCAACAATGCGCGGATGACGATTTGAGCACCTGTCATCTCCTGGCCGGACATGAGGTTTCCTTCCTTCATTCTGAGGGGCTCAGCACGAGCCCCCGTGAAACAGACAAACCGCGGCCCAAATTGCACGAAACCGGTGAAAACAAGAGAATTTCAGGGTTTTTGGCGCAAAGCCGCGGAAAACGAGGGCAATCTATCCACTCGTTGCCTCAGGGTCAAGGACTATTCGTCAATAAATGAAAAGATTTTGGCAATCTGACTTTCCAAATCTTGCGCAAAAACCTTGTTCCACGAAATCATTTGTTGCCGAAACCAGGTCGACTGGCGTTTAGCATATTGGCGGCTCTTGATCGCCGCCGCCTCAATCGCTTCATCCAGGGACATTTCGCCTGCAAGATACCCCCCAAGCTCGGGCACGCCCAACGCCTTCATGGCTGGCAATGACGGCGCCAAACGCCGTTTGAGGAGAGCCTCCACCTCATCAACTGCGCCGGCCTCAACCATCAGGTGAAACCGTCGGTGAATGCGCTCAACGAGCCATTCGCGGTCTGGCTCCAGCACAATCTTGGCAACAGGCCCGAGATCTGGCGCGGCAACCGGTTCTGCCTGCCAGGCAGATAGCGGCCGCCCTGTAGCCCGAAAGACCTCAAGCCCTCGCGCTATGCGCTGCGGGTCATTTTCGTGGACCTGAGCGGCCCAATCAGGATCCGCGTCACGAAGAAGTTCATGCGCCGCCACCGGCCCGATTTCTTCAACCTCCGCTCGCGTCGCACCGCGGATATCGTCCGGAATATCAGGGACATCCACAAACCCTTCAGTCAGGGCGCGGAAATAGAGGCCCGTTCCTCCCAAAACGATGGGGACTTTGCCCCGCGCCTGCACTCGGCCAATCGCAGAAATCGCATCAGTGAGCCACTGTCCAGTTGAAAAGACTGTATCGGCCGAGACATGCCCATAGAGATGATGAGGCGCTTGCGCCTCTTCTTCCGCCGAGGGTCGAGCCGTTACAATCCGCAAGTCACCATAGACCTGCATGGAATCCGCATTGATGATCTCTCCATCCAGCAGATCAGCCAGAGCGAGCCCCAAAGCAGACTTGCCGCTGGCCGTTGGCCCTGCGATAAGGACCGCCAATGGGTCATCCCGGTCTCTGATGGTCTGGCTCACCCTGTACTCCTTGAGCATTTTCAGGAAAGGTCGACGCACCTATCCGTCCGAAAATGCGATAAACAAAACATCTGGAGCCCGGTTTTGAAACCTTCAAAACCGAAACGGCTCCATTAACGAAAGCGCCGTTGCTTGCATCATGTCCCATGTTCTCACTCTTATAGGCAATACCAGCACAGAGCTCACGCAAGATCACGTTGATGCCGTTGCCAGCGCCCTAAAGACCCCTGGCGCGTCCGACTGGTTGAACGCCGGACATGCCTGCGATCTACCCCTGGAAGCAGTAGATACATCCACGATTGAAGCAGCCCGCACAGCCCTGAAGGGCGCGGCCATCGACGTGGTTTGTCAGCCGCTTGCCCATCGCCGGAAGAAGCTGCTGGTGGCTGACATGGACAGCACCATCATTGAGCAGGAATGCATCGACGAACTGGCTGACGCTCTGGGCATTCGGGACGCCATCTCCGAGATCACAGAACGCGCCATGCGCGGCGAGTTGGAATTTGAGCCAGCCCTGCGCGAACGTGTCGGTCTTTTGAAGGGGCTCGCAGAAAGTGAACTGCAACGGGTGTATGAAACACAAATCACAGAGACGCCGGGAGGCCGCATGCTCTGCGCAACGATGCGCAAACATGGTGGCACCTGTGCCCTCGTTTCTGGGGGCTTCACTTTCTTTACAGAACGGGTCGCCAAATCCGTTGGCTTTACCTCAAACCAGGCAAACACATTGCTTGTGGAGAATGGTGCGCTAACAGGGGAAGTCTCCGACCCAATTCTAGGTCGCGAGGCGAAAGTCTCCGCCCTGAAAAGCCTTGCTGCAAACCTCAAGATCGACCCACGCGAAACCATGGCCGTTGGCGATGGCGCCAATGATCTGGGCATGATTGGGGAAGCAGGCCTCGGCGTCGCCTTCCGGGCAAAACCGGTGGTTGCCGCAGCAGCGCCTGCACAGATCAACCACGGTGACCTGTCAGCCTTGCTCTATATCCAGGGATATCGGTCAGACGAGATCGTGAACCCCGCCTGACCTTCCATAGTCTTTTGACTTAGTCGTCTTCTTTGATGCGGACCGCAACAAACCGCAGGTCGCCATTGCTGGCGAGCAGGAGAAGAACAGACTTCCGGCCAGAGTCTTTCTCTTCTTCGACGTAGGTTTTCACATCAGACGGGCTGCGCACATCGTTCTGGGCAACCTCAACAATCACATCACCCCTGCGAATACCCTTCTCAGCAGCTGCACTTCCAGGATCAACAAAGGTGACAACAACACCTTCAACATCCTCTGGCACACTGTACTGACTGCGGGTTGTTGAGTTGAGGCTTGAAAGACCAAGACCCAGAACCTCTGCGGTTCCTTTTTCGTCTTCCTTGCCGTCATTTCCGCCACTGGCATCTGCCGTTTCGGTTTCATCCAACCGGTCGATCTTGACGTTAAGTGTCTTTTCGTTGCCATCGCGGATCACGACCACATCAACAGTCCGGCCAATCGATGTTTCAGCAACCAGCTTGGGCAGATCGCGCATCTCAGGAACCGCTTTACCGTCAAATTCTACGATCACGTCACCCGGCTCAACGCCACCATCACTAGCAGGACCGTCAGGATTCACGCCCGCAACCAGAGCCCCTTTGGGCTCATCCAGGCCGAGGCCTTCTGCAATTTCTTCATTCACAGATTGAATGCGCACGCCAAGCCACCCACGGCGGGTTTCCCCATATTCACGCAGCTGTTCAATCACGGAAACCGCTGTGTCGGAGGGAACCGAGAAGCCAATCCCGATCGATCCACCAGAGGGTGAGATGATGGCTGTATTCACTCCAACAACTTCGCCATCCATGTTGAAAAGCGGACCGCCGGAGTTCCCCCGGTTGATTGACGCATCGGTCTGAATGAAATCATCATAAGGACCGGCATTAATGTCGCGATTGATCGCGGAAATGATGCCCGCTGTCACCGTGCCACCAAGACCGAACGGATTGCCGATCGCCATCACCCAATCACCAACACGCGCTTCGCTTGATTTACCAAAAGACACGTAAGGCAGATCACCTTCCGGCTCCACTTTGAGCACAGCAAGATCTGTCTTCGGGTCACGGCCAATCAGCTCAGCATCAAGCGACTCGCCATCTGCGAAGATCACTTTGATCTCATCTGCGTCGGCGATCACATGGTTGTTGGTAATCACGTAGCCGGATGGATCGACGACAAAACCGGAACCGAGCGACTGAACACGGCGCGGCGCGCCCTGACGTCCCTGACGCTCCAGAAAGTCCTCAAAAAAATCTTCAAAAGGTGAGCCTTCAGGAAGGCCAGGCACCTGTTGGCGGGTATTGCGACCGCTCACCGTCTGCGAGGTGGAGATATTCACAACAGCAGGCGACAGGCGCTCGGCGAGGTCCGCGAAGCTGTCGGGCGCACCACGAGCAAAGCTTGGGTCAGCACTGAGAGGTTGGAGAGCAAAAGCCAGGGCAAGAGCAAGAACAGCTCCCAACCAGGCTCTTCGAGTGGTTTTTCCCTGTCCCATCATCGTGTTTTCAGCCCTCACCAGCATGTCACCTAAACTCCTGATCCACCCGAGCGCACTACTGGCCCGTGATGCAATATTCACAATCCGCCTGAACATGGCCTGAAGCCGGTTCAATCAGAGTTAATAAAGTCAATTTTCCCAGAATAGAGCCCATTTTGGGCTTGGGGATAAGTTAGATCGCATTTTGACAGAGATTGTGGACGAATTGAGGCGTGAAAGGCGCCAAATTTCATCCGCGCACCAACCACACGATCACAACACCGAGAGCCAGGGCTCCAAGGCCAAAACGGCGCAGGGTCTCGTCAGGTGTGGATTGCGCCATAGCCATCATCTGTTTCAGCCCGCCCGGGAAGGCCGCGTAAACGAGGCCTTCCAGAACCAGCACCAGCCCTATGGCTGTGATCAAATCAGACATTTAACGCTCTGACGGCCTGCCGAGGGGGCGCTTAGCGCCCACCCCTGCCACTTGAGTCACCGAAATAACGGAAGAAATCGCTCTCAGGCGACATGACCATGGTCGTCGTGTCCCCATTTAGTCCTTCTTCATAGGCAAGCATGGAGCGATAGAAGGAGAAGAACTCCGGATCTCTGCCATACGCATCGGCAAAGATTTCGTTTCGCTTCGCATCGCCCTCACCACGAATGGTGTCGGATTCTCGCTGCGCTTCCGCAACCAGCACGGTCACATCGCGGTCAGCACGTGATCGGATACGTTGAGCCGTTTCTGCACCTTGCGCACGAAGCTCTTGTGCTTCCCGCTCACGTTCGGTTTGCATCCGGCGATAAACAGCCTGACTGTTTGCCTCCGGCAAATCCGCAGCCCTGATCCGCACGTCCACCACTTCGATACCCAGATTGGAACTCGCCGTGTTGAACTCGGTTTTAATGCGGATCATCATGCCACTACGGTCATCACGAACAAGCGTCTCAAGGCTTTCTTCACCCAAAACGTTTCTGAGCGAAGACACGAAGATCGGGTTGAGCCGCCGCTCGGCGAGCGCAACATCACGCACCGACTGGAAGAACTTCAACGGATCAACAATCTTGTAACGCGCGAACGCATCCACGACGAGACGCTTCTGGTCACCTGCAATGATCTCTTCTTCAGGAGAATCGAGGTTCAAAATGCGCTTGTCGAAATAAACAACGTTCTGAATGAAAGGAATTTTCCAGTTAAGGCCTGGCTCCGTTATGGCAACCCGAGGATCACCAAACTGAAGAACCAACGCCTGTTCAGTCATTCGAACTGTAAAGAAAGTCGAATACGCGACGACCACTCCCACAAGGAGAAGGATCGCACCACCTAGTCCAATTGCCCGGTTCATTAGCGGTTCTCCTCATTGCGCGCGCCACTACCCGGCGACAATTGATTAAGCGGCAGATACGGAACAGCGCCACCAGCGCCTTGCCCCATCAGAACTTTGTTCATGCCACCCAGAACGCGTTCCATGGTCTCCAGGAACATACGTTCCCGGGTCACATCTTTTGCGTCTTTGTATTCATTGTAGATCGACAGGAAGCGTTGAGACTCACCCTGTGCCTGCGCCACCGTCTGTTCCCGATAAGCACTTGCTTCCTGGATCAGCTTTTCTGCATCCCCACGCGCCTTCGGAACAACAGTGTTTGCGTAAGCTTCAGCTTCGTTTCGCAAACGCTCCTGGTCAGCTCGAGCTGCCTGAACATCGCGGAACGCATCAATAACTGCAGCTGGTGGATCAACCTTCTGAAGCTTGACCTCTGTCACGACGACACCGGCACCATAGCCATCCAGGATTTCCTGCATGCGCTCTTGAACCGTGACCTGTGCCTGCAATCGACCAGACGTCTGGAGCACCTGGAAGGTCGACTGACCGACCACTTCGCGCATCACACTTTCAGCAACGGCCTTAACCGTGCGCTGGGGGTCTTCGACATTAAAGAGATACTCCGCAGCATCCCCAATCCGCCAAAGAACGGAGAAGTTGATGTCGACGATGTTTTCATCACCCGTCAGCATCAGACCTTCTTTGCCAAGGGCTGGAGACGTGCGCGCAGCGCGGTTGGCAAACTGTGCCGATGCGTTGCCACCCACATCCACCGTGTTCACCACTGTTACCTGCGGCGTGAGAACGGTTTCGATTGGATAGGGAAGTTTGAAATGAAGCCCAGGAGGTTGGGAATAGGCATATTTGCCAAAGCGAAGGACAACGCCCTCTTCATCCGTGTTGACCCGGTAAACTGAGCTATAAGCCAGAAGTCCGAGAACGACCAAAGCAAGCACAAGCCAAACGCCCGCGCTCCCGCCCGCACCGGTTCCGGTGGAACCACCGCCACCGCCGCCACCTGGAATAAAATCACGAAGGCGCTCTTGGCCCTTCCGGATCAGCTCTTCTAGATCAGGCGGCTGTTGGCCACCGCCACCACCACCGCCTGAGGGGGGTTGACCCCAAGGGCCGCGACCGCCGCCATTGCCGCCGCCTTGCCAACCGCCGTTGCCGTCACCGTTCTGATTGCTCCAGGGCATGGAACTTCCTTTGTCCGTAAAATCTAGTTGCCGCCGAGTTCGCCAAGATTGGCGAATCCTCTGCCGTTCTTCGTCACATGATAGCTGCTCTATTGTCGCATTACACGGCTCACCGATAGTAATTCGACTGCCTCGGCGTTATATGACACTCACCTATGCGACGCAACGCGCGCCACTCCTCCTAAATTGGGTTGAAAGGGTCTCTTCGCCACCCTCTCAGCTGAAAGAAATGCAAAGAAAGCCCCTAAAATGGCCTCGCTCGACAAATCAAACATCCTGGATGCACTCGCCACCGTTAAAGACCCCGACAGGGGTATGGATGTGGTTGCGGCTGACATGGTTCAGGGCCTGGTCATCAAAGAGGGCCACGTGCTCTTTTCACTGGAAGTTGACCCGTCTCGCGGTCCAGCTTTGGAACCAGTCCGAAAGGCCTGCGAAGACGCTGTCTATAAGGTTCCAGGCGTCCTCTCGGTGACAGCCGTTCTTACCGCCCATAGCGGCGAAGCCCCTGCCCCAGCCAAACCTGTACCAAAAACCGCGAGCGCTCAGGAGCTCAACATTCCTGGCGTGAAAAAAATCATTGCCGTCGCCAGCGGCAAAGGTGGTGTCGGCAAATCCACCGTCGCCATCAATCTGGCCATCGCATTGGGCAATCAGGGTCTCAAAGTCGGTTTGTTGGATGCCGACATTTATGGCCCCTCCGTCCCTCGTATGATGGGGATTGCCGAAAAACCAGACACCACCGACGGCAAAAGGCTGATCCCTCACGAAAAATACGGCATCAAAACCATGTCGATTGGCTACATGGTCGATGAAGACACAGCCATGATCTGGCGCGGTCCCATGGTTCAGTCCGCCCTGATGCAAATGATGAACGATGTGGTCTGGGGCGAACTGGATGTCCTTGTGGTCGACATGCCGCCTGGCACCGGCGATGCACAGCTCACCATGGCGCAGAAAGTGCCCCTCGCGGGCTCCGTCATTGTCTCCACGCCCCAGGAGATCGCTCTGGCTGACGTACGCCGGGGGATCGCCATGTTCGAAAAAACCCACGTGCCGGTTTTTGGGATCGTGGAGAACATGGCCTATTTCGTGAGCCCTGGGTCTGGCGAAAAGACCTTCATCTTTGGGGAAGGCGGTGCACGGCGCACAGCCGAAGCATTAGGTGTGCCCTTCCTTGGGGAAATTCCAATCTACCCCGCCATTCGCGAAGGGTTGGATGAAGGAAAACCGGTCACAGCAACCGCGCCGGAAAGTGAAGAGGCTGCTCCCTTCGCGGAACTCGCCTCAAGGGTGTCGGCGTACCTGACTGACGGCAGTTCAGAACGGGTGGCACCCAAAATCGTTATTGAATAAGAGATTGGGGAACAAAAAAAGGCCGGCCAATTCTGCTTAAACAGAAAAGCCCGGCCAATTCCAAAACGTGTTTCTGACCTCTGTTAACGGCCAGCGACGAGCGTCGCTTTTTCCGCCGTTCCATCCGGTGCGGTGAGATCCCAACTGTCACCTATGTCTCGGGAAACCGCTTCGACGCAATAAGGCGGCGTATCCGGTCCCGTCGCAAAACAGGCATTGGCCCCATCAACAGCCCAGGTGCCGTCAGCAGACGTACCATCAGGCAGAACCTGGCTATAGGTCCCATCATTGTTGATGAGCACTGAGCGTGTGCCCGCCGGATTTTCAATACTCACTGTGTTGCCATAAAAGTTCGCGAAAGGGTCCGCCAGCGCTGCACCGGTCATCGCAAACATGGCCACCATAAAACTGATCACTAGTCGCATCTTGTCCTCCCAAGAATATTGATCTTCGCACCCCATTTGAGAAACGAATGCTGGCACAAGCATGATGGACTTGGGAAGAACAAATCCGCCCACGTCCTTTTTCCGGCTACTTGTTGAGATAGTTGAGCGGCAAGCCTGCGCGCGGCCAGGTGCACTTCACCAACCGACCAGATGAGGAAAGCGTCAGATAGGCTGTCCTAAGATCATTCCCACCGAAACAGATATTCGTGGTGATGAAATCATCGGTCGGGAAATGCTCAATATCTCCCTCAGGAGAAATCGAGGTGATGCCGCCATTAAAGATGGTTGCGACGCAGACATTGCCTTCCGCATCCACCGCCAGACTGTCGAAATAGTTGAGGCCTGTCGGATTGCCGATCATACGTCCGTGATTTGGCGGACCCGCTGAGATGATGGCGCCCGGTTTCTCAATATCAAAACCCCAGAGCCGTCCCGCTTCCGTGCTCGCCACATAAACAACCTTCTCATCAGGCGAGAGACCCACCCCGTTCGGCGTCTCAATGGGAAACACGACTTGAGTGATGGAGGAGCCGTCGGGCTGTGCGTAGTAAAGCGCACCCAGATCCTTCACCCGACCATGGGTCTTGCCAAGGTCGGTGAACCAGAAGCCGCCCTCTTTATCAAACACGATATCATTGGGACCATTTAGCGGAATGCCATCGCACTCCCGGTAAAGTTCCCTCACCTCGCCCGTCTCAAGATCGACCCGTTCAATGCGGCCGCCGGAATAGTCATCCGGCTTGCCACCTGGAATGATGAGTCCATTGAGGTCGTGCCATTCAAAGCCTCCATTATTGCAGATGTAGACAGCTCCATCTGGACCGATCGCCGCGCCATTGGGGCCACCGCCGAGATCCGCGACCACTTCCGTAGAGCCATCTGATTGTAGCCGTGTCAGCGTGCCCCGCTTGATCTCGACAAGCAGCACGCTCCCGTCTGCCATAGCGATCGGACCTTCGGGAAACTCCAGCCCACTCGCAATCTCTTCCATCTGCATGACGCAACTCCCAATTATGTGTTTTTATGGGGAGAGGGTCGGATAGCGACGTCGACCCGTCAACTGATTTGCGAGACATCGGCGAATGAAAATGCGCAACAGTTTCATCACAATGTTTTGCGCGGCCATCTGGGTAGCCGTGACCTCAAGCGTGAGCCTCGCGAACACCGAACGCACAGCAGGGTTAGATTCTTTCATCCAGCAGCAACTAAGTGCGCATGAAGTCGCAGGTGCAAGTATTGCTGTGGTTCAAGAGGGCGCAGTCACTCACGAGGCGGCGTTTGGTACTGCATCCGCCGACACCACCACCCCTGTCGCCAAAGACACGGTGTTTCAAGCCGCGTCTATATCAAAAGCGGTGACGGCCTGGGGTGTGATGCGCCTGGTACAAGAAGGCAGGCTGGAGCTGGACGCTCCCATTTCCAAATACCTCACCCGCTGGAACCTCCCCATATCTCAATTCGATGAAAACGAAGTAACAATCCGGCGCGTTCTTTCTCACACCGCCGGACTCTCTCTGCCGTCCTATGTTGGTTTTGATCCAGGAAAACCCCTCCCCACCTTCGAAGCCTCACTTTCAGGCGGTACTGCAGGGTCGGGCTCACTCGAACTTGCCGCAAAACCAAATGAGCAATGGGCCTATTCAGGCGGCGGGTATACTCTGCTTGGTCTCATCATCGAGGAAGTCACCGGCCAGACTTTCGCTGACTATATGGTTGAGAAAATCCTTCTGCCTCTTGGCATGACAAGTTCCAGTTACTTCCCAACCGACGCTTTGTTGTCTCGCACGGCGCAAGCTCACGATTTTCATCTGAACACCATTCCCAACTATCGCCTCGCCGCTCAAGGAGCTGGGTCTCTACACACAACCGCTGGTGATCTGGCGCGCTTTGCCGTTGCTAACATGAACGATAACCCAGTGCTTAACCGCGAAACGCTGCGAGAGATGCACGCCCCCATAATCGATACAGGGTTTGGCAGCGAAATGAGTCTCGGCTTTTTCGTTGAAGGAAACGGTCAGCTCATTGGCCACAGTGGCAGCAACCGCGGATGGAAGACGCGCATCCAGTTCTGGCCTGCATCCAATGTTGGGTTGGTCGTCCTCACAAATTCTGAAAGCGGCGAAGCGCTCGTAAGCGGTACGTTTTGCTATTGGAATGATGTATTTGAAATCGGGTTACTTACAGAAACTTGCGCCACTCAAAAAGAACAACAAGGCCGGCTTGAGGCGGTTGGCTGGTTGACCACCATTTTGATCACGAGCATAGCGCTCGCCCTCGCATTGCGTTTGCTGTCGAACGTCCTTCTCAAGAAGCGGAGGCTTGCGCCCCCCACCGCGACTGAATGGCGGAGCTGGGCGATCGGACTGCTCTTGCTACTTGCCATCGGCCACAGCCTATTCCTCTACACAGGTCTTGGTGTCTGGGCAGTCGCAGGAATTCCATGGGGCTTTAGTATTACGGACCATGCGCCCGCCCCCATTCAATACGCGTTCCACGCCTTACTGGGGCTATATACACTTTCTGCAGTGTCTCTTTTGATGCGGCGTGCAAACAATCAATAGAGCACGACTGAGCGGATAGACTCGCCAGCATGCATCAGATCAAAGCCCTTATTGATGTCCTCCAGCGGCATAGTGTGGGTGATGAGATCGTCGATATTGATCTTGCCATCCATGTACCAATCCACGATTGACGGCACATCGGTCCGGCCCCGTGCTCCCCCAAACGCAGTACCGCGCCAACTTCGGCCCGTCACCAGCTGAAACGGTCGCGTCGAGATTTCCTGCCCCGCACCGGCCACGCCAATGATGATGCTCTCGCCCCATCCTTTGTGGGCGCATTCCAGCGCCTGACGCATGGTGGTCACATTTCCAATGCACTCAAACGAATAGTCAGCTCCACCGCCGGTGAGCTCCACGAGGTGACCAACGATATCGCCCTTGATTTCTTTCGGATTGACGAAGTGCGTCATGCCAAACTGTTCGCCAAGCGCCTTGCGGTCATTATTGAGATCAACACCGACAATCTGCTTGGCACCCACCATGCGAGCACCCTGGATCACATTGAGCCCAATGCCACCCAGCCCAAACACGACCACCGTTGAGCCCGGCTCCACCTTGGCGGTGTTGACCACGGCGCCAATGCCCGTGGTGACCCCGCATCCGATGTAACAGACCTTGTCGAAGGGTGCGTCTTTGCGGATTTTCGCCAGCGCAATCTCCGGCACCACGGAATAGTTGGCGAAGGTTGAGCAGCCCATATAGTGCAGCACCGGCTTACCCTTATAGGAAAAACGGCTGGACCCGTCCGGCATCAAGCCCTGGCCTTGTGTTTCCCGGATCGACTGGCAGAGATTGGTTTTGGGATTGAGGCAATAATCGCATTCGCGGCACTCGGGTGTGTAGAGCGGGATCACATGATCGCCAACGCTGAGCGATGTTACACCCTCGCCCACCTCAACGACGACACCCGCGCCCTCATGCCCCAGGATCGCAGGGAAGAGCCCTTCGGGATCATCACCAGACATTGTGAACGCATCTGTGTGACAAAGACCGGTCGCCTTCATCTCAACGAGCACCTCGCCCGCGCGCGGACCTTCCAGCTGCACTGTCTCAATTTCCAGAGGCTTGCCCGCCTCAAATGCCACCGCCGCGCGCACGTCCATCACATCACTCCGTCTTCTCAGGTTTTGCTCAAAGGGCCCAACTAATTAAAGCGCAAAGTCGAGCTTCGCGAGCCAGTCTTCAATACGCTTCTTGTTTACGCCGAGATCGGAATGTCCGACCTTCGAGCGGCTGTAGATCGCAAGCGTGGACTTGCCACCGCCCAGATCGATCGCTTCAAAGGTAATGGTATCGGGAAAACGCATGAGCGCAGATCGCTGCACAAATTCCCGTTGACCGTCATCCGCCTGTTTTCGGGTGACCCGTGGCTCCGCGAGCGCCACATCAGCAAATGTGTCTTCCAACTTTTGAGCATCAACAGAATATATCTTGGGCGTCGCATGAGGTTTCGCGTTCTGGCAGTGCCCTTCCGGAGCGATCAGAAACTGATTGGGTTTACGGGTAAGTTTGAAGGTCTTGAAATCCATAACGTCTCTCCTTTGAAACAGAGGCTACACCCGTTCCAGCACAAGAAGCGAATACTCGTCACTGTCACGTTCATTGCGCGGCTGGCGGACATTGCGCACTTCGCGCCACTCTGAGCGATCAAAGTCAGGGAACTTCGTGTCCCCCTCCGGCGATGCATGCACCTCTGTCAGATAGATCCGCGTTGCCTTCGGTAGCGTCGCCGCATAAATCTCCGCACCGCCCAGGATCATGATCTCATCAACGCCGAGTTCCCCACAAAGCACCTCGGCACGTGCCAGCGCGGCATCGACACTGGTGAACACTTCCGCGCCCGGCGCATCATAGTCAGGATCACGGGTCACCACGAGATTGGGACGTCCCGGTAGTGGCCGCCTTGGAAAACTCTCCCAGGTCTTGCGGCCCATGATGATGGGCTTGCCCATCGTCATGCGCTTCAAATATTGCAGATCGCCAGACAAGCGCCAGGGCATGGCATTGTCTTTGCCAATCACGCCGTTTTCAGCGATCGCCACAAAAAGACAGATATGCATGTCGACCCGGCACCTATTCCTGGAGAAACCAACTCTCGCTACCTATCACGGCGCCTGAATAGTCTCAAAATTTTTCGGCTGTGTTTGTTGTCGCAAGCAAATTCGGTTGCGAAATCGCCCGGTCACTTTCGCAATAGCTCTTGCCTCGAACCACAATTGATCATCTGGACAGAACATTCTGCAATGGGCGCAACGCTTCACTACGAAGGAGAACACCATGACCGTTTACGTACTCGCACAATTCAAGATCCACAATCGCGACCAATATGAAAAATACGCGTCTGCTTTTCTGCCCCACTTCGCAAAGCACAAAGGCACGGCCCTCGTCTCAGATGAGAATGTCTCGGTGAAGGAAGGCACCTGGGAGAACACAAAAGCCGTGCTTCTCTCTTTTCCCGATGAAGCGGCCTTCGAAGATTGGGCGTTGTCAGATGAATATCAGGAGATCGCGAAAGACCGACAGGCAGCGACGGAAGGCTCGGTCGTCCTTCTACATGGTCTTCAATAGATCAAACAGCCACCGGCGCTGAGATGTGCGGATGAGGGTCGTAGCCCACCAATTCGAAATCATCGAAAGTGAAATCGAAAAGGCTTTTCACATCCGGATTGATTTTCATCTGCGGCAGCGCCCGCGGCTCGCGCGAGAGCTGCAGGTCTGTCTGTTCCAGGTGGTTGGAATAGAGATGCGCATCGCCGAACGTGTGGATGAACTCACCCGTTTCGAGCCCCGTCACCTGCGCCATCATCTGCAAGAGCAGCGCGTAGGACGCGATATTGAACGGCACGCCGAGAAACACATCCGCTGAACGCTGATAGAGCTGGCAGGAGAGTTTTCCGTCTGCCACATAGAACTGGAACATACAGTGGCACGGCGGCAGTGCCATATTGTCCACATCAGCTACATTCCAGGCAGAAACAATCAGGCGACGTGAATCAGGGTTGTTCTCAATTTGGTCGATCAGGTTTTTGATCTGATCAATCGTGCTGCCGTCGGGCGTTGGCCAGCTGCGCCACTGGTGACCATAAACGGGTCCGAGATCACCCTTCTCATCCGCCCACTCGTCCCAGATGCTCACCCCGTTTGCTTTGAGGTAGGCGATATTCGTGTCGCCCGCGATAAACCAGAGCAACTCATGAACGATGGATTTCAGATGCAGCTTCTTGGTTGTGACCATCGGGAACCCGTCCGCCAGATCAAATCGCATCTGGTGGCCAAACACCGAGCGCGTACCCGTGCCCGTTCGGTCGGTCTTTTCAGCGCCTGTGTCACGGATCCGGCGCATCAGGTCATGATATTGCTGCATGAAGGTCTCTTCCCAATCTTGGAGGCCATTTTAACAAGCTCTTCGATTCGTGCCACTCGCCATTGATCTCACTTGATAGAGAAGCCAGCCTTCGCTCTAATTGGCCCCATACCCGATTGGGGAGAATGGAGCATCTTGGGGAGGAAGCTCATGCGCCTACAGGACAATTTCGAATATTACGCCCGTATTCATGGGGATGCCTTCTACGCCCGCTGCGGCAACCGCACCTTGACCTATGCGGAGGCCAATGAAGAGGCCAACAAGCTGGCTAACCTGCTGATTTCGCAAGGGTTAGAGGTCGGCGACCGCTTTGCCTATCTCTCCAAAAATTCTCTTGAAATGTCAATCCTCTACCATGCAGCCGGCAAGGCAGGCGCCGTCCCGGTCCCGCTCAATTACCGCCTGGCTCCAGCAGAATGGGCCTACATCATCAATGATGCTGGCGCGAAACTGCTCTTCGCCCACAAAGACCTTGCCCCCGCTGTGGATACGGTCCGAGCGGACCTCAAATCTGTCGAGACCTGCTACGCCATTGATGTCACGCCACCCGCAGGCTGGGAGGATTATGCTGCGGCGGTTGCCGCCCAGGACACAGCCAACATTCCAGACCGAGGCGTCACGGGCGATAACGCCCTCTATCAGATGTACACGTCCGGCACGACCGGTCGCCCGAAAGGCGCGATCCTCACCCACGGCAATATCCTGGCCAACCTGGAGCAGATGCGAAATGTGATTTCCGCGCGCATGACTTTGGGCGACAAAATCCTGGTTGCCGCGCCCATGTATCACGCGGCGGGAACCATGGTCAGTCTCCATGGGCTGCATTCAGGCGCAGGCGTGGTCATTCACGAAGACTTTGTGCCGAGAGATGTGGTCGACGCGCTTGCCAATGATGGCATAACCACAACAGTTCTTGTCCCTGCCATGATCCAGGCCTGCCTTGTTATGGTGCCTGATGTGAAGGACCGTGATTACTCGTCCCTGAAAGCCATGGTCTATGGCGCCTCCCCCATCGCTGAAGAAACATTGCGCGGGGCGATGGAAACATTTGACTGCGATTTCTATCAGGCCTTCGGCATGACAGAGACAACCTCCTCAGTCGTTTACCTGAACGCCGAAGACCATGTGCGGGCCCTCAAAGAAAAGCCCGAGCTGCTGCTTGCCGCAGGCCGCGCTATAACCGGCACTCATATCCGGATTGTTGATGAGAATGATCAGGATGTGCCGGTGGGAGAAGTGGGCGAGATCATCTGCAAAGGTCCGCAGATCATGCAGGGCTACTGGAACATGGAGGAGGCAACCGCCGAAGCGCTTCGCGATGGCTGGATGCACACAGGCGATGCCGCCAGCATGGACAAAGAAGGCTATGTCTATATCCAGGATCGGATCAAAGACATGATCGTATCAGGTGGCGAAAACGTCTATCCCCGAGAGGTTGAAAACGCCCTCTTCGAACACCCTGCCATCGTCGATGCTGCTGTGTTTGGTATTCCAGGAGCGAAGTTTGGGGAAGACGTTATGGCAACGGTTGTTCTGAAAGAAGGTGAAAGCCTGAGCGAGGAAGACGTCATCGACTTCTGCCGCACAAAACTGGGAGGGTATAAAATTCCGCGCCAGGTTTCCTTCATGGAGGAACTTCCGCGCAATGCCAGCGGCAAGGTTCTCAAGAAAGACCTGCGGGAGCCCTATTGGAAGGGCCACACTCGGAGGGTGTCAGGCTAGTCTGTAGGGCAACATCGCGCGCCCTAAAACAAACCTTGAGTTCTAGCAAGACTCACTCTCCAATGAGCGCGGGGTACGGAACATTGGGGGAGTAGATATGCTCAACAAATTATCTGCAGAAGCGTTCGGAACATTCTGGCTGGTTTTGGGAGGCTGTGGCAGCGCCGTGCTGGCTGCAGGTTTTCCAGAAATTGGCATCGGCCTGCTCGGCGTATCATTCGCCTTTGGCCTTACAGTGTTGACTATGGCCTATGCTGTTGGCGGCATTTCAGGCGGACACTTCAATCCAGCCGTTTCTGTTGGCCTGGCAGTCGCTGGGAAATTCGAGTGGAAAGATCTCGGCCCCTATGTGGTGGCACAGGTCGTCGGCGGCACTTTAGGAGCCCTCGTCCTCTATCTTATCGTGACCGGCAAAGCCGACTTCACGACAACAGGTGGATTTGCCTCAAACGGGTATGGCGCAAACTCGCCCGGTGGCTTCTCCATGACCTCTGCACTCATCGCAGAAATTGTCATGACGGCGTTCTTCTTGATCATCATCTTAGGATCGACCAGCAAACTGGCACCAGAGAACTTCGCCCCCATCGCCATCGGCCTCGGCCTCACACTCATTCACCTGATCTCCATTCCCGTCACCAACACATCCGTTAACCCTGCCCGCTCGACCGCTGTGGCGTTCTTTGCTGACAATGGCGCCATCGGCCAGCTTTGGCTCTTCTGGGTAGCCCCAATCATCGGCGCCGCTATTGGTGCTCTCCTCTGGAAGACGCTGCTTTCTGACGAAGATTAGAAATCAAAGGGTTTGAGACACGAAATCGGGGCAGAACGCGGCATTCTGCCCCGCTCATACCGCGCCATACACCTTTAATTCATGTGGCTAAGGTCCTATATTAGTCCTGTCGGGAAACCGACTATGGCGATAAACGGATTTCGTAATAAACCATTCGGACCCGGGGGCGGTACCCGGCGCCTCCACCAAAAGCCCAAGACCTGATGTCAGGAAGCCTGGGTTTTTCATGGGGGCGAAATAGGATCGACGAGGGTGTAAAGGATCTTCTTTTGCTCGGCATGGTTCCGCCGTTATCGGGCCGTTTGATAGTTGCAAATGACAACTACGCTGAGGCACGTCTAGCTGCGTAAGCGGTTCGACTGTTTCGAATCTAGTCCTGTAAGTTAGCGCTTGCAGGCGGGGTTCGGAGGCACCTGGCAACAGAAGCCTCCACTTTTTGTCCCGGGGAGGGCCACAGAGACACCCAACGGAGACATGAATGTCTGACACCCCAAAGATTACGCCCCGCGACCCCGGTTTTTCCTTCGCCGTCGATCTGCCTGTTTACTGGCACTCAGACGACCCTGCCATCTCTCATTTTTATAATGGCCTGTCCCTCACCTTCCCTGAAGGCGAGCGCTTCTTTGTCGACAGCGTGCGGCATTTTGCTGATCAGATCACTGACCCCAAACTGAAATCAGATGTCCGCGGCTTCGCCGGACAGGAAGCGATCCATTCGCGCGAACACGTCGTCTATAATCAGTACCTTGCAAAACAGGGGCTCGAGCCTGAAAAAATTGAACGCCTGGTGACCTTTGGGTTGCGCATGGGACGCAAGCTTCCAAAGAAAACGCAACTCGCGATCACCTGTGCCCTGGAGCATTACACCGCTCTCTTTGCAGAAGCTATTCTCGAAAACCCAAAGGTGATGGAGGGCGCCCACCCTCAATTCGCAAACCTGTGGCGCTGGCACGCCTTAGAAGAATCAGAACACAAAGCCGTTGCTTTTGATGTGTTTAAAGCTGTCGACCCAGGCGTCCGTGGCTATCTTCGCCGGATCATTTCAATGACGCTCACGACGATCAATTTCAACCTGTCGGCGCTCGGCAATCAGATTTACCTGATGAAGAAATCTGGCGAACTCACCAATTGGCGGTCTTGGGCACGCAGCCTAAATCACCTTTGGGGACGAGATGGTGTTTGGCGCCATGTCATCAAGGGCGTCTTCTCTTACTACCGTCCGTCCTTCCACCCCAATGACAGGGATACGGATGCGCTCGTCGCCAAATGGCGCACCTGGTATGCCGCTGACATTCAATCCGGTTGAGTTAAGACCCCACTCTATCTAGGGTGACCCCAATAAAAAATTTTGGGGGACGAGGTGATGAAACGTTTTTTGATTGGTGTAGGCGTCTTTCTGTTGGTCGCCTATGCCGTAATTTACTTCTTCGCTCCCGGTCTCATCGAAGGCAGCGTGAATCTCGTTGAGGAACACGAACCCTACGGCATCGCCGATGATGCCCGCGATCTTCACAGCACGCTCACCATCATTGACCTCCATTCCGATACCATGCTGTGGGGTCGAAACCCGTTGGACCGCAGCTCAACGGGCCACGTAGACGTGCCCCGGATGGTCGAAGGCAACATGGCGCTTCAGGTGTTCTCTTCAACGACAAAATCCCCTGCGGGTCAGAATTATGAGAGCAATTCCGCAGACTCACGCGACCAGCTCACCCCCGTAACGGTGCTGGGACTTTGGCCAATAAAATCCTGGACCAGCATCTATGAACGCGCCGTCCACCAGGCACGGGAACTCTACGCAGCTGAGGACGAGGATCCCGAAGCACTGCAGGTTGTCACGTCACGCAATGATCTGGATGCCCTTTTGGCGGCAAGAGCCGAAGGCAAGCCAGTTGTCGGCGGGATTTTGCTTACTGAGGGTAGCCATCCGCTCGAAGGAGATCTGGCGAATGTTCAGAAACTCTATGATGAAGGCTACCGCATCATGGGGCTCCAGCACTTCTTTGATAATCGGCTTGGAGGATCTCTTCACGGTCAGTCCGGCGAAGGCCTGACAGAATTCGGCAGAGCAGCTGTGAGCGAGATGGAACGCCTCGGCATCATCATCGACGTTGCGCACTCTTCGCCAGCTGTTGTGAGAGATGTACTCGCCGTTTCAAACCGTCCGATTATTGTTTCCCATACTGGGCTGAAGGGTGCCTGCCATACAAAGCGCAACCTTGAAGACGATCTAATGAAAGAGATTGCTGCCAAAGGTGGACTGATCGGCATTGGTTTCTGGGATGCAGCCGTCTGCGACTATACGCCAGCGGGTATTGTAAAGTCCGTGCGCTATGGCATCGACCTGCTGGGGGTAGATCACGTCGCACTGGGATCTGACTATGATGGCAGCACGACAGTGCTCATGGACGCAGCGGAAATACCCGCCCTCACCCATGAAATGTTGAAAGCAGGCTTCACGGAAGAAGAGATCAGAAAAGTGATGGGCGAAAATGCTGTACGACTTCTTAGAGACCTCTTGCCGCAAAGCTAACCACAAATCCCGTAACACTGGACGCACTCTCGAATCGCTGATTGAATGGGACGTAACCAGTTAGGAGTGCCAAATGGCCGACGACCAAATGCGATATGACGTGCTGACGCAGAAAGCTCTGCTCGCCGTTGTTCGCGATGCCCTAGTGATTGCGGCAACAGAAGGCCTGCCCGGCGAACATCATTTCTACATTTCGTTTCGTACTGAAGCACCGGGCGTCGATATTTCTGATCGCCTGAAGAGCCAGTACCCCGAAGAAATGACGATCGTGCTCCAACACCAGTTTTGGGATTTGAAGGTTGGCGACGAAGGCTTCACCGTTGGTCTATCGTTCGACAAAACACCAGAGCGTCTGGTTGTACCTTATTCTGCTTTGGTCGGTTTTTTCGATCCAAGTGTTCAGTTTGGCCTCCAGTTTGTGCCAGACGGTGAAGAAAGCGCTGAAACACCACAGGACGTGTTCGAAGCGCCCATCGTGCCAGCTGAACAAAAATCAGAGCCCGGCGACGAAGACCATAGTGGCGAAGTGGTCAACCTGGACGCCTTCCGCAAAGACCGCTAAGCGATATCCATCCTCACATCTGCCGGATTTGGCCTGCCCTCAAAGGCATGCTAAAGGAGCCCCCAATGAAAGACATCTGGGGGAGCCTCCCCGCTTTTCTGATCTATTGCCCGACAGCCGGAGAGCCCGATATGAGCCAGACACGCACAGAAACTGATACTTTTGGTCCTATTGAGGTCGCTGCTGACAAGTATTGGGGGGCTCAGGCCCAAAGGTCTCTCGGGAACTTCAAGATTGGCTGGGAAAAGCAGCCCATGTCGGTTGTTCGTGGGCTCGGGATCGTCAAACGCGCTTGTGCCGAAGCGAATATGTCCCTGGGCAACCTTGATGAGCGGATCGGCTATGCGATAGTCGAGGCGGCGCAGGAAGTCATCGATGGTAAGCTCGACGACCATTTCCCTCTGGTCGTTTGGCAAACCGGTTCCGGCACCCAGTCCAATATGAATTCCAACGAAGTGATCTCAAATCGGGCAATTGAAATGCTCGGCGGCACGATGGGCACGAAAGATCCGGTTCACCCGAACGATCACGTCAACATGAGCCAGTCCTCAAACGACACATATCCAACAGCGATGCACATCGCCTGTGCGGAGCGCATCGTGCATGGTCTCATTCCTGCCCTCAAACATCTGCATGCAGCGCTCGTCGCCAAGCAGAAAGCCTTCGATCACATTATCAAAATCGGACGGACCCATACCCAGGATGCAACGCCGCTGACACTTGGCCAGGAATTCTCCGGCTATGCAGCACAGGTCGCATCAGCAATTGAGCGGATCGAACTGACCCTTCCGGGTCTCCTGCAATTGGCACAAGGTGGAACCGCTGTCGGCACCGGCCTCAATGCACCCATCGGCTTTGCTGAAAAAGTCGCCGAGAATGTCGCAAGCATAACAGGCCTACCTTTTATCACTGCACCAAACAAGTTTGAGAGCCTCGCCGCACATGACGCCATGGTGTTTTCACATGGCGCGATCAATGCAGCAGGCGCTGCACTCTTTAAGATTGCCAATGACATTCGTCTGCTGGGTTCGGGCCCCCGCTCCGGTCTCGGTGAGCTGGCACTTCCAGAAAATGAGCCAGGCTCATCCATCATGCCGGGCAAAGTAAACCCAACACAGTGCGAAGCGCTGACACAGGTATGCGCCCATGTCGCGGGCAACAATGCAGCCCTCAGTTTTGCAGGCAGCCAGGGCCACTTTGAACTCAACGTCTACAATCCAATGATGGCCTACAACTTCCTCCAGTCCGTACAGCTTCTGGGCGACGCAGCCGTGAGCTTTACCAACAATTGCGTGGTCGGCATCGAGGCACGCGAAGACAATATCAAGGCAGCACTTGAACGCTCTTTGATGCTCGTCACCGCTCTCGCACCGACAATCGGCTACGACAATGCGGCCAAAATCGCGAAGACAGCCCACAAAAATGGCACGACGCTCCGTGAAGAAGCTGTTGGCGGCGGGTTTGTTTCAGAGGAAGAATTCGACGCTGTTGTTCGCCCAGAAGACATGATCGGGCCAAAGTAAGCAGGTAACAATGTCGGGTCAGATCAAACGGTCCATCACTATCTCCGGCCATCGCACGTCGATTACCCTGGAGCGGCCGTTCTGGGATGGGTTGAAAGAAATAGCCTGCCAGGAAAAGGTCTCTGTCACCGAGCTTGTGCGCCAAATCGATTCCCGCAGAAACGCGTCAGGGTCACTGACAAGCGCTATTCGGGTCTACATTCTTGAGCAGCTGAAAAAGCAGAGATCCGAACGGCATCCAGGTTAATTCGTCGGTCGTTCAACCGGCCTCGGCGCCCCTGGATCCTGGCTGTCTTCTGGAACCAACTCTTCGACAACACCTTCTAACGGTGCATCCAATTCAGATCCGGAATCCGGCCCAACGATGAGATCGCGAAGTTCGTCGGGCAGATCGTCAATCCCCGCCTCTTCGATATCTCGAACCAGCAACATTTGTGACACAGCCTGTTGGATAGCCAACGTGTCGTTGCGCCGCTCAAGCATTTGGAATGGCCCTGCCAAAACCATGCTCATAGGTGGCAACGGTTTTTCGCCCGTCAAAGTGACATCTGTTTCTACATCGGCTTCCAGCCGCACCAGGTCTGCGAGCGCCGTGACCTCAATGCCATTGGCTCCAGAAACCGCGACCTCGCTTGGGACATATTTCAGAATGCCTTCATCAATTGAGAAGTCACCCTCTATCCCAATGAGGCGGGCGCGCCCATTGTCCAGATGCACAGCCGCAACCGCATCAAAATCATCCATTGTGGACAAGCCGTCTAGGGCGGTCCGAAACGCTTCAAGGTCGAAGCCGTTAAGTTCGCCTTCTGTCAACGCGAGAGAACCTTTGCCGGACAGGGTTGAAACCAGCCCCAAAAGACTGCGCCCCTGTCCTTCCAATTGAAGACTTGCAGTTGCTTCACCGCTGGCCAGTTCCTCGCTGAACAACATCTCTGAGGCCCGATCAACAGAAATGTTCTCTGCAGCGAGCGTCAGCCCCAACCCAGGCACACCGTCGCCGCCTTCGAAGCGAGCCCCCATGGTCAGGCGACCAGACGCCAGTTCAGCTGTTACAGGCGTGAAAGACAGAACACCATCTGCCAGAGATCCCTGAGCAGCAATATCCTCCAGAACAAAGTTTGCAACACTGGCTTTTGAAACAGTGAGTGCCAGTGCCCCCTTGAACCCTGCCAAAGACGACCAATCCAATGGATCAGCTGACCAAGGATCAGTCCCGTCCGCAACAAACAACGGATCAAGCAGAACTGATCCGAGACTGATGTTAGCCTCCACGGAAGGTATGGCTCCCCCGAAGTCAATTGAGCCACCGCCTGACGCTCTGAAAGCACCGGCAATGGCTTCGACTTCGCTCAGCCCGATACGGTCAGCTGCCCACTCCAAACCACCACCAGCGACAAACGCACCATCACGGGCGTTGGCCGATATAAGCTCAGCCATCCCGCCCTGCCATCCAACGACTTGGCTCGCCAGTCCAAAGGTTGGCGCCGAGACTTCAAATCTGCCCGCAAACTTTGGCGCATCAAGTGGCGCGTCCGTTTTGCCCGTGAACGATCCGGTGAAATCACCGGCGGAAAACCGCATGCTGGTATCAAGAGGGCCATCAGTTTGTCCGGAAAGCTCGACACTTAAGCGCCCAAATCCGTCTATCGGCGCCGTCGACTCAACGTACAACTGGTCCAACAGGCTTTGCACATTTGGGTTTTCCAGTGTGAAGACGAGGTCCATCTTATCTGCAGGTGGAGCTGAACCAACGCGCTGCCGGTTGAGCTCAAGAGAGACCGCTGAACCACCGGCCTCGCCAGACAGGCTTAATGAAGCGGCATGACCTTCCTCCGTCTCTGCTCCAAGCATAACGTAGGCAAGCGCACCACCATCAGGAGAAGGAACATCCACTCCAAGCAAATAACTCCCAATCGAGGTTGCTAATCCAGCACTGATAGTTCCTTCGAGATCGCCCGTAGCAAGCGGCCCAATGTTTGAGACCGTCCCCGCCGCTGAAATTTTGTTCGTACCATTCAAAACAGATACAAACCGCTCAATGGACAACACACCCTCAGCGAGGGAAGCAGAGACATCAACATCTGTCAGGACGGCATCCGACAACACAAGCCTATCAAACCCAAGGATCGCAATTGCATCAAACGCAGCGAGGTCCAAGCGATCGGAGACTTTCTGGGCATCAAGAAAGCCATTCATCCAAGAAACATCCAGGAACGCACCACGCAGTTCAACGCTTAATGCCGGTCGCCCCCTGAGCGCAAACGAAAGACCGCCGGTTACCGGTGCGCTAGCTTCTCCCTCGTCACCCGAAACCATTGACAGGGAATAGGCCTGCAGCAGCGTCGGCTGCAGCGCCAGCTCAGTCTGAAGGCGAATGGGTCCTGATTCATATTCCTTCGCACCATGTGTCAACGGCTCTGATTGCGCCAACTCATCCAGCCAACGTGCTAAAGCGGACGGGTTGCCGATTGCTGCTTCCAGTGACCCGTCAAACCGGGGCGTGCCCTGGACCGTGCTGATGGTTCCTTTGACCAGGGTTGTTGTATCTCCTGGAAATTCAGCGGACAGGGAGTCAAACAGCAACGCACCATCCTCAACCCGAACATCTGCTTGTACATTGGATGTGCGAGCGGCTCCGTAACTCAAATCAACCACATGCAGCGCAAGCGCGCCAACGAGCACCTCAGGAATTCGGAGATTTGCAACAGGCAACGCGGCAGCTTGGAATTGCTCCAGCACCTCGTCCACTGCAAGCCGGGCGCCTGAAAGGTCCGCTGCAATGCTCGGCCCGCCTTCAAGGCCAATTTCTATCTCGCCTTTAAAAGTCGCGTCTGCGATGGCGAGTTCCACATCGCGAAGTGAAATTTCTTCGCTGTTCCCAACAAAACCGGCCGTCATTTGAAGAAAAGAGGACAGCTCCCCGTCAACTTCCGATTGCCCAAGACGAAATTCAAATGTGCCATCCAGACGCGCAGCTGTCGTCGCCTCGGTTGACAGTCCTGAAAATGAACTGTCCCAACCATGTTCAGGCGCAGCGATATCAATATTGACGGGAAACGCCCTGTCGCCACCAAAAGCACCGGTACTAATAGACACGACGTATGGAGCACTCTCGTGGTCAAACTGCCCATCGAACTTCAGAGGCCCGACAAGCGATGTCGCCGTTAGCTCGCCAGTGACATTTAGAAGGTGAGCGGTCTCGTTCGAAGCGGCGTTGGTGAAAAGTATCTCACCATTCTCAAAAACCATGGAGTCCAGGCTGATGGCCTCCGGGTCGATGGAAACATCTAGCGCACTGTTGCCATTGTCCCCCCAGTTAATTTGTCCATTCTCATCACGAATGACATGAGCGCTGAAATCCAGCGCTCGGACCCGCACCACATCAACTTCGGCACGCAGCAATGGCGCGAGGGCCACCTCACCTTCCAACGTACCAACGCGTGCGAGGGGTACATCAGCGCTGCCACCACCGATCGACAATTCGCCCAGGCTGAAACGGGGCGCTGGCAGGATCACGAAATTGATGTCTCCCGCGATCGTGACATCTCGTCCGACAGCCTCGGAAATCTGGGACTCAATCTCTGCGCGAAAGGCATTCCAGTCGACAATGCTCGGCCCCACCAATGCAGCGAACAGAAGCAGAATGACAAAGCCCGCTATATAAGAAAGAACCGAATTCACTAACGACCGCTCCGCGCCCCCGAGACACCGTCATTTATCGGTGTCCTACTTGCATTATTTTTGCTCTCATCGACACTGTTCCACATCTGGTGCCAGACAGAGCCAATTGGTAGACAAACTATGGATTCTAAAGGCAAAAATATAGTCGATTTCGGGTCCGCGCGAAAAAACCTGAAAAACAAGAAGAAGGCAGACCAGCGCGCTGCCAAGGAAAAACAGGCAGAAGAGAACCGAGTGAAGTTTGGCCGGACGAAAGCCGAAAAAAGCCGAGACAAACAAATGCAAGACCAAAACCAGAAGCGGCATGACGAAAGCAAGATAGAACCCTTGTTTCCGGCCCCATCACAGGATCCAAAAGAATGAGCTCAACCACCTCCTCGACACCTGGTCCCTTTGCCGGCCTCAAGGTTATTGATCTGACTAGGGTCCTAGCAGGTCCCTATTGCACCATGCTTTTGGCCGACTTTGGCGCTGACGTCATCAAAGTGGAGGTACCTGAACGGGGAGATGATGCGCGGCATATCGGTCCCTTCATTGAAGATAAATCGACCTATTTTATGTCGCTCAATCGAGGAAAGCGCTCTATCGCCCTGAACCTAAAAGACGATGATGACCGCAAAACCTTCGAGACACTTCTGGAAACAGCTGATGTGGTCGTGGAAAACTACCGCCCTGGTGCCTTTGACAAACTGGGCTATGACTGGGAAACGCTTCACAAAAGGTACCCCTCTCTCATCCTGGCCTCCGCCAGTGGCTTCGGTCAGACCGGCCCCTATAGCAAAAGACCTGCCTATGACATGGTCGTGCAAGCAATGGGCGGCATTATGAGTCTGACGGGCCATGAGGGAGATCCACCCACCCGCGTGGGATCATCCATTGGAGACATCGGCGCCGGGCTCTTTACCGCCATTGGAGTGGCCTCCGCGCTCTTCCATCGCGAAAAAACCGGTGAGGCCACCCGCATTGACGTCGCGATGCTGGATTGTCAGGTCGCCATCCTCGAAAACGGGATCGCACGTTACCTCGCCACCGGCCAGATCCCCGGCCGCCTGGGCTCCAGACATCCCTCAATCGCCCCGTTCCAGGCATTTGCCACCGCTGACCGCCACATCGTCATCGCAGCAGGGAATGACATTCTGTTTGCCCGCATGGCAAAAGCCATCGGTGCGCTGGACCTGATTGATGATGACCGCTTCGCTGACAATGATTTACGACGGCACAATGTCGATGCCTTGTCGGAAGCTATGGAGACAACACTGAAGACACAGCCCGCAGAGCATTGGCTCACTATTCTAGAGGATGCTGGCATCCCTAGTGGGCCGATAAACAATGTCGAACAGGTTCTACAAGATCCCCAGGTCATCGCGCGCAATATGGTCATCCAAGCAAACGATCCAGACATTGGCCCAATCAAAATGCCTGGAAATCCAATCAAGTTCTCAGCCTTTCCAGATCCCTCTGAACGCCCTGCCGCCCCTGCGCTTGATGGCGACCGGGAGGCCATATTGTCAGAAGCAGACGTGCCAAAAACTTGATAAAGCCATTTGCCGATCCCATTTGACAGAGTATGACTGACCAGTCAGTATTTTCTGCAAGCTGGAGTGTGCCATGGATCTCAAACTTGTCGAAACGTCATCTGAACCCAAAACCATTAAGCGGAACAATGAGCGGCCCAAACAGATATTAAGTGCCGCAGTCGAGCTTTTTCGGGACCGAGGGTTTGAGGCAACCCGCCTTGAGGACGTGGCCGACAAGGCAGGCGTCTCCAAGGCCACGATCTATCTCTATTTTGAGAGCAAAGAAGACCTGTTTTTCGCCCTAATTCGGGAAAAAGTAGTTCCCATGCTCGAGCAAACGATCGCCCAGGCAGAAGCATTTGAAGGACCGGCATCTGAGTTCCTGCGCCTCAAGGCCCAAAGCGTCGGACGCCTGTTTGCGCATTCCGAACAAGGAGCCATTCTGAAGCTGGTGATATCAGAAGCCCGCCGATTCCCTGACCTGACCGACTATTATCGGACGGAAGTCCCTGAGCGCGGCTTGGAAAACATTGCCAAAATGGTCCGCCGGGGTATCGATGAAGGGGAATTTCGTGAATGCGATGAAAGGGCTGCCGCGACTGCCTTCATGTTTCCCTTGTTAATGAACGGGATATGGATGAATTCCGTGGGCCCCGATGAGATCGTCGACCCCGATGCAGCGATTAACTTCCATTGCGAGAATTTCATTCGAGGGTTGAGCATCTAGGCGCTTCACATTCCCGTGCACATAAACAAGTCAGCTTGACCCCTCTCTCCCTCCCTGCTCTGATCCCTCAGAAGGTTGCAATTTGCAACTCGAACTAGACAAAAATTGGGGGGATGACGCATGGCACTGGATTTTAAACTCACGCGCCGAGATATTCTAACAGCAGGTGCCGCAGCCGGTGCCGCCACCGCACTCCCAGCTCACGCGAATGAAAAGCCGATCAGCGCGGAGCCCCTCGCATCAAAACGCGCCAAAGCCCTGGATCTTGAAATGTCCTATGTCGAGATTGGGGAGGGCGATCCCATCATCTTCCTCCACGGCAATCCAACATCGTCCTACCTGTGGCGCAACATCATGCCCTATGCAGCACCCTTTGGCCGCTGCATCGCGCCAGATCTCATTGGCATGGGTGGGTCAGACAAGCGTCCCTTGGTTGAGGGTGAAGATCCCGATGCCCGATACGGATTCTTTGAGCATCAGAAATATCTGGATGCTCTGTTGGAAAACCTTGGGGTGACGGAAAACGTCACTCTGGTCATCCACGATTGGGGATCAGCGCTTGGTTTCGACTGGGCCCGTCGCAACGAGGACAAGGTCAAAGGCATTTGCTTCATGGAAGGCTTCACAAGGCCTTTCTCCTATTCAGAGATGGATTGGTTTCCATGGGTGATGTTCAAGTCATTCAAATCGGGCCTAGGTGATTGGATGGTGCTGGAACAAAACATGTTTGTAGACCAAGTTCTGCCAGCATCGGTGCTGCGAGAGCTGAGCGAAGAAGAAATGGGTCACTACCGAGCTCCTTACTTGAATGCCGGTGAAGACAGGCGCCCCACCCTTACCTGGCCCCGCGAAGTGCCTTTTGACGGAGAGCCGGAGGATACGCATGCCATGGTCGTACAATTGTCAGAATGGTTACAGACCAACGACCTGCCCAAGCTCTTTGTAAATGCCGAGCCAGGTGCATTGATCCAGGGCGAGGTGCGCGACTTCGTGCGGACCTGGAAGAACCAGGAAGAGATCACCGTGCGCGGCATCCATTTCATTCAAGAGGACAGCCCCCACGAGATCGGAGCAGCACTCGAAAAATGGATCCCGAAGGTGCAGGCCTAGATCAGAGGGAAACGATCTTGCCAGGGTTGAGAATGTTCTGAGGGTCAAGCGCCCGTTTGATGGTCCGCATCATATTGACCCCCTGACCAATCTCTTCTTCAAGGAAGGCCATTTTCCCCAAGCCAATCCCGTGCTCACCAGTACAGGTCCCTTCCAGCGCCAAGGCACGACGCACCATTCGATCATGCAACCTCCGCGCTTCGGCCATATCGCGGCGGTTCTCGGGATCGATCAGCATGATCGTGTGAAAATTGCCGTCGCCCACATGGCCGACAATCGGCGCAGTAAGGAAGGAAGCGTCCAGATCTGCTTTGGTCTCCCGAAGGCACCGAGCAAGATTTGAAATCGGCACACACACATCTGTTGTCATGCCCTTTTTTCCTGGCTCCAGAGCCAGCGATGCGTAGTACGCATTATGACGCGCTTCCCAAAGCCGTGTCCGCTCTTCTGCATTGGTGGTCCAGGTGAAATCCCCGCCTTGATACTCGGACGCGATCGCCGCAAAACGTTCGGACTGCTCTTTGACGCTCGCGTCGGTGCCATGAAATTCCAGAAAAAGCATCGGGCTCACTGGCAGGTCCAAATTTGAGTAGGCGTTGCAGGCTGCAACCTGCACCTCATCCAACACTTCAATCCGCGCAACCGGCAAACCTGATTGAATGGTTTCAATCACTGCGTCAATTGCCCCGTCGAGACTCTCAAATGGACAGACACCACCCGCTATTGCTTCGGGGATACCCTGCAGCCGGAGTGTAAGTTCGGTAATGATCCCCAGTGTCCCTTCCGAACCAACCAGCAAACGCGTCAGGTCGTATCCTGCGGCCGATTTCCGGGCCCGCCCACCGGTGGTGACAATCTCGCCAGTGGCGAGCACCGCTGTGACGCTCAACACACTGTCCCGCATGGTGCCATACCGTACGGCATTCGTGCCGGATGCCCGCGTCGCGGCCATACCGCCGAGACTTGCATCCGCCCCAGGGTCAATAGGAAAAAAGAGGCCTGTGTCCCGCAAATAGGCGTTGAGCTGTTTGCGCGTCACGCCTGGCTGAACACGACAGTCTAAGTCCGCCGCATGCACTTCAAGTACGTCATTCATTTGGGATAAGTCGATGGTGACACCACCTTGAACAGCGCTCACTTGTCCCTCAAGGGACGTGCCAGTGCCAAACGCAATGACGGGCACTTGAGCAGCCGCACAAATCTTGACGATCTGCGCCACCTCCTCCGTTGATGCGGCAAACGCCACCGCATCCGGCGCATGGGTTTCATGCCAGCTTTCGTCATGCCCATGGGCATCTCGCACGGCGGCACCCAGCTGAAGACGGTCGCCCAGCAAATCCTGCAAATCAGAAACCACACCGACAAGACGGTCTTGGTCAGCGTTTATTGTCGATGCCTCATCCATCTGGTCACTTTAACACGGAATATGAGAACAATCAGATCACCTCTGGCCTTTGGCATGGGTCTGTACTCAGGCTATGATCAGGAAAAGCCACCCAAATGTGGAAGTAACGGTAAGGAGTTATCGATGCCCGGAGCCTATTCAGAGCCTTTTGAAGCCCCTTTGCGGAAAGTGGAAAGCGACTGGATAGACCTGAACGGCCACATGAATATGGCCTATTACAACCTGCTCTTTGATGAGGGACTGGATGCCCTTTTCAATGAACTGGGCATCGGCTGGGAATACACAAAACAGGGCGAAGGCTCCTGCTTTACCGCAGAGATCCATGTCACCTATCTCGATGAGCTCAGTGAAGGGGAGCCTGTAAGGGTAACTTATCAACTGTTGGATTGGGATGAGAAGCGCCTACATCTCTTTGGACGCATGTATCACGCCACCGAGGGCTACCTTGCTGCCACATCTGAGCAGATGGCCATACATGTAGACATGAAGTCCAGGCGGGCCGCACCGATGCCGGAAAGCGTGCAAGAAGTCGCAGCCGCAATCATGAAAGATCACAAGTCTCTCGACCAGCCAGAACAGGCAGGCCGTGTGATCGGTATCCGACGTAAAAAGGAACAAACAGCCTGATGCGAAAACTGTTTGCCATTCTCGCTCTCTGTCTCCTGGGATCACCGACAACCGCCCTTGCCTTCGCAGACTGTTCTGCCGTTCCGGCGCCAGGCGTCGACTGGTCCAGATGTTTCCTCGAAGAATCCAACTTCATAGACAGTGACCTGACGGACGCAAAGCTTGTCGACACAAGGTTACAACGGGCAGACCTCTCCCGCACCATCTTCAATGGCGTTGACGCGAGGGACGCCAAATTTGTGGGTGCGGAACTCGGCGGCGCGAGCTTCATCGGCGCGAACCTGCGCAAGGCTGACATGACCAAAGCCAATCTAGAAGGTGCGGATCTCTCGGAAAGTAACCTCCGCCGAACCCGCCTCTTTAGAGCGAACCTAAGAGGCGCCAACTTTACAGGCGCGCTGCTCGATCAAACAGACCTGTTGAATGCTGATCTCACGGGCGCCACCTGGACAGATGGCACACGGATTTGCGCTGAAGGGTCGATTGGCCGCTGCAAATGAAATCCCTCCTATCCAAACTCGTCAAAATCCTCGCGAAAATATTCGAAGCGGTGATTGATCGTCCAATCGAGGAGAATTGGCGCGAGTTCTGGGAGTCTCGAAGCTTGACCGGATGGGTCCTGGCGGCAGCACTCGGCATCGCTGCAGCCTATGCCACGATCCTGTTTCGCATGGCCATCGCTGGTGCCCAGTGGATCTGGATCGGCACCTTTGATGAAGGAACGGCGAGTGCAGCCGCTAATGTTCCCTGGTGGCTCCTGATGGCAGGACCCATCGGGGCAGGTCTCATCGTTGGCCTTGGCATCAAATATCTCATGCCGCTGAACCGCACCGAAAGCGTCTCTGACGTCATCGAAGCTGCCGCCTTGAAGGCAGGCCGCATGCCCCTCAAAACTGGTATCTATTCCTCTATTCTCACCGCCATTTCCTTGGGTGGCGGGGCCAGTGCAGGACGGGAAGGTCCCGCTGTTCATTTGGGCGCGACCATTTCCGCCTATGTGGCTGAGCGTTTTAAGTTCAATCCGGAATGGGGCCGCATCTTGCTCGCTTGCGGCGTTGCGGGCGCAGTTACCGCGTCTTTTAACGCGCCAATTGCTGGTGTTCTGTTCGCTCACGAGATCATTCTTGGGCACTATGCGCTGCGCGCCTTTGTTCCGGTATCAATCGCGTCCGTTGCCGCGACTTCAGTTGCCAGGTTTCACCTCGGCAACTTCCCCGCATTCACCCTGCCAGACTATTCCATTGCCTCCTATTTTGAATTCCCAGCCTTCGCGCTCCTGGGCATCATCGCGGCACTTGTGGCGATTAGCTTCATGGCTTCGGTCATCTACGCCGACAAGGTCGCACGAGCTGTTGAAATGCCGGTCTGGCTCCGGCCAGTCTTAGGCGGTTTCGTTGTCGGCCTGATCGCACTCATGGTGCCGGAGGTCTTGGGCGTTGGGTATGAAGCGACCGACAATGCCCTGAAGCAGAGCTACACGCTCCCCTTCCTGATCGCCCTTCTTATCGCAAAAACTGTAGCCACCGCTGTGACCCTCGCCAGTCGATTTGGCGGCGGAGTCTTCTCACCTTCTCTCTATCTCGGCGCCATGGCAGGTGGCGCCTTCGGCATTGTGGCTGCCTATATCTTCCCGGGTATGGCGTCAGCCCACGGCCTTTATGCCATTGTCGGCATGGGCGCCGTCGCTGCAGCCGTGTTGGGTGCGCCACTCTCAACGACGCTGATCGTTTTTGAGCTAACCGGTGACTATGAGGTCACCATTGCCCTCCTCCTGGCCAATGCCATCGCCACGGCGCTGACCCAGGCGACCATCGGCAAAAGCTTCTTCCATTGGCAGCTGGAGCAACGAGAGGTTCATCTTCAGGAAGGCCCCCACAGGCGCGTGATGATGAACATCCATGTCCGCGATGTGATGACCCGGTTTGACCAGGCACACCCCTATTCCGAAGACGCACCAAGACTGCTCAACGCAGCTGCCGAGTCCATTCGCATATATCCCTACGACCGTCTGAACCAGGCGTTAGATCTGATGGACGCTCATGATTTGGAGCACTTGCCCGTTTGCGAGCCGGGGAAGAAGGACCTGGCCGTTGGCCGCATTACCCGTGTGGCGGCCCTCAAAGCCCTTGCCGACGGCCTAATCGCTGCGTCACGCGAAGAACACCACTAAAACTATAATTTCATATTGAGATGAAATCAGGCGGCACCTAGTGTCGTCGTCCCTAAATGCTTATCTTGAGCCCATCATGTCAGATTCGGACCCATTTGATCTGGGAGACATCCCGGAAGAGGAGACGGCCCGCTCATTGAGCGCCCAGGCCATGGGTGGCATGCGTCCGCCCTACCTTCGCGGTCTGAACGAAGCACAGCAGGAAGCAATTGAGGCCCTAGACGGCCCCGTGCTGGTGCTCGCTGGTGCAGGGACTGGCAAAACCCGCGTCCTCACGACCCGTCTTGCCCACGCCCTGTCGACAAAAAAGGCATGGCCCGGACAAATTTTAGCGGTGACCTTCACCAATAAAGCGGCAAAGGAGATGCAGCACCGCATCGGCTCGCTTATCGGTGGCGTTGTTGAAGGCATGCCCTGGCTCGGAACATTTCACTCCATCGGTGCAAAAATCCTGCGCCGCCACGCAGAGCTTGTAGGTCTTCGCTCAGACTTCACCATCCTCGACATGGACGATCAACACCGTCTTTTGAAACAGCTCATCAAAGCTGAGGGTATTGACGAGAAACGCTGGCCCGCCCGTCAACTGGCCTCCCACATCGATGGTTGGAAGAACAGAGGGCTCACACCCGATAAAGTCCCGGCAGGCGATGCCGAACATTTCGGAAATGGCAAAGGGGTAAGCCTCTATGCCGCTTATCAGGAACGTCTCAAGATCCTGAACGCAGCTGACTTCGGTGACCTCCTCCTGGAATGTCTACGCCTCTTTCAGGAAAACCCGGAAGTACTGAACGAATATCAGGATCGGTTTAAGTACATGCTGGTGGACGAATATCAGGACACCAATGTCGCGCAATATTTGTGGCTCCGGCTCCTTGCGCAAAAGCACAAAAACATCTGCTGCGTTGGCGATGATGATCAGTCCATCTATGGCTGGCGCGGTGCAGAAGTGGATAACATCCTGCGCTTTGAACAGGACTTCCCTGGCGCGAAAGTCGTCCGGCTGGAACAAAATTACCGGTCCACACCCCATATTCTGGGTGCCGCCTCCGGGCTTATCACGGCAAACGAAAGCAGGCTCGGCAAAACCCTTTGGACAGAAATGAACGAAGGCGAAAAGGTCACCTTGCGGGGTCTTTGGGACGGCGAAGAAGAAGCCCGCGTCATCGGCGAAGACATTGAACAATTGCAGCGCGACGGGAACTTGCTCCGCGAGACGGCGATCCTCGTGCGTGCCTCCTTCCAAATGCGCGAATTTGAAGACCGATTTATTAATCTGGGCCTCCCCTATCGGGTTGTTGGTGGGCCGCGCTTCTATGAACGCATGGAAGTGCGTGACGCCAACGCCTACCTGCGTCTCGTGGCACAGCCAGACGATGATCTCGCGTTCGAGCGCATCATGAACAAGCCGAAGCGGGGGCTCGGCGACAAAGCGCTCCAGACACTCCATCAGCTTGCGCGCCAGCAAGGCATTTCACTGAGCCGTGCAGCACGCCTCATAACGGAAACAGAAGAGCTCCGACAACCCGCACGACGCAACCTCAAAGACTTTATCGACATGGTCGATCGCTGGCGGGCTCTTGTGCCCGGCATGGGACATATTGAGCTGGCTGAAACGATCCTGGATGAAAGCGGCTATACCGAGATGTGGCAGAATGATCGCTCGGCAGATGCGCCCGGCCGTCTGGACAATCTGAAAGAACTCGTCCGCTCCATGGAGCATTTCGAGAACCTGGCCGGCTATCTAGAACACATCTCGCTCGTCATGGAGATTGAACAGGCCGATACAGCCGATAAGGTCAATCTGATGACCCTTCACTCCGCTAAGGGGTTAGAGTTCGACACAGTGTTCTTGCCTGGTTGGGAGGAAGGTCTTTTCCCCCACCAACGGTCGCTCGACGAAAGCGGTCTGGCGGGCCTCGAAGAAGAACGCCGCCTTGCCTATGTCGGCATCACGCGGGCCAAGAAAAGCGCGCGCATCTCCTTTGCCTCAAACCGACGGATACACAATCTCTGGCAATCATCTCTCCCCTCCCGTTTTGTGGATGAACTGCCCAAAGACCATGTGGACGTCGTAGAAGGTGACACGAACTTCGGCGGCTACGGCTCCTTCTCCCAAAGCCGCTTCGACCATGAATTTTCTCAGAGCAATTATGGCGGCCCCGGCTGGCAGCGTGCGCAAGCCAATGCCCGTTCCGGCGCAATGAAAACACACGCACCGGATCTGGAGGGCCACGCAGAACTCGTCGCCACATCCGACCCGGCAGCTTCCAGCTATGATGTAGGAGAACGTGTCTTCCACCAGAAATTTGGCTACGGACACGTGTCCGACATTGATGGCAACAAACTCACAGTAGATTTTGAACATTCAGGCCGCAAAAAAGTCATCGATACATTTGTAGAGCGCCATGCCTGACACCCACGCTGTCAGGAGTGCAAGATGAGCCCAGGTCACACGGCAACCCAAGTTTGGAAAGTCTCATTCGTCACGCCGGTCGCTGACGCTGATGCGTTCGCGACCCTCTTGTCCGACGCCTTCCACCCGGATGCTCAAGCTGTTGCCACAGCTGAGGTTGAAGAACACGTGTCCTGGTCAGTTGAGGCCTATTACCAAGAAGAACCCGCTGCCGCGCAGATCGAAAAAATCATTTACCCACTCGCAGATGAGCTGGGCCTGCAGCTACCCAGCGTCACGATAGATGTCCTGCCTGACATTAATTGGGTAGCCAAGTCTTTGGAGGGACTGGCCCCGATTGAGACCGACCGCTTTTTCGTTCACGGCGCCCACGATGCCGACAAATGTCCCACCGCCCGCATTCCGCTGCTGGTTGATGCAGGTGAAGCCTTTGGCACCGGCCATCACGGCACCACTCTGGCCTGCCTCAAATTCATCGAGAAGGAATGCCAGCGCCGGACCCCTGCGCGGGTCTTGGATCTTGGATGTGGCACGGGGCTTCTGGCAATCGCTGCAGCAAAACTCACAGGCAGACAAGTTATCGCCAGCGACATTGATCCCATCGCCACACGGGTAACGCGAGAGAATGCCCGCACGAACAAAGTGCACCCACTCATCAAGACGATCACCGCCAAAGGAACCAATCACCCGGACCTTAAGGCACACGGTCCCTACGATCTCCTCATCGCCAACATATTGGCGCGGCCCCTCGCGCAGATGGCCCCAGACGTTGAACATCAACTCGCCCGAGGCGGAACCCTGATCCTGTCAGGCATTCTGCACGAACAGGAGCAGATGGTGGCATCGGCCTACCGTGACCAAGGCCTCTATCTCCTAGACCGACTGCGCATCAATGAATGGGTCACCCTACGTCTGAGGGGATGACCTATCTTTGATTGTTGAGGCCTACCCAGAAATCCGTGAGAGAGCTAAGATACGCCCATGTTTCAGACCTATGACGATGTGGCCGACCCGACACTGGGCGCTGGCCGAGCAGCCAAACTCCGCGCTGAGCTGAAAGCCCGCGGCCTCGATGGCTTTATCATTCCCCGCGCCGATGAGCATCAGGGAGAATATGTCCCCCCACACGCAGAACGCCTGCGCTGGCTTACGGGGTTCTCCGGATCTGCTGGTCTTGCCATTGTCCTACAGGACAAAGCGGCGATCTTCATCGACGGCCGTTACACCCTTCAGGTGCGCTATCAGACCGACATCGATGTGTTCGAGCCCCAATCCCTGATGAGCATGCCGCCCGCACAATGGGTGGAGGAAAACCTCCTGGCTGGCGCAAAGCTTGCCTACGATCCGTGGCTACACACGGTCGAGAGCGTCAAACGACTTAAGCAGGCGACAGACAAGGCGGGCGGCGAACTCGTCGCCGTCGAGGGCAATATCGTCGATGCGGTCTGGGATGATCAACCGGAAATACCAAGAGCCCCTGTTGAACCTCACGATCTGGCCTATGCCGGGACCCCCGCGACAGAAAAACTTGCAACCATTACTACTGAGCTTCAATCATCTGATGCAGACGCGGCCATTGTGACCATGCCCGACAGCATCGCCTGGCTCTTCAACATTCGCGGCGGCGACGTGGCGCACTCTCCCCTGCCGCTCTCTTTTGCAATTGTGTACGAGGAAGGCCACGCAGAGCTTTTCGTTCATGAGGACAAAATCTCTGCAGAGACCCGCGCTCATCTGGGCAATGTCGTTACCCTCCTGCCACCAGAAGAATTCGGACCAATCCTCGACAAGTTGGGGACCTGGGGACGGGAAGTGCGGATCGACCCCGCTACCTGCAGCGACTGGATTGCAACGCGTCTGACAAAGGCAGGGGCGACCCTCAAGCAGGGGGCGGACCTTTGCGAACTACCAAAAGCCCGAAAGAACGACACCGAAGTTGCTGGAACCCGCGCCGCTCACGTTCGCGACGGTCAGGCGCTGAGCCGCTTCCTGGCCTGGTTGGATCGGGAAACACCCGGTGGCAAGGTATCCGAAATATCTGCCGCCAAACAGCTTGAGGAGTTTCGCCAGGAAACAGGCGCCCTCAAAGAGGTGAGCTTCGACACCATCTCCGGTGCAGGCCCCAATGGCGCCATTGTGCACTATCGCGTCACCACCGACACAGACCGCTCCCTTGGACAAGGAGAGCTTTATCTTGTCGACTCCGGTGCTCAATATCTCGATGGCACGACCGACGTCACCCGGACCATTGCTATCGGAACACCGACACAAGAGATGAGAGACCGTTTCACACGAGTCCTGAAAGGCCATATCGGCCTTGCTGCGGCCCGTTTCCCCAAAGGGACATCCGGCGCCCAGCTGGACGCCCTTGCGCGCATGGCGCTCTGGCAGGCGGGCCTCGATTTCGACCATGGAACAGGCCACGGCGTCGGCTCCTATCTTTCTGTGCATGAAGGCCCGCAACGTATTTCCAAAGCAGGACATGTGCCGCTTGACCCCGGCATGATCGTTTCAAACGAGCCTGGCTATTACAAAACCGACGCCTTCGGCATTCGTATTGAAAACCTGCTCGTCGTCACACCGCCTGCACCAATTGAGGGCGGCGAACGCGACATGATGGGCTTTGAAACCGTTACCCTCGCACCAATCGACCTATCGCTCGTTGAAACAAGCCTTCTAACGGAAGATGAAAAAGCGTGGCTCAATGCCTACCACGCGGACGTGCGCGCAAAAGTGAGCCCTGTGCTCAGCAACGAGGAAAATGTCTGGCTTGAAGAAGCCACGAAAGCCATTTGAGGCGGAGCACTACGCTCCCTCGACGAGTTCAAGCCACTCATCTTCGGTGAGTGTTTCGATACCCAACTCCTCGGCCTTTTTAAGTTTCGATCCAGCGCCAGGCCCCGCCACCAGCAGGTCTGTCTTCTTTGACACAGACCCGGAAACCTTAGCGCCCAGACCTTCCGCACGGGCCTTGGCTTCAGAGCGTGTCATCTTTTCAAGCGAGCCTGTGAACACCACCGTCTTGCCCGCGACAGGCGACCCTGTGTCTTGCGCCTCCAGTGGGGACGGATTTAGCCCAGCAGCCTTAAGCTCCTCAATCGCTTCGATATTGTGTGCTTCTTGAAAGAAACCCATCAGAGCATCCGCCACGGTTTCGCCGATCCCGTCAATCGCAATAAGGTCCTGATAGGCCTCACTCTCGGGGTCAATCATAGACTTCATGGCGGCCAGAAACGCGTCAAGGTCGTGATAAGTCCGCGCGAGCACACGCGCCGTGGTTTCGCCAATGTGACGAATGCCCAGGCCGAACAACAGGCGGTCAAAATCCACGGCCCGTTTGTCATCGATGGCTGCAAACAGATTCTTGACTGACGTCGCTCCCCACCCTTCTCGGTCTTTGAGCTTTTTCAGGCTCTCTTCATCGCGTGCTTGTAGAGTGAAGATATCGGCAGGGCTTTTGACCAACTCATCCTTGTAGAACGCTTCCACTTGCTTGTTCCCCAAACCTTCAATGTCGAGCGCATTCCGGGAAACAAAATGCTTCAGACGTTCTATGCTCTGCGCCGGACAGATCAACCCACCAGTGCATCGGCGAACCACATCTTCTTTACCGGTCTTTTCATTAAGCTCGCGCACGGCATGACTGCCACACTCAGGACAGACAGTCGGATACTCAAAGGGTTCTGCCCCCTTTGGCCTCTTCTCAAGAACAACGCTAACAACCTGCGGGATCACGTCCCCCGCTCGCTGAACAACCACCGTGTCACCCAGGCGCACATCCTTGCGGGCAAGTTCTTCTTCGTTATGAAGTGTCGCATTCGAGACAACGACACCGCCAACCGTAACAGGTTTCAACCTGGCAACAGGGGTCAGAGATCCAGTTCGCCCAACCTGAATATCAATGCCTTCCAGAACGGTAGAGGCCTGTTCCGCCGGGAACTTATGTGCAATTGCCCAGCGGGGACTCCGTGAGACAAAGCCCAGCCGTTCTTGCCAGTCCAGCCGGTCAACCTTGTAGACAACACCATCAATGTCATAGCCAAGCGTTGCCCGCTGCGCTTCGATTGACCGGTAGGTCTCAAGCAGTTCCTCAACGGTTGTGCATCGTGCCATCAAGGGGTTTGTCGCAAAGCCCCAATTTTTAAAGGCCGCGACCACCTCCAACTGCGTCTCACTTGGCAAAGAGCTTGCTGCGCCCCAGGCATAAGCAAAAAACCGAAGCGGCCGCGAGGCGGTAATCCGTGAATCAAGTTGCCTGAGAGATCCAGCCGCAGCATTACGCGGATTGGCAAATGGGTCCTTCCCCGCTTCCGCCTGACGCTCATTCAAGCGAGTGAAATCCGCATGGCTCATATACACCTCGCCACGCACTTCAATCACGTCAGGAACATCCGTCGCCTTGAGGGTGAGAGGAATATCTTTGATCGTACGTACATTGGCTGTGATGTCTTCTCCAACACGTCCGTCACCGCGGGTTGCCGCCTGAACAAGCTGGCCTTTTTCATAACGCAACGCAGCCGAGAGACCGTCAATTTTTGGCTCCGCCGTGATCGCCAGCTCTTCCTCTCCAAGGCCGAGAAACCGGCGAACACGTTGACAGAAATCAACCACATCCTCGTAGGAAAAAGCATTCCCAAGCGACAGCATCGCCACTTCATGCTCGATCTTCTCAAACTTGTCAGAAGGGGCGGCCCCCACACGAAGAGACGGACTATCCGATCGAACAAGGTCGGGAAAAGCAGTTTCAATTTCCAGATTGCGTGCCCGAAGCCCGTCATACTCAGCATCACTGATGGATGGTTGATCTTCTTGATGATAGAGCTGATCGTGCTCGGCAATCGCCTGCGCCAGTTCCTCAAGCTCTTTGGCCGCTTCCTTTTCAGTGAGCGAAGAGACAGGCTTGACCTTCTTGGCAGTCATTAGTGCGTGCCTTCAATCAATTGGTCAGCCGCTGCGCGTGCCTCCTCCGTCACCGTCGCACCGGAGAGCATGCGGGCAATTTCTTCACGTCTTGAACCATCGTCCAACGGCTCAACACGGGTCACGACAGGTGAAGATTTCGTTGCCTTGCCGTTACCGCCCTTGCTGATCAGGAAATGCTTTGCCGCACGCGCAGCAACCTGCGGTGAGTGAGTCACCACCAAAACCTGTAGTGATTTTGCCAATTCTGCCAGACGCTTCCCTACGGCTTCTGCGACGGCGCCGCCGACGCCGGCATCCACCTCATCAAATATGAGTGTCGTTGCAGAGCTAGTAGATGCCAAAGAAACTTTAAGAGCTAGTATGAAGCGAGACAGTTCCCCACCCGAAGCGATCTTGATCAACGGCCCCAGCGGGGCACCTGGGTTTGTAGAGATAAGAAAGGCAACCTTGTCTATACCTTCTGGACCTGCATGATCCAGATCGACTTGGGTTACCTGCGTTCGGAACGTAGCTTTGTCGAGTTTGAGCGGGATGAGCTCCTTAGCGACAGACTTATCGAGGCGGATGGCTGCTTTCAGGCGACCATCCGACAGAGCCCCAGCTGCCGCAGCATAGGCAGTTTCAGCATCGACAAGCGCTTTCTCCAGCTCGGCAGTGCGGGTCTCACCAGCTTCAATGCCCTCAAGTTCATTCCGCATACGCTCAGCGAGATCGGGCAGTGCCTCAACCGACACATCATACTTCCGGGCTGCAGCACGCAATGCAAACAAGCGGGTTTCCGCGACATCCAACCGGTTCGGGTCAAATTCCAGTGTACGCACCGCATCAGAAAGCTGATCACGAGCATCAGCCGCTTCATTTAGGGTCCGGTCAAGAGCGGCAATCACGCCATCCAAGCGTCCTCCCGCCTGTTCTTTCGCTCGCTCTAGCCGTCTCAGCGCAAGGTTGATCCGCGCTTCGAGCCCTTTATCGCCCGACAAAGCAGCTTCCGCCTCAACCACATCATCGGCGATCTTTTCAGAGTGCATCATCAGCGTTCGTTCCGCCGCGAGGCTCTCTTCTTCGCCCTCTTCTGGACCAAGCTCATCGAGCTCCGCCACAGCGTGGGTAAGAAAATCCTGATCAGCAGCAGCTTTAGCGAGTGCGGCCCGATGCGCGTCAAGAGCAGCCCTGGCCTCACTCAAGCCCGTCCAAGTTTCACGCACGACACGCAATGGTCGCTCAAGGCCGCCATATGCATCCAGAAGCACCCGGTGTCCTGCCTCGTCCAGCAAGCCCCGTTCGTCGTGCTGTCCATGAATTTCGATCAGCATGTCGCCAATTGTCCGCAAGAGACCGACGCTCACCAATTGATCATTTACAAAGGCACGGGTGCGTCCGTCTTTCGTTTGAACACGGCGGAGGATAACTCCCTCGTCCGCCTCAATATCGTTTTGCGATAGAAGGTCAAAAGCAGGGTGTGTTGGGTCTAGGTCAAACACCGCAGTGACCGAGCCTTTGTCCGATCCCTGCGCAACCAACCCCCCGTCAGCCCGTCCGCCGGTCGCAAGGCCCAGCGCATCTAAGAGAATGGATTTCCCTGCGCCGGTCTCACCGGTAAGCGTACAGAGACCTCTCTCCAAAGGGAGGTCCAGCTTGTCGATCAGTACGATGTCGCGAATTGAAAGCGCGGAAAGCATAAGCGCTCCTAGAAAACAGAATTCCAGGCTTTGCTCATCCAGGAGTCTTGGTTCTCTCTCGGCTCAAGGTCACTCCCTGCCAAGAGAGCATAACTGTCTTCGTACCAATCACTGCCTGGAAAGTTATGCCCAAGGATGGCCGCAGCCGTCTGAGCTTCGGTCACCACACCCAAAGAAAGGTAGGACTCGGTCAGCCTGTGAAGTGCCTCTGGCACGTGTGTGGTTGTCTGATAAGACACGATGACGGATCGAAACCGGTTGATAGCTGCGACGTAGGATTGTTGATTGAGGTAATAGCGCCCAATCTCCATCTCTTTGCCCGCCAGATGGTCAACGGTCAGATCAATCTTGAGCCGTGCATCTCTGGCATATTCTGTTTGTGGAAAACGCCGTACAACTTCGGAAAGTGTAGAGAGCGCATTTTGCGTCATCCCCTGATCACGCCCTACATCTGAGATCTGCTCATAGAAACTAATACCCACCAGATAGTGGGCATAGGCTGCATCTTTGTTACCTGGGTGCAGGGAAAGAAACCGCTGAGCACTCAAAATCGCTGAGTCATAGTCATTCGTCTGATAGTAACAATATGACGCCATCAGCATCGCACGGCGCGCCCATTGAGAATAAGGGTGCTGACGTTCCACCTCATCAAACTCAACCGCCGCCTGACGAAATTTTTTGTCTTCAAGCAAGGTCAGCGCATTGTTGTAAATCTGCTCGACCGGCCGCTCGTCATAAGCAATCTCCGCGTCGTCATCGCCGGAGCAAGCGCCAAGAACAAGTGCAGCACCAAGCACAATCACCGACGGCGCCCGTCTAAGCTTTTTCACCCATTTGTTGGGTCCAAATCCCGCCACACTGCCTCTACTCATCAAGCCATCGCTCCTGCACATTCAGCCTCGCCGGAAGTCCTCCGGAAAGACCGCACTATATCAACCCTTGAGCGCCTACCATAGAGCGTCAAAACAGGATCAGGCGATAAAAAGCCGACTTGAGAGGGTCTCAAGCCGGTCAAATTTGTGAAATCAGCGGGAAAAAGGTCTGTTGAGCTCAATCAGCGGAAACCATCATCCTTGGGACGTCCGCGATTACATCAACTGGTTCGTCACATGTGACATATTCCCAAGAATCGGGATTCGCAAAGAGTGCATGGAGTACCTGATTATTAAACGCATGCCCTGCCCTGCTCGCACTGTAGCACCCCAGAATAGGCCCCCCCGCCAAAGCCAGGTCACCAACGGCATCCAGTGTCTTGTGGCGAACGAATTCATCAGGGGACCGCAGTCCATCGTCGTTCAGCACTTTGTCACCATCCAGGACAACCGCATTTTCCAGCGTTGCCCCTTTGGCCAACCCCAAAGACCGAAGCATCTCAACGTCTTTCAAAAAGCCAAAGGTACGCGACCGCGACAGTTCCCGCCGGAAACTATCCGGAGAAATAGTCAAAGCTAGGTCCTGCTTACCAATTACCTTATTGTCAAAGTCAATGCTAAGTTCAATCCGCAGGCCCTCATCACAGGGATGCAGAGTTCCGCGACGCAGCCCGTCCTCCACAGAGATAGGTTCCAAAACACGGATATACCGTCGCGGAGAGCCCAGAGTCTTCTGCCCGGCCTGGTCAAGCAGCGCAATGAAGGCGTCTGAGCTGCCATCCATCACAGGTACTTCTTCAGCATCCACTTCGATCAGCAAATTATCGATCTGAAGGGCCGACACAGCAGCCATAAGATGCTCAATCGTCGCGACTTTCGTTCCAGCCGCATTGCCGATCGTTGTGCACATCGTCGCATCTATAACCGAGTCATAGCGCGCCGGAATGTCTGTGATCGAGCGGTCCGTTGTATCAAGGTCTGTCCGCCGGAACACGATGCCGGTGTTTGCATCAGCTGGCGTCAACACAAGGCGCACCAGCGTGCCTTTGTGCAGTCCAATACCGTTCATAGTGATCGGTTTAGCAATGGTCGTTTGCCGCAACACATCGATCCCAACAGAGGTGCTGTCTCTGGAATGGGCCAGTCGCAACTTATTGAAAGTAGCGCCGCCTCCGGTATTCACCGGTTCCGCAAACGTGTCGTGGTCAGTATTCCGCACTGTCCGTTCCCCATATACCACCTAAACAAACTAACGTTTCAGCGGCGCGCCCCAAATCTGTCGGGCAGTTATCTGATGTCTGCATGCCTCTCCCCCAGAGACACGTCAGAGACCACTCCTTAAGGACTGGCCTGAGTGTGGTTCTAACAAAAGTCGCGAACCCTTCTCAAATAACTCTTTCTTACAGTTTGTTACGTATAAGAAGAACCTATAAGGCATTGAAAAATAACAACAAAAAGGGGAGCAACAAACGACGTCGCTCCCCTTTGTTTCAAGCCGTTAAGCGAAACCTTTAGTTTGCCTGGCGCCGGAGGAAGGTTGGGATCTCCAATTGATCCTCTTCGAACGACGATGCCACCATTCCTTCATCCGCTTTTGGCTGCGGGGAAGGCGCTTGCTGAGCAGCTGGCGGCGCAGGTTGAGGCTCAGGTGCGACCGCCTGCTGCGGCGCTGGTGAAGCCTGTCGCGCCGGTGCAGCAGCAGTCTGAGTCGGCTGAACGGCCTCACGCGGCACGACCGGTGCTTGGCGTGCTTCAGGTGCTGCCTTAGACCGCCCGGTCAGCCTCTCAAACAAGGATGGCCCGCGAGCCGGGGCGGCTTGTCTGGCGACAGGTTCTGGACGCGCTCCCAGGAAGGAAGGGAGTTCGCTGGATCGCGCTTCTACCCGATTGAGACCTGCCGGAATAAAGGGCCGGTTCGGTTCAGCTGTTGCAGACAGACTAGCCTGAGCTTGTGCTGGTTCAGCAACAGGCTCTTGGCTTGGGATGATGACTTCCGCCTCATAAGCGGCTGGGTCAAAATCTGCCGGCAGAGGCGCTTCAAGAGCGAGTTCTGCCTCCGCCTGCGCCGCAGCTGGTTCTTGCACATCAACCGGCTCCGCTTCAGCTACCACTTCAGCAGCTTCTGGCTCCACAGGAGTCTCTTCTACGGACATACGCCGTCCTGGACGAAGCATCGTAATCTTTTCCGTTTCAGGAACAGGCTGCTCAGCCTGCTCAACGTCAATGCCTGTTGCCACGACCGAAACCCGCATGCTGCCGTCAAGAGATGAGTCAAACGTGGACCCAACAATAATGTTGGCGTCTGGATCGACTTCAGAACGGATACGGTTTGCCGCTTCATCAACCTCATAAAGAGTAAGGTCCATGCCACCGGTAATGTTGATGAGAACACCACGGGCGCCCTTCATTGAGACTTCATCAAGCAATGGGTTGGAGATCGCCGCTTCTGCCGCTTCCACTGCCCGCTTCTCACCTTCTGCTTCGCCCGTTCCCATCATGGCTTTGCCCATTTCGTTCATCACAGTACGAACATCAGCAAAGTCGAGATTGATCAGGCCAGGCTTAACCATGAGGTCGGTAATGCCAGCTACGCCAGAATGCAGAACCTCATCGGCCATGGAGAAGGCTTCCGCGAATGTCGTTCTCTCATTGGCAATCCGGAACAAGTTCTGGTTAGGGATGATGATGAGCGTATCAACAAACTTGGAAAGCTCAGCGATACCCTCATCGGCGAGACGTGCCCGCCGCGCGCCTTCAAACTGGAAAGGCTTGGTCACCACGCCGACTGTCAGAATGCCTTTTTCTCGTGCAGTCCGCGCAATCACCGGCGCAGCGCCCGTGCCCGTGCCGCCGCCCATGCCGGCTGTGATGAAGACCATATGGCTTTCTTCAAGACTCTCCGAAAGCTCGCCCAGGGCCTCTTCTGCCGCTGCGCACCCAACCTCGGGTCGCGATCCAGCACCAAGGCCTTGCGTAATAGCCTCGCCCAGTTGAATCCTGCGTTCAGCCGAAGACATGGTGAGGGATTGTGCGTCTGTGTTCGCCACAACAAACTCAACACCTTCGAGTCCGGAATCGATCATATTATTGACCGCATTGCCGCCAGCGCCGCCGACGCCGAATACAGTAATGCGTGGTTTCAGTTCAGTTGCCTGTGGAACCGTCAGATTGATGCTCATGTAAGCCTCCTAGGAGCAAATCGTGGGTCGTAATCGAGGTCGAAGAAACAGGCTTACTCCTGGCCCATTTCTGTTGGAGCGGAATGCTCCGATTAGTGCGCTGGTCAATTGCCGCATCTTCCAGCACACCGATGATCGACCTCGCCGTCAAAGTCGGCTTAAACAACACAAAACCTGTCTGCGTGTTGCCAAGCCCGATCATCAAAAATTCTCCTTCAACCACCGTCCAATGCGCCGCCATTGACCAGTATTTTCAGGAACGTCCAAAGCTGGATCCGAATTGATCGTGAGTGGAGCCAACTGTGAATAGGATGCAAGGCCAGCGGCGGCTGAGAAAGCTGGGCCGCCTGTTGCCTCTGCCAAGCCCATATATCGGACAGGTTGTCCGACACGGACCTTTTTATTGAGAATGCGCGCTGTGTGCTCCCGGGCACCGCTAAGCTGCGCGCCACCACCGGTGAGAACCACCCGCTGCCCTGCGACGCGATCAAAGCCACTTTTGACAAGTCGGTCACGTACAAGCTCGAGCGTCTCTTCAAGTCGGGGCTGAATGATGCCCGTCAGAATGGAGCGCGGAATATGATTTGCAGAAGAGTGATCAGTTTCGCCTACCTGTGGCACGTCGATCAGTTCGCGCTCATCTGAGGGGCTCGCAAGCGCGGACCCATAAAGGGTCTTCATACGTTCGGCATGTGCAATCGGTGTCGACAGGCCCCGTGCGATATCGTTTGTAATATGCTGGCCACCAACAGGGACCGCATCGCAATAAACCATCTGACCTTCAAAGAAGACAGCCAGCGACGTTGTCCCGCCACCCATATCGATCACAGTAACGCCAAGGTCCATCTCATCTTCAACCAGGGCAGCCAGGCCGCTCGCGTAAGGAGCGGCAACCATGCCAGCAACATTTAAGTGGCATCGCTGGATGCAAAGTTCGAGATTGCGCACAGGACCGTGCTGAACGCTGACCATGTGGAGTTCAACACCAGCTTTTTCGCCAAACATGCCGCGCGGATCACGAATGCCGCGATTGTCATCAACCGAATAATTGATCGGGATCGCGTGCAAGACGTCGCGGCCTTCCGGCATATATTTGCTTTGGCCATACGACACCAGACGCGTCAAGTCTTCATCCTGAACTTCACGAGAGGGGATCGGCGCTTGGACCGCGATGGTCTGGCTCTTAGGCTCGCCACAGGCCACGGTCACTAGAACGTCCCGCACCGTGGCGCCTGCCATACGCTCCGCCGCATCTACCGCCACACGGATCGCTTCTTCGGCCGCATCCATATCTACGATGGCACCACCGCGAACACCGCGGGACACCTGATGACCAATCCCAATGATCCGCATGGGCGACAGGCCATTGGCAAGCTTGCCGGGCTCAATCTTGGCGATGAAGCAGGCAATTTTGTTTGAACCAACATCAAGCGCGGCAACAATACCAGGCCGTCCGGCACTGATGGGCTTGCCCTGCAATCCTTTTGCGCCAAGTCCCATATTCATGTGTCATCCCCTTGTGAGGGACGACCCCAACCTTGGGTAACAGCATCGCGTCGCGCCGCCGCATCGGGGCTCAAACGAACGGTAAACCGATCCGGCAGACGCACATCAATCGCTTCAATGTCACGCGCCAACACCCGTTGGGCCTCGTCAATCGCAACCAGTTCAGCGAGCGCTTCGCTCACGCCAACCTCCGGCAACAAAACATCAACGCCATTTTCCAGGCGCAGGTTCCAGCGACGGTCTCCGACCCGCACATAAGCGCGCACCCGGGCCTGAAGCTCCGGCCAAGCCGCAACCACCTGCGTAAAGCCCTCTGCTTCGCGCGCAGCACCATGGCCGACAACCAAAGGAAGGTGGCCATACCCTTCAACGCCATCTTCCGTGATCGGGCGCCCCTGCGCATCAATCACCGCCAGACGTCCGCCCCTCTGCCAAACTGCGAATGGACGACGCTCGACAAGCTCAACATGGACCCGGTCCGGCAAAACCCGCGTCACTGTCGCATCGGCAATCCAATCGAGGCGCAGCAGATTTTCACGCGCGCGCTCTAGATCAACACCGAAAATGATCTGGCCTTGTTCAACTTCGAGCGCTTTCAAGACATCCGCCCTGGTGGTCCGCTCACGACCAGCAACCGTCACCTCATCGACACCAAAGCCAGCCCAGGCAACAGATGCCGTGGCCTGATCTGCAACATAGGTCCCAGCCGCAGCGATATGCCCACCAACGGCCAAACCATAAAGGGCCGCCGCACCGACAAACCCGGCACTGGCAACACCCACAAGAGATTTAGGCAATCGACCTTCGCGGATAGCCTCGATCGCACGCGAAAGCCGACCCGGGGGCCGCTGTCCCCGTCGACCAAATGTTTTTCCGGATTTAGCACGGCGCCGCCCCGGCGTAACCGCGCTGGTGCGCCGCGTGGTCTTCGAACCGCGCCCCGAAGCTGATCCGGAACCGGACGCAGAACGGCGCGGCGCAGTTTTGCGCGCAGGCCTTTTCTGTTCCTTTACCGATCGCATGACGCGTCCTCCACCATCCAACGGACAAGCGCGCCATATGACATTCCTTCATACGCCGCGAGTTCGGGAACCAACGACGTCGGCGTCATGCCGGGCTGCGTATTGACCTCTAACAGAACGAGCTCCCCTTTCTTTTCATCGAAACGGAAATCCGACCTGGTTACCCCCCGGCAACCAAGCGAATCATGTGCCGCATGTGTCACGTCCTGAACACGTTTATTTATATCCGAACTGATTCGGGCAGGCACTACGTGAACCGAGCCACCACTCGAATATTTTGCGTCATAGTCGTAGAAAGCTGTGTTTGCTGTGATCTCTGTGACATTTAAGACTCGGTTTCCGATCACTGCGCAGGTGAGTTCCATACCGGGTATGTAGCGCTCCGCCATCACGACATCACCGAGGTCCCATTTCGGTGAAGAGAGTTCTGCTGGAGGTCGGTTTTCACCTTCCCGAACAATGAAAACACCCACGCTTGAACCCTGGTTGTGGGGCTTGATCACGTACGGCGTGTCCATGACATGGCCACGAGCCGCTTCTTCCCGCGTCACAAGCTTGCTCTCTGCGACGGGGAGACCTGCCGCCCGAAAAACATGCTTGGATTGCTCTTTATCCATGGCCACAGCCGACGCACGAACACCCGAATGAGTGTAGGGAATGCCGAGCACTTCCAGGAGGCCCTGAACACATCCATCCTCGCCCCAGCGACCATGCAGGGCGTTAAAAACAGCGTCAGGCCCTATCTGGAGTAATTGCTCCGCCAGATCCCGGCCAGCATCAATCTCAGTGACCTCAAACCCTTCTCCACGCAGGGCTTCAGCGCAATCACGACCAGAAACAAGGCTCACTTCTCGCTCAGGCGACCAACCGCCCTTGATAACGGCGATATGTTTGTACTCACTCATGAAGAAGCCTCGTCCCGTGTCATGCCAATGCGCCGGATTTCCCAATCAAGGGTGACACCACTTGTCTCTTTAACCCGCTTGCGCACGTCCTCGCCGAGCTCTTCAATATCGCTGGCAGTTGCGTCACCTGTATTGATGAGAAAGTTGCAATGCTTCTCGCTTACCTGTGCGCCGCCTCGCGTCAGACCACGACATCCGGCTGCATCAATCAGCTGCCAGCTCTTGTGTCCTTCTGGGTTTTTGAAAGTCGAACCGCCTGTACGCGTTCGGATTGGCTGACTTGTTTCGCGACGCTCCGTAATCTCGTTCATCCGGCGCTCGATCTCCGACTTATCGCCAACAGAGCCCTGGAAAAGCGCACTCGTAAAATAGATATCTGCCGGGGCATTTGAGTGACGATAGCTGTAGCCCATGTCAGCAAGCGAATAGGTGACCCGCTTGCCTGCGCGCGTCACGCCTTCTGCTTCGATGAGCACATCCATTGTTTCTTTTTCATAGGCGCCCCCATTCATGCGAAGCGCGCCCCCAATAGACCCTGGGATGCCTCGAAAAAATTCCAGCCCAGCAATACCCGCTTCCATCGCCGACCGCGCGACCGCCATATCAAGTGCAGCAGTCCCTGCCCGTACACGCTGGCCGTCCAAAATCTCGATGCCCATGAAAGCTTTGCCCATCCGGATCACCACACCGGCAACGCCGCCGTCGCGAACGAGCAGGTTGGACCCCACACCGACAACCGTAATAGAAATCTCAGGCGGACAGGCTTTAACGAAGTCCGCCAGGTCTTCCGCATCCGCCGGGCGAAACAGAACCTCCGCGGGACCACCCACGCGAAACCACGTAAGCGGCGCCATGGGAGCATCGGGGATCAACTCCCCACGAACTTCCGGCAATCCATCAATAAGGTGGTCGGCGACCATGCTCATGCGCCCCCACCCAGCTTCTCAAGGTCCTGCGGCAATGCATTCGCCCATTGGGTAATATTGCCCGCGCCCAGGCACAAAACCATGTCGCCCGGGCTCGCCAGTTCTGCGATCACCCCCGGAAGCGCCTCCGCATTCTCTAATGCGAGCGCATGCTTGTGTCCGCGCTCCTGAAGCCCCTGCACCATCGTGTCACGATTAATGCCCTTGATCGGCTTTTCACCTGCTTCAAAGACCGGCGACACAATGACCGTATCTGCATCGTTGAAGCACGAGCAAAACTCATCAAAAAGATCGCGCAGGCGCGTGTACCGATGAGGCTGGACCACCGCGATGATCCGACCATCACTGGCGGAACGTGCAGCCTGCAGCACGGCAGCAATCTCAACAGGGTGATGACCGTAATCATCATAGATCTCCACGCCGTTCCAGGTACCAGCATGAGAGAAGCGACGCTTCACACCACCAAAACCTGCAAGGCCTTTTGCGATTGCATCTGCTGATAGGCCCATCCTGTGCGCGACGGCAACCGCCGCCAGCGCATTGAGCATGTTGTGATGCCCGGGCATGGCGAGACGCAACCCGTCAATGCTCGTGCTTTCTCCAGATTTTCTGTCTGTGAGAGACACATCAAAGACAGTGACCGCACCCTCCATCCGAATATTCGACGCACGAACGTCTGCCTGAGGGCTGGTACCATAGGTCACCAGCGTCCGATCGCTCACCCGCCCCATCAATGCCTGCACTTCGGGATGGTCAATGCAAAGAACCGCCAGACCGTAGAAGGGCACATTTTCTACAAACTGAACGAAGGCATCACGGACGCCATCAAAGCTTCCATAGTGATCCAGATGTTCCGGATCAATATTGGTGACCACAGCGATGGTCGACGGCAGCTTCGTGAAGGTCCCGTCACTCTCATCGGCTTCGACAACCATCCACTCTCCGTCACCAAGACGGGCGTTCGTGCCATAGGCGTTGATGATGCCGCCATTGATCACAGTGGGGTCGATGTCGCCAGCATCAAGAAGCGCGGCTACAAGCGATGTCGTGGTGGTTTTCCCGTGGGTTCCACCAATAGCGACGCATGACTTCAGTCGCATCAGCTCCGCGAGCATTTCCGCACGACGCACAACCGGCAACATCCGAGTGCGCGCCTCGATAAGCTCTGGGTTGTCTGCCTTGATGGCAGACGACACGACCAGCACCTGAGCATCACCCAGATTTTCAGCCACCTGCCCGACCATAACTTCAATGCCAAGGTCGCGGAGCCGCTTCACGTTGGCACTCTCTGCAGCATCCGACCCTTGTACGGAATAGCCGAGATTATGCATGACTTCAGCAATGCCGCTCATACCGATGCCGCCAATGCCGACAAAGTGAATCACACCCATATCTAGCGGGGCTGGTCTCATTGGTTTTTCTCCTGGGGTTCGTTCGTTCCATCAGGAGCCGAAAGAGTTTTTTGCTTTTCAGGTGAAGGCAATCCACCTGACTTTTTACGCGCTACCCGCTCAACAAGATCTGCGAGCGATTGAACAGCGCGAGGCTTGCCTTCTGCTTTGGCAGCAGCCGCCATAGTTGACAACCTGGATCCATCTGCAAACAAAGAAGACAGCGTCGTCGCAAGCAGTTCTGGCGTAAAGCCATCCTGCTCGATCATGATAGAGGCGCCCGTGTTGGAAAGGATTTCCGCATTGGCCTTCTGATCTTGATCAAGGGAATGCGGAAGCGGCACGAGAATAGAGGGACGGCCAATCACAGCAAGCTCACTCACCGTTGACGCGCCGGCCCGCCCAACCACCAAATGGGACTGCGCAATCACTTTTGGCATATCATCGAAAAACGCGGAAAGCTTCGCTGAAATACCCGCCTTCGCATAGGCTTGACCTACACGATCCAGATCTTCCTCACGACACTGCTGCGTCACATCGAGGCGCGCACGCAACTTCTCCGGCAGCGCCGTCAACGCATCAGGCACGATATCACTCATCACCCTGGCGCCCTGGCTGCCACCAAAGACGAGAAGCCGGATAGGCCCGCTCCCAATTTCATCAAACGGCACATCAGCCTGGGCCAACACAGCATCACGCACCGGGTTGCCTGTCACATGCAGTTTCGGCAGCGCGCGAGGCTTCAAATATTTCGGCGCAGGGAACGTCGATGCAATGGCATGAACAAATGGTGCAACAGCTTTATTGACGCGACCCAGAACAGCATTTTGTTCATGCACAATAGTGGGGATGCGGCGCAGAATGGCGGCAAGCATAGGCGGCATGGTCGGATAGCCGCCAAAACCCACCACCACCGATGGCTTGGCCCGCGCCATGACAGCTAGAGACTGGCTTGTGCCATTCACGATTTTGGCAGCCGCTGAAAAAATACCGGCAAGCCCCGGACCAGAGAACGTCGCTGAAGGCACAGAGAATATGTCCGCCCCCGGAAACAGGCGGTCGAAATGCTGAACACGTTCGTCGGTGATAAGAACGATTGAGTGTCCGCGCCGCTTCAGCTCCTGCGCCAACGCCTGGCCCGGGAACAAGTGCCCTCCTGTGCCACCAGCTGCAATCATGACCGGCCCTGATAAAGTAGGTGCGACACCACTCATGCGTACGCCCTCCATTCAGCTGGCTGAGCGCCAGCATGTACCCGTCGACGGGTAAGCGAGAGCAGCATGCCCGTCGCAATGGCTAGCGCCAGAAGAGATGACCCACCGTAGGAAATAAAGGGAAGCGTCATGCCCTTCGCAGGCATGAGATTCAAATTCACAGCCAGATTGATCAGCGCCTGCGCCCCGATCAACAAAGTAAGTCCCGAAACGGCGAGTTGTACAAAGAGATCAGTTTCATCAAGAGCACGAAGGAGTGTGCGTATGACAATGAAGCTGAAAAGTCCGATGATGAGGACCCCGGCGAGCACGCCAAACTCCTCAGCAGCCACAGCAAAGATAAAGTCTGTATGGGCATCGGGCAGGATAAGCTTCACAGCCCCCTCGCCCGGACCCCGTCCGAAAAACCCGCCAGCCTGAACCGCTTCCATCGCGCGGTCGATTTGATAGGTGTCACCCGATGCTGGGTCCATAAAACGATCGACCCGACTCGCCACATGCGGAACCAGTTGATAGGCAGCAATCGCGCCACCAAGCCCCACAGCGCCCAGACCGATAATCCAGAACCAGGAAATGCCAACCATGAACAAGAGGCCACCAAATACCAGGGTGACAAGCGTTGCTTGTCCGAAATCCGGTTGCAGCACGAGAAGGCCGATAAAGAGTGCATAGAGCGCAAAGGCCAACGACATGCCCGGCACGGCTTTAGTGCGTGCCCCTTCGGCAAACATCCAGGCGACCAGAACAACAAAAGCTGGCTTCACAAATTCAGAGGGTTGCAGCGAAAACCGGCCAAGCGGCAACCACCGCGTTGCACCTTTGATTTCCGGGCCAATGAGGAGGGTCACGCCCATCAGCACCAACCCGCCGAAGAATATGACAACTGCCAGACGACGCACCTGCTTGGTTGTGAAGAACGAAATACCGAATATCAAGATGAGCGCAGGAACCAGGAAGACTGCTTGACGATAGACAAAATGAAAGGAATTGAGAGACAGGCGGTTCGCCACTGCTGGGCTTGCGGCCAGGGTCAGGATAATGCCGAGTGCCACAAGCGCCAGGATCGCAACAACGGTCCAGCGATCAATGGTCCACCACCACTCAGACAGAACAGATCGGTTAGCGCGGGAAAGACGGATCATGCTGCTTCTCCCCCATTTCCAATAGCTTTAAGAGCAGCGTGCACCATCTCGCGAAAGGCATCACCGCGTACTTCGAAATTTTTGAACTGGTCAAAGGATGCACAGGCCGGAGATAGAAGAACAACACCGTGACGGCCAGCGCGTGATGCACTCATCGCATCGCGGACAGCCGCAGCAACAGCGGCGTCAAGAGCACCTGTAGCAACATACGGCACCTGGCCCTCCAAAGAAGCGCCAAATGCATCAGCCGCCTCACCAATCAAATAGGCCTTTTCGACACATGGAAAGAGCGGAGACAAGGAGTCAATCCCGCCTTCTTTGGGAACCCCCCCAGCGATCCAATAAATTGTGTCATATGCACCGAGCGCCTTCGCAGCAGCTTCCGCATTGGTCGCCTTGCTGTCATTGACGAACAAGACACCCTCGGTCTCAGCGATAATCTCCATGCGATGGGCAAGACCGGGAAAAGACCGGAAAGAATGCAGAATACGGTCAGCAGGAAAACCCAAAGACCGTCCGACGGAATAGGCAGCAGCGGCATTCTGCCAATTGTGCTGCCCCGCAAGTGTCTTCAGTTCTTTTAAGTCGCCGACCCGGTCTGTCTTCCCTGATCCGCTGTCATAGAGAACACCATCCAGTACACAAACGCCCCGGCTAAGAGACTTGGCTGTCGAAACAGGGACCAGAGTCGCTGTGCCCTTTCCGCAGACAGCCGAACAAATCTCGGAAGTCAGATCATCATCGATCCCAACCACCGCGACATCATTCGCCTTCTGGAACTGAAACAGACGCGCTTTGACCGAGGCGTAGTGTTCAAGTGTTCCATGACGATCAATATGGTCAGGTGTGATATTGAGAAGCACACCAACATCTGGCCGCAAGGTCGGCGCAAGATCGATTTGATATGAGGAAACCTCAATCACATAGACGGTATCAGACCGAGGCGCGTCGAGATCAAAGACCGCCTTGCCGATATTGCCACCAACTTCCGCACGCCGCCCATTGGCGGTGACCATGTGTCCGATCAATGCGGTTGTGGTCGATTTTCCATTCGTCCCCGTGATCGCAACAATTTTTGCTTCCGGGTTAAGCGCGCGCACCTCATGCTGAAAGAGCTCGACATCGCCGAGCACTGGCACACCAGCACCCTGGGCAAGCCGCACAACCTGATGCGGTTCGGGATGGGTAAGAGGGATGCCAGGCGCAAGGATGAGCGCCGCATACCCCTCAAGGCCTTCAACGCAAGGATCAGAGACAGAGAGGTTCGCAGCTTCCGCCTTGGCGCGCTGACCTTCACCATCGTCCCAGACCGTCACCTCCGCGCCACCTTCAACCAGAGCGCGCGCAACCGCTAACCCAGACGCTCCGAGTCCATAAACGGCGACCTTACGGTCCTTATATGCGCGCGCAGCAATCACTCTTGGGCTACCTCAGCTTCAGGGTCGCAAGACCGATCATCGCCAGGACACCGGAAATGATCCAAAAACGAATGACAATGGTAGGTTCTGCCCACCCCTTCTTCTCAAAATGATGGTGAAGCGGCGCCATGCGGAAGACCCGCTTGCCGGTCAACTTGAAGCTTGCGACCTGTACAATGACGGAGACTGCTTCAAGAACGAACAGCCCCCCGATGATGACAAGCACCAGCTCGTGTTTGGCAACGACCGCGATCGATCCAAGTGCCCCGCCGAGCGCCAGGGATCCCGTATCACCCATAAAGACGGATGCTGGCGGCGCGTTGTACCAAAGAAACCCAAGACCAGCGCCCAGGAGCGCGCCGCAGAACACCGCGAGCTCACCTGTACCTGGCACAAAATGGATCTGCAGATAGTCAGAGAAAACAGCGTTCCCGACGAGATAGGAAATGAAACCAAAGCTCGCGGCGGCAATCATCACCGGCACGATCGCCAGGCCATCAAGACCATCTGTGAGATTGACGGCGTTCGAGGCACCCACGATCACCAGAACCCCAAAGATGAAGAAGAATCCACCAAGAGGGATCAAGACATCTTTGAGAAAGGGAACCGCAACAGATGTTGCTAATTCCGCTGGTGCCACATTAAGCAACGCATAGACGGCAATACCCGCAATGATCGTCTCAAAGACCAGCTTTAACCGACCCGGCACACCATCGCTCGATGCTTTCGAAACTTTTAGATAGTCATCCGCGAAACCGACCGCGCCGAACCCAAGTGTGACAAGCAACACTATCCAAACATATGGATTGCTGAGGTCCGCCCAGAGCAGAACCGATGGCACCAGTCCCAGCAAGATCAGAAAGCCACCCATGGTGGGCGTACCTTTTTTGGTGAGCAAATGCCCCTCAGGCCCGTCTTCTCGAATGGGCTGACCTTGAGATTGCCGTGCGCGCAGCGCGCGAATAACAGCAGGCCCGAACAGAAAAGAAACCAGGAGCGCGGTTACCGTCGCTCCCCCTGTTCGGAACGTGATATAGCGAAACACATTCAGGCCTGGGACCTGATCGGCATATTGCACCAAAAAATCAAACAGCATCTGTCATTCCCCTGCGCCAGATGGCACATCTTCATCGCTGTGAAGAGCAAGAAGCCCATCCACAATCAATCCCATTCGAGATCCGAGCGACCCCTTGATCATCACCACATCACCGTCCCCCAACTGCGACGCAAGCTGCTCAAGCAACGCTTCAGACCTTTCCGCATATCCCGCCTTGCATGCCGCAGGCAGGTCGTCATGCAAGTTCTTCATCAAGGGCCCGCAGACATACACCTGATCAATACCGGCATCTGTCAGTGGCCCCGCAAGCCCCCGGTGCATGGACACTTCATCTTGTCCGAGCTCAAGCATGTCGCCGAGAACCGCGATGCGCCGCCCCGACCCTTTCACATCAGCCGCGCCAAGAGTTGCAATCGCGGCCCTCATGGAAGCTGGGTTAGCGTTGTAGCTTTCATCGACAACCACAAACCGCCGATCACCTGCATCAACAGTGTGGCGTTCGCCCCTGCCCTTTGGCGCATTGAGCGTCGCCAATGTCATTGCTGCGAGTGCTAGATCTGCACCCAACGCATGCACCGCTGCAAGAATGGAGAGCGAATTCATGACGTGGTGTTCGCCAGGGATACCAAGCTTGTAGGTAATCGCCTGACCACAAATGGACGCAGAGATACAGGAACAAGAAGGATGCAAGGCCACCTTTTCCAGCCGGGCATCAGCTGCGTCTGATCGTCCAAATGAGATGACCTGACCTGCACCCGCCGTTTGAGCTCTGGACCGCAGCCTGTCGAAATGCGGATTGTCAGCGTTCAGGATCGCCGTCCCTCCCGGCTTCAACCCATCAAATATTTCCGCTTTTGCGTCGGCGATCCCTTCAACATTCTTGAAGTTCGCAAGGTGAACCGGTTCCACCGTCGTCACAATTGCCACGTCAGGCTGAACCATCTGGCTCAATGGCGTGATCTCATTGGCGTGGTTCATCCCAATCTCGAAAATGCCCCACTCCGTGTCTGCCGGCATCCGCGCCAGCGTAAGGGGTACACCCCAGTGATTATTGTAAGAGGCGACTGACCCATGAGTCCGCCCTTGCGCCTCAAGGATCGTTCGCAGCGCATCTTTTGTGCTGGTCTTGCCAACACTTCCCGTCACCGCAACAATCTTTGCACCCGTCCGTGCGCGCGCCGCTCGGCCCAGCGCCTGCAATCCACTCAACGTGTCTTCAACGACAAGGAGACCTTCCTCCGACACACCGTCGCAAGAGCCCGAAACCATGGCCGCCGCCGCACCCTTTGCCAAAGCGTCTTTGACATGTTGATGGCCGTCGGAATTGTCACCAATCAGCGCGACAAACAGGTCACCCAGATCAAGAGTTCGCGTATCAATGGACACGCCTACCGCAGACCAATCGCTCTTGACCTTGCCATTGGTGGCGTGGGCAGCGTCCGTCGATGTCCATAGAGCTTCACTCATTTACTCATTTCCCCGGCACCTGATCCAACAGCACTCACCGCCTCTGCAACCGCCTCATGGTCAGAGAATGGCAGAACCTTGTCGCCAACAATCTGACCCGTCTCATGTCCCTTGCCTGCAACGACCAGACAATCACCCTCTTCAAGAAGAGCTACTGCCTCTGAAATCGCAAGAGACCGGTCACCGATCTCCTGCAACCCGGACGCTCCAGCAAGAACTTCGCCGCGGATGGTTGACGCATCTTCTGAACGTGGATTGTCGTCCGTCACGATGGTGATATCAGCCGATTGCGACGCAATTTTGCCCATTTGAGGGCGCTTGCCTTTGTCCCGGTCGCCACCGCATCCAAACACAACCACCAGCTTTCCACTCACATGCGGACGCACAGCCTCAAGTGCTGTCTCCAGAGCATCAGGAGTATGCGCATAATCAATAAAGACCGTCGCCCCATTGGCAAGATGCGCAACTTCTTCCAAGCGCCCCTTTGCCCCTTTGAGGTTTTCCAAAGCACGGAAAGTCTGTTCGGCATCGCCACCACAGCCGATCACCAAGCCAGCAGCGACAAGCGCATTGGAGGCTTGGAACTGCCCCACAAGCGGCAGCATGATTTCATAATGGGTGCCACCATGAACAATCTGGAGAACCTGACCTCTCGGTCCCGGCTGCAGTCCAGCAAGGCAGATGTCCCGCCCTTTGCGACCCACAGCGACAATCGTGTGTCCGCGCGCCCAGGAAATCGCTTCGAACTCCTGCGCAAAATCCGCATCGACATTAATCACGGCAAGCCCGCCAGGGCCCATAACCTCGCCGTACAAGCGCAGCTTGGCGTAGAGATAGTCATCAAAGTTCGTGTGATAGTCGAGATGGTCTCGCGTGAGATTTGTGAACGCGCTTGCGCTCACCCGGACGCCATCCAACCGATACTGGGCCAACCCATGGCTAGACGCTTCCAGAGCCAGGTGCGTCACCCGATCTTCCACCAAATGTGCAAGTTCTGAATGCAGGCGCACAGGGTCCGGTGTCGTATGCGCCAAGGGTCGAACACCTTCGGGACCGACCACACCAACTGTACCGAGACTGGCCGATCTTAAGCCCAGAGATGCCCAGATTTCCCGAACGAAGGTGGCGACTGACGTCTTTCCATTGGTCCCCGTTACCGCCGCAACAATGTCGGGCTGGGCTCCATAAAACCGTGCCGCCAGCGCAGAGAGTCGGCGTCGTGGATTGCGATCTGCGATCACCGGCACTTTTGTGTCAGCCACAAGATCCGGCCCACCAAGGATAGCGACAGCCCCTGCTTCAATAGCAGCCGGAATAAATTTCACGCCATCAGCTTGAACACCCGGCAGTGCCGCAAATAGATAGCCTGGCTTTACCTCACGGCTGTCTGCGGTGAGGCCGGCAATATTGATCGCCCCGACATCAGAGGGAAGCACTTCCTTTGGGCCGACAAGCGCTTGAAGCTCCATCGCACTACTCCGCCGTCGCAAAGGAAGCGGATTGAACCGGGGAACTCCAGGACTGAACCGGACGCAAACCCAAGATAGGCGCAATGCGCTGAACCACACGCGACGTCACCGGGGCAGCATTCCATCCGGCCGTTGCATACCCATAGGTGTTCTCAGTGGCTTGCGGTTCATCAAACATGATCAGCATGGCGTATTTGGGGTCGTTGGCCGGAAAGGCACTGAGGAAAGAGGTAAGAAGCGCATTACGTGCATAGCCGCCTGCGCGTGCTTTTTCCGCGGTGCCGGTTTTGCCCATCACAGGATAACCAACAACATCTGCGCTACGACCAGTGCCTCGCTCCACCACAAGGCGGTACAAGGCGCGCATGGAATCACTGGTTTCAGTGGTGAGGACGCGCGTCCGAGACACAGTGCCGTCTCGACGCAGGAATGTTGGCTGCACGCCAAATCCGCCATTCACCAACGTCGCATTGGCAGCCACCACCTGAAGCGGCGTCACAGACAGCCCGTGCCCATAGGAAATGGTCATCGCGGATACGTCCGTCCAAGTACTGGGGAGAAGCGGACGTCCAGACTCCGGAAGCTCAATATCCGTTCGCGTCAACAATCCCAATTCACCGAGGAAGCTGCGATGCTCTTCACGGCCAAGCTCCAACACCATCTTGGCAGTACCAATATTGGAGGAGTGCATAAAGAGCTCTGGCACAGTCAGAAAGCGTTTCTGCGCGTGGTAGTCATTGATCGTAAACCGGGAAACACGGATAGGCTCGCGGGCATCATATTCGGTGGAGAGCTGAACCCGACCCGAGTTGAGAGCCGCGGCAACACTGAAGGCTTTGAAGGTTGAACCCATTTCGTAGACACCAAGCGTCGCTGTGTTAAAGCGCGCGCGGTCAGATGCCGATCCCGGATCGTTCGCATCAAAATCGGGCAATGACGCCATCGCAATCACTTCACCCGTATGGATATCCAGAACCACACCGGTTGCACCGATTGCACTGAACTCATCCACCGCAATCTGCAATTCTGTCTGTAGGGCGTGTTGAACCCGAAGGTCCAATGACAGAACGAGCGGTTCCCCTGTCGTAGCATCAGATCGGTCAATATAATGTTCAATCCCGGCGATACCGTGATTGTCAATATCAACGCCACCCAGAACGTGCGCTGCAACGCTCCCGTTAGGATAGACTCGCTTCTGCTCTCGCTGAAACGCGAGACCAGGCTGGCCGAGATTATGTACCGCCACTTGTTCGCGTGGGGTCATGTCTCTCTTCAGCCAAACAAACGCTCTGTTGCCGGACAGCTTTTCTTCAAGCGAGGCCTGGTCCAGATCTGGCAGGGCTTGCGCCAGAAGGCGCGCGGTTTCCTGAGCATCCATCACCTTGCGGGCGTCTGCATATAAGGAAGCTGTGATGATGTCCGTCGCCATCACCTCGCCATTACGGTCAACAATGTCACGCCTTTGCACAGGACCAGTATTGTCAGCGACAGCCACCAACCGATCACCACCACTCCCGGGCGCCAAACCGAGGACGAGCAATCGCCCAGCGACAACCGCAAACGCCATCGCGAACATGACGACCGTCAACATGATCCGACGACGACCACTATCAAAACGGGTTATCTCGGGTGTTTTATTGTTGCGGGGCGCTGCAAATCGCGGGCGGGCGATCAAGTCATGCCCAAGCCGAGGAGCAGCGTCTGCTTGGGTTTGCTTCGAACGTCCCACCATCAACGCACCTCGGAACCAGATTGTGGGGCAGCCCCGGCATACCCACCAAGCGCGCGGCGTCCATTGGGTCCAAACAGATCTTCATCGCGCGGTGGCATGGGAAGATCTTCAAACGTAGCAATCTGCGCGGCCGTCAGGGGAGCCAGATCCAGATGACGCTCAGCCAAAGACTGCAGACGCTCAGGCTGTGTCAGATAGCTCCATTCCGCTCGCAGAATACGCACAGCGTCTTGCTCGTTCAGAATTTCCTGGGCGAGAGCTGCTTTAATTCGCTCCTGCTCTTCCACTTTATATTTCAGATTGTAGAGACCGATAGAAACAGCCACCACAAGCACTACAGAGAGAACATTGAGTAGACGGATCATAGGAGATCTCCCTGCAAGGCAGCGAAACGCTTCATACCCAGCGCGTCCAGGTCAAAAGGAAAACCAGGCGCGCCTGTACGCTCAGCCCCGCGAAGCCGGGCAGAGCGCGACCGGGGATTGATTTCGATCTCAGATTTACTTGCCTTCTGCGCCCCGCGAGTGATCTGCATGAAAGATGCTGGCGAGACGTCCTGTGCTTCGGGCTGATGACGCGAAGGACGCCCTCCCTTGCCGGTGCGCTCTGTAAGGAACCGCTTTACCAGCCTGTCTTCGAGCGAATGAAAAGCAACGACAGCCAATCTGCCGCCGACATTCAGCAGACCTTCTGCAGCCACAAGTCCCCGGGCAAGCTCGCCCAGCTCATCATTTATAAAAATGCGAAGACCCTGAAATGTCCGCGTTGCCGGATGCACTTTTTCAGCGCGGGCGCGAGGCCCCATCACATCAGAAATCAGATCTGCAAGCTCTGCTGTCGTCTCGAACTTTTTCTCAAGCCGCCGCTGAACAATCGCTTTCGCAACAGCGCGCGACCGTTTCTCTTCGCCATAGAACCAGATGATGGAGGCGATATCAGCTTCATCGAATTCATTGACCACGTCAGCCGCGGAAACCCCTTCCCGCGCCATGCGCATATCAAGAGGCCCTTCGCTCTGAAAGGAAAATCCACGCTCCGCTTTATCAAGCTGCATGGAAGAGACGCCAACATCGAGGGTCACACCATCCACACCATTGAGAGCACGGTCATCAAGCACTGGCGCCAAGAGCGCCGCCATGTCGCCAAAACAACCATGTAAGAGCGTGAGGCGCCCACCAAATTCACGCTCCATCTCACGCCCGCGATCAATCGCCGTCGGATCGCGATCAACAGCCAGAACAGAGCAATTTGCGGCCGTCAGCAGCGCACGGGTATAGCCACCAGCGCCAAACGTTCCGTCCACATAAAGAGCACCATCTTTAGGCGCAAGCACATCCAGCACTTCAGCCAGCATCACCGGAAAATGGGGGGAGAGCGCCGGTGCCTGTGTCACGAACCGCCCCCTGTCGCAGAAACAGATCCGGGCGGAGCATGGGGGCTCTTGAGCAGCCCGCCATGGCCACTTGCTTCAGCCATAGCTTCTGCAAGATAAGCTTCATACGCTTTGGGTTCCCAAAGCTGGAATTTGTTGCCAAGCCCGACAAACGTCACATGATCAGTGATCCCAGCCTTGGACGTCAGCATCTCAGGCAGGCTCACCCGACCATCCGCATCAAACATCAATTCCGCAGACTGGGCTTTGAGCATGTTCGCAAGCACATTGCGTTCGCGAGAAAAGGGATCAAGGCGGCTCAACATTGTGTCGATCTCAGCCTCTAGATCAGGGCCACCACCTTCAATGCAGGGATCAATAAGGGAGGGGAAACAGATAATGCCAGCAAACTCCTGGGCAGCCGTCACCGACCGGAACTTAGCCGGAACAGAGATGCGTCCCTTCGCATCGATCTTGTTTGTGAATGTTCCCCGGAACGACAACATGTCCCGCAAGCCCCCCGTACCCGACACAATTGAATGCGACCACCTGATCGAATTCAGTCCCGTGAAAGAGGTCCGACCCTCCCAACATGGGCCGCATCTGGGTCGGCCTGCCTCTATCCCGGGACACTATGGGATATCATGGGATATCATGGGGGTCAACGGGATTGACCAGTTAAACCTTGGGTTTGAGCGGGCTTTTGACTGTTCACAAACAATCTATACTCGCATCTCTATTTCAGAACAAAGAAAGAACATTTGGCTTAACTAGCAACTCCAACACGACATCTTGGGTGCCAGATCGGGCACCCACCACCACTGGTGCTGAGGAGATAGGGTCAGATGGCCTATAAGCCGGGTTCTGTATCCCGAAGTCCGAAGACTCCGACCGATGACCATTCATCTGGGACGCCCGTCGCCGACCGCCTCATGCAACCAACCCGGATGGCGATCCGAAAACTGACCTGACGACATAAATGCCGTCCACCATCCCTATTTGGTTTTGCTCCCGGTGGGGTTTACCGTGCCCATCCTGTTGCCAGGACGGCGGTGCGCTCTTACCGCACCCTTTCACCCTTACCTGGACCGAAGTCCAGGCGGTTTGCTTTCTGTGGCACTTTCCCTGAGGTCGCCCTCGCCGGGAGTTACCCGGCACCGTGCTTCCGTGGAGCCCGGACTTTCCTCTGTGAGCGAAGCCACAGCGGTCATCCGGCCATCTGACCAAGATTAGAAATACGCCTGCGCTGAGCACTTGTCGAGCGCCGCCGCTCTATTCCTCAGCACCAACCCCCTCAATCAACAACGCCAGAAGTTCCCTGGTCGCCGCGCTCAAGAACGCATTCTTGCGAACAATTGCAAAAATGGGATTGCCCGCATTGAGATCAGCGACCTCTATCAGCGACAGAGACCCAGCCTGGAGCTCCTCCTCAACACTGCCCGTCGGCAGAAACCCAAGTCCATATCCCGCCTCAACAAGCCTTTTTTGCGCCGAAAGACTGTCAACGGGACTCCAATCAATTGACGACACGCCGCGCACCAGGAACTGAGCAAACAGGTTTTCTGCAGACGCCTCGCGCCGCTCAAAATGATTTGGGAATGAAAGCCAGTGGTCATTTTCAAGATCTCGCAAGCTTTTCACCCTTTTCCCTGCTAGAGGGTGCTGGGGTGCACAAACGACGGCCAATCTCTCAAACCCCACTAACACAGTCTCAACGTCAGGCGAACGGTCATCGAAATAGCGCAGGCCGATTGCAGCCTCACCTCGGCGAACCTGCTCGCTCACCTCATCACTTGTCGCCGTGCGAAGCGACAGGTCTGCCAAGGGACACGATGTTGAAAACCCCTTCAAAACCGAGCTAAGCGATACACCAGCAAGGGTTCCAACAACAGCCAACGACACTGGGCCCGCCTTGTCGGCCAAAAAGGTGCCCATCGCATCTGCTGCATCGGACAGCGCTGCATGGACCTGCTCAGCATGAGGAACCAGCACTTCGCCTGCTTGGCTGAGCACCATGCCTTCCCGTGTTCGCTCAAACAGGGGGACACCCAGCTCCACTTCCAACAACGCTAAACGGCGACTGATGGCAGGCTGTGTGCGCCCGAGTTCATCGGCTGCACGCGTAATACCGCCAGCCCGATGAACCGTCAGGAAGGTCAAAAGCGCGTCCGAGTCCATATCCAACCATAAAAATTACTTATGACATATAGTCATAATATCAATTTTACGCATATCAAAACAACACCTAGTGTCCGCGCAAAGCTCACAAAACGAAAGGACGGAAAGATGGGTCAGAAGAAACGTGGAGAATTGACAACGCGATTTATGGATCTGCACAAAGCCGCCAAGGGGTTCATCATGCCCAACGCTTGGGACCCAGGGACCGCGCGCCTTTTGGAAGCCGAAGGGTTTCCCGCCCTCGGCAGCACAAGCGCCGGGATCGCCTTCTCACTCGGAAAACAGGACTACAACGTCACGGACCCCACCCGGGGCGTACAAAAAGAAGAAATGTTCTCCTGCCTTGCAAAAATCGCGAACGCCGTTTCGATCCCCGTAAATGGCGACCTGGAAGCAGGCTATGGGGACACTCCGGATGCTGTCGCCAACACAGTTCACCTTGCCATTGAGACCGGCCTCGCCGGTGGCAACATAGAAGACAAGAAGCCCTACGCAGGTGAACTCTACGACGAGGACCTCGCAGTAGAGCGCATTGCAGCGGCTGCAGAGGCTATCCGGGCAGCAGGGACTTCATTTGTTCTGACCGCACGTACCGACGCCTTCCGCCCCCATCTATCCGGCACGCTTGAGACGGTCGTTCGTCGGGCAAATCGTTTCCTTGAGGCAGGTGCAACCTGCATCTTCGCACCTGGCATTGAAGGCCCGTCGACCATCAAAACATTGGCAAAAGAAGTGGACGGCCCGATCAACATCGTCGCGGGTCTCTATTCCCCTGACGGCAACGCTCATGACATGATCAATGCTGGCGCGCAAAGAATTAGCCTTGGCGGCAGCATCGCCCGTTCGACACTCGGATATGTCAGGCAGTGCGCTCGCGGCCTTCGCGATGATGGGAGCTTTAGCTTCCCAGCCCCGCAAATCAGCCAGGATGATCTCAACAATTTGTTCGCGTGACCTTCGTAAAGTTTTGCTATCGCGCGTCACGCAGCAGACGCAGCGTGCCGACGGTCGAAAGATCTGCGGCACCATCCACGCGGCTCGGGCGAAAGTGCCGCTGAAACGCAGTGACAACCTGCGCCGTCACATCGCCGAACCACCCATCAACAGAAATGCCATAGCCATAATCCGCCAGCTGATATTGGAGTTCAGCTACCTGATCTCCTCTGTCCCCTACATTGAGAACGGGACCGTCTATAGGCTCAACTGGCGCGACCCAATGCCCGACACCAGCTTCCGCTATGAGTCTCCAGGGGAACTTTTCTCCAGGGTCCACTTTGCGGCCCGGCGCCACATCGGAATGCGCCAGAACCCGAGGGGCGGAAATGCTGTGCCGCTCCACGATGTCCGCCGAAAGAGCTGCTATTGCATCTATCTGTGCATCGGGAAAATCCGGATAGCCCAATTCATGTCCGGGATTCACAATCTCAATGCCGATCGACCGACTGTTAATGTCAGCTTCACCTGCCCAGCTCGCGACGCCTGCGTGCCAGGCACGTCTATCCTCATCGACCATTGAGACAACGCGACCGTCTTCAAACACCAGATAATGCGCGCTCACCTGAGCCGCCGGGTCACACAGACGCTCCAACGCGCCCTCCCCGGTCTCCATGCCGGTATAATGCAGGAGCAACATGTCAGCTGCGCCACCGACCCGCTCATTGTGGTTGGGTGACGGTTGCACCTGAATTTTATCGAGGATCGACATCTACGAATGGCTCTTCTTTCCGCGCCTGGCGAATATTGACGATCAACACGCCGACCAATGAAACCAGCCCGCCAATGACCATTCTGATGGTCAACTCATCACCAAGCAATGTCACACCAAAAAAGACGGTGAACAAGGGCGCGAGCAGCGTCAAAGGCGCTGTCTGCGAGACCTCATAACGCTGAAGCAAATAATAGATGCCCGCATGCCCCACAAGGCTGGATGCAAAGGCGACATAGAAAATGCCCGACCAGGCAAGCAGGCTGGCGCTTTCGATAATCTCAAGATGATTGCTCTCAAAGGCAAAGGATGCCCCGAGCAAAAACGGGGCAGCAATCACAGCAACCCAGGCCTGCAATTCAAACACACCAACATCTTTGATCTGACGCTGAAAAATCGTGCCAATGGATCCGACAAAGGCAGACGCCGCGATCAACAATATGCCCGTCAGAAAGCTGAAAACTGCAGGATCAAAACTCATGATCATCACGCCGGCAAAGGCGAGCGAAATGCCAAGCCAGCGTCTCCAGTAAATCTGCTCCTTCAAGAAGAGGACCGACATGACCGCCGAAATGGGCACGGCCAATTGGGTGACAATGGCAACCACTGAGGCGTCCGCAACTGCAAGCCCCATAAAGAAAAATCCAAACCCGAGTGGCCCCGCACAGAGCGCAATAATGATGACGTCCCGCATGCGACCCTTGAGAATCCGCAGGAAGGGAAAGAGCACCAGCACGATCAGCGCAAAGCGAATGCCAGCAAAAAGAAACGGCGGGAAATGCTCAAGGCTCACCTTCCCAGCAACCAGGGCAAAGCCCCAGATGAGGTTGATCAGAACCATGAAGGCAGCGTGTTCACGGGTCATGGCGAGACCACCCGTATTGATTTAGAAAAGCGCCCATAGGACCGCTCTTGCCCTGTTTTGCGGGAAGATCGGTTGGCTCTGTTTTTTTTGATTTTCTTGTCCACCCGATTTTCCATTCTCACGAGCTACAGGTTTCGGTCTTTTGCGATCCGCTCATAGGCGGTGTTGATCGATTTTATTTTTTCTTCGGCAAGGTGGTGGAACTCTTCGGGCACACCACGCGCAATCATCATGTCTGGGTGATTTTCGCGAACCAGGCGTCGGTAGGCCGATTTAAGTTCCTCGTCAGACACATCTGACGAGATACCGAGGATCAGGAAGGGATCTTCTCCATCCGGCCCCAGATGGCTGGCTTTGATGCGGGCATATTCAAGTTCCGAGAACCCAAAAATGTCAGCAACCTGTTGCAGGAAAGCGAGTTCACCGTCGTGGATGACATTGTCAGCTTTCGCAATATGGAAGAGACCATCCAGAACGTCTTCCAAGACACCGGGTTTGTCTTTGTAAATGCCGGCGACCTGGGTGGCATAAGCTTCGAAACCAGCAACATCCTTCTGTGCGATGGAATAAATGCGCGACACGTTTTTCTTTTCAGCATCAGGCACCTGGAGAATGTCTTCAAAGGCCTTCACCTCGGCGGGATCAACCACGCCGTCGGCCTTCGCCATTTTTGCTGAAAGCCCAATAAGCGCGACCGTGAACACAACTTCATCGTCCCGCAAATTGCGATCGACAGCAAAGTGTCCAGCGACAGCGCCCGCAAGCGCCCCAATCGGCCCGCCCACAGCAAGTCCGGCAGCAGCCCCGGCTAATTTTCCCCAAATCGACATGGCGCGCACCTTAATGGGAAAAACCACAGGATGCGAACACCTTTTCTTTCGTCTCCACATTTCCCATGCGACATGTTTTCTCAGGCGCCAACATATGGCAGGGTCCGCGCCATGAATGAGCGTAAACATTGGGACTTCTGGATCGACCGCGGGGGCACCTTCACGGACATTGTCGCCCGCAACCCAAAGGGCGAGTTGGTTGCCCACAAGCTCCTGTCAGAAAATCCTGAGCAATATCAGGACGCCGCGATTCAAGGCATCCGAGAGCTTCTACAAGCGCCACCAGGCTCTCCCCTCTCATCAGACCTCATCGGTACTGTTAAGATGGGAACGACCGTCGCCACCAATGCGCTGCTAGAGCGCAAGGGCGACCGCGTCCTCTTCCTCACAACCAAGGGCTTCGCCGACTCGCTCAAGATCGGCTATCAGAACCGGCCCCATCTCTTCAAACTCAAGATCGAAAAGCCAGCCATGCTTTTCGAAGCAGTCGAGGAAGTGACCGAACGCGTTTCAGCAGAAGGGGAGGTCTGGCGACCGCTCGACGTCAATGAAACACGTGAAGCCCTTCAGCGTTCCTATGACACAGGTCTCCGTTCCGTCGCCATCTGTTTCATGCACGGCTATCGGTTTCATAACCACGAAGCGCAGGCTGCAGAAATCGCAAGACAGATCGGCTTCACCCAAATATCCGTGAGCCACCAGGTCAGCCCGCTCATGAAATTCGTCGGGCGCGGCGATACCACCGTGGTCGACGCCTATCTCTCTCCGATCCTCCGACGCTATGTGAATCAAGTTGCTGGTGAACTGAACGCCGGAAACGACACCGAAAAGACAAAACTGCTTTTCATGCAAAGTTCTGGTGGCCTGACGGACGCCACCCTCTTTCAGGGCAAGGACGCCATCCTTTCCGGTCCAGCCGGGGGTGTGATCGGCGCTGTGGAGACCGCCGCCCTTGCAGGGTTCAAAAAGATCATTGGCTTTGACATGGGTGGCACGTCAACCGACGTCTGCCACTATGACGGCACTTTGGAACGTACGTTCGAAACGGAGGTCGCGGGTGTTCGGCTCCGCGCACCCATGATGCAGATCCACACGGTGGCAGCCGGTGGTGGCTCCATCCTCACCTTCGATGGCGCACGGTTCAGAGCAGGGCCGCACAGCGCAGGCGCCGATCCCGGCCCCGCGAGCTATCGCCGTGGCGGTCCCCTCACAGTGACCGATGCCAATGTCGCTCTCGGCAGACTTATCCCTGATCTCTTCCCAAAAGTCTTTGGACCTGAGGCAGACATGCCGCTCGACAGAGACGCAGCGCTCCAAGGGTTTGCGGAGCAAGCTGGTGAGATCGCTGGTCAATCGCCGGAGCAGATTGCCGATGGTTACCTGTCCATTGCGGTCGAAAATATGGCCCAGGCGATCAAAAAGATTTCGGTTCAGCGCGGCTATGACGTCACCGGTTATGCCCTTGCCTGTTTCGGCGGCGCCGGTGGTCAACATGCCTGCCTGGTCGCAGATGCACTGGGCATGGAGAAGATCCATTTTCATCCTTTCTCCGGCATTCTGTCCGCCTATGGAATGGGTCTGGCGAGCATCCGCGCAACACGGGAAGAAGCCGTTGAGAAAAAACTCGACCAGGCTTTCTGGGAAACATTCAATTCCATTGAAGAACGGCTTGCGACAGCAACCCGCCAGGAACTTTTGGACCAGCGGCTAAGTGCAGAGCAGATCGAGACAGTGACGCGCCTGCACCTGCGCTATGAAGGAACAGACACCGCCCTCATCCTCGACCATGACAACTCGGACATGCGCCAGGCGTTTGAGAAAGCACACCAGCTTCAATTCGGATTCTTTGATCAAGGCCGGGGCATCATTGTAGAAGCCATCTCAGTAGAGGCCATTGGCAACGACACCCGTGCTGATGAGACGCCACCACAGCTTGCCGCCAGAGACGGCAGGGCCACACCTGCCCAAACGACGCGTTTCTTCTCCCAAGGGGAATGGTATGAGGCACCGGTCTATCTCCGAGAGAAACTGCGTCCTGGCGATGAGCTAGGCGGCCCCTGCCTCATTATTGAGCCGACAGCTACGATTGTTGTTGAAGACGGATGGAGCGCGGAAATTACCGACCTCAATCATATGGTCCTGACGCGTACGACAGCTCGCGCCACACGGCACGCGGTTGGGACCCAGGCAGACCCTGTGATGTTGGAGATTTTCAACAATCTCTTTATGTCCATTGCCGAGCAGATGGGTTTCACCCTGCAAAAGACCGCCCACTCGGTAAACATCAAAGAGCGTTTGGATTTCTCCTGCGCCGTCTTTGACCAAACCGGCGGTTTGGTATCGAACGCCCCCCATATGCCCGTTCACCTTGGATCCATGGGCGCCAGCGTCAAAACGATCATTGACCAAAACCCGGGTATGATGCCGGGAGACGTGTTTGTTCTGAACGCCCCATACAATGGCGGCACTCATCTACCCGATATCACCGTCGTCGCGCCCGTTTTTGATGAGCACAACACGGAACGCCTCTTCTATGTCGCAGCCCGCGGCCACCACGCAGATATTGGCGGCATCGCACCTGGGTCCATGCCCGCTTCGTCACGCACCGTGGAAGAAGAAGGTGTCCTGATCGACAATTTCAAACTGATGGATGAAGGCATCTTCCGCGAAGACGACCTACGACAGCTGCTCACAGAAGCCTCCTACCCCGCCCGCAATCCAGACCAGAATGTTGCCGATCTGCGTGCCAAAGCGGCCGCCTGTGAAAAAGGCGCACAAGAGCTCCGCAAGATGGTCGAGCAATATGGGCTCGACGTGGTGAATGCCTATATGGGCCACGTTCAGGACAATGCTGAGGAAAGTGTGAGACGCATCATTGCCAACCTGTCAGACAGCTCCTTTGAACAAAAGATGGATGATGGGTCAATCATCAAAGTGGCAATCAGTGTCGACAAAGACACACGGTCCGCCGCCATCGACTTCACCGGCACCAGCGCCGTCAGGCCCAACAATCTGAACGCCCCCTCATCCGTCTGTCGCGCCGCCGTCCTCTACGTGTTCCGCTGCATGGTGGATGATGACATCCCTCTCAACGATGGCTGTCTGAAACCACTTACGCTCATCATCCCTGAAGGCTCCATGCTGAACCCCACTTTTCCGGCAGCCGTCGTCGGCGGCAATGTGGAGACCAGCCAGGCAGTAACCGATGCACTCTTCGGTGCGCTCGGCGCCATGGCGGCAGCTCAGGGCACCATGAACAATCTCACCTTCGGAAACAGCACCCATCAATATTACGAAACCATCTGCGGCGGGGCTGGCGCCGGCCCTACCTTTGATGGCGCTGACGCGGTTCATACCCACATGACGAACTCGCGCCTCACCGATCCGGAAATTCTGGAGTGGCGCTTTCCTGTTGTCCTGGATGATTTTTCTATTCGGCCGGAAACCGGCGGGGCCGGCAAACATAGAGGCGGTGACGGCGTCCACAGAGCCATCCGCTTCCGCGAGCCCATGCATGTTTCCATTCTCTCGACACATCGGCAGATCGCCCCGACCGGGTTGGCCGGTGGCGCTGACGCAGCACTCGGCCACAATACCGTCCTACGAGCCAATGGCACCCGCGAGACATTGGACAGCCTTGCTGAGTGTGATGTGCAGGCAGGCGACACCATCATCATCGAGACACCCGGCGGCGGCGGCTACGGCAAGGCTTAGAGACGGGCCTACCTAGCGACCGCGGATCGCTTTTCGGATCTTTTTGATCTCGGCTTTTTCTTGCGGTGAAACTTTTTCCAACGCTGCCGAAAAGGCATCCGGATGGACTACGCCTGCGTGTTTCTTCAGATAGAGAAACGTCTTCTCAGGATAGGCGTTATAGCATTCACGCAAAGCCCACCCGACACCCTTCTGGACGTAATAGTCTTCATCCTTGAGCAAGGCGGTGATCAATTTGAGAGACCGCGCGACCGGCGGGCATTTTGTTCGGAAACGGGTGTAGAAAAACAAGCCCACCACAGACTGCCGCCGCTTCCAGGGGTCAGCATCGCCGTTCCACGCCTGCATAACGGGCCAGACCATTTTCGGCTTACCTTCGAGCGCACGCGCCACATGAGCAGAAAGCGTATCCGATTGATCCCAGCAATTGATCGTCGAACACCAATCCTGCGTCAACGCCCACAGCCCTTCGAACCCAAGCTCAGGGGCGAATTGCTCAAGGGTCAGGCCCGCTTGCATCTTCCCTTCATGGGTTTTGGCACCGTGCCAGATTTCCGTCCAGATCGCCGCAAGGTCCTGAGCGGGCAGATCAGAGAAGGAGTATCCCCATTTTGCGAGTTTCCGCTGCTCCGGCACCGTCAGGCCGAGCAGCGGCATCTTTGTTTTCATGAAGAACGCGCGCTCTTTCGCCTTTGCTTTGGGAATATCCTTCGCAGCGGCTTTGAGTACACGCTCCACTTCAGCAAGCGACGACACCATGACCCTCTCATCTTTAAAAAGCTCATCATGCCGCCGCTGTTTATGAAAATCTATGCCTGAGGGAGCGGTGCGCCGTAGGGCTCCAAGGGCAGATCAAGGCCGTTACAAAGATAGGCGACCGTGTGATAGAAGCCCGCCAGCATGATGAGTTCCATCAGTTGCATCTCTTCAAATTCCGCCCGCAGGTCCGCCCACAGACCATCATCAACACGGGACGTCTGGTGCAGCGCATCCATCAGTTTCAAAATGAGAGCCTCGTGGGCATTCCACGGCCCCTCCTCCGGCGTCTTAGTGGCAAGGGCCTCAATCTCATCATCGCTCAACGAGACCTTGTCCTTGAAAAGGGCAATGTGCACGCCCCACTCATAGGCGCAGCCTGTCTTCGCGCATGTCCGATCAATGGCGAGTTCCCTCTCCCGAAGGGACAGATGTCCTTTATCCAAAAGCCCCGCCCCCATAAAGCGGGAAAACAATCGAGCGTCGTTCGCCAGCGTGCGAAACAGCACCAGCGGATCAACGCCTGGTGGCATCAACCGGTCAAACTGCTTCTGAACAGCGGCATCATAAGGTGTTTCAGCCGGTGCAATACGGGGGGATATGGTCATTGGGTCTCTCCGGGCTTTGTGCTACTAATTTAATAGCAGCAACATAGTGCTACTTTTTTCGTAGCGCAAGAGACGCGAGGCATTTTCTTGGCAAAGAAACCTAAAAACCCCACGCCCGGACATCCGGTAAGAGGATCCACGACTGGCAAACCCATCATGGCGCTGCTCGATCTGCTGGGACAGCGGTGGGCCTTGCGCATCCTTTGGGAACTCCGCGATGCGCCCCTCACCTTCCGCGCACTGCAAACTGCCTGCGACGGCGTGAGCCCCAGCGTTCTGAACAGCCGCCTTAAAGCACTGAAAGAAGCACGGTTCGTCGACGCAACACCGGATGGCTACGCACTCACGGCTCTAGGCAAAGAACTTCAGGAAGAGTTTGGCGGCCTGTACCAATGGTCAGAAAAATGGGCAGCCTCTTTGACCTAAAAAAGACTGTCGCGGACGACACAGCCGAGCCACACTGACGCGATCATCCGCACCGCTAAACCGGCAAACACTGGGGCAAGAGCAACATGACCGAGGCAGAAAAGCTCGAACTTGAAATTATGGAAAAGTCGCAAACTCTGGCTGCGCTCCGCCGCGCCGAGGAAGGCACCGAAGTCCCCAACTACACTTTCAAAACCCTTGATGGGGAGATCGCACTTGCAGATCTATTCAGGGGACGCGAGCAGTTGCTGATGATCCACAATATGGGTCAGGCGTGCCGCTATTGCACCCTATGGGCTGATGGCATCAACGGTGTGTTGGACCACCTTGAGGACGCCATGGCCGTCACGTTCGTGTCCAAAGACCCACCCGACATCCAACGTCGCATGGCCCTTGACCGAGGGTGGAAATTTACGATGGCATCCCATGGGGGCGGCGCGTACATGACGGAGCGATGTACGATGGCAGGCTATGACAATTGTCCTGGTGCCGCCGTCTACGAACGCACAGCAGGAAAGATCGTGGCACGCGGGCGCACAGCCTTCGGTCCGGGAGACCTCTACTCACCGGTCTGGCATTTTCTGAGCCTCGCTGGCATCGGCACATCAGAATGGACACCGCAATTCCACTATTGGAGCCGTCCCTCCCAGCTGGAAGATGGCGGCGAGAACGTCCGCGACTAGACCACACCTGGTTTTGCGTCCATCGGCGGGCCACCGCACTTGCATTTCCTCCGTCCTGGGAGGATAGTCCGCGCCCCAATTTCGGAGGCTGCCATGACCGACTTCACCCCTACTTATGAAATGCCGCCGGGAAGCCCACCTGCGGAAGTGGATATTGACGAAGTTCTCGTGCGCAAACTCCTGCAGAGCCAGCACCCGGATCTGGCAGACCTGCCAATCAAACGCTTTGAAGTGGGCTTTGACAATGAGATGTATCGCTTGGGCGATAGCTACACGGTGCGTTTGCCGCGCCGTGCCGCCGCCGTTCCCTGCATAGAAAACGAACAGTGCTGGTTGCCCGAGCTAGCAGCGCGCCTGCCCTTGCCCATTCCCGCACCTGTCCGCGTGGGTGTTGCGGGTGATGGCTATCCCTGGCCCTGGAGCATTGTCCCCTGGATCGACGGTAAAGCAGCGGACCTCGGCTACCCGTCAGATGATCAAGCTGTCGTGCTCGCAGATTTTATGAAGGCGTTGCATCAGCCCGCCCCCGCCGACGCCCCGGTCAATCGTGTCCGGGGCATTCCGCTCTCAACACGGGCCGAAAACAATGAAGACCGCATGGCGCGTCTTCTCGAAGAAACAGAGGACATCAACCCGCAGGTCTATCAGGCCTGGGCCGAAGCGCTGGCGGCACCTGAAGACACCAACCCCACCTGGCTTCATGGTGACATGCACGCGCGAAATGTGCTTGTAAACGAGGGCCGTATTGCGGCCATTATCGATTGGGGAGACATGACCAGCGGCGACCGTGCCACCGATCTCGCCGCCATTTGGATGTTGCTCGAAAATCAAAGTGCCCGCACAAACGCCATCAAGACCTACGGTGACGATGACCCAGCATTGTGGGCCCGCGCGAAAGGCTGGGCGGTGATCTTCGGCGTCGTTCTCCTGGACACGGGGCTCATCGACAATCGCCGCCATGCGGAAATGGGCCGCTGCATCCTGGAGCGTCTGACCGAGGATATGGCTTAGCCGGAACCATCGCCTTCCCAGCGAGGAACCAATTGGCTCCACCATGGAAGTCTGGTGTCCCAGCCACTATGTTGAGCCCTCAACAAACCAGAGAGCACATCCAATGGCAAAACAGTTTCCAGAACTGGCAGATCCCCTGGTCAGGTTCATTGAACAGCAGAAAATCTTCTTTGTGGCGACAGCGGCAAAAGAAGGTCGGGTAAACCTCTCGCCCAAGGGTCATGACAGCCTCAAGGTTACCGGCCCAAATGAGCTCATCTGGATGAATCTCACTGGCTCGGGTAATGAAACCGCCGCACACCTTGCTGACACCAACCGCATGACCATCATGTGGTGCGCCTATGATGGCCCGCCGCGCATTCTGCGCGTTTATGGGGAAGCCGAAACCATCCACCCCCGCGATCCGGCTTGGGAAACATGTGAAAAACTCATCCCGGCTGAAACCGGATCACGCCAATATTACAAAATGAAAATCGACCTGGTGCAGACCAGCTGCGGTTATGCCGTGCCTCTCTATGAGTATGAGGGAGAACGCGACGTGCTGCGCGACTGGGCTGACAAGAAAGGCCGCGACGGTGTCGAAGATTATTGGGATGAGAAAAACCAGACCAGCATCGATGGCCTGCCGACGGGGGTTTTGGCCTAGCGTCCACCCTCAAACGCCGACGGAGCACTGGCTCTCGCCAGCACTCCGTCTTGTCGCGTTTGTGGTGGGAACGCGACGGGACCGCAGGGGAAACGCGGGCCGGGTTAGCCCGCTGCGCGGACCTCTGCGAGGAACGCATCAACACGCTCCTCGAGAATATTCGATTGTTTGGCAAGCTCAGCCGTAGCCGACATGGTTTCATTTGTCGCCTGACTGGTCTCAGCAGACGCTTCGCTGATACCGGTGACATTCGACGCAACTTCCTGCATCGCCACCTCTTGCTCACCCATCGCGCCGGAAATCTCAGACGACATTTCATCGATCTTCTTGATCGTCATGGCGACTTCGCTGATAGCACCGCCGGTCGTCTGCACTTCTTTCTGAATGGCATCAATACGCGAGGCGATTTCTTCCGTTGCGCGAGCGGTTTGCTGCGCAAGCGCCTTCACTTCGCTGGCAACCACCGCAAATCCTTTGCCGGCCTCGCCGGCGCGGGCTGCTTCAATCGTTGCGTTAAGGGCCAACAGGTTTGTCTGTCCGGCAATATCGCTAATGGTTTTGGAGAACTCGCCGATAGCGTCCGCTGACGTATTCAATCCGCCAATCGTCGTCTCAGCAGACCCTGCCTGCTCCACTGCAGAGCGTGTAAATCCCAACGCGTTCTGGAATTGGTCTTTAATGCTCGCGATCGATGCCTGGCATTCCTCAGTTGCAGCAGACACGGTGCCGGATTGCGAGGCAGATTCTTCCGCCGCAGCAGCGACCGTTCCAGCGGTCGCTTCAAGCTCCGTAGCCGCGTTCGACACTGACGTTACAACGTCCTTGACGTTTTCTTCAAAACGTTCGGCCTGCTGCTTCAAGAGCGTCGTCGCCATTTCCTTCGCCTGATCAATGTAAATTGAAATGGCGAAATCCATATCCAGAAAGACCGCTTTGTTCACGGCCTCAATGGTCCGCATCATCCGCTCGGGGTCATCAATATAGGTTTCCTGGGTAATCGCATGCAGACGCCCGATCACAAAGCAGTAAGCGCCAATGTACCAGCGCGGGTCGAGACCGATGCGCGCATGTGCATGTCCGATAGCTGAAACACTGGTCACGTAATCTGAATCAAAATTGCCGGAGAAAACCCGCATCATCCAATGCTTCTTCTGCGCTTCTCTTGCGTGGGAAATGTGAGCTTCGTCTCTAAACAGGGCTTTGAGGTTCGGAACCGACGTTACATGGGAATAAAACTCGTCCAGTAACTCTTCCATACGCTGCGAAAGAACGTCTTTTAACTCCCGCAGAGCCATTGAGTCCGCTTCGGTGATCCGCGTGAAAAGCACGCGACGTTCCAACTCTTCCATTACGCTAGTGTCTTGAACCGTATCGATCTGAGTCATAACCATCCCCTAGTTCTATCCAGCCCCGCGCTGAATAGAACTATCGTTAGACAACACGGTTAAAGAATGACTAAAAGATCTGTTTTTCTATAAAATCGATCTAGTTGTTTCAGCCTACCGACGCTAGACACTTATCCCAAAGGTCAAAAAAATGGCAGAAATCAGCGCCCAGGCGCGTAGTTGAGCACCGGCGCCAACCAGCGTTCGGTCTCGTCAACGCTCATGCCTTTGCGCGCCGCATAGTCTTCCACCTGGTCTTTCTCCACCCGACCTACACCAAAGTAGTAGCTGTCTGGGTGTGAAAAATAGAGTCCGGACACTGACGAGCCTGGCCACATGGCACAGCTTTCCGTAAGCGTGATTCCCGTCCTCCGTTCAGCTTCCAGAAGTCGGAAGAGCGTCCGCTTTTCCGTGTGGTCAGGCTGCGCCGGATAGCCAGGCGCCGGGCGAATGCCAGCATATTTCTCTGCAATCAGATCGTCAGGTGACAACCCGCCCTCGTCTGCATAGCCCCAGAATTCACGGCGAACCCGCGCGTGCAAATATTCCGCAAACGCTTCAGCAAACCTGTCAGCAAGGGCCTGCATCAGAATTTTGGAATAGTCATCATGGTCGGCATCAAACCGCGCAACATGTTCGTCCTCCCCATGACCGGCAGTAACGGCAAACCCGCCAACATAATCATGGATGCCCTGTTCAGCCACAAAGTCGGCCAGCGCCACATGGGCACGATCATTCTTCCGAGCCATCTGCTGACGAAGCGTGTGGAACATCGCAAGGCGGTGCTCGCGTGTGTCATCAGTGTAGAGCTCAATATCGTCTTCCGCGATCCGGTTCGCCGGCCAGAAGCCAACAACCCCTTTGGGCGAAAGCCATTTTTCGCCCACCATCTGATCAAGCAGCTTTTGTGCATCATTGAAAAGTTGGGTTGCAGCTTCGCCCATTTTGTCATCGGTCAAAATGCGCGGGTAGCTACCCTTCATTTCCCACGTAGCAAAAAACGGCGTCCAATCAATGTAGGGCACCAAATCTTCCAAGGTGACGTCATCTACCGTCTGCAGCCCAAGGAAAGTCGGCTTCGGCGGCACATATTCCGCGAAATCAATTGCAAAGTGATTGGCCCGGGCATCTGCCAGCGACAGGCGTTCGCCCTTGGATTGCCCGCGTGCATGGGCTTCAGCCATTTGCGTGTATTCTTCGGCGATACCGGTCTTGTATTGATCTGCCTGCGTGTCAGAGAGCAGCGAATTTGCAACGCCCACGGCGCGACTGGCATCTGGTACATAGACCGCCTGGCCTTTGTCATAATTGGGATGGATTTTCACCGCTGTGTGCACACGGCTTGTGGTCGCACCACCGATCAATAGCGGGACGCTAAAGTCCTGACGTTCCATTTCAGCCGCCACGTGACACATTTCATCAAGGCTTGGCGTGATGAGGCCTGAAAGCCCGATAATATCGACTTTCTCTTCTTTTGCCGTTTCGAGGATCTTCGCGGCAGGCACCATAACGCCCAGGTCGATCACCTTGTAATTGTTACATTGCAGCACGACCCCGACGATGTTCTTGCCAATATCGTGCACATCGCCCTTCACCGTCGCCATCAGGATGGTGCCATTGGAGGAATCCTCGGTAATCCCAAGTTCCTCTTTTTCCTTCTCCATGTAAGGCATGAGATAGGCCACCGCCTGCTTCATCACACGCGCTGACTTCACTACCTGGGGCAGAAACATCTTGCCGGCACCAAACAGGTCGCCCACAACATTCATGCCGTCCATCAACGGCCCTTCAATCACATGAAGTGGTCGCTCAGCTTCCAGACGGGCTTCTTCCGTATCTTCCTCAATGAAGGCCGTGATCCCATTCACAAGGGCATGGCGCAGCCGGTCTTTGACCGGCACTTCGCGCCAGGAAAGGTCTTCAACCTTTTTCTTACCACCCTCTCCCTTGAATTGTTCAGCAACATCAAGCAATCGCTCCGTTGCATCGTCACGGCGATTGAGGATGACATCTTCAACCGCATCTCTGAGTTCTTTGGGAATGTCTTCGTAAATCGCCAGCTGCCCGGCATTAACAATCCCCATATCCATACCCGCCTTGATGGCATGATAAAGAAACACAGAATGCATCGCCTCACGTACAGCATTGTTACCACGAAATGAGAACGAGACGTTGGAAACACCGCCGGACACATGACAATGCGGCAGGTTTTCCTTAATGCGGCGCGTCCCTTCAATGAAGGCGACACCATAATCATTATGTTCTTCAATGCCCGTCGCGACAGCAAAGATATTTGGATCAAAAATAATGTCTTCCGGTGGCAAGCCGACCGTCTCCGTCAGGAGCTTGTAGGAGCGCTCACAGATTTCGAACTTCCGGTCAGCCGTGTCTGCCTGACCCTCTGTGTCGAAAGCCATAACCACCACAGCTGCGCCATAGGCTTTCACTTTGCGCGCCTGTTCCAGAAACGCTTCTTCGCCTTCCTTGAGCGAAATCGAATTGACGATCGCCTTGCCCTGCACACATTTCAGACCAGCTTCAATGACGTTCCATTTGGACGAGTCAATCATCACCGGCACACGCGAAATGTCTGGCTCCGACGCAATGAGGTTCATGAAGCGCACCATTGCAGCTTCTGAATCCAACATGCCTTCATCCATATTCACATCGATGATTTGTGCACCATTCTCCACCTGCTGCAGCGCAACAGCCAGAGCAGCCTCATAATCGTCCTCGAGAATGAGTTTTTTAAATTTGGCTGAACCGGTCACATTGGTTCGTTCGCCCACGTTGATAAACGTGGCGGTCTGATTGGACATGTACTGTATTCCTATCCGTGCACGAAGGGCTCAAGCCCTGACAAGCGCATGCGGGTTTCTATCTGAGGAATGTCGCGGGGCGCCGCCGTCGCAACCGCCTCAGTAATCGCTGCAATATGTTCTGGTGTTGAGCCACAACAGCCGCCGACAATATTCACCAACCCGCTTTCCGCATATTCACCAACAAGGTCAGCCATTTCTTTGGCCGATTGGTCATACTCTCCGAACTCGTTGGGCAAACCTGCATTCGGATGCGCTGACACGTTAACGTCAGTGATGCGAGACAATGTGTCCACATACTGGCGCAGCTGTTCAGCTCCCAACGCACAATTGAGGCCAATTGAGAACGGCTTCACGTGACGCACGGAGTACCAGAATGCCTCAACCGTTTGCCCTGAGAGAAGTCGGCCGGATGCATCCGTAATCGTACCGGAAATCATCACGGGCAACTCAACACCTGTCTCAGCGAAAACATTCTGGATCGCAACCAGCGCGGCCTTCGCGTTCAATGTGTCAAAGATGGTCTCGACCATAATGGTGTCAGAACCACCCTCAATCAGGCCGCGTGTCGCCTCCGCATAGGCATCTTCCAGCGCATCGAAGGTGATATTCCGGAAACCTGGGTCGTTGACATCAGGCGACAGCGAGGCTGTCCGCGGCGTCGGCCCAAGCGTGCCGACCACATAACGTACGCGTCCATCTTCAGCTTCTGCGATATCCGCTGCTTCACGTGCAATCTTTGCACTGGCAACATTCATCTCATAGGCCAAATGCTCCAGCTCATAGTCCCCTTGGGCGACTGTGTTGGAGCCAAACGTGTTCGTTTCCGCGAAGTCCGCGCCAGCACGATAATAATTCAGATGAATTTCACGGATCACGTCAGGACGTGTGAGGGATAAAAGTTCGTTATCCCCTTTCACATCAACATGATGGTCTTTCAGGATATCACCACGATAATCCGCTTCCTCCAGACCATAGCCCTGGATTAACGATCCCATCGCGCCATCGAGCACCAGAATACGCTCTTTCACTGAGCGATGGAGCTCAGCAATACGGTCGTCTCTCTTCTTGTCTTTGCTCATGATGCGTTCCTCCTTCAAGAAACCGCGTGGGGCTTGTAGCCCAGGATATGGCAGATTGCATATGTAAGATCAGCCTGATTGAGCGTGTAGAGATGGAAATCCCTAAAACCTAAGCGCTCAAGATCATGAACCTGTTCTGCAGCAACCGTTGCTGCGATCAGCCGACGCGTCGGCAACTCATCGTCAAGACCATCATAGTAAGCCGCCAACCAACTCGGGATCGTCGCGCCACAGCGTTCAGCCATCCGAACGACACCCTTAAAATTGGTCGTCGGCATGATGCCTGGAATGATCGGTATATCGATACCCGCTTTCCTGACCCGCTCCAGCAAGCGTTCATAATGCTCCGTTGCAAACGCAAATTGCGCGATGGCACGGGTAGCACCTTGATCAATCTTTGCTTTCAGCAATTCGATATCATGGTCAAAGCTCGCACTCTCAGGATGCCGCTCAGGATAGATGCTGACGGTCACCTCAAAGTCGCCAATGGCTTTGATACCGCCGACAAGGTCCGCCGTACTCAAATACCCATCGTCATGAGCTTTGTAAGGGCCCTGCATATCCGGCATGTCACCGCGGATCGCAACTATGTGACGAACACCGGCATCCCAGTAGCCCTGAATAACACCATCCACTTCCGCTTTCGAAGCCCCAACGCAGGTCAGGTGAGCAGCGGGTTTCAGATCGGTTTCATTCACCATGCGCTTGACGGTGGAATGGGTCCGTTCGCGCGTACTACCGCCAGCGCCATAAGTCACCGACACGAAGGCGGGGCGCAATGGAGCCAAGCGCTCAATGGCCGTCCAGAGCTTTTCTTCTGCCTCAGCCGTCTTAGGCGGAGAAAACTCAAATGAGACGCGCACATCATCCCGTCCTCTAAATCTATCTCCTAGGGAACTCATGTCGCCGCTCCTTTTTTGTCACCACCGGTCTCCGCCGGCTTCTCTGCAGCCCAAATCAATACAGTGAGCTTTGCCTCATCACCGTCAGGGGGAAGGGCAACCTCGCTTACCACTTCTAGTCCAGCACTGCGGCACCAATCGCTGATTTCCGCCTTAGCAAATCCCAGACGTCGATGCGCCTGTTCATCTCTTAGGAAATCGAGATCATGCGGTGCAAAATCTGCAATCAATAAACGCCCGCCAGGTGCGAGTACTCTCGCGGCCTCCTGAATCGATGCTGCAGGATCATCCAAGTAGTGAAGAACCTGATGTAGCGTGACGAGATCAAACTCACCATCCACAAACGTCAGGTCAAATATGTCACCTTGCCGAACATGCGCATGGGAGAGCCCCGCATCGTCCAATCGCGTCCGCGCAAATGCCAACATTTCGGGACTTAGATCAACACCTTCAGCGCGCTCAGCCTTGTCCGCAAAAATTTCGAGCATACGCCCCGTGCCAGTTCCCAGATCGAGAATTGCGTCTAGGCGCGGCGCGGGTACAAGCGCAGAAAGCGCCTCCTCCACCTTGATCTCCGGCACATAAAGTGCCCTGATCAGGTCCCACTCATCCGCATTCTCTCTAAAAAAGGCAGCGGCGCGTTCAGCCCGCGCCTCTTTTACCGACTTCAACCTTTCCAGATCACGCGCGACCACCGGGTCATCAGCCGGTAATGCTTGCACCAAAAACTGGACGAGATCGCCATCCCCGATCTGGTTCGTCAGGCGATAGAAAACCCAACTTCCCTCCCTGAATCGGTCTAACAGTCCGGCTTCGCAAAGCAGCTTCAGATGTCGGCTCACACGTGGTTGGCTCTGCCGTAATATCTGGGTCAACTCACTAACGGTAAGTTCGCTTCGAGCAAGCAACATCAACAGCCGAAGCCGTGTTGGCTCACCTGCAGCGCGCAACCCTGTTAGCAATGTCTCCACAGACCACCTCATTCTCGGCACCTAGAATCGGCACCACGGAAAAGAGCACCAGGAATGATATATACATATCTTTATATCCAAACTCAAAATAAAAGATGAATTTGAGGGTCAGCCCATCCCACGACCAAATCCCCACTTCCTTCAGCGGTATTTTGGCAACATGGTGCCGATTTTCAACAGCTTGCCGCGCGGTAGGCTGGTTAACCGCTCTCTGAGCGTGGTAGCAAAGAATTGTATTCCCTGTAGTGAGTCCCGCCCTATATAGCCTTTGGTTCGCCCTTAAATCGGCAAAATCCAGCGATATTCACGGCGAGTTAATGTGGTAGGTGCTAGCAACAGCGTACCTGTAGAGAGTGACATCGCGCGTAGATGAAGAGAGCTTCAAATGCGCCGACATTGATGATGTAGGAAAAAAATGAACATCGAATTTGGCCGAAACTCCCTTCGCGCAACGATCGCGGTCTTCGGACTAGCTGTTATTCTTTCTGGATGCGCAACCCGTCCTGATACAGCTGACGCAGCCGCTGTCGCAGCCTATGAAGAGGCGAACGACCCAATTGAGCCCTTGAACCGCTATTTCTTTGAGCTCAACAATTTCCTCGACATCATTCTGCTAAGGCCCGCAGCCGAAATTTATGACGGCGTGTTGCCCACTCTTGCGAAAGATGGTGTTCGCAACTTCCTCGATAATTTGCGGAGCCCCGTCATCCTCGCCAACGACCTTCTTCAAGGAGAATGGGATCGGGCTGGCGACACCACCGCACGGTTTGGCATCAATACAACTGCCGGTGTTTTGGGGCTTGGCGATCCAGCCACTGGTTGGGGATACGAACGCCACGGTGAAGACTTCGGACAGACCCTGGCAGTTTATGGCGTTGGTGAAGGCCCCTACTTCTATGCACCTCTCCTAGGACCTGCCCCACCGCGTGATCTCGCGGGCTTCGGAGTTGACCGCTTTTTCGATCCCCTAACCTACATCTTATGGGACGAAGCTTTGACGATCCCAGTAACGCGTTTTGTTGTAAACGGCATTGATCTACGTGCACGCAATCTCGATACACTCGATGAAATTGAGCGCACCTCGATCGACTACTATGCTGCCATTCGATCGCTCTACAGACAGAGCCGTGCGGACGAAATTCAAAACGGCGTGACTGACGTTGACGCGCTGCCTGACATCTCCAATATTAATTTCACGTCAGACGAATAACGGCTATTTAGGCCGACAGCAGTTTAAGCGGTAGGAGAGTTGACGACATGACTTGGCAACTATGGCAAACCCCTTCCCCAGCACGCCGCAGCATCATTATCGGCTTGTTCGTGCTGGTGAGCCTGGCTTTCATTGCAATGCCAGCCTATGCCGCAAGGGATGAGCAAGCCGAAACTTTCGTTAATGACATCGCCTCAGAAGCGATTGAAATACTCGGCCGGGAAGGTTTTACGCCTCAGGCGCTGGAAACAAAATTCCGCGCTTTGTTCGTGGGCAACATGGACGTCCCGCGGATTGGTGTTTTTGCATTAGGTCAATATGCGCGGACACCCACAGCAGAGCAAAAAGCACAATACCTCACACTGGTTGAAGAATTCATCGTCAAGGTCTATGCCAGTCGACTTTCAGACTATACAGATCAACAGTTCGCTATTCTCTCTTCACAACCAAAGGGAAACAGAGGGAAAGAGGTCATCGTCAGCAGCCAGATAGAGTTCACTACTGGCCGTGCACCTGTTCCTGTCGAATGGTGGCTTCTAAGGACCGATGATGGGTTCAAAGTATTCGACGTAAAGGTCCTGGGCATCTGGATGGCGCAGGAGCAGCGTTCTACCTTTATCTCGGTTATTCGCAACAATGGTGGCAACTTCTCGGCCCTGCTGGAACACATTGAAACGCAGATTGCTCAAGCCAATCAAGACAGAGATGTTGAAGTAACCGAAGCAGATACCGCTGTCGCCGCCGACGCGGTCCAGTAGGCTCTTCAAAGTTCGAAACGTTTTGGGCGGTCCCTTGGACCGCCCTTTTTTCTGCCTAATCGTTTCGTGAGAACCGCTTGTATTTGATGCGGTGAGGAATTTCGGCCGCAGCCCCCAAACGTCGTTTTCGGTCTTCCTCATAGTCCGCATAATTGCCTTCAAACCACTCCACATGGCTGTCGCCCTCAAACGCCAGCATATGTGTCGCAATACGGTCGAGGAACCAGCGATCATGGCTGATGACCACAGCGCACCCAGCAAAATCAATCAACGCATCTTCAAGAGCCCGAAGCGTATCTACATCCAAATCATTGGTCGGTTCATCGAGCAGCAGCAGGTTAGCGCCGGACTTCAGCATCTTGGCCAGATGCACACGATTGCGTTCCCCGCCTGAGAGCTGCCCAACCTTCTTTTGCTGATCACCACCTTTGAAGTTAAAGGCCCCCACATAGGCGCGGCTCGGCATGGTCTGTTTGCCGAGCTCGATAACATCAGTACCGCCTGAAATTTCCTCCCAGACGTTTTTATCAGGATCAAGAGCGTCGCGACTTTGGTCCACATACCCAAGCGTCACCGTATCGCCAATTCTGATCGAACCACTGTCAGGCTGTTCATCCCCAGTGAGCATCTTGAAGAGCGTAGATTTACCTGCGCCATTGGCGCCGATGACACCAACAATACCGCCAGGTGGCAGCTCGAAGCTCAAATCATCAATCAGCAATCGGTCTCCGAAACCTTTGTTGAGGTGATCTGCCTCAATCACAACGCCGCCCAGGCGCTCAGCAACAGGAATTACAATCTGTGCTTTCCCGTTCTGCTCTTTACCCGCTGCCTCCAGCAGATCATCATAAGCGCGGATACGGGCCTTGCTCTTGGCTTGGCGGGCTTTGGGCGATTGCCGAATCCACTCCAGTTCGCGAGATAGTGTTCGTTCTCGTGACGCCTCGTCTCGGCCTTCCTGCTCCAGACGCTTCTGCTTCTGCTCAAGCCACGAAGAGTAATTCCCTTCGTATGGAATACCACGACCGCGATCAATCTCGAGTATCCACCCAGTCACCTGATCGAGGAAGTATCGATCGTGGGTGACCAGCACAATCGTGCCTGCATAGTTTACGAGATAGTTTTGCAGCCATGCGACTGACTCAGCATCGAGATGGTTGGTCGGCTCATCGAGCAACAGAATATCAGGCGCTGCGAGCAACAGCTGACAGAGCGCAACCCGACGGCGTTCTCCACCCGATAGCTTGGTGACATCTGCGTCTCCTTCAGGGCAACGCAAAGCATCCATAGCCATCTCAATTTGGCTGTCCAGGTCCCAAAGATTCTGCGCGTCAATAATGTCCTGAAGACGAGCCATCTCTTCCGCCGTTTCGTCGGAATAGTTCATGGCAAGTTCATTGTATTTTTCAAGCATCGCACGCTGTTCAGCGACACCATTCATAACATTGCCCAGCACATCTTTTTCCGGGTCAAGTTCGGGTTCCTGGGCCAAATAGCCCACTTTAGCCCCCTCAGCGGACCAGGCTTCACCTGTAAACTCTTTGTCCACGCCGGCCATAACCTTCAGCAGGGTCGATTTACCTGCCCCGTTGACCCCCACAACGCCAATTTTCGCGCCGGGCAGAAATGACAGGCGGATATCGCTGAACACCTGCTTGCCGCCAGGATACGTCTTGGACAGACCATCCATGACATAAACATATTGGTAGGACGCCATTTATTCACCTCTTCAGAACCAGTTTTGCGGCCCACTCATAAACGATTAACCAGATTACGACAACGCGTGTCTGGCAGCAGCACGTTAGGCACTGATTAACAGCCCCTGCCTACTCTTGTTCACATCCGGGTGGGGATATAATTGGGTGATGGTGTGTTCAACATCATAAAGAAGGTTAAATGGGGTAGAGACAGTCGTCAGTCCATGGCGGCGGACGCCGCAGGCCCGTGCGAAACTTCAAGCACCATCGCAAATGCTTTCCAATATGGCATCTATGGCATTGCGGTCTGGGATAAAGATTTCGACCTCATCGCTGCAAATCGTCAATATGCTGACCTCCACAAGATACCCAGTACCCTTCTGACGCCCGGATCAAACCTTCTATCCATCATGCACAATCTGAAGGTCCGCGGCGTGCTCTCAACAGAAACAGATCCAGACGCGCTGATGGGTTTCATCAAGACGACATTGGCAGACACAGGACAGCTCACCTCTCGCATTAGGTTCTCTGACGACACGGTTTTGGAAATTTCCGCTGAGCGCATGTCAGACGGCAACACAGCTGCCTATCTACGGAATGCCACACGCGACAACATGTTCACCAAGAGAGCGCTAGCACGGAAACAAAAAGCCGATGCTTATGTAGACGCAATCGCCAAATTCCCACTATTGGAAAACGGTCGGTCCACGAAGGATGTGAAGTCGCAAATCCATCAGATCACTCAGACAGTGGCCACCCTGCTGGAGGTTGATTGGTGCATTGTCTGGGTAAGAAGCAACATTCTGAACGAAGCAGTTGCAGCAAGCGCCTATCAGAGCGCAACCCAGGCACATATCGAAATTGAGAGCATGGTGCTGCCCGACCTCACGGAATATCTAGCCATCCTTGAAACGTCGCGGGTGATTGCGATTGATGATCTCGACAAGCACGCGTTTGGCAAGGTGCAGGGCAACAGAGCCCCGCTCGACGATTACGCCCATGCCTCCCTTGACGCACCTTTTCGTCGGGACGGAAAAATCATGGGCGTATTGAGCTGCCTCGATACGCAGAAGGCCAGAACCTGGACAGCGGGCGACAAAATGTTTGTTATGGCGGCGGCGTCTCATATCGGAAATCTGATGAGCGCCCCAGACCAAAACAGCCTCTGGGCGCTACCAACCGGTGAAATAAATACCGGTCGCCAGGCCGCCGAGTAACACCACCCAGGCTGAGAAATTCGTCCACAGCGCTTTCTGAGAGGCTTTCTTCTCGCTCCATGTTCGAGGCGAGATGCTCTTGGCAACAAAGACAATCTGCGCTGCCAGGTTGATGCAGACAATGTTGACCGCCAGCAAAATGGCGGCCCCACCCGCAGATTTCATATCGCCACTTCCAAGCATCAAACCCAGCACTACGGCAGGCGGCATAATCGCGACAGCGACCATCACCCCTACAAGTGCGCTGGACAGTCCGGTCGTCAGAGAAAAAACCGCTGCCGCTCCTGCTGCCAGCGCCAACGCAATAGCCTCATAGCCGGCAGAAGTCCGCGACGTAATCTCCACTGAGAGAAAAGGACCTCCGAGAAATTTACCCAGAACCATCGCAAAGAAGATGGCAAGCCCAAGCCCTGCGATATTGGTGACCATGGCCCTACGCATCAGATCCTGCTTGCCCAATGCGACCCCAAATGCAAACGCCAGATTGGGCCCGAGCAGTGGGGCAATCACCATCGCGCCAATGAGTGCTGCCACATTGTCACTGATGAGCCCAACGGCGGCCACGATGGCCGAAAGAACAACCAGGACGAGAAAGTCAGCATTGAGCTCCGCTCCTTTTTCGACCGATTGCAGAATTTCTTCGCGCGGCGCTGAGCGCCCTCGAAAGCTGAAGGTTCGGGCTTCGGGGTCCTTTTCAGGCTTTCCCTGGTCCGGCGCAACAACGGCTTCAACAGGCAGGATCGTCAAACGCCAATGCGCGTCCTTCCCCATCGCCCGGTGGGTCGCATCAATGATCGTCTGCACCACATTGGTCTCGCAAACGATCCTCACAAGGCAGCGGTCATTTTCACCCAGCTCGGCGTAAATGTCTTCGCCGCCATGCTGCTCACCAACAGCAGCAAGTGTAGGCGCGTAACCGCTTGGCGCGGTAATCTCAACTTGGCGTTTTGGCACGAGGAACCTCCGAATCTGCCGTCCCACAGACTAACAGAGAGGAAATTGACCGCCCAGATTTCGGGGGCAGAGCCTGACCATCAAGAGATAGAATGGCGCTGCAACACCCCTCTCCATCCGGCGCGACCGGTTTCATAGGAAAAAGCATTGCCAAAGAGCTGGCTCTGCCAGTTCGCCGCCATGCCTACGGCGTTGAGCTCAAAAGCGAGCTGGGCCGGGCGGCTGTCCGCAGCGATTTCGCCTTTTTCGATCCCGCGGACAATATTGTCCTCCAGCAGATCCAGCCACTCCCGCATCGCAGCAGCGACAGCGTCCCGCGCAAGCCCAGGACGCCCATCCATCTCCAGCGATGCTGATGACAACACACAGCCGCCTTCAAACGTCTTGCGCTCCAGATAGGACATCCATCCGTCGCCGAGAGCAGACAGGCGCTGTAGACCTGCTGGCATTTTCAGAGCAGGTGCGATCACCAGCTCAACAAGAATATCCCGCGTATGCGCAATAACAGCGACTTGCAGCGCCTCTTTGGACCCGAATGAGGCATGCACGCTGCTCTTGGCGGTTCCAAGCCGAGAGGCAAGATGCGCGATTGAAAGCCCTTCCAGCCCCTCCACGGAGGCAAGCTGCACCGCTTGCGCGAGCACAACCTCACGCGTCCGCGCCCCCCGTGCCCGCCGCCCATCGGCAATGCCAACCTTTGCCGGATCAGTGGTCATCTCGAATCTTCCTTGCAGTTTGGTCGCGGCTACGTTTATAACGGAAATAATTATGGACGATCGTCCGTATATATTTCAATCCGGAGAGAAAGACCATGCCCAACATCACAATAAAAAGCGCAGATGGGGAGTTTTCGGCCTATCTGGCGGTCCCAAAGGCCAAATCCGGCCCCGGCATCCTGGCCATTCAGGAGATTTTCGGGGTCAACCAGGACATGCGCGACCATTGCGACGCCTGGGCAGAGCGAGGCTATTTCGCGCTCTGCCCGGACCTCTATTGGCGTCAGGAGCCGGGCGTTGAGCTCACCGACCAGACTGAAGAAGAATGGCAGAAGGCCGCCACGCTCTACTACGCCGTTGATGTCGACAAGGCCGTGGAAGACCTGCAAACCTCCCTCGCGACCATTCGAGATATGGACGGTTGCACAGGCAAGGTTGGCACGATGGGCTTTTGCCTCGGCGGTCTCCTCACCTATCTCATGGCGACCCGCTCAACATCTGATTGCAATGTCGGCTATTACGGCGTCGGCATTGATGAGAAGCTCGAAGAGGCGTCCAACATTTCAAAACCGACCATGCTGCACATTGCCGAAGAAGACAGGTTTGTGAACAAGGAGGCCCAGACAATGATCAAAGACGGCCTGAAGGACATTCCCCTCGTCACGATCCATTCCTATGCGGATCAGGAACACGCCTTCGCCCGTCACAAAGGCACCCACTATGACGCAGACGCCGCACAACTGGCGAACGACCGCACAGTGGCGATGTTTGACAAACACCTGCGCTGAAAACACCTCTTTCTTTTAATCAAATAGATATTGCGCGGTCTGGCAGGTCGTCCCTTACCCAGGGATGACTTGCCCCCTACTCTGACGAAACCGGCAACAGAGACGGCTTCTGGCCAACACAAGCAATACTCAGCTGCCGACACAATGAGCGATCATCAAAGGACGAACAGCGCGTCTGCTGCAGCCCAGCCTGAAACATCCAGGTTTGCGCCTGTTCAATCGTGACTTGGTGGGTCCGCCATTTGAAGTGGATATATAATCCCAAGGGCGATCGACGTGTGAGACAGGCAATAAGAATACCGCCAGGCTTCAGCACCCGCACCATCTCATCAAGCGCCACACTTGGGTCCGCCAGATGCTCCAATACATGTGCCGTCATCACCAGATCAAAGGATGCGTCCTCGTAAGGCAGCGCACGTACATCCCCTTGGCGCAGTGTTGCGTCGACACCGGCAGCCCGCAGATTGGTGGAGGCCAACTCCAGCATGAGCGGCGAAATGTCAATCGCGTCCAGCGCAAATGGTTTATGAATGACATGGGTGAGCGCGCTCGACAGGCCGCCCGTACCGACACCGCAATCAAGGATGCGCGGCTTTGGACCAGCAATCGCAGCCGGGTTCTCCGCCAAAACGCGGCATAACAAGCGTTCATAGGCTTGTGGAAAGCCCAACCGATCAATCGTGTCACTCCATTCTGGCGCCGCCCGATCGTATGCTTCGCTCAACTCGGACGAATGGAATGGCAGACGCCGCAAGGAGAGCTGCCAGGATCCAAACCAATGGGCAAAAACGGGAATGGTCTGTTCGGTTTGAGATGCAGGGAAAGGCACAGTCACAAATTCGTCTCCAACTTCTGGGTTTGCCCTATCGAAGGGATGCGCAAACCTAGGGATGGCGACAAAACCGATCATCGGCCGTGAGGACCATTTTCACCTCCTCCGGAAGTCGGACTGAGCAAACGATTTATTGAGGTGTCTCCCCCATGAGGGGGAGAAGCGAATCCGCCAGATTGAGGGTGACGGTGCCAGATGGCATCGCATACCATTGAGATATGGTCAGTCATTCACCTACAGATACAGAGGCGCTATTGAGCCGGGCGCCCCGCGAATTTCGCGGCCCGTTCACACGGTGGCCGCGCGCAGCTGATACCGTCCTCGCGTTTATACTGTTCATCGCGACACTATTTATTTGGTTCCAGGGTCCCGATGACACACCTGCATTCCGCACGGTTAAGGATATTCCGCCCGAGGCAGTCCTTATATTTGCGACAGCAAATGCAGCCATCATTTGGCGAAGAAAGCACCCCATTGTGGTGTTTATCGCGGTCCAGGCCATATCGGTGTTATCGCGCCTAATTGGCTTGGAAGAATTTGTGCTGTTCGCCGCAGTGATAATGCTCTACAGCGTCGGTCGCTACACCGACAATGACCGCTGGAGCTTCATAGCCATTGGGTGCGCCGTCCTTCTGTCGGGTGTCGGCGAACTTGTCAAAGCAGAACCCTGGCCCGTCATTAGCGGAGCGCTCTTGATGCCATTTCTTGTGTGGTACACCGGCAGACGCATTCGGACCCGCGGCGATTACATGAGGCTTCTTCAAGATCACGCATCACATCTCGAACGCGAACAAGACTATGAGGCACGTCGAGCTGTGGCAGACGAAAGAACGCGGATCGCACGGGAGTTACACGACGTGGTCGCCCATCGAGTCAGCATGATGACGGTCCAGGCGGGCGCAGCAAAAACCGTTGCCGCGCAAAAACCCGAAGAAGCCTTAAAAGCCATGGAAGCCGTCGAAGTGGCGGGCCGTGAAGCACTTGATGAGTTGCGCCACATCCTTGGAGTGCTGCGGCCGGACCCAGATGGGGACGACCACGGTCCTCAACCAGGTCTGGCGGATGTGCCTTTACTCGTCGAGCAAGTCCAAAAGGCTGGATTGAGCATCGAACTCAAGATGGACCCTCTAGCACCCCTCCCTGCCCGGGTTGACCTGTCCGCTTTCCGCATCATCCAGGAAGCCCTCACCAACGTCATGAAACACGCGGGATCTAAGGCCTCGACAGATGTAACCCTATTCGCCAAAAACGGTTGGATCACAATTCAGGTGACTAATCAGGGTGAAAACGAGGCTTCCTTTCCACAATCTGGCTTTGGCATCGCTGGCATGCGCGAAAGAGCAGAGCTTCTTGGCGGAAGTCTGAAGGCTGGTCCCCGTCCAGGCGGCGGATTTCATGTCGTAGCTCGTCTGCCAATGGGCTCGGAGGCGACATGACTATTCGTGTCGCCGTGGTCGATGATCAGGCGCTGGTAAGGGGTGGTTTTGCGCTGGTCCTTGGCCACCAGGACGACATTGAAGTTGTCGCCGAAGCTGGCAACGGACTCGAAGCAATTGAGGCCGCCCGAAATCACCGGCCAGACGTGATCCTGATGGATATTCGAATGCCAAATATGGACGGCTTGGAGGCGACATCTAAGATCATCGACGAGGCAGATTGGCCGGTTCGCGTTTTGATCCTCACGACATTTGACCCGGATGAATTCGTCTACAAAGCACTGCGCGCCGGAGCCAGCGGCTTCGTACTCAAAGACATTCCGCCGGAAGAACTCGTCATCGCCGTACGCTCTGTCGCCGCCGGCGGCGCTTTGCTCGCCCCGTCCATCACGCGGCGCTTCATTGGCAAGTTTGCAGAGCGGCTTGCCGTTGACACGAATGTTGCGGCGCGCCTCGACCGGCTCACCGACCGCGAGCGTCAAGTGTTGGCGGCCATCGCACGCGGCCTCAACAATGTCGAGATTTCAGAAGACCTTTTCATCGGGGGCTCAACGGTGAAGACACATGTGTCGAGCATCCTCTCAAAGCTCGGTCTGAGAGACCGGGCCCAGGCTGTCATCTTCGCTTATGAAAGCGGCATCGCTACCGCCGGCAATCATGACATCGGGTTTTGAGACCACACTGGATTGCAATGTCTGCCGCGAGCGAGAAGGTGGTGGGCCCGGCAGGACTCGAACCTGCGACCAAACCGTTATGAGCGGTTCGCTCTAACCAACTGAGCTACAGGCCCTCCGAATGTGGGTATATCAGAACCTGAGCCCTTGCCAAACCGCCTATCTGCCGCAATTTCGACCCAATCCGCGGCCAGAGTAACCCTGCGCATGAAGGACAGGCTCAGGAGCAAGATCAATGCCTCACTCAACAGTTAAAACCCCCGCCACACGAACCGGCCAGTGGGTTGCTATCGGAATCGGGGTCCTTGTGGCACTCGGACTGTTCGCTGGCAACGCCAAGGCTGAGGAAATTCAGCGCACCATCACCATTACCGGCCAGGGACAGGTGTCCGTGAAGCCTGACATTGCTGTCGTGGACTCAGGCGTCGTCACCCAGGCCAAAACCGCCGCCGAAGCGCTTGCCGCCAACACAGAGGCCATGCAGTCCGTCTTTGCCGCCCTGAAGGAACTCGGCATTGAAGACCGCGACATGCGCACCTCCCAATTCTCAGTCAATGCGATGCACACTCGGCCTGAGCGCGGTGAAACCTCACGCATCTCCGGCTATCAGGTTTCGAACCTTGTCTCAGTCACCTTGCGCGATCTCGACCGGGTTGGCGAAGTTCTCGATCGTCTGGTCTCCAACGGATCGAATGAATTACGTGGCATTCGCTTCCAGGTCGAGAAGCCGGGTCCCCTGATGGACGGCGCCCGTGAAGACGCGGTGAAAGACGCACTGCGTAAAGCCAAGATCTATGTCGCTGCTGCTGGCGTGGCGCTCGGACCCGTGCTCACCATCAACGAACATGGCGGCGGCGGGCGGCCCCAGCCGGTCTTCGCCCGCGCAATGGCCATGGAAGCAGCTGACGTACCGATTGCAGCTGGCGAGCAGACACTCTCGACAAGCGTGACCCTCGTGATTGGCCTCGAATAGACGGGCCAAACCAAACGCATCTACAAAAACAGCTTAAGCGGCCCTCGAGTGGCCGCTTTTGTTTGTGGTGGACGCAACGCTGTTGTCATCATTCATCTGAAGCACGGTGGGCTCAAACCGCTCGGCTTCCGCCGCATCCATCTGACCGAACGCACAGATGATCACCAGGTCGCCAGGTTCCGCCCGGCGCGCCGCCGCGCCATTGATGCCGATGGTACGTGAGCCGCTGGGTGCTTCAATCGCATAGGTCGTGAAGCGTTCGCCATTATTGATGTTGAGCACATCCACCTGCTCGTGCGGCAGAATGCCGGACTGTTCCAGCAGATCACGATCAATGGAGATCGATCCTTCATAGTGCAGGTCCGTCATCGTGACGGCAGCCCGGTGGATCTTGGCCTTCAACATGGTGAGGTTCATGTTTTTCACTCCACGATCAAGCATTTCCAGGAAAAGTGGTTCCGGTTTTCTGTCTGGAAATGCGGGAAAAATGACAAGACGATGTCCTTCCCATCGGCCCCACTTAAGAAGGTCCGGGTCGGTGTCGCCCAACAGGGGGATTAGTTGTCCAGGAAGCTCCGCAGTTTCCGCGACCGGCTAGGATGCTTGAGCTTCCGAAGCGCCTTCGCTTCAATCTGACGGATACGCTCACGGGTCACAGAGAACTGCTGCCCCACTTCTTCCAGCGTATGGTCCGTGTTCATGCCGATGCCAAAGCGCATCCGCAGAACCCGTTCTTCACGTGGCGTGAGAGAGGCCAGAACCCGGGTCGTTGTTTCACGAAGATTGGACTGGATCGCTGCATCAATCGGCAGGATTGCATTCTTGTCTTCAATGAAATCGCCCAGATGACTGTCTTCTTCATCACCAATCGGCGTCTCAAGCGAGATCGGCTCTTTGGCAATCTTCAGAACCTTGCGAACTTTTTCCAGCGGCATGCCGAGTTTCACGGACAATTCTTCCGGGGTTGGCTCACGGCCAATCTCATGCAGCATCTGACGTGATGTCCGAACGAGCTTGTTGATCGTTTCGATCATGTGAACCGGAATACGGATGGTTCGCGCCTGGTCAGCAATCGAGCGCGTAATCGCCTGACGGATCCACCAGGTCGCATAGGTCGAGAACTTGTACCCACGGCGATATTCAAACTTATCAACCGCTTTCATCAGGCCGATATTGCCTTCCTGGATCAAGTCGAGGAACTGCAGGCCACGGTTTGTGTATTTTTTCGCAATGGAAATCACGAGACGAAGGTTGGCTTCAACCATTTCCTTCTTGGCGATGCGCGCTTCGCGCTCACCCTTCTGCACTGTGTGCACGATGCGGCGATATTCAGCAATGTCGAGACCGGTTTCCTGAGCAAGCTCCTGGATCTCGTCGCGAATTTCTTTGATCGTCTCTTTATCGTTCTTCGTAAAGTCGGCCCAGCCTTTGCCTTTCAGGCGGCCTACGCGGCGCATCCAGTTCGGGTCGAGCTCGTTTTGATAATACTGCTGCAGGAAGTCTTCCCGCGAAACACCATGCGCTTCAGCAGCGCGCATCAAACGACCTTCAAGACCCATCAGGCGCTTGTTGATCTGATAGAGCTGGTCCACCAGGCTGTCGATACGATTATTATTGAGCGCGAGGCTCTTCACTTCCTGGATCACATCTTCTTTGAGCTTCTTGTAACGACGCTCCTGCGACGTTGAGAGCTCTTCAGTCTGCAACGCCAGTTCGTGCTTCTGGTCCTGCAGGCGGCGCAGCTTTTTATAGTCGCTGGCAACCGCATCAAAGATTTCGAGAACTTTCGGCTTAAGCTCAGCCTCCATGGCGGCGAGCGAGAGATTGTTCTCTGCTTCGTCGTCCTCTTCCTCTTCTTCCGGCTCCTCTTCGATTACCTTGCCTTCCGCCTTGGCGCGTTCCTTGTCGAGCGCTGCCTGGCTCTTATCGACCTTCTTGGCATCCGGACCCGCATAAGTAGCGTCCAGATCGATAATGTCGCGCAGCAGAATGTTTCCTTCATTCAGCTCATCGCGCCAGATAATGATCGCCTGGAAGCTCAGCGGGCTTTCGCAAAGACCCGCAATCATGGTCTCACGGCCAGCTTCAATACGCTTGGCGATAGCGATTTCGCCCTCGCGCGACAGAAGCTCGACAGACCCCATCTCACGCAGATACATGCGGACGGGATCATCTGTGCGCTCAAGGGTTGTTGTTGAGGAGGATGCCGCCTTGGTGACAGCGCCAGGGGCTGGGCCGGCTTCCGCAACAGCCGTACCTTCAGCGGCCGGCTCGTCTTTTTTATCGTCTTTGTCGTCGGTTTCGGCTTCGTCATTCTCGATGACGGTGATGCCCATTTCAGAGAGCATCGACATCGTGTCTTCGATCTGTTCGGAGCTGAACTCTTCAGACGGCAGAACTTTGTTCAATTCATCATAGGTAACAAAGCCACGCGCCTTTGCCGCCTTGATGAGTTTCTTTACGCCCGCATCCGACATGTCGAGCAACGGGCCGTCCCGTTCTTCTGTCGCCGCTTCTGCTGGTTCTGCTTCTGCCGTCTTCGTCGCCATTCAAAAACTCTCCGCCTGACCTGCCAGATTGATCTCAAGACTTTCAACACAAGTGTCCCACTAGGAGACTAAAAAATCCGCAACATCCCCTCATGCGCGGAACCTTCAGTCTGCTAATGCAAACGCTGAACCGGCTTGTTAGCCGATGGAGCGTATGGTCTGTCTCGTTTCAATTGCGGTCGGTTGGTTTCCTAATCCGTCATAATTTCGAAAGCCCGCCCAACTCAGCATGCAATGCTTTAAGCCGGGTCAGATTTTCGTCAGTCATTTCTTCAGCCAACGCTCGTTCTGCTGCCTTGAGCTCCATCTGCAAATCCGCTGCCCTTTGATGCCATTGGAGCAAGTGAAGCCATGCTTCTTCTGCTTCCTGTTCGTCGGCGTCGGCCCATGCAAATGTTTCGCTCCTCAGCGCCGTCCCGCTCTCGAGACGGTGAGCGATGTCCGATAATCCCCTCTTGTCCAAGTGGCCCCTCAGTGCTTCCCTGTCAAGGGGCGCATGGACGGCGGCTATATCTATGATTTCATTGCGTATTTTGTCAAGCATGCGGTCTTTTATTTCCACAGCCGCCAGGTCCTCGCAATAGGCCTCCAGAAGCACCGGATGGTTGAGCAAGGTGAGGATCAGCAATTGTTCACGCCGGCCAGCACCCAGGTCCCCACCCCGCGCCAGCGAGCTCTGCTTGAGCTGCGGTGTCGAGGGCTGCTGATAAGTCGGGATTCCCTTACTATTCCCTCGGGGATTCCAAGGTTTTTTCGCTTGATAACCACCATTTTGACGCTCATTTCGCCAACCTGTGCGCCCACCCGCCCCTTGGTGGGGCTTCAGGAACTTGTTGAGCCGCTCATTCAAAGCGTCCCGATAGAAATCCTGCACAGTCGGGTCCGAAATTTCCCGAATGACCGCAGAAATTTTGGATTTTAGCTGGGCTTTGCGCTCTGGTGTGTCCCAGGACCCAGCCTCAACCTCTTTGTCCCAGACAATCTCTGAAAGAGGTCGGGCCGCCTGAAGTACCTCCTCCATGGCCTCAACCCCGCCCGATTTCACCAGATCATCCGGGTCCTGGCCCTCCGGCAGCAGCGCAAATCGCAGGGAATGCCCCGGTTTTAAGAGGGGCAGAACCCTCTCAACCGCCCGGTAGGCCGCACGGAGGCCGGCTTTATCGCCATCAAAACAGAGGACGGGTTCCGGGGCCAACCGCCAGAGAAGACCGATCTGATCCTCGGTAAGTGCAGTCCCAAGGGGCGCCACGGCATTGGCAATACCCGCCTGCCCCAACGCCACCACATCCATATACCCTTCAACCACAACCACGGAGCCCTGATCATAGGAGGGTTTACGGGCCCGCGCGAGATTGTAGAGAAGCCGGCCCTTGTGAAAGAGCGGTGTCTCGGGCGAGTTCATATATTTCGCCTTGGCATTGGGATCGAGGGCACGCCCCCCAAACGCGATCACCCGGCCCCGCGCATCCTCAATGGGGAACATGACCCGGTTTCGAAACCGGTCATAAGGCTCTCTGATGTCCTCTCCGGAGATCAGAAGGCCCCCTTCAACCATTTGAGGAATCTTGAAGCCCCGGCCCATCATGTAGGACTTGAGGCCCGAACGATCGTCCGGCGCAAAACCAATCCCGAAATTCTCAATCGTCGCGTCAGACAGGCCACGCCGCGAGAGATAAGCGCGCGCTTCAGCCCCCTTGCCCCGTACCAGGCTTTCCCGGAAATAATCCTGGGCGGCCGACATGACATCAATGAGGCCAGTTCGTTTTTGCTCACGTTCTGCTTCTTGCGGGTCCCGACGCGGCATCTCCATGCCGGCCTCCCCCGCAAGCCGTTCAACGGCTTCCAGGAAGGAAAGGTTTTCCGTTTTCTCTAGGAACTTGATCGCGTCCCCATGCTCACCGGTAGAGAAGCAATGATAGAATTGCTTGTCGTCATTCACCGTGAAGCTCGGAGTTTTTTCATTATTGAAGGGGGAGAGCCCCACAAACTCCCGGCCCCGGCGCGTGAGTTTCACTTTCCGGCCGACCACATCCGATACACGAGTGCGGTTTTTCAGCTCTTCCAGGAAAGATTTCGGAAAACTCATGCACGCTCCAAAGGACACCCAAATTCATCTGAGACAGCTTATCCCATCGCCAGCCCCCCTGCATCCAGCAGAAAATGTCGCCAAACGGCCGATTTGACCAAGCTCAATACGCCGGGCGCAAAAACCGGTATTCTGAGCATCTAAACCGCCGATCCAAGACGCAGGCGGACATACCACAAGGAAGGATGCCCCATGAGCCCTCTCGCCCTTGTCCTGATAGTTATCGGCTTGCTGATCGCCGCAAGCCGCGCGCCCCTCATTGTCGCTCCCGAAAGCACACGGTCTCTCTACCTGAAGCTCATGGAAACCGATGGGCGTATGCGTGGCCTCGCCCTGCTCATCATCCTACTCGGCGCCGCAATGATCTGGGCATCCGCTCCCGAGGCAGGGACTGTCGCCGTGGCGGTCTATTGGCTTGGGCTGCTCATGCTCGCCATCGCCACCTTCTTTATCCTGCTGCCCGGCCAGGCGAGACGTTTGGCGACCTCCACCTGGGGCAGCTTCAGCACGGGCGTCCTTCGAGGATTGGGATTGGTGGCATTGATTTTTGGTCTGTTAGTCGCTGCCTACGGCTTGAACCTTTAGGTCATCCAGCTTCTTCAGCAGCACCGGTCGGAAAGCCTCTGTCGCGTCAGACAGAAAATAAAGATAGACGCCCAAAAGCCCATCATGGCGGAACCGGTCCAGACTGATGCGGCCATAGGTCCAGGAACTAGACGCTACGCGATAGTTCGCGAATATCTGCTCACCAAGGACCCACGCAGGAACGTCACCGCGCAACAGGCCCTGCTCCTGCGCGAGCCGCGCCGCGTTTTCTTGCATCGACGCAGAGCGCGACCCGAGTTGTTTCCATTCATCCACGCTCTGATCTGTGCGCTCAATATGGTCTGCGGCGATATGAGCAGAGCGAAAATATTCTTTGTTCTCCCCAATCATCCGCGTCGCTACAACGACCACAGCCTCGGCTTTGTCCAGCGGATGGTCTTCATCGATCTTGGTGAGCTCCTGCTCAATCATACCGACCCAATCAGCGAACAATTCGTTGAGGATCTTCTCCTTGCCGCCGATCAGGTTGTAGATCGTTGGGACCGTCACTTCAGCGGCAGCTGCAAGTTTCCGCAGGCTCAAACCCTCAAATCCATGCTCGCCGATGAGGCGCCGGGCTTCGTCAATAATCCGGGCCCGGCGATCCGACTTCGCTGCCGATCTGGGTCTCTCAAATGCAATGACGGTCACGGGCACTCCTTTGATTCGGGCGTCTCACCCAATTTGAATTTTAACACTGTACAAACCTAAAACACCACCCTACTTTAACACTGTTAAAAAAGCACACTGAGATGGCGGCAGTGTGCGCCAAGGTCGGCCACCTCCCCGCCAGTAGATGAGATTTGCCATGACGGATTTCCTTCGCACACCCGACGAAAACTTCACCAACTTGAAGGACTTCGATTTCGAACCCCACTACCACCAGTGGCAGGACCTGCGAATGCACTATCTCGACGAAGGCCCAAAGGACGGCCCGGTGATGCTGCTGATGCATGGCATGCCCGCATGGAGCTACTTGTATCGACACATGATCCCGCCACTGGTCGCTGCAGGCTACCGCTGCATCGCGCCAGACCATATGGGATTTGGCCGCTCCGACAAGCCGACAGACATTCACTGGTACACCATCGCCCGCCACACAGAGATCCTGACGACACTCATCACGGGCCTCGACCTCAACGACATCACCCTTGTCTGTCAGGACTGGGGAGGCCCAACCGGACTGGCGCAGGCAGCGACCATGCCCGAACGCTTTTCACGCCTGGTGATTATGAACACCTGGCTCCACCGCCCGGACTATGAATATTCCGAAGGCATCCGGAACTGGAACCAGAATTGGCAGGAGGGCGGTCTCTTCTGCCGGGAAAAGCCGGATATGGGGCTGCTCATGGCAATGACCGCCGGACTGTTGGAGCCCAATGACACTCTCGGACACATCGCTGCCGGAACAAGACCAGATCTCGACGGGGCCGCCGCTGACATGTGCGCGGCGTATGAAGCGCCCGTCGCAGGTCTCCCAGACGAAGCCTATAACGGATTCCGGCGGTTCCCACTCTCAATCCCCGTGAGCAGCTATGACAACGGGAACGGCGCCGCCCAGACCCATCACTACAACACCCTGCTGAACTGGCCGAAGCCTGTGCACTTCATCTGGGGCTGCACGGACAATGTCTTCACCGAGGAACAGGGCCGCGCCTGGGCAAAAGAGATGAACGCCAGCTTCGATCCGATCCCAGAGGCCGGCCACTTCTTGCAAAACACCCACGGCGCCGAAACAGCCGCTCATATTTTGAAGCGCGTCGCGAGCTAAACAAAAAAACCAACAGACAATTCGGAGGAATCATCGTGGACCACCAGCTGCAAGTGGAAATTCTGAAAGACCTGATGCATCAGCTCGACAGCGGAAAAAACATCGATGTTGGCGTCCAGTACAAGATACCGACAGAGACCTATGCTTGCCCGGACCTTGCGGCGAAAGAATGGGACACCATGTTTCGCAACTACCCGCAGGCAATTGGGCTCTCTGGCGCACTGCCAGAGTCCGGCAGCTTTCTCACCATGGAAGATTTTGGTGCGCCTATTCTCGCAACCCGAGACAAGAAGGGAAACTTCCGAGCGTTCCTCAATGCCTGCCGACACCGGGCAACCCGTGTGGAAATGGAGCCGCGGGGCAAACGCAAACTCTTTACCTGCCCATTCCACGCCTGGTCCTATTCCAACGAAGGAGACCTGGTTGCAATTCCCGACAATGATCACTTTGGCGATGTCGATAAATCCTGCCGAGGATTGATCGAACTGCCCGCGCTCGAAATTGGCGGTCTGCTGTGGGTGCATCCACAGCCCGATGGCAAACTGGACATTGAAGACCTGCTCGGCCCTCTGGCGAGTGAGATCGCATCCAACCACTTCGAAGACTTGGTCTATGTCGGCAGCAAAACGATTGACCGCAAGCTCAACTGGAAACTCGCCAACGACACATTTGGCGAGACCTATCACTTCCAGAAACTGCATAAGGACACGCTGGGACATATCTTCTACGGCAACAATACGCACTATGAAGAGTTCGGCCGCAATCACAGATTCACCACAGCCAATCTCGGTATAGATAAATTCCGCGAGCTTCCTGAATCTGAATGGCAAATCAACCAGGGAACCTTTGTCGACTACCACCTCTTCCCCAACATTCAATGCATCTGGAGTGGAGACAATGTCTCCTTCATCCGCATCTATCCAGACCCGGAAAATGCCGGTCGCTCGATCACCCAGGTGGATTTCTACTTCTCTCAAGCCGCTGTTGACGCCGCCAATGCCGCAGATGCCGCAACCAAAGCAGGGGCCGTGGAAAATGTGTATGAGCGATCAGAGAACCGTGTCTCAACACTGGAGAGCATCATGGAGGTCTTCAACAGCACCATTGAACAGGAGGATTATGTGATGGGCGAATATCAACAAATCGCCGCCGCCAGTGGCATTGCAGGCGACGCCCTGATTGGCCGGAACGAACCCGTCATCCACCACTACCATCGCTCTTACAGGGAAGCGCTGGGCCTACCGCCCTTCGAAACGATTGAGCAGCCACTTCGGTCAGCGGCTGATTGAACCTCATCAGCCAAACCTGTCCAAAGAGGACGGTCCCAGTTTCACCGAGCGGTGCCAATCGCACAATGCATCAGAAGACCGTCACACTCAGTTTTCCAGACAACCTATTATGATAAAACAATACATATGGCTTTGACCTAGACACGTGATTTCAGCCAAAATGTCCTTCCCGTGAGCTTGTATTTTGGCCTCTTCGCTTGAGCGCTATCGATAACTGGAAGGTCTTACATATGCGCCATGAAGAACAAGTCCGTGTTCTACAATTGCTGATGCAACATCTGGATGCCAAAACCACTGTCGATGCAGGATGCCAAGTAAGAAACCCGATCCTATCATACACCTCACCGGAAATAGCGCAGCAGGAATGGCGGGCCTTTTTCCAGGACTACCCTCACGTGCTGGGGTTGAGCGGTGACCTGCCTAAGCACGGCTCGTTCTTTACCAATAGTGACCTAGGCAAACCAATCCTGTGCACGCGCGATATGACTGGCAGGTTCCGCGCTTTCCTAAACGTGTGCCGTCATCGCGGCGCTGTCGTTGAGAAGGCGGAGCGGGGCCGAAAGAAAAAATTCTCCTGTCCGTTTCATTCGTGGACTTACGCCTCCAACGGAGATCTCCTGTCGGTACCAATGGAGGACCACTTCGGCGCAGTACAAAAAGAATGCAATTCACTGGTAGCCCTGCCAGCAATTGAGCGCTACGGACTGCTGTGGGTTTGCCCAGAACCAAACAGCACATTCGATCTTGATGGCTTGCTACTTGATGATTTGCTAGGTGATCTCAGCGATGAACTTGCAAATTGGGATTTAGGCAGCTGTCACCGCTTCGATGCAACGTCTTACAAACACGCCACAAACTGGAAGTTCGCCAATGATACCTATGGCGAAACATATCACGTTCCCACACTACACCGCGCCACTCTGGCAATGAACTTCTATGGCAACGTCCAAACGTCGGACACCTACAAACGAAACCATCGAATGACGCTATGCTTACACAGCATTGATAAAATGAGGGGAACCCCAACCAGCACTTGGAACGTTCTGCGCGGCGCTATTCCAATCTACTATATTTTTCCAAACATCCAGCTGCTGTTGACCACCGGCGGTCCGATCCTCATTCGCATATACCCAGAACAAGGCGATCCGAACAATAGCCGGTCGGAAGTATCCTGGTACGCTTTTTCTGATGAAACCTATCAAGACATAGGCATTAGCGAAGACGAACAGAACGCAACATTTTCGCTCGCTGACCGCATGGCTGCATTCGCGGCAGTTATTGATGCTGAAGACCATGTTATCGCTGCCAGCAATCAGATAGGTGCCCTGAGCGGCGCTCAGGATCATCTGATTTTTGGCCGCAATGAACCCGCTCTTCACCACTTCCATTCGACCTTCCGCAAAGCGCTCGGACAGCAGCCGCTTGAAACGCTAGAGTCACCTATCAGCTCAGCCGCTGAATAGGCTAGGTCTTGCTGTGCGTCTTGCAATAAATGGCCAACGCCTCTGAAGAAGGGGACAAGCTCAATGAAACATGTTGAAGTTTACGGCACAGACCATTCACCCTGGGTGCAGGCGGTACTGCTTGGGCTCCACGAAGCAAAGATCGATCATCGCCTGCGATCCCTTCCACCGCTCCAAACATTCCTGCAAGCAGGCATCATGATGCCGGCGGCAAAGATTGATGACGGCGAATGGCATCTGGAATCCACTGACATTCTCAAAAGCCTGGGCTTTGAGGCCGTCCCCAAAGAGCATCAACGGCTCGTCATGAGCAGCTGGCGCGGACTGACCCATCGCGTGGATAGCGCAGCCCTCTTCTGGAGCAATTTCAGCCTGGCCGGTGACAACAACCCCTCCTACCTGCGCCGTCAGTTCAACAACCTGTTCCGCCCCTTCGTACCGCTCACCTTCTTCCTGTTGCTCAATTTCCTGCGCCTGTCCGGGCGGTCCTTCGATCCGAAAAACTTTGGCGATCAGTTTCTCCCTTTCGAGGGCATGCTGAAAGAGTCAGGCAAACCCTTTCTGTCTGGCGACGCACCCAACTCACTCGACTTTCTCTTGTTCGGCATGGTGCAGTCTCATTGCAGCACCTATGTGCCGCCGGTTCATGCTTTACAGACAGATGAGCGGCTGGAGCATCTCCGCAAGTGGCTCGCGACCATGCACAAAAGGTTCGAGGGCTATGACCGCCTCTATTCAGGCGTCTATTTCCCGCCTCACGTCCCACGGCCAAAAATTCCGACCGGCTCAGAGCGCCTGGCATTCTGGCTTGGGGCTGCACTCATGGTCGCGGCCTTCCCGATAACGGTGCCGCTGGTCATCTTCCTCTCTGTTCGCAACCGCATGCGATGACAAGAGGTGCCCGTTAGGACAGCTTACTCAGGAAACGCCGCAGCACCTTGGCAAAAGCTTTGGGTGTCTCAAGCGCTGGCATATGTCCTGCGCGGAACGTCGCCAACTCATGATCTGGCGTTGCGTCGACCGCGGCCCGGCTCTTCTTTAAAGGCACGATCTGGTCTTTGTTAGCCCATGCATAGAGCACGGGCATTGTGAGACGGCCCGCCACTGAGCGAATATCTGCTTCCGACGTGACGAAGCTGCTCCAGGCTTCAACCAACGGTTGCGCGATTTCGAACCGGGCATCAATGATCCGTCGCCGTTGCGCTTTCGCTGCACGTCTCGGCAAAACCCGGCCGTAATAAAGTTTGAACGCTGGCGAGAACCACCGCTTCCCGTCAACACCCGCCTGGAAGAAGGCGACCATGCGACCTATGGCAAAGCGGGCAAACCTATCGACCGGCGCAAGGCCGCCAGGGTTCGACAAAACCAAACCGCGCACCTTTTCAGGATGGCGGTCAGCGTAGACAATGGCCGCTGCGCCGCCAATCGAGTTGCCGTATAGCACAAATTTCTCAAGCTTCAGCGCATCCACAAAACCTTCAAGCAAGGCTGAGTAGCGCTCAGCAGACGCGGGTTCTGTATCCTGGCCGGAGCGCCCCTGCCCTGGCCAATCGAGTGCAATAATCTCAACCTGGCCTCCTATCAGGTCGGCCAGTTTTTCAAAATCTCGCGCACCATGCCCGATAGCGTGCAGACAGAGGACAACAGGGCCCGCCCCCCATCGCTGGTAGGCAATATCGACGCCCCCCACATCAACCCTCAACGACCCTTCTGCAGCACCTATTTCATGCCTTTTCATACGCATTCCCCAAAAAAGATATTTATATCACTTTTGGAATATGGGACACTAGAGACGACGATTCAACCAGAGAGTTCCCATGCCCGCTGCTCCGCCCACAAAACAACGTGCAAAATCCCTGGCAACGCGAGAAAAACTGATCGCAGCAGCAGCAGAAGAATTTCGCACAGTCGGCTACTTCAACACAGACACGAACAAGATTGCCGTGCGTGCTGGCTATGCCCCCGCCACTTTCTACAAACACTTCAAGAACAAGCTGAGCATCTTCCTCGCGGCCTACGAAGCCTGGGTGGCAGAGGAATGGCGGGCATTGGAGGCGGCAGATGATGATTCAGAAACATTGATACGCACCGTTCTCGCGCATCACAAAAAGCATCTTCTGTTCAGAACGGACTTACGCGCCCTTGCCGCCACAGAACAAGAAGTGAAACGCTACCAGAACAAGCTGCGACGGGAGCAGGTCAAACGGCTGGCGGAACTTGCGCCAGACCTCGCGCCTGCGGGTGATGACTGGTCGACACCTGTATTCTTGCTCCTCACCATGGAACGTGTGTCCGATGCCATCGCAGACGGGTCCGCCAAAGCAAGCCATGCAAGCGAGACCAAACTCATCACCAATCTGATAAAGCTTATAGATAGTCTAAGGCACTAGCCGATCGCCGCGTCCACAGCCCGTTCCATCAACGCACCGCCAATCCAGGAAATCAGAGGGATGGCGAGGTAAAATGCCAACCGCCCAAGAGTAGAAAAATCAATCGGCCATTCTCGAGCAGCTTGAATACGCGCTTCCAACGCCAGAAGCCCACCCATTTTGGAGAGCGCCATATCATCATCGTCAGAATCCTTAAGGCGCACCCAGCACCGATCAATCACACGCCGCACGTCCTTCAATTGACGCTCCTTCTCGGCAATGATTTTCCGGTGCCACCCGACAAGCGGCACAAAGAGATTGGCTACGGCGACAACACCAATGCCGACAAAAAATGGAAGCAAGACACTGCGGTCGATACCACTGCTCAGAAAGAATAGTGATCCAATAGTCGCACCAATCACCCAGGTAAAAGAGCCCCGCATTGCCGCTTTCGTGACGGGCCTAAGTTTTGTGGCATCAAAAATGTCAGGTGCGTCAACCTCTTTGCGCAAGCGCGACCAGAGGCGACCTTCATCAATCGTCAGATAGAAATATTTGGCGATGAGCGAAAAGGCAAAAGGTGTTACGGCAAAAAACCACACAGCCGCCACCTGCATAGAGGCTGGTGGTAAAAACTCATAGCGCCCCTGATAGCCCAGCAACTCCATCATTCCAGGCAAGGCTGGAATCAACGTAACAAATCCGAACAAATATCCAGCAATACCCACCAGGCGCGCAGCTGAGCGTCCGGCACGCAGATGTTCCGCCCATATCGATAGAAGCTCTTCGCGCTCAAGCCCGAGCATCATTGCCGCTTCAGCACTCTCATTCCTCTGCGCAACCAAATTGTAAGAAACGACAGTTGCCGCGTAGCCTCCAAGAAGAGAGAAAATGGTCGCCGCCCAACCATAAGGACCAAGGCCGAACAGGAGTGCAGGAGCATCAGCGCCGTCCTCGGGATCAGGTCCTCCCGGTATCTGATCCAACCCGATCTCGGAATAGACACCAGCAGCCCAGGCAAACACCCAATAGCTGATCCACAAAGTCCCTGCGATCATGAAGGAGGCAGGCCATGGGCGGCCGCCCAGTCGCCAGACAAGCCATTGATCCCATGCATAAAGCTGATCGCGTTTGAGCGATGGATCCTGTAATGCCAAAGCCGCCTCCCCTTTTGTCGTCTCAGATTGTTGACTGCCCCTGCGGCAAGGTCAAACCCATTGCTCCCTGTACGTTTGTCTCGCTAGGCTGGATGTCAGGGAGAGACACATGACATCCATACCGACCGAAGCCACCATCAACAATGCCTGGCTGACCGACCAGCTCAACAAAGCTGGACACCAAGTTGAAGTGACGGGCTTCCAGGCAAAACGCATTGGGACCGGCCAGATCGGCAAATGCATTCGCTACGACCTGCAATTGACCGGCAAGACCGACGGTGCTCCGACGAGCTTGGTCGGTAAATTTCCGTCCGATGATGAAACAAGCCGCGCTACCGGCGTCATGCTCAAAAACTTCATCAAGGAAGTCTCATTTTATCAGCAGCTGCAACAGCGCCTCACCATCGCCACCCCCAAATGCTACTTCGCAGCCATCGACGGCGAAGGACCAGACTTCGCGCTCCTGCTCGAAGACCTGAGCCCCGCCGTTCAGGGGGATCAACTCGCCGGCTGCTCGGTGCATGTTGCCCGCGCCGCGGTCCTGGAACTGGTGGGGCTCCACGCACCAAGTTGGAACGACGAAACGCTCCGCGGCAAAGACTGGCTGGGGGAACCGGATGCAGACAGCACCGAGCTCAACCGCGCGCTCTACCAGGGCAATATTGACGGCTTTGCAGAGCGCTATGGACCAAATCTCAAAGCAGACGAACTGGAGATCATCCGAAAAGTCGCAGGCGCTGCACCACCGACCGGCGAAACACTACCAACGCCCTTCTCACTCGTGCACATCGACTACCGTCTCGACAATCTGCTCATCAATGAGGACTTGTCCCCACCCAAGATCACGGCGGTGGATTGGCAAAGCATTTCACTCGGCAGCCCGCTCGCGGACGTCGCCTATTTCTTAGGAGCGGGCCTGCGCTCAGAAACCCGCAGACAGGCAGAAGAAAAGATTGTCAGCGCGTACCACACGAGCCTTTTGAATGCCGGCATCAAAGACTATGGCTGGGATGCCTGCTGGACCGACTATCGCAAAGGCGTGTTCGCAGGCTTCTTCGTGACCGTCATCGCCTCCATGATTGTGGAACGCACAGAGCGAGGGGACGAGATGTTCCTCACCATGGCAAGACGCCACGCCAGGCACGCCATAGATCTGGGCTCCGACGAATTTTTGACCTGATTTAAAAGAAATCGATCTGACCCCGTATCTTTTTAGGCCCCTCATCCGTTTAAGCTAGACAAGGATGGGAGGGACGCCATGTCGAGCAAGACTGACGAAGAAAGACGCGCGGAAGGCCAGGCCTATATGCGCCGGGCGTGGTTTCTTTACCTGAACGACATTGAGCCCACGAGACCACGGCTATTTCGCTATTGCCGCAAGCTCACCGGCAATGTCTGGGACGCCGAGGATCTGGTTCAGGAAACTCTGCTCCGAGGGTTCAGCAATCTGGCACTCGAAGACAATCGAGACATTGCTTGGGGCGCCTATCTCGCGCGCACAGCAAGCAACCTCTTTATCGACCAGACCCGCAGAGCGCGACATGCGTCGATGGAGGAAGCAGAGGAACCCTCTGCGCCACCGCAAGCAGAACAGACGGCCGCCATACGGGATGGAGGACGCAAACTCATGACCCTGCTCTCTCCTCAGGAACGCTGTGCCATCGTGATGAAGGAAGTCTTTGAATACACGCTCGCCGAAACCGCCCAGCTCCTTGAAACCACGGAAGGGGCCGTAAAGGCTGCCCTCCGTCGCGGCCGCGAGAAGCTCGCCGACCCGACGCCAAGCACGCGCCCGGCTCCGTCCGAGGCTCTGGTTCAACGCTTTGTGGATGCTTTCAATGCTGCAGACGTGGATGCCATGCGCGACACCATGCTGGAAACAGTGACAGCAGAAGTTTTTGCGCTCGGCACAGGCCGCGGCCTCGACAATATCGACAAACCCGACCGTTGGATTGGTGCCTGTCTCAACGGCCATTCACCAGACCCAACCCGAAAGCAGCGCGCCGAATGCGCCATCTTTGAGGGCGTGCCCATCGTCATCCTTTGGCGGCGCTTTGGCGACGGGCCTGAGAACATGGAAGAATTTTGGCGGTTCCGGGACGAAGATGGAAAGATCGCCCATATCTGGGACTATTGCGCCTGCCCTGAAACGCTAGAGGAAGTCGGGCAAGCGCTGGGATATCCAGTCGTCACGCGGTCCTACAGCACCTATCAGGGAGAATTGGGGCAGGACTGATATGTCGGGTCGCGAGCAAACTGTCTCGCATTACCCGCCAAGCTTGCCTTTGATGACAGCACCTGCTTTGCCGAAATCCATCCGGCCCGCATACCGCTTTTTAAGCTCGCCCATGCACCGGCCCATGTCTTTCAGGCTCTCAGCGCCGAGTTCAGCCACGACCTCAGCCGCAGCCGCTTCCACCTCTTCCGGTGTCAGCTGGGTCGGCATGAAGCCTTTAATGACCTCGATCTCTTCGCGCTCTTGGGTCGCAAGCTCAGCCCGACCGGCATTCTCATAGGTGACAGCTGATTCTTCGCGCTGTTTGATCATCTTGGCGAGGATCGCGAGGATATCGTCGTCAGAGACCAGCGTGTCGGCCCCTTCGGTCCGTGCGGCAATATCGCGGTCTTTGATCGCGGCCTGCATCAGGCGAATAGTGCCCATGCGGCGCTTATCCTGGGCTTTCAGAGCCTCTTTTAAAGCGGCTTTGATTTCTTCGCGCATCTGTCTTCTGCCTCATCGACATGTGATCGGGACGCGGGGAGGTAGCACGGGGCAACCCCTCAGGCCAGCCCTAAGCCTCCAGGCCAGCGGGAAGCGAGAACGCTACTCCAAACACTTGTCCGGCGCAACGCCGTCAGGTGCACCATAACCCTTTGTTTTTGAATGGATTTTTTTATGTGTGACTTCTGAGCGACTCGCTTGACGTGAACCCGCCCTTCCCTTAGTTTCCGCGCAATTTAGCGGGTCTCTGCGGCCCTGCGCCCTCCCCAAGGAGTGAAGAAATGAGTGTGTCGACACTGTCCGCCACGGAACCAAGCTTGTCTGGTTCCGGGAGGGAGTCGGCCCCGTTCTGGTGCGCCCAAAAACTGCAAACGCAGGCCCCGCTAAACTGGATCGATGGAAATCTGACAGCAGGAATAGCCTCATGAGCGCGCGCACCCCAACAGCCCTTCTCGTCTTAAAAGACGGCACCGTGCTGGAAGGTATTGGTCTTGGCGCCACCGGCGAAGCCCAGGGTGAGGTTTGTTTCAATACCTCGATCACCGGTTATCAGGAAATCCTGACCGATCCATCTTACGCAGGCCAGATCATCACCTTCACCTTCCCCCATATCGGGAATGTGGGCGCGAATGATGAGGACATGGAAACCACCAACCTCGCCGCCAATTCCGGCGTGCGCGGCGCGGTGCTCCGGGCGAACATCACAAATCCCTCGAACTATCGCTCAGCGCAGCATTTTGACGCCTGGCTGAAAGCCCGCGGCATCATCGCCATTGGCGGCGTGGACACTCGGGCCCTCACCGCCCGCATTCGCGATGAAGGCATGATTGATGCGACCATCGTGCACGCGCCTGACGGCAAGTTTGACCGCGACGCTCTTCTCGCCAGGGCAAAAGCCTTTCCGGGCCTTGAGGGTGCGGACCTTGCGAAAGAAGTCACCACCGGCCAGACCTACACCTGGGACGAAACACGCTGGGAATGGGAAGAAGGCTTTGGCACCAATGACAAGCCGAAGCACCATGTGGTCGCCCTCGACTTTGGCGTGAAGCGCAACATTCTGCGCTGCCTGGCAAGCTCAGACTGCAAAGTGACGGTCGTGCCTGCCTCGACATCAGCAGAAGACGTGCTTGCCATGAACCCGGACGGGGTCTTCTTATCCAACGGCCCCGGCGACCCGGCAGCGACCGGCACCTACGCCGTGCCGGAAATCAAAAAGCTCGTGGACAGCGGCAAGCCCCTCTTCGGCATTTGCCTCGGCCACCAGATGCTTGCCATCGCACTCGGCGCAAAAACGGAAAAAATGCTGCAGGGCCATCACGGCGCCAACCACCCGGTGAAAGATCACACCACCGACAAGGTTGAAATCACGAGCATGAACCATGGCTTCACCGTGGATCGCGACAGCCTGCCGGAAAATGTGGAAGAGACCCATGTCTCCCTCTTTGACGGCACCAACTGCGGCATCCGCCTGAAAGACAAGCCTGTCTTCTCTGTCCAGTATCACCCGGAAGCAAGCCCCGGCCCGCAGGACAGCCACTATCTTTTCGACCGCTTTGTAAAGCTCATCGCCGAGGCGAAACGCTAATGCCCAAACGTACTGACATTGAGTCCATCCTGATCATCGGCGCCGGTCCTATCGTGATCGGTCAGGCCTGCGAGTTTGACTATTCGGGCACGCAAGCCTGTAAGGCGCTGAAAGACGAGGGCTACCGGATCATTCTGGTAAACTCCAACCCCGCGACCATCATGACCGACCCGGATCTGGCGGACGCGACCTATGTGGAGCCCATCACCCCGGAAGTGGTCGCCAAGATTATTGAGAAAGAGCGCCCGGACGCGCTGCTACCCACCATGGGTGGGCAGACAGCGCTCAACACCGCCCTGTCGCTCGCCGACAATGGCACGCTCAACAAATATGGCGTGGAACTGATCGGCGCGAACCGCGAAGCCATTTCCAAAGCTGAAGACCGCAAGCTCTTCCGCGAAGCCATGGACCGGATCGGCCTTGAAAACCCCCGCGCAACCATTGTTGCAGCGCCGGAGATCAAAAACGATAAGGGCGAGATCGTCGACTATGACCGCGCCATGGGCGTGGCCCAGGCCATGAAGGTGCTGGACGAGATCGGCCTGCCCGCCATCATCCGCCCTGCCTTTACACTTGGCGGCACCGGCGGCGGCGTTGCGTATAACCGCGAAGAATATGAGCACATCATCCGCACCGGCTTGGATGCCTCTCCTGTGGCGCAGGTGCTGGTGGATGAAAGTCTGCTCGGCTGGAAAGAATATGAGATGGAAGTTGTTCGCGACACCGCGGACAACTGTATTATTATCTGTTCCATCGAAAATGTGGACCCCATGGGCATCCATACCGGCGACAGCATGACGGTTGCCCCAGCGCTGACGCTGACCGACAAAGAATATCAGGTGATGCGGAACGCAAGCATCGCGGTCCTGCGTGAAATCGGTGTTGAGACCGGCGGCTCCAACGTGCAGTTCGCCGTGAACCCAGCTGATGGGCGCCTTGTCGTTATCGAAATGAACCCCCGCGTGTCCCGCTCCTCTGCGCTCGCCTCAAAAGCCACCGGCTTCCCGATTGCGAAGGTCGCCGCGCGTCTTGCCGTTGGCTATACGCTTGATGAGCTCATGAACGACATTACCGGCGTCACGCCCGCCGCGTTCGAGCCCACCATCGACTATGTGGTCACCAAGATCCCGCGCTTTACGTTTGAAAAATTCCCGGGCGCAGAACCGCTGCTCACAACGGCGATGAAGTCTGTCGGGGAAGCCATGTCCATTGGCCGCACCTTTGCTGAAAGCCTGCAAAAAGCGCTCCGTTCCATGGAGACGGGCCTGAATGGCCTCGATCCCGTCGAGTTTGACGGCCTTGGCGAAGGCGACGACAAGAACGCCATCCGTAAAGCACTTGGCACGCCCATGCCTTTCCGCATTCTCTACATCGCGCAAGCCATGCGCCTTGGCATGGGCCATGATCAGATCCAGGCCGCCTGTTCCTTTGACCCTTGGTTCCTGGAACAGCTGCAAATGATCGTCGATGCAGAGAAAGAGGTCGAAGCAAACGGCCTGCCAACCGACCCCCATGACCTGCGTGATCTAAAGGCACTTGGCTTCTCAGATGTACGTTTGGCAGAACTTGCTGGCACAACAGAAGCCGACGTGCGCAAAGCACGCTTAGGTCTTGGTGTGAAACCAGTTTTCAAGCGCATCGACACTTGTGCGGCTGAGTTCAAATCGCAAACGCCGTACATGTACTCAACCTATGAGACCGATTTTGCAGGCAATGCCGCTTGTGAGGCAGAAGTCTCCGGCGCCAAGAAAGCCATCATCCTTGGCGGCGGTCCAAACCGCATCGGCCAGGGCATTGAGTTTGACTATTGCTGCTGTCACGCAGCCTTTGCCCTCAGCGACGCGGGCATTGAGAGCATCATGGTGAACTGCAACCCGGAAACGGTCTCCACCGACCCGGACACATCAGACCGGCTTTATTTTGAGCCGCTCACCAAAGAAGATGTGCTCACCATCATCGAAAAAGAACAGGAAGACGGTGAGCTTATGGGCGTCATCGTTCAGTTTGGTGGACAGACCCCGCTCAAACTAGCAAATGACCTCGAAGAAGCAGGCATTCCGATCCTGGGAACCTCGCCCGACGCTATTGACCTGGCCGAAGACCGCGACCGCTTCAAAGCCCTGCTCGATGAGCTGGGCCTGAAGCAGCCGCCAAATGGGATCGCCCGCACGGCGGAAGAAGCTCAGGAGATTGCCGAGCGCATCGGCTACCCTGTCGTCATCCGCCCGTCTTATGTGCTGGGTGGCCGCGGCATGGAGATCGTCCGCGACACAGCTCACCTCAATCGCTACATCAATGAAGCCGTGGTCGTCTCTGGCGACAGCCCGGTCCTCATCGACTGGTATCTGAAAGACGCCATTGAAGTGGACGTGGACGCGCTCTGCGACGGCAAAGACGTTTTTGTTTGTGGCATCATGGAACATATTGAAGAAGCTGGTGTGCACTCAGGGGACAGCGCCTGTTCGCTTCCTCCTTACTCACTGCCAGCAGAAACAATTGCTGAAATTGAACGCCAGACAAAAGCCATGGCCTTGGCGCTCAACGTCGGTGGACTCATGAACGTGCAATACGCGGTTCAGGACGGCACGATCTTTGTGCTGGAAGTGAATCCCCGTGCCTCGCGGACCGTGCCCTTCGTGGCGAAAGTCGTTGGCAAGCCAATCGCAAAAATCGCAGCGCGACTTATGGCGGGCGAAACTCTTGCCTCTTTCAATCTGCAGCCAAACAGCTTTGACCATATCGCTGTGAAAGAAGCCGTCTTCCCCTTTGCTCGCTTCCCGGGCGTCGACACGGTACTTGGACCAGAAATGCGCTCAACCGGCGAAGTGATTGGCCTCGACAAAAGCTTCGGCGTCGCCTTTGCCAAAAGCCAGATTGGCGGCGGCACATCCGTCCCCACGCAAGGCACCGTCTTCATCTCAGTCAAAGAATCAGACAAAGAGAAGATTGTCGGTGCCGCACGGAAAATGGCGTCTATGGGCTTCAAAATCATCGCCACCAGCGGAACAGCCCGGGTTCTATCTGCAGCTGGCCTTGATGTCGAAATGGTAAACAAGGTGTTGGAAGGCCGCCCACACATTGTAGACGCGCTCAAAAACGGCAATGTCGACATCGTGTTCAATACGACCGCGGGCGCTCAGGCGCTTGAGGACAGCAAGTCAATCCGCCAGACAGCCTTGATGGGCAAGGTGCCCTATTACACCACTGTGGCCGGTGCCCGGGCTGCCGCTGAAGGCATTGACGCCATCCGCAGCGGTCAGCTGGAGGTGGCCCCTCTCCAGTCGTACCAGGAGAAACCAATTGCCGCAGAATAGGGTGCAGAATTCGCAATTGACGTGAGCGGCTCGCTCATCCGAATATATGACATGGCCTGCCCCCGTTCTGGCGCGGCGGCCCCCCGATAAGAAAGATTATCTGAAAGATGGAAAAAGTGCCGATGACTTCCGGCAGCCATGAGGTTCTGGAAGCTGAGCTTAAAAAACGGAAAAACACAGATCGCCTGAGCATTATCGCGGCGATTGCGGAGGCGCGTGCCCATGGCGACCTTTCAGAGAACGCGGAATATCACGCGGCGAAAGAGGCGCAGGGTCACAATGAAGCTCGCATTCACGAGTTGGAAGACAAGCTCGCCCGCGCAGAGGTGATCGACCCTTCAAGTCTTTCTGGGGATACGGTCAAATTTGGCGCCACGGTTACCGTGGTGGACGAAGACACGGATGACGAAAAAACCTATCAGATCGTCGGCGATGACGAAGCTGATGTGTCGCTCGGGAAAATCTCCATCTCTTCCCCCATTGCGCGCGCAATGATCAGCAAGGAAGTTGGCGACAGCGTTGAGGTAAACACGCCCGGCGGCGGCAAGTCCTACGAAATTCTCGCCATCGCCTACAAATAAGCAATTTCACACCTATCTATTGGCATGAGCATTTTCAACAAAAGTTGTTAGACTTTTGGGGTTTGAAAATGCGACCAAACAGCAATCCAGAGCCGTGGGACCCCCCGCGGCTCTTGTCTTATGGAGTCTCAAATGTCCGACACAAGCGCACCTACTTTGGAAGAGAGCTTCCCCATTCCCGGCAGTGAGGAAGAACCAAATTCTCTGCGCATGCTGGGATGGAAGCTGCTCGATTGGGACCCGGAAGCCCAGCAAATCAAAGTCGGGTTTGAGACACGCAAGGAATTCCGCAACCCCGGCGGGGTGATCCAAGGCGGCATTATCGCCGCCATGATCGACGATGCATTTGGGCCTATGTGCATTATGGCATCGGGTCGCACAAAAAGACCGCTCACCCTGGATCTCAATGTGAGCTATCTCGCGGCCGGCAACCACGGGAAGTTCACCTGTGAAGCCCGCATCATCCGCCAGGGCAAATCCATCTCGTTCGTCGAGGGCGAACTGTTTGATGAAAGCGGCGAGCTGGTTGCCCGCGCCACCTCAACCGTGCGCCTCGTTCCGATGGCGCCGCGCTAAATACACGCAAACTCTGCGCTGGCAGACATCTCGGGTTGAAATTACTCATGCAAGCGCGGCATGCTCCCCTATGCCGAATGCCGCAGACCTAGGAATTCTCTTTCTCCACGCATTGCCGCTGGACGGGTCCATGTGGGCAAACCAAATGGACATTCTGCCCGGCCGCACCCATGCGCCGACCCTCTATTCCTTTGGCGCAACGCTCGAAGAATGGGCGACCAAGGCACTCGCAGGAACCCGCCACGATCGATTGATCATCGTCGGCTGTTCTGTTGGCGGGTCATGCGCGCTGGAGGTTGCGCAGCGTGCGCCAGACAGGGTCGCCGCTTTGGTCCTTATCGGCACGAAACCAAAACACCGGCCCGACCCCGCCCTTCGCGACAGGGCTCTTGAGATGATAGCCACCAACGGTGTCGCTGCGGCATGGGATGAATATTGGGAACCACTATTTGCTGCCAGCTCGGACAGGACCATCATCGACGCCGCAAAAACGACGACGCTTCGACACCCTGCATCCGACATAGCGACGGGTGTTGCCGCCTTTCATAGTCGGAAGAGCAGCGATCGGTTTGCAGCCGAGTGCACCATTCCCATCACGGTTGTCACCGGCGAGGAAGATGTCGCGCCCGGCGTTGAAGTGAGCAAGAATGTGGCAGGCTCTGCGCAAACAGGCAGCCTTCATGTCGTGCCGCGCTGCGGCCACTATGTCTCTCTAGAACAGCCAGAGGCATTGAGGGAAATTCTGAGTGAGGTCGTTGCCGCCCATGCTTGAGACGGCGACCAGACTTTAGAGGTCCCGCAGCAGGTCCTGAAGTTTGGCGACCGCTGCATCTCCCTTCGTAAGATCAGTGGGAAACAGAACCATATGGCCATCGATCGCACTCATGATGAGTTCTGCCAGCGGACGCTTTTCTGATGCAGGCACGTCCAACATCCCCGACAGCCAGACGATCCACCCTTCCGCCATCTGCTCAACAATCGCGCCGAAGAAAGGATCACCGCGACTGGCGCGACTTGAGAGATCCAGCCAGAGGCGCAGCTGTCCTGCCGTCGCCTCATCACGGACCATCGCCCAGATCTTGCTGACAGCATCGGCGGGCCTCAACGGCTCCGTGCCGAAGACCGCGTCCAGCACCTCCGTAAACCCGCCGCCAAGCTCGCCGAGAACCGCGGCAAGGATCTCTTCCTTATTCTCAAAATAGTAGAGAAGCATTCGGTCACTGGTGCCCGCGACTTCTGCCAGACGCCGCACGCCAGTGTCACCAAGCCCCGCTTCCAGGAAGTGGGTTGCCAGTTTTCCGACGATTTCCGCCCGTTTTGTCTCTCTTTTACTCAAACCGCTGGCCTCCGAACTTTTTTTGTAGCACTTACTACAATAATTTGCTATGTAGCACATGCTACATTATTTGAACCTGTGCCGAAACCAAACGAGGTGAACATGACTCCCTTCTGGCAAATTTGGATGAAAGCAACCTGTGGCACTTTAGGACTGTTGGGTCTCATCCTAGCAGGCGGCGCCATCGACGCGACCGCCGGTCCAGCAAGACTCTATTTCCAGATGATTGGAAGTGCCGGACAGCTCGACCTTAATCCACATATGCAAGTCACGCTTGGTGTCCTGGGCGGTGTATGCATCGGTTGGAGCATCACTTTTTTTGCCACCTTCCAGGCAGCTCATGCACTTCATGGAGAGGCTGCCGCTAAAGTCTGGCGCCTGACGCTCATCGGTCTGACGGCCTGGTACATCGTCGACAGCACTTTGTCAGTCACCACGGGTTTCTGGCCAAACGCCGCCGTCAACACCCTGTTTTTCGCCTCCCTTGTCTATCCGATCATCCACGCAGGTGTCCTGAAACCCGCCTAGCACAGCCACAAACACTTAAGGTTTTTGAAAGGACGTCATATGTCTTCTCTCAACATCCAAACGTTTAGACGGCAGACAGCCTTGATGATGCTCATCTCGGTGATCGCCTGGGTCGCCTTCGCCCTTTTCTATAGAACCTTCTGGCCGGGCAGCTCGGCACCGGGCGACAATCTCACCCTGTTTTGGTTCTGGTTTGTTATCGGAAGCGCAGCGTTCCTCGCGCTTCTGTTTGTCTGCTACCGACTATTCAAAACACCGCCTGCGCTGAGGGCCACCGCAGCCCTTGCACTCACAGCGCCTGCCCTCTGTTGCGACGTGTTCACTGTAACATTTTTTGAGAGCTGGTTCCCAAATGGCGGCGGCGCAGACGATCGCCTCTACGCCGCGATGATCTTAGGGGGCGTCGGCATCTTCCAACTGGTCGGGCTCTACGCAACAGACCCAAAAGACACCCGACCCACCGTCTCGTAAGCGTACCCACCTGACCACCAACCTCACATCAAGGACAAATTGACATGACTGCTTTTCGTATTTTTCTTGGCGCGTATTTCATCGTTCTCGTCGCCTACACACTCATTGTTGGGATGAACCATGGCTGGGACCTGGGTGCTGTCTTCTTTGGCGACATGATGGCGGTGAATTGGGCGGGCCAGTTCAATCTCGACTTTATGGGGTTTCTCTGCTTGTCTGCGCTGTGGGTCTCCTGGCGCCATGAATACACACCAGCGGGTTTGGCGCTTGCCGTGGTGGCCTTCTTTGGCGGCATCGTCTTCCTGGCAGCTTACCTGCTCTATGCAACTGGCCAGGCAAACGGAGACATGAAAGCTCTACTTCTCGGACCAGGCAGAGCGAACTCTTAGGACTGAGCTTCGTCCATAAGCTCGTCCAACGGCACGCCCGGCGCGTGCTTGGAACGTCGAATCGTAAGAGACGTACGGACGCTCGCCACATTCGGGGCGGGCGTCAGCTTTTCGGTGAGAAAGCTCTGAAAGCTCGCGAGATCTGGCGCGACACATTTCAGGATGAAGTCGATCTCCCCATTGAGCATGTGGCACTCCCGCACCTGCGGCCATGCCCCCACCAACTGCTCAAACGCCTGCAAGTCGGCTTCAGCCTGAGAATGGAGCCCCACCATGGCAAACACCGTAACGTCGAACCCGAGCCCCGGCCCGTCCAGCTCTGCGTGATACCCGGTAATATATCCGGCCTTTTCCAGCGCACGCACCCGACGCAAACAGGGCGGCGGGGAGATCCCAACCCTTTTGGCCAGCTCAACATTGGTGATCCGACCGTTTTCCTGCAGCTCGTTCAGGATCTGAAGGTCGATATCGTCAAGCTTGGCGCGCTTCATAATCACTCCGTCATCAAAACTCAGTTAGTGCCAACCCATCAGAATCCCACGGATCGCTGGCGGAATTGCAGCAAGACAGCTGGCTGAACATGTTCTATTACTCCTTTTGGAGACGCTTTTCAGTAACAAAATTACCCAAACGCGCACGATCATGACCGAAACCCAGCCCTCATTATCCCAGCACCTGCCCTCCGGCACCACATGCTGGATCGTAACCAACGGCATGGCAGGCTTCGAAATGCAGGCGGTTGGTGTGACTGAAGCTTTGGGCCTCACGCCAGAATTGAAACGGGTGAGACCACCGGCACCTTACAAGTGGATGGCGCCCTGGGGCCCCGCTGCCGCCAATGAGAGCATCGCGGCGCCCTGGCCCGATATTGTGATTGCGAGTGGCCGCCAATCGATTCCCTACGCCCGGAAAATCAAAAAAGCGTCTGGGGACAAGACATTCGTCGCCATTCTGCAGAACCCAAAGGTCACTCCGTCTCAATTCGACCTTGTCTGGGCGCCTGAGCATGACCAGCTGACTGGTCGCAACGTCCTCAGCACCCTCACTGCCCCCAACAGAATCACGCCTGAGATGCTCGCAAAAGCAGCAGGTGAGCTGAGCCAGCGATATGCAGCACTGCCAGAGAAGAAAATCGCGGTTGTTCTCGGCGGACCCAATAAGGTTTACCAATTTTCTGCAGACGATATGGCGAACCTTGCCAAGACACTGAGGAAGCTTGCAGAACGCGAAAATGCTGGCCTCATGGTGACGACTTCAAGGCGCACCACCGCAGAGGCAACCGCCGTCCTGCGCGAGGAGCTCCGTTCAGTGCCCCACGACATTTATGATGCGCTGTCAGATGCACCGGAAGACAACCCCTATCCAGGCCTGCTCGGGCTAGCGGATGCTATTGTCGTCACCTGTGATAGTCACAATATGGTGGGTGAAGCCGCCGTCACGGGCAAACCAGTCTATGTTGTGGAGCTCGAGGGTGGATCGCCCAAGTTCCGCCGTTTTTTGAAGGCTCTCTACGTTAACAATGTCGCGCGACAATTTGACGGCTTGCTTGAAACATGGTCCTACGCACCCTTAAATGCTACGCAGGAAATCGCGACAGCCATTGCCGCAGCGTACAACCGCAAACAGGTAAGTGATTAACGCCATGAGCTTGATCGATCTTGAAGCGCTCCGCGCAACATCTTTGAAAACCGACCCTTACGACTTTCTTGTCGTTCCAAACTTCGTGACAGGTGACAATCTGGATCGCGTCATTCGTGACTATCCCAATGTAACGACGCCCGGCTCCGTTCCCCCGTCCGAGCTGGACATAAGCGGTGACTTCGACGCGCTGATGAAGGAAATGAACGGTCCCGAGTTTGAAGCCATCATCGAAGAGAAATTCGATCTGGACCTGTCTGACCGCCCTACCATGTTTACGGTACGCGGTCATTGCCGTGAGACAGATGGAAAAATCCATCCCGACAGTGAGACCAAGATCATCACGGTCCTGCTCTATCTCAACAAGCCAGACGAATGGGGCCATGAAGGCGGAAAACTGCGTATCCTCCGCAGCCCCACAGATCTGGAAGACTATGTTGATGAAGTTCCTCCCTATGGGGGCACCTTGCTCGTGTTCCGTCGGGCCGACCATTCCTGGCATGGGCATGAACCCTTCAAAGGCCCCCGTCGCGCCGTGCAGATGAATTGGGTGACAGACCAGCGTGTCGTCATGGCAGAACAGCGCCGACACAAATTGTCTTCCACTGTAAAAAAACTGAACCCTTTCTCATCCGCTTGAAGCAGATCAAAGCAGCGGTCCCTGCGAACCGCTACATCAACAACCAACGACACGCAGACAAGATCGAAAGACTTTCATGACCCTCAACATCGAGACCTTCACGAACGCGGATCTTTCACAAGGGTGGCGCCCTGGGAACAATGCTGGCGGGGCATCGCTCTTTAAAGCACTGGGTCATCCGTTGGCGGCACCAAAAGGCCACGCGATCATTGAACGTCTGAAAGGTCTGGGGCCTGTTGCGATCTACGACCCGAGCGGAGCGATTGGCAACTTCCATTCCTATTACGATCTCTCCAAAGTCGAAATTGAAGGTTATTACGTTCAGCGCGTGGAGGATTTGGATCAGCCATTCCTGGGTCACGACGCAAAACCAGTTTCATCCTGCGCAAAGAGCGATGCGGCGGTTGTCCTTGTTCTTTTGTTTGATGCGCAAAAGGTTCTGGGGCCCATCTCCCATTGTTTCCCGAAGGACGCGACCATCGTCACCCTCGACGACATGCGCATTCCCGATGAGATGCTGACCAACCAGCGCAATTATCTCGACCCCATGAACTTCGCCACCAACTTTGCGTTCCTCCGCGATCACAAAGGCGCCAATGGCTCAGACGGGCTTCACACAACCATCGCCAGTGCCAACTATTGGGCGACTCACGGCGCAAAGGACCCAAAACTCTGGCTGTGTCTATTTGATGAAGCAGGAGAGGTGCTCGCTGCATGGGAAGAAGACCTTCCCGACGCAGGCTGCCCCTATGCAGTGAACAGCGAAACGGTGCGTAAGAAGTTCGACCTAGACGATTTTCAGGGTTCTCTCTTCATTCACGCAATCCGCATTGCAGGGCACGATGTGGTGAAATACGCCATGGACGTCTATGGCGACAATGGCAAAAGTCTGACGTGCAGCCACGATGCCAATGCCTGGCCTGCAGACTTTTATGCTGGCATGCCCGCTGGCGATGAAGATGAAGAGCTCACAATGATTGTGCAGAACTCTCATCCCATGCCCATCCCACCGAAATCGGTCGGGTTCAATATTGTTGGCGCTCAGGACATTGCCTGGCATGAAGAAGAAATTCCGCCCTTTGGTACCAAGACGCTGAATGTAAGCGAGATGCTCCCGCAGGCGCAGTTCCCAGATCAGATTGAAACGGTAGCCGGACGCTATTTTGTGCGCCCACGCTATGAGGTGCTGCGCACCAAAACAGGACAACGCCGCATCGCCCACGCCAATGTGGAACGCACGGACCTCGAACCCAATCCGGAAATCCCGGGGCTCGAAGCTACCATGGGCAAAGGCTACATCATGCCTTTGCCGGTTCTACCGACCAACCTCTTCAACTCCACGGTCTTACCCACACCGATGGCGCGTTCCGAACAGGAAATGCCGCTGCGGATCGAACTTATGGACGCGGATGGATCGACAGTCGCGTCAAAATATCTCGGCCGCATCCAACGCCGCGATCACATGGCAATCGACATTGACGCCTGGCTCAAAGAAGAAGGCGCTAAGCTTCCGTCCGGCCACGGTCATGCTGAGTTTCTCTATGATTTCCGTGAAGGTGGTGAGGCAAATGGCTGGCTTCATGCACTCGGCCGCTATGAGCAAAAATCATCTGGCCACCGCGCAGAAACGATCTTCGGTGCTCACATTTACAACACAGCAATCATCTATAAAGACGAGCCGCAATCCTACATTGGCAAGCCGCCAGGTCTGACCACCCGATTGTTTCTGCGCCTTGGCGATGATCCAAAGGACACCCTGTGTCACCTGGTCTACCCTGCCTCCACGCCCTGGCATGAGAAGTCAGACACACGCCTTATCCTGCACAATGCAGAAGGTGAACCGGTGGCGGAAAAGCGCATTCAGATCAATTGTGGGGGCTCCCGTTTCTGGCGCTATCATGAACTCTTTGATGCAGAAGAGCGCTCCCGCGTGTCTGTAAAAGGCAATGATCTTGGCTACATTATCGTGCGCGACACCACGTGCCGCCTCTTCGGCTTTCACGGACTGATCAATGGGGATACCAGCTTCTGCCTGGACCACATGTTCGGGTTTTGAAGCAGAACACCTGCCAACATCTGATCGATTGACTCAACCGATGCTTCTGGCGAGGGTACCGCTGTCACAGTTGGTCGGAAGTCAGTCATGCGCATATTTATCAGAATCATCCTTGGAATAGTCAGCCTCGTCGTACTCGGCCTCGCGATATTCCTGGTGCCGCCTCATCTACAGACTCAGGGCATAGAGCCCGATCTCCCCAACGAACAGGCGCTCCGCGATCTGATGACGACGCAAAACGGCCCAATCGCCGTGCACTATGTCCTCACCGCGAGCCAGGATGTGCGTGGCCGTGACCTGGGCCATACCAGTTTCGTCATTGAATGGGCGAACGGCAATCTCTTCCTTATTGACGCCGGCATGGATGAAACAGGCGCTGAGGAGTTTGCAGAACTGATGGCTGGCATCAGCGGCGGCGGCGACGCGAAGTTCTTTGGCAAGCTTGGCGAACAGCTGGGAGGGGAGCTTGAGCGGGTGAAAGGCATCGGCTTTACCCATCTCCATATTGACCATACCCAGGGTGTTACTGCTTTTTGTGAGGCCCGAGGTCCTGGCACTGACCTTCTCCAGACAGATGACCAGCGTGACGAGCACAACTTCAACACAGTCGAAGGGGCTGAGATCGTTGTTAAGTCTTGCCTGTCACGGGGTACCCTGCAGGGCCGAGAAATATTGACCAGCGATGCCTTCCCCGGTCTTGGCCTCATTGCGCTGGGCGGGCACACACCCGGCTCGACGCTCTTTGCTGTTGGACTTAAGGATCATCTGTGGCTCTTCTCCGGCGACACAACCAACACGAGAGCCGACCTGATCAACAATAGAGGCAAAGGCTTCCTTTACTCCGGAGTCTTCGTACCAGAAAACACCGGCCGCACTGAAGATCTGCGCCTATGGCTTACGGGACTCGACACCAACGAAGATATCGACGTTGTCGTCTCTCATGACCTAGCAGCTCTGCTTGAAACTGGATTGCCAAAATTTAACCAGTAGCGGGAGACAGGCGGTCAGGCACTAATACCTTCTGATCTGCGGACACTACTGGCCAGCAATCACCGACTCGCCCCGCTGATACCGATCAAGCTCGTCCGGGTCGAACCCCTGATCATTGTCGATAAACTCATCCCGCATAAAGTCTTTCTCGGGATCGACGGTCGTCGCCTTGGTGATCATCTTCCGGCACATCCTGTCGAGGAATGTCTTGTTGCGCGAACTCCGCGCCGCCATCCAGATGGCAAGACGCGCGGAGCGTTCCTTCTTGCGAACGTTCTTCTGCTCAACACTCATTCTGCGGGTTCCATATGCTCGACCTTGGTTTCGGTGTCAGCAGACGCATCCGACGTAAACGGCACCACGCGACAGGGGATGCCCTTCAGGTGCGGAATGCCCTGCTCCAAATCAAGATAGTCGGGGTCATCGCGGCAAAGCTGCGCGTCGCTATAATCCCAAGCTCCGCTCAGCGACCCGTTGCCTTGTGCCATCTCAGGCTTCCACCAACCGTGGGGCACCCGTACAAGGTCATCGGGCATCGCATCCTTGATGGCGAGAAGAGCTTTGACACTGCCGAGCTGGTTTTCCACTGTTACCCAGTCGCCTTCAGCAACACCTGCTGCCTTCGCAGTCTTTTCATTCAGATAGATTTGTGGCTCCGGACACCGGGCACGCATTTCAGGGATGTGGCGATGCCCGGTTTGGAAGAACGGATCTTCACGCACACCGGTGAACATCTTCAGCGGATAGTCTTTGTCATGCGGCGGGTCTTCACGGAAGTAAGGCAGAGGGTCAAAGCCAAGCTCCTCAAGCAGCGAGGACTTGAGTTCCACCTTCCCGCTCGGCGTGGCAAATCCAGTCTTTTCGTAAGTCTTGAATGCCGGTTTCTTGAAATAGACTTCAGTGTCTGAAATCAGATCAGCGAAACTCTTGCCCGTCGCCTCAACACGATAGTCATAAAAGTCTTCAATCGTGTCCCACGGAACAACTTCTGGCATGTCCAGGGCACCAGCAACCTGCTTCCAGAATTCAAAGGTGCTTTTGCATTCACCTGGCGGGTCCATTGCTTTTTCAGAGAAGCGGATAGTGGACATCCACCCAAACATATCGTGAATCCACGGGCGCTCAAGCCAGCTATCGGCAGGCAGGATATAGTCCGCCAGCTGCGCTGAGGGTGTCATGAACTGCTCATGAGACACGATCAGGTCCTGGTTCATCATCGCCTTGTGAATGAGCGGCATGTTCGCGTAGCTCATAAGTGGATTATTGCCCAGAAAGAAGAACGCCTTCACAGGATACTCGCCCTCGCCAGCCATCGCCTTAAAGGTCTCCGACGGCGTTGCCATATGGCAGCCGGTCACGAGGTTGGCATATTCCTGACCATAGACGCGCTTGGTAGGTTCGCGAAACGCCAGCTGTCCGCGATAGGTAAAGGCCGGATGGTCTTTAGACCCAAGCTGTTTCATCTTCTGTTCGTCAGAGAGCACATGGTGCATCTCTATCGTGGACTCGTTCACAATGTCCGGGTTGAACCCTTGCAGCAATTCACCACCTGGCACGTCCACATAGCCGCAAATCGAGCGCAGGATCGTCTGTAGCCGAATACCCGACGTGCTGTTTCGCTGCATATCTGTGATGGGTGTCCAGGGAATGATGGACGGACCGCTGGTTGCATAGACACGTGCAGCCTCAGCAATCATCTCTGGATCACAGCCGGTGAGCTCGGCAACCCGGTCCAGTGGATATTCATTCACCCGCTCTCTCAGTTCTTCAAAACCAATGGTCCAGTTCGCAACAAACTCTTTGTCATACAGCTCTTCATCAATAATGACCTTGAGCCAACCAAACATCATGGCGGCATCACTCCCCGCCTTGAGAGGTAGCCAGATGTCGGCGCGCTCAGCGCTGGAACTGCGGCGTGGGTCCATAACAATGAGTTTCGCGCCTCGCGCCTGGGCAGACCGGATGCTGTTATAGAGCGGCGTCCAACTGTGGCGCCGTGGATTGTGCCCCATAAGCACAATACAGTTTGTGCTGCTGAAATCTCCAAACGGGAACCAGCCATAGGTAAAGCGATTAACCGCCGCTGTATTCCCGGCACAAAGGGCAACACCGCTGATCCAGTTGGGCGAGCCCACATGGTTCATGACGCGGCGGCCAAGCCCGTGATCTGTCGACGTATTCCATTGGCTGGTCGACACAGCCCAGGCTTCAGGACCGTGCTCAGCAACAATCTTTTTGAGGCGAGAGCCAATATCGCTCATCGCCTCTTCCCAGGTGACCTGCTCAAACTTGCCAGACCCGCGCTCGCCAACACGCTTCAGGGGGTGAAGAATACGGTTCGGATGCGCGAGGCCTTTGGGTGCCACGATCCCCTTCATGCAGATATTGTCTTTGAAGATGGGATTGTCCGATGAACGGATTTTCGTCACCCGCCCTTTTTGAACCTCACCGACGACGCTGCAGGCAATGTCGCATGCTGCGCAAATCAATCGCTTGGTCGTGACACCTTCTCGAGTTGGACGCTCTTCATATTTGGCATCGACAATCTCTTGGGGGTCGAAGGGAACTGGTGCTGGCATTTTTTCCTCCCTGGTTCGGAAACGCCATTTACATACATACGTGAATGTATGTAAGATAAGTTAAACAACCACCGCTGAGAGTTCAACACTCAAATGACAGCAACATCCACAAAAGCCCGCACGCAGTCAGATCGCTCCAGCGAAATGCGGCAAAAGCTGATCACAGCAACCATTCAAGCGCTGATAGACAAGGGATATGCTGGAACGACAGCTGTGGAGGTATGCGCGAGAGCAGGCGTCACCCGTGGCGCCCTCTTTCATCACTTCGAAAGCCTGCCAGCCCTGATCGCGGTCGCATTGACTGATACCTATGACCGCCTGCTCCTTGGATCACGCACAATCGAAGCAGACACGACCCTTGAACAATGGCTCGCTTGGGCCTGGTCCCGTGTCAGCCAACGGGAGTTCAAAGCCGTCATCGAAATCTGGCTCGCCTCCCGCAATGACCCGGAATCTACCGCAGACATTCAACCAGCCATTGAACGCTACAAAGCCATCTTCACGCCGTCAGAAAACAACGCACTCTTCAAACGCTTTGGGTCAGACAAAAAGGCAAGCGCGTTCTACCGATTGGCAGCAGAAACAATGTTTGGCTTGGCTCTTGGGCGGGCAACCAATCCAAATGGAGCAGCCCTTGATCACGAAGGGATCGTGCTGGATCAGCTGCGAATATATGCACGCGAGATCGACACCCAATGACTGCCATTGCGGGGCTTATCTATGCAGGCGGCGAAAGTACACGCTTCGGCGGCAAAAAGGCGGAAGCATCACTCCGCGGACACCGCCTAATCGACCATGTTGCAGAACGCCTTGGACCTCAGGTGACGACGCTTGCCGTTGCAGGTCCCGTTCATGTCACAAACGCCACCCCCCTGGGAGATGGCGTGCATGTTGGCAAAGGCCCATTGGCCGGATTGTTGGCGGGCCTCAAATGGGCATCAGACCTCCCTGGCATTAAATGGCTTGTAACCACCCCTTGCGACGTTCCACTCTTACCCAAGAATCTGGTCTCTTCTCTCAGCAATAACCTCACGGACAAGCCCACAGTCTTGAACGTTGCCGGTCGCTGGCAGGCGGGCTGCGCCCTATGGCCCACGAGTGTGGGTCCGTTCATTCAGGACACCCTTATAAAGGGAGAAGATCTATCGCTGCACCGCGCCCTTAGGTCCCTCAACGTCGAAGCAATTGAGATCACTTCGGATGCGCTCGACGGAAACTTTCTGAACATCAACACCCGCGAAGATCTCATTGGGTGCACCCAGAGTTCCTCCAGTCATCAGCCCTAGCCGAACCACTGAGGCATTGTGACGCGATCCCAGGAAAAGCGGCAATTTCCGCCAAACTCGCCTTGAAAATAGTTTGGAATAAATCTAACTAGCACTCAGAAGTTAGATTAATTCCAAACTGGGAGTTCCCCTCATGAGCGTATTGGTCGGCAAAGCCGCCCCCGATTTCACCGCAGCTGCTGTTCTCGCCGATGGCGACATCGTTGATGACTTCAACCTCATCGAGCACCTGAAGGGTCATTATGGTGTGATCTTCTTCTATCCGCTCGACTTCACCTTTGTCTGCCCGTCTGAAATCCTGGCTTTCTCAAACCGGGTCCCAGCATTTGAAGAGCGCAACACCAAGGTGATCGCCGTTTCCGTCGACAGCCAATACAGCCATTTTGCCTGGCGGAATACCGCCCCAAATGACGGCGGCCTTGGCCCAGTCCAGTTCCCCATGGTGGCCGACATCACCAAGCAGATCGCCCGCGATTATGACGTTTTGATCCAGGAAGACGGCGTGGCGCTCCGCGGCACCTTCCTCATCGACAAGGAAGGCGTTGTCCGCCATCAGCTCGTCAATGACCTGCCCATCGGCCGGAACGTGGATGAAGCAATCCGCACGCTGGACGCCCTCCAGTTCCACGAAGAGCATGGCGATGTCTGCCCGGCAGGCTGGAACAAGGGCGATGAAGGCATGAAGGCGGACGCTGACGGCGTCGCTAAGTATCTGGGAGAGCACGCAGAAGCGCTCTAAACCACGACCTCTCGGCCCGCCGCGATCACACCTTCGCGACGGGCCATTTGACCTCATTGCCCCCCTTTTGACCCGCTGCAGGAGTCCCTATATTGAGGCCCTGCTTGAGGAACAATTGACCGATTCCCCCCCGGCATCAAAAATCAACCGAGTACGCACTATGTCAAACCAGCATCATTCAAAAGTCACCATTATTGGCTCAGGCCCTGCAGGCTACACAGCCGCCATCTATGCCGCCCGCGCGATGCTGGAACCGACAATCATTCAGGGCATCCAGCCCGGTGGTCAGCTCACCATCACCACGGAAGTGGAAAACTATCCAGGCTTCGCTGAAGAAATTCAGGGCCCCTGGTTGATGGAACAGATGGAAGGCCAGGCCCGCAATGTGGGTACCAACATCGTGTCTGACACCATCACTGAGGTCGATCTGAAGACGACACCCATCCGTATGGTTGGCGACAGCGGTGACATTTACACAACCGACGCCCTCATCATTTCAACCGGCGCCCAGGCCAAATGGCTGGGGCTACCCTCAGAAGAAAAATTCCAGGGCTTTGGTGTCTCGGCGTGCGCCACCTGTGACGGCTTTTTCTATCGTGGCAAAGAAGTGATCGTCGTCGGCGGCGGTAACACGGCAGTGGAAGAGGCTCTCTTCCTCACCAATTTCGCAAGCAAAGTGACCGTCGTGCATCGCCGGAACGAGTTCCGCTGCGAAAAAATCCTCGCTGATCGCCTGTCAAAGAACGACAAGATTGAAGTCGTCTGGGACACAGTTGTTGATGAAATCGTCGGGGATACCGACCCGCTTGGCGTCACAGGCGCGAAAGTGCGCAACATCAAAACCGGCGAAGAAAGCACCATCAATGCCGATGGTGTCTTCATTGCCATTGGTCATGCGCCATCAACTGAATTGTTCGTTGATCAGCTGGAAACGAAACAAGGCGGCTATCTGATCACAGCGCCAGACAGCACGGCGACATCCATTCCGGGTGTCTATGCCGCTGGTGACGTGACAGACGACATTTATCGCCAGGCAGTGACAGCCGCAGGCATGGGCTGCATGGCCGCTCTTGAAGCAGAAAAATATCTTGCAGCGAAAGAGTCGGTCGCTGAAGCAGCTGAATAGCGCACCTGCCTCAGATGATATCGACGGAATAGACCCAAGCGGTGTAGAGCACATAGAGCGATAGAAACACAAAGCCCTCTACACGCCCAATCGATGGGCGGCGCCAGATAAGCGGTGCCAGCAAAAGCGCAACACCGAGAACAATCCAAACGTCAATGTCGGCTATGCGACCAGCAATGGGCATCGGCGTTACGATTGCTGTCGTTCCCAGAATACCGAGCACATTAAACAGATTGCTGCCCAGCACATTGCCCATCACCACATCGGCATGACGCCGATAGGCCGCGACAATGACAGTGGCAAGCTCTGGTAAGGACGTCCCAATCGCTACAAGCGTCAGCCCGATGATGGCGTCCGATACGCCAAGCTGTCTGGCGAGCGAGGTCGCTCCCTCCACAAGGGCATAGGCACCGCCTGCCAGAAACAAGAGGCCTGCCAGGCAAAACAGAATGGCCGTCGAGAGAGCAATCCGTGACGCGCTGATATCCCGCTCAACCCGTTGCAGGATCTCTTTCCCGTTTTTGCTTTTGCGACGTTCAACGAGGAAAGCAAATGTGAGGTAAGCGACCAAGGCAGCCAACATCACGATGCCTGTGGGGCGATCGACAACACCACCAAACGACAGGCCGACCAGCACGATGCTCGCGATCAACACCGCCAAAGCGTCTCGCTTGACTTCCCGTCCGCTGCACGCGACCGGGGCGAGAACTGCCGCTATGCCCAGAATGAGAAGAATATTGGCAATGTTGGACCCGACGACATTACCAAGTGCAATATCCGGCACTCCACCCATGGCAGCCGTCAAAGACACCATAAGTTCAGGAAGTGACGTCCCAAACCCAACTATCACCATGCTGACAAACAAGGTCGAAAGATGGAATCTGTGGGCAACAGCAATGCTCCCGCGAAGGATCGCCTCACCACCCAAAAACAACAGCACTAAACCGAGACCAAGAAGGAAAATATCCATACACACTACCTTTCCCCCGAAGGTAGGGCGAAAGGACGATGACGACAATGGTCAAGTTGCTTAGCAAGCCAAGCGTGTGGTCATTTTGAGCCTACTCAAAATCCCAGCTTAACCCACCCGGCCCGATCCAGTCGGCCAGCACATCTGTGTTGCGGTTAATGGGATAAGCCCGCGGCCAGAATCCCGTTCCAGTAAGACGCCCGTCGCGCATGGCGCGAAGCCCATCGCGGAGATCTGCCAGATTCTGCATACCCACACTCGGCGCCGCTTTGGTGTCGGCGCCGCCATGGGCAGCAAACAGAAGCGTCTCGGGTGGTAGATCCGACAGCAGACGTTCTGTTGTTTCGAGATAAGCGCCCAGACTGGAGTTCGGCAGGAACGCATAGATCTCCCCGTCGCCCGCATAGTCCCCCATGAAGAGGCGATTTCTGGATCTATCCCAAATGGAAATCGAGTCTGGCGTGTGGCCGGGGGTGGCAAGCAGTGTCAACGAACGTCCACCCAGATCAACCTCTGCACCCACGGTCCACCAGCCACCCACATCCCAACCAGGAATGGCATAGCCTTCCACCCTACCCAGATGTTCCAGGTCCTCGGGCACAAATTTGCCGTCACGCGTCCGCCCGCGCAGACCAGCGACGTCAGGCATCAGAACCTTCTCAAAACGTGTGTGGTTACCGACATGGTCGAAATGAAGATGGGTGGCGATCACACTGACCGGTCTATCTGTGAGCTGAGCGACAATGGAACTGATGTCGCGGAGCGGTGAACCACTATCAATAAGCAGAGCTTCCCGCTCACCGACGATCAGGTAGGAATAGACGTCGCGAAAATAGCGCGGTTCACTGATCGCAAACGTATCGGCATCCAGACGTTCGACAGTATAGAAGTCATCAGCCCAGACCTCTTTTTCGCCAAGCGCCACCGCCTCTAGCTCGGTGAGCGGCGGAGCTCCTGCAAGCTCAATGGCTTTAAGGAGCAGGGGTGCTCGAAACACATAGAACGCACCCACCAGCACGACGAGAACACCACCAATCACTATTGCAGCCCGTAATGTGCGTCGCATCGCCCCTGCTCCTCTCAATTAAAACGTCGCATTATGGTTAGACACCTGCAGTCGGTTCCAGGTGTTGATCATCACAATGATCAGCGTCAGATAGTCAATCTGCTCTTGCGAAAAATGCTCAAGCAGACCGCTGTGCAACTGCGTAAGGTCCGCACCGCTACCCTGAACAGTCAGGGCCTCGCCCCATGCAAGCGCTGCTTTTTCTGCCACCGTAAATAGATCGGTGTTGCGCCAGACCACGAGATGGTCGAGACGAGCCTCGGCTTCATTGTCATCCCGCGCTTCTCCTGTATGCATATTCACACAATAAGCGCAGCCATTAATCTGTGAGACGCGCAGCTTCACAAGATGTCGCAACAGGGGGTCAACCGGGCAATTCTCAAACATCGTTTCAACACTTCCAAAGGCGCCGAGTGCCTCAGGAACTGTTTTCACAAGCGTAACTCTATCTGCTCCAGACATGTGTTTTCTCCATCTTACACAACAGGTTGTTGCCACTAAGACGAAGGAGAGCAGGGCTTTGTGACAGCCAGGACCCAAATTATTTCAGCGCGTGGAAGGTAAACGCCCAAAGTGATAGGGTGCCATGGGTCAAAAGTCAGGGGACACATCCATGCTACGTATATTGCTCATTTCAGCCGTTATACTGGTCGCAATCGGCGCAGCGCTCCTCCACTTTCGATTTGACCTCGCTGTTGCCGCTCTATCAACGGACAGTCCGCCGCCCCTTCTCGACAAAAGAGAACTATCAGCCTCTGAGCGATGGTTTGACGACTATTACACGATCGACAGTATTGATGAGCGCACCCATGTGATTGGGGAGCCTCGAGCCAGCGGACCAGTTTTCTCCTATCTCATAGAAGGACGCGACCGCGCCATCCTGTTCGACATTGGATATCCTTCTGCGAACATCCTGCCCGTCGTCGAGAGCCTCACCGATAAGCCTGTGCTCGCTGTCCCTTCCCATCTTCACTATGACCACGTTGGCAATCTGGAACGATTTGAGCAGATCGCGCTTTTAGACACGCCACAACGTCGAGCACAAATGAACGGCGATCTATTCTCGCCTACGCACACGCAATATTTAGGGTCTGCCGAAGGGCATGACATTCCAAGTTGGAAAATCACAAAATGGTTGTCGGACGGCGAGACAATTGACCTTGGCGACAGAACCATAAGGGTCGTCTTCACGCCCGGTCATACAGACGAGTCCATTTCGGTTTGGGATGAAGCGAACGACCAGTTCTTCACAGGCGACTATATCTACGAGGGCCCGCTATACGCGTTTCTCCCCAATTCATCTCTGAGCGACTATCTGAAGGTTGCAGAAAATCTTCTCCTCACCCTGCCGCGCGAGACCAGGCTTTACACTGCCCACCGGATGAACATTACCGGCACACCAGTTCTCGAAATGAGAGACATTGTGGCGCTGCGCGATACGTTGGAAGCGGTGCGAGACGGGGATATGGCTGGCAGCGGGTTCTTCCCGACACGCTATCCAGTGAACGAGCGTATCGACCTGGATGCTGATATCCCCTGGTATCAAGACTGGGTGAACTAGCTTTTTGACACGTCATCCGGCATGCGGATCAAACCAAGTTGATGAAGTGCTGCTACATTGTCAGCTACACCTGATTGGTGTGTAACTTTCCCGTCTTTGAGGGTTAGCACCACGATTTCGTCAAAGGCGACGGACTTACCCGTCGGTGGAATCGCACCCCATTTTCCGGTTTGTTCGCCGCTCACCGTAAACCGCGCAACCACCTTGTCTCCGTCTGCAAGCACGTCCCTTAATTCTTCATGATAATTGGAGAAGGCAGCATGCGCCCTCTCCACCATGCCCCGTATCGCTTCATGGCCACGACGAACCGGCGCGTAGGGCCGGTAATCGACTTCATAATCATTGGCGTAATAGTCAGGGATTTTCGCAAGGTCGGACTGGTTCCAGATAGTCTCTGTCAACTGCCGGACAACCGCCTTGTTAGCTTCTTGCTCATTCATGTCAGCCCTTCCCGTCAACGGCATCTATCGGAAAGCCTAGCGCGCGCCCTCTTACAAATCGAGGATCTTGGGGAGCTGTCGCATATCCTCAAAAACGGTTGCACCAGCCGCCTCAAGTGCCACGGCATCTGTCAGCGGATCTCCTGCATAGCCAAGCACTTGCATGCCCGCAGCAACACCAGCTTCAACGCCTGGACGGCTATCTTCAATCACAACACAAGTTTCCGGGGCGTGGCCCATTTCGTCAGCGGCATGAAGGAAAAGGTCTGGCGCAGGCTTGCCCCGCGCCACCATATCCGCATTGAACAGAACATCTTCGACAAGGTGTAAAAGCCCAGAACTTCCAAGTGTCGCGTGCATCTTTTCCATCTGCCCCGACGAGGCGACACAGTAGGGCATGCCATCGTCCCGCAACCGCTCGATCTGACCTTTGACATGAGGAACAGCTTCGATGCCCGCGGCAAAAAGCTTGATCGATTCATCGCGCACCATTTGATGCCAATCTTCAGGTAGAGACCGTCCGGCAAGCTCTTCCACTTCTGCCTGAACCGTCTTCATGGACTTACCCAAAAAACGCTTTCGGCATTGCTCATAGGAAAGAGGTGCACCCGCTTCTGTCACCAGCCGGGAAAGCAGCTGATTGGCCACATGCTCGGTATCCACCAGCACACCATCACAATCAAAAATCACTAAAGAAGGCCGCCCATTAGCCGTACTCAAATCACAACCCCATTAATGTTGGAAGTTTCCGCATGTCATCAAATACCATCGCGCCCGCTTCAGCCAGCGCCCGCCCATCAGTGACCGCGTCTCCGACATACCCAAACACGCGCATACCGGCAGCAACACCCGCCTGCACGCCGGGAAGGCTATCTTCAATAACGACGCTTATCTGAGGTGAATGCCCCATCTCCCGCGCGGCATACAAAAACAAGTCGGGCGCAGGCTTACCCTTCTCAACCATTGTCGCGCTAAAAAGATTCCCCGAGAAATGGTCAGCAAGACCGATCTTCTCCACGGAGTTTTCGATGTGACTCATGCGCGCAGACGATGCCACACAGCGGGCAAGCCCCTCATTTTCAATCACGCCCACTACATGATGCACATGAGGGATAGGATCGACGGATCGACGAAAAATGCCCTCTACTTCTTCTATTATGTCCTGACCCCAGTCCGACGGAAGTGCCCGACCCAGATCAGCTTCAATAATCTTGATAGCGGTTTTCATGGAGCGACCGCGGAAAAGTCTAAGGCACTCTTCCTGCGAGCCCGAAAAGCCTGCCGCACGCACATAGTCGGCAAACATCGCACCAGCAATGGTCTCCGTATCAACCAGAACACCATCGCAGTCGAATATGACAAGAGTGGGTTTTTTCATGGGCCGCAGCATAGGCATACGTGCACCTACGGCCAGTCACTTTCTATGACGAACTTTTACCGACAAATCAGGCCTGCCAGCTTGGCGCCCGGGTCGCGTGTTCATTGACGAACGCTTCCAGGTCCTTCACCGCCACCCGAAATTCCCGACCGATCTTCACCGCCCGCAACTCCTCTTGCCGGATCCAGGAGCGCACCGTTGGCTCGCGAACCTTCAGCAGTTCAGCGACGTCCTGCGTGGTCATGAATGGCCTGCTCAACATTAACCCCTCTCCCCATCCGGAAATACACGCCTAAGTATGTAAACAGCTTTGAGAATACGTCAACCACTCTCAGGATCGTTGAAAACACATATTTTGGCCCTATCTTTAGAAGAAGCCTGAACCAGCCTCCTCCGCATTGAACAGACAGGTAGCAAATGCCCCCAATCGCCCGAACCGACGACAGCCCCTCCGACACTGCCGCGGCGACATACAAAGCCCCTAAGATCATCTTGATGGCGACTGATCTATCGGCGCGGTCCGACAGAGCCCTTGAACGCGCGGTGAGTCTCGCAGGCCAGCACAATGCCCGCCTGGTCATTCTCAATATTATCGATGAGGACCTGCCGGCATCGGTCCAGGATCGCGTGCAGGACGCAACGCTAAAGGAAATCCAGAGCAGCCTCGACAGGGTCGATGGATCAAAGGCGCTGGAGCCAACCATCGACGCCATCGCCGGCAAAGACTATCGCGACATTCTGGATCATGCAGACAAGATTGCCGCTGATCTGATTGTCATGGGCATCCACAGAAACGAAGCAGGCAATAAACCTGTTGCGGGCACCACAATGGAGCGGGTCATTCGCAAGGGACAGCAGCCTGTCCTGGTGGTTCCCAGTCGGACAGAAGGTCCCTATGAGAAAGTTGCCATTGCGGTCGACTTTTCAGCCTTCTCCCGGATAGCCATTCGTCAGGCACTATCGTTGGCACCTGACGCTGAGTTCAACGCCATCCACTCATACCATGTACCTTTCGGTGGATTTCAACGAGGCCGCGAAACCCGGAATGCCTACCGAGACGAACACGAACGCACCCTCAATCAGCTTATTGAAGAAGAGATGGAAACACTCATTGGTTCAGCGACAACCGTCGCGCGACAGGACATTCCCTTCAACAAGATCGTCAAGCAGGGAGAGACCCAATCCGTCATTCGCTCAGAAGTAGAGAGGCTGCAGCCGGACCTCCTGGTGTTGGGAACCCATGGCCGAGTGGGGCTCACCCATGCACTGCTGGGCAGCATTGCCGAGAGCTTCCTCAACAATCCGCCATGTGACGTGCTGGTCGTGAAAGCCTGGTAAAGGGACGGCAGCAGCTAGCGATAGAGTGGCTGGTTATTGCCAGCATACAGGTGGGCGACCTGCTCTGCATAGCCATTGAAAAGCTGCGTCGGCACCCGCGTGCCAGTCCCGAGCAACTCTTCCGTCGCCTGGCTCCAGCGAGGATGCGCAACGTCCGGGTTTACATTCGCCCAGAAGCCATATTCCGCCGCGTTGATTTCTTCCCAGAAACTGACAGGGCGCTCAGCCGTGAACGTAAAGCGGACGATCGACTTAATGGACTTAAAGCCATATTTCCATGGCACTGCCAGACGCAGCGGGGCGCCGAACTGCTTCGGCAGCGGCTTCCCATAAACACCAGTTACAAGGAAGGCGAGATCATTGGTGGCTTCATCAAGTGTGAGCCCTTCCACATAGGGCCAGGGATACCAGAATTGGTTCTGTCCGCTCGCCACTTCCGGATTCATGAAGGTTTCCATGCGCACGTAGCGCACACCGGATTTAATGTCTGCGAGTTTCACAAGCTCTGAGAAGGGAAACCCGGTCCACGGGACCGCCATCGCCCAGGCTTCTACACACCGGTGCCGGTAGAGCCGCTCTTCCAGCGGCATCGCTTTAATCAGCTCATCGCAATCAAGGGTCAGCGGTTCCGCCACATCCCCATCAATCACCACCTGCCAGGGACGGATCTCAAGATCTTGGGCTGCGCTGGAAATGCGTTTGTGACTGCCAAACTCGTAGAAATTGTTATAGCGCGACGAGACATCCTCCCGCGTGATATCTCGCGTCAGCGTGAAGTTGGGATTCCGAGCGGCTGGATATTTGGACGCATTGGGGTCGAGGGAAATAGCACTTCCTGTATCTGCTTCTGCCCCATCCTCACAGGCTGCAAGGAGCCCGGACCCAACACCAGCAGCTAGAAGCCCGCTGGTTTTCAAGAATTTTCGACGATTGAAGAAGATGTGCTCAGACGTCGCTTCGTTCTCAGAAATTTCCCAAGGGCGGGTCTTTTTGATGAGCATCTCTTTCTCCTGTAGGTGCAACGATAGAATTGGCTCAAAACGCAACAGGGGCAAGTCACCTTAAAGCGACCTGCCCCCAATTCTGCTCGCGTTTTCGTGAACGCCTTGGGCCCACCAACCCGATTAAGTCTCCAGCATTGAGCGCAACATCCAAGCAGTCTTTTCTGATGCCTGCATGCGCTGGGTCAAAAGGTCCGCAGTTGGTTCATCACTTGCCTCTTCCGCCAACGGGAACACCGCACGTGCCGTGCGCGCAACCGCTTCATGACCCTTTACAAGGTTGGCCAGCATCGCCTCTGCCTTTGGTACCCCAGCATCTTCCTCAATACTGGTGAGGGTGGCATAGGCCGCATAGCTGCCCGGCGCATATTCACCGAGTGACCGGATGCGTTCCGCAATCTCATCAACCGCCATCCAGAGCTCGTTATACTGAACCTCAAACATGGTGTGCAGCGTATTGAACATCGGACCCGTCACATTCCAGTGGTAATTGTGGGTCTTGAGATAGAGCGTATAGGTGTCCGCCAGAACATGTGTCAGCCCTTCCGCGATCTTTGCGCGTTCAGCTTCGGGAATTCCAATATCAATCTGCATGAGTCATCTCCTTGAATGGTCCAAATATAGGCCATCCTTCATCCTCATACAAGGTAGTTTAGAACTATTTTAAAGAAGAAAATGTGACAGCCCACTTGGGCTTGTGAGGGGCTTTGGGTAGAGTAAACAAGAGCTTCTAGGGGTGCGTCACATAGGGGAAGTAGAATGACCATTAAGTTTCTTGATCAGGACCCGATCATCATCAGCAGACGTAAGCTGGTTCAGGGCCTGGCTGCTGGCTCCATCGTGGCCGTTGCGGGCTGTGCACGAAATCAAGCGATTGGCCGCGACCAACTGTTGCTTGTGTCAGAAGGACAGATTGCCCAGATGGCCGCTGCCTCCTGGACCCAGTTGAAGCGGCAGACAAAAATCTCCCAAGACCGCAACCTCAACCGTCGGCTGAACACTGTCGGCAACAAAATTGTCCAGACAGCGGGTCTGCAGAGACAACCATGGGAATTCACGGTCTTTGATGACGATCAGGCAAACGCCTTTGTTTTGCCGGGCGGCAAGGTGGGTTTCTATACCGGCATCTTCAAACGCATGAAAAATGACCACCATCTAGCAACCGTTATGGGACACGAAGTCGGCCATGTGACCGGCAGACATGCGGCCGAGCGCTACAGCCAGCAGGTAGCTGCAGGTGTCGCGACAACTGCCGCCGCTGTCGCACTAGAGGCAGGAGATGTACGCGGCGGCGCACAGATCGCTGGCATTCTGGGTCTGGGTGTTCAGTTCGGCATTCTGCTGCCCTATTCCCGCCGCCATGAGCTGGAAGCCGATCGGCTGGGCGTCAACTATATGCACCGCGCGGGGTATGACGCCCGTCAGGCCGTTGCCTTCTGGGACAACATGTCATCTCAGCGGACAGGCTCATCACCGCCTGAGTTCATGTCGACCCACCCGTCCGACGCCACCCGGAAAAACGCAATCCGTCAGGAACTGCAGCGCCTGGGGCTGGCTTAGAAGCAACCAATCTCAAACTGATGCTCCCAAGCTCGCGACTGCGAGCCGGGCGGTCAGCCCGCCCTGGCGGAGGCGGTGGGCGCAAGCCCACATTGCCGTGAGCCACAAAACCCGCCACCCACCCTTCCCTCTCCCCCAAATGGAGGAGAAGGAAGGTCCGGCGCATGGGGGGATGCGGGGGGACACATGCACCGGTGGGGTAGTTTCGACGATCACCGAAGATCGTATCAGTCATTTGGGTACGCCCAAGCTCGCGACTGCGAGCCGGGCGGTCAGCCCGCCCTGGCGGAGGCGGCGGGCGCGAGCCCGCATCGCCGTGAGCCACGAGAGACCAACCCCTTACATCACCGGCATATAGACAACCGGGCCACCAAGGGTGACATAGGCATCAATGGTGGACGCAATGAAGAGCGCCGCTGCCCAGTTGATCGCCACGACACAGCCAAACCACCGAAGCGCTGAGGCAAGACCTGTCCAATTGCCGTTCACAGGATCAGCCGGATTATCATGATCGCCGAGTGCCGCGAACAACCAGGCGACACCGGAGATTTCGAGAGCCGGAACCACCACCAGCAACCATTCAAACAAATCCTCGGCAGGGTCGAGCCCCAACCGGTGGACGAGGAACAGGAACAATGCCGCACCCACGGCAAATGTCCGCGCGTGCGTCAGATTGAACAAAGTTTCTCTCTCTAGTTCGATATTCATTTTCTTTAACCTCCGTATGCGGGCCGAGCGAAACCGATCGCTCCCGACACACGGAAACTCCTTGTACAGATTTATTGATCGAGCCGACCCCAGATCAATCGCAAGGAGGGCAGACGCCACATAGGCGAACGAAACCCCTCACCGCGACGTGAAAGTCGCAGAGCCGATGCGCGAAACTCGCGCGTTACATCACTGAAAAGCCGAAGCGGAAAACGTGAGGCAGGACGTTAAGCGTACGAACCGACGGACACGTGAATCGCAGGGTTTTTCAGCGTTTGGGAATGAAAACAAACCATCTGACTATCCTTCGATTGTTATCGGGTCACCTTTTGGGGCCATACATACAAAAAGCCCCAACAGGATCTGGTGGGGCTTTGAAAGTGACTTCGGATAAGCGCGGTTGCGCTTAGTCGCAAAGGAGCCCGCCCCAGGGCTCCGATTGCCAGCCCATAGATGGGCGCCGATATTTTGTGGTCACTGTCATGGGCGCTTGAGTACACCCGCCATCACGCAACGTCAACAACACTTGTCGATGTTTTTTTGTTTCATCCGCTCCAAGACAAACTTGAGCGCAATGTGTGATGCAAGAGTCACAGGGTGTGAATGCAAAGTGAAAGTGATGAAGCAACACACCCAAGGTCACGACCGTGACCCGGCGCCCCTGCGCCGCCCTAACGGAGGCGGTGAGCAACGCGAACTCGCCGTGAGTGCAAAGCAACGTGAGCGATCAACCAGAGTCCTGTTGCATCACACCGCACAACACGCGAACCTCTTCTCAAAGAAACAAAAGACCACCGGAGGAAACAAACATGGCAACGAATGCAAACTGTTGGGGTGATGAAACGGAATATGATTTCAACGACCTCACTGCAAAGCTCAACCAATACTTACGACTAAGAACCAATCCGGTCGCCATGAAACGCTTTGCAACGGAAGCAGATCTCGACGCGATCCCGAAACTCCGCCGTCCCCGCGAGGGCGAGCTCATGGCTACTGACCAAATTGTCGGTCAGTCGCGCTGGATCGGCTACACCATCGGCGTCACCATGAAAAACCTCATGGGCCAGCAATGCGGCGCCGTTGTGGGCCTCACCGCACGGGATGAAGAATTTCTCGACGGCAAACGCTTCCATGGTGTCTGGTATGGGGACCTGGAAGGAAGCGCCGAACATCAGCGGGAAATGTCCTGCGCGCCTCATGGCGACTATGAGGCGCTCGTCACCTCGCCGCTCATTTCAGGCCGCATCGACAATCCGGACATTTGCCTCATCTACGGCACGCCCGGTCAGATGATTACGCTGATGAACGGCCTGCAATATAAGAACTACAAGAAGTACACCTTCACCTGTGTGGGCGAGAGCTCGTGCTCGGACTCATGGGGCAATGCGCTGAAGACCGGCGAGCCCTCCATGTCCATCCCTTGTTATGCGGAACGCAAGTTCGGCGGTGTGCAGGATGATGAAATGCTGATCGCCCTGCCGCCTAAGTTCTTGCCGCAAATTGTCGACGGCCTCGCAGCGCTCTCAAAAAACGGCCTGCGCTACCCCATCCCCAACCACGGCATCGACAAATCGCCCATGGCGAGCATCAATCAGTCTTATGGGTGATTGCTGAGGCTGTCATGCTCGGGCTTGACCCGAGCATCCATAGTGAATCGAGAGGCTGCATGGACCCTCGGGTCAAGCCCAAGGGTGACACTTGGTGGGAAGGGCGAACCCTACTCACACGTTTCATAAATGCCGATGACATGGAGCGCATCGGAGCACATGATCCCGCCCCACTGGTAGCCTTCCTCGCCTTCGCCGTAGGAAATCTTGAACCAGTAATAGCCGTTCATCTCCACGCCGGTATTCTGAATAAGCACAACAGGTTCTTTATACTGAAGCGAGTCCACCTGCGGTGCATCCATCGCGGGACCGGAGCGCACTTTGCCGCCGAGTGAAAAACCCATCGCATTGATCGGCGGCCACGCCATGTCATCAGAGAGGTCCGGCAGAATGCGCGCCTCCTCTTCTTCCATCACGGGCTCGCCCTGGAAGCGACATTCAACGACCTCATGCCCGTCGGACAGGCGTCCAACGTCGCCTTTGCCGTGAAACTCAAACTCCCCGCCTGTATATCGAAAGCCGGAGCCGGTCGGCGCCGCTTTGAGTTTGGTAACGTCAGGCTCACCCTCCTGAGGATATTCGCCCCCCAACTGATAGACGACGCTTGCCTGACTCGGGTCCCTTGAGGAAATCGTAATGGTGTAAGCCCCATCCCCGATCGCATCGCAGACAAATTGATCATCAAAGGAAGCAGAAGCAGGCGAGAACATAAGCGGCGCTGCAAGAGCAAGCACGCCGAGACCAAGTGAAAGTTTCATGTCGACCATCCCAATCAAGCTCACGTCAACCGCAAGCGCCGTACCCGGGATGAGTGTCAGCGCTCCTCGACCCTCAGGTCAAGCCCGAGGGTAACGATTGGGAGAATACTGGGCCGCCCTAAGCTCGCGACTGCGAGCCGGCGCACCGCGCCACCGGTGCCTTAAGAACACCCAAGGTCACGACTGTGGCCCGGCCGGTCAGGCCGCGCCAGCGCAGGTCGCGAGCAAAGCGAGCTGACCGTGAGCTAAGTCAAACTTCCGCAGAACCGTTGAATACGTTCGCAGGCTTCTGTCAGGGCTTCCGTTGAGGTCGCATAGGAAATCCGGAAGAAAGGTGAGAGGCCAAACGCTGCGCCATGCACCACGGACACGCCTTCTGCTTCGATGAGCGCAATCGCGAAGTCTTCATCACTCTCTATGACCTTGCCTTCTGGTGTCTTCTTGCCGATGAGCCCCTCACAGGACGGATAAACATAGAAGGCGCCTTCAGGCGTCGGGCATTTAAGACCGGTCGCCTGGTTGAGCATAGAGACCACGAGATCGCGGCGCTCTTTAAAGACCGCCGCCCGCTCTGGAATGAAATCCTGCGTGCCATTCAAGGCCTCCACCGCCGCCCACTGGCTGATGCTCGTCGGGTTGGATGTGGACTGGCTCTGAACCTTGGTCATCGCCTTGATGAGCTCGACAGGTCCGGCGCAATAGCCGATCCGCCAGCCCGTCATGGAATAGGCCTTGGACACACCATTCATGGTGAGCGTGCGATCATAAAGCTTCGGCTCCACCTGAGCAGGCGTTGCGAACTTGAAATCATCATAGACGAGATGCTCATACATATCGTCAGTCAGCACCCAGACATGATCGTGCTTCACCAGCACATCTGTCAGCGCCTTCAGCTCGTCATGGCTGTAGGCCGCGCCTGAAGGGTTGGACGGCGAGTTGAAAATGAGCCACTTGGTCTTCGGCGTGATCGCAGCTTCAAGATCCGCTGCCGTCAGCTTGAAATTGTTTTCAATGGTCGTCGCCACCGGCACCGGCGTGCCGCCTGCGAGCGCCACAATGTCGGGATAGCTCACCCAATAGGGAGCCGGGATCACCACTTCATCGCCCGGGTTCAGGGTCGCAATCATCGCGTTAAAAATGATCGGCTTGCCGCCCGGCGCCACAAAAGCCTGCGCAGGTTCGTAAGTCAGGCCATTCTCGCGCTTGAACTTGTCGCAGATCGCCTGCTTCAGCTCCGGGATGCCATCAACGGCAGTATATTTCGTCTCACCCCGGCGGATCGCCTCAATCGCGGCTTCTTTAATGTTGTCCGGCGTGTCGAAATCGGGTTCGCCTGCCCCCAGACCAATCACGTCACGGCCCTGTGCTTTCAGGTCGCGCGCTTTCTGGGTCGCGGCAATGGTTGCCGACGGCTGAATGCGGGAAAGCGTGTCTGAAATAAAGGCCATGGAAATCTCCACTAACAGAGGAAAAAATGCATGGTCGTTCTAAGCCTCTGAGGCCGCGCACGCAACCAGCGATAGGCTGAATCACGCCTGTTTCATGGCTTTCGCGAGATCGACATCACCCCGGACCTCAACCGCCTTGATAAAGGCCGCCTTGTCCGCAGCCTCCCGGTTCTGGCTGAGCTTCCATTTCCCCTCAAGGGACGTCACCGGCATCTGGAAAACCACCAGCGCGGCGAGCAGCTGCTCAAGTTTTTGCGCCTCAAGATCGCCAATCACCCAGGGAGCAGGCTGCCCCGCTTCATGAACCTCAGTCATCTGATGCAGCAGCCGGATTTTGTCCGCGCGGGCCTCTACCAGAGTGGGCACGCCGCGCGCATGGACCACCATATAGTTCCAGGTCGGCACCAATTTTGAGCAATCCCCCCAACTTGGCGAGATATAACCGTTGGGGCCCTGGAACATCACAAGCGCGGCACTTTCCCCGTCAAAAGCCTGCCAATGGGGATTGGCTTTGGCCACATGACCGTGAAGCACCAAACCATCCTCCCCGTCCTGCAGCAGAAAGGGAATATGGCTGGCCTGTAGGTCGTCCGTGACAATCGTTCCAAACGGATGGGAGCGAACAAGCTCCACAAGTGCCTGATCATCTGATGGACTGAAAAATTCCGGCACATACATGAGAGCCACTCCTAATCGGTTTGCATCCAGACTGCCACGCCGGCGATGGCAAGCGCGGCAATGCCAACATAGTCCACCAATGCCACCCTGCCGAGTTCCGTATTGGTCTGCCCTTCCAATGCCTGAAACACCAGGAAGCTCACCATGCTCAACATGCCCGCAAAAAATGCCGCCCAGCGGAAGGAGGGCATAAATGCCGCCGCCGCCAGCAACGCTCCCACAACACCGAACAGAATGGCGCGGTGACGCATCAAGACGGCGATGTCAGGCCCCTCAAGGGCAATGCCATACATGCGCTCCAGCTGCGGCACGCCCACCACCCCCATAACCGGCAAGAGGTTGATAATTGCGGCCACAAGAAAGCCGCCCATGATGAGGATCTGCATATCTCTCTCCTATTTCCTGAACAGGGGGCCCGCAAGTTCCGGGCGCCCCGCATCGCTTACCGATGGATCATGCTGTCGCGGCACGCCAAAGACTGTGTTCACTGGAACAATGCCGGCCCAGACCGGCCAATCGAGATCTTCCGGTTCTTCATTGGGTGCATCGCCGACACTCACCTTGGCCGTCACCTGGTCCAAGATCAGCCGCACCACATGGGTTGCCTTGATCTCTTGCTCATTCATAGGACGCAAATGCGCCGCCCGTCCCGGCTCCAACCGGTCGACCATAAAGTCGAGCGCAGCAAGCTTGTCATCGCCGGTCAGAAGCTCTGTGGCACCATGCGCCGCGACCGACCGAAATTTCATGGAGTGATGAAAGCCTGAGCGTGCATAAACGATGGAGTCAATAAGCGTCACCGTGGCACACATTTCCACCCCCTTCTTTGCGGCAAGCCCCAACCCGCTTTTGGAGGAGGCATGGAACAAGAGCTCGCCGCCGCGGCGCGCATAGAAGATCGGGATCACATGCGGCTCGCCTTTGTCACCGACATAGCCAACATGGGCGACAAGACCCTCATCGAGAATTCCGTGCACCGTCTCTTTGTCATAATGCGCCCGGTCCGGTGTCCGCCGTGCCCGAAAGGGCTTCTCTGTTGGATAAACCTCAGACATCGAGCGTCCTTTTTGGCCGGAGCGTGAGTTCCCCGCCGCAATTGGGACAGACCCGGTCCATGTCGTCCGAACAGGGCACACAGAAGGTGCATTCGAAGCTGCAAATGCAGGCCTCACCCGACTTTGGCGTTGGCACCTCGCATTTTTCGCAGTTTTCCTTCATATCCAACATGGATGGTCCTTCCTCGTGTCTGGCGAATTGGCCCCACCATGCCGAAACATTGGCTCCTAAATCAGACCCAATTTGTGATTATATTGAGAGCCAATAAATCAGGACCTGAGGAGAGGACATATGGGGCAATCCATCGCACTGGTTGAACCGATCAATCTCGACCGCAATGGCGACCGACCGCTGCAGTGGCAGCTCTATGAGAGCCTACGCCTTGCGATCCTGGATGGGCGCCTGACCGCAGGCCAACGCCTGCCATCAAGCCGCGCTCTTGCAAACGATCTGGCACTCGGCAGAAACACTGTTGTCGCCGCCTATGAACAATTGGCCGCGGAAGGCTACGTGCTCTCGCGGACCGGGGCCGGAACCGAAGTGGCGGCCTTGCCCCCTGAGACCGTGTTGGAAGTAGGCCGAAGCGAAACACAAAACCGGCAGCAAGACCCACGGCGTCATCTCTCCAATCGGGGCGAGGCGACCATCGCCATCAAGCGCGCCAGCCCGCGCTACGAAAAACTCGCCGCCCTCCCCTTCCAGCATGGTCTCCCTGCGATGGATTCTTTTCCACGCGATACCTGGGCGCGGCTTCTGGCGAGGCGCGCCCGCCAGCCCCAGTCCCGCCTCTATGATTATCAGTTCGGGCCGGGCTTTCCCGCCCTGCGCGAAGCCATTGCCGCCTATCTTGGTGCCGCACGGGGCGTCGTCTGTGGGCCGGACAATGTGATCGTCACGGCGGGTGCCCAAGCCGCCCTCGATCTCGCCGCCCGCATGACATTGGACCCCGGCGATCCCGTCTGGATTGAAGACCCTGGATATCTCGGTGCCCGCGGCGCGCTGCAAAGCGCTGGGGCCAATCTCATCCCCGTGCCTGTCGACAAAGAAGGCATGAATCCGGATGCCCTGCCGGAGGGAACCAAAGACCCCAAACTCATTTATGTGTCGCCCTCCTATCAATTCCCGCTGGGCGTCACCATGAGCCTCAATAGACGTCTGGCCTTGCTCGAACGGGCAAAGGAAACCGGCGCCTGGATTCTTGAAGACGATTATGACAGCGAGTATCGCTACACAGGTCGTCCGCTTGCGGCGCTGCAAGGTCTCGATGGCACCGGTGGCGTCATCTACATGGGCACATTCGCGAAGACCCTGTTCCCTGCGCTTCGCGTCGGCTACCTCGTAGTACCTGACAGCCTGATCGATGCATTCACCAACGCCATCCGCATGACCGGCCAGAGCCCGGCACCCGCCATTCAGGCAGCACTCGCAGACTTTATGGATGATGGTCACTTCACGGCCCACATTCGCCGCATGCGCACCCTATATGCCGGACGCCAACAACATCTGATCGACGCGCTGAAGCGCGAGACCGGTGATATGTTCACCGTGCCGAAGCTTGAAGGCGGCATGCAGCTCGCGGCTTATCTGAGCGACGATGCAGATGACGTCAAAGCGGCAGAAGCGGTGAACGCCGCCCGTGTCTTCACCACGCCGCTGTCTGGCTACTATCTTAAAGATGCACCTAAACGCGGCCTGTATCTGGGTTATGCGGGTGTGCTGGAAAGCGACATAGACCGCGCAGCCAAAAAGCTCGGTCGCGCAATGATCGACGCAGGCTTCTAATAGGAAAGTAATTTCATTCATGCGTCTCTACAACATGGCCGACAGCGGCAATTGTTACAAAATCAGACTCTGCGCCGCACAGGTTGGTCAGGAACTGGAGCTCATGCCCGTCGATATTCTGAAGGGTGAGAGCAGGACAGAAGAGTTTCTGAAAAAGAACCCGAACGGTCGCGTCCCCACGCTGGAACTAGACGATGGCAAATGTCTGCCTGAGTCCAATGCAGCCATGTTCTACCTGGCAGAAGGCACACCGCTCTTGTCAGACGACAGACTGATCCGCGCGCAGACCCTGCAATGGATGTTCTTCGAACAATATAGCCACGAGCCCTATATCGCGGTTGCCCGCTTCTGGAAGTCGATCCAGCCCGGCGGCGAAGAAGAAAAGAAACACATGTTCCCGGAATGGCATGATCGGGGCTATCAGGCACTCAGTGTCATGGAGCGTCATTTGTCAGAAAATGAATTCTTTGCAGGCAATGCCTACTCCATCGCTGACATCGCGCTGTATGCCTATACCCATGTCGCTCACGAAGGTGGCTTTTCACTTGATGCATATCCTCATGTGCGCACCTGGATTGACAAAGTTTCATCGCAATCAGGCCATATTCCAATGATGTAACAGCCCCTTCTGACGCAAAGGGGACATCAGATTGCATCCGATCTCAAAATTTCTTGGCGCACTCGCAATCAACGTGACAGGGATCACGATGCCTGCACTCGCGACTGACGACAGCATTCTCGAAACCGTTCGCACCGTTGAAAGCAGATTGGGTGGGCGCGTCGGCATCTCAATTCACGACACAGGCTCAGGCCAGCGCTGGGAACATCGCAGTGATGAGCGCTTCCCCATGTCCAGTACCTTCAAGGCCTTTGCCTGCGCAGCCGTCCTTTCCCGCATCGAAGGTGGCGCAGAGCGGCTGCATCGTGTCATCGAGATTGAAGAGGAAGACCTCGTCACCTACTCACCTGTGACCGAAACACGGGTGAACACTGTCGGCATGACAATCGCCGAACTTTGCGAAGCCACGATCACCCTAAGCGACAACACAGCCGGCAATCTGATCCTTAAGAGCATTGGTGGACCCAAGGCGTTCACCGACTATATGCGCTCCATAGGGGATGAAACCACGCGCCTCGATCGCTGGGAGACAGACCTCAATGAAGGTAAACCCGGCGACAGACGCGACACCACCACGCCACGCGCCGCCACGACATCGCTCGGCCGCCTGCTCTTGGGCCCCACCCTCTCCGAGAGTTCCCGCGAACAGCTCACCACTTGGATGGAAAACGACAAGGTTGCTGACGCGCTTTTGCGCTCAGTCTTGCCAGTGGGCTGGCGCATTGCCGACAAGACAGGTGCTGGCGGTCATGGCGCACGCTCTATCATTGCGGTGATCTGGCCCCCAGCAGAGAGCCCGATTTTGATCAGCATCTACATGGCGGAGAGTGACGCGAGCTTTGCAGAGAGAAATGAAGCCATCGCAGAGATCGGCGCGGCCATCGTCACCGCAGTCAGCAACTAAGTCGGGACACTTGGTGGGCGATCACATTCTCGCCTCAAAATAACCCCTGCCCCGGCACAAAGCGACTGACATGTCGCCCCATTGCATCCCTAAAACATCAGTCTACCGACCAAATGCTGCCATTAGGGGATCAACATGGCCATTCACACGCTCAGCACCGACCGGCAACTCGTCCGGCTTTTCTCCCTCCTCCCTCTCATCCTTGTCTGTCTGGTATTGAGTTTTGTCGGCGCCCGCGCCGATATTGCATATGTGAGCCCGAATGACATGCAGCGCGGCGCGCTTCTGCTGAAAGGCAAAGAGCCCGGAAAGTTTATTGAGGCGCCGGTCCTTGCGACAGATGTCGACATTCAGGTCACCGGACCGACAGGACGTACCCGTGTCACCCAAAGGTTTGAAAACCCAGGAGAGGGATGGGTGGAAGGCATCTATGTCTTTCCACTCCCTGAAGATGCCGCCGTCGACACGCTGAGAATGGTGATCGGCGACAAAGTCATTGAAGGTGAAATCAAAGAGAAGGTCGAAGCGCGCCGTATCTACGAAGAAGCGAGAGATGCAGGCCAACGTGCCAGCCTGGTGGAACAGGAGCGTCCCAACCTCTTCACCAATTCAGTCGCAAATATTGGCCCTGGCGAAACGGTAATCATCCAGATCGAGTATCAGGAAACCATCCGTCAGTCGAATAACACCTTCTCTCTGCGTTTTCCCATGGTGGTCGCGCCCCGCTACAACCCGCAGCCCACAATTGTGCACACCGTCGATATCGACAATCGCAATGGCTGGGGTGTGATTGATCCGGTGCCAGATCGCGATCGCATCGAGCCACCGGTTCAGCATCCCGACGAAGGACCGATCAACCCGGTCACACTGACACTGTCCCTCGACGCCGGTTTCCCCATCGATCGGATTGTCAGCCACCATCATGAAGTCCGCATTGAGCGCGGCGAGCGCAACGCCACCCTGACCCTTAAAGAAGGTGATGTGCCCGCCGATCGCGATTTCGAGCTCACCTGGACACCAGAAGAAGGCTCAGAACCGACGGCGGCACTCTTTCGAGAAAGCTGGAAGGGCGAGGATTACCTGCTCCTGATGGTGACGCCTCCCTACGGTGAAGAAGTCGACACAGCCCCTGCCCGTGAAGTCATCTTTGTCATCGACAATTCAGGCTCTATGGCGGGCGAAAGCATGCCCCAGGCTAAAGAGAGCCTCTTGAAAGCCCTCGACCGTCTGAAACCAACAGATACGTTCAACGTGGTGCGGTTTGACGACACACATGAAGTTCTGTTTGAAACATCGATCCGTGCCGACAGGGAAAACCTCAACGTCGCACGCCGGTTTGTCCGCTCTCTGGAAGCTGACGGCGGAACGGAAATGCTGCCCGCACTTCAGGCCGCCCTTCGTGACCCATTAAACGACACATCCCGCCTGCGTCAGGTCATTTTCCTGACCGACGGCGCCATCGGGAATGAACAACAATTGTTCGAAGCCATTGTCGACCAGGCGGGTCGGTCCCGGTTGTTCCCGGTGGGCATCGGGTCCGCCCCTAACAGTTACTTCATGACCCGCGCAGCCGAAATGGGCCGCGGTGCATTCACCCACATTGGGTCAGAAGCACAAATTGCTGAGCGCATGAAGGAATTGTTCCTGAAACTCGAAAATCCCGCCATGACAGATCTGCGTCTGGTCTGGCCGGATGGTATTGAAGCCGAAGCCTGGCCAACGCCACTGCCTGACCTCTATCGTGGAGAGCCCATTGTTCTCTCAGCAAAAATTGCTGACGGAACCGAAGGCACCCTGCGCCTTACCGGCAAGACCGGCAACGACGTCTGGGCCATCGACATGGAAATCTCCGACGAAGCACCAAATCGCACCGGCGTGTCCCAGCTTTGGGCAAGACGTAAAATCGCTTCCCTGGAAGCGGCCCGCACCATGGGCGGCGATTGGGATGCGTTTGACAAAGAAATCACTAAGGTTGCCCTCGCCCATCATTTGGTGAGCCGCCTCACAAGCCTGGTCGCTGTCGACAAGACACCGGCACGCCCTGCAGGTGAAGAATTGACCCAAACAGAGGTTCCTTTGAACCTGCCAGCTGGCTGGGAATTTGAGAAAGTCTTTGGCGAGCCCGATGCGGCAGCACCGGTCATGCAACGTGCCCGTGCAGGGGCCATGCGCTCTATGCTCGCAGCAGCCCCGGCACCAATGATGATGGCCGACGCAAGCCAGACACAAGGCATCGCCCTTCCCCAAACGGCGAGTGAGGCACCTGCCCTTATTGCACAGGGGATCATGATGCTCCTTCTGGCACTCTCCCTCCTCGCGGGTTGGTTCCTCTGGATGAAGCAGACCAGTAGTGGCTCACTGTTTGAGCGGAGCTCCTCTTTCAAGTGGAGACGGTGATGCGTACCACGCCGGCTCTCCTGCTTGCCGCCGCCTTGGGCCTCACCGCCCTTGGCGGTTGGCAACTGGGTCAGGGTCTTTACATGGACGCCAAGGCTGAACTTGCCCAGACCCTGCTGGAAAATGCCTGGGACGAAACCAAACAAACCGGCAAGCCAGTCAAGGCCTGGGAGTGGGCAGACACGTGGCCGGTCGCGCGGGTGACCGCACCCCGCGTCAAAGGAACTGCCATCGTGCTGGCGGGTGCCAGCGGCGAAGCATTGGCCTTCGGCCCCGGTCATCTCTCAAACAGTGCAGAGCCAGGCGCACACGGCACGAGTGTGATCGCCGCCCATCGCGACACACATTTTGAGTTTCTAAAACACGTGGAGATCGGCGATGCCGTTGAGCTGGAAGCGCAAGATGGGGAAAGCCACACCTATATTGTCGATGAGATGAAAATCGTGCGCGCGGACGCATCCGGCATTGACCCGCGTGAACCCGGAAAACGTCTCGCCCTTGTCACCTGCTTTCCCTTCAACACGACCGAACAAGGGCCGCTCAGATATGTGGTCTTTGCCACGGCGGAGGAGGATCTGATTTGAAGCGCGGTCGCGAATCAGCCCAATTTTCCGAGTTTAGTAAGTAAATCTTTAGGACTAGATTCTTCTGCTTGGATTCCCCTGCGTCAATCTCTTCTGCCAAAGGCGCCGATCAAATTAATTTAAGAATGGATTTAAATAAAGAAGCAGGTCAAGGCGTCTCTTAACGTACCGTCGGTACGCAAATTCCGACTTCGCAGGTAGGGTATTTTAGGCTGAAATTACCAATTATCTCAAAGACTTATGGAAGACCTCGTCAGTATTATTCACATCGCAAACAGTTCATGCTTGCATTGAACGCGAATTCCATGACAAAAAGATGGTGTAAAAATGGGGCATTTCTGAAGGTCGGTTTTGCCCAAGGGGGACACGAGTTTTTGTGAGGAGTTCTTAATATGGGACTGGAAGGTTATCGACGCCGGGTCAGTGAATCGAAAAGAAAATCGATCATGGCTGCGGCAGGTGCGGAATTTCAAGACAACGGTTTTACCCATGCGGCTATGGCCGAAATAGCTCGTAAAGCCGACGTTTCAACTGCGACGCTCTATAAGCATTTTGGATCGAAAGAAGAGCTGTTCAGCTCCATTATCGAAGCTTCCTATGCTGGCATCGGGATTCCGCAAAGCTCCGCCAGTGAGGCGAAAGATGCAAAAGAAGCGCTGACGATTGCTGCCAATGACTATCTGAACCAGCAATTTGGAGCGGGTATCAACGCACTTATGCGTGCGGTGATTTCGGAAACATCAGGTGTTCCAGAGGTTGGTAAAGACTTTTTGAAACGCGGCGTGCATCAACGCACGAAGGATCTAGTTACCTACCTGGACCAATTGGTCGAGAGAAAACTACTGAAGCCGCACGATACAAAGATATCAGCGATGCAGTTCGGTGGCATGGTCAAAGAAAGCTTTGTTTGGCCTGCTATGTTTGATCCAAACTTCAAAATGCCATCCAACAAGGATGCCATTATTGAAAACGCCGTTGATACTTTCCTTGCTCGCTACGGCGCTTAACTCGCGCTATTTCATCGCCACAAACATGTAGCGATTGACGCTGAAAAAGAAGGCGCCCAGCTCCGCCAGACGGAGCTGGTCGTCATACCAGCGCTGAACATCTTCTTGACTGAGCCCGTGCTTGTCCGCATTCCCGCGCACAAATGATCGTATGCCCCGCATGATACCCGCAGCATATGAGTGCGGCTGAAAGCCGACACTCAACATCGGGACAATCTCAACGCGCGACACCTGAAAACCAGCCCGCTTAAGCCTCCGCGCCAACGTCGCGGGCAAATGAGGGTCTGCCAAATGATCGTCCCAACAGGCAAGCACCCGCTTCATCAGATCAGCGTCCCCTGCATGCCAGACAATCGAGTCCCAATCTGTATCCAGGATAACGGCCCGACCACGCGGTTTTAGAACGCGATGCAATTCTTTCAGCGCCTTGTCCACATCATCCACATATTCGTAGACCTGGGTGGAAACTGCCGCATCAAAGCCCCCATCCGGCACCTCAAGTTTTGTGGCATCACAAGCAATGAACTCAGCTTGAGGCAGCGCCGCACAGCGCGTCCGTGCCATGGTGACCATCGCATCGCTGACATCCACACCCAGCACACGCCCCTCGGCGCCCACCATCTTGGCAGCATCTTCAGCCAGCAGACCAGGACCAGACCCGATGTCCAATACATGCTCATAAGGAGCAAGGCCGAGCGCATTCAGAACCGCGATCCGCTGCCCCACAACATCCGGCGTTTGATACATAGCCTCAACGGCCTTGGCGGCGTTCGCATCAAAATCAATCTTCCCACTCATCCCACACTCACTTTGTCTACGCCTTCTTGTTCAGGTCTGATCGCCTCAACAAGGCGGTCGGGCGCGCTCATATCATCCAGAACAAACTGGCGTCCATCGGTGAGATCAATTCTGACCTGCCCTGCGCCAACCAGCTTTTGCAGATAGGACTGCGCGGTATGAACATTGCTGACAGACGCGAGGTTGACACGCACTTTCTCCGACCGAAGCCCGCCCGTTGAGATCATCATATCACCTGAGGCAACCGCGACCTCGGCTCCGCGTGTTCGAAAGAACGCCCAGAAATAGAGCGCGGGCACGGCGATTATCTCTACTGCAAGCGCAAGGAGTTTCAGCGTTTCCAGGGGCGGCTCACGCCCATCTGCCCAGAACAAAACGCCCGCCCACAGAATAGAAATGCTGAGCGCAGGCAGATAGATTGACCAATGTCTTTCAGACCGCATTACGAAGCTTCACCTTTCAACACTGATCCTTGTCATCATCAATGGGATTGTCCCAGATGCGCGCGCCATTGTTAAGCCTTCTCCGCGGATTTGGCCGATTGCTGCCCGGTGAACAATCAGATAAACCGGACCAATGACCCGTTTGCGCGCTGATCTGCTTCTGCTTTTAACGGCGCTCATCTGGGGCGCAGCCTTCGTTGGACAATCGACCGCGATGGACCATCTCGGTCCATTTCTATTCACGGGCACACGTTTCTTGCTAGCGACCCTCGTCGTCCTGCCCTTCGTGTTGGCAGAAAGCAAGCAAGGCCCGCCCCTCCGCCGCGACCACATATCACTCATGGGTGTGGCTGGGGTCGTTTTTTTCATCGCAAGCATGACTCAACAGGCAGGGTTACTCGCCACAACAGTCACAAATGCCGGATTCTTGACCGCACTTTATGTCGTGCTTGTCCCTGTCATCGCCTTCATGGCCTTAAGGCACAAGCTGCCCTGGGTCGTCTGGCCAGCAGCCGCTCTCTCCCTTACGGGCACCTGGTTGCTCGGAGGCGGGCTCTCTGGCTTGAACTGGGGAGACGGCATCATGATCTTCAGCGCCGTCTTCTGGGCGCTGCAGGTCTTGCTGGTAGGGTCACTTGCAAGCCGGTCCGGACGCCCCATCACCCTGGCTGCATTGCAGTTTGGCGTGACCGCAATACTCTGCCTGATTTTAGGCGCCGTGCTCGAACCCCTATCGTTCACAAACATGGCTGCCGCGTGGAAAGAACTCCTTTTCACCGGCATCATCTCAGGCGGATTGGGCTTCACACTGCAGGCCGTCGGACAGCGTTACACGCCAGCGTCCGACGCCGCGATCATCATGTCATCAGAAGCTCTTTTTGCCGCCCTCTTCGGCGCGCTGCTACTCGGTGAACGGCTACCGCTACTCGGATGGATCGGATGCGGCTGCATTCTGGCCGCTGTCATCGGGGTGCAACTCGCGCCGCTCTGGAGACAACGCACCCTCACCTGACACGGTGTCCTAATAGGGATACTCCAACTGAAGCGCGACGAACTCTGCGCTGTCCCGTCCATATTGCGCTGTCAGAAAGGCAAGTATCTGCTCCGGCGCAGTCGCGCCTGGTTCCAGTTGAAGGTCTCCCCCTGGACCAAAACCCACCGACGCTGTGGCACCAACAAGCTCCGGCTCATCTGGCAATACGGTCAGTCCGCTCAACGTGCGCACGGCATCGCGCGCCACGGGCACGGCCTGGGAACGATAGGTCCTGGCAAACATATCCACAGCAAACGCCAGCGCGATCTCATCCATGCCATCAGAGAGAACAAGCGCATATTCATCCCGCGGCCAACCAAAGAGGAAATTGCGCGCAGCAACCCAGATAGGGCCCGCTCCGAGGACAAACTCTTCCGAATTGTGATCGGCATCAAACCCTTCAAGAGCAAGCTCCGCCGCAAGGGCATCAGCGCGGGCCTTCCCTGCCAACATCTCAACCAGGTGAAGCGAGATGGGCAGAGACGCGCTTACGCCTGCAGAAGTCGCAACATTGCCATCACGCACATAGCGGGTGTTCTCCTGCCAAAGGACCTTCGGAAAATCCTCCTGCCGAACGTCCCGCGTATACCAGTGGCCCGTCGCCCGCCGACCATCAAGCAGCCCCGTACGGGCAAGAACAAGCGCCCCATCACAGATAGAGACAAGCATTGCGCCCTTTGCCGATTGCGCACGCAACCAGTCAATGAGCACCTGATCGTCATGATCAAGGACGGCCGGAATGATCACAACGTCAGCGCCCCCCGGCAACCGGGCATCGAATTGATCCAGTGTTTCGTCTGCCTCAATGCTCAGACCCGGCCAGAGATATACCGGTCCAGGCTCTGTCGACACAGCACGAACATCGCCAACCCCCGCCCTGGAAAGAACGCCATAGGGCACCAGAAAGTCCGTGACCTCAGTGCCACCATTTTGCGCAACCACTACAATGGTCGGATCCTCCGCACGGGCCTCCCCAACTGCCGCCAGCGTCACAAGCACCATAAGAATAAGGGTGAGAAACAGAGCCATCCCTATATGGCCGGACGGCAGATGAAACCTGAACATGGCTTTTCCTTTCAAGGGTCAAATACAGGATCAAAATGGCCTTGCATTCGCCTGGCAGCAATGACACGATAAAAGCATATTCTGCCAATCTTAGTTTGGAGTTCCCCCCATGCGCCCAGCCACGACAGCCCCCGTCCGCAAGATCGTCATCTACACCTATCAGGGTGGCATGATGTTAGACGTTGTCGGGCCGGCAGACGTCTTTTCAACCGCCGCGCAATTTGTCGCTTACTCGGAAAACGCGCCAGCGCCTTACACGATTGAGGTCGTCGCCAACGAGGCAGGCCCGGTCACCATGTCAAACGGCGTTCAAATCGTTGCTGCGAAAAGCTTCCGGGACGTGAAAGGGTCCATCGACACTTTGATTTTTGCCGGGGGCTCCGAAGACGGAATTGCGGAGGCAGAGCAAGACCCTGCCCTGCACCCTTGGATCAAACGTAAAGCAGACACCGTGAACCGATTGGCCAGCGTATGCTCAGGAGCCTTCTTTCTGTCACGGACAGGGCTGTTGGATGGACATCGCGCAACAACTCATTGGGTTGCCTGCGAAAGACTTGCCAGAGATCACCCGAAAGTCGATGTGGTAGACGATGCGATCTACGTAAAAAGCGGCGACACCTACACATCCGCAGGCGTATCTGCTGGCATCGACCTGGCACTGGCCATGGTAGAAGAAGACCTCGGACGCGAAGTCGCCATGCAGGTCGCGCGACATCTCGTGCTTTTCCTTCGGCGACCCGGCGGGCAATCGCAATTCTCAGCACAACTTGCAGCCCAGAGCACCAAGACGGAAAAGTTCGACGCCCTGCTCACTTACATTGCGGAACATCCGGAAGACGACCTGACCGTTCCTGCACTCGCAGAACAGGCAGCCATGAGCCCGCGCAACTTTGCCCGCCTGTTCAGACAGCAGGTCGGCGAAACACCCGCCAAATATGTTGAACGCGCGCGCCTTGATGCCGCCCGCAGACGTTTGGAAGAAGATGATGACAAGGTAGAGGCCGTCGCCGCCGCAACCGGATTTGGCAGCGCCGAAACCCTGCGCCGCACCATGAAACGGCATATGGCGACAACGCCGGAAGCCTATCGCGCAAGTTTTGGGGGATAAATTTTTTCCCCCATTTCACCGGGGGTTTTCAATGACGCAGGGTCGGCCTAGGTCCAACAGCTGCGTCCCCAAACCACGCCGAAAAGCGGCGAAATCTCCTTGATTTGAAACAAGAGCGTGATGAAATTCTGTGCCAAGCTCTCAAAACAAAGAGCACTTTTGCGGAGGACCCCATGCGCATTGCCCAAGACATAGCCGAGACGATTGTTGACCCCAAAGCCTACGCCGCGGGCACGCCCATCGACGACGCCTTCAAAATACTGCGCAAAGAAGCCCCCTTCGCCATTGCCGAACCAAAGGGCATCGACCCGTTCTGGGTGGTCACCAAGTTCGACGACATCCAACTGATCGAACGTCAAAACGATCTATTCCACAATGGCGACCGTTCCGCCGTGCTCACCACCATTGAAGCTGACAAGATGGTCCGCGACATGATGGGCGGCTCGCCCCACCTGGTACGCTCGCTTGTGCAGATGGACAATCCTGACCACATGGCCTACCGGCGGCTGACGCAGGCCTGGTTCCTGCCGCAAAACATCAAAAAGCTTGAACCACGCATTCGCGAGATTGCGCGCACTTCCGTTGACCGTATGGCGGCCTTTGGCACGGAGTGTGACTTCGCCCGCGACGTGGCCTTCCTCTACCCGCTCCATGTGATCATGGAGATCCTCGGCGTGCCGGAAAGCGACGAGCCCAAAATGCTGAAGCTCACTCAGGAACTCTTTGGCGCAGCCGACCCGGAAATGAACCGCACCGGCACAACAGACCAGGGAACCGAAGCGGGCGTCAGCGCCATCGCGGAAACGGTCGGCGAATTTATTGAATATTTCAACGCGCTAACGGAAGACCGGCGGGCAAATCCTCGAGACGATGTGTCCAGCGTCATTGCAAACGGCCAGATCAATGGCGAGCCCCTCGATCACTTTGCCGCCATGTCCTACTACATCATCGCCGCGACTGCGGGTCATGACACAACCTCCCACACAATAGCAGAGGGTCTGTGGGCGCTCTGTGACAATCAGGGGGAGCTCGCCAAGCTGCAAGCTGATCCCACCTTGATCAACGGGCATATTGAGGAATCGATCCGCTGGACCACCGCGGTGAAACACTTCATGCGCACCGCTACCGAGGATACGGAAGTTGCGGGTCAGAAAATCGCCAAGGGAGACTGGTTGATGCTTTGCTATCAATCCGGCAACCGGGACGAAGATCATTTCGACGACCCCTTCGCCTACCGTGTCGATCGCGACCCGAACAAACATGTTGCCTTCGGCTATGGCGCCCATGTTTGCCTGGGCCAACATCTCGCCCGAATGGAGATGCGCATTCTTTGGGAAGAACTCCTGCCACGCCTCGACACCATTGAGCTGTCTGGCGCACCTGAACGGATGAAGTCGTCCTTTGTCTGTGGTCCAAAATCGGTGCCAGTGACCTTCAAGATGAAGTGAGGTCAAAAGCAAAATGTCTGAGACAGACTTCAAAACCTGGCAATGTCGCACCTGCGGCTACATTTATGACGAAGCCGAGGGAGACGAGGGCGAAGGCCTGGCGCCTGGCACCCGCTGGGCCGACATTCCCGACGACTGGGTCTGCCCGCTCTGCGGCACACCCAAGTCCGACTTCGACATGATCGAGCTCTAGATCAAGCTTTATCCCACGGCCTGCACGTCAGCGAGGAAAGTATCGACATGGGCCCGCAAAGCCTCTGACTGATGACTCATCTGTGTGACCGACTCTGTAACACGCTTAGCCGTCGTACCGGAAAGATCAGCCGACTGCTGCACGCCCGTCATCGCCTGAGCAATTTCCTGCGTGCCAAGAGCAGCCTGCTGCACACTGCCGCTGATTTCCTGCGTCGCGTTCCGTTGCTCGGCAATTGCAGCTGCTACCGTCGCTGTGTATTCGTCGATATCCCTAATTGTCTGAGAAATATCGCCGATAGCCGACACCGAGTCTTTCGTGACAGCCTGAATGGCAGATATCTGCTCGCCGATCTCACCGGTCGCTTTAGCCGTCTGCATTGCCAGTTCCTTCACTTCTGATGCAACGACCGCAAATCCTTTGCCTGCCTCTCCTGCACGTGCGGCTTCAATGGTCGCGTTAAGGGCAAGCAGGTTGGTCTGCTCTGCGATATCATTTATGAGGCTCACAACGTCCCCAATACGTGTTGCAGCGTCTTCCAACCCATTCACAGATTGGGTTGTCCTATCCGCATCCTCAACGGCCTTTTGAGTAATCTGTGTCGTGGTGGTGATGTTTTGTGCAACTTCAGCGATCGAATTCGACATTTCTTCCGCTGCAGACGCCACAACTTGCACATTTGTACTGGCTTCTTCTGAAGCAGCCGCGACAGATGCGGTCTGAGTTTGACCCTCCGTTGCCACGCTCGACATATCCGACGCAGCCATGTCGAGAGTCGACATCGCCTCACCGATGACCGTCATTACCGACTCAAGAGAGGTATGGAACCTGTGTGTGATGGCCTCGACCTCAAGACGGCGTTTTTCCTTTTCCTCTAGATTGGCTTTTTCCCTCGCTGCCAGGGCCTGGGCTTCTTCAGTACGTTCCCTCAAGACACTGTAAGCATGTGCTGTTCTGCCAACCTCATCCTGCGTATCCACGTCCAACTCTCGGCTTGTGTCTCCATCAGCAAGGACTGTCAGGGCATCAATCACACCAATCAAGGGTTTGACAACCGCTCTTACGACAACAAAAGAAACCACGCCGCCGAGCCCAATTGCAGACACAGCCATAACCATGATCGTCATAACGGCGCTTTTTTCATGGGCCAGCACCGTCGCTAAAGACTGGGCTGTTAATTCTTCAATATCGAACAGGATCTCTTCGATTTCATGATCGAGCGCATCTTCCTCGGCAATTACCGCAGGTGCCTTTTCCCGGGCTGCCGATATTCGTCCTGTCTGCAACAGGCGGTTGACCTCATTTGCATGCTCTTCATATGTCAGATGGGCCGCGTCGAAATGCTTGAGGGATTTTAAGATCGCCTGGTAGCGCTCACGTGTATGGGCATCGCGGGTTAGAGAAATCGCTTCCTCTGCGATTTTCTCCGCCTTGATCACGTCAACATCGACCTGATGGCTGTATTTTTCAAATTTCTCAATATTGGCTTCAAGTGACTGACGCTCAGGAGATCCATAGTCCGCCAACCCTGCCCGCAGGGTCCGCTCAAAATAAACGGCTTGCTCAAGTTGCGCGAGCGCCACCTTTGTCACCATTTCGGTCAGCGGCATATGCTCCTCAGAGATTTCTTCAATCTCTGCAGTAATGCTGTTCATCTGCCAGAGCGTCACAGACGCTGTGGCGACAAAGCAGGAAATCAGAAAAACGATGACACCATAAAATTTGGTGGAAACTGAAAACTGGCCGAGAAACTTATGTCCGGCGGAAAGGGCCCCATTCATTGGCTTTCTCCGAAGTAAAAAGCCACCCGCCGCTATATTCCTTATCAAGAGATACCAAAACGCTAACACCGGAGAAAACAATGATGGTCTTTGTCTCCAATGCCAAAGACACGCCTGCCCTAGCGCACAGGCTAAGGGAAGAGATCAGGCGCTCGGCCAGAGCGCGGCTTTTTGGCCACACACCCTGAATAACACCCCCCGACGACCTGAAAATCGGGGCCAATCTGTCAATTACGCGACAGGAGCATCCTGAAATCTCCGTTAACTAAGTTGGTGCGCAGAATTAACCATGACAGAATTCTTAGCGGAGCCAGGAGAAGTGGGGCACACCATGTTGGGAAACACCAAAGGACAAGGAGCGCTGGCCGGCGCGTTCATATGCACACTGGCCCTAACCACTGTCCCCGCCCATGCGGATGAGAACTCCGTTTGTTTTTTTAACGGGCCCAGTTTCGAGGGGGCTGCCTATTGCACCTCCGCAGGCACCCGCAAAGGCATGATCGATCATCCCTTCGGCAAACGTTTCCGGTCTGTTGAACTCACCGGGAGCGCCGTCGTCCATATCTGCGAATATTCGGGCTTCGGCGGTCGCTGCATGGTGGTGGAGAAAAGCCAGCCCGATCTCGACACGCTCTATGTGAACAATGTCGAGTCCTTCGAAGTGCTGACCGTGGAAAGCTCCGGCGCCCGCTTCTTCAATCATGTGGGCTATGCCGACAGCGGTGTCCACATCGCGGGTGAATAGCAAATGCTACTCATCAGCTAAGCGCTGACCCGGTCACAGACCATATTTGAGACCAAGTGTTCCTCTGAGACCAAGTGTTCCTCTGAGACCAAGTGTTCCTCCAAGATCCGCCCATCCTGATTTGTCAAACCCCAATCCCCACCACTCAGAAGTGCTTAGGCACAACCTCGATTGTCCCCCTTACCAATACGCAAAACAACGCTCTATGTAAGCATTATAATAAACTAGTTGTTTCGTTTTGTGTTTGGGTCTTCAATAGTCCTTCCACAGACTAAGTGGGAAAAAAAGACAATCGGGAGAACATCATGGTTAGCTATCTAGAGAGTTTCCTCAGACGGACAAATTGTGCAGCCACCCCCGTCCTGGCTTCGATGATCGCAGCATTATTTCTCGCCGCCTGTGAGCATCAGAACGAAGGTGTCGTGAGCACAGCCCACCTGACTGCGAATACAAAAGCGCAGGCGACCCAAGACTATGACAAACGGTATTTTCGCCCTTCCGAGATTGACGCCCTTCATTTAGTCAATAAGGGAGATGCTTATTCAATCAGCATCATCTCCATCTTCGTCTGTAACTTTCATGAAATTGGGTGGCTTGATCTAACACTGTCTGCGAATTCCTCGGCAAGCTGTGACAATGGCAGCGGCGACGCCGGAGGCTCTCCAAACACTCGAGGCGAAATCGTATTGATTGCAAACGTTGTCGAAGGCCCTATCGGTGAGGACGATCCGTCAGCAGGCCGGGTTGTTTTCTATAGCTCGGATGTTCGTGAGTCAGGCCAGACAGTGAACGACAAGCCTATTTCGATTCAAGGCACTCAGTTTTACGACGGGACCGGCCTAAACATGTCTCTAGCTATGCTCGAGCTGGACAACCAAGAGAACGAAGCAGCCAAGAGCATGATGCAGACTCTCGCCAGCGTAGGAACCGCCGCATATCCACCGTCAAGCGCCGCCCTAGGTGCGTTATCCAAATTGGGCGACAGCTTGTTATCTGGCAATCAAGACGACACTGAGTTCTGGCGTCGCATAACTTTCGACCCACCACGGACCACAAGCAGTGACAACGGGACCAGTGTCTACAGAAATCCACTAGCCGAGGGTTATATTGCCTTTATGCGCAGCGAGGACAGAAGCGCAGATTTACGTTTTGATGCAGATGAGAGAGGCTGGACCATCTGTCCTCGGCAAGGCGAAATCATGGTTGGAAACTGCAACGAAGGAAAAATATACCGCGAACGAAGCTGGGTTCTTGTGAGGATCTCAAAGGAGGACAAAGGCACAGCGACTAATCTGGAAGCTCGCGAAACGCTAGCGCAGTTACAAGAACGCCTTAGTAACTCAGCGAAAGCGGGAGTGGACATGACAAATATTGTCGCGAAAATCTCAGAAGTTGCGACCGAGGTACTGAACGCCGAAGCCGCAAATATCAAAGAAAATTTGGAGGCGGGCGCTAAAGCAACCCCGCCCGCGCGATAATAGCTGCCTCCTCTGTTTCTTGACCAATATAACGGGACGCACTGATCAGGAGTGATCCAGGATAGAATTTGTATACTCCTGACACATCCTGACAGGTGAGACGCCCTGCCCTCTTTGAAACCGGATGATTCCGGGCCATATTGGGGTCATGAGCACCAAGACAGATCAGCCGGGATTCTCCGAAGCACCGGGCGCGAGTTTCGTGCCTCAAAGCCCTGCGCCTGAAAACGCAGTCGTTGAGCGCGCGCCAAACGGCGACCCCCTGGAAGACTTCACGCCCCACCGTCCCGCACGCCCGGAAAAGTCCGAAGGCGGCATCGCCTTCAAGCTCGTCTCGCAGTTTGAACCCAAGGGAGACCAGCCCGAAGCGATCAAGGAGTTGGTAGCCCAGGTAAACGCCGGCGAGCGCGACCAGGTGCTGCTTGGCGTCACCGGCTCCGGCAAGACTTTCACCATGGCGAAGGTCATCGAGCAGACCCAGCGCCCGGCCATCATCCTCGCGCCCAACAAGACGCTCGCCGCCCAGCTCTATGGCGAGTTCAAGAACTTCTTCCCGGACAATGCGGTCGAATATTTCGTGTCCTATTACGACTATTACCAGCCGGAGGCATACGTCGCCCGCACGGACACCTATATCGAAAAAGAAAGCTCAATCAACGAGCAGATCGACCGCATGCGCCACGCTGCGACGCGCGCGCTGCTGGAGCGTGACGATGTCATCATCGTGGCCTCTGTCTCCTGCATTTATGGCATCGGCTCGGTGGAAACCTATTCGGAAATGACCTTTACCGTGAAGGTGGGCGACAAGCTCGACCGCAACCAGCTGATCGCGGACCTGGTGGCGCTGCAATATAAGCGCAACGACAATGCCTTCCAGCGCGGCACCTTCCGCGTGCGCGGCGACACGGTGGAAGTCTTCCCTGCCCACCTGGAAGACCGGGCCTGGCGCGTCAACATGTTTGGCGACGAAGTGGAGGAGATTGTCGAGTTCGATCCCCTGACCGGCCACAAGACAGACCGCCGCCCCTTCATCAAGCTCTACGCCAACTCCCACCACGTGACCCCCGGCCCAACGCTGCAACAGGCGGCGACCCTGATCAAAAAGGAGCTCGGCGAGCGCCTGGACGAGTTGAACGCCCAGAACAAACTGCTGGAAGCCCAGCGGCTGGAACAGCGCTGCAATTTTGACATTGAGATGATGCTCGCCACCGGCAGCTGCGCAGGGATCGAGAACTATTCCCGCTACCTCACCGGCCGCAAGCCCGGCGAGCCGCCCCCCACGCTGTTTGAATATATCCCGGACAATGCCCTCATCTTTGCCGATGAAAGCCATGTGAGCGTGCCCCAGATCGGCGGCATGTATCGCGGCGACTATCGACGGAAATCGACCCTGGCGGAATTCGGCTTCCGCCTGCCAAGCTGCGTGGACAATAGACCGCTGAAATTTGAGGAATGGAACGCCATGCGGCCGCAGACGGTCTATGTCTCCGCGACGCCGGGCCCCTGGGAGATGGAGCGCACCGGCGGCGTCTTCGTGGAACAGGTGATCCGCCCCACAGGCCTCATCGACCCGCCGACGGAAATCCGCCCCGTCGACACGCAAGTGGATGATCTGATTGACGAGTGCAAACAGGTGGCCCAGCGCGGCGGGCGCATTCTCGTCACCACGCTCACCAAGCGCATGGCCGAAGACCTCACCGAATATATGCACGAACAGGGCATCCGCGTGCGCTACATGCATTCCGACATTGAGACGCTGGAGCGCATCGAGATCATTCGCGACCTGCGCCTTGGCGCCTTTGACGTGCTGATCGGCATCAACCTCTTACGCGAGGGCCTCGACATTCCCGAATGCGAGCTGGTGGCGATCCTCGATGCAGACAAGGAAGGCTTCCTGCGTTCAGAAACCTCGCTCGTGCAGACCATTGGCCGCGCAGCGCGGAACGTGGATGGCCGCGTCATCCTCTATGCGGACAAGATGACGGGCTCCATGGAGCGCGCGCTGGCCGAAACCGCAAGGCGGCGGGAGAAGCAGGAAGCGTACAATAAGGAACATGGCATCACGCCGGAAAGCATTCGCAAGAATATCGGCGACATCATGGAGAGCATGTACGAGAAAGACCATGTGATGGTCGACACGGGCGATGAGACCGTGGAACTTGTCGGCCACAATCTGCGCGCCCACATTCAGGACATGGAAAAGCGGATGAAGGACGCCGCCGCCGACCTGGAATTCGAGGAAGCCGCGCGCCTCCGCGACGAAATCCACCGCCTGGAACAGACGGAACTCGCCATCGCCGACGACCCGTTTGCGCGCCAAAGCGCCGTCGCCGCGGCAGGAGAGAAAGACAGACCCCTCGCAAGATCAGCCCAGGGCAAAGCCGGCACAAGAACGTTTAAGAAATCGGGCCAGACCAAACCACGGCGTCGTAAGGGGCATTAGGCCCTCACACTGCCGTTTCGACTAAAAATAGCCTCGCGCTAAAGCTTTTTGCTCACCATTTCCATCTTGAACCGGAAAACAGTCTGTAAGGTGATCCCGAAACCGCTTGAAGCACTCAACATCTAATGGATGGTCCTTCAAAAACTGCGAATGATCATCCTGAGCCGCTAGCCGCCCCTGAGCCGTCGAAAATGCTGACCTAACGTTCGACGAAATCCGCTTAGATTTTCGAAGAACTATCACTTCATCGATTGCGGTTAGTCTGGTGTTAATCGGGGTCATGTCCAGCCATTCACAAAGAAGTACGTACTTGGCTCCAGATACAGCCCGTTTAAGTTCGCTGGCTGTCTGCGAAGCCTCTTGAAACATCGTTTTATCCAAGTTGGTTTTTATTTCACTTGCGAAAAAGGAAACGTCAAATTTCTCCTTCAGCGAATCCGCAGGATCATCGCTCGGACTGATAGACAAGTCATAAGTTCGAGCTATAGAAAAATCTTGGTCTTTGTGTTTAACAAAAACGCCACCGTCTGAAAGCTTCATGCGAGGAGATGAAAATGACAGCCCAGAGAAGCTCTTTCTCGGACCACACTCAAGGCTTGGAATAGCTTCAAGCCCGGGAATTATCCGAACGTCGAACAATCGAGGAAGAAACTCCTCGAGCACTGTGTTGTCTAACTTCAGCTGCCCTTTTTGCCGATAGAGAAAGTCGTTCTCAGAGGAAAAAATTAGATCGAATTCGACAGCGTATTTGTAGTCATTCAACAGCTCCACTAAACCTTCTAGTAACTGATCACCATCACCCTCCAACTCATCCATATTCGTTCGCCACGCATTGTAAGATTCGATGAGTCCCTCGACCCGCTTTAGGTCTGCTGCAGGTAGTTTCGGATTTTTGGCCAACGCATACAACTTTGAACCATGCGGCTGGTCATCGGCTCTCTTCTCAGTAGCCATTGCGTATGCCATTCATTTTTGCTTCCTACACTTTAAGTGGCGACGGTTGTATTGCGTCTGCTTTGTTGAGCGCCAGCGCAATTTCGTCGGCCACTTCGCTTGAACAAACCTCCAAGCTTTTTCGCAATGCCTGGGATCCAACCGCACGTCCTATCTGGACAGCCTCGGAAAAATCAGAATTCGTCGTGCCAAACGTGATCACATCCTCAACAATAGTTTTTCCAAACCTATTGACAAACGATCTCTCGTTCCATTCCCGCACCGACATACCCAGCCCCTCTGAGCCAATCGCGGCCAGAAGCTCACCATTCTTAAAAGCAGTTCGGCGAACATTAGACTCTCGACCGACCACAAAAGTCGCCGACGCTTCCTTCCTTAGAACACGACCGACCTCCGCGAAAAGCTGCGCCATATCCATGCAATATTGGATAACAGTCATGAACCGATTTGCTCGGTGCTTTCGATTGGCGCCAATCTCCGACACTGCGGCAGCCAAAGGAGCATACCCAAAGGCCTCAACAACAGGCCTATAGTTTTGATGATAGTTGAAGACGTTGATGTAGGGAGGCGAAGTCAACAGATAGGAAACACTATTGTCTTCAAGGGGTAAGGCGCGGGCATCCCCAAGGCATGCATTCAATCGATTTGATGAGATCGGTAACGACAATACAATCTCTTTGATCTGCTTTAGGGACCTTCTGAGCTGTTCTGCGTTGCAACTCACTGTGTTCTTCGCCGCAAGCATCAACAAAATTTTCATTAGCGGAAGGAGCTCATCATCCATGCCAGCAGCGATAATATCCCCCCAAAGGTCTTTCACCGACCGCGAGCTCTTAGGTATTGCAGCCCCTAGATCTTCAGTCGCTATGGATCGGCAAATCCGGGCCACATGAACCTCAATCTGATCAACAAGGTCCATTCTTTCGTGCATTGAAATTTTGCAATAGGCGACAACCCTAGCCAACTCAATCGCAGCCGGATTCACATCACATCCAAACGAATCTCTCGAAAGTCGAGCCGCTTCGATCTGAACCGTGCCACTGCCGCAAAACGGGTCAACAATGATTCCGTCGTCCAATGCATAGTTCGAGATTAGATGTTCTACAAGCTGAGGGCTGAACTGCCCACGCCAAGGAAACATGCTAGTTCGGGTCTTAGACGAAATATCCAAGAGCTTTTGGAAAGGCGAAATCGCAACTCTCTGCGAGACTTCGACTCTCTCAATCGCATCTTGAGCGCTAAAACCAGTCTCGTTCATTTCCAACAACCTTACACATGAGCGGTGCTCAAACTTACAAGGCACCTAACCTCAATATTGCCGATTCTCATCATGGCGTATATCCCCCTCCCCCTAAACATTTGATTCTGCTATGCTGAGCACGCGGCGGGCAAATTCCCGGCCTTTTTTGTGCCGCTCCTCTAAACGAGGAGCGCGGGGGCTTCAGAACCCCAAATTCTCAGAGATACAGCAAGCGGCGTTTGGTTTTACACGGGCGAGACATACGTGGCCGGATGACGGTTACGTATGTCCAGGGCTTCGGCCTAAAGGTAATCGTGCCCTCTGTCTTAGGAGGGATACTAACGTCCGGCTTTTCTCTCTTTGCCGGACACGCCTCTCCCGAAACGGATGACGAGGCCACCACGCCCATCGCTTGGCGCGCACGCCCCGTCCAAAACAGGAGGGGCTGACATGACCTCCCCAGATGATCCAGAAGATGGTGATCCAAGAGACGGTGACCCAAGAAACGGCGGCAAAGCCACCGGGGACGGCACCCCACAAGACGAACAGCAAGACGAGCTGAACCTCGCCTATCTGCCGCCCCACGCAAGGGCCTATTACGCCAATGCGGACGAGCGCATTCAAAACGCGCTGGCCCATGTGAACCCGGCGCGCGCGGTCTCTTTCCTCCGCAAGACTCCCCAAAATCAGAAATGGGACCCCATGCGGGGCAAGAGGCGCTCATGCGCGCGCTGATGGCGGAGCGCCAGCACCACCGCACCGCCGCCCGCTATTGGCTGGATGTATATGGGGAGCTGGTGGGGTGAGGGTTCGTTTCGTCACTCGGGCGTCCCTCCCCCCACAATGTCATTACCCGGCTTGTCCGGGTAATCCAGGGTTACAGAATAGAAGCCTGTACACGACGCTCCTGGACCACCCGAACAAGTCGGGTGGTGACAGCGTTTATGTGTGGGTCAAGCCAGAGCATGACATCTAGCGATGTTCTGCCTTGACCCTGCCCCAATCTAAACTCACAACAGCACCATGAAAAAATTCGGACGCATCTACCTGATTTCCTATGCACTGATTTTCTCCGTGATGACGGCCCTGCTCGTCAGCACTTACACGCTTCTGCCATCCAAACTTGGGCGCAGCGATGATGACACCTCCAACGCGGTTTGTTTCCAAGACGGGAAAGACAAGTTCGGCCTGACTGTTACCTGCCAGCCCCCAGCGCCTGAGTTCATGGGAAGCGTCTGGACAGTGAGCAACCAAGCCTTCATTTCGACGACTTTTTCTCCCCTGTTCGGTTTCACACAGGTACTTTCTACCGAACGGTCGAGTAATTCACTTGAGGACATCATCAAAATGGTGGGCCGCTCATTCTTGTTTTTCTCATACGGTTTGCTTGGTGTCTCACCCCACCTTCTTGCATTAATCCTCGTGATACGAAGGATCAAAGCCCGCGTGCGCGGTCCCCACAGTCAGCGTGCCTGAACCAAAAAAACTTATCCTCCCCCCTGTCTGAGACCCCATTTAATAGGGCATCTCCCGCCCATGTGAGGGGCGTGTCGACCGTTCAGTCAGGCGGGTGGGAGTGCGGCTTTCGGGCGGGAGAGTTGACGGCTTCCGTACCGGAGCAACCTGCAAGAGGACCGGAGAGACCCTCCGGGGCGGGCACTTAAGGCCCGGTCACGACCGGCGGATGAAAGTCCAAAGGTACGGCCCGGGAGAAACAGGCGCTTAGCTCGGGATATGATGGATGGCAGCGATTGCAGCAGCCGCGCGCGGAGTGCCGGAAGGCCTCTAAAAAAGAAACACAGATGAGGCGTTGCGGCATTCCGCGTCCCTCACGACTTTTGCGACCCGTGGCGGAGACATTCGGCGCGGCGGGTTTGGCGTGCGCGAACTCTACACACTGTCATCCTCGTGCTCGACACGAGGATCCATAGTGAATCGAAAGGCTGCTTGGACCCTCGGGTCAAGCCCGAGGGTGACAGTTATTGAGTGACTGAAATCAGAGCGAACATGCCCTCACGAACAGCCCTCAACCCAGTGCACTTCCGGCGGGCGGCCGACGCGGTAGGCGGTGACCTTGCCCTCGTCGGTTTCAAAAACGATGCCCCGCGCGTCCGAGAGCGTCACGATGTAATCCGTGCCCACACCATATTTGTTGGGCTCGGTTTCCACCTTGCCGCCCCAGGCGGCAGTGATGTCGCCAACCGGGCTGCCAAGGCCAACGCCATTCGGCAGCGAGGGCCCCGTGGTCACCCCTTCCGGCCCCATGCTGCTCACATCAAGTCGCGCGGCCATACCCTGCACAATCATGAGATAGAGAGGCCCTGCCGGATGATCAAAGCGCACATAGTGGCACTCCGGATTGATCGGGCCAGACGCCGCAATCTCCGGATCAGCGAGATTGACCGCCTCACCAATCACGTACGGGCCGTAGCCCACTTCCGTAAAAGGGCGCACAGGCTTTTGCGGGGGAATGGGCGCGGCCTCAAACTGGCTGCCCCGCGGGCGCGGGGTTGCAGGGGTGAGAAAATCGCTCGGCGGCGGCAGGGCTGTGCCCTTCTCAATCTCGGGAGATCCGCCCACGTCCGGCGAGAGGTCAATCCCGTCAATGGCGGCAAAAGCGGAGCACGTCCCAATCACCAACAAAATGCAGCCGTCCACCAAACCCAAACCAAGAAACCGACCCATGACCACCAACTCCCAACACACCGCTCAAAAAAACCGACAACCAACAGGCCGCCAGTGTGACCGCAATTAACCAAAGAAGGAAGCGGCTTAAATCCTGCAAGGAGAGACTATGAGCCCTCGCATCTGTTCCATATTGGCACCGATTGCCGCCTTCCTGTGCCTGATTGGGCCAGGTCACGCCCTGCCCCAGGTCGAGCTGCGCGGGTCGGATTCGAAACTGACCCAGATCGGGATTGAGCCGCGCCTGCCCGCCTCGCAGTTTCTGACGCCAGATGAGGGTCTGAGGGCTACGATTCCCGCTGCCACCAAAGCCGAGATCGAGGCCGCCGGCGACGCGCTTGTGCAGAAATACACCCCGATCCGCGAAAAGGGCGCGCGCGTACATCTGGATCTCTATACCGACCGCGCCGAGCAGACCGGCAAACTGGAAGACCTCGCCCTCACCGCCAATTACACGGTGAGCTGGTAGAGACAGGTCAGCGCTGCCCGTTTTGCATTCTGTTAATTCCATCGGTCTAGTCTGGAGGAATGGGTGCGCATCAAGATCAAAATCCGGCTTTGCAATCGCCAAAAACCGTCGGCTTTGCCGATCTCTGGTATCGCGCTCGGACAGTCGTAAAAACCACCATTCCATTAAAGACCGACATGCCCTTGATGGACCTGGCGCCCTTCATGGCCAACCTCGCCATGCTGAAGCACGAGCCCGACGGCCGCGCACGCTATACTCTGTTCGGCACCGGCCTTGCCGCCGCTTTTGGCCAGGACCTCACCGGCCAATATGCCGAAACGCCCATGAATGAGGAGGCCCGCGCGAAGCTTGAAGCTGTCATCGCCGCCTTCTACGAGGAGCATGGCCGCGATGCTCTCTTTGGGCGCTGGACCCTGTCCAAGGCGCGCACTTCCAGCGGTCGGTTGATTGAATTTGAAAACCTGGCCCTTCCCTATCGCGAAGAGAATGACGACAGCATCCGCTACATCGCCTACGCCATCGCCCTCACCACCCTGGATTTCGGCGAAGGCATGGTGGAACGCTTTCCTGATACAGCAACACGCATGTTCAACGCAGAAACAGATCGCCCCGACTGGCTACAGCAGGACCCCGAGTCCGCCGCACTGATTGTCGAGGCCAATGTTGCCTAAAGCCGGGGTCGCCTAGAGCCTGCGTCCCTAAAAACTGGCTCCTCCCTGCCGAACCCCTTACAAATAGACCATGGCAGATCACGCACTCCTTATCGGCACCACAGGCATGCTTGCCCCGGTCGCCCGGCAGATTGTTGGCGAAAGCCAGCACGCAACGCTCTGCGCCCGCGGCGCAAGCAAGTTCTCTTTCGGCGAAAGCTTCCTTGACGACAAGGTCATGAAGCTTCCCCTCGACTATACGGACGAGACCCATTTCCTCGACACGCTCCGTGTGCGCGGTCCGGTTGACCTCGCCGTCACCTGGCTTCACCCGGAAGCACACTCTTTGCGGGACGGCATCGCCGACTGTGTAATCCCCGGCGGCAAGATCATCGAAATCATGGGCTCCGCCTCCGGCAAGCCAGACGGCTTTGCAGACCAGCGTCTGGACGCCATGCAGACTCAGGGCGGCAAAACCTATCGCCAGGTTATTCTGGGGTTTGTTGTGGAAGACGACAGCTCCCGCTGGCTCACCCATGACGAAATCTGTGACGCCACCCTGCGTGCCTATCGGGGTTTCGACACCCGCACCATTGCCGGAACTCTGGAACCCTGGGAGAAGCGACCATGAAACATCTGATGGCGGCCCTGGTCGCAGTCTTCGCCACACCTGCCCTCGCCGATTTCAACGAAACACCCATGGCACCGCCGCCGCAGGATGTCATTGATCGCGCTTTGGATGACCCAGACTGCTTCCTGCCAGAAGCATTTGATGTCCTGGAAATGTGGGACGGCACGACACTAGATTCCAACACACGCATACACATCGTGCCCTGCCAGCTTGCCGCCTATAACATGATCTCCAAGGTCATCATTGAACGCCGCGACGATGAGGGAACAGAATCTACGTTCGACCTGCAAAGTTTTGCCGACTACTCAACCCTCTATGGGTGGACAGCCTCCGACACACTCACCAACACCTTCATAAACCCAGAAACAGGGCACTTAGCGCACTTTCACAAAGGGCGCGGCGTTGGTGATTGTGGCGCCAGCGGCTCATGGGAGTGGACGGGCTTTCTCTTTGCCATGATCGAGTACAGAGTCCATGAGGCCTGCGATCAAAGTCTGATGCCCGACACTTGGCCCATCGTCTACCAACGTGCGTCCAGGCCGGAATCAGCAATAAGGCCGGATCCCGTCATCGACTCCCCAGAAACCGAGACCGCCGATTGTTCTGTGGCTCCCTTCTGCGAAGACCGCCGCTATTTCAAAGACTTTCTTGTCGCATGCAGGCAACCACGCGGTGACGGCTCCCGGTTTTGTTCTGCCAACACCTATGTTCATGATACGGAAGCCCCCGCCGGGTATGAATATCAACTGCGCGTCAGCCGCGAACGGCGCGATGCCCCGCTACGCATTTCATTCATTGCCGTTTTTGAGATGATGGATCGAAGTAAACCGATGACCATCAGCATTGACGGCGAGCGGATCGCCGCACTTCAGCCGCACGAAATTGAAACGCCTGAAGCCATCAACGATTATTTCGTCGGTCCACAAGAGAAAACAGATCAACTGGTGGAAGCTATGCGCGCAGGCGCCAACATCACGATCACCTATCGAAGCGAGCACGGACAGAACCTCGCGGTGCCCTTTTCTCTGTCAGGTCTGACAGCTTCGCTTCTGTGGATGCAGGAAAACGCCGGAAACTGAACTCACGAAGCTGTGCATGGACGAGCGGTGCCAAGCATCTATCCTGAAGGCATTGTTCTTAAAGGGGGAGCCCATGCGCGCACTCACACTCATCGCAACTGTTCTGACAGTTCTCGCAACGCCGAGCTTCGCTGAAGAGGAGACAATCCTGCGTGAGGGTACGATGTCTCTTGAGACCATGCACACAATCCTCGAGCGGTTGGATGACGACCTGCAAAATCAAAATGGCAATTGGCAGCTCACCATTGCCGATGTGCCGGTTGTCATCGTCACCGATGCAGTGAACAACAGAATGCGTATCATGGTCGCCATCCGTAAAGCAGATACGCTCACGCCAGAAGATCTCACCCGCATCATGCAAGCAAATTTCGACAGTGCGCTGGACGCCCGCTATGCGATTGCAAAGGACATCCTTTGGAGCACCTTCATTCACCCACTCAGCACGCTTCATGACCGGCAGCTCATTGAAGCCATAGGGCAAACGGTGAACCTAGCCCGCACCTATGGCTCCAGCTACTCGTCTGGCCTACTGCTCTTTGGCGGTGGCGACAGCGGCGCCATTCAGCAACGTGAACTCATCGACCAATTGCTGAAACAGGGCCAGCCGACGTAACAGCTCAGCTCAGAAGATATTGGCCGACATCTTTTACATCGAAGATGAGCGAAATCCACAAGGTTGCCAGCGCCAGCACATACCAGACACCGTAAATGCTCTTCACCTCAATCTGGGAGAAGCGCCGGGCCATATAAATTGCGACCGGTAACCAGAGAATAAGATGAGTGATCCCCCACAGTCCGTTCCAGCCCACATAAACGCCCAGGATCATGGTGGCCGGGATCGTCAGCACCATGGCGAGCAGCAGCCAGCGGGCTTCAACCTTAAAAACAGCAAACACCAGAGCGCCCAGCCCCAACACAAGCATCATCCAGTTCATCCACAGCTGCACCCATTGCGGCAACGCAGCGATGTAAACTTCCTGTTCCGCCTGCGCGATAGCCCAGGCATCCATAAATTCTGCAAACATGGGTTCCCCTTCCCTCACCTTGATTGGTTCTTGTTATTGATGACTATTGTCGAACCTTTGGATCGAGCCTGCATCTGACAATCTCGTGAGACAAGAAGAAAGAACGCCATGCCCCGCAAAAGTGACAAGGGAAACGCCGGCAAAGCCTACTTGGCCCACCCGGAATGGGTGAAAGGCGCCTGTGGCTGCGGAATAGTGCAATTCGAAATCAAGTACCCAGCCCGTTGGGCCTATCACGACCACTCATCCGCCACCCGAAAAATTATGGGAACCGCGTCGGTAACCTATGTCGGATCCTGGCGCAAAAGGTTCAGGTTCACCGGTGGTGAAGAGGCTCTCACGGACCATCGAGACGACGACAAGGGTATTACACGACGCTTCTGCATCGAATGCGGAACGCCTGTCGCCTATGAGCGCGACGCATCACCGCACATGATCAACACGCCAAGAGGGCTTTTTGCTGAAGGGGTTGGCCGCGAACCGCGCTACCACGTTCGAATGGGAGAAATGCCAGATTGGGCCTATACCGGCGAGCAGGTCAATCCGCTCAAAGATTATCCATCTGTGCTGTATGAACGTCCGCGCAAAACGAAAAAACGGACACCGCCCGACGACATGTTTTAGGTACATTCAGGAACGCTAAGCCTAGTCCACATCTGGGTTCACACGCGCATACCCTTCTTCACGGATACGGTCCAAATGAGGCACAATCGCCTCATGCGGCGTACCAAGTGAATGCAGGACATCAGACGCGAGCTGCAAGGATGCTTCCAGCGTTTCTGGAACAATGCCCGTTGCTCCAAGCTTGATGAGCTCCTGAGAATGCGTCAAATCATGAGCACGCACAAACACCGGAAGTTTCGGCCATTTAGCACGAACGGAGGCAACCCCTTTGGTGCTCGCAGCATAGTCATTCAGCGTGATGACAATTGCCGCAGCACGATCGGCCCCGACCCGTTCCAACACATCATGACGTGCTGCATCACCATAAAAGACCGGCTCGCCGCTCTTTCTGGCTTCTTGCGCACGGGCCACACTCATATCCAGCGCTACAAAGGGAACCATCTGCTCTGACAAAAGACGAGCAACCGTGCGACCAACGCGTCCATATCCAGCTATAATGACGTGTCCGCTCAAATCATCATCAATCGATGACACTTCGATTTCTTTCTCAACGCGATAGCGCCGCGCCAGGAGAGAAGAAACCCCATTACCCACAATCATGAGCAGCGGGGTTAGGGCCATAGACACGCCGGCGACAATCAGCATGTATTGCGCAACATCACGGTCGAGCACGCCGCCAGCCATAGCGCCACCAATGATCACAAACGCAAATTCACCCCCGGCGCTTAACAGCAAACCGGTCCGCACTGCCTGACTGGCCGTCACACCAAATGCGACCGTGAGGGATGAGATCATGATCGCCTTGATGCCGATCAGGCCGACAACGCCCAGGAAGATTTCATAGGGAATGGCTTGCATGATCGCGAAATCGAGCCCCATCCCAACGCTGATGAAAAAGAGGCCAAGCAAAAGACCCTTGAATGGCTGAATGTCAATTTCGATCTGCGGACGGAATTCCGTCTCCGACAGCACAAGGCCAGCGAGGAAGGCGCCCAATGCCATGGAGAGACCAGACTGGCCGGTCGCCCAGGCTGTACTGAGAACCGCCAGCAGCGTCAAAGCCATAAAGAGCTCTGGTGACCGAGCCCAAGTAACGAGGCGAAACAGGTACCGGAGCGCATAGCGACCAACGATGAGGATGAAGGCAATAGCTGCCACTGCCTGCAAGACCGCGAGCCCGATCAACTTGACAAGATCAAGCGGACCGTCTGCCCCCCCGTTAGACAAGATCGCGACCAGCATAATGAGCGGCACAACGGCCAAGTCCTGAAAGAGCAGGATCGAGAATGTCCGACGCCCCATCGGCGTTGCAAACTCGCTGCGTTCAATCAACACCTGGGTAACAATGGCAGTAGAGGAAAGGGCAAGTGCAAAACCAATGACCACGGAGGCTTCAATGGAATTGCCCCACATGCTCGCAAAGAGCGCGAGGACAGTCCCGCATATAAGCACCTGCAGCCCGCCCAAGCCAAAAATCAGACGACGTAACGCCAACAGACGTTCAAATGGCAATTCGAGCCCAATAGTAAACAGAAGAAAAACAACACCCAGCTCAGCCAACCGGGCGACGCCCTCAGTGTCCGCAATCACCGCGAGGCCAAAGGGGCCGATCAGGGCCCCTGCTGCCAGATACCCCAATACGGGACTGGCTCTCATCCATTGGAACAGCGGCACAATCAGCACGGAGGCAACCAGAAAGACCACAATCTCCCTCAGATAGGGAATGACCTCTGTATGCCCTGCACCCGCTTCCACCAGCCATATCTCCATCACTATCGCGTGTTGCGGGCATGCCACGCACACGTCAGCCCAATTTGAGCGGTTTTACTTCAGCCGGAAGGCCCCTATATATGGAGGATAGGGGATCGACGTTAAGAAAGAAAATAAATGACCGCCGACGGGAGCTTCACCGCGATAGCACACTCTTGGATCGATTCCATGATCCATCGCGACTTCTTCTACCGGAGTGGCTTCGCATGATGTACCTGTCGCTAATCAGCGGTTTTGTCATTCTGCTGTTTTGTGGCGACCTGTTGGTACGTGGCGCAGTCTCCCTTGCTCTGAAGCTGGGCATTCCATCCATGCTCATCGGCCTGACGGTGGTCGCCTTTGGGACCTCCGCGCCTGAGCTTGTTGTGTCTATTCGAGCAGCCCTGACCGGCGTGAGCGGCATCGCCATCGGGAATGTTGTCGGGTCCAATATCGCAAATGTGCTTCTCGTACTGGGCATTCCCGCTCTGATTTATCCCACACTTTGCGATCAGGTCTCCGTCCGCCGAAACACCCTCTTCATGGTGGCAGCAACCCTAATATTTATATTCCTCTGCCTGTTTGGTCAGCTTGTATTCTGGCAAGGATTGATCCTTTTTACCCTCGTTCTTCTGTTTCTTGGATATGTCGCAACCCACGCGGTTAGCACAGCAAACGGGTCTGGTGTCTCCCCAGTTGAAGAAGAATTCGAACTCCCCGACGAGAGCTCGGGGCTTCCCAAAAACCCCATTATGATTGCCCTCTTTCTTGGAGCCGGAGTGCTGGGACTTCCGTTGGGTGCCCACTTCATTGTTGACGGTGGGACGGAGATCGCCCGCGCCTTCGGCGTCTCAGATAGCGCCATCGGCCTGTCTCTCATTGCCTTCGGCACCTCGCTGCCGGAACTTGCCACGACCGTTATCGCGGCGCTACGTCGCCAGGCTGACATTGCGGTTGGCAATGTCCTAGGCTCCAATCTTTTCAATATTCTGGGAGTTATGGGCATCACTGCCATGGTGGCCCCGATCGACGTTCCCCCTGCATTCATCTGGTTCGATCTTTGGGTGATGCTGATCGCTGCACTGTTGGTCGTGCCATTTGCCATGTCCAAAGGCACCATCACGCGCTCAGCAGGCGCCTTTTTCCTGATCGGCTATGTCGCCTATCTCTATTTCCTCTTTGTTGCGGACCGTGCCGCTACAATGCATGGCGCATAAGTTCCGAAGATGACAAACCCCTCTGTGAAAAATGTGCTCATTACCGGCAGTGCGAAGCGCATTGGCCGCGCCATCGCACTTGAGCTGGCAGCTGAGGGTTGGGGCGTCGCAGTTCACTATGGCGGTTCAGATGAAGCAGCAACCAAGACCGTTCGAGATATTGTGGAAGCAGGAGGCCGCGCATCCGCCTTTCAGGCAGATTTGGCGGATGTGAGCACCCTCTCTGCACTTGTCGAACAAGCTCATGCTGAACTTGGCCCGCTGACGGCCCTCATCAACAATGCCTCCTTATTCAAAGATGACGATCTGGAGACCCTGACACCGGACAGCTGGTCAGCCCATATGGATACGAACCTGCGCGCGCCCTTGTTCCTCGCCCAGGCATTTGCAAAACAGTTACCCGAGGGTGATCCGGGGAACATCATCAACATCATCGATCAGCGGGTGTGGCGCCTGACGCCCCGCTTCCTCTCCTATACGGCCTCCAAGGCAGGGCTATGGACCCTGACACAAACCCTCGCACAAGCGCTGGCTCCAAAGATCAGGGTCAATGGCATAGGTCCTGGCCCCACCCTTTCAAACGACCGCCAATCCAGCGCCGATTTCGAGGCACAGGCAGCATCCACTCTTCTGCAGCGCCAGATTTCGATGGAAGAAATTTGCGCAGCGGTCAGATTTATCCTTGCCAGTCCTGCTATGACAGGCCAAATGATCGCACTAGACAGCGGTCAGCATCTCGCCTGGGAAACCCCTGACGCTGTCGGACCCGAATAACGTCTTAGAGCGCAAACAAGGACCCTAATTCCATGAGCCATCGCTCCTCAAACAATGACGAAGACCCGAACGCCAGTTTGGACAATGTGACACGCCTGCGGATCGCCGATGGGTCCCAGTCTATCCGCCATGTCTTTGTTCGCGACCTGGTGCTTGAAGGGGAAATTGGCGTATACGCGCACGAAAAAGACGGCTTTCAGCAACCCATGCGCTTCAATATTGACCTCACGGTGCGGGAAGTGGCCCATGGCGATGCGCTGGAGAATGTCGTTTGCTACGAACAAATCGTCAATAAGATCAAAAACCTGCTGACCGAGGGGCATGTCAACCTGGTCGAAACCCTTGCTGAGCGCATCGCATCCAGATGTTTGGAAGACGCTCGGGTGGAGTGCGCGAGGGTTCGTGTAGAAAAGCTAGCGGCGATTGCAGAAGTGGCAAGTGTAGGTGTGGAAATCGAGCGTGGGCGGGCTCTGAGTTAAGCCAGAAACGCGCCTAAATAAAACAACAAGACTACCTTTAGACCGTTGAATTTTTTCACATTTTTGTCATCTATGAATAGACCGCATGCGGACATTTGTGCACACGGCGGCCACCGCCCAATTAACCATAAGGTCTAGCACCCTAGACTGGGGCTAATCGCCAGAAACAATCAGACCGCTCAGAAAACCTGTTTCTTTTCAATGAGTTAGAAATATGCGATTTGGACCCAATATTCGAATAATCGTTGTGCGACAATCAGTTGCATCGAATTCCTTGAGATTCTCAACAACTTTATCCACAGGCCACAGGTGAAACAGATCGGTACAGTAAAGACGCAAAGTTTGGGGAATAAAAGCGGCAGCTGACACGCCCTTCTATTCAACTATCTTACGCCACTACTACATCGATCCAGCCATCATAAAACTCTACACAAACCGGACTAGGGAAAGCGATGAACAAAGACGCCATGAACAGTGAAGCAGAAGAGCTTCATGGCGCGGCTTTGATCGCTGAAAAGGTCAAAACCCTGCCTGACAGCCCCGGCGTCTACAGGATGCTGAAAAGCAATGGCGACGTTCTCTATGTGGGAAAAGCTCGCAGCCTGAAAAAACGCGTGACGAGCTACACCAAACTTGCTGGACACTCCAATCGCATCGCGCGCATGATCTCATCCACAGAGGCCATGGAATTCATTACCACGGCGACAGAGACCGACGCGCTCCTGCTTGAAGCCAATCTCATCAAGCAGCTAAAGCCCCGCTACAATGTCCTGCTGCGCGACGACAAGTCCTTTCCCTATATCTTGCTCACCTCTGATCATGATTATCCGCAGGTAGTGAAGCATCGCGGCAGCCGCTCACGAGACGGCGACTATTTCGGACCCTTCGCCTCTGCAGGTTCTGTCACTCGAACCCTCAACACCCTCCAGAGGGCCTTTCTACTCCGCTCATGTACTGACTCTGTTTTTGACGCGCGAACCCGTCCCTGCCTGCTCTACCAAATCAAACGCTGTTCAGCACCCTGCACAGGCGAAATCAGCAAAGGGGACTATGCCGAGCTGGTTTCAGAATCCCGAGACTTCCTGCAGGGCAAAAGCCGGCGGACGCAGGAACACCTGGCCGAAATGATGGAAGCTGCCAGCGCCAAACTCGATTTTGAAGGTGCCGCAATCTACCGCGACCGTATTCGCGCGCTGACAAACATCCAGTCCCACCAGGGCATCAACCCGCAATCAGTGACCGATGCCGATGTCTTTGCCATTGCCGAAGACAGTGGTCAGACCTGCGTACAAGTCTTCTTTTTCCGCGGCGGCCAGAACTGGGGCAACCGCGCCTATTTCCCACGACACGAAAAAGGCTTCACTCCTGCCGAAGTGCTCGATGCATTCCTTGCGCAGTTCTATGACGAGCGGCCCGCGCCACCGAAAATCTTCCTCAGCGACGATGTCCCCGGACGCACGCTTCTGCGCGAAGCGCTCTCTATCAGAGCTGAACGGCGCATTACGGTGTCTGTCCCCCAACGTGGTGAGAAACGGGAACTCGTAGAGCATGCGCTCCGCAATTCCATTGATGCGTTGGGCCGCCGCCTTGCGGAATCCGCAACCCAACGCAAACTCCTGAATGAGCTGGCAGAGATATTCGGTCTCGACACCCCGCCAGAGCGCATCGAAGTTTACGACAACAGCCATATCCAGGGAACGAACCAGGTCGGCGGCATGATCGTCGCAGGACCGGAAGGCTTCCTGAAAAACCAGTACCGCAAGTTCAATATCAAGGGCGACGACATAGAACCGGGTGATGACTACGGCATGATGCGGCAAGTGCTCACGCGCCGCTTTACCCGGCTGCTCAAAGAAAGTGCCGCCTCTGCTGAAGCAGACGGGCCCACCGACACATCAGAACAAACTGTCGACGAAAAACGCGCCAATGGCTGGCCAGACATCATCCTGATAGACGGCGGCATGGGACAGCTTTCCGTCACAATGGAAGTGATGACTGAACTAGGCATCGACGATGTTACGGTGGTCTCCATCGCCAAAGGGCCAGACAGGAACGCGGGCCGCGAACGCTTTTTTATGGCCAATCGCGATCCATTTTCATTGCAGGAGAAAAGCCCCGCACTCTATTTCCTGCAGAGGCTGCGCGACGAAGCCCACCGATTTGCCATCGGCTCTCACCGCGCCAGACGCGCAAAACAGGCCAAGTCAAACCCGCTCGACAATGTGCCGGGCGTCGGCGCCTCAAGAAAACGTGCCCTGCTCCATCATTTCGGGTCCGCCAAGGCCGTCTCACGGGCTGGTCTCACAGATCTGAATTCCGTTGAGGGTATCTCTGAAAAAGTTGCCAAAGCAGTCTATGATCATTTCCACGGGACCCCCGATTGACGTATTCCAGTGGTAAGGTGCGAGTATGACGGAGACACAGAGTAGCAAACTGGACCGACGAACGGCCGTTCTGACGAGCTTGCCCAATATGCTGACCTATGCCCGCATCCTTATGGTGCCAGCACTGGTTGCAGGGTTCTACCTGGAAGGTCCAGCTGCCAATTGGACAACTCTCGGCATCTTCACCCTTGCGGCAATTACTGACTATTTTGATGGCTACTTTGCCAGGGCTTGGGAGCAGACATCAAACCTTGGGCGTATGCTGGACCCAATCGCAGATAAGCTTTTGGTCTCAGCAGCGCTCTTTATGCTGATCGCCAATGACACCATCAGCTGGGGCTCAGTGCTGGCCGCCATAATTATCCTGAGCCGAGAGATATTGGTCTCTGGGCTGCGGGAATTTCTAGCTCAGGTACGTGTAAGCGTTCCCGTCAGCCAGCTAGCTAAATGGAAAACAGCAATCCAGATGATTGCCATCGCCTTCTTGCTGGCCGGTGATGCAGGTGAAGCAATTTTGCCGGGCACGCAGCAGGTTGGCATCTGGCTGCTGTGGATTGCAGCAGGCCTTACCCTATATACAGGCTATGACTATTTCAGAGGCGGGCTACGCCACGTCATTGAAGATGACGCCCAGTCCGTTGATTAAGGCCAAAACACCATGAAAGTCCTATATTTCGCCTGGTTTCGAGATCGCATCGGCATGGCCGAAGAGGAAATCGAATTGGCCGGCACCGACGCGCTCACTGTGCGTGACTTCATACGCGATCTCGCTGCTCGCGGTGATGGTTACGCCACCGCGTTTGAGGACATGGACGTGGTTCATGTCGCCCTCGACATGCAGGAAGTGGATCACGACACAGTCATCGGCGGCGCGACTGAAATCGCCTTCTACCCGCCCTTCACTGGGGGCTGAGTCATGGTCCGTGTGCAAACAGAGGATTTCGATCCAGGCGCCGAGTTGGACAAGCTTGCTGCCGGACGCACCGACATCGGTGCATCGGTCAGTTTCGTAGGTCACATGCGAGCACGCAACGAAGACCGCGATGTTGAAACCATGACGCTGGAGCACTATCCGGTTATGGCAGAGAAAGCCTTGAGCGAGATTGAGAAGGAAGCACACAAGCGCTGGCCGCTGCAGGCGACCACCATCGTTCACAGGGTCGGGCCGCTCAAACCAGGCGACAGAATTGTTTTGGTCATCACCGCGTCTGCACACCGTCAGGCCGCGTTTGAGGCAGCAGAGTTCCTGATGGACTGGTTAAAGACCAAAGCGCCGTTCTGGAAAAAAGAGTCCGGACCAGAGGGTGATAGTTGGGTTTCTTCGCGGAGCACAGACGAAGACGCCGCCCAACGATGGACGGCGCCAGGTAAAACCGATTAGAGCATTTTCAATAAAAGTTGCAGACTTTTATGGATCGAAAACGCGACAGAATTAAGAGCCAGAACGTTTCTCAGAATCCAACACAAAAAAACGCTTTAGAGAAATTCTTACGCAGCGCTGACCTTTGGTTGCACTTCCGCTGAATAGTCATCCATCAGTGTTTTTGTGATCTCAGATGGCGTGTAGGTGTAGGGCCCAATTTCCGCAACTGCTGTCACTTCAACAGCCGTGCCTGTGATGAAACACTCACTGAAATCACCCAGCTCTTCCTCTTTTATGTGACGCTCCACGATCTCATAGCCACGCTTGCGCGCAAGATCGATCACTGTGCGACGGGTAATCCCATCCAGGAAACAGTCCGGGGTTGGTGTGTGCAGGACGCCATCTTTGACGAAAAAGACATTTGCACCCGTCATTTCGGCGACATAGCCGCGATAATCCATCATCAGCGCATCCGCATAGCCTTTGGCTTCCGCCGCATGCTTTGAGACGGTGCAAATCATGTAAAGACCGGCTGCTTTAGAATCGCACGGTGCTGTCTCTGGCGAAGGCCGGCGATACTGAGCAATATCCGCACGAATACCTTTGAACCGAAGAGCCGGATCGAAATATGACGGCCATTCCCAGGATGCCACCGCAACATGAATTTTGTTTTTCTGTGCGGAGACAGCCATCATCTCGCTGCCTCGCCAGGCCACGGGGCGGACATATCCATCGAGAATGCCCTGGGCGGCGACAGCTTTCCGACACGCGTCGTCGATTTCCTCTATGCTGTAGGGAATCTCAAACCCAAGTATTTCAGCCGACTTAAAAAGCCGTTCGGTATGTTCACGCAGTTTGAAAATTTCGCCGCCATAGACCCGCTCGCCTTCAAACACGCAGCTGGCATAATGAAGCCCGTGGGTCAGGACATGCACCTTCGCATCGGTCCACGGCACGAGGTCGCCGTTGAACCAGATAAAGCCGTCTCGCTTATCAAATGGAATATCCGCCATGAGCCTGGATCCTGATTGTTTCCCGACCGATCTGTCCGAAGCGCGATCTTCTTCACCAGCAGCTTTTGCCCAGCTGTATCGGGTGCCTACAAAAATTGCAGCACGCCCGGTCTTTGGGTCAAAATACTGGCACTCACGTCGCGAAAACGCCAGATGGGTTCATTTCTGTCGTAAATTCGATTGTCAAAGTAACTATGTGATCGAGATACGTCAACATGGCTGACATAAAAACATCTACTCTCGCATCAGGGTCTGACCGCACAATGGCGGATTCCGGAGAGAATCTGGCTGAAAAAGAAGCCCTTATCCAGGCAATCGAACTTCTATTTTTTGCCTATCGGGACTTTGTGAGCGACCCAGATGCGATTCTAGAAGCCGATGGCCTGGGCCGAGCCCATCACCGCGTCGTCCATTTTGTGGGCCGCAACCCCGGCATTACCGTTGCAGAGCTTCTTGGCATATTGCGGATCACCAAACAAAGTCTGGCCCGCGTCTTAAGAGAACTCATCGAGCAAGAATTGATCGAACAGAAAACTGGGAAGCGCGACCGCAGACAGCGCCACCTTCACCTTACCGAGGCTGGAACCAATCTGGAACGCCGCCTCGCCGTGCCCCAGCACGCGCGCGTTGCAAAGGCAATTTCGGACGCAGGGCCGGAAGCAGCAGAAGCGTGGAAAAAAATCCTTCTTAATCTCGTCAACGAAGACGAACGCGCCGCAGTCGAGACCCTCATCACAAATGGTGAGGTCCCTTAATGTCCGTCGCGATCTCAGAGGTCCACAACACGTCATTTAACGAAGAGACACCTCATATTCTGGTCGTCGATGATGACCGCCGCATCCGCGAACTGCTAAAAAAATATCTGAGTGAAAATGGCTATCGCGTCTCAACTGCTGAGAGCGCGGCAGAAGCACGGGCCCGCATGGCAGGCATTGCATTTGATCTCCTCGTCCTTGATGTGATGATGCCCGGTGAGACCGGTCTGGAACTCACCAAATCCCTTCGACTGGATTCGTCAGTGCCGATATTACTTCTGACAGCACGCGCTGAAACAGAACATCGAATTGAAGGATTAGAAGGTGGTGCAGATGACTACCTTCCTAAACCTTTTGAACCCCGGGAACTGCTACTGCGCATCGGCACCATCCTCAAACGCACCGTACCAGAAAAAACGGACACAAGTCAGATCCGCCTCGGTGCCTGTCGGTTTGATCGTGAGCGCGGCGAGCTCTGGCGCGATGGCAATCTTGTGCGCCTGACGGACAGAGAGATCCAAATGATGCACCTCTTTTCCAGCCGCCCAAATGAAACGCTGTCCCGCACGCTTTTAAGAAACGATGAGGCCGGGACAGAGCGGGCAATTGATGTACAGATCAATCGGCTTCGACGGAAAATCGAGAAAGATCCGAAAAATCCGATTTATCTCCAAACCATCCGCGGTCTGGGATACGTTTTGAAACCCGATTGAGCCCGCGCACGATCTTCGCGGGCAGCACATAAAGTCCAGGGACAAAAAACCGGATGAGTGGCGTCGACATTCAGGATGAACAACCTACCGCACGGAGCGGCCGCACGGATGCAGCCAACGCCGCGCCAAAACTCAATGCAGGCGGTGGCATCCACCCCTTTCGCATTCTGAAAAAGCTACTGCCCCGTGGCCTTTATGGACGCTCTCTCATTATCATCGTGGCCCCGATGGTTTTGCTGCAGGTGGTCGTGACTTATGTTTTTCTTGAGCGGCATTGGCAAATGGTGACCGAAAAACTCTCCGGCGCCGTCGTCAGCGACATCGCTTTGCTGCTTGAAGCCAACGCCACTTTCCCTGAAGGAGAGGCCAGCGCACCACAGCTAACAGCAATCGCTTGGGAGCAGTTGGAAATGAGCGTCTCTTTCCGGCCAGGCGAAACCCTGCCCACTGAAACACCTGATCCCGGGTTTTCTCTTCTGGACCAATCACTGCGCAGTGAGTTGGAAGAGCGGATTGGCAGACCCTTTTGGATAGATACCGTTTCATATCCGGACTATGTAGATATTCGAATACAAATGACCGATGGCGTGATGCGGATCTTGCCGCTTCGTAGTCGGGTATACGCAACAAACTCGCACATCTTCCTTGTATGGATGGCAGGGGCATCACTTCTGCTCATCGCCATCGCCATCCTCTTTTTGCGCAACCAGATACGCCCAATAGAACGGCTCGCTATTGCAGCAGAAAGCTTCGGTAAAGGCAGAAATTCCGGTTCCTTTAAACCATCAGGTGCCCTGGAAGTTCGTAGAGCGGCAGCCGCATTCCTCGACATGCGCGAGCGCATTCAGAGACAGATGGATCAACGCACGACCATGCTTGCGGGCGTCAGTCATGATCTGCGGACACCGCTCACCCGGTTCAAACTGCAGATTGCCATGATGGAAAATAACCCCGATGTGGATGAACTAAAGAGCGACGTGCGCGACATGGAGCATATGCTCGAAGACTATCTGGCATTCGCCCGTGGTGAAGAGGGAGAAGAAGCACAGGTTGTTGATCTCGCAGATCTCCTGAACGAAGTGCGGTTGGATGGTCAGCGGAACGGACACAAGATTGCTCTTGAATCAGAACCGGGCATTACGCTGCCACTCCGGCGTGCGACGTTCAAACGTTGCCTGACCAACCTGACTGACAATGCAACCCGCTATGCAGACACAGTGCGCCTGACGCTCTCATCGAATGAGAAAACAGTCACAATTGCCGTCGATGACAACGGCGAGGGCATTCCTGAAGACCAATTGGAAGAAGTATTCCGCCCTTTTCATCGTCTAGACACCGCCCGCAATCTGGACAATGCCGGAACAGGCCTGGGCCTTGCCATTGCACGTGACGTCGCGCGCTCTCATGGGGGCGAAATCACTCTCTCAAAAAGTGTATTGGGTGGCCTGCGCGCAGAAATTACTCTGCCGCATTAGCGTGTGGCGGCTGCACTTCGGGTGCTGCTGTGTCCCCCCAGAGCGCCACTGATTGCTGAAGACGCTTGTCCAGCTCCGACATGGTTTTGCCAAGCCCGGGCTCATCATCCAGCCAGACCCGGAAAGCCGCGAGCCAGACTATAGCCAGCGCCCTTGCCCGGACCGCGCCATACATCCCACCAGAGTCAATGGAAGCTGCCTCAAGCATCCAATGCATCGAGCGCAACGCAGGACGCGCGCCTGCAAGGAGACCAAAAGGGTCCCGCGCGAGATCTCGAGAGATGGCCCCCACTCCATCCTTATAGGCGCCGAGCTCGTCAAACCGGAGCATCAGCACGTCGAAAAGGCGGTCCTTGGGACGCTCGCCTTCCTGGTCTTCCGGATCTACCGCGCGGAGTACCCGCACATCAATCCGACGGGAAAATGCGGCAAGGATCGCGCGTTTGCCTGAAAATGATCCATGAAGGTCCGCCAGAGGCACTTTTGCCCGCTGCGCGACGTCAGCCAGAGAAAACCGGCTCCAGCCCTCTTCGGAGGCGAGCTGAAGGGCAGCATCAATAATCTTATCTTCTGTCGTTTTTCGCGGTGCCACGGTGTTGCATACCTGCTGTCACGGGATCGACAGGCAGCATAATACAAAATGGCTGAAAAGAGCTTACTGCTTTGAGAGGTCTCTTGATCTGTCCCGCGCCGCAGTCATTCCCGACCGCATAAGCTGCGCAAGCCCCTCAGGACCCAGCAACACGTCGAGCGCCGCAGCGGTGGTACCGCCCGGTGATGTCACATTCTGGCGGAGCGTAGATGCATCTTCCGGCAAGGTCTCAAGCATGGCCCCAGCGCCAGCGACGGTCATCCGCGCCAATTGTGCCGCAAGCTCGGGTTCAAGCCCCAGAGCTTCCCCCGCCGCCGTCATCGTCTCAGCGAGCGCAAAAACATATGCCGGACCGCTGCCAGATAGTGCCGTAACCGCGTCCATCTGGCTTTCAGCACCAAGCCAGACAACATCACCGACTGTGCCCAGCAGGCTGTCACAGATCGCCCTATCAGCATCCGTCACCAGACCGTTCCCAATGACCGCAGTGATCCCCTTGCCGACGGAGGATGGCGTATTGGGCATTGCGCGGATGATGGCAGCGCCCCCGCCCAGCAGCTCATCCAAGCGTTCTAGATCGACACCAGCGGCAATCGACAGGAATAGGGTTCCAGGTCGCACAAGAGGACGCAGATCAGGCAGAACAGCATCCATGATCTGCGGCTTAACGGCGAGCACCACAATACGCGGCGCTGCCTCCATCTCCTCCAAAGGCAGGTTGAGGCGCAGCCCCTTCTCGGCCACCAATTGGGCAATTTCGGCGGGCGGCGTTGGATCACGTAGAAACACACCAGCTGGCTCAAGACCCTGATCCAGCCACCCAGTCAAAAGGGCTCCACCCATTTTTCCGGCACCAACAAGCACCAGCGGATCATCGAAACGCAGCATCTCAATACTCACTTGCATAAATCGGGTTACACCTACGCGATGGCCGCAGACAGATCAGGCCGATCCGACCGTCTCAAACATCGCTGCAGCAATCGCCTCTTCAGGGCTTCGCCCGGCCCAGATCACGAAATTGAAGGCTGGGTAATACCGATCACAGGCTTCCATCGCTAAATGCAACAAAGCTTCACATTGTTCCGGCGTTGCTGCCGCTCCACCACATAAGAGCAAAGTATCGCGAAACAAGATCGTCCCGTCATCTGACCACATGTCGAAATGTCCGGACCAGAGCTGTTCATTGATCAAGCCAAGCAGATCCCGAACCGCCAAGCGTTTCTCCGGCGGCACACGCATATCCAGCGCGCTGGCCATATGCAGTCCGCAAAAATCATCCCGCCAGTTCAGAGAAATCTGATAGTCCCGCCACTCGCCCACAAGCGCCAGATTAAGCTCCTGCTCGTGAGACCGGTCAAACGCCCAGTTCCGAACATCAGCGACTTGCTCCAGAAGATCGAGTGGATTTGCGTCGACATAGTCTGCAGGCACCATGGTTGCCTTCATCACGAGTCCTCGTCCGCCGCTTCACACTGTTTAGGGGCTCACACATCCATATATTGTGGATAACTTTGCCCCAAACACTACAGAGCGTGCCCGATCAAATGAGTCGGTGCAAGCGCCGGGAACCGCGCAGAGACAAAAAACATGTGGAAAAGCGCTAACCAGGCGCCCCAGCAATCGGTGAGATCAACACTATCAATTTTCAGCCTTGTGAGGATGCCGCTGTTTCCAGCGCTTCAATCCGCGCTTTCAGCGCTTCGTTTTCTTCACGCGCCTTGGCTGCCATGGCCTGAACCGCATCGAACTCATCCCGAGACACAAGATCCAGATCGGCGATGAGACGCTCAGCTTGGCCCTTCACAATCGCTTCAATTTCCTGACGCAAGCCTTGGGCTGCCCCCGCCGCAGACGTAAAAAGCTTTGCAACATCATCAAGCAGCCGGTTGTCATACTGGGTCATTGTCGTTCTCCAATTGGACGGCCATCATACGTCCTTCCCGTAATTTTGTCAGCCCGGACAGGGCCCTATCAGCACTTGCGACCACATGTCTCGCCGACCCGGAACACACATTCCCGTGGCTTGACATGCAAGGTCCTAGAGAGACACTTACCAGCTACATCCTGACCCCAGAAAGAGTGCCTGTGCCCTTCCCCGAAATAGACCCTGTTCTGATCCAAATAGGTCCCTTTGCGATCCGCTGGTACGCGCTCGCCTACATTGCCGGTCTGCTCCTGGGTTGGCGCTATCTGATGCATCTCGCCGACACGCCAACCATCTGGGGAGGCAAATCGCCCTTCACCCGTGACCAGGCGGACGACCTTCTTCTCTGGGTTGCTCTCGGCGTGATCTTGGGCGGCCGCTTAGGCTACGTACTTTTCTACAACCCGGCTTTCTACCTCTACAATCCAGGCGACATTATTGCTGTCTGGAACGGTGGCATGTCCTTCCACGGCGGGTTTCTGGGCGTCGTGCTGGCGATCTATCTGTTTGCCCGCAAGCACACTATTCCCCTTTGGTCTCTTGCAGATGGCGCAGCAGCCGTCGCACCCATCGGCATCCTGTTTGGACGCCTTGCAAACTTCATCAACAGTGAGCTCTGGGGCAGAACCACAGACGTTGCCTGGGGTGTTGTCTTCCCAACCGGTGGGCCACTCCCGCGGCACCCAAGTCAGCTCTACGAAGGTCTGCTTGAAGGTGTCCTGCTCTTTATCGTCCTGAGATACCTCAACCACCATACAAACGCCCTGTCGCGCCCCGGCGTGGTGGCAGGGACCTTCTTCATAGGCTATGGACTATCGCGCATCTTCGTAGAGTTCTTCCGCGAACCTGACGCCCATATTGGCTACCTGTTTGGTCCAGTAACCCAAGGCATGATCCTGACAGTCCCAATGATCCTTGTTGGCGCAGGTATCATCTGGTGGGCCCAGAGTAAATCGCAGACGGCAAAGTCGCAGACACAGCCGTCTAAACCTGCGCGGAAAAAGAAGTAACCCAGACCGACCGTGACAGCGCTTTCACACCATATTGCGAACCTCATCCGGCAGAACGGTCCTATTTCTCTCGACAGGTACATGGACCTGGCTCTCGCGCATCCAGAGCATGGCTATTACCGGACCCGTGACCCCCTCGGCCGCGAGGGCGACTTCACAACCGCGCCAGAAATTTCACAAATGTTTGGGGAACTTCTCGGTCTCTGGTCTGTCGACATGTGGCAAAAGCTCGGCTCACCCAACGCCCTCAATCTGATTGAGTTCGGACCAGGCCGCGGAACACTCATGGCCGATGCACTCCGCGCCGCTCAACTTGTCCCTGCATTTGCCGACGCCGCAAAGGTGGTCTTTCTGGAAACAAGCCCTCCCCTTCGCGCAGAACAGAAAAAACGCGTGCCCAACGCCTCCTGGATCGATGTCGTTGAGGCATTGCCCGACGGTCCCTGCCTCATCCTTGCAAATGAGTTTTTTGATGCGCTCCCCATCAAACAGTTTCAAAAGACGGGCAATGGATGGCAGGAGCGATGCGTGGCGTTGCAGTCATCAGCTGACAGTGACAGACCGATTTTCGAATATTCCCTTGCTGACACGCTCACCGAGCCCTCCACATTTGCCGCGAGTGTCCGCGACGCTCCTGAAGGATCGCTCGCTGAGCTTTGCCCGGTAGGGCTGGCGATCATGGAGCAAATGCGCACTCACTTTGATGCAAACCCCGGTGCCGCCCTGATCATCGACTACGGATACGCGCAGAGCGCGTCTGGGGACAGTTTTCAGGCACTGAAGGGGCACAAATTTGTGGATCCACTCGCTGAACCCGGCGAAGCAGACCTCACAGCTCATGTTGATTTCGAAGCGCTCGCAAAACCTTACAGCAAGGAAACAGTGTGCGGCCCCACAGAACAAGGGGCCTTTCTTGAAGCGCTCGGCATCAACACCCGTGCCAACACCCTTGCTGCAACTGCCAACGAACAACAACGACGCGACATCACCTCAGCTCTGAAACGCTTGACGGAGCGAGACGCGATGGGCAGCCTCTTCAAGGTTATGGCCGTGACGTCACAAAGCGTCCCTGCCCCAGCAGGTTTCCCCGTCCCTGCAAGCTCCTAAGTGCGGCCACACACAATGATTCGAGGCCTACGTTGATACAATCCGATATCCTGTCAGCGTTCCCCAACATCGCCCATGGCTTTTTCACACGCGAGGGTGGCACTTCATCGGGCATTTATGAGGGCCGCAATTGTGGCTTAGGGTCTGACGACCTCCGAGCAAACGTGATCGAAAACCGCGGACGGACAGCAGACGACCTGGGCGTTCCCCGTGACCATCTGCTCACCGTCTATCAGGTGCACTCCCCAAACGTCATCGTAGCAGACAAACCCTGGGCAACCGATGTAGCACCGGAGGGAGATGCGCTTGTAACAGCAACCAAAGGTTTGGGCCTCGGCATCCTGACAGCAGATTGCACACCCGTTCTCTTTGCTGATCCAAAGGCAGGTGTTATCGGTGCTGCCCATGCAGGATGGAAAGGCGCCATTGGCGGCGTCCTGGAGGCAACCGTCGACGCCATGACCACGCTGGGGGCCAAACGTTCCGAGATCAGCTGTTCCATAGGACCCACAATCTCTCAGGCAAATTATGAGGTCGGTCCGGAGTTCCAGAAGCAGTTTGTGGCCGAGGCCCCTGACAACAGCATCTATTTTCTTCCCAGTGCCCGGGAGAATCACTACCAGTTTGATCTGCCCAGATTTGTGGCTAACCGGCTCGGCAGGCTTGGCATCAAAAGCATCGACAACACAAATCTGTGCACCTATGCCGACGCGAAGCGATTCTTCTCCTTCAGGCGGACAACCCATGCCGGAGAACCGGACTATGGGCGACAAATCTCCTCAATTGCCCTGCTCGACGCATGACAGACTTTGGTGTGAGGGCGTGGCCTTGCTACCCTTGAGCTGAAACGAATCGCTGTGATGAGATCAGCGATATAAGGGGAAGCCAGCGCCGTGAGCGACAATGAGACCGCGACTGTCATGCAGCAAAAAAGCTGCAGCAAGCGCACGACATGGGCGCTGGGCATTTGTCTCACGAGCTTGCTTATTCTCTCGTCTTGCGGCGAGGACCGGCCCGAAACAAATACTCTGGGTTTAAACGCGCCATCGGACACGTCCCTGATCACTGGATCAGTCCAGGGCCTTCAGCGGCGCGGTGTCTTTATTCAGCTACCTGCCGGCCTTCCAGATGAATTGGCAAGCCAGCTATTGGCACGGTTCCAGGAAGCCAGCATCGCCAATCAATTGACGCTCGCACGGACTGGAACGGTACCCGAATACACAGTCAAAGGCGTGGTAAGGGCCGGTGCCTCGCGGAACGGCACCGCTGTGGTTGTGGTTTGGGAGGTGATTGGACCAGACGGGAAACGCGTTAAGCGCATGACCGACGATGTTGTGATTCAGCGACGCAACTCCGCAGACCCTGCCTTTTATGATCCCTGGGCCGTGGTAGATGAAGCAACGCTTGAGGAGATAGCGGACACGGCGGCATTGGAGCTTGCCGGATGGGTGTCCGACCAAACCTTGGGCGCGAGCCCCGATAGTGATGTATCGCTAACAACCGCCAGCATTGAAGATACCGAACCTACAGAGGCTCAAAATACTCAAGTCGCGGGTACGACGCCAAGCGTCGATCTTTCAACTCCCTCACTCTTGCAAGCAAGACAGCCAAACAACTCGCCGCCTGATCTCTCCGGCATCGCAGCGCGCAATGCGACTCTGGGCATTGCCTCTCCTGTCACAGCACCACCGCCACAAGCAGCCCAAACACAGAGCCCGCCGCGCCACGAAAGCGAAGAAGTGGTATCGCCCGCAGCAGCTCTGGAGCGGGCTACATTACCCCCGCAACCAAGCCAAGAGCCTCGAAGCAACAGCAATGGAACCCGCGCATTGTTTGACGTCGCAGTCGGCACCTCTCCTGGTGACGGCCGACTGTCGCTTGCCGCTGCCGTTCAAGAAGCGCTGGTGAAAGCGGACCACAAAGCCGAACGACAACAGGCATTCAGAGTTATTGGCAATGTTGCTCTGGAACCCGTCCGAGGGGGCACAACCCCTGGCATCATCAGCGTCAATATTGAATGGACCGTGACCACCAAAGAGGGAACACCCTTGGGGCTCATCACCCAGTCCAACCAGGTCGACGAAGCCGCATTGGCAGGTGCCTGGGGCAGTATTGCGACCGCCGCTGGCGCCGCCGCCGCTGACGGAATATTGCAGCTCATCAATGAACCGACACCGCCAGCGTGAACCAAAATGAGCCAGATTGAGATTGTTGCCACAAGGACACGGGTGTGCGGTTTACAGGCGACAACGAGCCTTGATACAACCCCGCCAGATGCAGCGCGGGTTCCGCAAACATCATTTCGAGCGTGGGTCCAATAAAGGGCTCACAACAGGGGAAAACAGATGAAACTGGTCGCAGGCAATTCAAACAGGGCACTTGCCGAATCCATTGCCGCCTATCTCAACCTTCCCTTGACGAAATCGGTCGTTCGCCGGTTCGCCGACATGGAAGTCTTCGTCGAAATACAGGAAAACGTGCGCGGTGAGGATGTGTTTGTCATCCAATCCACTTCTTTCCCGGCCAACGACCATCTGATGGAAACCCTCATCATCATTGATGCGCTAAAACGGGCGTCTGCCAATCGGATCACCGCCGTAATGCCCTATTTCGGCTATGCCCGGCAGGATCGCAAACCAGGCCCCAGAACACCGATCTCCGCCAAACTGGTCGCCAACATGGTTGCCACAGCAGGTGCTGACCGCGTGCTGACTGTTGATCTCCATGCTGGGCAGATCCAGGGCTTCTTCGATATTCCAACAGACAATCTGTTCGCTGCCCCGGTCATGACCCGGGATATTCAGGAGAATTATGAGGGCGCGGATAATCTGATGATTATCTCTCCTGACGTAGGCGGCGTTGTCCGCGCCAGAGCCTTGGCCAAGCGCCTGAATGCCGATCTCGCGATTGTCGACAAACGGCGCGAGCGGGCTGGGGAATCGGAAGTCATGAACATTATCGGGGACGTGAGCGGCCGCCCCTGCATCCTGGTCGACGATATCGTCGATTCTGCTGGTACGCTCTGCAATGCCGCCGAGGCGCTGCTCGCTCAGGGCGCGACCGAGGTTTCTGCCTATGTCACCCATGGGGTGCTTTCTGGCGGCGCTGTCGCCCGTGTGACGGCTTCTCAGCTGAAAGAGCTGGTCATCACTGACACCATCCAGGCCACTGAGGCCGTCCGCGTGAGCCACAATATCCGCACCACCTCGATTGCCCCGCTCGTAGGTGAGGCGATGCGCCGGACCGCCGAAAGTCGCTCGGTTTCCAGCCTCTTCGACTGAGACAGTCCCTCCCGGCGCCTTTCACTAAGGTGTTGTTTTATGGGGGTTTCTGCGCTATCACGCCAACCGATCGCACTTCCACACCCCTGGAGGAGACTTGCGACGCCTAATTAGGGCCCTAGGGCCCTGTTTTTATTGGAGAATTTGCAATGGCCGATAATACTCAACTTACGGCCCAAGCACGAGACCGGGCCGGCAAGGGGGTCGCCCGGGCACTTCGTCGCGAGGGACGTGTTCCAGCGGTGGTTTATGGTGACAAGAAGTCGCCTGACCTCATTTCGCTCTCACACAATGAAGTAACGAAGCTCTGGAACCGGGGCACTTTCATGAGCTCCCTGCTCGATCTGGAAGTCGATGGCAAAACGCAACGGGTTATTCCCCGTGATGTACAGCTCGACCCAGTCAAAGACTTCGTGACACATGTCGATTTTCTGCGCCTTGGTAAGGGTGCGAAGATTGCTGTTGAAGTGCATGTGAACTTCGTCAACGACGAAGAATCCCCAGGCATCAAGCGTGGCGGTATTCTGAATATCGTTCGTCACGATGTGGAACTGAACTGCCCGGCAGAGTCGATTCCAGAATCAATCGAGGTTGATCTGACCGGCACAGACATTGGCGACTCGATCCACATTTCTGCGGTCAAATTGCCAGACGGTGTAACGCCCGCCATCACTGATCGTGACTTCACGATTGCTACCATCGCCGCACCAGCTGCTCTTGTCTCCGACGAGCAGGCCGCTGAAGAGGGCGACGGTGAAGAAGGTGAAGCAGCAGCTGAAGGTGAAGGCGAAGGAAGCGGCGACAGCGAAGGCTGACTGTCCTCTTCTGGCCTTTAAGGAGCATGTCACATGATCCTATTGGTAGGCCTTGGCAATCCGGGTGAAAAATACGCCCGTCAACGCCACAATATCGGATTTATGGCGGTGGATGAGATCATCCGCCGCCATAACTTTTCGCCGGAACGAAAACGCTTTCAGGGGCTTATCTGCGAAGGCACCCTGGATGGCGTCAAAGCGCTTATTCTCAAGCCACAGACCTATATGAACGAAAGCGGTCGCGCCGTTGGCGAAGCGATGCGTTTCTATAAGCTCAATCCGTCAGATGTTGTGGTGATGCACGACGAACTTGACCTGCCAGCGGCCAAGGTGCGCATTAAAACAGGCGGCGGCGCGGCGGGAAACAACGGCATCCGCTCCATTGCTTCTCATATCGGACCTGACTTCAGGCGCCTTCGCATTGGCATTGGTCATCCAGGTGACCGCGCCCGCGTCAGCGGTCATGTACTCGGTGATTTTGCCAAGGCCGACAAAGCCTGGCTGGAGCCCCTTCTCGATGCGATAGCCGAAGCGGCCCCCCTTCTGGCACAGGACAAAGATTCAAGCTTTGCCAATAGGGTTCATCTGATTTTGAACCCGCCCCAACCCAAAAAGCCCAAACCTGAGGGGCAGACAAAGTCTGACAACCTGGCGGGCCAAGCAAAACAAAAGGACACACCCGATGGGGTTTAAATGCGGCATTGTAGGCCTGCCAAACGTCGGCAAATCGACCCTGTTCAACGCGCTCACACAGACAGCGTCAGCACAGGCGGCGAACTATCCCTTCTGTACGATTGAACCCAATGTCGGCGAAGTCGCCGTCCCGGACACCCGGCTCGACAGCCTGGCGAGCATCGCTGAATCAAAAGAGATCATCCCGACCCGCCTTACCTTTGTGGACATAGCAGGCCTTGTAAAAGGAGCGTCCAAAGGCGAAGGCCTGGGCAATCAGTTTCTCGCAAACATTCGGGAAGTGGATGCCATCGCCTATGTCTTGCGTTGTTTCGAAGACGGGGACGTCACGCATGTGGAGGGCCGCATTGATCCCCTCGCCGATGCAGAGATCGTTGAAACGGAGCTGATGCTTGCCGATCTGGAAAGCCTGGAGAAACGCCTGCCCGCGCTGGAAAAGAAAGCGAAGAGCCAGGACAAAGACGCCAAGGAAGCCATTGATCTCATTGAGCGGGCCCTTTTGCAACTGCGCGAGGGAAAACCTGCACGTTTTACAGAGCGCACTGAGGATGAAGAGAAAGCCTTCCGCGGCCTCAACCTCCTGACGTCAAAACCTGTGCTCTATGTCTGCAATGTAGAAGAAGAGTCCGCTAGCACCGGGAATGAATTTTCCAAAAGCGTCGAAACCCGGGCTGCCGAAGAAGGCGCTGTGGCTGTCGTCATCTCTGCGAAGATTGAAGAAGAGCTGGCACAATTGGATGCCGACGAACGCACGGACTATCTCGAAGAGCTGGGCCTCGCAGAAGCTGGCCTCGACCGCCTGATCCGCGCGGGCTATGACCTTCTCCACCTCATCACCTATTTCACGTGCGGCCCAAAAGAAACCCGCGCCTGGACAATTACCGAAGGTACACTGGCCCCAGCAGCGGCTGGTGTGATCCATACCGATTTTGAAGCAGGCTTCATTCGAGCAGAAACCATCGCCTATGACGATTATGTAAGTCTGGGCGGTGAAACACCTGCCAAAGACGCAGGCAAGATGCGCCTTGAAGGAAAAGAATATCTGGTTGCAGACGGCGACGTCATGCACTTCCGGTTCAACAATTAGGGAGATTGAGGATGATCTATTGGGAGGACGTGCCGGTCGGACACTCGTTCACAACCGCTGAGCGCACCATCTCAAAAGAAGAAGTCATCGAATTCGCCAGCGAATACGATCCTCAACCTTTTCACCTTGATGAAGAAGCCGCCAAAGATTCCATCCTTGGTGGCCTGTGTGCGAGCGGCTGGCACAGCTGCGCCATCGCCATGCGCCTTGTCTATGACAGTTTCCATGTGAAAGCCGCAACGCAAGGCTCCCCGGGCATCAAGGAATGCCGTTGGCGCCGCCCGCTCTATGCAGGCGAGACCGTAAAAGTGACCGTGAACTGCATCAATGCGCGTCCATCCGAGAGCCGCCCTACCATGGGCCTCACCAACTGGACCTGGGAAATGACCAATCAGGCGGGCGAGACGATTATGACCACTGAAAGCTGGTTGATGATGGGCCGCCGCCCGGCTAACGCAGCCACACCGGAGGCGAACTGATGGCGTGGTTTGAAGACATCGAAATCGGACGTGAAATTGAGCTCGGGAGCCACACCTTCACCAGCGACGACATCATTCGCTTTGCGGAAAAATATGATCCGCAACCGTTCCACACAGATCCAGAAGCCGCAAAAGACTCGCACTTTGGCGGGCTCGTGGCCGCAGGTTGGCACATCGCAGCCGTCTGGATGAAATTGATGATCGGGGCTCGAGAAACCGCCCCTAAAGATGAAAGCAAACCAGCGCCCGACGGGCGACAAGCACCGCAAGGCGGCCCCTCCCCCGGCTTCTTCGATCTGAAATGGATCAAGCCTGTGCGCGCAGAAGACACCATCTCCTATCGCACCACGACGATTGAAAAAGTCGATCTGAAGAGCCGTCCCTATCAGGGCATTATTCGAAGTCTGAACGAAGGCTTCAATCAGGACGGCGAGTTGGTATTCTCCTTTATTGGACAAGGCCTGATCGAGCGGCGCGAGCCCTACGCCGCACCCTCAGAAGGCTAACAAGCCAGCTCAGGCGAACCCAAACAGACGCTCTGCGTTGCCGCGCAGAATAGCGCGTCGCGCGTCAGGCTTTCCTTCAGTGACCATCAGCACTTTCGCTTGCGTCGCTGCCAAATGATAGAAAGGCCAATCCGTCCCGTAGAGAAGCTTGTCTGGCCCAACTTCACGGACGAGCTGATCCAACTTGGTCACTCCCTGCCCATGAACACCAAGCCATAGGTTCGCGTATTTCTGCGCCAATGGAATGGCCTGGTCCACATCCCGCGCACCCGCATGACCCATCACAAACTGCACTTTTGGAAAGTCCCTGATGGCCCCTTCATAGTGACGCATCAAGGCATATTTATGTGAGAACTCGGGTTCAATCCCCGCGCGCCCGCCGTGAAAGAGGATGGGCAGACCAAGCTCTCCGCACGTTTCGTAGATCGGCGACATAGCTGGATCGTCGGGATAGAAACGCTGCATGGTCGGATGCAGCTTGATCATGCGAATGCCTTGAGCAACAAGGGCCCGTAGTTTTTCTGGCGCGTCTGGATCTCCTGGTACAACAGATCCACCTCTTAGCAATCGAGGCTCTGCCTCCGCACTTTGGATGGCCTTCATCCAGTTCTCAGTCAGCGCATCACCAAATGGCAGTCCCCAGGCGATGGGCAGGATTTGCGCTTTCTCAACCCGACACTCATCCATTTCTGCCAGAAGGTTGGGTATCGTATGCGTCGCCGCTGCACCACTGCCGTGCAGAATTTGCGCAAGCGACATGAGTTGCAACCGCCGCAGAGCGGCCTCGGAAAAATTCGCGTTGATGTACACATCCAAGTCCAGCGGACAGCCGGGATCTGTCGCATCACAATCAAGCATGTATTCCACCCGCTCGCTCTGCGCAGAGAGATCAAGGTCAGGAGCAAACAGCATGTTCATGCCCAGATGCGCATGCACATCAATGGCTGCCGGCACGCTCTCGTCAACCAGAACCAAACGTCCTTTGGTATTCAATTCATACCAGGGAAGCGCTGCGAGCCCGCGGTATCCTTCATAAACCTGCACACCATACGGACCAGACCCGGACTGCGTTGCCTCACGCGCTTTCTGCGCAATCAGCGCATCGGCTTCTTCCTCTGTGTACCGCGCTGAAAAACGCTCACCACCGAACGCAAAATAGCCCCCGATGCCCGCAAGCGACGCCAATCCCGCAAATCCCAGAAAATGCCGTCGTTTCAAATTCATTTTTCTGCCCCCTGGCAATGCAAGTACCAACCCGCATAGTACGCGCAAATCGTCACACCCGCACCCTTGCTGGTCAACCAACAACCACCAAACGTGAACACTGCCAATCAGCAGAAAAACGATTGCCGCCGCATAAGCTGACATGCACCATAAGAAAAAAGGAGACCCAACATGGCACGCAAAGGAAAAATGATCGAACTGGCCGGAGATCAAAATTTCGGTCTTGGTGCCTATCTCGTGACGCCAGCCGATGTCGATATAGAGCCAAATGGGCAAGGCCTCGTTCTCATTCAAGAAATCTTTGGCGTCACAGATCACATCAAAGAGCTTTGTGACGGATATGCGGAACGAGGCTTCACCGTCATCGCGCCGTCAATGTATGACCGCGGTGAAAAAGGCTGGCAATCTGACTACACGGGCGAAGGCTACAAGCGCTCTGTCAAACTTGCAGAAGAATTCGGTGGCCTTAACGCCCAAGGCGATGTTCAGGCCGCAATCGACTATTTGAAAGAAGCAGGTGCGGCAGCGGTCCACATAACCGGTTATTGTTATGGCGGATCCATTGCCTACATGGCCGCGTGGCGGTGCGAAGGCCTCACGTCGGCGGTCGGCTATTACGGACGCCTCATCATGCAAATGGAAGACGCCCCCCTCAAAGTCCCCACAATGCTCCACTTCGGTGACAAGGACGCCTCAATCCCCATCGATTGGGTGCGCGCGTTCAAAGACAAGCGCACCGATATCACTGTCCACATTTATGAAGCAGACCACGGCTTCAACTCAGACCGGCGCGACCACTATTCCAAAGAAGCTGCAGACCTTGCGCTTACCAGAACACTCGATTGGTTCGCCAAATCGTCGTAACGTCAGAAGACATCAGGTCCTAGGGTAGAGGATCATCTGCGTACATCGAAAAAGCGCGATGACCTTGCCGGAGGTCTCGTTCTTTACCTCAACATCCCAAACATGGGTTGTCCGTCCCTTGTGGGCGGGCCACGCAACACCTGAAACGACCTCGCCTTCACGGGCACTCCCCAGGAAATTGGTCTTCAGTTCAACCGTGGTGAAACTAGCGCCTTCTGGAAGGTTTGGAGACATGCCTGCGGCACAAAGCCAGTCCGCCAAGGTGATCACCACCGGCGCCCGTAGAAAGCCTGTTCCCGCGATCACCGGTTCCGTAACGGTGAGCTGTCCTTCCACGCGATCCGCGTCGCAATAGGTCAACGAAACGCCAACATGTCCTGGGTGTTTGTTGGCTGTGAACGCGTTTAGTCGCTCTACATAGTCATCGGTCATGGCCTGCCTCCCAGGCCAATCCTAAACGAGACATGTTGGACGTGGCGACTGATTTTCTTACGCCGCTCGCTCAAACAGGAGAGAGAGCGTCATTCAGGCCCCTCTCCAACCATGTTCGACTGGAAGTCGATTACACCGCCTGAAGGCTACGGTAGAGTTCTGTGCCTTCTGACGCGAACTGGTTGGACTCCTCAACCGCTTCTGCGATGGCACTCAAACTCTCGTTTACGTTGCTAACGGCGGTAGAAACAGTCTGCATATTGGAACTCATTTCACGGGTTGACGCTGTTTGCTCTTCGACCGCACCAGCAGCTGTCGTCACACTTGCTTCCACAGCATCCACCGCTGTCTTGATACCCGACAAACGCCCGACAACCTCTTCCGCGATGGTCTGCATCCCACTGATCTCACCGCTAATGTCATCTGTTGCTTTCGCGACCTGGTTAGCGAGGGATTTCACCTCTGACGCAACAACCGCAAACCCTTTGCCTGCCTCACCCGCGCGGGCAGACTCGATTGTCGCATTCAGCGCCAGCAGGTTAATTTGTCCGGCGATGTCCTGAATCATCTGAACAATATTACCCATCGCTTCTGCTGCATCGGTAAGCTTTTTCGTCGACTCATCCGCCTTAAGGGCTTCATCTGTGACTCGCTCAACCTCTGTCTTAGACGTCATCATGCTTTGGGCAATTTCCCGCGCTGACGCTTCAAACTCCTCTGCAGCAGACGCAACGGTTTGAACCATTTGAGATGTTTCGCCTGACGCCGCAGCCGCCGTCGACGACTGATCGTTGGCGCGACCAACAGCACTCAAAATTTTCTCAAGGTTTTCATCAACCAGAGCGCCCACGCGTTTGGCCTCCTGTTGGGCGTGAATCTGCGCGGTAATATCCGTTGCATATTTCACAACCTTGAAAGGCTTGCCGTTAGGGTCCAGAATTGGGTTGTAGGACGCCTGAATCCAGATCTCTCTGCCACCTTTGGCAAGCCGCTTATATTCTGCAGCTTGGTATTGCCCCTTCCCCAGCTGATCCCAGAAATTTTTGTATTCTGGACTCGTCGCATATTCCGGATAGACAAACATGCGGTGATGCTTGCCTTGAACTTCTTCAAGCGTATACCCAACAGCACCCAGAAAATTGGCGTTAGCAGTAATGATGGTGCCATCCATCTCAAATTCAATCACCGCCTGCGATTTCGAAATCGCTTCAAGCTGACCGGAATAATCTGCATTCTTCAAAGTCTGCGCGGTGATGTCAGTGGCATATTTTACGACTTTGACGACCTTGCCTGCTGCATTCAAAACAGGATTGTAGGATGCTTGGATCCAAATCTCCCTGCCCCCTTTCGCAACCCGTTTGAATTCCGCTGCCTGATATTCGCCAGCAGCCAGATTCTCCCAAAATTCTCTATAAGCCGCACTTTTTCCGTAGCTCGGGTCCACAAACATGCGGTGATGTTTGCCCTGGATTTCAGCTAGCGAATAACCGATGGCACCCAGAAAATTCTCGTTGGCGGTGATGATGGTGCCATCAGGCTCAAACTGGATGACAGCTTGCGATTTATCGAGTGCATCCAACAACGCATTCTGCCTTGCACCTCCAAAAGCAACTGAACCAGCTTTCCCGCGCAAAAAAGATATAACAGACATTGATCCACCCTTTTTTGATGGTCACCAGACAGTAGCGTCTGAACCATCTTCAATCTCGAAGGCTGATCCGGCTATCCAGATCTGCCAAACCCCATTCATGCGGAAACAATAAAAGCCCTTGCGTTCCACTACTGACCACAATGTCGAGAAGCCTAAATCAAAGGGTCTAAAAAAAAGGCTAATTCTAGTTAGACCCAAAAACATCTCTGGGAAGCTCGGGAAAACAGAGGCTGGCAATCGTCGGAATTTACGGCAAACAAAGTCTTAAAAATATGGCTGTCAGTCCCGCTGACCATAACCCTTGAACTTATCAAGCACGCGCTGCATCTCGTCATCACTCAACAGGGGCACCGAACCAAGCTGACGCGCCCGGCCATATTGGTCTGCAAGCGTCTCCACCTCCACAGCCAGCTCGTAGGCTTTCCCAAGGCTCGATCCGCACGCAATCACCCCATGATGTGAGAGCAGACAAGCGGTGCGATCCTCCAGGGCCCGCACAGCAAAGGTTGCCAATTCTTCCGTACCGAAGGTCGCATAAGGGGCACACCTGATATCCGCCCCACCCGCTGCCGCAACCATATAGTGGAAAGCAGGTATCCCCTCTTCCAGGCACGCAAGCGCAGTAGCTGCATTAGAATGGGTATGAACAATGGCGTTCACGTCTTCTCTAGCAGCATAGATAGCTGCATGAAAATGCCATTCCGATGACGGCTTTCGGGAGCCGGGCAGCACGGACCCATCCAGCCCCATGGACACAATGTCCGATGGCACAAGGTCTTCATACGCCATGCCTGTAGGGGTGATCAAAACACGCTCACCGTCGCGAACAGACACATTGCCCGACCGACCTGCCGACAGGCCGGATGTGGACATGATCAAGGCCGTATCAATAACCGATTGTGCCAATGCGCTCATGATCTCTTCTCCGGAAAGAGCGAGAGCAGTCCCTCTCGCGAGGCAGCGCAAATTCCCTTGTCGGTCACAAAAGAGGTCACAAGACGGGCCGGCGTCACATCAAAGGCAGGGTTAGCCACATTGCTGCCTGCCGCACTCACCTGTACTTCCTGAACCTGTCCCTCTGCCGTTAGCCCAGAAACATGGGTCACCTCACGAGCATTGCGCTCTTCAATGGGAATATCCGCGGCCCGCTCTAACTCCCAATCAATAGTCGTATGGGGAAGCGCCACATAGAACGGTACATCGTTGTCAAACGCCGCAAGGGCCTTTAGGTAGGTCCCGATCTTGTTGCACACATCCCCACTCGCCGCCGTTCGATCTGTTCCAACGATACACATATCAACTTGGCCGTTCTGCATCAGATGACCGCCAGCATTGTCGACGATCACTGTATGGGGTACGCCCTCCTGCCCCAATTCATAGGCCGTGAGAGCCGCGCCCTGGTTGCGGGGCCGGGTTTCATCGACCCAGACATGGACAGGTACGTCTTCCTCCCGCGCCACATAAATCGGCGCCGTTGCCGTGCCCCAGTCAATGGTCGCAAGCCATCCGGCATTGCAGTGGGTCAGCACGTTGACAGGCTTACCACCATTTACCTCCGCAATGCCCTTGATCAATGACGCACCATGCTCACCGATCCGACGGCTCACCTCAACATCAGCCTCAACGATTTCCATTGCCTTTGCATAAGCCGCCTCAGCGCGGGTATGCGGCACATGGTGAAGCACAGCATCTGACACTTCGTCCAACGCCCATCTGAGATTGATCGCCGTTGGACGGGTGCCAAGCAATCGGGCATAGGCGTCTTTGAGACCAGCGTCGGATGGATCGTCGCGCAACGCCAGCGCCAATCCAAACGCGGCTGTTGCCCCGATAAGCGGCGCGCCGCGCACGGACATGTCTTTGATAGCCCGAGCAGCATCGTTCAAATCCCGCAAAACAGCGATCTCAAAAACATGCGGCAATCTTTGCTGGTCGATGATGGAGACGGACCAGTCATCTTCGTTCAGCCAGATGGTGCGCATATGTTTACCGTCTATGCGCATGATGCCTAGTCTCCTTCAAAGGTACAGAGGGACAGTACTTCAATGTCATAGCCTTCAAGGCGGTCACGGCCACCAAGCGCAGGCAGCTCGACCACAAAACTCGCACCGAGCACATTGGCGCCTGCACGGCCAATCAGCTTAACCGCTGCCTCGGCAGTCCCGCCTGTGGCGATCAGATCATCCACCAGCAGAACATTGGCTCCTTTGGCAACCGCATCCGTGTGGATCTCCACAATGTCGGTGCCATATTCAAGCTCATATTCCTGGCCCATCGTCTCTGCAGGCAGCTTGCCTTTTTTGCGAACGGGGATGAACCCCTTGCCCAACTGGTGCGCAACGGCGCCACCGAGAATGAAGCCCCGCGCCTCAATGCCCGCAACCATGTCAATGTTGGCACCAACATGAAGCTGAACCAGCGCATCGACAGACTGCCGGAACCCCTGCGCGTCAGAGAGAAGCGTGGTGACGTCGCGAAACTGAATCCCAGGCTTGGGGTAGTCAGGAATGGTGCGAATATAGTCTTCGATCTTTTTCATGTGTCTTTCTCCGAGCGCTTCCAGGAAACGCGCCAATATGTCCTTAGCGATTTTCCGTCAGGAAGCGCGGACCGTTACAATACGCGGCCAGCGACCGCATCAAGTTTAGCAAGAAGTCCGGGGTCTCGCGCATCAGGCCCAGTGATGATTGCCATCTCCAGCGCCTGATCATGCCCCTGCGGACAGGGTGCCCTATCTTTGCCGGCAATAGAACCAATCAACCGGCGCAACATCGCCCGCGACCGTTCCGCATTGTCCGTCAAAATCTGGATCACCTGCGCCACATCTACATCGTCTTCGTGCGGATGCCAGCAGTCATAATCTGTCACCATGGCAACGGTGGCGTAACAAATCTCCGCTTCCCGAGCGAGCTTCGCCTCAGGCATGTTGGTCATGCCGATCACAGAACAGCCCCAGGAGCGGTAGAGCTCTGATTCAGCACGTGAGGAAAATTGAGGGCCTTCCATAGCAAGATAAGTCCCGCCGCGCGTGTGAGGGATGTTCTCAGCCGCACACGCGGCCTCCAGCAGGTCACCCAGGCGCGCATTTACAGGATTTGCCATCGAGACATGAGCCACGCATCCTTTGCCAAAGAAGCTCTTCTCTCGGGCGAATGTCCGGTCGACAAACTGATCCACAATCACAAAATGACCCGGGGGCAACTCCTCTTTGAGAGAGCCCACAGCTGACACAGAGACAATGTCGGTCACCCCGACCCGTTTCAGAACATCAATGTTTGCGCGGTAATTGATGGAACTGGGGCTGTGTACATGGCCACGTCCATGACGAGGCAGGAAGACAAGCTGAACACCATCAAGCTCGCCAAAGTGAAGCTCATCTGAGGCCTCACCCCAGGGGCTCTCGACCCGCTCCCACCGTTCGTTTTCAAGGCCCGGAAAGTCATAGACCCCGCTGCCGCCCAACACACCCAAAACTGTCTTTGTCATCTTGCCTCCGACCACTCGTACATGCGCCCAACAACTAGAGCATTTTCAGCAAAACTTGTCAGACTTTTGCGGTTCGAAAATGCGTCGACAAAAGAGCATTTTCAGGAAAAGTGGGCCCGGTTTTCCGTCCGGAAATGCGTCGACAAAAGAGCATTTTCAGGAAAAGTGCCGATACAGACTTGGGGTTTTCCGTCCGGAAATGCGGCATAGAAACGAAAAAGGGCCCCCGAAACGGGAGCCCTAATCATATCATGCTTATGCAATGTTTAGTGAGCGTCTGCCCAGACCTTGCGCATTGTGAAATACATGAGACCTGCAAAGATGGTCAGGAAGATCATGACCTGGAAGCCCAGACGATGACGTGCCTCACGGGTTGGCTCAGATGCCCATGTCAGGAACGTTGTCACGTCCTTGGCATACTGATCCACCGTCATTGGCGCACCGTCTTCATAGTCAACGATCTCGTCTGACAGTGGGTTCGCCATAGCCAGCAGATGGCCAGGGAAGTAGGCATTGTAGTTCATGCCCGCAGGAACATCGAACCCTTCAGGCGCATCTTCGTAGCCTGTCAGCAGCGAATAAACATAATCCTCTGCACCGCCGCGAGCTTTCACAACAAGCGACAGATCAACCGGGTAAGCACCGCCATTGGAGGCACGCGCAGCGTTTTCATTTGCAAAAGGCGCCGGAAAAGGGTCCTTCGGCATACGAGCACGCTCAAACATGTCACCGTAATCATCCGGTCCATCTTCAATCGTGTAGTCCGCTGCGATCACCTTCACTTCATCTTCGGTGAATTCCGGACCGCCAGGCTGTGCCAGGTTCCGGAACTTCATGAGGTCCATTGCATGGCAAGCCGCACAGACTTCTGAATAGACCTTATAGCCACGCCGCAGAGCAGACCGGTCAAATGTGCCGAACGGCGCATCGAAGGACCAGTCACGTTCCTTCAGCTCAACAGCAGGGCCGGCAGCCTTAGCGCCGCCCATCGTTAGGAACATCGCCCCAAGCACAACGATCGCAACTGCGCCCAGGAAGGGAACAACGCTACATGCGCGGGTGAAGATGCAAGGACGGCTCTCAGTTTCGTTCAAATGTGTGGTCATTTTTCCGCCCCTTATCCGCGTGTCTCTGGAGACGCGGCCGCTTCAGACGAACCGCCCCCGCCACTCAGCACCGACTGCGCAATGCTCTCCGGCAAAGGTTTCGTCTTCTCGACAAGTCCCAGTACCGGCAGGATGATGAGGAAATGAGCGAAGTAATATGCCGTCAGGATTTGAGCAGCAATCACATACCCGCCTTCAGCCGGCTGACCACCCAGATACCCAAGACCAAGACAACAGGCCACGAAGATCCAGAAGAACTGGCGGAACAGAGGACGGAAGCGCGCTGAGCGTACTTTCGACGTATCCAGCCAAGGCAGCACGAACAGGATCCCGATCGATGCAAACATGGCAATCACGCCACCAAGCTTGGAGTCGATTGGACCAATGTCGAACGTGATCGCACGCAGGATCGCGTAGAACGGCAACAGATACCATTCAGGCACAATGTGCGGCGGCGTCACCAGCGGGTTCGCTTCGATATAATTGTCCGCGTGGCCGAGCGCATTCGGATTGAAGAACACGAAGTAGCCAAAGAGCAGCAGGAAGATCGACAGACCGAATACGTCTTTGATCGTTGCGTAAGGTGTGAACCGGACAGTGTCCTGTTCGTCCTTCACGTCAATTCCAGCTGGGTTGTTCTGACCCGTCACGTGCAGCGCCCAAATGTGGAGTGCCACAACCCCTGCAATCAGGAAGGGGATAAGATAGTGAAGGGAGAAGAAGCGATTGAGCGTTGGGTTATCAACGGAGAACCCGCCCCAGAGCCATTCCCGCAGTGGATCGCCGATTAGCGGGATCGCACCAAACAGGTTGGTGATAACCGTCGCACCCCAGAAGCTCATCTGTCCCCAAGGAAGCACATAGCCCATAAAGCCGGCAGCCATCATCAGGAGGTAGATCAAAACGCCCAGGATCCAAAGCACCTCACGCGGCGCCTTGTAGGAGCCATAATAAAGGCTCCGGAACATGTGAATGTATACGGCGAGGAAGAACATGGAGGCGCCGTTCGCATGAACATAACGAATGAGCCAGCCATAGTTCACGTCGCGCATAATGTGCTCAACGCTATTAAACGCCATGCTCACATGCGGCGTGTAATGCATTGCAAGCACGATGCCTGTCACGATCTGGATAACAAGGCAGAAGGTCAGGATTGCCCCGAACGTCCACCAATAGTTCAGATTGCGAGGTGTCGGATAGACGATAAAGGAGTCATACCCCAGACGCATGATCGGAAGACGATCATCCATCCACTTGGTAAAGCCATTTGAGGGCTCGTAGGTGCTTTCACCGCTCATGATCTGTTCCCTCAACCAATCTTGATTTTGTCGTCGGACAGGAAGTCATATTCAGGTACTTCCAAGTTGAGTGGCGCTGGGCCGCGACGGATACGGCCAGCCGTATCATAGTGCGAACCGTGGCATGGGCAGAACCAGCCATCATAATCGCCCTTCTCATCAGCAACCTTCTGCCCCTTCGGCACACAGCCAAGGTGCGTACAGATACCGACCATCACCAGCCATTCTGGCTTGATGACACGTTCTGCATCTGTCTGAGGATCTCTGAGATCAGCAAGGTTGACCGCATCGGCCTCCGCGATCTCTTTTTCGGTGCGGCGGCGGATGAAGACAGGCTTCCCGCGCCATTTAACCGTGATGGACTGGCCCACTTCCACATTGGAAATGTCCACTTCGATGGAAGCGAGCGCCAAGGCGGACGCATCCGGATTCATTTGATCGATGAGTGGCCAGGCAATGCCCGCAACGCCTACAGCAGCAAAAGCGCCTGTGGCTACATAGAGGAAATCGCGCCGTGTCGGCTCATCCGTGTCGGTGGTTGCCACGGTTGAGGTCTCCTTTATTTAAAGTGCAGCGCCAGCCCATTTGACCATCGTCAGGTGGCCAGGACGGACGCCCAAAACCGGAATTTGCGGGGCTTTGTCCCCTCGTCCCCGCATTGCCGCGTTTGTGGCATTCCATACATAAATTGTCCAGTCCTTGGGACTTTGAAGTGGCAGGATGACGCATGCGGCGATCTGTGCGAGATCACCTAAGGAATGCCATAGCTGTTTGAGGAAACCGTAAACAATGCGAATTGCCCTATTTGAGCCCGATATACCGCAGAATACTGGGAATATTCTGCGTTTGGGGGCCTGCCTGGGGGTGCCTGTGGATATTATCGAGCCCTGCGGCTTCCCGCTCTCAGACCGAGGCCTGAAACGGGCCGGATTGGACTATCTGACCATCGCGACCATGCATCGTTTCGATTCGTGGGAGGCCTATCTGGAGAATCTGGAGCCCGAAGCCCGCCTGATCCTCATGACCACGGCGTCTGCTGAGCCCTACCAGGACTTTGACTATAAAGAAGGGGATGTCCTGCTCATGGGTCGAGAGAGTGCCGGCGTACCGCCCCATGTCCACGACCGTGCAGATGCCCGCCTCTTTATTCCCATGGCACCTGGTGCGAGATCCCTCAATGTCTCCTCTGCCTGCGCAATGGTGACCGGCGAGGCGCTCCGTCAGCTCAGCGCCTTTCCGGCCGTGACCTGAGCTGCAGGTCTACACAGCCTTGGAATGCCGTCCCACCCCTCTTGAGAGGTAAGTATCGAAGGCCGCCGCAGCAACACGCACCAGCGGCCGCCCTTCTTCCGTGACCACCAGATGATCTCCCTGCAGTTCAACCAGCCCATCGTCCATGAGCGGTTCCAGGCGTTTCAGTTCTTGTTTGTAATGGTCGCGCCCGCCTGCAAGGTCCGCCCGCAGCGTGCACATAAGATCATTGATAATGTCCCGCCGCTCCCGGTCATCCTCACTTAAAGAGCACCCCTTAACGATGGGCAGGTGTCCCGCCTGCACTGCCTCTTTGTAGGAAGCCAGCGACGGCTGGTTCTGCACATAGCCTTGCGGCAAGGACCCGATAGAGGAAGCCCCAAGCCCGATCAGCGTTTCCGCGTCGTCACTCGTATAGCCCTGGAAGTTCCGCTGCACCCCCTCGCCCGCTAAAGAGTCCCCTGGGAGCGCAAAATGGTCAAACCCAACCGCTACATAACCGAGCTCAATCAACCGCGCGCGGGCCGCCTCAAATTGCGCGAAGCGGGCCTCGGCGTCCGGCAGAGCCGCCTCATCAATCATTTTCTGGTGACTCTTCATCCATGGCACATGGGCATAGCCAAAGAGCGCCACCCGCTGTGGCTCCAGTGATACCGCCAGATCCACCTGATCAATTACAGTCTCCACCGTCTGATGCGGCAGACCGTACATGAGATCCATATTGATAGCCGTGATCCCGGCATCCTGCAGCCAGCCCACCACCTGGGCTGTCATGTCATAGGGCTGAATGCGATTGATCGCTTTTTGAACCCGGTCATCAAAATCCTGCACCCCGATACTGACCCGGCTCACGCCCGCTGCAGCCAAAGCCTGCACATAGTCTTTTGTGGCCGTGCGTGGATCGAGTTCCACCGCGAGCTCCACATCATCGCAGAGATCAAAATGAGTATTCAGCACATCTACCATGCGTGCCCAATCTTCCGGTGTCAGCATGGTGGGACTGCCTCCCCCCCAATGAACATGAGCAACGGGAAAGCGGGTCGGAAGCGCCTCAGCGAGGAGCGCAATTTCTTTCAGGACATGATCGACATAAGAGGCAACCGGGTCATAGCGCGCCACGATCTTGGTATTGCACCCGCAGAACCAGCACATGGCCGCACAAAAAGGCACGTGAATATAGAGTGACAGCGGTTTGGAGGGATCAAGCTCTGCCAGCCAGGCGCGATAGGCCTCCTCTCCCACGCTGTCTGAAAAATGGGGGGCGGTGGGATAGCTCGTGTAGCGCGGCACCGGCCGGTCATACTTAAGAGCAAGAGAAAGCGAAGAACGGGTCATGAGATACTTCAGTTTTGGGCCACACCAGCATATTGTGCGCCAACTTAAGACACACACGCCCGTCCGCGCCTTGACCCAAATCATGGGGCCATCTCATGGGCAAGGCGCGCCAAAACCACAGAGTGAACATGGATATCGACGCAGCAAAGACCAAAGCCGAAACCTGGTTCCAATCGCTTCGCGACGAGATCTGCGCTTCTTACGAACAGTTAGAGGACGAACTGACAGGCACATTGGCTGATCGTCCAGCGGGACGCTTTGAACGCACGCCCTGGAACCGCGGCGATGCAAACGAAGAAAAAGGCGGCGGCGTCATGTCGGTCATGAAAGGCCGCGTCTTTGAAAAAGTCGGTGTCCACACCTCTTCAGTGTTTGGTGAATTCTCCGAAGAGTTTCGTGCCCAAATTCCAGGCGCTGACGAAGACCCGCGCTTCTGGGCCAGCGGCATCTCACTCATTGCACATCCGCAAAACCCAAACGTGCCTGCTGTGCATATGAACACCCGCATGATCGTGACAACTAAGTGGTGGTTCGGCGGCGGGGCTGATTTAACGCCGGTGCTTGATCGCAACCGCACCCAGGAACACCAAGACACGATTGATTTTCATGCCGCCATGCAGATGCCCTGCGACGCACACGGAAGCGATTTCTACGAGCGCTTCAAAAAATGGTGCGATGAATATTTCTACCTGCCCCACCGTGATGAGCCCCGCGGCATTGGCGGCATCTTTTACGACCGCCACAATACCGGTGATTGGGACGAGGACTTCGCCTTTACGCAAGACGTAGGCCGTGCCTTCCGCGACATCTATCCAGAGCTTGTGCGCCGTCACATTGATGAGCCCTGGACAGAGGCCGACCGGGAAGAACAACTCATCCGGCGCGGGCGTTATGTGGAATTCAACCTTCTCTATGACAGGGGCACAACCTTTGGCCTCAAGACCGGCGGCAATGTGGATTCAATCCTCTCCTCCATGCCGCCTGAGGTGAAGTGGCCGTGAGGTAGCCTATCTAACGTAGGATCCGTACGGCGTTGACGTCATCAACTAGAATCTCTTCGACACCCACAACGTGCGGCAGACAGTGAATACCCACAAAGAGTTCGTAGGTCGCGGGCCGAGTTAAATGAGCCCGCGCCCGACGGCCCGTGTTAATATAAAATGCAATGCAGGTCTCATCCCTGGTCTCAACATAGTTATAGAGACCAGGACCCTGGCTGAAACTATATTTACGAAAAGACCGCGACCCCACATAAGCGTTGGTTCTGCCAACAAACTCCGTACGGTCTAACCAGCGCTCAAAAGATACCCGGTCCTGCACCTTGAAAAGCATTTGGCCGCCATTGCTCACGCAATGTTCAAGATGTCCGGAGACAATGTAGGCAACCTGAGACTGGCAATGACCGTAAACAACTTGCTCAAGTCGAACTAGATCGATCCGTGTTTCGGATAGATCAAACACACTCTCGCTCGGGGCAAGTTCCTCGCGATCTTCAAAAGCGGCGGCAGGAGTTAGACAAACCACAACGGCGAACAGAACATTTAGCAAGTGTCGTTTCATGGCGAAATCGTGCCACGAGGACATACGATAAACAATCGGTTCTTCAACTCGATAGGCCCGACGGGTCATCAACGCTCAAGCAAACACTAAAAATGTGCGGCGTAGCCACCATCCACAAAGAGTACATGACCGGTCACATAAGACGCAGCTTCTGACGCGAGGAACACCGCCGCGCCGCCAATCTCTTCCGGGCGCGCCCAACGTTCAAGGCTCGTGCGTTGTTTAAGCCATGCATCAATCGACGGGTCAGAGGTCAGCTCCTCATTGCGTTCTGTTGCAAAGAAGCCTGGCGCAATGGCGTTCACAGTGATCTGTCGTTCGCCAAGCTCTGCCGCCAACGCGCGTGTGAGCGATTCAAGGCCACCTTTGGCAATCGTGTATGGCGTGTCACCCTTGTTCGACAACGGCCCGGCGATCGAGGTGATGTTGATGATGCGTCCGCCCGCGCCCATAAGTGCTGCGGCGCGGCGCGACAGATCAAACGGCGCCACAAGATTCACATTGAGCATAGTGCGCACATCGTTGAGTGAGTGATCATCCAGCGCACGGCGGTCGCGGAGCCCCACATTGTTTACAAGAATGTCGAGCCCACCCTCACGAAGCTCGTCAAATGCAGAGGCAACAGCCACCTCGTCCGCGACATCAAACACCAGCGGATGCACATCGCCTTCAGCACCGAGCTTTTCTGCAGCGGCTTCTGCTCGTGCCGCGTCGCGACCGTTGAGGAGCACTTGCGCACCAGCCCGGCCAAGAGCTCTAGCAATCTCCAACCCAAGCCCCTGCGTGGCGCCGGTGACAAGCGCCCTCTTGCCTCTTAAGGAGAAAACCGATCCGTCAGCCACGGCTCAATACACCGTTGCCTGCACGACAGCCTTCAGGCGTTCAATGATCGAGAATTCATCGTCGATAAACCCGGCATCGACCCACCACTCTTCGACCTCTTTGTAGACGCGGCTCATCTCCGGGCCTTCGGGAACGCCAGCGGCCTTCATCATCGATCCATTGAGCATCAATTTGGGCCGTTCCCAACTGTCTGCCATCGCCAGAAGTGCCCGCCATTGCATCGCGTTGGCACCCTTCTTGTCTGTGGCCCAGCCAAACATGACCCGATCTTTGAAACACTGCACGCCCATGACGTAGAGCGCCTTATGAACTTCACGCACCGAGAGATAGCAGACGATTTTCGTGTCATCTGTCTGCATGTCTCTAATGCGGTCCCTGTCTTTGTTCGAAAGCTTCAACCGGGTCGCGAGTGCGTCGACACCATCGGTATCAAGCTCCAGCGCGCTTGAAAGTCGCAACACCGGGTCAGACGTAAAGAGTTGGTTCGCTTCAATGTCCACCACCGCTTCCAGCCGGTCGAGGCGCGTGGCTTCAGGCAGAACGAGCGGCAGAATGCCAGTCGCCGCCATTTGCCGAAGCGCATTGCCCGCCTCATCCGCACCAAGCAGCTTCAGAAGCTCCGCCTGCACCCGTTCCGCAGACAGCTGCTTCAATCCTGCAGCTTCTTCGGCACAGGCCTTCAGTCCCGCCGCATCTGGCTCGCCCGATCCATAGTGAGCATGAAAACGAAAGAACCGTAAGATGCGCAGATAATCTTCGCGGATCCGGTCATGCGGGTCGCCAATAAAGCGCACTAACCGCGCGTCGAGATCAGAGCGTCCACCCAGCGGGTCGTGCACAGTCCCATCCATATCCGCATAAAGCGCGTTCATGGTGAAGTCGCGGCGCTTCGCATCCTCCACCCAGTCCTCTGTGAACTCGACATCCGCGCGCCGACCATCTGTTGCCACGTCCACCCTAAGGGTCGTGACTTCAAAATGTTTGCCTTCCAGCACTGCTGTGACGGTGCCATGGTCAAAACCGGTCGGCACAACTTTAACACCTGCGGCTTCCAGAAGCTTTGTCGCCGCAGCGGGAGCATGAACCGTCGCAATATCCACATCGCTCACAGGTTCCATTAGAAGCGCATTACGAACACACCCGCCAACAAACCGCGCTTGCCCGTCAGCGCCGCCGAGCGCCTTCATCACCGTTTGCGTGGTTGCATTCTTCAACCAGTCATGGACAGCGAGTTCGCCTCGCTTTTGTTCACTCATCACCTGCTCCCAAATCCAGGCACCGGGCCTTACTCGACCGTACCTGATTGAATTTCGCCATTGATCAATCGGGCAGGCTCATAGTCAGTACCTGCGGTGTTGGCGGTGTAAATACCCGCAACGACCATACTCCCAACACCCAGCGTCAATCCGGCGACGATCAACCAACCGAAAGGAGCTTCACTCCATTTAAGGTCTGGACGGTCCTCGGCCTTGCGGGAAATGAGGATAAACACCCAATAGGTCGCAAAAGGCAGAAGGAAGAAAAGGAAGTTAATCAGGAAGCGCGCCATCAAGAATTCATCCCATCTTGTAGCCGGTCATGGAGGTTGCGGATCATACCGGCTGTTGCGCCCCATATATAGTGACCCTGATAGGGCATTGCATAATAAGCGCGTCGCTTTCCCCGCCAGAAAACACTATGGCGTTCATGGTTATCGACATTCATGAGAAAGCTGAGCGGCACTTCAAATATTTCAGCCACCTCACCCGGCTCCGCCGTCAAGGAAAAGCCTGGACGCACAAAAGAGATCACCGGAAGGATGCGAAAGCCGGTGCCAGTTTCGTAAGGGTTGAGAAAACCCGCCACATCCACAAAGGAACGATCAAGCCCCACCTCTTCTTCGGCTTCCCGCAGCGCACCGTCGACAGGGGTTTCTCCCGGCTCAACTTTGCCACCCGGGAAAGCCACCTGGCCGGAATGGGAATTCAGGTGGTCGGCCCGCCGGGTAAGCAGAACCGTCGGCCCCCCATCATGTTCAATGATGGGCACAAGCACCGCCGCAAGACGAAGGTCTGGCCGGTCCTTTGGGTCAACCCAGTCGTCCGGGTTCAGGTCCTTGTCACCACGCACACCGGCCCCCGTCGGTTCCAGAATGCGGTCCAGCGACGGCGTTTCCAGATCAATGCTGGCAAGAATGCGTGCTTTGTAATCTTCCATGAACCTCAGGCCACCAACTCGCCCGCAGGCATGAACTTGTAGAAATCACCGGAACTCCAAACGCCGAACCAGCGCGCGCCCTCTATCTCTTCTTCCACACCAAGTTCCACGAGATCGTAGAAGACAGCCCTGTTGATAAGCGCTTCAAGTCGAGCACGAACCAGAACGTACGGAGCAGGTTCCCCTGTCACATTGTCTACTTCGAATCGCATGGGGTGCTCGGCATCGACCATCACACGATCGCCCACGCTTGTTTCAAAGGAGAGCACTTGAGATTGACCCTCTCCCTCTACAGACATCGCCACCGCCAAAAAAGGGACATCATCGACGGTGATCCCGATCTTCTCGACCGGAGTAACAAGGAAATAGTCATCCTCATCTTTTCGCAAAACCGTCGAAAAGAGCCGCACCAACCGTTCACGCCCGATGGGTGAGCCCAGATAATGCCAGGTGCCGTCCCGCTTGATCCGCATATCGAGATCACCACAGAAAGGCGGATTCCATAGGTGGACAGGCGGCAAACCCCGTGCCTTGTCTCCTGCAGCCTGCGCGGCTCCCAAGCCTTTGAGAACTTCAGTAGGTGCTCGTACTGACACCTCAGCAGACCCCCCATTTCCCGTTTTTTCGCTTTCAGACATCAAAAATCTGCCTTCTCACAACCTTGTCATGTCCCCGAAAGTATCCTCAGGACCGAAAGCCGGGCCATAATGGCCGAATTGGCGGTCACAAAGGGGACACGAGTCCCGCTACACTGGCCAAACGAAGACAAAAAGCCACCGATTCCCCCGTGCCGGGCCTTATTCCCGTCTCACGCAACCATATATGTAGGGCAATGCAGACAGTCAGTGAAGAAGGCGGCGACGTCGTCAAAGAAATTGAAGCCGCCGGTGAGAAGATCGCCCGAGCGAAATCCGCCATTGGCGAGATCATCTATGGGCAGGAATCCGTCGTCGACCAGACACTCATAACCGTCCTGGCCGGCGGCCACGCTCTTCTTGTCGGTGTCCCAGGCCTTGCCAAGACCTTGCTCGTCCACACCATGGGCACGGTTCTGGGGTTGGATGATAAGCGCGTTCAATTCACGCCCGATCTCATGCCCGCAGATATTGTGGGCTCAGAAGTCCTGGAAGAAAGCGAGAGCGGAAAACGCAGCTTCCGCTTCATTCCCGGTCCTGTGTTTTGCCAACTTCTCATGGCCGACGAAATCAACCGCGCCAGCCCCCGCACCCAGTCCGCTTTGCTGCAGGCCATGCAGGAACACCACGTGACCGTTGCCGGACAACGTCACGAACTGCCCCGGCCCTTCCATGTGTTGGCGACGCAGAACCCACTGGAGCAGGAAGGCACTTATCCGTTGCCTGAAGCCCAGCTCGACCGGTTTTTGATGGAAATCGACGTCCATTATCCTGACCTGGAAGCCGAACGCCGCATGTTGCTCGCAACCACCGGGTCAGATGAAGCAACAGCAAAGCAGGTTCTCACCTCAGAGGAACTGCAGCAGATCCAGCGCCTTGTTCGCCGCATTCCCGTCGGCGATCAGGTCGTCGATGCCATCCTGGAGCTCGTGCGAAGCGCCCGACCAAACGAAGGGGATGTGGCTGAGGTTGCAGAACATGTTGCCTGGGGCCCCGGCCCTCGGGCGAGCCAGGCCCTTATGCTCGCCGTTCGCGTTCGCGCCCTGATGGATGGCCGCTTTGCGCCTTCCATCGATGACGTGGTCGCGCTGGCAGAACCCATTCTCCGCCATCGCATGGCGCTGACATTTGCAGCCCGGGCAGAAGGCGTCACTATTGCCGGAGTGATTGACCGCTTGACGAAACGGCTGGGGTAATACGCCTTATGGCCAAAATGTCGACCAGCCCCAGTGACACGACCACTTTTGCTGAAGCCCAGTCTCTTGCGGCAGGTCTGCCTCCATTGATGGCAGAGGCGGAGCGTGTCGCAAATACGGTCGAGCAAGGCATACATGGACGCAGGCGCACTGGACCTGGCGAAAGCTTCTGGCAATACAGGCGCTATGATGCAGGAGACACGGCCAACGCTGTTGATTGGCGCCAGTCCGCCCGATCCCAACATCTCTTCGTGCGAGAAAATGAATGGGATGCCTCCCAAAGCGTATGGCTTTGGTGTGATCAATCAGAATCCATGTCTTACCGGTCCGAATTCGCCCCCTGCCTCAAGAGAGACCGCGCCCTTGTCTTGGGGTTAGCCCTCGCCAACCTCTTGACCCGAGCAGGAGAGCGGGTGGCAGCTCTCGGCCAGGACGGCATACCTAGTAGCGGTCGCACGGGGCTTAATCGGTTGAGCAATCATTGGCTGAGCGACAAAGCGCAGGCAAGCGAGCATTCCGGCCTGCCGCCCCTTCAGGGCCTTCCGCGATATGCCACCATGGTGCTGATCGGAGACTTTCTTGATCCAACAGCGGCCCTTACAAAGCGTGTCCGGCAGCTTGCCGCCTCCGGTGTAGCCGGTCATCTTGTGCAGGTTCTGGATCCGGCGGAGACCGACCTCCCCTTTGATGGACGCACAGAATTTGAAGGAGTTGAAGAAGACCTCAAGCTTCTAGTGAGCCGGGCTGAGACCATTCGCACTGCCTATCAGGACCGGCTTGCCAGCCACCAGGCAGCCTTGCGCGACATGGCGAGATCAATCAGCTGGTCTTTTGCCACACACCGGACGGACCATTCAGCGACCAGCGCCCTTCTATCGCTCTACGGGATCATTTCAGGCGCGCCTGATGCAATTCAGATGGCGAGGTCCTGATGCTCTCCCTTGGCCCCCTCGCCTTTGCGGCCCCCTGGGTCTTGATCGGCCTGCTGAGCCTGCCGGTCATCTGGTGGCTGTTACGTGCCACACCGCCCGCGCCACAACGGGTGCGGTTTCCGGCCATCCGACTTCTTCTGGGGCTTGTGCCGGAAACGGAAAGCCCCGCGCATACGCCCCTCTGGCTGCTTCTTCTACGGCTGACATTGGCGGCACTAATCATTATCGCGCTTAGCTCACCGCTTTGGCGACCAGCCGAACGCATCGCCGGATCAGGCCCACTTCTGATCATCATCGACAATGGCTGGGCGTCAGCCGCGGATTGGTCACAGCGCGAGGCGCTCGCAGCGAGCCTCATCACGCAAGCCGCCCGCGACAATCGCCGCGTTGCCATTACCGGCTCTGCGCCTGAGGCCATTCCAGAAGCGCTCTCTTTCGAAGGGTCATCAAAGGCTGAAAGCCGCTTGGGCGCCCTTCAGCCTCACCCCCTTGATGTGGATCGCTCCACACTGATAGAGAAGCTTGAAACGCTTACTGAAAAACCCAGTCAGACGATCTGGATTTCCGATGGCCTAGAGGATGGTGCCGCGGACGCTCTTGCAGCTTATCTGACCTCACTTAATACGGACATCGAACTCATCGAGCCGTTGGCGAGTGACCAGGCTCTCGCCCTCCTTCCACCTGCTACCGGAACGGGAACCGTCACCGTGCCGGTCATTCGCGCGACCCAAGCAGCCCTTCATCAGGGAGATATCACGGCTTTTGCAGTCGATGGACGCCCTCTCGGGCGTGTCTCTTTCTCGTTTTCAGACAATGAGCTCCAAACCGAAGCCGTTTTCAACCTTCCATTGGAGCTTCGAAATGAAATCTCCCGCATCTCATTGAGCAGCAATGCAACAGCTGGAAGCACTCTGGTGCTGGATGAGCGCTGGCGGCGGCGCACACTCGGTATGGTGTCCGGCACAGCAAAAGACCAGCCGCTGCTCTCCGACCTTTATTATCTGGAACGGGCGCTCGAACCCTTTGTCGACGTCCGCACCCCTGCCGGCGAAGAGGAAGAAACAAGTCCGATCGCTCAATTGCTGGCGGAACCGCTTTCCGTATTGCTTCTGGCAGATCTTGGACGCCTATCACCACCCGACGTGGAAATCGCGTCCGAATGGGTCAAGGATGGCGGCGTGCTGGTCCGTTTTGCAGGCCCCCGCCTTGCGGCCCAAGCCGATCCACTCATTCCCGTGCCGCTGCGATCTGGCGGGCGCGAGCTCGGCGGGGCGCTTTCCTGGACAGAACCACAAACACTGGCGCCATTCGCCGCCGATAGTCCATTTTCCGGCATCACTGTCCCCGAAGATGTCGCTGTCAAAAGACAAGTTCTCGCCGACCCGCGCGGCAATCTGACAGGTCGGGTTTGGGCTCAGTTGAAAGATGGCACCCCACTAGTGACAGCACGCGCCGACGGAGACGGATGGATCGTGCTCTTTCATGTCACTGCAAATGCTGAATGGTCCAATCTGGCGCTTTCAGGGCTCTACGTGGACATGCTACGGCGCCTAGTTGATCTCGCCCAGGGAACCGCGGTCGCACAAGACGCCAACACCGGCGCAACACTGACACCCCGCACCATGCTTGATGCCTATGGCAACTTCACCCCGCCACCGCCCTGGACAACACCAGTCTCTCGTGCGGACATCGCAACGATAGAGCCGACTGCCATTCATCCTCCCGGTCTTTATGGAGATGCGGGATCCGCACGCGCGCTCAACCTCACCAACGCCGACACGGTGCTCACCCTCCTTCCCGAATTGGAAGGCGTGACCACGCGCCGAACCTTTGCGCGTGGCAACGAACTGGAGCTTAAAGCCCCCATCTTCGTCATCGCGCTTCTCATGCTTCTGGCAGACGGGATTGCTGCGCTGGTTTTGAGTGGGAAGCTTTCACGACGGAAATTTTCCAAAGCCCAGCCTGCTGCATTGGGCATAGCAGCCATCCTGCTCGTCGTAACACCAGGCACGACGGAAGCTGCAGAGAGCGATGACGCAGCTCTTGCCGCGGTCCTTGAAACCCATCTTGCCTATGTCTTGACCGGGGATGGAGACCTGGATGAGTTAAGCCGAGCCGGTCTCACAGGCCTAAGCGACGCACTGCGCCGCCGCACCGCACTGGAGCCCGGCGCACCGATCGGCGTCAACATTGAGCGTGACGAGCTAGCGTTTTTCCCTCTCTTATATTGGCCTATTAGTGAGTTTCAATCAGACATATCACCAGCTGGGCTGGCGCGGATTGAGACCTATATGCGCCAGGGTGGAACCATCCTCTTCGACACACGCGATCAAGACCGCGCCATTCAGGGCCTCACCACCAAATCGAGCCAGGCCTTGCGCGATCTTCTGGAACAGCTCGACATCCCGCCGCTGGAGCCCGTGCCAGATACCCATGTGCTGACAAAAGCTTTTTATCTGCTGGCCGATTTCCCTGGCCGCTGGGACGGCGGGCATCTCTGGATTGAACGCGCCCGCGCCGGCGATGGCGCAACCTCGACAAGCAATGATGGTGTCTCCGCCATCCTGATTGGATCAAACGATTATGCAGGCGCCTGGGCGCGCGATGCATCGGGACGTGCACTTTATGCAGCCGTTCCCGGCGGCGAACGCCAACGGGAAATTGCAACACGGACCGGCGTGAACATTGTCATGTACGCGCTCACCGGCAACTACAAAGCAGATCAGGTTCATCTGCCTGCCCTTCTAGAACGGTTGGGGCAATGACATGAGCTGGAGTCTCGTCGCAGATCCGTTGATCGCACCCATATGGCTTGCAGCCCTCGGGGTTCTAGCGCTTGCCGCTACCTTCGGCGCAGCCTGGCTCCGGGCGCCAGGCACAATTTATCGCGCCGCTGCCTTCGTTGTCTTACTGGGCCTCCTCGCCAATCCGACACTGCGAGAGGAAGACCGTGAACCGATTGACGATGTGGCCGTGCTCCTGATCGACAATAGCGCCAGCATGAAACTGGGTCAGAGATCAGAAACACGCGACGCCGCGGTGACCCGCTTAAAAAGCCAACTTGATCTAATGCCGGACCTCGACGTGCGCATTGTCGAAAGCGACAAAGCTGCCAAAGACGGCGGCACGGCCCTCTTCGGCACTCTGGACGGCGCTATCGCAGATGTTCCCCGTGAGCGCCTTGCTGGTGTTCTCATTGTGAGCGATGGGCAAGTGCACGATACGCCCCCAAGTCTTGCGGCACTCGGCATTGACGCCCCTTTACACGGTATTCTGGTTGGTGACCCCAAAGCCGCAGACCGCAAACTCATTGTTGAAGAGGCAACACGCTTCGGTATCGTTGGCGAACCCATTACCATTCGTTTTCGCGTGGACGAGGAAGGCAACGAGCAAGTCCGACCCGTGAGCGTAGAAGTACGGCTAAACGGGGAACGCGTTAATCAGCTGAACGTCAAACCCGGGGACGAAACGACGACCGCGCTGGCTCTGCCCCATGGCGGTGAGAATGTGGTGGAGATCATCGCGGAAACACTGCCCGATGAGCTAACAACTCAGAACAATAAAGCGACATTGGTCCTTACAGGCATTCGCGACAGGCTGCGGGTCCTCCTGGTCTCCGGCGAACCCCATGCTGGAGAAAGAACCTGGCGCAATCTCCTTAAAGCTGATCCATCGGTCGACCTGGTTCACTTCACCATTCTACGGCCACCTGAAAAGCAGGACGGCACGCCAATCTCAGAGCTGTCGCTCATCGCCTTTCCGACCCGCGAGCTTTTTTCCGCAAAGCTGGATGAATTCGATCTCATCATTTTCGATCGCTACCGCCGTCGCGGTGTGCTGCCCATCGTCTATCTTGGAAATGTTGCCCGCTATGTGGAAAATGGGGGTGCTGTGCTCGCAGCCGCCGGGCCAGCTTTTGCCTCCCCTTTCTCCATCTATCGCACACCCTTGGCGGGAATTCTCCCAGCCCAACCAACCGGACAGGTCGTCGAGGAAGGCTTCAGAGCCACCTTGACAGAGGACGGAAGCCGACACCCTGTCACCGCGGCCCTTCCGGGCAGTGAGACAAGCCCGCCGAGCTGGGGCCGCTGGTTTCGTCTGATTGAAGCTGCACAAACGTCAGGGCGCGCCGTGATGGAAGGCCCTGAGGGGCGCCCGCTTATGGTTCTCGACACAGTGGGCGAAGGACGGGTGGCACAACTTCTGTCAGACCATGCCTGGCTCTGGGCACGCGGCTTTGAAGGGGGCGGCCCTCAGGCAGAAATGCTCCGGCGTCTGGCGCACTGGCTAATGAAAGAACCTGACCTGGAAGAAGAACGGCTCCTCGCCACCGGCAATGATGGGAGTCTGACCATAGAGCGGCGAACCATGGCGTCTGAAGCAGAACCAGTCACCGTAACGCTGCCATCTGGAACGACAGAGACACTTATCTTGTCAGAGACTGCCCCTGGCCGATTTACCGGCAGCATCGCAACTGAAGAGATCGGCCTTCATCAGGCGGCTGATTCAGCATTGCAGGCCGTTGCCGCCGTTGGTCCGGCAAATCCCCGTGAATTCAAAGACGTTCGATCAACGCAAGAACCGCTTGCTCCTCTTATTGCTGAGAGTAACGGCGGGACCTTCTGGATCAACGAATTGGGCGAAGCACCGACATTGCGCAGCGTGCGCGCCGGGCGTGATGCCGCAGGCGATGCCTGGGCAGGCTTACGGCGCAATGGTGGCTATGTGCTGAAAGCGGTGACACAAGTGCCGTTGCTCTCCCCCTTGATTGCCCTGCCTCTGATGATCGGCCTTTTACTTCTTGGTTGGCGGCGTGAAAGCAAATAGCCAAACCGCTCAAGCGCCCTTCTCTACAGTGCCTGAAACAGCGTCAAATCCACCAGGCACAAGCTCACAGTAAAGCAAACGGCTCTTATCAACAGGTCCGGGCAAGGCAATCTTGCCGGGTGGCACCTGCTTAAAGCCGACTTTTGCGTAGTAGGGTGCATCGCCGACCAGAATAACAAACTGATGCCCTTCGGCGCGCGCTGCATCGAGCGCGGTTCGCATAAGATCAAGACCGCCACCCTGCCCGCGCACAGACGGGTCCATAGCCAGAGGACCAAGCAGCAATCCTTGGTTGCCACCAATCACCAAAGGGGAAAACCGTATACTGCCAACCATCCGGGATGCACCCTCCACGTCGGCAAAGGCAACAAAACTCAAAGACGACACGGGCGGCACGCCTTCGCGCATCCGGTAAGCGGTTTTGGCAAAACGTCCAGGGCCAAAACTCAGGTCGTGCAAAGCTTCAATATCTGCTTCATGCGCCGGAGTTTCCGGGAGAATGTCGAACAGCATGGGAGTAATCTTTCGAAACGGCCAAAGAACAGCAAGCTTTTGAGCGGCGCTTGTCTGGACTTGTCTCCAGCCGTTTAGAGGAAGGCAGGCACGCGCGCACGAAGATCGAGGGATTTGGTCCCCCGCTCGGTACGTCGTCGTCGCAAATGGGCTTTCGCCATAATCATCTTGCCGTCCTCAAATTCGCTGGCCTCAAACGACCGCGAAGAAGCTGAGGTAGCAGGGAAAAACCAGGCCGTCCAGAAAAACCGACTTCCTCGGCACCAGTTTCGCTACGGCAGCCTGGTAGCCAAAAGCAAAATTGGGGAAAAGACTGGCCCCATAAGGGTGCCTTCGGGTAGCTTCAGCGCCAACAAATAAGCCGTTCAACACCGCTTGGGCGGCGACCAGATGAAAGACAAAACAGGGAGATGGCACATGGGATTGCTTGAAGGAAAAGTCGTACTCGTGACCGGTGCGGCAAACGGCATCGGGAAAGAATGTGCGCTGATCGCCGCACGCCAGGGAGCCAAGGTCGTCGTGAACGATCTGGGCGGTAGCGTCGCTGGCGGGGACGAAGGCAGCGCCGGTCCTGCGCAACAGGTAGCAGATGAGATCAAGGCAGCCGGTGGTGAAGCCGTCGTCAACTCAGACAGCGTCGCGATCAAAAGTGGTGCTGAGAACATGATCGCTCAGGCCATGGATGAGTTTGGCGCTCTCCATACGATCATCAGCCCCGCAGGCATTTTGCGCGATGGCATGTTCCATAAAATGCCAGATGAAGATTGGGACTCTGTTCTGGAGGTCCACTTGAAGGGCTCCTACAACATGACCCGCGCTTCTGTGGAGCATTTCCGCAAACAGGAAGAAGGCAACTATGTGCTCTTTACTTCCACGTCGGGCCTTATTGGCAATATCGGGCAGGCAAACTATGCCGCCGCGAAGATGGGCATTGTCGGCCTCTCCCGCATCATCGCCATGGAAGGCGCTATGAAGAACGTTCGCTCGAACGTCATTGCTCCTTTTGCCTGGACTCGGATGATTGCAACCATCCCTGTGAAGGACGAAGCATCCGCACAACGCGTAGACCGCATGAAAAACGCCATGCGGGCCGACCAGGTGGCAAACTTCGCCGTGGGCCTCTCCGCACCTGAGTGTGATGTGAGTGGCCAGATCTTCTCCGTCCGCGGCAATGAAGTCTTCCTCTTCAGCCAACCCCGCCCTGTCCGCGCCGTTACGCGTCTCGAAGGTTGGACACCGGAGACACTTCTGTCGCACGGTTTCCCGGCAATGAAGGGCGACATGACCGATCTCGGTAACACTGCATCAGTGTTCACCTGGGAACCGATCTAAGCAACGCCTATGAGGATTGAGAAAGCCGCCGACACTTCACTGTCGGCGGCTTATTACGTTTTAGCGGAAGTATCGCTGCACTTCGCTGTAGCTTCGATCTGAACTATAGCGGAAGCGTGGAGGAAGCTGCTGGTGGAAAGCCAGAAGCTCCGGATTGTCTGTTGAACGAATCTGCCGCTCAACATCACCAAGCGTACAACCACCGCCAACGTTACTCACAGTTGAACCTGAGTTAATGCCAGCACAGACCCGTTCTGCTTCGCGCACAATCTGCGCATGAGTATTGTTGAGGGACTGAAGCGCTGCTTCAGATGCCGTTGACGCCGCCTGCGCAGCACCAAGGGGAAGGGCCACTGCAGCTACACCTACTAGAGCAATCAAAGTCTTTTTCATAACTATCTCCTTTTGTCTGAGCAGGAGATAGTCATCCGTAGCCAGATTACTCATCACATCCTGATCACACACAGAGATGTCACGCCTCGTGATTGAGGCCACACAAAATTCGCAGCCCTCAACACCTTCTAAGACGCTTCACCTATTGGAAGTAGCGCTCTACCTGCCCAAAGCTGCGCTCTGAGCTGTAGCGGACGCGCAGCGGCAGAGACTGATGGAAGTTGAGCATATTCGCGTCGTCTACTGACCGGACATGACGCTCAACATCACCGACAATGCACCCATTGCTCTGATTGCGACGCACGACACCCGTAAACGGTCCGACAGAACAGACACGCTGAGCCTGACGCACAATCCGTGTGTGCTCATTATTGAGAGACCTTAACTGATCAGTAGAGAAGTCGGACGCTGCCTGCACGCTACTGAGCGGCAGCACGAGGGACGCAACGGCAACAAATCCGGCGAGAGTGTGTTTCATCATCTTTCTCCTTCAAGAAACAATAGAAACTCTACTCCCCTGCGGACGCACGATCATTAAGTCATCGTAACATCGCGCAAATGTGACTTATTGCGATCCACACCCTAAGCTTCCGCAAAACTAAAAGACGAAATATGAGGAGAGAGCCGTGGGCAGTTTCAAAGAATATGAAGATCATGATGCGCTGGGACTGGCAGAGCGTGTCGCCAAGGGTGACGTGACCGCAACAGAATTGCTGGATGAAGCTATTGAGCGCACCGAAGCAATCAACCCGAAAATCAACGCTGTGGTCCTGAAGCACTATGACGAAGCCCGCAAGCTCATATCAGACGGTCTGCCGGACGGCACCTTCAAAGGCGTGCCGTTCCTCCTGAAAGACCTCCACCTGCTTTGGGAGGGAACTGTCACTACCTACGGATCAGGCGCCTTCGAAGGCTATGTGGCTGATCACAACACAACCCTGACCGACCGCTATCTCGACGCTGGTCTGGTCCTGTTCGGCAAAACCAACTCTCCGGAACTGGGCCTGACCGGCACAACCGAACCACGTCTCTATGGCCCCACACACAATCCGTGGAACTTGGAGCATTCGCCGGGCGGTTCCTCAGGCGGAGCCGCAGCGGCGGTTGCAGCCGGTATACTCCCGTTAGCGAATGCATCAGATGGCGGCGGATCCATTCGCATTCCAGCATCCGCCTGCGGCCTATTCGGGCTAAAGCCAACGAGAGGACGCACACCAGCTGGTCCCGACAGGGGCGAGGGTTGGGCAGGCATGTCCATCAGCCATTGCGTATCCAAAACCGTGCGCGACAGCGCCGCTCTGCTTGACGCCACGACAGGCATGGCTGCAGGCGACCCTTATCTACCACCCGAACCCGACCGGCCTTTCTTGGCGGAAGTCGGCGCACCAACAGGCAAACTACGCATCGCGTTTAACACCAAACGAAGCGACGGCACTAAGCCAGACCCTGAAGTCGAAAAATCCATTCTGGACACGGCAAAGCTCTGCGAGTCCCTCGGCCATGAGGTCGTAGAGGCGGCACCAGCCATTGATCCTGTTGCCATGGGCAATGCACAAGCGACCATTATCGGCGCCAATGTCGCACTGACCCTGGAACAACGGGGAGAAGCGCTGGGGCGAAACCTCACGGAAAATGACGTGGAGCACGTTACCTGGCTGATGGCCAGCGCCGCTAAAGATCGCACAAGCACCGACTATGCCGCCGCCACCCTCTTCATCCATCAGATGGGGCGCATGATGGGCATGTTCATGCAGAGCCACGACATCTATCTCTGCCCCGTTCTCGGGACACCGCCGCCAAAGCTCGGTGTTCTCGACATGATGACGGACGATGTGGGCACCTATCTCGCGAACCTGGGAAAGATCATGCCATACGCTGGGCTCTTCAACATGACCGGCCAACCTTCCATGTCCGTCCCGCTTCATTGGACTGCAGACAGCCTGCCCGTTGGCGTCATGTTCACTGGGCGCTTCGGCGAGGACGCAACCTTGATCAGACTTGCCTCGCAGCTGGAAGAAGCAAAGCCATGGCGGGACAGAAGACCACAAGCTTAAGCACACATGTTAGAGCGTCACCGGATCAGTCGACAGCCCAATGGTCCGGTGGCGTCAAATCGTCCATAACTTCACGAATCCGGACGCGCGTCGCCTTACTTGTCTCCGCAGGCAGAGCGTCCTGGCAAAAAAAGCCAAACTCAGCGATCTCTCTATTGGGTCGTGCCTCGATGTCGAAGGCGCGCAGCACAAACAAAGAGACATGATCTGACTTGAATTCCGCGAAGTTGGCATAGAGGCCGAAGAACTCCAGCTCCTCTTTTGGAGTCACCCCAACCTCTTCCCAGAGCTCCCGCTCCGCTGCTCTGCGCATGGTCTCGCCCCCGTCCACACCACCTCCAGGCAGATACCAACCTGGCAAATAGGTGTGGCGAACAAGCAAAACCCTATCCTTTTCATCTATCACCAACACACGGGCCCCTGCCGTTAGCGGCCGGGAAAAACGCCAGTAAAGCCGCAAAAAGAACCGTGCAAACGGATAGAGGCGGAGCAAGAGTCGCATACGGGCTGGGCCTTATTGGGATGATCTATTCATAAACTGTAAACTCTACTGCAATTACCGTCTATCCAGTGCAAATCGCCGAATGTCGGAAACCGACGCAGGCGGCAAAGGAACGACGGATATGGGGCTTATCAGCAAACTTGTCGGCAAGCGGGGAAATCCTGCCGAGGCAGCCATACCTGCTGTCCCCACTGGTGAAGCAGTCACGAGAGTGATGAAAAGTCTGGCAACGGGTGCGCCGGCAAAAGTTGCCAAGGCCGGAGCTGAGATTGCCACCGCACTCAACACCGTTGAAACCGCCATCCTGGCGATCGACATCGTTGCAGACCTGCTTGTGGAAGCTGAACTGCTCACCGCGACCGCACGCGAGACGGAAAGTGTCGGACGCAGAGCGTTGATCGCAAACCGTTACATCACACTACTTCAAACCATTTCAGACACTATTGAGCGGGCCGAGCACAATGGTATGAACCTGCTCGATGGCGCCAGAAGCACCTACGAAATCAAGCTCGATTCGGAAGAACGCGCCTCCATTGCGCTCCATGTCGCAAACCTGACAACTGACGCCGAGGGCCTGGACCTCACATCGCCACGTGAGGAATTTGCGAGCCAGATAGAGATTGAACGCACCATCGCAGAAATCGATGCCGCACGACGCACAGCCTCTCGTATCGCTGATCTTTTTGCCGACAGCTCCGCTGTACTTGCAGAACGACTCGCCCGCCTGGACCAGGATTTTGGCCCGGACGCTGCTCAGGCCACAAAACCCACTGGCGCGGGTCACTGACCATCCCGTCTTAAGAACTGGTCAACCACGTTTACCGACATATTCTTAACCTTGAACGACTAGCCTTTTCAGACGTCCAACGGAAGATCAGGGGATGCTTTCGGCTCTGGGCAAGGGTGCTAGTATGCAACACAAGCCAGATGTAGCGATACGATCGCTGCTGGGTGGGCCCCCAGAAGTGGTTCCCGTCCCGTCCATTGCCGAGACCAAAGGTCTCGTCACCGACGGCGCTCACATGCGTATGGATCCCCGGATCCTGACACGCATAAGCGATGTCGTTTCAGTTCTGGAACAGGACTACACAAAAGTCCTTCAGTCACATATCTCAGATATGGAACGCGCCTATATTGACTGGAAATCTGGGACCGAAGATACGCGGGCTAAAATCTATGATATCGCTCATGATATCCGCGGAGTTGCCGGTACATTTGGCCGTTCGTTGTCAGGACAAATAGCGGCAAGAATTTGCGCGCACTTTGATCAGACACCGGACGCCATTCCCGCAATAGAAGATCACATTGAAGCTCTCAACCATGTTGTCAATCTTGCGCCCGAACCAGAGGGCTCATTTGCGGAGTTGGTACTGAAGAGACTAGACGAACTTTCCGGCACACAGCAATCGCCCTCGGACGCCTCTAAGGCCGACGAGAAGGCAGACGGGTAGCGCCATGACAGAAACAAGCCTTGCCCCTCTCAAAATTCTCATCGTGGAAGACAGCGAACAGATGCGCATTCTGCTTCTCGCCCTTCTGGAAGCCATGAGCATCACAGACATTCTTATCGCCGAAGACGGTGAAAAAGGACTAGCGCTCTATATGGAGACAGCGCCCGACATTGTGATTACCGATGGCGCCATGACACCCATGGATGGGTACGAACTGACAAATCGCATTCGCACAGCTCCCGAGAATCCCAATCCGTATGTGCCCATCATTATGTTGTCGGGTCACCTTGAGAAAAAGCATGTGGAGAAGGCGCGGGCAAGCGGCGTGACAGAATATCTCGCAAAGCCTGTTTCCTGGCAGACCCTCTATGAACGACTGGTCGCAATCGTCAGCAATCCGAGCTTTTTTGTCCGCACACCAACCTATCTGGGGCCGGACCGGCGCCGGGAAACGGACGAGCTATTTAGAGGTCCGATTGAACAGAACAAAACGACACAACCAAGAAGCACCGCAGAAATCCTGCCCCTGGACGCTATTCGCAAGCCAAGTCTGATCCGAACCAAGTAGACCGCCACGGCAAAAAGAAGGTGACTGACCCGTCATTTTTTTGCCTTCAGTTGCGATTTCCGGCTAGGCTATCAACCAAGCCAGTCTTGTAGATCGCCTTGGAGGAGAGCCATGTCTACCGAACAGACGAACATCACAGTTGATAGTGCTTACGAAGCCGTCGCACCGGATGATTTTCCGGCCATGATGGAAGTCGAGCGATACGGCAATCGCTCGACAGCATTCGACAAAATCATCTCAGCAACCCACGACCATTTCTGGGACCCACAGGACCCAAAGTTCGTGGACTTCAGCCAACCGTTCGATATGGAAAATGAGTATCTGGTTGATCCGATTGGTCTTGCTGATTTGCAAACCGCCATCAATGACAAGATCGATGAAAAACAGCGCATCAAACTGGTGAACCTGGATGTGCAATGGTCGCTCTCATCAATTCTGCATGGCGAGCAAGGTGCCTTGGCCTTGTCAGCTAGCCTCTGCCATATTCTAAAAGACCCAGGCGCACAGGAATATGCAGCAAACCAGACGCGTGAAGAAGCACGACACGTGGCAGGTTTTTCCAATTACATCAAAGCCAGATGGGGCAAGCCTGTTGCTGTGGGTCCTGCCCTTGGGGACCTTCTGACAGAACTCGTTCTATCGCCTCTTGTCTGGAAAAAGATTGTCGGCATGCAGATGCTTGTCGAAGGGCTCGCCATGGGCGCCTTCGCGACTTTCTACAAACAGTCCAACGACCCCGTCATGACCAAGCTGATGCAGCTCACCATGACTGACGAGGCGTTCCACCATAAGTTTGGAAAAATCTGGGCAGATCGTACCATCCCCAAACTCTCAGACCATGAACGCAATCAGATCGAGGATTGGGCCTGGGAGGTCTTCCAGGTGCTCCTCTACAATCTGGGCAGTCCGGAGCAGAAGAAGCACATTTATGCAGCAGTAGGGCTCGATTGGGAATGGGTCCAGGGCGCCTTCCTGGAAGCAATGACCGACACGGCCGTCCGCGAGGACATGATGGAAGCAACGAATATTTTCCGTGTTCTCATCAAGACACTTCTTAAAGCAGGCGTGATCACTGACCGCACCTCAGCGAACTACGCAGCCTTCATTGATATGAAAGAGCTTCACCAAGAGGGCGATCGGATGGTGGGCGATGATATTGCCGAAGAAGGCATCAAGTATCTCCGTGAACTGAACGGAAACACCAACAAATACATGTCGCTCGACAATATGACAGCGGCTGAATAGCCGATCACAATTTCGTAAATTGGGGCGGTACCTACGGGTATCGCCCTTTTTATTTACCATTCCCGTGCTAGACTTTCCCCAACGTCACCGTGGGGCTAGGTCATTCCATGAGTGTGGAACAGGCTTTTATTGAACGGGCTTTTCAATGGCACAAACGCCTTGCCATTGGTCTGTTAGCTGCGGCCACAGCGCTGCTTCTTGCAGCAATCCCCTCATTCGCAAATGTCTTTGAAATTGATGATCGACGCCTGATCACGCCGGAAGATCAAATGGGGTTTGTAGGCATCATTGCCTGCGCCGATACAAAGCGCATTCCAACGGCCAGTCTCATCACAACACCAGATGCGAATCCAGCACGACGTCATGAGGTGATCACCTCCGTCGCCCACGCCTTCTACACAAAAGACGGAGACCGCTGGCAAGACTGTTCTTTTTTGCCGGAAGGTGATCCCACGCGTGCGCTGCCGATCACCTATGTCATGACCGGAACCTCGACCCCTGGCAAAGGATGGAATGATGACTGGGCTGTTGCTGTAGTAGAGGGCCGCGTCTCAATTGACATGCCCATGCCGCTGTCAGTTGACCTGGCTGAAATCGAAGACCACCGCACGGCGGGCGCTTTCATACAACTCGCCGGCCACAATGGCGAGCGCCTCCCCATGCTCATGTCTGAGAACTGTGGCCCCAGGCACAAAAGAAGCGGCAGTCATAACTTTGGAGACGCCCGTGTCTTCAACCACGACTGCGACATGATTTCTGGTTGGTCAGGAGGTCCCCTCCTACTTCGAACCCCCACCGATGTTTTCACAATTGCTGTGAACTCAACGCGGTTTAATCCTGTTGTCCACCAGACCGGCTTTCCGTTTGACGACCGGTTCAATCCGAACACCGCGATCCGCGTGGACAATGAGTTTCTAACAACAATCGAGCGACTAACCGTTGATGGAGCCCCCATCCAACTGGCGGACACCACATCGATTTGCAACGCTGGTGGCCAGCCCGACTGCTAATCGACTTGTTTAGCGGTCGCAATCGGCGCGAGCAGAGCTTCTAGGCTTTTTGCATACATCTTCCGCGCGGCATCAGGGTCTTTCGCATTTGCAATCGCAAGCCCCGCTTGCATCAGTGAGCCACCAATGAGATCGGCCAACGGCTCCAAGGGCTGCTTCGGTAAGATCCCTTCATCTACGAGATGTTCCAGAGAATGGGTCACCAGCGCCTTGTTGAGCGGTTCCTGGAGTGTGCGCCATTCTTCCCAGCCCAACACAGCGGGACCATCAAGCAGGATCACCTGTTTGATGTCTTTCCGGCTGTAGAGATCAAGAAGGATGCGGGTGCCTACAACCAGATCCTCCCGGTCATGCGTGATCTCATCCATGGTCTTCTCAAACAGCTCCATCGCGACGTCATTCAACATGTCGAGAAAGAGCGCTCGAAAGAGATCCTTTTTGTCTGAAAATTGATGATAGAGCGCACCCCGTGTCACCCCCGCGCGGGCGACGATCTCCTCAGTGCCTGTCTCCGCATACCCTTGAGACACAAATAAAGCACGGGCGGCCTTAAGCAGTTTTGTGTGATTTCGTGAGGGTTTCTTTGCAGGGGCGTTCATAAAAATACAGCTTGTATGAAAATTTCAAAGCAACTATACACGATCCAAATCATACAGATTGTATGAATTTGATCTGGGAGAATGCAGAATGGTCGCAAAGAGGAAAATCCCCTCATGGCTTTTTGCCACAACGGTGGTCGCCTCCCTGGCGACAGTCATAGGACCTTTGATAGTTTTCGGTGTCAGCGAACGAGGCTTGCAGCTGGCAGCGCGCTATACAGTCCGGGTGAGCTTCCCTCTCTTCCTGCTGGCTTACCTCACCGGGCCGTTTGTCGCTCTCTGGCGAACAAACCTTACCCGCTGGTTGCAGAAGCACAGGCGCTACATCGGCCTAAGCTTCGCCATCGCACACACCATCCATCTGGGTGCCCTGACCGGCTATTTCGTCTTCATAGGCGTATCGCCCGATGCAGCGACGTTGATCGGCGGCGGACTGGCCTACGCCCTCATGTTTGCCATGGCCGCAACGTCGAACGACTGGAGCGTCAAGAAGCTCGGTGCCAACTGGCGGCGATTGCACTCAATCGGGCTGCACTATCTCTGGTTCATCTTCCTGATCACCTATATGGGGCGCCTATCCGGTGGCGAAGGGGGCGACACCACTGAAGATTTAGTTGTCGTAGGTATCGTCGGGTCCTCCTTGGTCTTCGGAGCCCTTCTCATCCGCCTCATAGGCATTTTGAAGCGGCGTCGCCGTGCTGCAGCTGCATAACTGACGGTTTCGCGTGACCTCCCCGTATAGCGCGGTATATTTGCCTCAAAGGGCGAACAACGCCCGCACACATAAGAAAACGGGGAGGACCATATGGCCTGGAACTACGGCGATATACTCGACACAATTGCGCCCATGCTGCCGGCAGATGCGCCAGCAATGATTCATGGGCCACGCATGATCACCTGGGGCGAAACAACCAAGCGCACCAACAATGTCGCACGTGGCCTTATTGAGCGCGGCGCAAAGCCCGGCGACAAACTCGCCTTCTATATGCGGAACCGCCCTGAATACATGGAGACTCTTGCGACGAGCTTTAAGGCGCGCATGACCCATGTGAACGTGAACTATCGCTACACAGCTGACGAAGTCTTCTACATCTTTGATAATTCCGATGCGCAGACTGTTATCTACGGTTCTGAGTTTCGGCACATCATTGAAGAGTTGAAGGACCGCCTGACAAAGGTCGCAACCTTCATCGAGGTGACAGAAGACGGAACAACCGCTTCTTTTGCAGAAGATTTTGAAACCCTAGCGACCAACGGCGACGGATCACCACTCGACATCAAACGCTCACCTGATGACCAGCTCTTTATCTATACCGGCGGGACAACCGGCATGCCCAAAGGCGTCATGTGGCGTCACGACGATATGCGCGAAGCACAGCTGAATGCGCTTCGTCGGTTGGGGCCGGTACCAGAGTCGCTCGAAGAACTGCAAGCGGCAATCAAAGAGGTCGGTCCTGCAGGTAAGATGATCCCAGCCTGCCCGCTTATGCACGGCACTGGATTGCTCACCGCCCTTGGGAACCAGATGAACGGTGGCTGCGTTGTGACGCTGAGCCATCCCTCCTTCAATCCAGAGGAAATGCTTGCCGCCATCGACAAGCACAAGGTAGCAAGCGCCGCCATTGTTGGTGATGCCTTCGCAAAACCACTTCTGAAAACGCTTGATGAAAACCCAGGCAAGTACGATCTCTCCAGTATGGAAACGCTGATCTCTTCAGGTGTGATGTGGTCCATGGAAGTGAAGCAAGGCCTTCTGAAACATATGCCGACGGCCATCATGACCGACAGCTTTGGATCGTCGGAAGGTCTGGGCTTTGGCTCATCCCTTACAACAGCGGATGGCGTCATCAGCACCGCAAAATTCCAGATTGGTGACCGGTGCAAGGTTTTTGACGAAGAAGACAATCTCATCGAACCAGGGTCCGACAAACCTGGCTTTATCGCTCTGACGGGCCCAATTCCAGTCGGTTATTACAAAGACGAAGAGAAGACGGCAAAGACCTTCAAAACCATCGACGGTGTTCGCTATTCAATCCCTGGCGACTGGTGCACGGTGGAAGAAGACGGCACACTCACATTGCTGGGTCGCGGGTCGGTCTGCATCAACACAGCAGGCGAAAAGGTCTATCCGGAAGAAATCGAAGAAGTACTGAAGACCCACCCTGCTGTTGATGACGCGCTGGTTGTTGGCGTGCCTGACGAGAAGTGGGGCCAGTCTGTCACCGGCATTGTAAAACTGAGCGGCGAAGGCGATTTCAACGAGGAAGATCTTCGCCAACATGTGCGCGGCGCCCTCGCCGGATACAAAACGCCAAAACGCATTCTTGTTGGTGACGCGATCCCCTTCCGCGCGTCAAACGGCAAAGCAGACTATAAGGGCGTCACCACTTTCGCCCTGAACGAGCTGGGCATTCCCGCTTAACAGGTCTGCGCAAAGAATGAAGATACGGCGGTCCGCGATGAACATCTCGGGCCGCTTTTTGTTTCAGTGCTCAAGCCAGGAAGACACCCGCAATTCATCCACCAGATGGTCAACTACAGCGCGCACGCGGGCAGATGTTTGGCCAGCTTCCTTGTGCACAACATGCACGGGCAGCGGTCCCCCTTCCGCCTCAGGCAGCACAATCTGCAATTTGCCGTCGGCCACTTCTGCAGCGACTTGATAGGACAGAACGCGGGTCATACCACGCCCTGCGACTGCAGCGGCGATCGCAGCGTCAGCTGTGTTCACGCGCAAGCGCGTGTCCGGCCGATGCGTAACCATTTTGCCGTCGGACACCAGCCCCCACTGACTGCCAGATCGGCTCTGCGAAAAATCGACAAGCTGGTGCTGATCGAGATCAGCAACCCTCTCAACGACCCCATGTTCTTCCAGATAGGACGGTGCCGCACAGAGAACCCTGCGCACGGAGCCAACCCGGGAAGCGACCAGCGTTGAATCGGGCAGATCTGCAATCCGGACCGCCACATCAATGCCCTCATCCATCATATGCACCACCCTATCGACGAAGAGCGTGGAAACCGACAGCCCCGGGTAGCGATCCATCAGGCTGAAAAGGATAGGGGTAAGCGCCAGACGTCCAAAAAGCGCTGATCCCGTCACAGACACCCACCCTTCCGGCTGCCCGTGTCGACCACCGGCATGGGCGTCGGCGTTTTCAAGATCACCCAGGATACGGCGGCAATCTTCCAGATACCGGGTACCTGTATCAGTGAGGCTCACTGACCGCGTCGTTCGATGGAACAACCTAGCTCCAAGGGCATCTTCCAGCTCCGAGATGAGACGCGTTACAGACGGCGCAGAGAGCCTCAGCGCACGCCCAGCGGCCGCAAATCCACCCTCATCTGCTACGGCCATGAAAGCGGACATCGCCCGAAATCGGTCCATTTATTATTCCATTTTTCAAAATAATATAGTTCGAAACTAACATATTCATTCATTCGGAGAAAAGGCCCAGATTTCCGCCATCGACCCCAAATGCTCAAGCACTCAATGGAGGATTTCATGACCCAAGCGACTGACACCCAGCCCCGGACTCAAGGTGCCCATCATATCGGCCTCACGGTCCCAAGCCTTGAAGACACAAAAGCCTTCTTTCTCGATACGCTCGGCTACAACCAAGTCGGCGAAGTGCCAGATTATCCGGCGGCCTTCCTGTCTGACGGCACGACGATGATCACTCTTTGGCAGGCAAACGATCCGGCCACAGCCACAGCGTTTGACCGGAAGAACGTCATCGGTCTCCATCACCTGGCATTGAAGGTGGCTGATAGAGCTGCCCTTGCAACGCTTCATGACAGGATAAAAGCGGCCCCCGGATGCGAGATTGAGTTCTCACCAGAATCTTTGGGCGGCGGCGACATCCATCACCTCATGTGCACCATCCCAGGCGGTGTTCGCGTCGAATTCATCGCACCAACAGTTTGAACAATTCGGCAGGAGGAAGTGAGATGAGCCAAGGTTGGACATCAGATACACCGCCATTCCACGAAGGCGAACTTCGCATTCAGGAACGGGCCGGTGTGCGGGAAAGAACGGAGATACAGGGTCTGCGTGTCATTCGCGATCACCTGCCCGATCAACATCGCGAGTTCTACGAAAACCTTCCCTTCCTCCTGCTGGGTTCTGTCGATAAGGAAGGGAGACCCTGGGCGTCCCTGGTTGCAGGGCCCACAGGTTTCATTGAAAGCCCTGATGCGGACCACATCCAATTAAACACAAGGGCTCTGCCTGGCGATCCTCTGAACGAGACATTGCGGGAGGACACGCATCTCGGTGTCTTGGGAATTGAACCGGCAACGCGTCGCCGCAACCGCTTCAATGGCAAAGCCGCAAATGTGCAGGAGGAAGGTTTTGATATCCGCGTGGATCAATCTTTCGGCAATTGCCCCAAATTCATCCAGACGCGCGACGTCACATATGTCGCCCCATCTGGCAGCGCGTCCAAGCCAGCGGTCCGGGATGCCTCGCTGTCCGACAGCGATGTACTTCGTACAATCATAACCGCTGATACATTCTTCATCGCCACAGCGTACTCAGACGGCAGCAGATCTGCAGCCATGGGCGCAGATGTGTCCCATCGCGGCGGCAAGCCGGGTTTTGTCAGAATTGCGGACGAAAACTCCATCCTCTTCCCGGACTTTGTCGGAAACAATCACTTCAACACGCTTGGCAATATTGAATTGAACCCCCAGGCAGGGCTCCTCTTCATCGATTTTGAAAATAACGGGCTCATCTACATGACCGGGAAAGCAAAAACCATCTGGGACGGCCCCGATCTTGAACGATTTAAGGGGGCCAAACGCCTGACGAAAATCACGCCATCCAAGATCATCGCCACCCAAAACACGCTGCCCTTGCGATTTGAGTTTGGTGATTATTCACCCTTCATCTCAAAGACGGGGAGTTGGTAGGCTCGGCCTCCCAGGCTGCATCAAATTTCCTGCGCTTGACAACCACCGCCCCTGCGGAAATCGCACGAAATACAACCGCTTACACCCAATGTCCGCTTGCCTGGCGGCCCATCAGCGCTATTCTTCTTGCAACGTAACTGACGAAAAATCAGGAAGAGACGCTTATGGACGCTCTAGAGCAATTCCGGGCCGATACCCGCGCCTGGCTGGAAGAAAACTGCCCCCCTTCAATGCGCACCCCCATGCCAGAGGACGAAAGTCCTTGGGGCGGGAAACGCGCTGTGTGGAAGAACCCGGAGTCAAAACAATGGCTCGACGCTATGGCGAGCCGTGGCTGGACCGCGCCACAGTGGCCTGCCGCATATGGCGGCGGCGGCCTCTCAAAAGATGAAAACAAAATCCTGCAGCAGGAACTTCGGCGCATCAAAGCCCGCCCTGCTCTCATGAGCTTCGGCATCTGGATGCTTGGCCCTGCACTTCTTGAATTTGCCAACGAAGAACAGAAGAAAGAGCACTTGCCGAAGATCGTGCGCGGCGAAATCCGCTGGTGTCAGGGTTATTCTGAACCAGGCGCCGGCTCTGACCTTGCAGACCTTCAGACCAAGTGTGAAGACAAGGGCGACCACTACCTCGTCAATGGCCAGAAAATCTGGACGTCTTACGCTGACAAAGCCGACTGGATCTTTGCCCTCGTGCGCACAGACACAAGCGTCAAACATGATGGCATCAGTTTCCTACTGATCGACATGGAACAGGACGGTGTTGAAGCGCGCCCGATCACCATGATTTCAGGAGCCTCACCCTTCTGTGAAACCTTCTTCACCGATGCAACCGCACCAAAAGGCAACCTTGTTGGCGAGCTCAACAAAGGGTGGACCATCGCCAAGCGCTTGCTCCAGCATGAGCGCGAAATGATCTCCGGCATGGGCATGGGCAGTGGCGGCGGCGGTACTGGCCTCGCAGACCTGGCGAAAGACTATGTCGGCCAGGCAGACGGCAAGATCTCCGATGCCACCGTTCGCGATTCCGTTGCACGTCAAAAAATGGACTCCCACGCGTTCGGCCTGACACTTCAGCGCACAACGGAAGAAGCGAAAGCAGGCCAGGGAACGGGCGCTGCATCCTCGATCTTCAAATATTACGGCACGGAACTGAACAAGCGCCGCAATGAGCTCATCATTGAGCTGATGGGCACGCAGGGCCTTGGATGGGAAGGCGACAGCTTCTCCGATGAAGAACTGTCGGCACCACGCAGTTGGTTGCGCTCGAAAGGGAACTCCATCGAAGGTGGCACCACCGAAGTTCAACTCAATGTGATCTCCAAGCGTGTCCTCGGCCTGCCGAGCTAGCACACGCGATCACGATTTGAAGACATAGAAACGTATAAAAAGACAGGGATACCCATGGGGTTGGTACTGACCGAGGAGCAAACACTCCTCAAAGAAACAGCATCGCAGTTTTTTCAAGAAAAGCTGCCCGTTGCGAACCTGCGAAAATTGCGGGATGAGAAAAACGCTGACGGTTTTGACCGCAGCACATGGAAAGAAATGGCAGACCTGGGCTTTGCCGGTGTGCTCGTACCGGAAAGCTATGGCGGCACGGAATTTGGCCCGGTTGGCCTCGGCGTCATTCTGGAGCAAGCGGGACGCACCATTGCGTCAACACCACTTCTTTCAACGGTCCTCCTGGGCACAACAGCTGTTCAGCTGGGTGGTTCCCAAACACAACGCCAGGAAATTCTGCCCGCTATTGCAGCTGGCGATACCATCCTGGCATTGGCAGTAGAAGAAGGTCCGCACCATAATCCAACACAGATTGCGACAACGGCGACAGCTGACGGTGGCAATTTCAAACTGTCCGGGTCAAAAACCTTCGTGATTGATGGTCATGTGGCCGACACGCTGATTGTAGTCGCCCGCACATCAGGCGAGGTGAATGATTCGAATGGTTTGACCCTGTTCCTGGTCAATACCAGCGGAACAGACGGCCTGGAGATCACGCGGACCGTCATGGCAGACAGCCGCAATGCGGCGAACGTCACACTGAATGATGTGACTGTGCCCGCATCAGCGGTTCTCGGTGGAGTCGATGGTGGCTGGGACGTTCTGGAACCTGTCCTTGATGCCGGCCGCATCGGGGTCTCTGCAGAATTGATGGGCCTCATTCAGGAAGCGTTTGATCAGACACTGGTCTATCTCAAAGAACGCACACAGTTTGGAGAGCCGATTGGTTCGTTCCAGGCGCTCCAGCACCGTGCAGCAGAAATGTTTGCGGAACTAGAAGTCTGCCGGTCTGTCGTACTGGACGCGCTCAGTGCTTTAGAAGAGCGCCGGAATGACGTCCCGAGCCTTGCAAGTCTGGCAAAGGCACGCCTGTCTGAGTCATCCAAGCACATCACGAATGAATGCCTTCAGATGCATGGTGGGGTCGGCATGACCGACGAATATGATGTCGGCCTTTTCATGAAGCGCGCCCGCGTTGCTGCCGCAACCTTTGGCAATGCCGGTTTTCATCGGGATCGCTATGCCGGCCTGGACGGCTTCTGAAAACAACTGATTCGCACTGTATTTAAAGGGCTTCGAGGCCACCTCGAGGCCCTTTTTCTATGCGAAGCCTTTCTTGCATTTAGACAGCGAACCTTCTATCGACAGAGGCAGCGGCGCACATCATACTAGCGCCAGTAAATGAAGCGGGCCGGGCTCACCGTCCTAGCCCCATGACCCTAAACGACAGGATTTCAGCAAAGCTATGGCCGATGAAAACGACGACACCCAGCCGGAGCGCATCACTGTTTTGGCAAAGGACTTCACGCCCGCAGCGATGGAATTTCATCGCCGCAACATGAGCGCGAAGGGGTATCGCATGGAAGGCCAGATCGTGCCGCGTAAATTCCAGATGATTGAAGGCATGGGCGAGCCGGCTGACCTCTTTGAGGGCGAACGTTTCTATGCCGTGACTTTTGTCCGAAAATCCGATCAGGAATAGATAGCCTGCACGAGGTCGTATGGCCGAGCAAAACAATCCAGAAGACCAACAACCTCCTCATGAAACTCGTGAGGTAGAGAGCGAAACGGGTATGGCTGATTTTGTCATGCCCGATGGTGTTGATCGCTGGACACTTATGCGCGACGTCACCGTGTTTCAGGGCAAGCTGATCCTGGACGGTCTTCGTGACCTGCTCCTGAGCCCTATTTCCATCGCCGCTGCACTGATAGGCATCATTGGCGGCGGCGACAAGCCTGGTCGCCAGTTCTACGATCTTCTCTACCTCGGCAAGCGCTCCGAAAAGTGGATCAATCTTTTCGGTGCTGCCTCCCACGTATCGCCGCCTCGCTTCGACAAAGAAGACAGTGAAAGCGTTGATGCTCTGGTAGACCGCCTGGAGACAGTCGCCCGCCGCCAATATGAAAAAGGTGGATTGACCCAGAACGCCAAAGACGCAGTTGACCGTGCGCTGGACGCCGTCAACAAAGGTCTTAACACCAAAAAACCCTAGAATTCTGCCAGGCCTGCCAGATGCCCCTGTGAAACCATCGGCTTTTTTCTGGCTCTGCTGGGCACACCATGCATCATGAGAGAAACAAATGATGTTGGGGAGGTCGCAATGAGCGCACAGGAAAATTTTGGACACGGCACTGAAGCAGGCGAAGTTGTCAAAGGTGTAAGCCTTGCCGGAAAAACAGCCATCGTGACAGGTGGAGCCTCCGGCCTTGGAGTAGAAACGGCCCGCGCGCTTCTACAAGCTGGTGCTGCCGTCACCCTGCCCGTGCGATCCCTCGACAGGGGAAATGAGGTCGCCAAAAGCCTTTCTGAGGACACAGGAAATCCAAACATCTCCCTCGCCCAGATGGATCTCATCAATTATGCAAGCGTGCGGTCTTTTGCGGAAGAGTTTCTCGCCAACCATGACCGGTTGGACATTCTCATCAACAATGCCGGCATCATGGCCTGCCCACTGGCGCGCTCACCTGAAGGGTATGAAAGTCAGTTCGCCACCAATCATTTGGGCCATATGTTACTCACATGCAAACTGGTCCCTGCCTTGATCAAGGCAGCCCCTGCCCGCGTTGTTTGCCTGAGCTCCATCGGACATCGCCTGTCACCCATCCGTTTTGACGACATTAATTTTGAAACCACGGACTATGATAAGTGGGTCGCCTACGGGCAGGCAAAAACAGCCAACGCCCTTTTTGCCGTTGAGCTAAACCGCCGCTTGTCAGGCAAAGGGGTAAACGCCTTCTCCGTCCACCCCGGCGGTATTATGACAAACCTGCAACGGGACATGTCAGATGCTGAGATCAAAGGCATGGGTTGGGTCGATGATGACGGCAATGTTCGGGAAGGATTCAAAACACCCGCAGGCGGCGCAGCAACAGCTGTCTGGGCTGCAACCAGCACGAGCCTAAATGGTCGCGGCGGCGAATATTGCGAAGATTGTCATATCGCAGAACCTGCCAGAGACGATGTACCATTTGCTGGCGTGCAGGCACATGCACAGGACGCCGACGCTGCCAAAAAACTGTGGACGGCATCCGAGAAAATGTTGGGCGAAACCTTCGACATTTAAGCAGTCAAACTGCGACCTCACTTGAGATCATGTGGCGAAGTACCCAATGCCGAAATAGAATGCGACGATGATCGCAATCGAAATAAGGATTGAAATCGTGGCGAGCGTCGCGCCCAAGGCGACGATGGCACCGTCATGTTCAATCAGCCCGATCCCCAAAACGGCAAATGAAATTGCCGGCAACCAGGCACTAAGCGGGATTGGCAGACACAGATTGATTGCAGAGGCGAGCAGCAAGCCGCCCAGCAGACGCTCAGCACGTCCTTCAAACAGAAAAGACAGGCGGGCTTTAGTCAGGCGCGCCACAGGCCGCGCAACTGGCAGGGCTTTCAACGCCGCATTACGCCATTTTTCTCTCTTGAGATGACGGTTAAGCAGAAACTTTGGCAACCAAAGGTCGGGGCGCCCCATCACCATCTGAACCGAGATAAACAACGCGGGGACGCCAAAAATCAGATTGGACCCGTATGGCAGAGGCAGCATGTTGAGCAACCCGACAAGCAGCAGCGCCCAGCCGAAGCTCCGGTCGCCTAGCCCGTCCAGGACATCTCCCAATGTGCTGCCCTCTGGGCCATTTCGGGCCCCAAGGCCCGCCAACCCGCGGATCGCATCGCTTCTCTTCTTAGCCATTTACTGCCCGAAACACTGTTCCGGAAGGAAATACCATATTGCGCCAAACGAGGGTAGCGCTCTGTTAGGTCACCATACGTTTGAAGGCATCATCGTGCTTGTCGACAAACCGGTGCTTCAAGGCACCGGCAATATGAGCTGCAAACACCACATAAAATATGATCGGCAGCGCGAGCTTGTGAAGAACCGCCCAGGGCACAATGAGATCCGCATCTGGCGCCCAGAAAAGAGGCGTATCCCAAAAGAAGAAGTGTGAGTATTTGCCACCAAAAGTCGACATGACAAACCCGGTGATCGGAAATCCGATCATCAAGATGTAGAGCAACACATGAGCTGTATGAGCAGACCTCCGCTCCCAAGGCTTTAGACCAGAATCTAATCCTGGGGTCGGGCTTACCCGGTGCCAGAAAAGGCGAAGGATGACCAGCAACAACACTGTAAGACCAAGGGATTTATGCACAACATAGTATCCCTGCCGATACCAAACATCCTCTGGGATCATTGAGGTAAAAATCCCCATGGGGATCAGCGCAACAAAAAGAAGGGCCGTCGTCCAGTGAATGATCCGTGTCGCACGACCATATCGCTCTGATTCATTTCCGTTTTGCAATGCCAACACATCGCTTCGTTTGGTCTGCCAATAAGTCACCAGCAGCAAAAACAGCCCGCCAATAGTAAAGGCAATCCCCAAAAGCCTCATAAGATTGGGTTTCAGATCGTCGGTCGGAAGAAGTGGTGGGCGGACAGTGTCCAGCGAGCCCAACAGTTGGAGCCAGCCGATCATCAGACCTATGCCCAATGTCATTGCCGCCGTCAGGAACGTCCCGACAACCCGCCGGCTGGGAGACGCGTGGTTTAACCAGGCCGCAGCAAGCACCACAACGACAAGCATCACGACACCAGCGATACTGTCTGCCTGGTAAGCCATGCGATGATCATTATCGGCTGCATTGGCAATCAGCTTCGCCGTCATTTCATTGCCGGCCTCGGTCGGTGCAAGAGGCCCCTCCGCCAATGCCAATGACGGCACGAGGCCAACCATGGTCAGCATCATCAATAGAACCAAATTTCTCGATATCCCGGTCATGACCACCCTCCCTTATCAATTCGTCCCACCAAATGGGGAAGGATGATATCAGGTGCAGTACCAGTCATTTTTGAATGACAAAAGATATGGTAATTTGTGACCAGAAACTTGTGCGCACCCATCATCAACAATAGGCATACAGAGCAGAATGAAAGAAAAGCCCTGGTTTCTCTACATTCTGGAGTGTTCGGGGAACCGCCTATATACCGGCATCACCGTGGACGTTGACGCCCGGTTCGCTGCCCATGCCAGCGGGAAAGGCGCCAAATTCACCAAAAGCTTCCCGCCTCAGCAAATCCTGTTCAAGGCGGAATTTCCAGACAGGGCGGCGGCGAGCCGAGCAGAAGCCGACATCAAGAAACTGTCTGCCAAAGAAAAACGACACTTCGTGCAAACCAACACCTGAATCGGAAAACACCCTCTATGACCTCACCGGATGAAAACGAAAAAATAGGCGATCTGGAGGTTCAGGTAGCCCATCAAACGAAACTTCTGGACGAACTCAATGAAACTGTTCGTGCGCAATGGACGGAGATCGACAAGCTCACAAGGTCGGTCACCCTGCTCGCCGACCGGTTGCTAAACATCGAAGCAACCAGCAAAAAGGGAACGCCAGGCGAAGAGCCGCCTCCACCTCACTATTGAGCCAGCAGTTCTTTTTGCTGTCGCCACGGAGAAAGCCTATAGGTGAAGAATGAGCCAAGATGCACCTCGCCCTATCACCTACGCCCCACCACAAGATCCGTTGAAGGTGGTGCATCACGACGCACACATTCTCATCCTGTCAAAACCATCCGGGCTATTGACGGTACCGGGCAAGCCCGCCGCCCACGCCGACTGCCTTGAAACCAGGGCCCGCACTGAGTTCCCGACAGCGACGATCGTCCATCGGCTGGATATGGATACGTCAGGCGTTCTGGTCATGGCGATGACGCCAAATGCGCATCGGCACCTGGGCCTGCAGTTCGAAAAGCGAAAGACGAAAAAAACCTATACTGCCCGTGTCTGGGGCAAAATGACAGAGGATGAGGGGACAGTCGTGGCACCCATAATCACCGACTGGCCCAACAGACCAAGGCAGATGATTGATTTTGAGAAGGGTCGATCAGCTGAAACCCGTTGGCAGGTGCTTGATCGGGAAGCAGGCGCCTCCCGCGTTGCACTTTATCCCCACACCGGACGCTCGCACCAATTGCGCGTCCACATGTTGAGCCTTGGACATCCAATCCTGGGCGATAACATCTACGCACATGACGACGCGTTTAACGCGGCAGATAGACTGCAGCTCCACAGCACATCTCTTACCCTGCATCACCCGGACGGTGGGCAACGCATAACCTTTTCTGATCCCTGCCCGTTCTAAAGCGAGAACCGACCCGGTTCATTCAGATATTTCGGGGCCATGCGCTCTGATCATCAGAGCAGCTAAACCCGCGCCCGAGAGAGCCAGCGCTCCAAGGAAAAGGAATGCGCTCTGTTCACCACCAAAGGAAACAGCGATCCCCGCAATTGCTGGAATGGCGATGCCCCCGCACATGCCCATACCGACGAGCAGGCTTGATAGCCTGGGCGACGCCATCATTGGTCGGGCCAGCCAGGCAAACATGTTCGGAAAAATCAACGAGATGGCAGCACCAGCAAGCACAAAGGCATAGGGCGCGATCGGTTCGCTGAAGGTCAGAAACAGGCAAACGCCACCGGTCAGCAGTCCGGCAGAGACCAGCCAGCCAGGACGCACAAAAAGACTAATCCCCACAGCGGCCAGACGCATGCAAGTAAAGGCAACATAGAAAAGGGAGGTATAAACAGCGGCATCAGCCTCGCTCATCCCTTGAGCAACAAGAACAGTCGCGCCCCAGCCGACAGCAGATATCTCAATCCCCACACCGAGCGCCATCAGAAACAGGATCCAACGATAGCGCCGAAACAGCACAGAAAGATCCTCGCCCCGGTCTGTGACGTCTGGCCCCCTGTCATCGCTGAGAAGTGCGAAGGGTAAGATTGCCAGAGCAAACAGAAAGATCGCGAAAAACGCCGCATCGGGGCGACCGGTGAACCACACCAAAAGCAGGGGCGCGCCGATAGCCCCAACTCCAAACACAGCGTTCAGCACATTGAGAACGACTGGGGAGCGATCACCAAAGGATGCCGCAGCGAAGCCGTTAAACCCAACCGTTAGAAAACCGTACCCACACCCGTTGAAGGCTGCACCTATGAGCGCAACCTCCCAGGAAGTAGTTGATGAAATTGCAGACGTCCCAATAAGGAGACTCACAATGCCGGCTGCCGGGCGCCAGCGCAGCACATAAGCAGGCAGACGGAGCGCCGTTGCAGACACACCAATAAATGCTCCAACCCAATGTGCGCTCAATATCAACCCGGCGGCACCAGGCCCGAGATCGAAACCCCGCTCGAACGCCGGCAGCGATGGCCCGAAAAGGGCCTGGGCAATACCGATGAGCGAAAAGGCAAGGAAACCTGTCCCCATCGTGAGGCTTTTGGACATTGGCATAGTTGTATGAGGCAAATCAGCTTTGTTGATCGAGCGAAGGCAAGCTATCTAAGTCATCAAGCCATCTTGGATGAGACTGGTGCCATACGTTAATGCGTGGCGGAAGCTTATCTCTCACATCCAAAATAGGAACCCGAATGGAAGCGAACGGCGCCGGGTCTTCTTCTGGAGGCACCGATCCAATATTCGTCCCGCAAGTCGCGCAGAACAGTTGGCGCCTTGTGTTTCCACTATCGCCTACCTTGTCAAATTTCGTCACGTCTCCGGATTGAAACTTGAGCGTCGTCTTGTCCGCAAACACTGTGTGTCGAAAGGCTGAACCACTTACCTGCTGACAGTCAAGACAATGGCATAGGGCCACCTTCGACGGGTCCACCTCTACTGTGAAGCGGACATCGCCACAGAAACACGTTCCTTTGGCCTCAATCATTCCGAAGAACCTCTGTTACTTTCGTCCCGCACACCCATCACAGCACCTGGAGACATTCGCGAAAGTCTACAGGATACAGGAAAAATTGCGCACCCAAGCGCCTCGATAGACACCCCTAAAGACTTAAGTCTTTATCTTAAGAGTTCCGCAATTTGTGAACTTTATAATTCACCTAACAAATCGCCTTGGCATCGAAGAGGGTTTCATCGATGAAGAAGGAACAGCAGATTGAGTTGGGCGACATTCTGGTCTCGCATTGGCGATCGCTGCTCACATGCGAGTGCCTCCCGGCTGCCGGGAAATTTAGGCCCGATGCGAGCCTAAAACCCGTCCTACCGCACCTCCTCATTCTTGAAATCGTGGATGGAGATGTGAAACTGGGCCTTATTGGCCCTGGGCACGATGGGCGATTAGAAATCAATCCCATGGGGCATTCCTACCTCGACACAATCCCCGCAGAACGCAGATACGCGACAATGATGCGGGTCCAGGCAATGTTGCAGCACAAGTGCGGGGCCAAAATCGAAATAGAAGAAGAAATGTCAAACGGAAAACTCGGCACTGCTTATCTCACTGTCGTGCCCTACGCCGCAGACGACACTCACGGCGCCTATCTCGTTACGGTGGTTCCTCCAAACACATTGGCGGAGGCAGATGAAACCGCAACCTCGTCATCCTTCCTCAGCAGGCCATTCAAATCGTTTGAGTATTTGGACTTAGGCTTTGGCACCCCGCCTGCGCTAGCCGAAAAGATTATGGGCGTCGAGGCCCCTTCGCCAGACCTCCAATGGCCTGACCTTAAAACGGTGATCGACGAAACAGTCCCATCATAGAAGTTATGCAGCCTTCGCAGCTGGTCGACGCGAACGCCGCGATGCAGGTTTGCGCTTTCCATTCTTGCTCTGACCTTGCGGCTTTTTCTGACCCGGTGATTTTTTCTGACCTTGAGGTCTTTTTTGGCCCTGTGATTTGCGCTTCGCTGTGCCGGTAGCGCTCGCGATCTCCGGGGAATGGTAAGGCTGGTCTTCCATCACCGGTATTGTTTGACGAATGGTTTTCTCGATATCCCGCAATACCGCCCGCTCCTCAAGATCACAGAATGAGAGTGCAATACCGGAGGATCCGGCCCTCGCTGTCCGGCCAATTCTGTGGACATAATTCTCAGGGTCATCTGGCAGCTCAAAATTAATAACGTGAGTAACCCCATCAACATCAATGCCACGTGCCGCAATGTCAGTGGCAACCAATGCCCGAATGCGTCCTGACTTAAAACCAGCCAATGCGCGTTGCCGAGCGTTCTGCGCCTTATTGCCGTGGATCGCGTCGGCACGGACACCACTATTCTGAAGAAATTTGGCGACCCGGTCTGCACCGCGTTTGGTCCGCGTAAACACCAAAACCCGCTTGATGGCCTCGTCCTTCAACAGCTCACACATCAACTCCCTCTTTTTTTCCTTTGGAACAAAGAGAATTTTTTGTGCAATTTTTTCTGCCGTGGTCGCAGCTGGAGCCACCTCAACGCGAACAGGGTCTGTTAGCAAACCGTTCGCCAACCCTTGCACGACCTTGGGCATTGTCGCTGAGAAAAGAACTGTCTGGCGTTCACGGGGCAGCGCAGCGGCAATTTTTTTGACATCCCGCACAAATCCCATATCAAGCATGCGATCTGCTTCATCAAGAACAAACACTTCAACATTATCAAGGATAATATGGCCTTGAGCCATGAGGTCCATAAAGCGGCCGGGTGTCGCGACAAGAATGTGCACCCCGCGCGCCATGGCCTGAATTTGAGCACGGATCGAAGTCCCACCAAATACCACAGCTGTACGAAGATGCAGATGGCGGCCATAGGCAAACAGATTTTCTGAAATCTGAGTTGCAAGTTCACGTGTTGGCGCAAGGATAAGAGCCTGGGGTTTGTTGCTGACAGCTTTTCTGTTTGACAGAGACAAACGATGGAGAAGAGGCAGAGCAAAGGACGCCGTTTTTCCCGTTCCAGTTTGTGCAACTCCTAACAGGTCACGCTGTTCAAGCAGCGCAGGAATGGATTTTCCCTGTATCGGAGTTGGCGTTGCATACCCTTCCTCACCAAGCGCGCGTAGCAATGGTTCAGCGAGTTTTAGATCTTTAAAATCGGTCATAGAAGTGGTCTCACACGCATGCGCACTCCCCCTTTTTTACATCACACCAGGGGGCGAACTTTATTAAAGGCACAACGATCAAGGCGATTGCCGTATTGACTTCACCTATCTAACGAAACGCCCACATGTGATGAAAGAAACGTGGCCAACACGCAAAGCGCTGGGCTGGAGACCGACAAATTCGATCAAATAGCAAGTGTCGCTGGGTGCAGATGGCGCACCAAGCTGTCTAAAGTCAAGATGAATTCGGCAATACAACAAACTGCCTCAAAAAGCCGATACCTCAAGATCAGTTGTTTTCCATTCCAATAAGCCGAAATATGATGAGTATCGACTCACATAATCAAAGGCTGTTTCAGCATGGACTTCACCTACCCGCTCGCAGGTATTGTAACTGTTATTACCCTGTTCATTTACATGTGGATGGCGGTGCAAGTCGGAAAATCCCGCGGAAAACATGATGTTCCTGCCCCTCAGAACACCGGACCTGACGAGTTTCTCCGCGCGCTCCGCGTTCACGAGAACACAGTAGAAGGGCTCCTCCTGTTCCTACCAGCCCTCTGGATGTTTGCACTGACCTTTGGCGACCTGTGGGCCGGCCTGATCGGCCTTTTCTACCCGCTCGGTCGCATCATCTATGCTCAAGGCTATTATCAGGCGGCTGACAAGCGAAGCCGTGGTTTTATGATTGGCCTTATCTCCACCGCCATCCTCCTGATTGGCAGTCTGATCGGGTTTGTTCTCTCCGCCGTGACGCTGTACCTATAGTCGCCGAAAACACAGCAATTGGCGGAAACTAAGTGATTTTCGGAGAGATCAATCTCGATATGCAGTTTGTCAGATTTGTTCAGACATATTTGTTACAAAACATGAGTAGGCTTGTCGTGGCTGCCTATGTGAAACCCCCTCAGAAAAGTTAGGGACCCTGTTGCAGAAATCAGTTCCTGAAGCGAGCGAGCTCATCAAGAAAGATTGGCTCAAAACTCTCGCCAAGTACCGTGTGCCCAGTCACAGACGTAGCCTTTTTGAGCTGGGCGTCACGGCTCTTCCCTTCGTCGCCCTCTGGGGGGCTGCATGGTGGGCCTTATCTGTAAGCTATTGGCTGGCGTTTGGGCTCAGCATTGGTGCGGGCCTTTTTCTCCTCCGACTTTTCTTGATCCAGCATGATTGCGGTCATGGGGCCTTCTTCCGAACGAAGTGGGCCAATGACTGGGTCGGAAGAGCGCTTGGCGTCCTCACTCTCACGCCTTACGACGTTTGGGCACGCAGCCACACCATCCATCACGGAACATCCGGCAACCTTTCCAAACGCGGTACAGGTGATATCGATACACTGACAGTTCGCGAATTCCTGGCGCTCCCAAAGTGGCGACAGGTTTTGTATCGCTTATACAGACACCCTCTGGTCATGTTCGGCGTGGGTCCAGCCTACATCTACTATGTCCGCAATCGGTTGCCGCTTGGGTTTATGCGTTCGGGACCTCGGTATTGGATAAGCGCCATGGGAACCAACGTGGTCACTGCATTGTTCGTTGCCCTTGCAATCTACGCAGTAGGTCTTGGTCCATTCCTCCTTGTTTACCTGCCGACCACTCTATTGGCGGCCTCGGTCGGCATTTGGCTGTTCTATGTTCAACACCAGTTCGAAGATACGTTTTGGGCTGAGTCTGATGATTGGTCGCTCAATGATGCGGCGTTGACAGGCAGTTCACATTTCGACCTTCCGCCAGGATTCCGGTGGATCACCGCCAATATTGGTATGCATCATGTGCATCATTTCAGCAGCCGCATTCCATACTATCGCCTGCCAGCAGTGCTACGCGACTATCCGGAGTTAGCGAATGTGAGACGTCTTACATTCCGACAGAGCTTCGCCTGCCTTAAGCTTCGCCTATGGGATGAACAACAGCAGCGTTTGGTTCCGTTTTCGGCACTCAGGGCGACATAAACCGGCGGCATTTCAGCACCCCCGCGCCTTACGCCATCAGGCATTCCGCTCTATCCTGATAACAGTTTGGACGTTATCGGGAGAAGGCAATGGAAAAGAGCGGCATACTAGGTGTTCTGGTTTTACTGTGGGCTCTGCTGTCTCTCAACGTGTCTGCCCAGGCGGGCAGCCTGTATGCCTACAGCCCGACAACACCCGTTCATGAAACCCCGGACGCAGACCAACCCACCCTTCACTCGCTTGCCTATGGCGACCAGATAACGGTTTCAGACGACGCCGTCACATCAACGCCTGGTGCATGGATCAAGGGCAAGATTGAAGCTGAGGCTACATGTATTGTGGGATACCTCCAGGCCGGCGCACTCCTCCCGCTTCCCGCACCCGACCTGTCACTAAGTGGTTTTCAGTCGTTGACCAGCCATCTACACGAAGTGGGGCCTGCCAAATTCGAGCGGCAAGAAGACGTCACCAAATTGACGCAACATTACGACCATGGCGTCACACTCAGCACCCGCATATTTCATACACCCTATGGCGACTTTGAAGACCAGAGCCTACTGGTTTCAGACATCACGGTTGCTCAAGGCTTTCTCCTCGCCCGGTCCATCGTCAATCAGGATGGCGTGGAGTCTGAACACATGAACCGCCTCCCCAAAATCGAAGAGGACGAGCAAGGAAACGCCTATGTCCTGGATGACGGCTATTGGCAAATAATCTCTGTTAGAAAAACGCCTGATGGAGTCCTGATCCAGTTTCCCGAGCGCGCTGACTAGGACGCCCCTTCTTACGGAGGCACCGCATAGCGGCCCGAAATGCCTGGAAAAAAGGGGGTTTCCAAACTACCCTTAGTGCGTGGTTTCCTATCTCCAACAGACAAAAGCTGTTCCCTTCTTGTGTCTGAGCAAACAGGCTGTCTATCCATCATGCAAAACCTATTCACCAAACGTCACATTCTAGCCAGCTCAATATGCATTATTTGGGGGAGCGTCTTCAGCTCCATGGCTTCCGCCGAACCCGCATCGACAGCAACCCAAGAAACAACAGCGATGGTGTCCGAAGCGACGTCTGCAAAAAATGTCATTCTGATTATTGGCGATGGCATGGACGATCATCAGATTACCATTGCCCGCAATTATCTGGCGGGGGTCAACGGACAGCTGACCCTCGATACAATGGCACGCAGAAGCATTGCTCAAGTCTTAACAGTCTCCAATATGCAGCCTGACCTACCAGTCTATGTTGCAGACTCAGCGAACAGCGCCACCTCCATCGCGACGGGAACAGTGACAAGCCGCGGGCGTATTTCTACGACAGCAGGCTCGGACGAAGACCTCACAACCGTCGTCGAGCTAGCAACCAAAGCTGGATTGAGAACAGGCGTAGTGAGCACTGCAAGCGTCACGGATGCAACCGTCGCCGCCTTCTACGCCCATATCAGCCTACGCGTCTGCGAAAACCCAAACATGATGCACGACGCCCTGCTTTTTGACCGCATCCCGATCGATTGCTCCCCAGACATGAAAGAGAATGGCGGCCTTGGCTCTATCTCTGAACAATTGGTGAGTTCAAACCTCGACCTTGCTCTTGGCGGTGGCGCAAAACATTTTGCGCCGAACATGGAGGGCGGAACCGACAGCGTAACCACAGCAGCCGAAGCAGCCGGCTTCCAAATCATCAGCAGCATCGACGAACTCAACTCCGCCTCTCCAGACACAAGATGGCTTGGCCTTTTTGGCCCCAGTACCTTGCCCACCAGACTTCAAGGTGAGGGCGGACGATCAGCGGAAAAGCCAGCGCCTTCATTTATGAACCGCGTTCACTGGAGTCAGGGTGAGGTCACGCTTCCAGACCCCATAGGCTGTGAGGAAAATCCTGAATTCGAAGGCATCCCAAGTCTGAAACTAATGACAGACCGAGCGCTGGATCACCTAAGCAATGACAATGGGTTCTTCTTGATGATCGAGTCCGCCTCAATCGACAAGCAATCACACCTGCGCAATGCATGTGGCAGCATAGGTGAGGTCGAACAATTGGAAGAAGCACTGCAGAGCGCGTTGGCGTTTGCAGACAAAAACCCTGGGACATTGATCATTGTAACCGCCGATCACGGTCAGGCCGCCCAACTCATTCCCAATGAGAGTCTGTTCGACGCCTTCGGGCTTCCGGTCTATACCCCTGGCCACGTCATGCGAATAAAAACACCCGAAGGTGCTCTCATGGCAGTGAACTATGCAACCAACAGTTTCCTGTCAGAAGAGCACACCGGCGTGAGCGTGCCTGTCCTTACCAACAGCAAAGCCCCTTTCCCAACCATGGTCACACAGCCTGGGCTGTTTGAGATCATGGTCGACCACTTAGGCCTTGCCGATTAAGCCAAGCCGACTGTAGCGGGGACAGCGCCTTTAGAACTGGTACCGGATGGCAGCTGTGATGGAATGTTCCTGATAATCGGTCTGGAACTCGCCGTCATAGAGGAAGCGGATCGAGAACTGATCATCCATCTCATAAGTGATGCCTGCCCCGGTGGCGTAAGAGAACTTATCCCGCTCTGTCGTCTGACTGATGAAGCTGCCACCTCCGACAACATTCCCGGTGATCGCCTCATTCGGATCAGCAAGCTCCTGCAGACCGCGCACATAGGCTTCAGGAATGAGCTTCGCCCCATCTTCAAGAACATGCGTGTAACGACCACTGAGACCCAACACACCCCGCAGAGAGGTTAGACTCTGACTGCCCACCGTCGTCGGCAGAATACCCGTCTCTGTGTAGCCATCAATCGAGACCTTGTTGTAACGCAGACCCACATGAGGAGAGAGATCCAGGGCACCTTCTGAGAACACTTTGCCCACTTCCACCCGGCTCATGAACTGTGTGCCATCATAATTAGCCGTGTTCACACCACCAGCTGCCAGACGCCTGCTGTCATACTCATTCATGCCATAACCAACAGTGGCATTCACATAAAAGTCTTGCGGACGGTAGGTGCCGTAAAGCAGCACCCCATAGCCTTCAATGTCCTGAGTGCTGTTAGCGCCGGTCCCAATCTCATCCACCTTTGTGTCTGAATAGAAGAGTGCAAGCCCCATGCGCAGATGCTCTGCAACGTCTCCATCCATCCCCAGAGAGACCGCATAGGTGTCAGACTCAAAACCGTTCACACCCGACGGGTCAAACTCTGCAAAGCTGGCCCCTGCCCGGCCCCAGAGTGCCCAGTTCCCGGCACCACCAAGGAACTGTTCACCAGCAGCCACGCCCGTCTGGCGCTCGCCGCTATCCACGACCGTAAACCCACCACCACTCAGCCGATCCATGATGAGATCAAGCACCATGTCCGTGGAGACCACTGTGCTTGATCCCGTCGACCCACTTTCCGAGGGAAGCGTGTCCTCGACCAGCTTAGCCAGCTGAGCTTCCTGTTCTTCCACAGGGAACTGCGCCAGGAAACGAACAATGGGATTGTCAGACGGGGCATTATCGATGAACTCATCAATGGCATCCGCAATGACTTCAGCATTGGTGCGGCCACCCCGGTTTTCAGTGGCTGTGCGCGCCCGAAGTTCTCTCTTCGTGATGAGGAAGAGCTCACTATTGGTCCGAACCTCTGAGGTAAAGCTGAAGAGAACCGTATTGTCATAAACCTTCGCGCCACCGACATTATTGTCGACAATCATGCCGCCTTCGCCGCTATCCACACCGGCGATCTTAATGGAGCCGCCATCGGTGAGTTCCACGCCGCGAGTGACATCCGCATAAATCTCAGAGCCTGCGTTAAACGTCACCGTGCCATCGCCGCCATTGAGGTACCCGGCACTTGTGTCCGACGCCACACCAACCCGGAAGCGACCGCCAGCATTAAACGTCGTGTCGCCTGTCACGCGGATCGTTGACCCAGCCGGCACCTGCAATGTCCCACGAGATGTCCCCATGCCAGAGACGTTCAATTGGCGCGCGTTGACTTGAAAATTCGTAGAATTCGTCGCCAGCGTCGCACCCGCATTCACATTGACTTGCGTTGGAGTGGAGTAGGAGAAGAGATTGATCGCCGTCTCATTTCCAAACCGAGTTGTTCCGCTGTTGAAATTCACTGTTCCAAACTGAGCAATCGCGAAATTGCCCATAGGCGTTCCCTTGGTGATCTCCAACGTGTCGCTCTGGCCAAAATTCACCACATTGTCTGCGGCGGCATACCCCGTCACGGACGAAAAGGCACCGTTGATGACATTGCCCATACCCGTAATCGTCACAGAGTTGCTGGGGCCGTTTACACGAACAGCATAGGTTCCATCGCCAATCGTCCCGCCATTATTTATGATCTTAGATGCTAAAGTGAACCCAGTAACAACCTGCCCGTTAATGGTCCCAGAGTTGGTAAGGGCGAAAGTCGGGACGACCATTCCAAATCCGCCAGGGCGCTTCCGCCTGCTTTCATCAACATTACCATTTACCGTTCCATCATTCACGATAGTGACTGTGGTAGCGTAACCTATACGAATTGCGGTATCTGCACCGGTGATCGTACCTGTAGACGTATTCGTAATATTGACGGTTGGGCCAGCAGCAAAAACCGCCGCCGGGCCATATAGAGTCATTCCGGCAGCACCCGACTGCGTAATCGTGCCTGAATTGGTAATATTCGTCGTAGCCACCGACCGCGAAGACGCATAAACCCCCACCGACCCGGCTCCATCAACGCTGACGCTGCCCGTATTCACTACATTCGTCGTGTTTCCACTTGCCCGAATACCGTTGGCATTCTGACCGGTGACAGAGATGGTTCCGCTATTTGTCGCGGTGGAGATCCCACCAGTGGCAAAAGCACCCATTCCGAGGCTGTTGTCACCTGTGAGAGTAACCGTCCCGTCATTGGTAGCATTCGCAGTACCGCCCCCAGAAATGGCAACCATCATTGGCATATTGTCAAATGGATCAACAACGCGCGCTGTGGCATAAACACCAATGGAACCACCCTGGCCACTGTCGGTGATGGATGCACCCATGCCGTTTGTCGCCGTCGCCGTCCCATTCGTGCTCGCAAAAACGCCGATATCTTGAGTGTAACCGCCATACTTCATTGCGTCGGAGACATTTGACTGAAGCGCGATCAGTCCTGTGTTGCCAGCCGTCGCAGCACCATCTTCGCTCAGCGCCGCAACGCCTGCCGCCCCATCATCACCGGTCACGTTGATCGTACCGGCATTTGAGGCATTACTGGTTCCCGCACCAGTGCTTCCTATAGAGATCACACCAGCAGTCAGGTCTCCACCTACATTGATGGTTGCACCACTAGCGTTTGTTGCCGTCGCTGATCCGCCTGTTGTGCTTGTTTCGGCGTACACCCCATGAGACTGGTCGCCCTGCGTCGTCACAGTCCCATAGTTTCGACTTACCGCAGCATTCGCGTTTGATGCCGCCACACCGTAGCTTTCGCGTGCCTGGGTCAGGATTGTGCCGCGGTTGATGGCAGTCGAGGTACCAGTCGTCGCCGAAACCTGAATGCCAGCGCTCTCTACTGCCGTTGTCGTGATGGAGCCTGTTGCGGTGTTCTCCGCCGACACGTCACCAGCCCCACCAATAATGTAGAGACCATTGTGACGGCCATAGGTCCCCATCCCTTCCGGGATTTCACCAGTCCGGATGGTCCCGCTATGCTGGATCGTCCCGCCACTACCGGTAATGAAAATCCCGGAATTTATTCGTTGCTGATTGATAGTGACGCCTGTCGAATCGAGATTGAAGGCATCTGTTGCAATGATCGTTAGATCGTCGCCCACAAACGGCGCAATCGAGTTAGTGGCAGGGCCCACACATGTGATCGTCGCGCCATTTGTAGTTCCAGGTGTGCAAATTGTCGCTGCGGAGGCCGGTCCGCCCAGCACCATAATCGAGCTAGACGAGAGGAGCGCTGCTGCAAAGAAACGCTTCAAACCCGTTGCAGTCGACCGATCACCCGAGGGAGCAATCACAGTCGAGCTGTAATAGCTGTACGCGCTCTGATTAAGCCTTTCAGAAACGGTCTGCTTCTCAGTTGAACCGGTCGTGCCTTTGATCAAAGCCATCTTCGTCGCCCCACCCTATTTGCCAACTGGCGATACAAAACTCAGCGCGAACAGCAGGATCAGCTCCTGCGCATCGCATTAAGAAATGAGTAAGGAATCCCGGCAAACCGGTCACTCACCCAAAAGGGTGAAAGATGAAAAAAACGGCTGATTTCTGCGGTTTGCAAACGTTACAAAATCAAAAAATCATCATGAACATGGTTAAGACGGGCGATCTGCCTGGTCCCAATCCTCAATTGTGATCATCGTTTGAAGATTCGGGTCCATAAGCCCCAGCGCCATGGGGTTTTTCACCCCCGGCAGCGCAAAAACATCAAACAGCTCGCGGATTTCGCCCACAAGACGCACCCAATGCACCAGATCACCATTCCTTGTGTCGATAACCTGCACGCCACACCAGGGGTCCGCGTCTCGCTTTTCCAGCTCCCCATCAAGCTCAAGTCCGGAAAAACTCCCATCACGAGGGAGCGACATGCCGACAAAGGCAAAAGGCCCATGGAACGCAAGGCCGCGAAGGAATCCAGGCAAGAAGGCAACCGTCTCCGTAGCCCCATCTTCCTCGTTCACAACGCAGAGACGCCCCCGCCCGGAGTCAAGAACCCATAAGCGCCCGTCATGCATGCGCGGTGAATGCGGCATGGAAAGCTTCTGAGTAACGAATTCATTCGACTTCACGTCGATGATGCAACCGCCTTCCGCGCGTCTGTCGCGCCAACCGCTCACAACGTCGCTTTTACACACAGCTGTAACGTAGCGTGCTTCCCCCTCATGCATGGCCAGGCCATTCAGATGACAGCGGTCTTCAGGCGCCAACCGAGAGATGAAGTGCGGCTTCCAGATCGGTTTGAAGCTATGCGTCACGCTTGGCGTTGCGAGGCAGGAATACTTGGTGTTGACGAAAATTACACGGCCGGATGCTTCAACACCCACATCGTGGGCGTCGAGATCACCAGTCGTCTGGGCATTTCGCGGCACATAATTCGCGTCAAATCCATCCATCTCCTGACCAGGCGCCAGAATGTTCTCCAGACGCCAAATCTGAAACTGATTGGCAAGCAACAAACGGTCTCGCGTCGCCGCAACGCCCATCGCCCGTGAAAAATGTCTTTCATGAAAGCTCAGAACACCGCCGGGCTGATGCCCAACCAGGTAAAGGCGTCCAGACTGATAGGAGGTCAGGCCAAAACTTACATTCTGATCCCTCAGCCAGTCAGCAAAACCACCAGAACACGAAATCTGCGTACCCGGTTGCTCTTGTGGCGCCTCTTCTGATGCCGTTAGCTGATCTTCTTCCATCTGAGTTACCGCCGTTCCTATCTCTTCTTAACTTGGCCGAAAAACTCTATACACCTTCGGGGTGCAGCCTTGCGGCATTTATCAGCAGTTGGAAAATCCCTGAAAGACGGTCATCATCATCGTCTCAACGGGTATCGACTAAACAAAATGAAACTGAAGTTAGCAACGTTTTTCTGGCCTTTGGCCGCGCTTGGCATGCTGAGCCTCAATGGCTGCAGTGCGCCTGACCTGAAAGCGCGCCAGCTGGGGGCCACATCAATCGTCCCTGCAACCTACGAAGAACTGACACTGGCAACACAGTCGTTTGACTTGCGCAGCTATGCCCCCAGAGACAAATCGCCGAGGCAAGAGCTACGCGTGTTCATCGAAGGGGATGGTTTTGCGTGGGAGAGAAGAGATAGGCCTTCGTCCGATCCAACTCCCATCACACAAACGGTTTTATCGCTTGTCGCCGCCAGCAACCAACCCAACCTGATCTATTTGGCTCGTCCTTGCCAATTTGTCGGCGCAAGAAGCCGCAACTGCCAGGAAAGTCTCTGGACAAATGAGCGATATAGCGAAGCCGTTGTGTCGTCGCTTAACCAGGCTATTGACCATCTGATGACTGAGTACAAAGCCAAGCATCTTATTCTTATTGGGTATTCAGGCGGCGGCACTCTTGCCGCCCTGCTCGCCGCAAGACGGTCAGATGTGTCAGGGTTTGTGACGCTCGCCGCACCTTTGGATACCACCGCATTCTCTGAGTTCCACAATGTCTCCCCCATGACAGGCTCTCTGAATCCAATGGATCAAGCCCACCTTCTCTCCCGCATTCCGCAAATTCATTTTGCAGGTGATAAAGATGAAATCGTCCCGCTCCAGCTCGTTCTGACCTACCAACATGCGCTGGCAAACGATCAGTGTTCCATGATCATAACGGCATCGGCGGACCACTGGTCTGGCTGGACCGGCATTACCCCTAATCCTGCTGACATCACCCCAACCTGCAAGGCATACGAACAGTGACTGGTTCAAACGAAACCCAAAATACATTTGCGCCGGAAATGCTGTTCTCCGTGCCCATCTGGTTGCGCACAGTCGTCGACCATGAGCGGATAAACAAAGATCTTCGGACAAAAATCGGCGCCCTTGAGGCAAGCGGGTCTTCGATCAAACGGTCAAATGTAGGGGGGTGGCATAGCGCCGCCGATTTGCACTTCAACGAAGACTTCGCAGAGATCAGACGCATCATTGGCACAGCGTGTGCTCAGTGCGCCGAGTCATTGGGGTTTGATTTTAATGGGTACCATCTGAAATTTGCTGAAATGTGGGCAAACCGAAATGGTCCCGGCGCCTACAACCGCGCACATATTCATCCAAATGCATTTCTATCGGGCGCATATTACGTCACTCTGCCGCCAGACGCAGGAGACATTGAGTTCTATGATCCGGTACGCGAGCGCGCAATGCAGGCGCTTCCGTTGAAAAGCAGAAGCCTTCTGAACAGCCAGAGCGTTGAATATGAATGCGAAGAAGGAAGCTTGGTCATCTTTCCCGCCTGGCTTCAACACGCTGTCGCCGCAAACAATAGCAGCTCAGATAGAATCTCGATAAGCTTCAACATGTTCGTTGAAAAGACATCTCCAGAAACGCCCGGCACCACTTAATGTCGAAAAAGATCAACATTGCGCTCATTGACGACCATCAGATGTTCTTGGACGGCCTGAGAGAAGTCATCAACTCTCTTAGTCCTGCCTATGTTTGTGAGAGTTATGCGTCGCCGCGCGAGACAATCGCCGAAATCGAGGATGGTCGCACCTTCGACCTTATCGTTTCAGATTTTGTCATGGAGGAAATGAACGGGATCGCACTCATCCTCGCACTGAAGGCACGCCAGTGTCAGGTTCCCGTGCTGATCGTGTCCGGAATAGACACGCTGCCCCCAGTGGAAAAAGTTCTTCAAAACGGAGCAATGGGATTTGTTCCAAAATCCGCACCGACCAAAGTTCTTGGCCAGGGCATTTCTGCAGCGCTCAAGGGTGAGGTATTTTTGCCGCCGGAATTGTGGACCGTGATGGAGGCAAGCTCAAGATCACCACAAGCGATGAACGCGCAGCCGCCTACGGAAGATGAGCCCCTGATAGGGCCCCGTCAGATGGAGGTACTCAAGCTCGTCGCTGAAGGGTATTCGAACAAACGCATCTCAGATGTACTCGCCATCAGTGAGAATACCGTCAAGACGCACGTTAAGCAGATATTCCGACAGCTAAATGTGACGCGCCGCACAGCTTGTGTCAGCAAGGCGCAAACACTTGGGCTCCTCGAATAGAAGCCTTCGTAGTTAGAAAGCGTCGCGGGCCGCGTTTGTTTTGCGTTCAGCAATCTCAGCCAGAAGGCTCTGAACCATCGACGGTTCAACTGGCTTATGGAGCAGTTTGAGCCCCGGTATCGAAAAATCTTCCGGCGCAGCGGCAATGTCTCCGGTCATAAGAACAACAGGAATGTCTTCGTTAAGCTCGTCACGAACGCGTTCAACCACATCCATCCCGGTTTCTGCGCCCCCGAGCCGGCGGTCAATAAGAAGAACGTCCGGCGTTGCCTGATCATGACTCAAGAGAGCAACTGCATCATCGCCACTACCGGCTGAGAGCACCTGACATCCCCAGCTTGAGAGAAGCGTCGTCATGCCCGATCGAATGGCATCCTCATCATCAACAATCAGAATACAAAGATCACTCGCAACAGGACCCCGGCCCTGCCGTTGTTCTTCGCGACCAAGCTCGCCATCCTGCCCCAGGTTTGCCACCGGGACTCCCAAGCGAAAAACTGTCCCCTCTCCCAAATTTGAAACAAGAGACAGGTCGATCTTCAGAAGACTTGCGAGTCTGCGAACAATTGACAACCCCAGACCCAGCCCCTTCTCCCGGTTCCGCTCTCTATTACCAAGCTGCACATATTCATCAAAAACCAGCGTCTGTTTGTCCAACGGAATGCCACAACCTGTATCGGAGATCAGCACCTCAATCATCTCAGGTTGCGCGTTAACGGATACCTCAACACGCCCGCCAGGGTCTGTGAACTTGATAGCATTCGACAAAAGATTCCGGACAACTCGCGCAAACAATATGGGGTCGGTCTGCGCGGCGACTGATCCGCATTCAATTTTAAGGTCGACGCCTTTTTCATCAGCGACGGCAGTAAACTCACCGGCAATCCGCCCCGCGAAAGACCCCAGGTCAAGAGTCCTCTGATCGGCAACGATTGCGCCGGCATCCAACCGCGAAACGTCAACCAGTCCATCAAGAAGATTACCAAGACCACGCCAGCTATTTTCGATTTTTGCCAATAATTCAAATTGAGCTGGCTCTGTTAGCTTGTCCTTCAACGCCGCCAGAAAGAAGCCTTGAGCGTGTAAAGGTTGCGCCAGATCATGACTGGTGGCCGCCAAAAACCGCGTTTTGTCGTCGCTGACCTTTTGCAACTCATCACGTTGAACACGCAGCTGCTCCAAAAGAGCCTTGTTCTGCCGGACAGCAATAGCATCACGCGTCGCAAGTTCAACTCGCGCACTGGAAGACATAAAAAAGGCATAGCCCAGCAGCACACCAGCCCCAGTCGCCGACACAGGCCATGGCGCAGTGAGCAAAATGAAAAAGCCGTAGGGCAGCATCACAAAGGTTGCGAGGCCGACATAAGAACGACGGTACGCAGATTGAGGAGAAACGCCCCCCAGCGTGATACCGAGCACCATCATACTCGTCGTGAAGACACTGAGCACATCATCAACATTGGTCAGAAAGATACTGCCCAAACCCCACGTGATACCCGTAACACTCGAGATAAGCGTATGCCACCAAAGGTAATCGCGCGCATTCTCAAGCGTGATACCGGCAGTGCGAAAGCAGACAGGCTGTACCAGCGTTACGGCAATCATAAACAGCGATGCACAAAACCACATCGCGACGCTGGACAAGGGAACCGTGAATGTCAGCATCGCGCAATAAACTGACACAATCATGAAAACTGCTATGGCAGATGAACGCGCACGCTCATAGAGCAGTTGAGCTTGCTGCCGCTCCAGCGTTGCACTATCTAGCAACGTCAAGTCCGTATCAGTATCCTGCGCCAAAACGTCCCTTTCTGTGATCTGCGACAAACACTGTCCTGCCGCAACATGACGACTCTGGATAGTAAGGTCAAACCGATCGCCACCTGCTGCACCCATGCTGGTGGGACAGTGCCATCAAGAAACGCTTTCCGTTCGCACCAACACTCTTATTGAAAAGTGCGCCACGAACCAGGACGAGAACGTCCTCGGGCTCGTCATCAATATCAGCGACCGTTGAGCTTTTGAGTTACCCACGTAGCTCAGCCGCTTCCGCTAACCTGAGCAGGTCTGGAGGCCTTAATCACCTCAGAGCAAAGATGATGGGGATTTGTGTTGAAAAGGGCGCGACAGGCGGCGGGGGAAAAGGCGCCGACTTTTCAGCCATCCGTTTCGCCGCCCGGTCCAGATGAAACGAGCCTGAACCAGTTACGATCTGAATATCAGTCAGATACCCTTGCCCATCAATCGTGATCTTCAGCGTCGCCATACCTTCTTCCCGGCGTTGGCGGGCGGCAGAAGGATAGGTTCGGTTCTGTTCAATGCGGGCCCGGATCAGAGCGAGATAAGCGTCCCGTTCGCCCCCGGCATTTGCTTCAGAGGCACCAATACCCGCAGTCTGTGAAACTGCCCCCTCACCAAGGCTTGGAGTTCCTGCACTTGATGCTCCAACAGGGTTGCCATCGCCTTGGTCTCCAGGCGCCTGCTTCTCGAGCATCTCTTGCTCAACAGGCTCCGTCACCCGCGGAACTTCCACCGGCCGACGGACGATGGGCATAGCCTGAACGACCCGTGGTTTCGGCGCGATTGTCTCCACGACACGTTGAGCTTGTGGTTCTAACCGCGGCTCAGGCGGGAGAGCAGGCGCCTCAACAACAGGCTCAACCGTTGCTTGCTCAACCGGCCCAGCCGCACCAGAACCACCCAGACGAACGCTCAGCTGGCCGAGCACCTGCCCGCCACCGCCGCCGGACGGTGGAGAAAAGAAGAAAACACCCAACACCAGACCATGTACTGCAAGCGCAAAAAAGATGGCAGCCGGAATATAACGACCGAGCCTAGGGGATGGGTTGAGTGCAATCATCGTCACTTCCGCGCCAGTGTTACAATCTGCACATGCTGGATACCGGCCCCCTCCGCGGACCGCAGAAGTGTGATGACCCGAACCGCCGGGCTTCGTGCATCCGCTCTCACCTCCAAAACATCGTCGCCCCTCCCTAAAACGCCTATCAGAGCGTCCAAGTCATCACTGGTGAGATTGATACCCTCTCGCAAGAGGGCACCTTCTGCATCCATCGTCAGCACAACTGTTTGCACCACCTCTTCCCTGGGCGCTTCTGCTTCTGATCGAAGAGGATCAAACTCAGGTTGTAAGGTCTCTGCAAAAGTACCCGCCATCATAAAAGCCAAAACCAACAACAGAACTATATTGATCAATGGCAAGGTGCCATCTGGCTTGTAACCTGTCGTTCTGGCGCGCAAAGTTTTCATGGAGCGGCGTACCCCACTGCGTCGGAAAGTTGCACCTTGGTAAAGCCAGACGCGTTCAAAGCTTCGATCACGTCAATGACGCTCTGAATTTCAACGGCCTCTTCCGGCTCAATAAAAACGGTTCTGTTTTTCCCGTGAGAGATCAGTGCAGCTATCGCTAGCTGCAATCCTTCAACGGCTTGGCCGTCCAGCATGAACGATCCATCGTTCTGCAATATCAGGGATAACGTTTGTTCCTCTCCTACCGCTTCTGAGAACTGCGCCTGGGGCGTCAATTTGATTTGACGCCAATCCACAAATTGAGACGCAAGCATGAAGAAAATGAGCAAAATGAAGACAACATCAATGAGCGGTGTCAGACTCAAAACCAGCTTTGATCTAGGTTGCCGCAAAGCCATGAATGCTGCTCCTCAGTCCGCAGCCATTCCAAGAGTCTTTGGCAGGTCTCTGCGAACCTCTGCCACTTCCCCTATCGCTTGTTCCGCAAGATCCGCAAACCGCGTCAAGCGTCCTTCAAACCATCCATGAGCAAGCGTTGCTGGAATTGCGACAATGAGCCCAGCGGCTGTTGTGAGAAGCGCTACCCAGATACCCGCCGACAAGAGACCCGGATCAACCGCACCGCCCGCTTCGGAAAGAGCTCGAAAGGCATCGATCATGCCGACCACGGTCCCAAGAAGACCGATAAGAGGGCTTAACATGGCAATCAAGCCAAGCATTCCGAGGCCACCTTCCAGAGGCCTCAGCTCACGGCGGGCAGCGCGAAACCCTGCCCTCTCAATCAGTTTCTCTTCCTTCAGCGCATCTACCGCGGCTTGGGTTGCCGTCCGGACCCGCGCCAGAGCCCCTCTCTTTGCACGCTCTCCCAGCCGTGCTGAGGAGAACTGCATCACCTTGGCAAAAATCAGCACAAGAGTGACGAAAGAAAGAGCGGCGAGCAGATAGAGAACCGGGCCACCCGCACTGGCCAACTCGAGTGCCGCCGTAAGAGCATCAACCGCCTGAGGGTCAACAACCGACGCTTCTGATCCGCTAGAACTCAGAACAGTTTCTTCCATCGTCAAATTTCCTACTCAAAGAGCCTGTCGAAAATCAATGACGGAGGCGCTCCGCCGATGATTGCCTGTCGGCACGATTAGCCTGCGCCCTGTATCCGGGTCTTCAACCTGGTGAACAGAAAGATCAAACACGTCTGCAATCAGAGACGGTTGCAGAACATCATCAGGAGCCCCGGTCGCCACCACACACCCATTGGCAAGAATGACAACCCGCCTTGCGTAGAGCGCCGCAAGATTGAGATCATGAACAACAGCCACCACGCCAACGCCTTTTTCCGCGAGCCTCACGGCCAAATGCAAAACGGAATGTTGATGCGCGAGGTCGAGACTTGACGTCGGTTCATCCAGGAGAAGAAAGCGAGGTTCGTCGTCGTTCTCCCGCCATATCTGTGCGAGCACGCGGGCGAGCTGAACACGTTGCTGCTCCCCGCCTGACAGTTGTGTGTACACCCGTCCAGCGAGGTGACCTATGTCTGTTTCTTCAAGGGCGCAGTCGACAGCAATCCTGTTCGACGATGCATCAACCGAGGCTCGAAAAGGGTCGCGTCCCATGGCCACCACATCACGCACCTTGAAGGGAAAACTAAGGGACGCCTTTTGAGGCATCAGAGCTCTTTTGCAGGCAAGAGACGCAGGAGAGAGATGTTGAAGTTCATCTTCGCCTATTCGCACATCTCCGCTCAGCACTCTTTGTTCACCGCTCAATACGTTGAGGAAGGTAGATTTACCCGCCCCATTTGGACCGAGAACCGCAACCAGTTCACCCGGGTGGACTTCCATGGACGCGCCGGTCAAAACCTGACGCGACCCCAGCACCACATCCACATTCCGCGCTGCGAGGGTCACCATGATGTTCCCTCCCGCGCTGCTCTGCGCAACAACCAAAGGAAAAAGGGAGCGCCCAGCAGCGCTGTCAGAACACCGATAGGCAGCTCCGCGGGTGGTGCCAGCGTTCTTGCAACTACGTCGGCCCATAAGAGAAGTGCCGCTCCCCCAAGCGCCGATGCAGGCAGGAGAATGCGGTGATCAGGACCAACCACCATGCGCAACAGATGGGGAATAACGATCCCCACAAAACCAATCGTGCCGGACACAGCAACCGCAGCGCCCACACCTGCGGCCACCAGCGCAACGCAGAGATATTTGAACCGGTCCACATTCAAACCGAGCGAGGCAGCCTCCCGTTCTCCTAACAACATAAGATTGAGCTTGTACATCAGCATAGGCATCGCGAGGAGAATAACACTCATGATCGCGATAGCCGGAAGTATCGTTGTCCAGGTCGCACCGCCTAAGCTTCCAAGCATCCAAAACGTGATGGATCTCAACTGTTCATCATTGCTGATAAACATCATGAGACCCATGATGGCGCTGCCAAGCGCTGCCACCGCAATGCCACTCAACAAAATCGTTGTCATCGGCGTCTGCCCATTCACCCGAGCAACCGCAACAACAATCATCGTCGCAACAAACCCACCAGCGAATGCAGCCACTGGAAGCGCATAGAGAATGATTGCACCCATGGCACCAAACGCTGTGCCGAGCACGATCGTCGTCACCGCTGCGGCCCCGGCGCCCGCCGACACACCGATAATGCTGGGCTCTGCAAGAGGGTTGCGGAACAGTGCCTGCAGAACAGCACCCGAAACCGCCAGCGTCGCACCAACCATGCCGCCGAGCAAAACCCGCGGCATCCTGATTTCCAGGACAATGGCGTGTGCGAGAGGGTCTACGGCACCCTGCCCCGTCGCAAAACTCCACAAGACAGTAACAACGTCCCCGGCCCCCAGATCGGCAGCGCCACTGGTAAGACCGGTTAACACCGCCGCAAAGAGCAACACACCAAGCCCTGGCAATGTCAAAGACCGCAAGACCACCGAAAGATCGATGCGTCCCCGCTCCTGGATCTCGAGGGTGCTCACGGCGCCCCCAAAACCGTCACATGTGACGATGGGACAGCTTCGCGCCCCAATGCAGGAATGTCGGCCTCTGGATAGAGAAGAGTTGCAAGGTCAGCTGCAGCCTCTGGGGCCCGAGGACCAAATCCAAGCAGATAGTGGCTGTCGATTATGGCCACCCGGCCCTCAGCGCCAGCTGTGGTGCGAGAAACAATGTCCAATTTGGCAACGCCCTCTGGACCACCCAGCGCCTCGCACACATGGCTGGGCAAAACAATCCAGTCTGGGTTGGCAGCCAGGACAGGCTCCATGGAGATCGCCTTGTACCCTTCCATCTCCGGGAAGGCCAATGCACCGCCTGCAAAATCAATAATTGCCGAAGCAGCGGTATTTGCGCCAGCTCCCAACAGGGGCCCATTGCCGGCCGAAAGGATAAGCAGCACACTCTTCTTAGGGCCTGCAGGCAGACCAGCTGCCAAACTATCGAGTTGCGTTGCAACGCTCTGCGCAAGACGCCGAGCATCCTCCGTAAGACCTGTTGCTTTACCAACAGCATTGATCATCGCGCTCAGTCCGTCAGCGGTCCGCCCGACGGGAATTTGTGCCAAGGGAATGCCTGACCCCTTCAGCTGATCAATGGCCGCCGCAGGACCAGCCTCACTAGAGAGCATGATGAGATCCGGCTCCATAGACAAAACACCCTCAGCAGAAAGCTGGCGAAGGTACCCAACCTTTGGGAGCTGCAGCGCCGCAACTGGATAGGTACTCGTCGTATCTACCGCACGAAGCTTGTCACCCAGTCCGAGCGCGAACACTGTCTCCGTGACCGCACCACCAACAGATATGACCCGGGCATATGAACTGGATTGCGCGAGCGCACCGCCCCTGGATAGGAGCACTGCGCTGCCCGCGCCGAGCCCTGCAAGGGCTGACCGCCGGGAGATCATGCGGCCACCCCTTTGTCCAAAACATTCTCCGACACAATGGCACGCCAATCATCGCGTTCCACTTGTCCAGGTTTCCGTTCACCGAAAAACTGAATAAGCATCACACCGTCTTTGTCATAAAGCTCGACTGAAGTGACATCTCCATCTTCAGTCGGCTTCCGCACGACCCAGGCGTCAGTCACAAGGTCGGACCGCAAATGGAGGTTGAACCCATCATCAAGCACATTGATCCACGGCCCCATCGGCTCAATGCGAGTCACCTGGCCGGTATGGATTTGAATAATGCCCTTATTGCCAACGAAAGCCATGATCGGCGCTCCATTGCCTGACGCTGCGTGAAGCAGACGCTCCGCCGCATCAACGGGCGCGCGTTCGGCAAAGCGGCCTTCGGCAAGCCGAAGTGCCTGCTGGCGCCCCACTTTAAACTTCCGGATAAGCGGGAAAAAATCATGCGTATCCTTCAGTGTGCTCCACTTTGCCAGAAGCTCCTCTGCATCAATCTCGCCGTCCGGACGATCCGGCGTTTCAGCAGGCAGCGGTGTTACGTCAATAAGCGTCGCCTGATCCTCGTGAATATAGCGTGCGACGAGCGCGTCATAAGCAGTGTCGTTGCTTTCTGCCCGCAGATAGACCTTGTGAAGCGCTGTGCCGTCCGGCCCAAAAAATTGCAAGCTGCGACGAGGACCAGACCGTGTATCCTCATTAACGGCGAAACCAAACTCCCAATTCTTCAAAAACAGACGAAGGTCAATGTCGTGATTGAGCACAATGCCGCCATGCGCCCCAAATGACATGTTGGCGTATTCACCGACCTTCTCATGCACCACGCCATGATTGCGCGTCAGCGCCATCACTTCACCCAAATCACCAAAGGCAGTGATCACCTCTGACCAAGGGCCGGTTAGCCTGGTAACAGTCGTGCCAAGACCCGCACAGACAAGCTGCGCTTCGCTAATCTCCAATCGCTCCGCGAGATCCCGCGCTCTGATATTCGGGGTGTTGGCGCGATCGGTCTCAATTTTGGATCGCAATTGATCAATGGAAGTTGCGGTCATTTGAATCTTCCTCTCCGATTACCAGTTAAGGGTGTAGGTGACATCGACCAGAACCGAGCGGCCTTCTTCAAGCGTGTCAGACGACACCCGCTGATATTCTGCGTCGAAGAGATTTTCCGCCGTCACGCCGAAGCTGAACCCATCGAGAGGCCCCTCCACCGGACGCCAGCGGGCATAGACTTCATGGATCTGATAGCTGCCGCGATGTTCGCTGGTATCTGTGCCTTCGCTGAAGTCATCTGCAAAAGTTGACTGCCATCCAACGAAAGAGGCGATCTCAGGAAGCTTCACCCGGATATCCGCGGTAACCTGATCGGCTTGTTCGATGCCGATGGGCTGACCCGTGGCCGTGTTTTCCGTTTCCATTGTCTGACCAGAAAGAGAGACCCGGAACCGATCTGAGTCATAACTCGTCTCCAGCTCGAAACCAGACAGCTCAGCATCTGCAATATTCACTGTTTGTGTAGTTCCACCACATCCTGTTGGGTCAACAGCAATCGAGACAAAAGCCCGACACGTGAAGCCTGGCACCAGGAAGGGCGCCGGGAAGAATTGTGGATTTGTTACGTCGGCACGTTGAATAACTTCTAACGATAGGAAATTTTCACCCTCAGTTGAATAGTACCCACCTTTGGCCTGGAAAATGTCGCCAGCGCTCAAAACGTCTTCGAATTCAAAGCCAAGCCCCGCTTCCCAAGTCGTCGTGCTTTGTGCTTCCAAGCTCGTGTTGGGGACAAAAGTGTTAAAACCCGCAAGTCCACCAGGTCCAAATACTGGGAAATGGGTTCCCAGCGGGAAGAGTTCATCCAGCCGTGGCGCGCGGAATGCGTCACCATAAGATCCATAGACAAAGGTCCAAGGCACAGGTGCAAAACGAGCCGTTATTTTCGGGGAGACCTGGCTATCGCTCGTTTCAGTCCCAGCCGTGTTTGCACTATCAAATGTGTCAAATCGCACGCCCGGCGTGAGGGAAAGCTCACCATCTTCCAATCCGAACGGGGAGAACCAGGTAAAACTAGTCTGGATAAAGGCACCAAAGAAGTCCTGATCACCGGTAACCACACCACCCCGGACGCCCGCACCGCTGGCGCCTACCGCGCTATCCCTGGCGACCTCGAAGCCACCTGTCACAGCAAGAGCGACATCATCTGACAGCATGAACCGGCTGGTGTTCGTCATCTCGAGACCAACGGTGTCCAGGTCGCGTTGATTCAATACGCCAGCACCCGTGCCCGTCAGCGGCGTCTCATCAACCGTGTTTGTTGAGCTATAGACAACACCAGAAAAGTCGACAAGATCTTGCCCTGCGGGTTTGGAGGTAAACCCAAGAGTGAAAGTCTCACTGTCGATGTCTTTATCGTTGAGAGCACCACCGGCAGCCTGCCCATTTCCAGGTTCGCGGGCATCATTGGAGAAGCGCTGCCAGGAAAGACGAAGTGCCGTGTTATCTCCAATATCGAACGTGCCTTTCACCAGACCTGAGATGATGTCATCTTCAGCATCTAACTCAGTCCCATTTCCCAAGCGCACATCGCCAGACTGACGCAGCACGAGGCCAGCAAAAATGTCCGCCCCTTCCATGGGCTTCGTATATGCCAACAAGCGCTGGGCGAACTCATCATTGCCACTTCGAAAACTCAATCCGGTCCGCAGACCATGGGTCTGCCCGTCTCGAAGTAAATCGCCCGCCGTGAGTGTGCGCAGCGCTATGACGCCACCGGTCCCACCGGACCCATAAAGTGCGGAGCTCGATCCCCGGACCACTTCAAGTTCGCCCAAAAAGGCTGGGTCAATAAATGCGCGGCCATCATGGCCCGAAACGAAGCTCTGACGTGCACCATCAAGCGTTACGATAATGTCCGCACCAGAGAACCCTCTAATCGTCGGCACTTCGCCTGTACGTCGCGGACCACCTACTGCCGTGACGCCCGGAATGTCGTCGAACAGATCACCAAGGTTAGAGGGAATTTCTTCCGCGATGTCCTCTGCGCCTTTGACAGTCACCATGCCAGGGACAGCAAAAGCCTCCATCGGCGTACGAGTTGCTGTCACGCTGATGGGCGCAACTCTGTCGCGTGCTTCCTCTGCCATTGCCCCTGTTGAGACAAGTACCGCTGCACCACTGATTGCGAGGGCCGATACACCACCCAGAAGAGCTGACCGCCCCATATTGCCCGTCAGGACACCCGCTAAACTCACATTGCACTCAAAATTTTTACCCATTACCCCAAAACCCCTGTAGCTATTTAGACCTATTTGCAACATCAAGTACGCACAAGATGTCCGATCTCCCCGCTTACATGGGCGTTTTGTCACTGTTGTTATTAAGAGTCAATATTATTTGCAAAAAGATTTTGTCAGAAGACGCTCAGGCAGCATCCAACCGTGAAGAAACCAGACCGCACGGCACAGGCTCGTCCGGTCGCAAACAGCCACGGAGATCAAAGATGCCAAAGAGCCAGAGACCAGAGGTTCACTGTCTTCAGAATTTTGCTCTGGATGAAATTTGGGCGCGGGGCAGAGAACTCTTCGCACCACTGACAAGTGCCACGCCTGGGACATCCCTATTCTAGCCTGCGTCGACGATGCTCATTTCTGTTGAGCCATCGCTCGTCCGCCTGATGGTCGCACGCTTACCATGTATGGACTCAAATTCTTTACCTAGAACGTTGGACACATACCGCCATTCGGCCTGGAGATCAGACATAGAGATTTCCAGGCGCAACCATCCATGGCTACCACTCTTCAAATGTCGGATGCCCTCGTTTTCCTCTTCAAACCCGCGATCAACGCTTCCCTCCGACTTTGACGGGAATACTTGGTCCATACCGGGACTTGTCACTGAGGGGGTGACAAGCTCATGTGCCACAACATGGTCATCATTCAATATGTCAGCAGCGACAGTCATATGAATGTCCCCTGTCAAAACAACAGACGCCGATTGGCTCCCTGCCAGCGCCTTCACAAACTTTTGTCGCGCTGTTTGGTATCCCTCCCAACTGTCGTTCAGGAACAAGGGGTTCAACTTACTGAAAGAAACAAAACCTTCGAGAGCTTCTCTCGACAACAGATTGGGCGCATCCATATCCACCAGCGTTTCCAGGTCTGGGACATGCAGAGGTGTCACTAAGAACTGTTGCCCCAATAAGTGCCATCTCGCACTTGAGGCAGAATCAATTTCGTTTTCCAACCATGCTTCTTGTTCATCGCCGAGAACGCTCCGACCATCGAATCTGCGTTTAACTTCGGCGGAAATGTAGCTGACCAGGCCATCTGGGCGCGGCAGAATCTCATCACGCGCAAAGTGGCGCGTATCCAACATCGTCAGCCGAAACAAGGCACCGCCATCAAAAGAGCGAAAAATCCTGCTTTGATCCGCTGGCGCTTCAAGTCTCAAGGGCAACCACTCATGATATGCCCGCATGGCAGCTTGTCGGCGTTCCGGCCAACTTCCGGCTTCCTCTTCCAGATGATCAAGAGATCCACCGGCCCAGGTCCCATTGACGATCTCATGATCGTCCCAAATGCATATGATAGGCACAGAGGCATGGAGATCCTGCAGATCCGGATCCATGCGATATTGCGCATAGCGGCTGCGGTAATCCTCGAGCGTAACGAGCTCCTTGTTAGGCTCGGGAACACGGTTCATCTCCCGGGCATGATTAGTTCCAAAACCACCCAGCCCTTCTTCGTAGATATAGTCACCGAGATGAATAACAAGATCAATGTCATCCTGCGAAGCAATGTCTCGGTAAGCGTTAAAGAATCCCGACGCGTAGTTGGCACAGGAGACGACAGCCACACGAAAATTCCGGTCTGACTTGCTCGGCAAAGTCTGGGTGCGCCCCACACGCGAGATGTCATTCGCAGCCGTGAAACGATAAAAATAGGTCGTGCCAGGGGCCAGCCCTTCAACGTCAACGGTCACAGTGTGGTCTGCTGCCGCTTGAGCAACCACATCCCCTGATTGAATGACATCTGAAAAACCAATGTCCATGGAAACTTCCCAGCCGACAGCAACGTCAGAGGCATTATGAAGGCCGACTGGCGTAGCTCGTGTCCAGATCAGAACCGAGTTTTGCGTTGGGTCGCCGCTGGCGACGCCATGAGCAAACATTGACGCGGCCGCACCGTCCGCATTGCTTGAGGCAACGGCCGGCGCCATCACCCCCGCACCTGTCAGAGACAGGAAGCCACGGCGCCCAATTTCAAGTCGTGATGTCATATCCTCACCTTACCTACTTGGAGGCCTTTGACGTTTGCGCCCTTTATCTCGAACAAAGCACCAGCCAAATCACTTACACGCCCGGCATCGTCCGCCGGTTCAATGGCGGAGCTCACAACGACACGATCGAGAGATGCTCCAGCGAAAGCAACATCGGTCGGGTTTCGAACCGGCAGCTCTATGGTTTCGAGTAGCTGTCCGTCCGGCATGTATCGAGCCACACACCCGCCACCATAAACAGCAACCCACAAACATCCGTCTTGATCAATCGCTGCACCATCGGGAACGCCACCCAGCACGACCGTGTTCGCGAATACGCGTTCCTCTGTCGCCTGGCCGGTCTCCAGATCATAGGAGTAGTAGAGAATGTTTCCCGTCGGGGTATCGGCAAAGTAGAGGGTACGCCCATCGGCTGAGAAGCACGGACCGTTGGCGTTCCCCTTGCTGCCCGCAAGTTCACGCCAGTGTCCCGCCGACCCAGTACCTCCCCAGATCCAGAATGCCCCGTCAGTGTTTGGTACCAGGCCAAGATTTCCGGTGATGATCCGTCCCTGCTTGTCGCAGGTTGCATCATTGAATCGCCCTACCGATGCCTCCGGCATAGCGATGCGTGGCACCTCACCACACACCGCGTCTGCCACAACGTAAAACCCATCCTCCAACAAGACCAAGCGTCGGTCGTCATCATTTGTCAGAAGCACCTTGGTTGGCATCGAGCCAGTAGCAACAAACCTCACATCGGCTGGTTTCTCGAGCGACATCACCCCGATCTGATTGCGCATGCAATCAACGAAATTGAGTTTCGCCGCTCCCTCGTCCCAACACAATCCTTCACCCCAACCACAAATGTGGTCACCGAGTTGAGCCACCGTTACATTTCGCATGCGACCACGCCATCTTGGTAGATCGCGCCCATAAACAGCCAATTCTGATAGGGAACGCTCACGCTTGCGGCCGAGATGGTACTTCCATCGTTCTCATAAACAGTCTCCGCCGTCGTAGCACCAGGTTCGATCCGGTAGACACGCGCTGGCGCAAGCGCATTGGGATCTCCGGCATGGGCAACCGTTGCAAGTGTATTGACGTGAGCCATCACCCAGACATCTCCCCCCGCATCGATAGTAATATTGTCCGGTCCGCTTCCTGTTTCGATCACATGGAGCAGGGCAAGCGTTTCCTCAGTTTTATCACGGCGATACACGAGCGTCGTCCCGCCCCGATAGGCCGTCGCATAGATAAGGTCGCCCGCCGGGCTTGTCTGAATACCATTTGCAAACGCCAACCCGTCAGCAACAACGCGGCTCGCTTCTCCATCAAAATAGGCAATATCGCTGACCGCCAGGCCGAACAGTACTTCGCCGAGCGCCCCATCCTCTTCAAGATTCTGTCGGTCATTTGTAAAATAGAACTGCCGTGCGCCAACAGCGACAAGGTCGTTGGGTGATCGAAAACCAGGATCAGAAAGTGTTTCGACAAGCGCAAGATGCGTGCCCTGAATTTCGAAGACATAAATGTCGTGTCCCTCAGCTGGGATCTCCGGCACACGGTGGCTGATAACAAAAAGCAATTTTCTACCGTCATCTTGATAGAAACTAACACCATGCGGATGAAACCTATCGAGGCCTTGGGTGCCCGACATTATGATCGGCTCTGCGTCCCCATATTCATTCATGTTGATCCGGTAAATTGCACCAGGACGATCATCCCCAGATGCGTATGCCCAACGATCATCTGAGGAGACATAAGCAAATCCGGTGGCATAGTCAGGCTCAATATCCTCTGCGCCAGGCATGCCCGAAATGCGGGTGCACGACGCCGCAGTGTTATCCGCAACGCTGTCAAATCCACCAAGCGACCCCACAACGGACAAAGCACCAATAGCACCGCTGACAACCAAAACCGCACCAGCGATCAAACTCCACTTCAACCCAGATTTCATAACTTCGCCCTATAAGGAGTGCACACGCGTTCAGCCACAGCGCTGCATTTGCGGATCCGATCGCCCGACAATACAATCGCCCAAAGTAATTATCCTGATTTTAAACTATCGGAAAAACCGATGACCAATTTTAGCAGCGAGCTTGTCGATTTTGATCTGAACCTCCTGGTTACTTTTAGTGCTCTTTTGGAAGAGCAAAACGTCACGAGGGCAGCTCGTCGTCTAGGCAAGAGCCAATCAACGCTCAGCGAAGCCCTCGCCAAGCTCAGGATCGCACTCAATGACCCTCTCTTTGTCCGGAAGGGCAATATGATGGTGCCAACACCGAAAGCGCGACAGCTTGAAACGGCTGTAAATGCAGCGCTTGAACACACGGGCAAACTGCTCGCCAGCAATGGCGAATTCGATCCACAAAATGCCAATGGTGAAGTCCGCATTTGCATGACGGAGTATTGTTCCGCGATCCTTTTGCCAAGGCTGTTCGACACGCTGCGCCACGAAGCGCCAAATGTCACCATCTGGACGACCCCCTCTTACAGGCAATCAATTGATGCAGGCCTGCGCAACAGCAGCTTCGATCTCGCAATCGGAGCATTGCCAGGGGCAACAAACGACTTTCGGGGCACCGACCTTTTCCACGAGCGAACAGTCTGTCTTCTCGACAAGGCTCATCCCGCGATGAAACGATCAAAAAAGGGCAAGTTACTGCGAACCGACCTGACAAACTTTCCCCATGTCAAAGTCTCAATCTATAGAGACAGAGACAGCCTGGTCGACGAGGGATTGCACGCAGCCGGTTTGGAAATTCCCAGCAGGATAACCATCGGCCAGTACCTGCTGGCACCCCGACTCCTTAAAGAACGTGATCTGCTGTTCTTGTGCGGAGAGAAATTTGCGCACCTGGTTGCTCCCCAACATGATCTGGCAATTGCGGAAATCCCGATTCGGATGCCCGGCGTTTCCATTCGACAGGTCTGGCACCGACGCACCGACGCCGATCCCCTCTTAGGCTGGATCAGGAGGAGAATCGAGGCAACCTGCAACAAATTGCCCACAGAGTTCTAGCGGCACGCCAAACTGTGGGTCTCTACGTCACCCAAATCACCCGATAAGAACATCACCAGATCATTTAGCTAAACGCGGAAATCCAACCCATCCCTCCTATTAGGACTTCGGCTCAGTACGGAGTCTCAAAAGTGCTACCGGCCCGGCAATCAACCCCACAGCGAGGACGGAGAAACCTGCTTGCCACCCTGCAATAGTGCCAGCTCCAAAAACATCCAGCGCCACGCCAAAAGCGATGGGAGAAAGAGCACCAGCCATAAATCCTGCAAGCGTGTGGATAGCCATCGTCGCCCCCTCATATCCCTCGGGGGCATTTTGGATCATGCCGGCGGTGATCGCACCGGCATCCGCACCAATGAGGCCGGCGTAGATCGCAAAAAGAGAAAGAATAAGCCATACAGGTAAATCGCCTGACCCTCCCACAATCACCGCAAAGACCGCAGAGGTCGACATAATGACAATAAGCGTCCGCCGCCGTCCAAAGAGGTTAGCCAGCTCATTCCCAAGAATAGCTATCGGCATTGCCAGAAGCGCGCCAATGGCTGCAACGTCTGCGTTGGTGAACCCTCCAAAACCCACACCCCCCTTGTGGGCTGATAGGAAGGCCAAGTAGGCAACTCCCCACGCAAAGACGCCAAACCCTTCCCAGTTATGAGCCGCATAGGCGGTCACATAAGTCATAGCTCCTCGGGAGCGGAAGACAGGGCCAAAGTCGAACAGACCAGTCGGCGTCACTTTCCTCGTTGGCCGCGAGCCCGGAACAAAAACAGTAACAATAACAGTCGCGGCGAAGCTTCCTATGGTGCCGACATAGAAGACGGCTTGCCACCCATACATCTCGTCAATCAATCCGCTTACAAAAATAGAGGCGCCGGTCGCAAGACCGAAGGTCGCCGTATAAAATGCCGCTGATCGCGTCTGGGCTTTACCTGAAAGAGCGTCACTTAAGATCTTTAGTCCAGGAGTGAACATCGCTCCAAAAGCAAAACCGCTCAAAAAGCGTAAAAACATCGCTGTAAGGAGACCATCAGCAAAAAATGCAAACGCTAGAGAGCTCGCCCCTGAAAGAATGGAACCGAGCAGCCACAGAAGTTTTGGAGATATTCGATCCGACAACGGCCCAAAAATAGGTACGGAGACAACATATCCCGCGAAAAAAATACCTCCGATCCAGCCTGCCTCCGCAGACGTCAATTGCCACTCCTGAGTATAAAATGGGAGCAGTGTTGCAAAGCTCGAGAAATTTATTTGGCTTGCCAGAAAGGCAATACTCATCGTTGCGGTCAGTCGTAAGGGAGTCACGCTATCGCCTCAGTCATGGATCTACCTTCCTGCCATTTGAGGAGTGCTGGCAAAATAATCACAGTCCCAATGACAATCCAAAAGAGTGAGATGGTGAGCAGAACACCCATGCTAGCTGTCCCCGCATGAGGAGAGAGAGACAAGCTTGCAAACGCACCAATAGTTGTCATTGCACTCAGCATCACAGCCCGAGGGGTACTTGAGTCCAGGGTCGCTGACACTGACTTCTCCTCTCGCCGCCGGGTGACCAGATGGATGCCACTGTCGACACCAAGACCAAAAATAAGCGGTAGGACAATGACGTTGGCAAAGTTAAAGGTGAGACCAATAAAACTGGCAGTAGCAACGGTAAATGCTGTCGCGCACACCAAGGGCACGATGATAAGAATAGGAGTTTGTGGTGACCGGAACGTCAGAGCCAGGAGAATAAATATGGCGCAAATCGCGTACAAGGCAGCCTCAAAAAGAGACCGAGTAACAATCCGCCCTACTCCCGCTTCGACCGCCGGACGCCCCGTTGCATCGGGTGCTATTTGATGCACCGCATCGATGAACGCATTGAGGCTGGTGACGTCAACAATTGCACTTTCAGGTTTCGCAACAATCCGCGCACGACCGTCAACTGCTACAAATTGTTGCCTAAGGGGCTCTGGAATATCTCGAAATGCAATCTCCTCCGCCGACAATGACAGGGTCAAGCGTTCTAACTGACTCGTCATTGCGGGAATAATGGCGTCTTCCAGTTGCACAATCTCAGCTTGCGCATCGACGCCATCCAATATCTGGGAAAGAGAAACAGACAGATCATGAAGCGAGCGTTCAAATGAACTATCTCCGTCACCTGACCGGGAAAGATGATCGTTAAAGTCAGCGACCACCTGACGGAACGCAACGATATCGTCGCCAGACCGTTGTTCATGCAGGTTTTCGGTCTCATACCTAAACACGGTCCACAGAAAATCTGCAGCCTCACCAATTATGTCAAGTTTGATGTCTTGATCTTTTGGCACCAGGGAATTTGGAGTCTCCACGTCAGATACAGCAGCAAGGTTTTTTAGCTCCTCTGCTAGAGCCTCTGCGGACGCACGCGATGCAATGATATTTGCGGTATAGTCCGTTGCATCGCCACTCTCTTGAAGGTCAATCAGTGTACTAACAGATTCAGATGACCTGTCCTTAATCGCAAGCGTCGAAAAATCAAACTTCATTTGGCTCGCAGGTACAATAGCCAAGACCAGTGCGACCGCAGTACACATGAGAATGACTTTGTGAAATCGATCAACGAATTGGGTCAACTTGCCCCCACGGCCAGCGGCCATCGTTGGGAGGTTTGAGATATTGGTCTTTATGATGGCAGCGGGCAGAACAGTCATGGTTGCCAAAAGTGCGAACCCCATTCCACCAGCTGCAATGACACCCAGTTCTGCAAGGCCCTTGTAATCGGTCGGAAGGAAGGACGCAAAACCAATGGCCGACGAAATCGAACAAAGCGTCAGGGGACCAACCAACCCGCTGGCCGTAAGACCAATTGCATCCGTACTATCGACACCCTTTGCCAGAGCTTCGGAATATCGCATCGAAAAATGGATCGCATGGTCAATGCCCAGGCCGATAAACAGAACAGCAAACGCCGCTGAGAGCATATTCAAATGTCCAATGGCCAGGGCAGCAAACCCAAGCGTCCAAATCAGACCAACAATGAGTGTTAGGAAGTTTGCCACGATGAGTTTGATTGATCTCAGAAAAAAACCAAGAACGATCGCGACAAAGAAAAGCGAGATAACCCCCGCAAGTTCCACACCTTCTTGAACAGCCTTAAGCTCATCATAGCTCAGCGCCACACGACCAGTCGTCCGTATGGTTATACGAGGGTCTCCAGCAAAAGGAGGGCTCGAAGCGATAGTCCGAATTCGCTTTACAGCCGCACGCCCAGCGCTCGATGAGCTGAGGTCCAGGCGCGGCTGAACAAGAATAACATGACGAAACTTTGCATCATCTGCTGCAAGCAACGTATTGGTCCATTGCAGCGCAGGAACCGCTCCCCTTTGTGTAGCCTGGGCAGTGAGAGCAATTTCATCGGCAAGCTTCGCAAAGCCGGGCGGTATATCATTGCCATCCTCTAGAGCATCTAGGCCTAACTCAAACAACCGCAAAAGACCCGTCAAGCTCGGGTTTGCCGCAATCGTCGTGAGCGCTGGCTGTGCTTCAGCCAGCTTCTCAACAACCTGTTCAAGCTCTTCAATGTCCAAGAACAGGAGACCATTTCTCTTAAAGAAGGGGTCTTGCTCAGCAAGAAAAACCGATGGGAAAAGTTCCGGCTCCCGTCGAAGAGCCGCGATCAGTCCCTCAGATGTTTCGTCGAGCGTGGCCGGGTCATCTGCGTCCACCACCAGCAATATGGTCTGCACAAGCTGCGGAAAGGCGATCTTGAAGGCATCATAGTGAACGCGAAACGGTTCATCTTGTTCAATGAGCCCAGTCGTATCTGAAGTAAACCCCAGCTTTGTTACAGCCAGATACCCCGACAACACAGTGAAAAGGAGCGCCACGAGTAAAACGGCGCCTGGCATGCGTGTGGACAGTTTGGCGATGAACAACATTACGGCTTCAGCATCTACAGGGAATACACAGACCGGCCATAATAGCCACTATTCAGGGCGCCAATAAACAAGACTCCGACAAATACTCATCTTCTCGAGTTCACTCTCTTTTTATCAAATTTCAACAATGGAGAGATGAACAATATAATCAGACTGTCCATATTGGAACTAGTGCGGCTAACTCAAAGGTTCGAGAGATGCAGATATCACAAAAAGCGCAGAGTGCACGGGCGATCAGCCTCGTCTTGGCAGGAGTCCTTTTGATCTCTCAGGCCTTCACCGCTCAAGCCGTAGCTGACGAAAGAGACGCCGCGGCGGCACGTCAAATCGTTGAAAAGTTCTCACAGAGCCTTGTCAGCTCAGTGCGCAACGATTCCACAACCACATACAAAGATCGTTTCGATGCTCTGTTGCCTGTTTTCCGCGAAAACTTTGCGCTTAACATTCTTGCCCGGGCAACAGTTGGTAAACGGGTATGGGAGCAGTGGTCGGATAGCGAACAGGCTGACTACCAAGAGGTCCTAGCTCGGTTCCTCACCGGCACCCTCGTGCGACGCGTCAAGAATGACAAGGGGTACAAATTTTCCTTTGTGGGAATTGAGCCAGGCCCCCGGAGCAGCCTGATCGCGCGGACCCTACTAGAAAGGGATGCGAAAGACCCCATCGAACTCGATTATCGGTTAGATAAAGTAGGCGGACGTTGGATGATATCAGATGTATTTGCTGAGTCAGCAGTGAGCGAGGTTGCCCTGCGCCGAGCAGAGTTCTCAGGGACAATAAGAAGTGGCGGGCAATCTGGGTTAATCGTCGCTCTTGAAGAAAAACTGACCGCGTTCGAGAATGACGGCTGAACGAGATGCTCCGATGAAAAGCCAAGAGCATCTGTCGCCGCAAACAATTTTTCAACCATCCGCCGGTCCAGACCTGTCTTCGGATGTTCGTCACTACTTTGTCGTGTGCTATCACCGCGGCGGATCAAGGCACCTACAGTTCAGCAGATCACTGCAGGCTTTGGGAGAGACCGGTGTCGAGGCGACAGTGAGATTCTGTGAGTCGTCAGAACATGCGCGTGAACTCGCCCGTACATTCGATCACGATAGGTACGATGCAATCCTCGCAGCCGGGGGAGATGGCATCGTTAACGATGTTGTCGCAGGCCTGCTGCAACGGGAAGGATCAGAGCTGCCGCCCATGGGGGTTTTGCCAATTGGAACCGGCAATCAATTCGCGCAAGAAGTTGGATTTCGAGGAAAAAAACTCGCTTCATTGCCCCGGCAGTTACATGCGCTTGAACCCCACAAAGTTCACATAGGCAAAGTAGCCTCCGGAGATATCTTCACCCTGATTGCGGTCATTGGCTTTGGTCCGCAAATGATGGAAAAAGTGTCCCACCAGCTGAAGAAACGGCTAGGAAATGCTGCTTATGTGATCGCGGGTGTCTTGGCTCTGCTCACCTACAAAAGCAGACGATATAAGGTCTCGGTCCTGGGCAATGACTATCACGCCTACACCGTCCTGGTGGTCAACGCCTGTTTATCTTCTGGGCCAATGCCACTCATGCCCGGCACTTCGTTGCTAGAACCAAGCCTACACCTTGGCCTCGTTGAACGTCCAGGGAGACTGTTCATAGGCAAGCTGCTCTGGAACTTTGTCAGAGGAAAGTTGCATGAGTGTCCTGGCTTTCGAACCATAGAATGCACATCCTGTACGATTGTCGGAGATGACAACGAAACGAAATCAGATTCCCTCATGACAGACGGTGATATTTCAGGACACCTCCCCGCGACCTTCAGCATTCATCCACGGTCCATTTCCGTACTTGGTTTCCCTGACACATAGAGCGCCACCTCAACCACACCTCGTTAGCGCCCGCAGCCCACTGCGAATGTTGATAGTCGATCTGCAGGTCAATGGCACGCCAAGATCAAATGGATTTGGCTTGAGCAAAGCGTTCAAAGTTGGCATCAGAGGAGAGACTTGAACACCCGACACGCGGACCATACGCCCCGAATTTCGCACCGCTTTGATTGAGTGTGATTATCCACCCTGGCTGTCCTTGCCACTCTCCGGCTTCCAACACTCGGGAGGAATAGTACCAAGTCTGCTGCACTTAACATCGTGAAGAGCTCTTTGCCATGCGTCCAATACCGGCGCACTTTCTTCTCCAAGCTTTTCAATACGCCGGTCGAATTCCTTCAGCCACCTTGGAGAATCCTCCGCAACAACACCATCGAGAGTGGTTGAACTATCCCAACCATAGATTCTGCGCGCGCCATAGTATGCGGAACGAAAATCAGCATGGGCCTTGTCCAGATCACCAAGGCCAACATAAGCGGTGGCACGAGTGAGGTAGATAGATGGACGACGATGAGAACTCCCCGGAATGATTGAATTTAGAGTCAAACTATAGTTGCAAAGACTTATCCGTGTAGAAGGATCAAAACTCGTATTGCCACAACCTCTAGCCACGAACGAACTAGCAAAGAAAAACAACCAAACAAGCAACACACCACAGATGACTTTGCCTTTTGTTGTCCGCACGTATGTCCCTAACGTTGCAACTTCTGCCATTATGGTCTCTCCAGGAAAGTTAGCTTCGCCTGAAACAGAAATTTCGATCCATCCCAGCAATCAAACTCGATTACAGCGCTTCGGGTAAATTAGGGAATGCAGCATACAAAAAACACGAAGAAATGAGTCAGCAACCCACAAGTCACACATATGACTGCGCAAGCGAACGCATTTCTGAGATTTCTTAAGAACAATTTGGTAGCGGAGGAGAGAACCGCTTCTCCACCCCATAAGCCATTGATTTAGCTTGATTTATCGAACCCTGAGTGTACCAAAGTGTACCACATTTTGGTACCAGCGGCAGATGAAATCGACCTCAACGACTGATAACGACTGACTAAGAGCTCTACATCTGCTCATGGGTTATGAGTGATTTGATCTCGTCTGTCTGGAAACCAAGAGACATGCCGCAGCGCACATTGGGCAAGACGGCGACATCAAACATTTCCTGCACAGCCCCATCAATACGGAACCATGCAGCGACTTCTCTTTTGGCGAGATCGATCACCTGAAAACCACACCAGGCTTCGCTGTCGGCTTCTTGTAGTTTTCTGTCCAGGGCAAGCCCCTCAAAGCGTTCGTAGCGTGGTTTTGAAAGCCCGACGATGGCAAATCCATTGTGGAAGGCCAAACCGCGGACGAAGCCTGGACACAAGACGATTTCCTCAAACTGACCTTTGCCCGTCTTTGTATCCATAGCGACAGTGCCAAGTCGACCAGTGCCTGAGTCCAGGACATAGAGCTTGCCGTCATGCATTCTTGGGGAATGGGGCATCGACAGACCGTCGCAAATAATCTCATCCGTGCGTACATCAATGATGACACCACCATCACTTCGGCGGTCCCGCCAGCCATCTACTGTATCTGATCTGCTCACAGCTGTAGCATAGGCAGGCTGACCGTCTTCCAGTGTGAGACCATTCAAATGACAACGATCTTCATCGACAATTTTGGAAATGAAGGATGGTTTCCAGATTGGTTCAAAACTGTGTTTTTCAGAGACGGTTGCCAGACAGTTGAACCGCGTATTCACGAAGACAATTTGATCATCATCGGTCACAGCCACATCATGGGCGTCCAGAACACCTGTTGAATACGAGACCCGAGGAACGAAACAGGCGTCAAAAATTTCCTCAACAACCTCATTCGACTTCAAGACATTCTCAAAACAATGGATCTGAAACTGCGTGGCTAGGGTTACTCTGCCACCTCGAACGTCTATCCCCATCGCTTTCTCAAACGCTTTTTCATTGATCATAATCCCACCTCTGGGATTGCGACCAATCATGTAGAACCGCCCGGATTGATAGGAACTCATACAAACCGACAGGTCATTCTTCTCCAGGAAACCATGAAGGCTAGGAGAGACTGAATAGGTAGTCTGAACATCTTGTTTGGGCGTTTCAGCGGTGGCCATCTTATCTGCCTCGCCGGATAGTACTTCTTCGATCACGAACGTGCTCCAGCTATTCTGCGACCAGAAAAATATAGAGCTTCTGGAGCAGTCGAGAAACCAACTAGTCACACCACACATCAACTCGCAGTGCCTTAGCCTCTCCATCACCTATTCTTAGAACTGGTACCTGATCGACGCTGAGAAGGAATGTTCCTGATAGTCTGTCTGGAACTCACCATCATAGAGCAAACGGACAGAGAATTGATCATCTAGCTCGTAGCCAAGGCCGCCTCCAATAGCGGTGGAGAACTTATCTCGCTCTGTTGTTTGGCTGATGAACGTACCGCCGCCCACAATATTGCCTGTCGTTGCCCCGTTGGGACCCGAAAGTTCCTGTAGTCCGCGCACATAAGCCTCGGGCACGAGCTTCGCGCCATTCTCAAGATCGTGCGTGAAGCTACCGCTCATGCCCAACACTCCTCGGAGTGACGTCAGGCTCTGACTGCCAATCGACGTGGGAAGCGGGCCTGTTTCGGTATAGCCATCAATCGAAACTTTGGTGTAGCGAAGGCCCACATGAGGAGAGAGGTTCCAGTTCCCTTCAGTGAAGGTCTTACCGACTTCCACCCGCCCCGTGAGTTGAGTGCCATCATAATTGGCTTGGTTCACACCACCGGCAGCCCGCCGCTGACTATCATACTCATTCAAGCCAAAGCCTACGGTCCCATTCACGTAGAAATCTGCGGGGTTATAGGTGCCATAAAGCAGCACCCCATAGCCTTCAATGTCTTGCGTGTTGTTGGCGCCCGCACCGATCTCATCGACAGAGGTGTCAGAATAGAAGACCGCGAGCCCCATGCGCAGGTCCTGCGCAACATCCCCATCCATGCCGACGGTAACTCCATAAGTATCCGCGTCATAGCCATTCACAGCGGACGGGTCGTACTCCGCAAAGCTTGCCCCTGCCTGCCCCCAGAGGGCCCAATTGCCGGAACCACCCAAAAATTTCTCGCCAGCCGCAACACCAGATTGACCCGCACCACTATCAGCGACTGAAGAGCCACCGCCGCTCAACCGATCCATGATCAGGTCCAACACCAAGTCTGTTGATGCAACTGTGCTTGAACCTGCCGCTTCGACCTCAGAAGGAAGGGAGTCCTTCACCAGCTCAAACAGTTTTTGTGCCTGCTGCTCAACTGGGAACTGCGCCAGGTACTGCACAATCGGGTTGTTCGTTGGAGCACTATCGATAAGCGCGTCAATTGCAGCAGCAATACTTTCAGCATTTGTGCGACCACGATTGGTCACTGTTGTCTCTGTTGCGCTCAATGTCTGCTGAACGACCAGAAACAGGCTGTCGCCAGTGCGAACCTCATGCTTGAAATCGATCAGTGCTGAATTGTCATCGATGGTAAGGCCACGATCTGTCACGCCACCCGTGGCGGTCACGACCTGGATTGCTGTGTCAGCATCCAGCTCAATGCCCCGGCTCAAATCGGCAAAGACCTCTGACCCGCTGTCAAACGTGATCGCACCGCCATTGCCTACGAGGAGCCCTGCATCCGTGCCCGACGCCACCCCGACACGAAACTGACTGCCTGTCTCAAAGACTGTGTCGCCCGAGACTTCAAGCCGAGTACCTGCAGGCACCGCAATTGAGCCACCGCGCTCAATCTTGACGCGTTCAAAGTTCGTGATATTGGCTCCCGTGAAACTCGCCATGCCGGTCACCCGCACCGTATCGATAAACCCATCGGCAACAGAACTATCATCGCCCCCATCAAAACTGGTGACACCGGAGACATCGCCGCCAGCAAGGATCAACGTGTCACTCCCATCGCCCAGCTGAATGGATCCAATGATTGTGGAGCCCGCATTGACCGTCACCGTGGCATCACCAACCTTATCCATGATCGCGATGCCACTCGTCGCCGTGACCGAGCTACCCGCATTCAGAGCGAGTCCAAATGCGCCACCCGCCCTGCCGTCGGTATAAACACCTGCGCCAGTGCCACCCATAACATCGCCGCTAAGCGTGATAGACGTCGCGCCGGTGCCGCCGTTATATGCGTATATCCCATGATTCCCACCAGTGACCTTTGCTGCCTGGATCGTCAGATCCGTACCAGCAGCTGCAACATCCGCATCAATCCCGTTATTCCGGCCACCCGTAACCTCGCCGGACGCTGTAATCGAGAGAGCACCAGTACCATTTGCATTGGCAATAATTCCCGCGCCAAATCCAGTTACATTCGCCGTCTGAATGGTCAGGTCGGTGCCATTAGCAACTCCGACAATACCATGGGATAACGTGCCTGAGACATCTCCAGATGTTGTGATCGACACCGCACCACTACCAAAATTGCTTCCAAAAACCCCCAATTTGCCGGTTACATCTGCCGCTTGGATGGTCAAATCGCCGGAACCAGAGTTAAATATTTGAGCGCTGATCCCTGCCTCTTTACTACCAGTCCCGGTGACCGTACCAGTGGCTGTGATCGAGACCCCGCCCGTACCTTGGTTTAATGCGTATATCCCATTTTTCCCGCCACTTACGTTCGCCGTCTGAATGGTCAGGTCAGTGCCAGCTCTAATTCTAGCGTAAACCCCATTACCACTGCTCCCGGTGACATCACCGGTTGCTGTGATCGACGCCGCCCCACTGGCCGCATGTATAACTTTGATCCCCTCTCCACCACCACTCACCGCCGCGGCCTGGGTGGTCAGGTCTGTGCCTTCATTCCGCGCGTAGATCCCTGAACCTGTAGTGCTCGAACCCGTAACGTCGCCCGAAGCTGTGATGGTCAGTGCGCCACCACCGTTCGCCGCATGAATACCGGACTCGCCACCGGTCACTTTTGCCGCCTGAATGCTCAGACCAGTACCAGCACCAGTGCTACTCGCGAAGATCCCAATCGCGGATGTGCCTTTAACGTCACCAGTGGTCGTGATCGACAGGACGCCACTACCTGTGTTGGTCGCAGAAATCCCATTCCTGCCACCAGTCACCGCAGCAGCCTGGACGGAAAGGTCCGCGCCACTATTATTAGCGACGATCCCAGTGTGACCGGTCCCTTCTACATTCCCCGTAGTTGTAATGGACAAGGCGCCACTACCCGTGTTTGCTGAGGAAATCCCATGTTCAGCACCAGTCACCGCCGCCGCCTGAATGGTCAGGTCTGTGCCCGAATTCTGGATGAAAAGCCCATTATACGCAGTACTCGTGACAGTGCCTGAGGCAGTAATCGACGTGGCACCACTGCCGCTGTTGTTTGCGTAAATCCCGTAATTGCCGCCGGTCGCGGTCGCCGCGTTGATGGTCAGGTCTGTTCCAGCAGATGAGTTAGTCGCCTGAATGCCAACTCTAGCGGCGTGAGTGCTCACCACATCGCCGGTCGTCGTAACTGACAAGGCACCACTGCCATTGTTGGACACTTTGATCCCATTATTGCCACTGGTCACGGCCGCTGCCTGAATGGTCACGCCTGTGCCCGCTGATGAGTTATATGCGTTAATCCCGTCATTGGTAGTGCCCGCAACCGAACCCGAAGCAGTGATAGACACAGCACCGCTGCTCTTATTATTTGCATAAATCCCAAAAGTGCGCCCTGTCACAGCCGCAGCTTGTATAGTCAGATCGCCGGAAGCAGTTGCCGAGTGGTACGCGTCAATCCCTTTACTATTGAGCCCTGTGACGTCGCCAGTGGTTGTGATCGAGAGTACGCCGAAGCCGTTATTGCGGGCTGAAACCCCTGTCGCAAACCCTGTGATGGTCGATCCGTAGGTGTCTGTGAAACTGACACCTATGTCACCGGCAGAGTTAGACAGATCCAGAGCATCTCCGGCAGTCGTGACAACACTGATCTGTTCTGTTGTCGTGACAGTCAATACCTGGCCAGCCGGCGGAGACAGGGATTGAGTAGTCGTTATCGCGCCACTGCATTGATAAGTACCAGGCGCCCCAACGGCAGCGCAGTTTCCAACCGGAACGGGATCTGCATAGGCAACCATCGACCCAGATATGAGCAAGGGTGCTGCAGCAATAACAGCCACACCAATCTGAGGCGCATAGCTTGCCGCAACACCAGCGACTTTGGTCATGCGCCCACCGCGCAAAAGGAGCGACTTCAAATGCTCAAATGAAGAAATCACCCGCGCACTGTCTAAACCAGTAGAAACTTTGTTCGAATTCATCTGCACAATCTCACCTCAGTCGCCGGTCAGCGACACCCAACACCCCACCGCAGCCCGGGCCCTAGCCCGCACCTGCCAACTCTTCACGCTCAAACTTGGCAACTAGAGCTGCCAATCTCGTCAAGTATATTTATGTATTTATTGAACATATTTTCCGTGTTTTAGATTTTTTACTGACAACCACGGGAAATACATAAATCTAATGAACATTGATACTTGAGCGCTGCACCCATGACTTGAATAACCCAAAAAAAGAAGTTAAGAAAACTCAGTGCTGTGTCATCTATGGAACGTTTAGTGAACAAGTCATTGAGAACGATCCGCGAAGATCTTGGTTGGTCCCAGGCGGATCTCGCGCATCGGATCGGAGTCTCTCTTTCCACGCTGTCAAGGTGGGAGCGGGGCCGGACCAAAGAACCTTTGATAAGTGCCGTTGTCCGCAAGACCAATCGCCGATTGCACTACTTGTTGGCGATGTCAGGCGACAGCTTGATCAAGCAAGTCGAAGAAAGCCCGACATATACAAGCCTTCACCACGGTGACGACATGATGCTTGTGGCGTGCAGCAAAAAGTACATGCAGGATTATCCGGGACTGTCGATGTTGATCGGCTTTCCAATTGCAAACATTCTTCTGGGGAAGGCAAAGCGGCACTACAACGAGAACTTGGAGTTGATGCAAAAAGCACTTTGTAGCCCAGGCTCGACGGCTGCGTGGGTAACCGAAGACATATCAACAGCTGGCTTCATGTTGCGTGGCAAAACAATGCACATCATGGTCGTTGGGCCTAAGCTGGTCCTGAGTGAAGGCAGGGATACAATGCCAGAAGATTTGCCACCACGCCTTGAGATTGCACTTGTCGAGACCTAATACTCAGACTCAATTTGAGACAGCGTTATTTCCTAGAGTGCGGTTTGCTCTTACCGCTTTATCATCCGACTGCTTCTCACTTGAATGCTGCCCAGACAAACACCGACAGAACATCACCGCAGACCGTTGAATGGAAACACGGAGTGAGTTGATCTTCTCAGGCGCTCATACGTTGGAATAGATGATCTCGTTGTGTGGGAGGAGAGAACCGCTTCTCCACCTTCTAACGCATTGATTTAGTTCGGTTTATCAAACTCAGGGTGTCCCAAAATGTACCACGTTTTGGTACCAAAAGATAGACCATCATCCCAACTGGCCAACACCCAAGGTGTGGCGGGAGCATTCTCGCAAGTACAACGACCTAGAGCGTTCCTCATCGAACAACAGCAATCACCAGTGAACCACAAAAAAACATCCGCGGTGCAACGAACAAAGGTTGGTTCACCGCTTCTCAATTTGTGCCTGCATTGACCTGAAGAACTCAGCCGAAACCTCGCGTGATCTCTCGGACTGATCATTATCCTGTCTCAGCTTAAGAAACTCAGCAGCATTTTCTTCGTGTGTTCGAGGAATAACTTTCTCTTCGTCGATTTCATCTCTTCTCCAAAGTCCAAGAGCTATCAACCGCCACTCCATAGCCCCCTCAGAAACGACAAACTTTTCAGACAGATCAACCAACACAAATTCTTTGGATCCTTTGCGCAACTCATTCCTCAAGAGATCAGCAGGCATCAAAAAATTCGCGGCAAAGCTGTTTGCCTGCATCTCATGGATCTTTTGGATGGAGTTGTTGTAGAAGTTTCCCTCACCAGTACATCGATACTCGGTGGTATCATCGACGCCCTCACCAATTAGATCTCGATGCAAAATGAGGTGACCCAATTCATGTGCAAGCGCGAAGCGTTGCTGAGTGATTGCATCCTTCACTGATGATGATATTTCATAGATTTCGCCGACAGGCTTAATCTCACCAACTATATTGTCCGGTAGGTCTGCGTCCCTTCGAAGACGCATTTTAAGGCTGCGAATAGCCCGTTCAACGTCCACCGGAACCTGCAACATAAACGGCTTTAAAATATCCATGGGTTTGTTAGCCATCAAAATGGCTACTACTTACTTCTGATGTCTACAAATTCCGCCTTGTCGGCATCATTTAGTCCCAATTCGACCCAAGCCGCGTGGAGTTTGGCAAGCATTTGCGGATCACTCATTGCCTCTTTGAGAAGATCAACACCATTCCTTTGCAAATGAACTTCAACGGCCTCAGGAGTTATCGCTTTTGCGGCATTCTTAGCAGCCCCCCTCAGCATCCAAAATCCTGCAATCGATCCGAAACCCAGCATGATTGCGAGCACAGCCAACACAGCCGTGACAACATCCAGACGCCCTAGCTCGCCGGCAAGCTGTACAGCGTCCGCGCGCTCAGAGAGTTTGGAGAGCAGCTCGACGGAAGCCTCCTCGTGATGCCCAAGACACAGGTATTCTGAGATAGCCGGGCAAGCCTGGGCGAGTGAACCTTCTGCCATCTATACAATCCAAACTATGAGAGCAATGCGGGTAGCTTAGTCTAAGTTTCCACACTCAAAAATGAAATGAAAAGTTTATCGAGTTTTTGGAGCAAAGCGAATTCAATCACTTCAATAACCAGTGCCAAGCTTCAATCGGACGACAAAATCAAATTCCAACCCTCCAAGGTTAGCCAGAGACCTGCCGCAACGGCGCATAGAACACTTCGCTGAAATGAAGATTATTATTCATCACCAGCTCATACCTCATTCCCTTCAAATTCGCTGCGTTTTCCTATTGCTGAAATGAGGGCTTTCCCTAGAATACCCGTTCCATATTAGCAGACACTATATCTAAGGCCCCTAAGCAATGAACTGGCTGGTAACCAAAAGCCTTGAAAATACCGACAGCGGACTAGGGGCTGTTGAAGCTGGGGCACCGACACAGCTAACTCAGGATAAGCGCTTCGGTGTAACAGTCTCTTTGTGGTGCGGACGTGAACGGTTTTCGCTGCCGATAAAGGAAGGTTCGATTAGTCGCGATCTGACAATAAGTATTGGATTTCGCCAAGGCGACCTCAACGTGACCCCAAAAGGTGGGCGTATCAGCCTTGAGGAGGCTCTTTGGGAAGTGAGGGCCGAAGGCCTCGAACGCATCTCGGCGAGCAATATCACCAACACGAATAGTGACCAAAAGACCGGCTTCGACGCCGAAGCATCCTTGACAGCAAAAAGAGAGGTCCAAATTGGTGGCGTGTTCTCCGCCGGAATTCAGCGAACGTCCTCTGCCGAGAAAAGCAAAAAAACCGAAGTAGAAATGGTGTTCCACCAAAGAACAGTAATTCACGCAAGTCCGAACACGTGGCGTATTTTTGGCGAAGGCGCAAGCAAAGACGGCGTACTTGAGTTCAAAGTACTCAACAATGAACACATTTGTAGCATCGATACAACCGAACCAGAAATTGAACTAGAAGTTAACTACACGTGCGACCGTATCGATTTGCAGGTTGACGTCGTAGAAGACCCAAAAAATGCCTTCTTCTTTAAACGGAACACTTGGGAAGCAAGGAACCAGGAGAGGATAGCAGGGATTGTTGTCGCGAAAGGGCTGAGTTCTTCATGCTTAGGCTCTAACACGTTGGACAGCGATACCCAGATATGCCTAAGCCGCCATCTATTGGCTGGTACTTTTCCGACAATCATAGCAAATTAGTGTGAAACACCAGACGATTGCAGATAGCACCCCGTCAGATTGGAAATTAGATGAGCGCTTTGCCTAATGAAACTTTGGACGAACTTTCTAGAGTATTTTCCTCGGCCAACGCTACCTTTTCACATTTGGCCATGACATCGAATTTGAACCCCAAATCAGATTTCAAATCTGCGAACCTCTCAGAGGTAGACTTTCGGGGTTCAGATCTTCGGGGGTATGATTTTTCAAACTCCGACCTCACGAACACAAATTGGGAGGACGCCATCTACGACCACACGACGGTCCTCAACGGAGCTGATCTGTCTGGAGCGATTGCCTTAAAAATACCAAAAAGGGGTCCGGGCCAATCAGCTCAGAACTCAACCTTCCACGAGCATTTTGCCGCATCTCAACACATTGATGCGACAGGCCCGATTGACTGCCAGTTCATGTTCGCGAAAGAACAGCTTACTCTCGCGAAGCCATGTACACTTGACGGTATTGGCCTCCACAAAGGAACCCTCGTTCACCTAACCTTGAGACCGGCTGCAGCTGATACCGGGATCATATTCAGGAGAACCGACTTAGAAACCAAAGACCGTGCTATCACCGATATTCAAGCGAGGTACGACAACGTTACCGACGCAACAATGTGCACTACCATCGGGAATGCAGCTGGTTCAAAAGTTGCCGCTATCGAACATTTGATGGCAGCCCTTGCCGCCTATGGCATATCGAACCTAATTGCAGAAGTAGACGCAGAAGAAGTCCCAGTCATGGACGGAAGTTCTGACGCCTTTGTGCAAATGATCGCATCATGCGGACTTAGCGGGTGTGGAAAGCCGAGACGAGCAATCAGGATCCTGGAAGGAATTGAAATCGAGGATGGTTTAAGGCGAGGTTCGCTTACCCCACTCAATGGATTTGGGTTGAATCTATCGATCGACTTTGACAATCAAGTCATTGGACACCAAAAAATCGAAATTGCATCTGACCAAGAAGGTTGGTTTAGCGAGCTGAGTGCAGCGAGGACCTTCGGATTTTTGAAAGACATAGAAATGCTACGCTCCCTTGGGTTAGCGCAGGGTGCTACCTTGGAAAACGCTGTTGTTTTAGACGGCGAAGACATTCTAAACGATGGAGGGCTCCGTTCACCCGATGAGTTCATCCGGCACAAAGCATTGGACGCAATAGGTGACCTATCTCTACTCGGTATGCCTATTGTAGGCCAATATTCCAGCACCCGACCAGGCCACGCATTCAACAATCAAGTGTTATATGCACTGATGGCCAACCCATCGTGCTTTGAATACATAGATTTGCCAGACTTACCTGAGGATCAGTTCGTCAAAATACGCCCCAACAGAAACCTTATCATTGAGCAACTGATAGCGTGAAGCATCCATCAGAGGAATGTGGCAATGACGAATTCAACAAAAGCCAGATCCTTGGAGCTCTTCTTCGTTGATGGCACACCGGAAGGGATGCTCACAGCGAAGATACCGTTCCAGTGGACAGGTCATGTCCTTGTTGCAGCACGGACGCGTCTAATCGACGCGCTCAAACGATCAGAAGCCAGGCGCCCTGGCATCTACATACTCGTCGGTGAAGATGAAACAGGCTCTATCCTCTATGTCGGCGAAAGTGATGACATTGGAAACCGAATAAAAAATCATGATGCAAATAAGGAATGGTGGTCGACTGCAGTCTTCATCACATCTAGCGGCGAGCCCCTCAACAAAGCTCATGCACGATACCTTGAAAGTAGATTGATTGAGGAGGCTACTCGAATTGCAAAATGCAGGCTCGACAACGGAACAGCACCGCCTGCACCACCGCTGAGTGAAGCCGCAGTCGCTCATATGGACGATTTTCTGGAAAACATACTCCTCGTTCTCCCTGCACTCCGCTTTGATTTTTTAACAGAAAACTCAGTACCCCAGAGAAGGCCTGAGCCTGAACTCGCTGGGGTCGAAGCGACAAATTTTGTCCTCGCTACTCCTAGACGCGGCATCGAAGCAAGAGCCCGGCTCGAAGATGGCCGTTTCATTGTCGAAGCAGGTGCAAAGGCTAGCTCAGAATGGGTTGGAACAACGTCCGCAGGCTCAACATATGGCAAACTTTTTCAAGAGCTCGTCGACCAAGGCATATTGGTCGTTGATGGCGAGCACCGGACCTTGACGAGAGACTATGCCTTCAGCAGCACAAGTGGCGCGGCTGCGGTCATCAATGGACGTCCAGCCTCAGGCCCAATCTCATGGAAACTTGAAGGTACGGAAAAAACCTACAAGGATTGGGAACACGATAGTCTACAAGCGTCCGACCAATCGACGCCTGACACCAGCTCACCGACGAACCATTCTTGATCGCCTTTCCGCCCTTCCCTGGCTGAACAGCACGTTCTACAGTGTGGAAAATCATAAGAATGTGGGGCGTAGAGCGTGCTAACGGGTGAACTCAGAAGCAAGATAGACAATGTGTGGAATGCCTTTTGGGCAGGGGGCATAGCCAATCCGCTCGAGGTGATCGAACAAATCACCTATCTCCTCTTCATGCGCGGCCTGGACGACATCCAGACCCTGGAAGAAAACAAGGCCAATCGCTTCAAGAAGCCCATGGAGCGGGTGATCTTTCCGGACGGGAAAGACAAGCTTGGTCGTCCCTATAGCGACCTACGGTGGTCTGTGTTCAAGACCCGCGCGCCAGCCGAGATGTTCGAGATCGTCTCAGAGAGTGTTTTCCCCTTCCTCCGTGATATGGCGGAAGATGGCACGGCTCACGCTGAACATATGAAGGCGGCCCGCTTCACGATCCCGACCCCCGCCCTTCTAACCAAAGTCGTCGATCTCCTGAGCGACATTCCGATGGAGGACCGCGACACCAAGGGCGACCTCTACGAATACATGCTCGCTAAAATCGCGACTGCTGGTCAGAACGGTCAGTTCCGCACACCACGCCATATCATCCGCCTGATGGTTGAGCTCATGGCACCAACACCGAAAGACACGATCTGTGACCCGGCCAGCGGCACGGCAGGTTTCCTAGTGGCGGCGGGAGAGTATCTGCGCGAGCATCACAAGAAACTCTTCAATAACGATGCGAAACGCCAACATTTCCATGAGTGCATGTTCCATGGCTACGACTTCGATGCCACCATGCTGCGCATTGGGTCGATGAACATGCAACTGCATGGCATCGAAGCACCAGACATTCGCTATAAGGATGCCCTGGCCGAAGAGCATGCGGACGAAGAGGATGCGTACAGTCTCATTCTCGCCAATCCGCCTTTCGCAGGTTCATTGGATTATGAGACAACGTCCAAAGACCTGCTGAAGGTTGTGAAAACGAAGAAGACAGAGCTCCTCTTCATGGCCCTCTTTCTGAAGCTCTTGAAGCCGGGAGGCAGAGCCTGCGTTATTGTGCCAGACGGGGTTTTGTTCGGCTCTTCCAAAGCGCACAAAACACTTCGCAAAATGCTGGTGGAAGATCACAAGCTCGACGCCATTATCAAACTTCCCTCTGGCGTGTTCAAACCCTATGCGGGTGTGTCGACCGCCATCGTCTGCTTCACCAAAACAAATTCGGGCGGCACGGAGAATGTCTGGTTCTACGACCTTGAAGCGGACGGCTTGAGCCTGGATGACAAACGACAGCCATTACTCGACACTGAGAAACTCGGACCGACGCCCACAAAGGCATTGAGCGACGACGAACACGCAAAAAACAATCTACCTGACGTTCTATTCCGATGGGCAGAACGTGAGGGTCAGGAAGAGAAACGCCCTCGCACGGAGCAGAGCTTTTGTGTACCTCTCACCGAGATTGAGGACGCTGACTATGATCTCTCCATCAACCGCTACAAAGAGAAAATTCACGAGATAGTCGATCACCGCCCTCCAGCAGAGATTATTTCCGATCTGAAATCGCTGGAAGCAGAGATCGCTACCGCATTGGATGAGTTGGAGGCTCTGCTGTGAATAGCCAGCCAGCGGAGACTGTCCCAATTACAGAACTAGTGAAAGATGCTTCCGGTGGAAACATCAAAGTTCCAAAAGGAAACTACAATTCATCCGGCGCCTACCCAGTAGTCGATCAAGGACAGAGCGTCATTGGTGGATACACCGAAGACCCGACCTGCATTGTGGATGGAGATGGTCCATGGATTATATTTGGAGATCATACTAGGAAGTTGAAGTTCATCGACTTCAGTTTCTGTATGGGTGCTGACGGGGTAAAAGTTCTAACAGTGAAAAACCCCACCAAATGTGATCCGAAATACCTGTATCACTTTCTCCAAGCAAATGAAGTTCCATCAGCCGGATACAGTCGTCACTTTAAATTTCTTAAGCGATTGAAAGTTCCCGTTCCACCGCTGAATGAACAGAAGCGGATAGCAGCAATTTTGGACAAGGCCGACGCGCTCCGTCAGAAACGTAAAAAGACCATCGAGCTCCTCAACAGCCTCACACAATCTATTTTCGATGAAGAATTTGGTTCCACTTTCTCAAGAACATCAGAACATGCCCGATTGGGAGAAGTCTGCACCAAGATTACTGACGGTACCCATCAAGCGCCAAACTGGTCCTCCAGCGGAATTCCGTTCTTGTTTGTGTCGAACATTCGTGGACAAAAAATTTCTTTTGACACAAAGAAACATGTATCTGAGGACGAGTACAATCGCCTCACAAAATCAACTCCGATTGAAATAGGTGATGTGCTTTATACTGCCGTAGGATCGTATGGGCATTCAGCTATTGTCTCTAACGACAAAAAGTTTGTTTTCCAAAGACATATCGCACAATTGAAGCCAAACCATAAGGCCGTCGATCCAGTTTACCTATCGATCGCCTTGGAGGCACCAGCAGTCCGCCGACAAGCTGACAAAGCAGCCAAAGGAGTAGCACAGAAGACAGTAACGCTTACTAGCCTGAAGGACTTCTCCATTCCACTACCCTCCATGGATAAGCAAAAGAAGTTTGCGCATAAAGCATCGGAAATTCGCACAATGTCTGCGTCTCATCGGCACGGACTGACATTGGCTGATAATCTGTTCAACACACTGCAACACAGCGCGTTTGCAGGCGAGCTCTAAAGAGACACTCTAATGTCCAACTTCATCTTCCTAGCAGATGAGTTTCCAAACATTCACAGCTCTGCGCTGCGAGCGGAGACGTTGGCAATGGGGGATCCGCGTGCGAGCGCATTCTACGCACGACGAACGTTGGAAGTTGCGGTCAAGTGGGCCTTCAAGCATGACCCCTCTCTCCGGTTTCCCTATCAGGACAATCTCTCTGCACTGATCCATGAGCCGAGCTTCAAGAAGGCAGCAGGCGACGCTGTTTTCACCAAGGCGCGCCTCATCGTGAAGATTGGCAATCGCGCCGTCCATGAAGCGCGGGATACTCAGCAAAAAGACGCGCAACAAGCGGTCACAGAGCTTTTCCATGTTTGTTTCTGGCTCGCCAGGACCTATAGCCGAAAATCACGGCCAGCAGATGATCTCAAATTCGATCCGCAACATCTTTCCCGCAAAGACGACGTTGTCAAACAGGCACTCTCCCGTCTGCAACAGTTGCAAAAGGAACTCGAAGATCGCGACGAAAGCCTCAGCAAACTCCTCCGCGACAAAAACAACCTTGATGAAGCCCTCCGATCAGCTCGCGCCGAAATCGCCAAGGCGCGGGAAGCCAATGAGCGCGAACCCAGCACCCACGATTATTCAGAGGCAGAGACAAGAGACTATTTCATCGATGTTCTTCTTCGGGAGGCAGGCTGGCAGCTGGATGGGCAAGACGATCTGGAGTTCGAAGTCCAGGGCATGCCAAATGAAAGCGGCAACGGTTTTGTCGACTATGTGCTGTGGGGTGATGACGGATTGCCACTCGGCCTTGTCGAGGCAAAACGGACAAAACGAGAGCCCCGCGTCGGGCAACAACAAGCCAAACTCTACGCTGACTGCCTAGAGGCAGCTTACGGCCAACGACCTATCATCTTCTATAGCAATGGCTACGAGCATTGGATCTGGGACGACCAGATGTATCCACCGCGCCCTATCCAAGGCTTCCTTAAGAAAGATGAGCTTCAGCTGTTGATCCGGCGCCGTCAGGATCGCAGACCTTTGATTGGAACGCCGGTCAACAGGGACATTGCAGGCCGCCACTATCAACGCAAAGCCATCGCCAGCATTGCCGACAGCTTTGAGAGAGACCACCAACGCAAGGCGCTTTTGGTGATGGCGACGGGGTCAGGAAAAACCCGCACTGTCATTGCCCTGGCAGATGTGCTGATGCGATGCAATTGGGCCAAACGGGTTTTGTTCCTTGCCGACCGCGTCGCACTGGTCAATCAGGCGGTGAGTGCGTTCAAAGCGCACCTGCCGGATGCCGCCCCGGTCAATCTGGTAACCGACCGTACATCGCAAGGCCGGGTCTATGTATCCACCTACCCGACCATGATGGGATTGATCGACCAGAAGCGCGACGAAGACCGGGTTTTTGGATCTGGGCACTTTGACCTGATCGTCATCGACGAAGCGCACCGCTCGGTCTATGAGCGCTACGGCGCCATCTTTGACTATTTCGACAGCCTGCTCGTGGGCCTTACTGCGACCCCGAAAGATGAGATCGCCCGAAACACCTATGACCTCTTTGACCTTGAAGATGGTGTGCCAACAGACGCCTATCCACTCGAAAAGGCGGTTGAGGAAGAATATCTGGTTCCACCAGAAGCCATCTCCGTGCCGCTCAAATTCCAGCGCGAAGGGATCAAATATGCCGACCTGAGCGAGGATGAAAAAGACCAGTGGGACATGCTGGAATGGGATGAGGAAGAGCCACCCGAAAGCGTGAACGCCGAGGCCATCAACAAGTGGTTATTTAACGCTGACACTGTCGACAAAGTCCTGGCGCACATCATGACCAAAGGCCTTCATGTCGCGGGTGGCGACCGCATAGGCAAGACCATCATCTTCGCAAAAAACCAACTCCACGCCGAATTCATCGAAGAACGCTTCAATCTCGCCTACCCTCACCTGGCGGGCCACTTCGCGCGCATCATCACTTTCAAGACTGAATATGCCCAAAGTCTGATAGATGATTTCTCAACGAAAGAGAAAGCCCCCCACATCGCCATCTCGGTCGACATGTTGGACACAGGCATCGATGTGCCGGAGGTGGTCAATCTCGTCTTTTTCAAACTGATCCGGTCCAAAACAAAATTCTGGCAGATGATCGGACGGGGAACACGGCTTTGCGAAGATCTATTCGGGCCGGGACAAGACAAGGAATGCTTCTACGTCTTCGACTTCTGTCAAAATCTGGAATTCTTCAGCCAAAACCCGGCCATCTCTGATGGATCCCGCGCAAAATCGCTCAATGAACGGCTTTTCGGCACCCGACTTGATCTGGTACGCGCGCTCGATGAAAAACGAGAGATCGAGGATGTCAGCGGCTTTTCTGAGGAGGGCGAAGAGTTCCTCGGCGAGCACAGTGAAGGCCATGGTCCTGAGCGCAATGAGCAAACCGTGCGCGACAGCGCTTTGGATTTTCTCATCAACTATGTCACGGGAATGAACATCGACAACTTCATCGTCAGAGGAAATCGAAGGGCCGTCGAAAAGTTCCAGAAGAAAGAAACGTGGAACCATCTGAGCAACGAGAAACGCGATGAGCTCTTAGATCACGTCGCGCACCTGCCCAGTGAGATGGCAACCGACGCAGAAGAAGCGAAACGTTTCGACCTGCTGATGTTCAGTCTTGAATTGGCCCTATTGAAAGGAAGCAGGAGTTTCGAAAGGCTACGCAAGAAGCTTGTGGAAATCGCCTCAGCTTTGGAAGAACAAAGCGCAATCCCTGTGGTGGCTGCGCAATTGGAACTCATTCAAGAGATCCAGGACGACACATGGTGGGAAGGCATTACTGTGCCGCTGCTGGACCTAGCTCGACAGAGACTTCGACTACTAGCTCAACACGTAGACAAAAAGAAGAAGGCACTGGTCTACACAAACTTCGAAGACGAGCTAGACGAAGCATCGACAGTCACCCTGCCGCAAGTCGGAGAGGTTGACTACGCGCGTTTCAAACGAAAGGCACGCCATTTCCTGTTAGAACACGAAGACAATATTTCCCTACAAAAACTCCGTCGTGGACGACCGTTGACACCCACCGACATCGAGCAGCTTCAGGAGATGCTCGTCTCCGCTGGTGTCGGGAACGATGCGGAGATCGCCAAGGCGGTAGAGCTGAACGAAGGGCTCGGAAGGTTCATCAGATCTCTCGTTGGACTTGAGCGAAATGCCGTGTCAGACGCCTTCAGCGCATTGATCGCTGATTTGCCCGTCACAGCGGAGCAAATCGAGTTTATCGACATGCTCATTGAGCACCTAACCGACAAAGGCGTCATGGATCCGAGCCTTCTCTATGAAAGCCCCTTTACCGACATTGCACCGTCAGGCCCCGAGAGTGTGTTCGACCTCGCGCACATCACCACACTCATCGAAACAATTGAACAGTTCAACGAAAGCGCCGCTGGGTAGGCTTGCCGCTTGCAACCGGTTGCAAAAGCACACCCTAATCCGCCCTCTCTCTTACCGCTCCAAAAGGGCAACAGAGCCCCACCAAGCGACCGGGGCAAATTATCAAACCCCCTACGCATTTACATCGCAAGCACCGTATGAGGCTTAGGTGCACTTCTAGAGCCATCCTCAGAGCCGGGTGCAGATCCATGCCTACGGGCACCGCGCCGCCAAGGGCGCGCGGCACCTGCCACCTCGCAAGCTCGGCGGTAGCAAAAAAGAAGAGGTTAGTTCGCAGCTATTGTTGTCTGTTCTCGGAAAGCCTTCGGAATGCGCTACGCAGAGGTTCCGATAATCGGTATCGCTTAACCTCCTCACGCTTTTTCGTACGAACGTGGCGAAGGGTTTCGGTCTTTTGTAGATAATCAACCGCCGGGAAAAGCACATCACCCCTTTTGACGGAAACGCCCCCAGTATTGCTGAGGAGAGTGATCAACCGGTAAGCCATGAGATGATCCTTCCCACACGCAAAGCTGATCGCCGTCAACGCCCGCACAAGCGCTGACCGTTCATTGAAACCAACTTTCCCCTTCGCATGCAGCTCAGGTAACAATTGAGACAAGCGTTTGCGCGCATCGTCAATAAGATGATCCATATAGTCGCTGAGATTAGACAGATCACTACCTGAGGCTTGCCCAGAGGGAATTGAGACCTTGGAGCGCACTTTGTCTCCATATCTGACTTCATATCGGATGCGCTCGAAGGTCTTCGCATAAACGGCTGCGCCAATACGGTTCCCTATCTTCAGATTGAGGCTGGGTGAGTTTCTTTCAGTCCGCACGACGATGTCGCTGTCATCATATTCTCTGTAGTCCAACCCATCTGCGATGGCCCTTGCATTATCGCCCATAGCAGTGACCGCGGAGACTGCATCCTCTCCCGTTGCTTCCCAGTAGATCTCTGCCTGCCCTATGGACCACTGACCCCAGGTGGTACAATCAACCAACCTACCGCCGTTAGGGTTGACGTCAGTAGCTTGGTTGATACAGCGGTCCATACAGCGCAGCACCAGCTTTACGTATTCCTCGGTGATATCAGACCAATCCGCGTTTATTGCATCTGGCAAATTCCGTTTACTAATGAGATTGCCCGCGCCAGTTAGGCTCTCGCGCTCAGCGTTCACAGAATTCTCGGTACCCTTGCGTAATACTGCCCATCCCTTACGAGCACCCAGCCGGGACCAGTTCACGATGCCGTGCGTCTGAACAAACCGCGTCACATTGAGATTAAGGGTAAGCTTCGCGTTCCACTTTCCGGGTTCTTTTGCGGAAGGATGCAGTGTCAGCTGTCCACCAAATAGCCACCCAGTAGCAAGTCTGACGGTAAGCACACCACTGTTCCTGTTCCTTGTCGGTTTAAGAAAAGGACTGGTCAGCTCAGAGACCTGACGTAGATGACGCTCCAAGCTGTCACCGTCTATCTCGGCAATCCACCCTCCAGTAAACGACATCTTCAACCGGTCAACCCAGCCCTTATTGAAGGCAGGTTTGAAACCAGTTGCAAATTTTGGAAGTCGGCGTGGTTTGCTGCGGTGTCTGGCGGACATAGATACGGACCTGAATACGTAGAAACAAAAAATAACGATAGGGTCTATAGAGGAGCAGAAAGCATGCTCCCGACTTACCGACATTGATGCAAGTCTCATTGTGCGGATAAAAGGGTCCCGGATCGAAGGATGCTTTCTCTTCGCCAAGGATCACCATTCATCAAAACCAACATGCGAAAGCGACGAGATTTGCTGCCGATTAAATTCGGTCTGGGGGTAACACTAGATTTGCTTGTTTTTGCCAAAAGCCCTTGAAATGACTCAAATCAAAGGTGCCCAACCACCCATCAAGCAACAAGTCCCTTCCAACCAATGTTGAACGTCGCGGGTTGTTTGAAGAACCGAATGTGATCGCAAGACGGGTGTTTCCTTGCCCACACAGAGATGCTCTTCTCAATGCTATCAGAGGTGCTTTTGCTACCAAAGAGCGATGGTATGACGACGCATGCTGACGCACCCTTCCGGCCTTCCTCATCAAGGCGATCCCATATGTGAGCAGCATAGTT